>Ga0213836_100029_pt1 | contig 190374 bp, 165 predicted proteins | sample SWPATP03_FD_160578 | JGI IMG/M metagenome (GOLD analysis project Ga0213836, IMG submission 160578) | Coastal seawater microbial communities from Marineland, Florida, United States - SWPA TP0 #3 | ecosystem: Environmental > Aquatic > Marine > Coastal | place: USA: Florida | collected 2016-08-05
AGCCGGCGAAATCGTCGTTGTTACCGATGACGACGGACGCGAAAACGAAGGCGATCTGATCGTCGCTGCGGTTCACTGCACGCCGGAAAAGATGGCCTTCATCGTGCGCCACACATCCGGTATCGTCTGCACGCCGATGCCGCGCAGTGAAGCCAAGCGCCTGAACCTCAACGCCATGGTGGCGGAAAACGACAGCGCGCATACGACGGCCTTCACGGTAACGGTCGACTTCAAGCACGGCACGACGACCGGGATCTCGGCCGACGACCGGACGCTGACGGTGCGCAACCTTGCCAACCCGAATGTCGGCCCGGCCGACTTCGTGCGTCCCGGCCACATCTTCCCGCTGATTGCCCGCGAAGGCGGCGTTCTGATGCGCTCCGGCCATACGGAAGCGGCCGTCGACCTGTGCAAGCTCGCCAACCTGCCGCCGATCGGCGTGATCTGCGAACTCGTCAACGACGACGGCACGGTGACGCGCGGTCCCCAGGTGACGGAATTTGCGATCACCCATGGCCTGAAGCAGGTGTCCGTTGCCGATCTCATCGCCTATCGCCAGCGCAAGGAAACGTTGATCGAGCTGCACGGCACGTTCGACATCGAGACCCCGAAGGGCAAGGCCAAGGCACACGCCTACTCCCTGCCCTGGGAGACGATGCAGCACGTCGCCATCGTGTTCGGCGACATCAGGGACGGCGTCGACATTCCGGTCCGCCTTCATCTGGAAGACGTGGCGCGCGATGTGTTCGGCGCGGCGCGCTCCGTGGACCGTTACATGGCAAAGATCGCCGACGAGGGTCGCGGCGTCATCATCTATCTGCGCGAGGGTTCGGTTGGCGTCGGTGCCAGCACGACGTCGCGCAAGGTCCGCTTCGGCGAGGAATCGCACGCGGAGGCCAAGGTCCGCGACAGCGAGTGGCTGGAAATCGGCCTCGGCGCCCAGATCCTGCGCGATCTCGGCGTGTCTTCGATCAAGCTTCTGACCAGAAGCGAACGTCATTACGTCGGCCTCGAAGGGTTCGGCATCCAGATCGCCGAGACCGTGATCTGCTGAACGGCCACTGAGCGGAGCGCGTTTCCGTGCTGACCTTTTGAAATAGAGGTTGTCGCGGGAACATCGCATTTGCGCACGGGTTCAGTCTCAGGACGTTGCTGGAAAATGCCGGCGACGTCCGACAGACGCAACCGTGCAAGGATCAAGTCCGTGACCCGAAGCCTGAACATCGTTCCGCCAGCCCTCGATCCCGCCGTCTCCGCTGGAAGGACGACCGTCGAGAGCATGACGTTTCCGCCGAGCGGTTTCGTGCCCAACCACCCCCACCTTCCGGCTCTGATCTACCGCAACGCCCTTGCCATCGATCCTCTGGTCGGCGACCCCGCCAGCCTGTTCGAAGACCTTTTTGCGAGAAACGGCTGGCAGGGCATCTGGCGCGATGGCGTATTCGATTACCAGCACTACCACACGGGCGCCCACGAGGTCCTCGGCATCGCAAATGGTCGCGGCCTGCTGCTGATCGGCGGTCCGGATGGCACCGAAATCTCAGTCCATGGCGGCGATTGCATCGTGTTGCCGGCAGGCACCGGGCACATGCGGCTGGAAGCCAGCCGCGACTTCGTGGTTGTCGGCGCCTATCCGCCAGGACAGCGTGCGGATCTCCAGACCGGACCCGCGGATTCTGAGGGTCTCAGCCGAATTTCGAGCCTTCCCTTGCCGCAGACCGATCCGCTTCGTGGCCGCGACGGCCCCCTCCTTCGGCACTGGGTCCGTTAGGGTTCATTCATGTACATCTAATGCGTGCGCAAAAATCCGATAGGCACAATTTTATCGGAACAAGCACAGCAGCCTTGCAGTTACCCCGCTGATCGCCACCCGCTCTACGGCCCGGCAACCCAAGGCTATAAAGATGAACACGCGTCCTCAATTCGCCTCGTCCACCCCGCTGTCAAAGCTCCCGCCGCAAATCTACTACGTGCATCCTCTCATGCTCAAAGGCTTGCAGGATTGGCGCCAGGTTTTTGCCCATGCGAAGGATCTCGGCTTCGATACGGTCCTCAGTGCGCCGCTGTTTGCACGCGGCGCGGACACGAGCATTTTCGTCAGCGGAGACCTGGACAGGCTTGATCCGGCGCTGGGACTTGGGGAAAGCATCGACGATGGCGTGAAGGCACTGACAGGTGCCGCTAAAGAGCATGGCATCAAGCTGATGCTCGACATTGCCATCGATCGTATCGCCGATGCCTCGAACCAAGGCAGCGCCGTCGTATTCGACCCGCGTCGCTCGCCGCAGGAAAGCGGCAGCCGCACGATCGATATCACTCATGAAACGCAGCTGCTCGATGACTGGCGCCGCCGACTGGCGCGGCTGGCCGGGCTTGGCATCGCCGGCTTCCGCTGCATCGGCATTGGCAAGGTCGCGCCTGACGTCTGGAAGGGCCTGATCACTGCGGCCCGCAGTGCCGTCTCCGACACCATCTTCCTTGCCTGGACGCCAGGCACCAGTTTTGAAGATCGCAAGGCGCTCAAGGGCGTTGGCTTCGACGGCAGCTTTTCGTCCTTTGCCTGGTGGAACATGGAGGAACGCTGGATCCTCGACGAATACGAGGTGCAGCGCGAACTCGGCTACCAGATCACCTTTCCGGAAGCCCCGTTCGGCAAGCGCATGGCGCATGGCATTGACGGAACCGAAGTGTCGGAGCGCCGAGCGGTCCGGGCCCTGAAGCTCGCGTCGACCTTCGCCAGCGGCCTCATGGTGCCGATGGGCTTCGAATACGGCTCATCCATCCCGCTCGACCCGCTGACCGGTGACGGAATGGGTCTGCGTGGACTCAAGGACCAGGGCGTGTTCGACCTGTCGAGCGACATCCGTGCCATCAATGCCGCGCCGAACAAGACATCGGCCGGGTTTGGCCGCCAGCCGCTGAGGCTGATTTCCACCAGCCAGACCCAGGCTGTGGCGCTCTTGCAGACCGACCATGAGGATATCCGTGCATCTTCGAAGATCCGCGTCGTCATGCTGAACCGCGATTTGCGCAGGGTCACCAAGGCTCCGTTCAACGTGCTACGTAAAGCAGCATCCCCTTTCCTGCCGCTGACGGCGCCGGGGAATGACGCCGACATTTTTGCGCCCGATCTCATGCTGAAGCCGGGCGAACTGCGCGTTTTCGAAGGCCATGCCTCGCAGCCGATCATCGAAGCTGTTGCGGTTTCCACCGCAGCAGAGGCGGCGGCCACGCCGCGGCTGGCGATCGAGAAGATCACGCCGTCGGTGGACGACGGTCGCTTCGTGGTGAAGCGCGTGGTCGGCGAGACGGTCAAGGTGGAAGCCGACGTGTTCGGCGACGGGCACGATCCGCTGTCGGCATCGGTCATGTGGCGTGCGGCCGACGAGGACCAGTGGACCGAAGTGCCGATGACGCTCGTCACCAACGATCGTTGGGCGGCAGAATTTCCGCTGAAGCGAATGGGTCGCCACGAGTTTGCAATCGAGGCCTGGAAGAACCCGTTCCAGATCTTCCGCTACGAATTCACCAAGAAGCACGAGGCGCGGCTCGATCTGCGGCTGGAGATCCAGGAAGGCATCAATCTGGTGCTTGATGCGCTGGATCATGCCACGGGTGACCTCAAGACCGAACTGAAGGTGCTGTTCGACAAGCTGACGGCGCAGGACGATCCGAAGCGGATCGAAACGCTTCTGCTGGCCGACACGGCCGAGCTGATGGTGGAAGCCGACCGCCGCCCGCATCGGGTTCGCTCGACGCTGATCCCTGTCGATGCCGAGCGGACGGCCGCAGCGTTTGCGAGCTGGTTCCAGGTGTTCCCGCGCTCCCAGAGCGGCGATGCGAACCGTCACGGCACGTTCGACGACGTGATTGCGCGGCTGCCGGCGATCCGGGAGATGGGCTTTGATGTCCTCTACTTCCCGCCGGTGCATCCGATCGGTTCGACCAACCGCAAGGGCAAGAACAACACGCTGACGCCGGCCCCTGATGATCCGGGCAGCCCATACGCGATCGGCTCGGAAGATGGCGGCCATGACGCGATCCATCCGGAGCTCGGCACGTTCGAGGATTTCCGCCGGCTGGTGGATGCCGCCAAGGAGCACGGGCTGGAGCTCGCTCTCGACCTCGCGATCCAGGCATCGCCCGACCACCCGTGGCTGAAGTCCAATCCCGGCTGGTTCGACTGGCGGCCTGACGGCACGATCCGCTATGCCGAAAACCCGCCGAAGAAATACGAAGACATCGTCAACGTCGATTTCTACGCCAAGGACGCGGTGCCTTCGCTGTGGATTGAGTTGCGCGACGTCGTGCAGAAGTGGGTCGATAACGGCGTCAAGCTGTTCCGCGTCGACAATCCCCATACGAAGCCGTTCCCGTTCTGGGAATGGATGATCGCCGACATCCGCTCGCGCCATCCAGACGTCGCCTTCCTGTCGGAAGCGTTTACGAAGCCGAAGGTGATGTACCGCCTCGCCAAGGTCGGGTTCTCGCAGTCCTATACGTACTTCACCTGGCGCAATGCCAAGTGGGAGCTCGAGCAGTATATGCGCGAGATCACGACCGAAGAGCCGAAGGAATTCTTCCGTCCGCACTTCTTCGTCAACACGCACGATATCAACCCGGATTTCCTGCAGAACGCACCGCGTCCGGCCTATCTGATCCGTGCAGCGCTGGCTGCAACGCTGTCGGGCCTCTGGGGCGTCTATAACGGCTTCGAGCTTTGCGAGGGCCGCCCGGACGCCAAGCGCAAGGAATACGCGGACTCCGAGAAGTACGAGATCCGTGCCTGGGATTACGACCGTCCGGGTCACATCAAGGGCGAGATCGCGCTTCTCAACCGCATTCGCCGCGAAAACCCGGCGCTGCATTCGCATCTCGGTCTGCAGCTCCTGCCCGCCTGGAACGACAACATCATGTTCTTCGAAAAGGCCAGTGCCGGCCGCGAGAACGTGCTGCTGATCGCCGTCAATCTCGATCCGCACAACGCACAGGAAGCGGATATCGAACTGCCGCTGTGGTCGTTCGGCATTCCGGATCACGGAACCCTCGACCTCAAAGACGTCATCGGCGGCGATCGCTTCTCATTGACCGGCAAGGTGCAACGCATCCGCCTCGACCCTCACTCCGGCCTGCCATTCTCCATCTGGCGCGTCCGTTAAAGACAAGAATGGGAGGAGACATCATGGACATCACGAGCGGCCGAAACCAGGGCCAGGACCAGAATCAAGCGATGAACGACGATCCACTATGGTACAAGGATGCAGTTATCTATCAGCTGCATATCAAGTCGTTCTACGACGCCAATGGCGACGGTATCGGCGACTTTCAGGGGCTGCACGAGAAGCTGGATCACGTCGCTTCGCTCGGCGCCAACACGATCTGGCTGCTGCCGTTCTTTCCGTCGCCGCGTCGTGACGATGGATATGATATTGCCGACTATACCAGCGTCAGCCCGGACTATGGCACGGTGGAAGAATTCAAGGCGTTCGTGGCTGCCGCCCATGCGCGCAATCTGCGTGTGCTGATCGAGCTCGTCATCAACCACACGTCCGACCAGCATCCGTGGTTCCAGCGGGCACGTCATGCGCCTCCCGGTTCGCCGGAGCGGGATTTCTACGTGTGGTCGGATACGGACCAGAAATTCCCGGAAACGCGGATCATCTTTCTGGATACGGAAAAGTCCAACTGGACCTGGGATCCGGTTGCCGGCGCCTATTACTGGCACCGCTTCTATTCGCACCAGCCCGACCTTAACTTCGACAACCCAGCCGTTCTGGAAGAGCTGTTCGAAGTCATGCGGTTCTGGGCCGATACGGGCATCGACGGTTTCCGCCTCGACGCCATCCCCTACCTGATCGAGCGCGAAGGCACGATCAACGAGAACCTGCCGGAAACCCACGACATCCTGAAGAAGATCCGCGCGGCGCTCGACAGCACCCATCCCGGCAAGATGCTGCTGGCGGAAGCCAACCAGTGGCCGGAAGATACGCGCGAATATTTCGGCGATGGCGACGAGTGCAACATGGCGTTCCACTTTCCGCTGATGCCACGCATGTATATGGCGATCGCCAAGGAAGACCGCTTCCCGATCACCGATATCATGCGCCAGACGCCTGCAATTCCTGACAATTGCCAGTGGGCGATCTTCCTGCGCAACCATGACGAGCTGACGCTTGAGATGGTGACCGACGAAGAGCGCGACTACCTCTGGAACATCTATGCCGCCGACCGGCGCGCCCGCATCAATCTCGGCATCCGCCGCCGTCTTGCGCCCCTGATGGAGCGCGACCGCCGCAGGATCGAGCTGATGAACGGCCTCTTGCTCTCCATGCCCGGAACGCCTGTCATCTACTACGGTGACGAGATCGGCATGGGCGACAACATCTACCTCGGCGACCGCGACGGCGTTCGCACGCCGATGCAGTGGTCTCCGGACCGCAATGGCGGTTTCTCCAAGGCCGATCCAGCGCGTCTCGTGCTGCCGCCGGTCATGGATCCGCAGTATGGCTATGAGGCGGTGAATGTCGAAGCGCAGGGTGCCGACGCGCATTCGCTGCTGAACTGGATGCGCCGCATGCTGGCGCTGCGCAACAAGCATGCTGCATTCGGCCGCGGCACGCAGCGGTTCCTGACGCCCGGTAACCGCAAGATCCTTGCTTATCTTCGCGAATACGAGGGTGAGACGATCCTGTGCGTCGCGAACCTGTCGCGCCTGCCGCAGGCGGTCGAGCTGGATCTGTCGCAGTTTGCCGGCTGGGTGCCGATCGAGATGTCCGGCATGTCGCCGTTCCCGCCGATCGGTCAGCTGACCTATCTGCTGACGCTGCCGCCCTACGGCTTCTTCTGGTTCCAGCTGGTGGAAACTTCCGATGGCCCCGTCTGGCGCAAGGAGCCGCCGGAGCAGATGCAGGACATGGTGACCATGGTCGTTCGCCGTGACCTGCAGGAACTCGGCGAAGACTCGCCGCTGTCGCAGATGTTTGCCAAGGATATCCTGCCGCCATACCTCTCGAAACGCCGCTGGTTCGGCTCCAAGGGCTCGATCCTCAATTCGGCGCGCCTTGCCAACGTGACGCCGATCGCGTTTGCCAACAACATCCTGCTCGGCGAGCTAGAGGTCGATGTTGCCGGCAAGTTGGATACCTATCTCCTGCCGCTTGCCGTCGCCTGGGATGAAGCCCAGCCTTCAGCGCTTGCCCAGCAGCTGGCGCTCGCCCGCATCCGTCAGGGTCGCCGGGTCGGTTTCCTGACCGACGGCTTTGCGATGGAAGGGCTGGCGCGCGGCGTGATCCGCGGACTGTCCGAACGGGCCGTGATCTCGGGCGTCTCCGGCGCCCTTGAATTCGTCGGCACCGACACTCTGGACCAGCTCAACTTCAACGACGACATGCCGGTGACCTGGCTTTCGGCCGAACAGTCGAACAGCTCGCTGATCATCGGCGATCTCGCCATGGTAAAGCTGATCCGTCACATCTTCCCGGGCATCCACCCGGAGGTGGAGATGACGCGATATCTCACCAATGTCGGCTACCAGAATACGGGACAGTTGCTCGGCGAAGTCGCCCGCACCTCGCCGGAGGGCAACCGCTACACGATGATCATCGTGCAGCGCGCGATCCGCAATCAGGGTGATGCCTGGAACTGGATGCTCGGCAACCTGCGCCGCGCAATCGACGAGATCGTGGTGACCGGGCTCGAGGGCGAAGGGATCGACGAGCACTTCAAGCCGCTCGTCAATCTTTCGGCCACCATCGGAACACGGCTTGGTGAGCTGCATGTCGCACTGGCCCAGCCGACCGATGACGAGGCATTCAGCCCGATCTGGGCTGGCGACGCCGATATCTCGAGATGGCGCGCGGGCGTAACGGCTCAGATCGACCAGAGCCTGACCATGCTCGAACTGAACAGCGAGGGACTGGAAGGTCGCGCCGCAGAAGACGCACGCATGATCCTCAGCCGTCGCGAAGACCTGTTCGGCCTTGTCGAGACGCTGTCCGGCTTTGCCATTTCGACGCTGATGACCCGTACCCACGGCGACTTCCACCTCGGCCAGATCCTGGTGGCAGAAGGCGACGCCTATATCATCGACTTCGAGGGCGAACCAGCCCGTGATCTCGAGGAACGTCGTGCAAAGTCCAACCCGCTGCGCGATGTGGCCGGCCTCTTGCGGTCGCTGAGCTATCTCGCAGCCTCGGCCGATCTCGATCGGGAGGTCGTCAGCGAAGTGGACGACGCCCGTCATCCGGAGCTCGTCAGCCGCTTCATCGACAAGGCGGAACCGGCATTCCTGCAGGCCTATTTCGATGCTGTGGAAAAGTCCGACTCGCTCAACATCCCGCACGAGAAGCGGTCGAAAATCCTTGACCTCTTCCTGCTGGAAAAGGCCGCCTACGAGATCGCCTACGAAGTGCGCAGCCGGCCGAAGTGGCTGCCCCTGCCGCTCGCAGGTTTTGCGACCATCGCGGCGCGACTTCTCGACACCGACAGCAATTCCACCCCTGATGCACCCAAGGGAGAGACAGAGTGATGCGATACGAGCGCACGGACCTCATCATCGGAACCGTTGAGGAGGGCCTCCAGGCCCTCGTCGACGGCCGTCATGGCGATCCCTTTTCCATTCTCGGCCGCCATCAGTACGGCGACCTCACCGTGGTGCGGGTGCTGCTTCCCGGGGCGCTTTCGGTTGAGGTCGTCGAGCGCGATACGGCCAAGGTCGTCGCGGAGCTGGACAGCATCCACCCCGGCGGTCTGTTTGCCGGCGTGACCAATTCGACTGCGCCCTATTTCCTGCGCATCGAATGGCCGGAAGCAATCCAGGAAACCGAGGATTCCTATTCCTTTCCGCCACTGCTCGGCGATCTCGATCTGCACCTGATCGGCCAGGGCACCCATTACGATCTCGGCCGTACACTGGGCGCGATCCCGATGGAAGTGGATGGGGTTTCCGGCGTGCGTTTTGCCGTCTGGGCACCGAATGCCACGCGCCTTTCGGTCGTGGGCGACTTCAACGCCTGGGACGGTCGCCGGCATCCGATGCGGCTGCGGCCGCAGGCCGGCGTCTGGGAACTGTTTGTTCCTCGACTGACCCATGGCGAGCGCTACAAGTTCGAAATTCTCGACGCTCACGGCAATATGCTGGCGCAGAAGGCCGACCCGATCGCACGTGCCTCGGAAGCAGCACCTTCGACTGCCTCCGTCATCGCCTCGTCCAAGCCCTTCCGCTGGACGGATGGCGACTGGATGGCGGCGCAGGCCAAGGACCGTGCCCGCGAAGGCGCGATGTCGGTCTATGAGGTGCATCTCGGTTCCTGGGTTCGGATTGCCGAAGAGGGTAACCGCACGCTCGACTGGGTGGAACTCAGCCAGCGCCTCGTGCCCTACGTCAAGAAGCTCGGCTTTACCCATATCGAGATGCTGCCGATCATGGAGCATCCGTTCGGCGGATCATGGGGCTACCAGCCGCTCGGTCTGTTTGCGCCGACCGGCCGTTACGGCACGCCCGAAGACTTCGCCTATTTCATCGATCGCTGCCACGCCGCCGGGATTGGCGTCATCCTCGACTGGGTGCCAGCGCACTTCCCGACCGACGTCTGGGGTCTGGCGCAGTTCGACGGAACGGCGCTCTACGAGCATGCCGATCCGCGCGAAGGGTTCCACAAGGACTGGAACACGCTGATCTACAATCTCGGTCGCAACGAGGTGAAAGGCTTCCTGATCGCGTCAGCGCTGGAATGGCTTGACCATTTCCATATCGATGCGCTCCGCGTCGATGCGGTGGCCTCCATGCTCTACCGCGATTACAGCCGCGAGCAGGGCGAGTGGATCCCCAACAAATTCGGCGGCCGCGAAAATCTCGAATCCGTGGAATTCTTTAAGCACCTGAACAGCATCATCCATGAGCGCTGCCCGCATGCCTTCACGGTGGCCGAGGAATCGACCGCCTGGCCGGGTGTGACCGAAAGCGTCGAGCAGGGTGGACTGGGCTTCGACTTCAAGTGGAACATGGGCTGGATGCACGACACGCTCCATTACATGGAGGAAGATCCGGTCTATCGCAAATACCAGCACGGAAGCCTGACCTTCGGCATGGTCTATGCCTATTCCGAACGCTTCATGCTGCCGCTGTCCCATGACGAAGTGGTGCACGGCAAGGGCTCACTTTTTGGCAAGATGCCGGGCGACCACTGGCAGAAGATGGCCAATCTGCGTGCCTATTACGGCTTCATGTGGGGCCATCCCGGCAAGAAGCTGATGTTCATGGGTGGCGAAGTCGCGCAGGTGACCGAGTGGAACCACGACGCGTCCGTTGTCTGGGATCTCTTGGATAGCCCTCAGCATGCGGGCATGCAGCGCTTGATCGCCGATCTCAATGCGCTCTATTCGGCCGAGCCGGCGCTTCAGTATGGCGATCTCCATCCTGAAGGCTTCGAATGGGCCGTATCCGACGATGCGGAAAACTCCGTCACCGCGATGCTGCGCCTGTCGCAGGACCGGCAGTCGGCGGTCCTCGTCGCTTCCAACATGACGCCGGTGCCGCGGCATGGCTACCGGATCGGCGTGCCGTTCGAGGGACGCTGGGAAGTGGTGCTGAATACCGATGCTGCGATCTACGGCGGCACCAATTTCGGCCAGACGGAAGCCTGGACGGAAAACCAGTCGGCGCATGGCAAGGCAGCGTCCGTCGCTCTCGACATCCCGCCGCTGGCGACGGTGTATCTGCGGTGGCGGGGTTAAGTCCCCGGCATCGCCCGGATTGAGCGCTTCTAAGAGATGAGCCGGATGGCGGCGGAGACCTAACCCTCTCCCCGCCATCCGTCGCGATAGACGACCTTGTCCACGCCGGCAAACCGCCCCACCCGCTGCAGCTCGGCGTCGAGCTTGTCCAGCCTGCCTGCGGAGGCCCGGACACCCTTTTCCAGCCACAGCCGCCTGACATCGAGCACGCCGGACTTGCGCTCCGCCTTCATGTCGATGCGACCGATCATGCGGTCGCCTTCCAGAAGCGGAAAAACGTAATAGCCGTATTGCCGCTTGGGCTCCGGCACAAAGACCTCGATACGATAGAAGAAATCGAACAGCCGCACCGCCCGGTCGCGGTTGCGCAAGAGCGGATCGAAGGGGCTCAGCACCCTCACCCGTGCCGGCGGTTCTGGAATATCGCCGAGGTTTTCGGGAAAGCCTGCAAAGGCAAAGGAAGCGCGCGGCCGGCTTCCGTCGGCGGTTTCGATCAGGACTTCGACGAGTTCATCGCGATGGGCTTTCACCCAGTCCCTCGCCTCTTCCGGCGTGACGATATCCCAGAAGGCGGCGAGTTCTCCCGATGTGGCAAAGCCGAGCTTTTCCATCGCGCTGCGGCAGGCCCAGTCGATGAAGTCCTCGTGGCTGACATCCGGTTCGTGATGGTGGGCGGCAATAACGCGCTCGGTCAGATCGTAGATCTTCTGGAAATTCACCCGGCCTGCAATCGAAAGCTTGCCGGTGTGCCAGTAATATTCGAGCGCCGTCTTGTTCGGGTGCCAGTTCCACCAGCCGCCGGATTTGTGATCCTCCATCTTCATGTCGCGCGACATGATCGCGCCGTTTTCCGAAATGTGCCGGAACGTGTCCTCGAAGGCGGAATCGAAACTCTCGCCATGCCATTTGCGCCAGCGGTCGGCCAGGATCGGTTCGCGGCGGCGGAAGCGATGCTTCCAGTAGCGGAACAGACGCGCCGGAATGATCGAGGCGTCGTGGGTCCAGTGCTCGAACAGCTCGCCGTCTTTTTCCAGAAGCGATGTCAGATGCTCTCGCCGATAGGTCTGGTTGCGCGAAAACAGGATCATGTGATGGGCGCGCTCGACGGTGGCAATACTATCCACCTGCACGAAGCCCAGATCATCGATCAGTTGCAGAAGACCGGCCTTGTTGAGCGCACGGGTCGGCGGTGCGGAAAGCTGCTGCCGTTCGATGAAAATCCGTCTTGCGCGGGCATTGTCGATCAGAATCGCCATGGCAACGAGACTAGGGCGACAGTGGACCGGATGCAATGTTCACTTTTCATTCCGCCTTCCCGCTCTGCTCCCGCCGCGATATAGACCGTTCAGCAACCGAGGACCGGCATTGGACATCCATTTCGACAAGGCCGAAGCCCGCTTCGACGGGCGTGTCACGCTGCATCCGCTGACGGTGCGGCTGACCGAGCGCCGCATCGGCGTGATCGGCCTCAACGGTTCCGGCAAGACGACGTTTGCGCGGATGATCAATGGGCTTGTCTCTCCGGCAAACGGGAAAGTCGTGGTCAACGGCTTCGATACGAAGGCAGATACCGACCGCGCCCGCAGCCAAGTGGGTTTCATCTTCCAGAACCCGCAAAACCAGATCATCCTGCCGATCCTGAAGGAAGACATTGCGCTGGGCCTCACGCCCCGCAAGCTTTCGAAAGCCGAGATCGAGGCCCGCACGACAGCGATCCTTGCGAGGTTCGGCATCGGCCATCTTGCAGACCGTCGCTCACACGAGCTTTCCGGCGGCGAGCTGCAGCTTGCGGCCTTCGCCTCGGTTCTGGTGACGGAACCTGACATTCTGATCATGGACGAGCCGACCAACCAGCTGGACCTCAAAAACCGCAACCTGGTGGCCCGCACGATCAGCGAGCTACCCGAAAACGTCATCGTGCTGACCCATGATCTTGATCTCATCGCGGGTTTCGATCGGGTTCTGCTGTTCGACAACGGCCGGCTTGCCGGCGACGGAACGGCTTCCGAGACCATCGCCCGTTACCGCGAGCTTGTGGCATGAAGACGCTCTACGTCGACGGAAGCGGCTTTATGCACCGGCTTTCTGCCCGGGTGAAGCTTGCGCTGCTGGCGGCCGCAAGCCTTGCCCTGTTCCTGATCCAGTCTCCATCAGTGCTTGGCGTCGGTGCTATCGCCACCGGCCTGCTCTATGCCTCGCTTCGAATCGGATGGCGGCAATCATGGCTGCGGCTGCGGGTTCTTTTCGTCACCATCGCAGCCGTTGCGCTGTTCACGCTGGTTTTCAACAGCCCTGTCGAGGCCGTCAGCGTGTTTTTCCGGCTCTCGGCACTGGCGCTTCTTGCGTCCGCGGTTACGGCCACGACTACTACCGGCGATTTTATTACCGAAGTGACATTTGCGGCCACGCCGCTGGAAAAGCTCGGGCTTGTAAAAGCTGCGGATATCGGCTTGTCGATCGGGCTTGTGCTGCGCTTCATTCCGGAAATCCTGCTGCGCCACCAGGCCATCCGGGACGCCCATATCGCGCGAGGGTTGCGGCCAAAGGCCCTGTCCATCATCGTCCCGCTGATCATCCTCACATTGAAGAATGCCGACGAGATCGCCAGCGCAATTGACGCAAGGGCAATCCGTGCGCAGAAGTGATCCAGGTTCTGTCGTCAAGGAATAGCTATTTGCCAACTCGTGATCTCGTTCTGGCCGCCCTGTTTGCCGCTATCATCATCGTGCTGGGACTGGTGCCGCCGGTCATGCTCGGTTTCATTCCCGTCCCCATCACGGCGCAATCGCTCGGCGTGATGCTGGCCGGCGTCGTGCTCGGCGCCAAGCGCGGCACGATCGCGGTCCTCCTGGTCCTGGTGCTTGCAGCGATCGGTCTGCCGGTTCTGTCCGGCGGCCGCGGCGGCCTTGCCGTCTTCATGGCGCCGACGACCGGTTATCTGATCGGCTGGGTGTTTGCCGCGATGGTAACCGGCTATCTGTCGCAGATCATGGTGGGTCGCGACCAGGCGGGGCTGGTGCAGGGCGTGAACTTCTTTATCGCAGCCCTGATGGGCGGCGTGATCGTGCTTTACGGGATCGGCATCACCTATCTGGCGCTGATCACCGGCATGGGCTTCGTCAAAGCGTTTCTCGGCTCGCTCGCTTTCATTCCGGGCGACGTCCTGAAGGCTGTGATTGCGGCGCTCGCCGGTCGGGCCGTGATGGCAGGCTATCCGCTGCTGCCGCAGCGCGCGTAAGCGGTCAGTCGAGGAACTGATACAGCCAGTCGCGCAGGTCTTCGGGCAGCGCGGCCGGCGTCCGGGTTTCCGGATCGCATGCGGACCAGACGATTTCGGCTTCGGCCACCTCATCGCTGCCGCGGGTAAAGCGGACGATAAAGCCTGCGGACTTGCCGCCGATCTTGCTCACTCCGACATGGGTATGGACGAGATCGCCGAGCTTCAGCGGCATGTGATAGGTGCAGGAGATCTTGCCGACCGCAAAGAACGGGTCATCCGTTGCCGGCTTGCGGCGGTGCCAGAATTCCGTGACCGCCTGTTCCGCAAGGCCGATATAGGCAGCGCGAAACATTTCGCCGTTAAGATCCACATCGCGATAGGCAACGCGAAAATCATGGGTCTTGCCGATATCCTTCGCCATTCCTGCCCGCACTCCAAAAAACGCCTAATGCGCCTACTTCACGGCAAATCCGGTGAAGAGCAAGGGGTATGCGCTTGAAAACATCGCCGTTCTGCGCCATGTCCGAGCTCAACATACCTCACGAGGCCGCCCAATGACCACGCGCCTTTACGAAAACTCCATATTTCTCGAGCATGCGACGCCGGAAGGCCATCCTGAACGGGCAGACCGGCTGCGTTCGCTCAACATCGCGCTCGAACACCCCAATTTCGACAAGCTCGACCGCAAACAGGCACCACAGGCCAACGAAGACACGGTGCTTCTGGCGCATCCGGAAGAACACCTGCGTTGGGTGATGCGCAAGATCCCCGAGGAAGACACGATCCTGCAGATCGAGGCCGATACGCATGTGGGGCCGAAGAGCCTGCAGGCGGCGCTGACCGGCATCGGCGGCGCGATCGCGGCCGTCGACGACGTGATGACCGGCAAGGTGGACAACGCATTCGTTGCCTCGCGTCCGCCGGGACATCACGCGGAAAAGACCAAGGCGATGGGCTTTTGCCTGTTCAACAACATCGCCATCGCCGCCCGCCATGCGCAGCAGACCTATGGCGTCGAACGTGTCGCGATCGTCGACTGGGACGTGCATCACGGCAACGGCACGCAGGACATCTTCTGGGACGATCCGTCCGTTTTGTTTTGCTCGACGCACCAGATGCCGCTTTATCCCGGCACAGGCGCCAGAGACGAGACGGGCACGAAGAACACGATCGTCAACGCGCCGCTTTCGGCCAATGACGGCAGCGACCATTTTCGCGATGCCTTCAAGAGCCGCGTCCTGCCGGCGCTCGAAAACTTCCGCCCGGATCTTGTGCTGATCTCGGCAGGCTTCGATGCGCATCACCGCGATCCGCTGGCGCAGATCAATCTGGTCGGCGACGATTTCGACTGGGCGACCGGCCGGTTGATGGAAATTGCGGGGAAATACGCCGGCAACCGGGTCGTCAGCCTGCTCGAGGGTGGCTATGATCTGGAAGGGCTGGCGGAATCGGCCGGCCTGCATATCTGCAGACTGATGAGAGGATGAAGGACATGACCGAAGCCCCAGGCGAGCCGAACGCTCCGATCGACGTCACTGGTTATTCCTTCGAAAAGGCCGTTGCCGAGCTGGAAAGCATCGTAGCGCGGTTGGAACGCGGCGACGTGGCGCTTGACGAATCCATCGCCATCTACGAGCGCGGCGAAGCGCTGAAGAAGCATTGCGAAAAGCTGCTCAACGCTGCCGAAAGCCGGATCGAAAAGATCCGCCTCGACCGCAGCGGCAAGCCGCAGGGCGTGGAGCCGCTCGACGGCGAGTGAGGCCTTCACTCGCATGAAGCCCTGAGTTGCATCTCGACTGAAATCCCGACCTGCGCTATAGTCTCCCAATGGACAAGGACCAGGTCATCGCCAAGCTTCGGGAGCACGAGGCAGAACTGCGCGCCGCAGGCGCGGAGCAGATGTCGATATTTGGCTCGGTAGCGCGTGGCGAGGCGACGGACGAGTCAGATCTTGATGTTCTGGTGACGTTTTCAGAGCCGGTCATACAGTCTGGCTGGGGGTATTTTACGGCCGTCGAAGAGCTACGTGCCCTGATCGTTGGCATTACTGGTGTAAGGAGCGTTGACATAGTTCCCGAACCGTTGCGCCGGAAACGTTTCAGCCGGAGCGTGGAGAGGGATAGGGCGATTGCCTACTAAGCGTCCTCTGATCCGTTTCCGAGACATTGTCGAGAACGGTCAATCCATTCTCGAATATACACACGGTATGGATTTCGACGCGTACTCTGTCAGCAAGATTACACGGGATGCGTCTGAGCGATGTCTAGCACGAATTTCCGAAGCCTCTTTCAAGCTTGGCTCGACGGCAGAAGAAATCTTTCCAAGCCACAACTGGGGCGCCATCAGGGGTTTTGGAAACATGCTCCGGCATGAATACGATGATATTCTTGATGAAACCACTTGGGCAATTGTCACACGGCACCTCCCGCCCCTCCTTTTCGAACTCGAAACCTTCCTCGCGCGCTACCCTGAAGATCAGGAAACGCTGTAGGAAGGCCGACATCATTCTTCCCGGGCATCGATCCCATCCGGATGATGCATCTGCCTGCGATGCGGTTGAAACGCTGATCATGCCTTGGTCCTCCGACATCGTACCTGATGACGACCAGGAGTTCGTGCCGTTGGCGACAACCTCCCTTCCCCGAGTCCCTCCCCTTGCCCGTCAGCTGAAATCGATTAAAACCGCGGCAAGGTTGTCTCCGTGGACAACTTGAAAAAGCCGGTTTCATCCTCATGTTGGGGTGATAGTTGCTTTTGAGAACAAAAGAAGAGAAAGCCAGCCTCCGTGACACCCCTGCCCGAGACGCCGCTGCTCGACACCGTCAAGCTTCCCGCCGACCTTCGCAAGATCGATGACCGCGACCTGCCGAAGCTTGCCCGCGAATTGCGTGACGAGATGATCGACGCCGTCTCCAGGACCGGCGGACATCTGGGTGCCGGCCTCGGCGTCACGGAACTGACGATCGCCATCCACAAGGTGTTCAACACGCCGGACGATCGGCTGATCTTCGATGTGGGCCACCAGTGCTACCCGCACAAGATCCTCACCGGTCGCCGCGACCGCATCCGCACCCTGCGCCAGGAAGACGGTCTCTCGGGCTTCACCCGCCGCGCGGAAAGCGAATACGATCCCTTCGGGGCAGCGCATTCCTCGACCTCGATTTCAGCCGGCCTCGGCATGGCAGTGGGTTCGGATCTCGCCGGTTCGAAGCGCAACGTGATTGCCGTGATCGGTGACGGCGCGATGTCGGCCGGCATGGCCTATGAAGCGATGAACAATGCGGGTGCGCTCGACGCGCGGCTGATCGTCATCCTCAACGACAACGACATGTCGATCGCGCCGCCGACCGGCGCCATGAGCGCCTATCTCGCCCGCCTTGCTTCCGGCCGCACCTATATGGGCATGCGCGAAGTGGGCAAGAAGCTGACCGGCTATCTCGGCAAGAATATCGACCGGGCGATTACCCGTGCCGTCGAACACGCCCGCGGTTATGTGACCGGCGGCACGATGTTCGAGGAGATGGGTTTCTATCACATCGGCCCGATCGACGGTCATTCGTTCGAGCATCTTCTGCCGGTGCTGCGCAATGTGCGCGACAATGCCAAGGGCCCGGTTCTGATCCATGTCGTCACGCAAAAGGGCAAGGGTTATCCGCCCGCCGAAGCTGCGGCCGACAAGTATCACGGCGTCAACAAGTTCGACGTCATCACCGGCGCGCAGGCCAAGGCCAAGCCAAATGCGCCGTCCTATACCAGCGTGTTCGGCGACGCCCTCGTTCAGGAAGCCGGTTTTGACGACAAGATTGTCGGCGTGACTGCCGCGATGCCGAACGGCACGGGGCTGGACAAGCTGCAGCTTGCCTTCCCCAACCGCACATTCGATGTGGGCATTGCCGAACAGCATGCCGTTACCTTTGCGGCAGGCCTTGCGACGGAAGGCTTCAAGCCGTTCTGCGCGCTCTATTCCACCTTCCTGCAGCGCGGTTACGACCAGGTTGTCCACGACGTGGCGATCCAGGGTCTGCCGGTGCGCTTCCCGATCGACCGCGCCGGTTTCGTCGGTGCTGACGGGCCGACCCATGCCGGTTCGTTCGACACGACCTTTCTTGCGACTCTCCCCGGCATGGTCGTGATGGCCGCCAGCGACGAGGCCGAACTGAAGCATATGGTACGCACTGCCGCGGCCTATGACGAAGGCCCGATCTCGTTCCGCTATCCGCGCGGCGAAGGCGTCGGTATCGAACTGCCGGAACGCGGCCAGATCCTGGAGATCGGCAAGGGCCGCGTCGTCAAGCAGGGCGCGAAAGTGGCGCTTCTCTCGTTCGGCACGCGCCTCAAGGACTGTCTGCTGGCAGCCGAAGATCTCGATGCCGCCGGTCTTTCGACGACGGTTGCAGACGCTCGCTTCGCCAAGCCGCTGGACCACGACCTCATCCGCCAGCTTGCCCGCCATCACGAAGTGCTTGTCACCATCGAGGAAGGCGCCGTCGGCGGCTTCGGCAGCCATGTGCTGCAATTCCTCAGCACGGAAGGTTTGCTCGACCACGGTGTGAAAGTTCGCTCGCTGGTGCTGCCCGATGTCTGGATGGAACAGGCAAGCCCCGACGTGATGTACGCCAAAGCCGGCCTCGACCGCGCCGGCATCGTCAAGACGGTGTTCAATGCGCTGGGCAAGACCCAGGTTGGTGTTGGCGCTGCGGGGTAAAGGCCTCAGCCTCGCTCTCCTTGCCCGTCCGTCTCGTGACTCAGATGTCGTGCTAGCACTCGGCACGGCGAGATGAAGATGTTCGTCCGGGCGAGTTTGTTCGCTACTCGCCCGCCGTCAGAAACAGCACGTGGAGGTCCTTCTCCGGGGTGAAATCCTCGGCGGTCATCTCGAAGGTTGTTGGGCCGGTTTTCTTGATGTTGTCGGCGCAGAGGCTGACGTAGTCACGGGGGTTGCCCTTGTCGATTGTCAGGCGGAATTTGTCGATGGGGCCGGACCAGTTGGCGCCGGTGGTCAGCACATAGGACAGCCATTGCTCGGCATAATGCGGGCCGCCCTTGGTGGCTGCGACTTGAAGCTTTGCGGCTGTCTTCATGAAGCTGTCGTCGATGCAGTAGCGTTCGACGTAGCGGGCGTGCTCATAGGCCGGCTTGCCGTTTTCGATGAAGGTCATGGCCACCGTGCCGCCGACGCTCGGTTTGTAGCGGTGGCTGACCTTGACCGGCTTTTGCGCGGGGAACGTCGTCTTCCACCAATAGGCGGAGCGGAGCGTCCATGCCGGCGTGATGTCCTCTTGCCAGCCCTTTCCGGCATCGTAGCGATCGATCCGGATCAGGCCCTTGGCAAGAAAGTCGGCCTTCACGTCATCGGGCAGGGTCTTGAGGGCCTCGGTGGTTCTGTCGCTATAGGGGAGAAGCGGTACCTTGTGGGCGACGAGGTCTTCGGTGCGGTCAATGCCGGTGGCAATGATGCGTTGCTGGAGCTGCGGCTTGATCTCGCGGCCGTCCTGCAGGACCGTGAAGCCGAGGAAGTTGTCGGCTTCCGGGTCGCCATAGGCTATGTCGCTCTGGGCGCCGCCAGTTATGTCCGGCATCGGGAAGGCGATGACGCTTTCGACATCCTTGTCGGTGTCGTTCCTGAAGATGTAGTCGACCCGGACTTCCTGACGCGAGAGCTGAAGATGCTCTTCAGCCATGGTGATATCGGCGGTCTGGACATAGACGAGGCCGCCGGTCGTCAGTTCCGCCGTCGTATCATTGGCGAAAAGCGGCGGTGCAGCCAAAAGCAGGCCGGCCGTCAGCGCGGCCCCGAAGGCAATTGTCCAGCGTCTCATCCATTCCCCTCCCGGTTGGCGCGGCAACAATAGGCAGAAGGCGCGAACTATAAAAGGCCGGCGGAGGCTTGTCCGGCAGGTCGAAACGCGTTTTTGTCTTGCGTGCGGGGCTCGCCCGCGTCATGGGAAGGCATGTCATCCATTCAGCAAAGACTTGACCAGCTTCTGGTCACCCTCAACCTCGTCGACAGCCGCTCGCGCGCGCGCGACGCGATTGCCCGCGGCACCGTCAAGGTCGACGGTCGCACCATTACCAAATCCGGACAGATCGTGTCCTCGACCGCGCAAATCGAGATGGACGATCCGGCGAGCGCCTATGTGTCGCGCGCGGCGCTGAAGTTGGTTGCCGCACTCGATCATTTCAAGCTCGATCCGACCGGCTGCGAGTGCCTTGACGTCGGCGCCTCCACCGGCGGCTTTACCGAAATCCTGCTTGCCCGCGGCGCAGCGCATGTGACGGCGCTCGATGTCGGCCACGCGCAGATGCATCCGCGGATTGCCGATGATCCGCGCGTCAGCAATATCGAGGGGGTCAACGCCCGCTATCTCGAGGCCGACGATATCGACGACCGGCCGATCGATTTCGTCGTGTCGGACGTGTCCTTCATCTCCATCAAGCTTGCCCTGCCGCCGGCGCTGGAACTGGCGCTGCCGGGCAGCTATTGCGCGCTGCTGGTCAAGCCGCAGTTCGAGGCCGGCCGCGATGCGATCGGAAAGCGCGGCCTTTTGAAGGAGCCGGACACGGCGCCGGCGGTGGCAGCAGAACTGGAACGCTGGCTGGTGGAAGACATGGGCTGGGAAAGCCTTGGCCTGATCCCCTCGCCGATTGCCGGCGGTGATGGCAACGAAGAGTTTCTTCTGGCAGGACGGAAGCCGGAATGAGCACGGTTCACGTCACCATCAACCGTCTTGGCGCACAGGGCGACGGCGTCGCCAACGGCGAGGACGGGCCGGTCTATGTTCCCTATGCTCTTCCGGGCGAAACGCTGGCGATCGCCCGCAACGGCGACCACGGCACGGTCATGTCGACGGGCAACCTTTCGCCGGACCGGATCGAACCGGTCTGTCGCCACTTCGGACCCGATGGCGATGCCTGTGGCGGCTGTTCGCTGCAGCATCTCGCCAAGGCGCCGTATAATGACTTCAAGCGCCAGCTCGTCATCGACGCGCTGAAATCCAAGGGCCTGACGCCCGACGTCAAGGAGACGGTCGAGTGTCATCCGGGCGAACGGCGGCGCACGGTGTTTTCCGCGCGCAAGACGGAGAAGGAGCTTCTGCTGGGCTACAACCGGGCAGAAACGAACCATATCATCTCCATCGTCGAATGTCCGATCGCCGCGCCCGGCATTGTGGCGCGGCTTGATGCGATCCGCGCGATCGGCATGGCGCTCGCAACCGGCTCGGAGACGTTCCGCATTTCGGTGCTCGAAAGCCTCTCCGGTCTCGATATCTCGGCCGAAGGATTGAAGCCGCTTTCGGACAAGCAGCGCCGCAAGGTGACCGAGACGGTTCTGGCGCTGAAGGGCATCGCCCGTGTTTCGGCCAATGGCGAAATCGTGCTGGAGCCGCAAAAGCCGGTGATCGATTTCGGTGGCGTCAAAGTTTCTCCTCCGCCCGGTAGCTTCACGCAGGCGACGAAAGAGGCAGAGGAAGCCATGGCGACGCTGGTGCATGGCCATATGGGCAAGGCCAAGCGGGTGCTGGACCTGTTTGCCGGCTCGGGCACATTTGCGCTGCGACTGGCGCGAACGGCACGCGTGCACGCGGTGGAAAGCGACGACAAGGCGCTGAAGGCGCTGGACCACGCCGCCCGCAACAGCCAGGGGCTGAAGCCGGTCAGCATAGAGAAGCGCGATCTCTTCCGCCGGCCGCTGATCCCGATGGACCTGAAGCACTTCGATGCGGTCGTCTTTGACCCGCCGCGGGCGGGTGCCGAAGTGCAGGTCAAGGAACTGGCGCGCTCGAACATCAAGACGATTGCTGCGGTCAGCTGCAATCCCCTGACGCTCGCACGCGACCTGAGGATCCTGGTCGATGCGGGATACCGGATTGTCTCGGTCACCCCGGTTGACCAGTTTCTCTGGTCGCCGCACGTCGAGGCCGTCGCTCTGCTCAGCAAAGTTTGACGCTAGTCTTGACAGAACGCAATTCGGTTGTGCAGCCTTGGTTTACAACCTGGCCATAGAGGCGTAGCTTTCCCGTGTCGCATCCAAGGCGGCAAATGACTTGCCGCCAGTGCGATCTCCAAGGGGGGAAAGCATGGCACAGATCGCAATGCATGGGCATGGCGTGCGCGGCATGAAGCCGGAAACGCTGCATTCTTTCGACGGCATCGGTGATCCCGGGAAATTCGGGATCATGTTTCCCAATCTCTTACCGTTTTCGGCAAGCGACGATGCGCTTGCCGCCCTGGCCAAGTCTATGGCGGATAAACTGCTCGACGACGGCAATCCGGAACCGGGCAAGGACAACCCGAACATTCCGGCCGGCTACACCTATCTTGGCCAGTTCATCGACCATGATATCACGCTCGACACGACGCCTCTCGACCAGCAGCATGCCGACCCGAAGGCGACCACCAACTTCCGGACACCGGCGCTCGATCTCGATTCTCTCTACGGCGATGGGCCGGGTATCCATCCCTATCTTTACCAACGCGACGTCGAAACGCTGCAAACTTCCGGCAAACTGTTGATCGGACGGGCAGCGGCGTCATCGGATCAGCAAGGCGCTGCGATCCCCGATCTTCCCAACGACCTTCCGCGCAACCAGGAGGGCCACGCGCTCATCTTCGACGAACGCAACGATGAGAACCTGCTGGTGGCACAGACGCATCTGCTGATGCTGAAGTTTCACAACAAGGTGTTCGACAAGGTCGCATCGGAAAGGCCTGACCTCAAGGGCACCGCGCTCTTCAAAGAGGCTCGGCGGATCGTCACCTGGCACTACCAGTGGATTGTGCTGTTCGATTTCGTCGAACGTCTGACCGAGCCCGGCTTGATCCAGAAGATCAAGAAGGAGGGCCGGCGGTTCTACCGGTTCAAGCAGCGGCCCTATATGCCCGCCGAATTCGGCGCCGCGTGCTACCGGCTCGGCCATTCGATGGTGCGGGAAAGCTATAGCCACAACCGGGTGTTCAACCCTACAGCCGATAGTCTTGCGAACGCGACGCTCGACCTCCTGTTCCTGTTCACCGGAAAGTCCGGGAACATTACCGGCGAGCTCGCCAACGACCCGGGCGTCGGGTTTGCCGCGCTCCCGTCGAACTGGGTCGTCGACTGGCGGCGGTTCTACGATCTGGATACGCCCGAAGGCGAGAAGGAGACTAATTTCGCCATCAACCACAGCCGGCGACTGGACCCGTTCATCACACCCGCCCTGCACACCCTGCCCGGCGGACCTGGTGATGGCTCGGTTGCATCGCGGGAATTCGACCTTGCCTTCCGCAACCTGCGTCGCGGCGTACAGATCGGACTTCCCTCCGGGCAAGCAATCTGTCGCGCCATGGGTCTTCAGCCACTGACGCCCGAGCAGATTGCCACGGGTCCCGACGGCAAGGCGGCCAAGCAGCACAAGATGCTCGAGGAAACACCGCTGTGGTATTACGTTCTCAAGGAAGCGGAGGTCTTCAACAAGGGAAGACGGCTCGGGCCGATGGCATCCACCATCATCGCCGAGACATTCCTCGGCATGGTGCATGGCGACCACGAGTCGTTCCTGTGGCTGCGCTCCGACTGGAAACCGGAACTGCCGAGCGACACGCCCGGCCACTTTACGATGGCCGATCTCGTCAAGTTCGTCGGTGACGTCAATCCTCTCGGTGCGGCTGTGCCGCAACCCGCAGAAGAGAAGGTCGACGGCTGACGGGTGGAGGACATGCTCTAGTCGTCGAGGTCGAGCCTGCCGGTGCCTGTGACGCCGGAGCAGCGGCAGGTACCGCCGACCCGGCCTTCATCGGCCCGGCAGACATAGGGACGGTCGCGGTCGTCGCTCTGGCGCGGCTGCACCACGCAGACATAGCGCTGACGGCGTCGGTCGCGCCGGTCCGTCTGCTCGGAAAGACTTTGCTGGCTCTGTATCAGGGTGATCGGCGCGTTCGCTGTATTGGCGGACGCGGCAAATGCCGGGCCAGCATCGGCGGGCAGGCAGGAGAGGCCAAGAGTTGCAAGAGAAAGCAGGCCGGTCAGGGCTGTACGCATGATGTCCTCCTCGTTTGAGGAGTATCTAGCCACGCTTGCCTTGTGAATGAAGGCGCAGCGCGGCGTAGATGGAACTTTGATGCAACTCAGCGTTAACGCCGCATGAAGGCCTCGAAAGCGGCGCGAGCTTCGGCGCTTTTCAGCCGGGCAGAGAAATGCGTCAGTTCCTCGTCCATCCGGGCGAGCACGTCGTCGCGGGGGCCGCGCACCAGATCGCGGGCGATTTTTAGGGCCTGCGGTGGTTTTGCCGAAAGTTTAGCGGCGAGAGCCAGCGTTTCCGCCTCGACGGCCTGCGGCTCGACCACCTTCCACACAAGGCCGGCCTCGTGGGCGGCATCGGCAGAGAACCCCTCGCCGGCAACCAGCATTGCAAAGGCGCGCTGGTGGCCCATAACCCTTGGCGCCAGAAGGCTGGAGGCTGCTTCCGGCACAAGCGCCAGATCGACGAAGGGTGTCTTGAACAGGCTGCGGGACGAGGCGATCGTCAGGTCGCAGTGGAGGTTGAGCGTGGTGCCGATGCCGATCGCCAGGCCATCGACGCCTGAAACCATCGGCTTTTGCGCGAGCGCCAGCGCCCGGATGAAGAGGGCTGCGGCCGGTGGTTCGTCCGTGCCTGAGACCGCGTGGGCCAGAAAATCCGCCATGTCATTGCCCGCCGAAAAGCAGCCTTCGGTGCCGAGAAAGGCGACAGCGCGGATCGTGTCGTCGGTATTGGCATCTGCGAGCGCCGCCGTCATGCGGTGATACATCGACGACGTGATGGCGTTCTTCTTTTCCGGCCGGTTGAATCGGATCGTGAGCACGCCCTCGAAATCCGTAGGGTGTTCGATCAGGACGTGGTTGTCGATTGATAGGGTGGCGTCGCTCACGGCATTCTCCTCAGGCAAGCACGATGCGTGCGGCTTCCAGGCTCTCGGCACCGCCGATGACGCGGTCCTTCAGGGCTGCAGTTTCGGCGAGCATGTTTTCCGCCGCAAACCGGCAGAGCGACACGCGCTTCTCGCCTAAGCCGTCTTCGGATGCGACGAGCGCGCCCTTGGCGAGATAGGCACCGGTCAGGACGAGGCCGAACAGGCGCTGGTAGGGCGTCGCTCCGGCAAGGGCTTCCGCCACGCGGCCAGCGGCCTGCGCCTCCAGCAGCCAGTCGGTCGAGGCTTGCAGGTCGTCGATCGATGCGTTCAGCCGTTCCGCCGTGCTGCCGAAGCCGGGGGCGTTGAGGCTTTCGACTCTCTGCGCGATGTCGCGCAGTTCACCGATGAAGGTCCGCACCTGCGTGCCCTTGGAAAGCGGCAGTTTGCGCAGCACGAGATCGATCGCCTGGATGCCGTTGGTGCCCTCGTAGATCGGGGCGATGCGGGCGTCGCGGAGATAGCGCGCGGCACCGGTTTCCTCGATATAGCCCATGCCGCCATGCACCTGGATGCCGAGCGAGGCGACGTCGACGCCGCAATCGGTGGCGAAGGACTTGGCAATCGGCGTCAGGAGTGCGGCGCGCTCGACCCAATGGGTGACCTGATCGCCTTCGAGGTGATGCGACATGTCGATCGCGTGGGCGCAGGCAAAGCAGATGGCGCGTGACCCTTGCGTCAGCGCCTTCATGGTCAAAAGGGTTCGGATGATATCGGGGTGCTGGATGATCGGGCTCATCTGAGGGCCGGTCGACCCGGGCGCCCTTCCCTGGGTTCGGTCAGACGCGTAGGCGATCGCCTTCTGGGTCGCGGCTTCCGCGATCGCGACACCCTGCATGCCGACGGCGAGACGTGCGTTGTTCATCATCGTGAACATGCAGGCGAGGCCCTGGTTTTCTTCGCCGATGAGATAGCCGATCGCGCCGGTGCCATCGCCGAACTTGCCGTCGCCATAGATCATCGTGCAGGTGGGCGAACCGTGGATACCGAGCTTGTGCTCGATCGAATGACAGATCACGTCGTTGCGCTCACCGAGCGATCCGTCGTCAGCGACCAGGAATTTCGGCACCAGAAACAGCGAAATCCCGCGGGTGCCGGCCGGCGCATCCGGGAGACGGGCGAGAACCAGGTGGATGATATTGTCGGCAGCGTCGTGCTCGCCCCAGGTGATATAGATCTTCTGCCCGAAAACACGGTAGCTGCCATCGGCGTGGCGTTCGGCGCGGCTCTTCAGCGCGCCGACATCGGAACCCGCATGCGGCTCCGTCAGGTTCATCGTGCCGGTCCATTCGCCCGAAACCATCTTTTCCAGATAGATAGCTTTCAGATCGTCGCTGCCATGGGCAACCAGCGCCTCGATCGCACCCATCGTGAGCGTCGGCGCGAGCGCGAAGGCCATCGAGGCGGAATTCCACATTTCCAGCGTCGCGACGTTGAGCATATGCGGCAGTGCCTGACCGCCAAACGCTTCCGGCGCCGTCAGGCCATTCCAGCCGCCTTCGCGCCAGTGGCGATAAAGCTGGGGCCAGCCATCTGGCGTCTTCACCACGCCGTTCTCAAGCCGCGCGCCCTGGCGATCGCCGATGTCGCCCAGCGGCGCCATTTCGTCGCTGGCAAAGCGACCGGCTTCCGCCAGGATCGCATCGACGAGATCGGGGGAGAGGTCGCCGAACCGGCCGATCTCCAGCGCGTCGGCGAGACCCGCTACATGGTTCAAGGTGAAGGCAATCTCCTCCACGGGTGCCTTGTACATGTCGCTTCTCCCAAATCCCAAGTTTCTTCCGATCGATGACGCAGGTGCGATCACCGAACTCCCTCTGGCTTTTTACGTAAACGTAAACGTGGTTGTCAATCGGTCCCTCCGGGTTGTTCGATGAGGATACGGATAAATCTGCGTTGCAACAGGTGTCACAGATAGCGCCTAATGAGGAGCGTCATGCTTGCAGGTCTTCAGTCCATGCCTCCGATAAATTCTCCGCTGATTTCCGCCACGCCAGGTCTTGTCTGGGCCTATCATTTCCGGCCCGGCGAGGCTGGCACATGCTCAAGGCTTTCGCTGGAGGCGACACCGTCGGAGCTGGCGATCGACACCGGTTTCCTGTGGCTGCATCTCAACCTTGCAGACCTGCGGGTCGGCGCCTTTCTGGAGAATTTTCCCGGCCTTCCGGCGGCCGCAGCGGTCGCGCTGACCACCCATGAAACGCATGCGTCGATCACGCTGGACGAGCAGTCCGTCTATGGCACGCTGATCGATTTCCAGCGGGAGTTCGACAGCGACACGCGCGATATCGGCTGGCTGCATTTCTTCGCCTCCGACAAGGTGATCATCACGACCCGGCTGCAGCCGCTGCGTTCGGTCGACCGGGTGCGGGCCGCGATCGAGAAGAATGCCGGTCGCTACAAAAGGCCGCTCGACCTGTTCGAGACGCTGGTGGCCGAATTCCAGCGCACGATGATTGCGATGGTGATGGAATTTACCGAAGAGCTGAACCTGATCGAGGATTTCGTCTATGACAACGTGCCGCGCGACGAACGCCGGCGGCTTGCTCCCGTGCGGCGCATGGTGGTGCGTCTGCACCGGCACCTGCGCACGACCCTTTCGCTGATGCGGCGTGCGGCGGCGGCCGACGACGACGATATGCCGCCCGGGTTCGACGATATCGCCTCACGGCTGATCGGCCGGCTCGAGGCCGTCGATCACGACGTCTATGCGCTGCAGGAGCGGGCCCGGCTGCTGCACGAGGAAATCGATTCCAAACAGGCATCGGAAACCAACCGGCACCTCTACATCCTCTCGATCATGACCGCCTTCCTGCTGCCGCCATCGCTGGTCACGGGCTTTTTCGGCATGAACACATCGTCGCTGCCATTTGCCGAGGGTCTGCACGGCACGGCCTTCGCGCTGGGTTTCATGGTGCTTTCGGCGGCAATCGCCTGGTGGCTTCTGAAGCGGACGGGAATTTTCTGAGAGAACGGCAAAACGAAATCAGCCCGCCCGGGCATCCCGGACGGGCTGTCTTATCGTGCACGGTTTCGCCGGATCAGGCGACGGCGTGAAGCTTGGTCTGATCGCCCTTGAGACGATCGGTCATGAAGTTCGCGTACCATTCCACGAACTGCATGACGCCGCCTTCATGCGCTTCCGAATAGGGGCCCGGCTCATAGGCCGGCGAGCGGATGCCGAAAGCGTTTTCCTCGACGATCTGGCGGTCCTGGTCGTTGGTCATGTTCCAGACGTGGGTCAGTTCCTCGACCGTGTAGTCGACGCCCTCAACCGCATCCTTGTTGACGAGCCATGTGGTGGTGACGGCTGTCTCTTCCGGCCCGATCGGAATGACGCGGAAGGAAATCGCGTGGTCGACCAGCATGTGGTTCCAGGTGGTTGGATAGTGGAACATCAGCATGGTGCCGATATGGGAGATCGTCACGTCTTCCGACAGCGCCTTGGCGACTGCCGGCCGGCCGTTCATCGTGTAGCTTTCGGCATCCTCGATCAGCGGCATGCGGGCGACGCGGTACTGGCCGTCCGTCGACATGTTGAACGTGCTTGGCAGGTTTGCCGCCTCGCAGCGCTGCCAGTGTTCGGAAATGAACGGATCGTCGCCGGCACCCTGCACGCCGGTCGCAGTCGGCGCTTCCGGATAGGTGCGGCAGAGTTCCGGATGATTGGCGGCGCAGTGGTAGCACTCGCGATTGTTTTCCCAGACGAGCTTCCAGTTGCCCTTTTCGATTATCGTGTTCTTGGCAGCGACCTTCGTTTCGGCCAGGCGATGCGGTGCCATGTAGGGCTGGATGGTAGCCCGGACGGGCGCGAAATCGGGTGCCTCGTTGGCAAGGCAGACGAAGATATAGCCGGCGACGGATTCGCAGTGGACAGGCTTCAGGCCGAACTGCTTCTTGTCGAAATCATCGCCCATATGGCGCGCCGACATCAGCGTGCCGTCATGCTGGTAGGTCCACTGGTGGTAGGGACAGACGAGACGGGTCGCAGAACCGCTATCCTTGGTGCAGACGCGGTGGCCGCGGTGGCGACAGGTGTTGTGGAAAGCGCGGATCTCGCCTTCGCGGGTGCGCAGGACGAGGACCGGATAGTCGCCGATCTGCAGCGTCACGTAATTGCCGGCCTTCGGGATTTCGCAATCATGGCCGACGAAAAGCCAGTCGCGATACCAGATCATTTCCAGATCGAGCTTGTAGTAATCCGGATCGATGTAAAAGGGCTGTTCGAGGCTGAAGCCTTCGCGGCGATTGTTGAGCTGCCGCAGAACCTGGCTGTGAATGTCCATCGTGTCTTCCTCGTCAATTCCACTAGCGAAAGACTTGGGGGTTCATGCGGACAGACCTCCTGCCCCCAATCCTACCCCGAACGTCCACCGCGATCGGTCGTCAATCACGTCCCCAGACTGGCACCGGATCGGCAGAGGGTTCTCGTCACGCCTGCCGGCTTCCCAATTTAACGCCGTCCCTAGCCGAGGCGACTCCATGAGTTTTGCCGATTTAAGCACTCGCGCTGCCTGTCGCACAGGCGACATTGCGACATCGGAAAACGCATTGACGACGATGGCTCACATGACGGCTTCGGTTTTCCGCTGACAAGTGGGGGACCGGGGGCTTCTCGCGGTGCGTTGAGACGTAAACCGGCTGTTAAACCGCTCCGGCTAGACTTCTTCTTGCGCGAAGGGGCCAGCCGCATGCAGACGACCGGAAAACTACGCTACTACGACGCGAACCGGCCGCCACCGCCGGTGTCGGCGCAGGCGCCGACGAGCGCGATCGGGCATTCCGAGTTCCTGCGCACAGGCCGTATCTCCAGGACACAACCGCTGTGGCTGCCCAAGGAGCGCCGTTATCTCACCTATGACGAAGTGGCGGAGCGGACCGGGTTCAAGCTGGAGTCCGCCGGCGAGCGCACGCATCAGCGGATCAACGGCTTCCATCACTCGATCCAGTTCCCGAAAATGGTGTTCCACCGCACGCTGGAGCAAACCCCGCATCTCGGCTATTGCCATGTCACCGCCGCAAGCACCCTGTTTTCGCCGAAGGCGAAGGTGAAATGGTCTTTCTACATCGCCAATTTCCTGGCCGAGATCGGCGATGAGGACGAGTTCTTCAAGCGGGTCAACACCCAGTATTCCCGCATGTATTTCGCGGTGGCGACCGAAAGCGACCCGGATCAGTCGATGAAGATCGACCGCAGCATCCGCAAGAACGGTCTTCTGTTTCGGACCACCGACCCGAAGGAAGCGCTGAAGAACGTGCTGATGCTGGGTGCGCCCGACCAGGCCGTGCGAGCGATCATCAAATCGCTTTAACGCGGTCTCAGTCCGCGCTATGCACAGCGGGACATGACGGCAGAGATCATCGACATCAGGACGGACAGGAACGGCGCGCTTGACCAAGCGTGCGCCGTGCTGTCGCAAGGCTTTCCGGTCGCCATTCCGACGGAGACCGTGTACGGGCTTGCCGCCGACGCCACGAACCCTTCGGCGATCACCCGCATCTATGAAACCAAGGGGCGGCCGCGCTTCAACCCGCTGATCTGCCATATGGCCGATGTCGCGATGGCGGAGCGGTATGCATCGTTCGATCCGATCTCGCGTCGGCTGGCGGAAGCCTTCTGGCCGGGGCCGCTGACGCTGATCCTGCCGCTCATTCCAAAAAGCGGTATCCATCCGCTCGCAACTGCAGGGCTCGATACGGTCGGCATCCGCCTGCCATTGGGCTTTGCCGCCGATCTCATCCGCGCCTTCGGCAAGCCGCTGGCAGCACCGAGCGCCAACACGTCCGGCAAGGTCAGCCCGACCAGTGCCGGCCATGTCGCTGGTGATCTCGGGAGCAAGCTGAAACTGATCCTCGATGGCGGCGCGTCGTCGGTCGGCGTCGAATCGACCATTGTCCGCGTCGAGGGCGAAACGGTCCGGCTGCTGCGTCCCGGCGGCGTTGCCGCTGAAGAGATCGAGGCGCTGATTGGTCGTGCGGTCATTCGTCCGGAAGGACCGGCGGCGATCATCGAAGCGCCTGGCATGCTCGCCTCGCATTATGCGCCATCGGCAGCCGTGCGGTTGAATGCGACCCATGTGGCGCCGGGCGAGGCGTTGATCCGGCTGGGATCGGATCCGATCGAGGGCATCGAGCAGGCGAAGGCAGTGTTCGACCTCAGCCCCTCCGGCGATCTTGCCGAGGCAGCCGCCAATCTGTTCGATTATCTGAAGAAAGCCGATGCGGTGGGGGCGACGCGCATTGCAGTCACAGCCATTCCCGATACCGGGCTTGGCGAAGCCATCAACGACCGGCTGGTCCGAGCGGCCGCGCCGCGGGAATAAAACAAGCCCAGGAGAAAACGCCATGGACATGCCTCTCCCTTCCCCGGATCTACTTGCCCGGTTTACGGCGATCGTCGGCGCTGCGCATGCGGTCAGCGATCCGGTGGAGCTTGCGCCGCATCTCGTCGAAAACCGCGGGCTCTACAGGGGTGCATCCCCTCTCCTCCTCAAGCCCGGCTCGACGCAGGAGGTTTCGGCAATCCTGAAGCTTGCCAGCGAGACCGGGACGGCCGTCGTGCCGCAGACCGGCAATACGGGTCTTGTCGGCGGCCAGACGCCACGCAGCGGCGGATCCGACATCATCATCTCGCTGGAACGGATGAACCGCATCCGCGAGGTCGACCAGATGGCAAACGTGATCGTTGTCGATGGCGGCGTCATTCTTGCCGAGGTGCAGAAGGCGGCGGAGGAGGTCAACCGGCTGTTTCCGCTGTCGCTCGGGTCGGAAGGCTCATGCCGGATCGGCGGCAACCTTTCCACCAATGCTGGCGGCACAGCCGTGCTTGCCTATGGCAACATGCGCCAGCTCTGCCTAGGCCTGGAAGTGGTGCTTCCGACAGGCGAGATCTGGGACGGCCTGCGCAAGCTGAAGAAGGACAATACCGGCTACGACCTTCGCGACCTGTTCATCGGCGCCGAAGGCACGCTCGGGATCATCACCGGCGCGGTCTTGAAACTCTATCCGCGGCCGGTCGGACACCAGGTGGCGCTTGCCGGCCTCGCCTCGCCCGCCGATGCGCTCTTGCTGTTTCAAAAGGCATCGAACCTCTGCGGTACGGCGCTGACCGGGTTCGAGCTGATGCCGCGGATCGGCATCGAGTTCACCACGCGGCATATCGACGGCGTGCGCGACCCGCTGTCTGAGCCCTACCCATGGTATGCGTTGATCGACATCTCGACATCCGACGCTGCCGAAACCGCCGACACGATGGTGCAGGCGCTGCTGGAACAGGGGTTCGAGGCCGGACTGGTCATCGACGCGGTGATCGCCTCGTCGGTCGCGCAGCAAAAGGCGCTGTGGCACATGCGTGAAAGCATGTCGGATGCGCAAAAGCCCGAGGGCGGATCGATCAAGCACGACGTTTCGGTGCCGATCTCGAAGATCCCGCATTTCATGGCGGAAGCCGAGGAGGCTGTTCTCGCCGCCGTTCCCGGCGCCCGCATCTGCGCCTTCGGCCATCTCGGCGACGGCAACATCCATTACAACATCTCCCAGCCGCTCAGCAACGACATGGCCGGCAACAAGGCCGCCTTCATCGACCGCTGGCGGGAGGTGAATGCGATCGTCCACGGGATCGTGCTGGATGCCGGCGGCTCGATTTCCGCCGAACACGGGATCGGCCAGCTGAAGCGCGACGAGCTTGCGCATATCCGCCCGCCGATCGAGATGGAGCTGATGCGGCGCATCAAGCACGCCTTCGATCCGGCCGGTATCATGAACCCCGGCAAGGTCGTGGCATTGCCATGAGCAAGCCGGCACCGGACCGGCCGACCATGACGATCCGCGTCGATCTGGAAAACGGCGTCCGGCTGGGGCCCGGCAAGGCGCAGCTTCTCGAACTTATTGCCGAGCATGGTTCGATCCGGGCCGGCGGAGCGGCGATCGGCATGTCCTACCGGCGTGCCTGGCTGCTGGCAGACGAGATCAACCGGATGTTTCTGGAGCCCTCGATCTCGACCCGGCATGGCGGCAAGTCTGGCGGCGGTGCGGGGCTGACCGAATTCGGCCAGCAGCTTCTTGGCCGCTACAGGGATATGGAAGCAAAAAGTCGGGCTGCAGTGCAACCCGACCTCGATTGGCTTGATTGTGTGACGGACCCGCAATTCCGGGCCGCCGGGAGCGACAAGGCTGAATGATCAGCCCGCCCGGCGCATCCGTTCACCCATGCCCTGCAGAGAGCCCGGCTGACGCCCGGTGCCGCTGACGCGGAAGCTGCGAATGAGGTTGAGCAGTTCTTCCGTATCGGCAGACAAAGCCTCGGCGGAGGCAGTCGTCTCTTCGGCCATCGCGGCATTGTGCTGGGTGGCCTGGTCGAGCATGTTGAGCGACGAGGAGATCGAGCGCAGCGTCGTATCCTGTTCGGCTGCGGAATGGGCGATGCGGCCGACGATGTCGCTTGCCGACTTCACCTGATCGGAAATCCGCTTCAGGGCCTGACCGGCCTCGCCGACGAGGCGGACGCCGTTTGCGACCTGTCCGGACGAGCGGGAGATCTGTTCCTTGATCTCCTTGGCGGCGGCGGCCGAACGCTGGGCCAGTTCGCGAACTTCCTGGGCGACGACGGCAAAGCCCTTGCCGCTTTCGCCGGCGCGGGCCGCTTCGACACCGGCATTGAGGGCCAGAAGGTTGGTCTGGAAGGCGATCTCGTCGATGACGCCGATGATCTTGGTGATTTCCGCCGAGGACTGTTCGATGCCGCTCATGGCGCCGATTGCTTCCTCGACGACGGCGTCGCTGCGATTGGCTTCGGTGCTGACAGCCGTGACGCGCTGGGCGGCATCGCGTGCACCGTCGGCGGTCTGGCGAACAGCGACGGTCAGTTCGTCAAGTGCGGCGGATGTTTCCTCGAGGTTGGCCGCCTGGCGTTCGGTCCGCTGCGACAGTTCGTTGGAAGCACGGCGGATTTCCTCTTTCGAGCCGCCGATATCGATACCCTTGTCGTTGACCTTGGACATCGCCGCTTCCAGATGGCCGAGCGCTTCGTCGAAGTTGTCGCGCAGGCCGGCGTAACGGGTACCGAGATCGCCGCAGCGAACCGTCAGATCACCCTTGGCGAGCTGTTCGAGCGCCGAGCCGATCGTCGAGACGACGCGGGCCTGAAGCGCTGCTTCGTCGCGCTGCATGTCGAGATTGTGCTGGCGTTCGCCGTCGAGCTCCTCCTGCTGGCGCTGCTGGCTTTCCTGCATGGCATGGCGCTCGCGCACCTTTTGCTGCAGCGCCTGGGTGGCGCGTGCCATCAGGCCGACTTCGTTTTTCATGTCCGTATGCGGGATCTGCATCGTCACGTCTTCGTCGGCCACGGCGTTCAGCGCCTGACGGATCGCACCGAGCGGACCGGAGATGTTGCGGATCACGACGAAGGCCAGCAGCGAGCCAAGGACCAGGATGACGAAGCCGAAGGACAGCGCCTTGAAGACTTCGCTGCGGATCTGCGCCTGGAGATCGTCGACGTAGACGCCGGTGACGAGAACCAGCTGCCAGGGCTCGAAGGCAAGCGCGTAGGAGCTCTTCAGGAAGGTATCGCCTTCCTGACCAGGCTTGGGACCGAGAAAATCGACGGTGCCGCCACCGGCGCGGCCGATCTTGACCAGTTCGTCACGGTACATGAAGCCCTGGCTGTCCGGCTTGCCCTTGAAACTCTGGCCGAGCCGCTTGGGATCCGGATGGACACGCATGTTCACATCGTAGTCATAGGCAAAGAGGTAGCCGTCCGGGGTGAAGGTCATGGCCGACACGGCTTCGAACGCCCGCTTCTGCGCCTCTTCGCGACCCATCGCACCGGAGGCCTCGAGAGCCTGGAAACGCTTGAAGATACCGATGCCGGATTCCACCTGCGTGCGCAGCATGCCGTAACGTTCGGCGTAGATCGCCTGGGTGGACGTGCGCAGCTGCATGTATGTGGCAGCGGCAAAGCCGGCGATCAGCAAAAGCACGAGCAGCAGCAGCTGGTGGGAGATTTTGAGATTCTTCATGGTCCGCTCACCTGTGACCGGCAGCGACCGCGCAGGCCGCACCTTGGGAAAAATGATGTTTGTGGGAGGCGGCACATTCTGCACCATGTCGTCTGCAATGATTGCAGTGCAACGACCATATGAGCGATGCATAAATAATTATTTAATCACACAATAACGCAGAAAAACGTATGGCCGCACAGTAACTGCGCGGCCTTTTATTGACTGCCTGCAATGACTTGCTGACTGTTTATTCAGCCCGTTTCAGCCTGAGGCTGAAGTCTTCGAAAGTGATCGGTTTCGCCGAGGCTTCCGCAACTTGAGGGGCTGGCGCAACAGCGCTCGTGGTGGCCTCCAGATCGATGCCATCGCGCGGCGGCGGCGCATTCTCGATCATCTCTTCGAACGAGGTGGAGGTCGGCGCTGGCACATTCGCAATGGTTTTTCCGGCATCCATCCAGGCCGGGACTTTTCCGACGAAGACGACGGGCGATCCGCCGAACCATGCTTCGGTGCGGACAAGACGCTTTTCGCCGTTGATTTCGATGATCTCGGTCTTCTGTGTGCCGGGCTCGAGGACCGGAACCTTGTAGTTGGACAGATCGGGCTTTGCGGCCGGAGGCTCGCAGTCGCTGCAATGCCACGATACGATGCTCGAGGATTTCTGACTGCCATTGGTTGCGGTGACGGACGACGCCTGTGCGCCGCCGGCCAGCAGTGCTGCGGCTACCGTTGCTGCCGTGATCAGAACGCGATGCATCGCCGGACTCCCGAGTTTGGTCCGACAATCTATAGCAATGCTTCGTTTCCAACCCGTCAGGAGAATTGGTAAATTTTGAACGAAACCGCGGCTGCTGAACCGTCTCTAGCGGGTTTCGCGCTCGATGGCGCGCCAGCCGATGTCGCGACGGCAGAAGCCGTTTTCCCAGTCCACCGCGTCGACCAGCCGGTAGGCGTTTGCCTGGGCTTCCGCAACCGTTCTGCCTGTCGCGGTGACGTTGAGTACGCGGCCGCCGGTTGCGACCAGCGCGCCATCCTTCATCGCCGTGCCGGCATGGAAGATCTTCTCGCCCTCGCCTGCTGATGGCAGCGAGGCGATCGGCGTTCCCTTGTCATAGGCGGCCGGATAACCTTTCGAGGCCATGACGACGGTGAGCGCCACATCGTCGCTCCATTCCGCCTTCACCTCGTCGAGCGTGCCGGTGGCGGCGGCGTAAAGGATCTCCAGGAGATCGCTCTTCAGCCGCATCATCAGAACCTGGGTTTCCGGATCGCCGAAGCGGACATTGTATTCGATCAGTTCCGGCCCCTTGGCCGTGATCATCAGGCCTGCGAAGAACACGCCGGTGAACGGATAGCCGCTTTCCGCCATGCCGCGAATGGTCGGCTCAATGATTTCCTTCATGGTGCGCTCGACCATCTCTTGCGTCATCACCGGGGCCGGCGAGTAGGCGCCCATGCCGCCGGTGTTGGGGCCGGTATCGCCATCGCCGACGCGCTTGTGATCCTGCGCGGTTGCCAATGCCAGCGCCGTCTTGCCGTCGGAGAGGCAGAAGAAGCTTGCTTCCTCCCCATCGAGATAGGCTTCGACCACGACCTCGGCACCGGCGGCCCCGAAGGCGCCATCGAAACAGTCGTCGATCGCCGCCAGCGCTTCTTCCACGGTCATGGCGACGGTGACGCCCTTGCCGGCCGCCAGACCATCGGCCTTGACGACGATCGGAGCGCCCTGCGCCTCGACATAGGCTTTGGCAGCAGTGCCGTCCGTAAAGCGCTGGTAGGCGCCGGTCGGGATATTGTAGCGGGCGCAGATATCCTTGGTGAAGCCCTTGGACCCTTCGAGCTGGGCGGCGGCGGCGGACGGGCCGAAGACGGCGATGCCCGCTTGCCGGATGCGATCGGCAATGCCGGCGACCAGCGGCGCTTCCGGGCCGACGACCACGAAATCGATCGCCTCGCTGCGGCAAAATGCAAGGACCGCCTCATGGTCGTCGACATCGAGCGCGACCAGTTCGGCATTTTCGGCCATGCCGGGATTGCCGGGAGCGGCAAAGAGTTTCGTCAGTTTCGGTGATTGGGCAAGCTTCCATGCCAGCGCATGTTCGCGACCGCCCGTGCCGATAAGAAGAACCTTCATCTGCCGCCCTCGATTTATCATCTGTGCTGGCGGTTAAGGCGAGGGACGGAAAAGGTCAAGTCTCGCCGGCAAAAGCGGCATTCAAGACGGCCGGTCCGGTTGCTGACGAAAACTGTCGCTGCGCAATCTCAACGTTGCTTTGAATATCACTTTGTTACGAAAGGCCAGAAATGGGACAGGCTCATTGCGCCGCGCCGCGTCCTGCAGTTTTTCGTCGAGATAGATGATCGCCGCCTCCAGTTCTTCGGAGCCAACGGCATCGTCGGACGCCAGTATATGGGCTATTTTGCTAGGCATTCACACCTCCTTACACGCCAAATCATGTGGCAGGAGCAACTATAGGATTCTGGCACAATGCGAGAAGGTGTCATCTCTTTTTCCACCGGTTCGCGGTTACCGACCGGTAAATGACGCCCCATTCCGAGACGACTGCCTGGGTAACCTGTGAACCGTTCCGATGGTCGGTTGTCTTGCCGCAAAGTTTGACTATGGTCTCGCCTCCTATCCAACGAGGACTTGCATGGCCGTCGAAAACCGCCTTCTCGCCGCCGTGATCGCCGCGGAAATCAACGCCCGCCCGGACCAGGCCATTGCCGCAATCGGGCTTCTGGACGAAGGCGCAACCGTGCCCTTCATCGCGCGCTACCGAAAGGAAGTGACCGGCGGACTGGATGACACCCAGTTGCGCAACCTTGCCGAACGGCTGATCTATCTTCGCGAACTGGAAGCACGCCGCGCATCGATCGTCGATTCGATCAAAGGCCAGGACAAGCTGACCGACGAGCTTGCGGCCAAGATCGGCAAGGCGGTGACCAAGGCCGAACTCGAAGACCTCTATCTTCCCTTCAAGCCCAAACGCCGCACCCGCGCCGAAATCGCCCGCGAGCGCGGTCTTGGTCCGCTGGCCGATGCGATCTGGGCCGACCGCACGCTCGATCCGGCCAAGCTAGCCGAGACATTCGTCAAGGGTGAAGTGACCGACGTGAAGGTTGCGCTGGATGGCGCGCGCGATATCGTCGCCGAAGCATTCTCGGAAAATGCCGACCTGTTGAAGCGGCTGCGCCAGCACATGCGCGACGGTGCTGTGCTGAAAGCCCGCGTGGTTGCCGGCAAGCAGGAGGCCGGCGCCAAGTTCTCCGACTATTTCGAGCATACGGAGCGCTGGGCCACCACGCCGGGACACCGTGCGCTTGCCATGCTGCGCGGCTGGAACGAGGAATTCCTGACGCTGACGATCGAGGTGGATGCAGACGACACCTCGCCGATCAAGCCGGCGCAGCGGATCATCGCGCTTGCTTTCCATATCAGCGACAAGGGTGCCGCCGACCGCTGGCTGATGGAGGTCGCCGGCTGGACCTGGCGAGTGAAGCTCTCTGTCTCCCTCTCGCTCGACCTGATGCGGGAGATGCGTGAACGCGCCGAGCAAGAGGCGATCCATGTGTTTGCCCGCAATCTGAAGGATCTGCTGCTGGCCGCTCCCGCCGGTTCGCGCGCGACGATGGGCCTCGATCCGGGCATCCGCACCGGCGTCAAGGTGGCGATCGTCGATGCCACCGGCAAGCTTCTCGAAACCACCACCGTCTACCCCTTCCCGCCCCGCAACGATGTGCGCGGCACCCAGGCGGAACTCGCAAGCCTGATCGCCAAACACAAGATAGAGCTCATCTCGATCGGCAACGGCACCGGCAGCCGCGAGACGGAAAAGCTGGTGGCCGACATGCTGGCAAACCTGCCGGGCACCAAACCGACCAAGGTGATCGTGTCTGAGGCCGGCGCTTCGATCTATTCGGCATCCCAGGCGGCAGCAGACGAGTTCCCCGGCCTCGACGTGTCGCTGCGCGGTGCCGTGTCGATTGCCCGCAGGCTGCAGGATCCGCTGGCCGAACTCGTCAAGATCGAGCCGAAATCGATCGGCGTTGGCCAGTACCAGCACGATGTCGATCAGAACAAGCTGTCGCGTTCGCTCGAAGCCGTTGTGGAAGATGCCGTGAATGCCGTCGGCGTCGATCTCAACATGGCATCGGCACCGCTTCTGTCGCGCGTGTCGGGCCTCAGCAAATCGATTGCCGAGGCGATCGTTGCGCATCGTGACCAGAACGGCGCCTTTACCACGCGCCGGGAGCTCCTGAAGGTCGCAAGGCTTGGCAACCGCACGTTCGAACAGGCGGCCGGGTTCCTGCGCATCGTCAACGGCAAGGAGCCGCTCGATGCGTCTTCCGTGCATCCGGAAGCCTATGGTGTCGCGAAGAAGATCGTTGCCGCCTGCGGCCGCGACCTGCGTTCCCTGATGGGTGACAGCGCAGCACTCAAATCTGTCGATCCGCGCCAGTTCATCGACGACACGTTCGGTCTGCCGACGATCAAGGACATTATCGCGGAACTGGAAAAGCCCGGCCGCGATCCGCGTCCGAGCTTCAAGACCGCGACCTTTGCGGACGGGATCGACGAGATCACCGATCTCAAGCCCGGCATGCAGCTGGAAGGCACTGTGACCAACGTGGCGGCGTTCGGCGCCTTCGTCGATATCGGCGTGCATCAGGACGGGCTGGTTCATGTCTCGCAGCTGGCGGACAAGTTCGTGAAAGACCCGCATGAGGTGGTGAAGGCCGGCGACGTGGTGAAGGTACGCGTCGTCGAGGTAGATGTGAAGCGCAAACGCATCGCGCTCAGCATGCGCAAGGACGGCGGCGAAGCCCCGCCTCCGGGCCCCCGCGGCGGTGATCGCGACAAGCCCGTCAATCCGAAGTTTGCAAAGACCGACAGCAAGCCATCTCAGGGCGCGTTCGGTGCAGCGCTTGCCGAAGCTATGAAGCGCCGCTGAGCCTGCGACGCCCTGGATAACCTCGAAAGCACTCCGTTGAGCACTGGCTCGACGGAGCTACTTCCAGTTGCGTTTTTTTGCGCTTGCAGTTGAATTGAAAGACGGTAGATTTTGATGATCAGCAAGGCATCCATCGTGTTCAGGAAGTGGGTCCATGACCTTGTCCCTTCACAGACTGCTTTCCAAGATCATCAGAAATGGCACTCTCATCGTCCGCGGATCGGGCGGGGAAACCTATTACGGCAGCGGCGGCGGACGGACCGTTGCAATCCGCTTTACCGATGAAGCGTCTGAAAAGGCGCTGGTTTCCGACCCGCAACTGCAGCTCGGCGAACTCTATATGGACGGCCGGATCATCGTCGAACAGGGCGACATTTACGAGTTCCTGGCGCTCATCAAGGACAACACGCTGAAGGAAGGACTGACCTTCCAGATCCTTACGCGCAGCCTTGGCAGAATAATCGCATCGCAGTTTCGCAATCGTGTGCCGATCAACCACAACCGCCGCAACGTCGCCCACCATTACGATCTCGACGAACGGTTGTTCGCGCTGTTTCTGGACGAGGACTGGCAATATTCCTGCGCCTATTTCAACCCGCCCGATATTTCGCTGGATGAGGCCCAGATCGCCAAGAAGCGTCATATCGTGGCAAAGCTTCTGGCAGAACCCGGGCACAAAGCCCTGGAGATCGGCTCCGGATGGGGCGGCATGGCGATGTATCTGGCGGAATCGTCCGGCGTCGACGTAACCGGCATCACGCTTTCCACCGAACAGCTGAAGATTTCCAAAGAGCGTGCGGCACGACGCGGGCTTGCGGGCAGTGTACGCTTCGAGCTGCAGGACTATTATCACCTTCCCGCCGACCAGCGCTACGACCGGATCGTCTCGGTGGGCATGTTCGAGCATGTAGGACGGCTGAACTACCGAAAGTTCTTCAACAAGGTCACCGACGTGCTGTCCGACGACGGCGTGATGGTGCTGCACTCGATCGGCCAGCCCTACCCGGCGGTCTATAACAATCCCTGGATGGACAAATACATCTTTCCGGGTGGCTACATTCCCTCGCTTTCAGAAGTTCTGCCGGCGATCGAGAAAGCGGGACTTCTGGTTTCCGACATCGAGATCCTGCCGATGCACTACGCTTATACGCTGCGGCACTGGCGCGAGCGCTTCATGGCGAACCGGGACAAGGCAATCGCGCTCTATGACGAACGCTTCGCGAGAATGTGGGAGTTCTATCTGGCCGCGTCGGAAATGGCCTTCACCCATGAGGCCTTTCACATTTTCCAGATCCAGATCGTCAAGAAGCGGACGGCCGTACCGGACAATCGCGACTATATCTATGAGCGGGAGGCCGAGCTCTACGCATTCGAACAGGGCCGCATGCCGCTCGAGCAGATTGCAGGTTGAGGCTGGACGCGCTGAGCGGGGTCGATGGGGAAGATCATAGGCTGGCAAAGACGGCTCGCGGCGGGTCGCACCACCCTGTCCGGATCGTCCCGCTTGACGATTTCCACCACTGGGGGCATGACATCGGCCATGACCGAGAAACCAAATTCCGATGCTTTCGGCGGCCGCGTCTCAGACGCTCCATCCGACAATTTCGTCTATCAGGTGCTGCCGCGTGCCGCCTGGCCCTACGCGCAGCTGGCGCGCTGGGACCGGCCGATCGGCTGGCAGCTGCTGATGTGGCCGTGTTTCTGGTCGGCTGCCCTTGCCGCCAATGCGGCGATGGACGAGGGCATGTTCCAGCCTTGGCAGCTGATCTCGCATCTGGTGCTGTTCTTCATCGGGGCCGTGGCGATGCGCGGCGCCGGCTGCACCTATAACGACCTGATCGATCACGAGATCGATAGTGAGGTGGCGCGCACCCGCTCGCGGCCGCTGCCCTCCGGCCGGGTGTCCCGCTTCGAGGCGAAGGTGTTTTTGGCGGTTCAGGCGCTGGTCGGGCTTGTCGTGTTGTTGCAGTTCAATACGTTTTCCATCCTGCTCGGCATCGCGTCGCTTCTGGTCGTCGCGATCTATCCGTTTGCCAAGCGGTTTACCGACTGGCCGCAGTTCTTTCTGGGACTGGCGTTTTCGTGGGGAGCGCTGATGGGCTGGGCCGGTGTGTTCGGCAGCCTCTCCTGGGCACCGATCTGGCTTTATGCGGCAGCCGTTGCCTGGACGATCGGTTATGACACGATCTATGCCCATCAAGACAAGGAGGACGACGCTCTGGTCGGCGTGCGCTCCACGGCAAGGCTGTTCGGGGACAACACCAAGGCCTGGCTGATCGGGCTTTACGGGCTGACGCTTGTGTTTCTGCTGTTCGCCTATATTGCCGGCGATGCGGGTGTGCTGGCCTATGTCGGATTGATCGCCGCGACCGTGATGCTCGCCTGGCAGATCCTGATCATCAATATCGACAATCCCGACCAGTGTCTGAAACTGTTCAAGTTCAATACACAAGTCGGCGCCGTTCTGTTCGGCGGCCTGATCCTGGGACTGATCTGGTAATTACGGAAAAGCCCGGCTGTTTGCCGGGCTTCGCATTTTCGCGGGCGGTGGTTCTTAGGAGAGTGTCTCCTAACGCCGCGCGATGATTTCCTTGCCTTCGATTTTCATCACCACGCCGAGGCTGCCGGTTGCGCGGCGAACCAGGAAACGCGGGCGGCGCTCTGCGAAATAGGAATGGCGGCGGCGCGGCTTGGTGGTGGCGGTGCGAAGGTCGCCGAGGTGGTTTTCCAGCGGACGGGCAATGCCATCGGCTTCGACCATCAGCATCGGGATGCGGAACGCATCCGACCAGGTGCGCCAGTCTGCTGCGATATCGCAGAGATCGTGGGCGACGAGAAGCGGGATGCAGAGATCCGGATCATCGTGATGCAATTCAAGCGTGACAGTGACGTCGCCATCACCATGATCGATGGCGCGGGCGGCCACACCCTTGAAGGCGCGGGCCGGGAGAGCGAAGGAAAGCGGCAGACCGCTTTCCGGAAGGATCTTGCGCAGAACAGCTCCGCGCTCGTCGATGGTGATTGTTACATCTCCTGACGTCTCGTTCATCGCATAGGTGACCTGCTGCGGAAAACGTGACGGATCGATCCTCAATGTCGACCCTGCCCAGACGGGCTTCAGAACGGTATTCGTCATCGGTTGTGCTACCCTTGTTTTACCTGAGAGCCGTTTCCGGTGTTTCCGGCTGCGTATCTCTGCGGGACTTATGTCCTCTGATAGGCTCACAATAAGCGGGCGCTGTTCGAGACTGCTTAAAAATCGCGGTTAAGGAAAACCTGCCGTTTTGAATGGTTAGCGAAACCGCATATGCTTTAAGTTTCCGAAGGATGAACGGGATCAAGTGTGTGCCCCATCGGGACGGATCAGACCCGCACAGTGAGACGGTCGATCTCGGTATGGGAAAACACCTCGATCCCCGCAGAGGCTAGCAGCGCCGCGGTGACGCCGGTGCCGGCGTGCTTTCGACCGGAAAACGACCCGTCATAGATCAGGCCCGAACCGCAGGACGGGCTGCCGTCGATCAGCAGCGCATGGGTGCAACCGTTTTCCCTGGCAAAATCCAGCGCCCGGCGTGCACCGGCCACAAACTCCGCCGTCACGTCTCCGCCTGTGATTTCGAGCACGCGGGCGCGGCCGGCAAGCACGTCCTCGCCCGTCATGCCGTTCTCGATTTCGGCTGGCGGACGCGGCACACTCATTCCGCCGGCAAGCTCGGGACAAATCGTCACCAGACGCCCCTCCTCCCGCCACCGCTCGATCGCCGGATGAACGAGCGGCTTGCCTGTGCCGTCGTAACGGACGGCATGGCCGAGAAGGCAGGCGCTGATGAGGATCTTTTGTCGTGTCATGCGGATGGATCGAGATGGCGGAGGGCGTCGCTCATTGCCCGTAGTTTTCGCGCATGCGGGCCAGGAATTCGTTGCGATCGAAAACCTCAGCCGGACCGCTGTTTTCGCCCTCGATCAGAAGCGCGCGCAGCTTTCCATATTTGGCGTGGTCTTCCTCGAGCAGGCGCAAGCCGGCTTCGATGACGGCCTGGGGCGAGGCGAAACGGCCGCTTTCCACTTCGTTTTCGACGAAGTCTGCGAAGGGTTCGCCGAGGGTGATCTGCACGGGCTTGTTCATGGGCATTGTCCTATCGGCTCCACGCTATGAAGATAGCACGGAGCCGATGGAGAACAAAGGTTAGGACACGATGCGGGAGAAGTCCGCAACGGTGGCTGTCGCCTCGCGGATCGCCTTCAGGAGAGCGAGGCGGTTGGCGCGGATCGCTGCATCCTCGTCATTGACGAGCACGTCCCCGAAGAACGTATCGACCGGAGCGCGCAGCTTCGACAGGGCTTCCATGGCCGAGCGGAAATCTTCCTTGGCAACCGCGTCCGACGCTTCCTTCGAGGCTTGCGAAATCGCTGCCCAGAGCGCCTTTTCGGCATCGAGCGTCAGGAGAGCTTCCGAAACGCCATTGGCAACGACGGTACCCTTCTTCTCCTCTGCGGCCAGCAGCTGGGTGGCGCGCTTGGTGCCGGCCAGAAGGTTCTTGCCGTCCTCGGAGGTGATGAAGGCCGTCAGCGCTTCGGCACGACGGGCCACCAGCAGCAGATCGTCCGCGTCCGGCGTCAGCACCGCATCGATGATGTCATGACGGGCGCCGAGATCGCGCAGATAGACTTTGAGGCGGTCGTGGAAGAAGGAGAGGAGATCTGAATCCTTGGTGACCGCAAGCAACGGCAACCGCACCTTCCGCTCCAGCAAAATCCGCACGACACCCAGCGCTGCACGGCGCAGCGCATAGGGGTCCTTGGAGCCGGTCGGCTTTTCGTCGATGGCCCAGAAGCCGACGAGCGTATCCAGCTTGTCGGCGAGCGCCAGCGTCAGGCCGACCTTGTCTTCCGGCAGGCGGTCGGAGGGGCCGTTCGGCTTCCAGTGATCTTCGATGGCGGCGGCGACCGATGCATCCTCGCCCTGCAGCACGGCGTAGCGGCGGCCCATCAGGCCCTGCAGTTCCGGGAATTCGCCGACGGCTTCGGTGCGCAGGTCCGCCTTGGCGAGCACGGCGGCACGATCGACCAGAACCGGATCGGCGCCGGTGATCGGTGCCAGTTCCTTTGCCAGTGCGCGGATGCGGGTGACGCGTTCACCCTGGCTGCCGAGCTTGGCGTGGAAGGTGACGTTAAGCGCATCGAGCTTTGCCATGCGCTGGTCGAGCGGCTTCTTGAGATCGAGGCCGAATTTTTGGGCCGAGGCTTCGAGTGTCGCGAGATCCGGCAGGTCGCCCTGGTCGCGGGTCCAGAAATGGCGGGCGTCGGAGAGGCGCGCGCGCACGACCTTGCCGTTGCCGTGAACGATTTCCTTGCCGCCATCCTTGGCCTCGATATTCGAGATGAGGATGAAGTGGTTGGACAGGCTGCCATCGTCAGCACCCTGACGACGGGTGACGAAGCATTTCTGGTTTGTCTTGATGGTGAGACGGATGATCTCGGCCGGGATTTCCAGATAGTCCTCCTCGAACGTGCCGAGCAGCACATGCGGCCATTCGACGAGGCCGGAGACTTCCTCCAGCAGGCCTTCGTCCTCGACCAGGTCGAGACCGTTGGCGAAGGCGATGTCGCGGGCATCGTGCAGGATCATGTCCTTGCGGCGGTCCGCATCGAGCATGACCTTTGCCTTTTCGAGGTTCGACACATAGTCGTCGAAGCGGCGCACGGTGATGGCGTCGGGCGCATGGAAGCGGTGGCCATAGGTGATGTTGCCGGCGGTAATGCCGTCGATCTGGAACGGAATGACCTTGGTTTCTTCATGCTCGGTGCCGAACATGCAGACGATCGACTGCAGCGGGCGCACCCAGCGCAGGCTTTCAGGCCCCTTGCCCTCGATGCCGTCAAAGCTCACGCCCTTCGGCATGGAGGCGGCACCCCAGCGCATCGATTTCGGCCAGGGGAAGGAACGGATGATGCCGGGCATAACAGCTTCGATGATCTCTTCCGCCGCACGGCCGGGCTTGGAGACGACGGCCACGTAGAAATCGCCCTTTTTCGGATCGCTGGCGACCTGGGCCTGCGAGATATCGGCAAGGCCTGCCTTGCGCAGGAAGCCGGCGATCGCCTGTTCCGGCGCCTTGGTGGACGGGCCCTTGATCTCCTCGCGCTGATCGGCCGAGCGCGCGTTGAGACCGCGGATATCCAGGGTGAGGCGCCGCGGCGTCCAGTATTCGCGAACGCCCTCATAGGTCAGGCCCGCATCCACCAGCGCATCGGTAACGAGTTTCCTCAGATCGCCGGCAGCCTTGCGCTGCATGCGGGCCGGAATTTCCTCGGAGCGGAGTTCTAGGAGCAGATCGGGCATATCATTCTTCCTCACCCTCCCCTTGAGGGGGAGGGTCGGACCGCAGGTCCGGGGTGGGGTGACAATCGTGTGCTTCTGCTAGCAAAGTTAAGCGCTGCTGCACAATGGCAAATATGGTGTCGAGAACGGCTTCGAGTTCGTCAAGCACTTCAGCATTCTAGAATCGGACGACGTGGTAACCCGACGCCTTGAGGTAAGCGGTCCGTTCGGCGTCATATCGGCGCGCAGTCTCCTGCGCATGCTGGCTACCATCCAGTTAGATGATCAGGCCGATCTGGTGGCAGGCGAAATCGGCGAAGTACCGGCCGATCCGGACTTGCCTGCGAAAATGCGTGCCTTCAATCGGGATCTTCCAGAGATGGCGCCAAAGCCTGGCTTCGGCATCCGTCGCGTTGTTTCGCAAACGACGCGCGTTGGCGACTTTGAAGCGTTGAAGTTTTGCCGGTTTTTCCTCTGCCATGCGCCACCTCGAGAGAGTGTTCGAAGCATGCAATTACCCCCACCCGCCGCTTCGCGGCGACCTTCCCCCTCAAGGGGGGGGGTGAAGAAAGTCATGAGCCGCGTCCCCCTTGAGGGGGATGTGGTTGTGGCAGGGTCGAGGTTTCTGCCATGCGTCACCCCACGAGAGTGCTCGAGGCAGGCGTCACCCCCACCCGCCGCTTTGCGGCGACCTCCCCCCTCAAGGGGGAGGTGAAGGAAGTCACCGGCGACTTCACCTCCTCACGCGGAGGTGAAGGACACTACCAGCCGCCTCCCCCGCCTCCACCGCCGCCGCCGCCCGAGAAGCCGCCGCCGGAGAAGCCTGAGGACGAGGAGGATGTGGGTTGTGGCAGGGTCGAGGATATGGTCGAGGCCATGGAGGAGGAGAAGCCGCCGATGCGGTCGCCGAAACTGTTGAAGCCGCCGCCGTGATACCAGGCGGCGGTGTAGGCGGCGCCGAGACCGGCAGCTGCGAGCCAGGTGTCGAATGCCTGGCTCCACGGCTTCTCGACGCCGAGCGCTACTGCATAGGGCAGAAGTTTTTCGAAATGCTGCGGCGACATTTCTGGTGCGCCGGCCATGTTCATGCGGTCCTTCTCGGCGACGGTGAGATAGAGGCGCAGGCCTTCGATCCCGTCCATCAGCTTGGCGCCGATCGGTGTCGGCGCGCCCATCAGGAAGAAGAACATAACGTTGGCGAGCACGATGCCTCCGACCGAGACGAGCAGCGGCCAGTGATCGGTGCCGGTGAGTTCGGAAACGAGCGCCACCAGAACCGAGGAGACGATCGAGAGCGCGACGAGGCCGATAAAGCCGAGCACGACCACGGTCATGATGCGCCCAAACAGCGACGAGCCGCGCCGCAGCTTCTTGCCGAAGCCGACCGCGATGAAGCCGAAGAAGACGGCCACGAAGACCGGTACGATCAGCACGGCGATCATGTCCGGTTCCAGATTGCCGAACACAAGCAGGGCTATGAGAAAGACGACGCTGAGGCCGATGCCGCCGAGCACATAGCCCCAGTTGGCGTTGTAATATTTGCCGCGATGTTCGCGTTCGATCGCCTGCCGGAAATTCTTGCCGACGGTCTGCACAGTGGTGCCGTTGTTCTTGTCGATGACGAAGCTTTCACCCTTGCCGCCGACTGCCGAGAGAATGACGGACTGCCCGGCGGGCAGATCGCGGCCGCTCCCCTTGTCGGTGCGCCTGATGACGATCTGCTTTGAGAGATCATCGAGCACGACATAGCCCTTGACGGCAAGATCGATGGCGCTCGCCGCAAAGGCGGTCCAGCCGCCACCGGAAAAGCCCTTGTTGTCGATATAGTTGACCAGCGCCGGGGACAGGCCTTCCGGCGCATCCCAGCGCGGAACGACGATGCCGCGGGCCGGATCGCGGCCGACGCGTTTCCAGACGGCGAAGTAATAGGCCAGCACGATGACGAGACCGGCGCCGGCGATCAGCGTGCCCATATGATCGCGCAGCCACCAGCTGCGTTCCTGATCCTTTGAGGGTACGGCCACGACGCCCTTCGGAAAGCCGGCAACGATCGTCAGCCCTTCCTGCGGTCCGAGCGGTCGCGTCGTCGAGAAGACAGCACTGTCGCCGTTTGCCTGCATGCGGGCATTGCGGGCGGTCGAGCCGAGCGGGCCGGTAAAGGCCGCCGTCTGCTGCACCTGCCCGCCACCCGGCAGCGTGACCCTGGCCGAGGCCTGGGCGATGCGGAAATCCCAGCCGTTGCCGGTGACGTTCCAGTAGAGTTCGTCGTGATCGTCAAAGTAGCGGATCTGCCGGTCTGTCCTGTAGGTGAGCACGAATGTATGCTCGCCATCACGCAGGAAAACGTCCTGGTCTCCGGAATAGATGCGGATGCCGCCGGCGATCGTCTCGGTCCGGTAGGGTTCATCGCGGCCATCGCGGGTAACGGAGACGATATCGAAGCCGACGCGAACCGTGCGTCCCTCGGCATCGACCATGGTCAGCGGAAAATCGCGGAAGATGCCGCGGCGGATGCGGTTGCCTTCCGACCTGGCGACGATCGTCTCGGTCACCGTCAGCTCGCCATCCGGCGCGACTGCGATTTCGGAATGGTAGCTGCGGATATACTCTTCGGCAGCGGCCGGAAGCCATGCCGCGCAGACAAGCACAACAGCGAGAAGAAGGCGGCGAACCATTAGCCGGTTCCGATCAGAATTTCACGGTGGGAACGGCGCGATCGGCTTCGTTGGTGATCTCGAAGTATTCGCGCTTGGAGAAGCCGAACTGGCCGGCAACAAGGTTGTTAGGAAAGGTTTCCACCTTGACGTTCAGTTCGCGCGCAGCACCGTTGTAATAGCGGCGCGACATCTGGATCTCGCTTTCGATGGTTTCGAGCGATGCCTGCAGTTCGGAGAAATTCTGGTTGGCCTTGAGATCCGGATAGGCTTCGGCCAGCGCAAACAGTTTTCCGAGCGCCTGGGAAAGCATGCCTTCGGCCTGGGCACGGCCCGCGACGTCGCCGGCCGGCACCGCCTGTGCCTGGTTGCGCAGCCGCACGACCTCTTCGAACGTGCCCTTTTCATGGGCGGCGTAGCCCTTGACGGTCTCGATCAGGTTAGGGATCAGGTCGGCGCGACGCTTCAGCTGCACGTCGATGCCGGACCAGGCTTCCTCGGCCATCTGTCGCGCCTTGACGAGGCCGTTATAGATGACGACGAGATAGACAGCCACGAGGGCAAGAATGCCGAGCGCGATATACATGACGAGAACTCCCCCGGATAACAATAGCCGGGCGGAGACTAAGTCGGGTTCAGTGAATTGTCACTGGAAATCGGTGGGTTAGCCCGGAAACGCTCTAGGCAGCTTCCCGGCCGAGTTTGGCGCCGCCGGCATCCGTCAGAAGGAAGGCTTCGCCGCAGGCCTTGGCCAGCGTGCGCACCCGCAGGATATAGCTCTGGCGCTCAGTCACCGAAATCACGCCGCGGGCATCCAGCAGGTTGAACACGTGGGATGCCTTGATGCACTGGTCATAGGCCGGGAAGACGCATTTGTGCAGCATCTGGTTCGCCTGATCGCCCGGCGCGCCGAAAGCAAGCAGCGCCTGGCATTCCTTTTCGGCATCGATGAAGTGACGGTGCAGCATTTCGGTGTTGGCGAATTCGAAGTTGTGGCGGGAATATTCCTGCTCTGCCTGCAGGAAGACATCGCCATAGGAGATCTTCTCTTCGCCTTCGCGGCCGTTGAAATTGAGATCATAGACATTGTCGACGCCCTGGACATACATGGCCAGTCGTTCGAGACCATAGGTGAGCTCGCCCGCGACCGGCGAGCACTCGATGCCGCAGACCTGCTGGAAGTATGTGAACTGCGAGACTTCCATGCCGTCGCACCAGCATTCCCAGCCGAGACCCCAGGCGCCGAGCGTCGGGCTTTCCCAGTCGTCCTCGACGAAGCGCACATCGTGCAGAAGCGGATCAAGACCGATCGCGGCCAGCGAGCCGAGATAGAGTTCCTGCAGGTTGGACGGGTTCGGCTTCAGGATGACCTGATACTGGTAATAGTGCTGCAACCGGTTGGGATTTTCGCCGTAGCGACCATCGGACGGGCGACGCGAGGGCTGCACATAGGCAGCTTTCCAAGGCTTCGGACCAAGCGCGCGCAGCGTTGTGGCCGGATGGAACGTGCCGGCACCGACTTCCATGTCGTATGGCTGCAGGACCGCACATCCCTTGTCAGCCCAATAGGCATGCAAGGTCAGGATCAGCGCCTGAAACGAGCGCTTCGGGTTCATGTGATCTGGCAGGGTCGTGGCGGTCATGGGACTGGTCGCTATTTGCTTATTTCCGGTGGCGTCAGGTGCCACGGGCGGGACTGGGGGTCAAGAGTTTTGCGGCATTCGCCCGGCTGCGGCCGCAGTTGCGAACCGCGACATCGCCGGGCCAAACGTCACTTGATCAATCGCAAGTCACGCAGGGGCAGGTCACCTATGGTTCAAAGCACCGTTCGGATAAATCTCTGATTTTATTGCCAAGTATAGAACGACCCAGACCGGACCGGGCGTCGGAACGTTTCATTTTTCTTAAGTAAACTATGCTAAATTTCAACAAATCCGCACAATAGGACGATTGAAATGGTAACAATTCGTACCAAGATGATCTTTACGAGCCTTGCGATGTTCGTGCTTGCGGGCGGTGCTGCCGGAGCCGGGATTTGGGGTTCGACGACGCTGACGAACAATGTCGATACCGTCGCGCGCACCGCCGAGATTTTGCGCAATCATATGCAGGCCGACATGATGCACGACGCCCTGCGCGCCGATGTTCTTTCGGCGCTGATGGCACGCAATGCCCAAGGCGAGATCTCCACCGCTGACGTCACCTCGGATCTGAAAGAGCATGTCGAGTCGTTCCGCAAGGCAATCGACGACAACAAGGCTCTGGTGACCGATCCCGAGATACAGGCTGTTCTTAAAAACCTGGATACGCCTCTGCGCGGTTACATCGACAATGCCAGCGCCATTGTCGCGCAGGCAGCGAGCAACCCGGATCAAGCACTGTTGTCGCTGCCTGCATTCCAGCAGCAATTCTCGATCCTCGAAACCGCCATGGAAAAAGCAGGCGATAGCATCTCGTCGCTGTCCGACGGCGTCAAGCTCAACAGCGACCGGCTGGCGGTTCTGATCGACACGATCCTCAAGACTGTGCTGGCCGCAACGGCCGTATCGGCGCTTGTCCTGCTGTTCGTATCGCGAAAGACAATCATTCAGCCGATCCGCTTTCTTGCAGGCGACATGCAGAAGCTGGTCGGAGGCAACACGGCGCTGTCCATCACGGGGATCAATCGCACCGACGAAATCGGCGAGATGGCGACGGCTGTCGAGGTGTTCCGGCAGGCAGCGATTACCAACAAGCGACTGGAAGCGGAGGCGATTGCCGCGCGGGAGCGCAACGAAGCCGATCGCATCCGGGTGACCAGGGAAGCAGAAGCGGCAGCCCGCGTGATGCTGCACGAGGCAACCTCCAGCCTGGCGGGCGGGCTGCGAAAGCTCGCGGCAGGCGATCTCAGCTTTCATCTCTCGGACGCTTTCGCACCTGATTTTGAAGCGCTGCGGCACGACCTGAACACAGCCGTACACCAACTTGACCAGACGCTGACCACCGTCGCACAGGCGGCAGGCTCGATCGACACCGGCACCCGCGAAATCAGCATCAGTTCGGACGACCTGTCGAAACGCACGGAACAGCAGGCCGCCTCGCTCGAAGAAACTGCTGCGGCGCTCGACCAGATCACCATCAATGTCGCCAACGCCTCCAAGCGCGCCGACGAAGCCCGCGCGATCGCGATCCAGGCCAATGCCAGCGCCACCCAGTCCGGCATCGTCGTTGCCAGTGCGGTCGATGCGATGCAGCGGATTGAGGAGTCCTCGGGACAGATCTCCAGCATCATCGGCGTCATCGACGAGATCGCCTTTCAGACCAACCTTTTGGCGCTCAATGCGGGCGTCGAGGCCGCACGCGCCGGTGAGGCCGGCAAGGGCTTTGCGGTGGTCGCACAGGAAGTCCGCGAGCTGGCGCAGCGCTCTGCTCGGGCCGCCAAGGAAATCAAGGAACTGATCCGGAATTCGACGACAGAGGTCGAGAGCGGTGTGAAACTGGTGCGGGAAACCGGCGGCTCCCTGAAGGTGATCGGCGACTACATCATCACTATCAACCAGCATATGGACGCGATCGCAACGTCGTCGCGCGAGCAGTCGGTCGGTCTTGCCGAGGTCAATACAGCCGTCAACCAGATGGACCAGGTGACGCAGCGCAATGCAGCGATGGTGGAGGAAACCAGCGCCGCCAGCGCCTCATTGGCCACCGAAAGCCACCGTCTGCACGAGCTGATCTCACAGTTCACACTCGGCCGGCCCGCTGCCACAAAGCATGACAAGACACGCCGGGCCGCCTGATCATCGGAGCCCGGAACTACCAACGCAAAAGCAGCGCCCGGGGACGGACGCTGCTTTTTTTCTATGTGGAGCGCCAACCTCCCTCATTCCTGTGCTTGTCAGGGAAGAGAGGGAGGCGTGGGCGCCGGAATGAACGAGAGCGCGAGAAGAGGATGGAGCAACGTGGCAAGCGGGTGACGCGGCCATGAGCGCGATATCAAAGTGTATGTCTTTAAACCGTATCGACAGCGACTACTCGCCGGCGACAGCCTGATCAGACGTCGTCGTCGCGCTTGACCCGATATTCGCCCGTCACCGGATCCTTTTCCAGCGTTCCCATGGCGCCGGTGCGTTGCTGCTCTTCCTCACGGCGCGTGCGGGCCGTCAGTTTTTCGGCGTCCTTGATGAAGCGCTTGTAGAGCATCCATCCGCCGCCGATCAGCAGGGCCAGAAGTATGAGCTGAGCCATTTCCCGTCGAAACCTTATAAGGCGGGCATATCAGAGCCCGAAGCGGCTCCACATTGCCCGTTCTTCCAGGCCTTCGGCAAGACCTGCCGTGGCGCCTGAGGCAATTTCCCCCAGATTGGCGGATCCTAGCGCAACGCCCGGCACCCGGCGACCGAACAGGGTCCGCGTGCCGCCGATCAGCTCAAGCTTGGCATCCTTGCCGAAACGGCGCTTGATCACATCGCGCATCTCGCCCAGCCCATCGATGAGGCCGAGTTCGAGGCCACGGGTGCCAGTCCAGAAGAGCCCGGAGAAAATCGTGCTATCTTCGCCGAGCCGTGACCCGCGGCGCGATTTCACCATGTCGATGAAGACCTGGTGGATCTCGAGCTGCAGCGTCTTCAGGTACTCGATGTCGCCTTCCTTTTCCGGCTGGAACGGATCAAGGATCACCTTGTTCTCGCCGGCCGTATAGACGCGGCGTTCGACGCCGATCTTCTTCAGCATTTCCGGGAAGCCGAAACCACCAGACACGACGCCGATCGAGCCGACGATCGAGGTCGGATCGGCAAAGATTTCGTCGCCGGCAAGGGCAATCATGTAGCCGCCGGACGCTGCCACATCTTCCACGAAGATCAGAACCTTCTTGTCCTTTTCCTCGGCGAGAGCCCGGATGCGCTGGTAGATCAGGCGCGACTGGACAGGCGAGCCGCCCGGCGAATTGATGGAGATGGCAACGACCGGCGCATCCTTCTTTGCGAAGGCCTTTTCCAGCATCGGCGCCACGGTTGCGATGTTGAGCGTTTGCTTGAACTGGCTGCCGCCCGCCATGATCGTGCCATGCAGTCGGACCACCGGGATCGACAAACCGGTCTTGCGGAAACGTTTTGGCAGCAGGCGATTCAAGAAGCTCATCATCCATCCTGTTCAAGCATATATCGGAAGCCTGGATGTATGTTCTCGAAGGGCGAACACAATGGCTGAGCCTCTAAAAACGGGGTTTATCGCCGTCGTCGGTGATAGGCGGTGCGGCCGTTGTTCAAATCATCCGCCTGCGACATGAAGGAATTGCCATCCGCTCCATGCACGATCAGCGGCGCGCGGAACACCAGCCGCGCTCTCGATCCCTTGACCCCGGTTACCAGGATGCGGGTCGCATCCTCGCCCGGGCGGGGGTGGACCGGGGTTATTTCAAGCCCGCCGAAGCGCTTGCCGCAGGCCTCGATGATATCGACGATGGAATCCGGACGGGCGATCAGCGACAATTGCCCGCCGGGTTTCATGATGGCGGCGGCCGTGCGCAGCCAGTTTTCGAACAGGCCAGCGGTCATTGCATGCGCTTCGGCCTTCAAGGCATCCGGCGTTATGCGGTCGTCGGCGTGGTTGAAGGGCGGGTTCATGATCACATGGTCGTGCACGCCGTCGTGCAATCCCGCGTCGACCCGCGCCCTGCCCGTGAGCGTCACATCGGCGTCGAGAACCGTGATACGATCAGACAGGAAAGCGTTTTCCGGCAAACCCAGCGTTCGCCGTGCATACTCCGCCATCAACGGCAATTTCTCGACCAGAACGATGCGGGCGTTTTCGAGCCGGCTCGCGACCGCAAGTCCTGCGGCACCGGCGCCGGATCCGAGATCGGCAACCGAAACGGACCGTTCATCCGCCACAAGCGAGGCGAGCAGCATCGCATCCACGCCGGACCGGTGGCCGCCGCCCTTCGGCTGCACCAAATGGAAGCGGCCGCGGTGAAACGCATCGATGGTGAAGTCCGACGAAAGATCCTGCGGGATGCCGGCGGACGTGGTCACGGGCGAAGCTCCGCCTCCAGGCCCGCATCGATCAGGATGCGGCGGGCTTCATCTCCCCTCTCCTCCTCGACAAGGAAGCGTTTCGACAGCATGCCGAGCGAGCCTTCGAGCACGCTCATGGACTGGTCCGCAACCATGAAATGAATGCCGGCATCCTTCATCAGGCTGCTCGCAACCGAGAGAAGCACCGGGTCGTTGGCGCGAATGAGTTCCCGCATGCGGCAAAAATCCCCCTCAAAAACGGCAGGTCAGCGAATTGTCACTTGCCGCATCCTGCCACGCTTTCTATTGTCCAAGCCGGAACTTAATTTAGGAGTCCGGTCGTTGGGCGTCGTAATACCGCTTGAAGAAGGCAAAAACAAATCTGCTTCCGTGAAGCCCCTGGTGGACCTCACGAGAGGAGACATGGAGCGGGTCAACCAGCTGATCCTGTCGAAGGCAGGCTCCGACGTGCAAATGATCCCGGAAGTTGCCAACCACCTGATCTCGTCGGGCGGAAAGCGGCTTCGGCCGATGCTGACGCTCGCGTCTGCGGTGCTGTTCGGCTACAAGGGCGAAGGCCATGTGAAGCTCGCGACCAGCGTCGAATTCATGCATACGGCAACGCTGCTGCATGACGACGTGGTGGACGAAAGCGATCTGCGCCGCGGCAAATCCACCGCACGGATGATCTGGGGCAACCAAGCCAGTGTTCTCGTCGGCGACTTTCTGCTCGGCCAGTCCTTCAAGATGATGGTCGAAGTCGGATCGCTTGAAGCGCTGGACGTTCTGGCAACCGCGGCTTCCGTGATTGCGGAAGGCGAAGTGCTTCAGCTTTCCGTCGCCAAGAACATGGAAACCACCGAGGACGACTATCTCTCCGTCATTCGCGCCAAGACGGCGGCGTTGTTTGCGGCGGCGGCGGAAGTCGGCCCGATCATCGCCAATGCCGACAAGGCCGGGCGTTCCGCGATGCGGTCCTACGGCATGAACCTTGGCTACGCTTTCCAGCTGGTCGATGACGCGCTCGATTACGGCGGCACCGCTGCCGATCTCGGGAAGAATGTCGGCGACGATTTCCGCGAGGGAAAGATCACGCTTCCAGTCATCCTTGCCTACCGGCGTGGCACCGAAACGGAGCGGGCATTCTGGAAGACGGCGATCGAACAGGGCGAAAGCAGCGAGGAAAATCTTGAAAAGGCGCTGGGCCTGATCAAGAAATACGACGCGCTGAACGACACGATCGGTCGGGCCCTGCATTACGGCACGATTGCCCGCGATGCGCTGGCGCCGCTGCCGGCATCGCCGCTCAAATCCGCGATGCTCGAGGTGATCGACTTCTCCATCCAGCGCGTGAACTGACGCTCCCTCCGTCGCGTTGACGAAGGTGTGACCGTTCCTGCCCGGCATCCGCTCTCTGCGATGCCGGAGAATTCCTTGCGGACATGCTTCAAAAAAGCCATTCTGTCATGACTCAATTGGCGCGGGATGGTGGCGATTTGCCACCGTCAAAGCGTCGCCTGCTCAAGGCCCACCACGAAAGGCATTCTTTTTATGCGGCAGAAATACAGCCTCCGTCTGCTTTCCAGCGCAGCGCTCGCAGCCGTTCTCATGCTCGCCGGTGCAGCGCAAGCGGCGACGCCAGAGGCGAAGCCGACCGCCGCGGAGAGCGTGAAGTTTGATGCCAGCGACGCGCAGTCGTTTTCGGGCGCGTTCCTCGCTGCCCGCACCGCCGATGTCGACCATGATTACGCGAACGCGATTGCGCTCTATCGCAAGGCGCTTTCCTTTGATGCGGCCAACCTTGAAATCCGCGAACGCCTGATGATTTCGCTGTTTCTGAGCGGCGATTTCGAAGGCGGCTTGAGCGAAGCGGAGAGGCTGAAGGACGATGCCGGGGTCGAGCGCATCACCCGCATCGTGCGGGGGCTGGACGCGATCCGCGACAAGCGCTTCGATGCCGCCAAGAAGACGCTTGCCTATACCGGCCCGAACGATCTTGACCGGCTGACCCACCAGATGATGATGGCGTGGGCGGATGTCGGCGCAGGCCGCGGCCGTCAGGCGATCTCGACTATTGCCGGCCTCAAGGGGCCCGACTGGTTCAAGGTGTTTACGGACTATCATCTTGGCGCCATGGCGCTGGTTTCCGGCGACACGGCCAGTGCACGCAAATATCTGACCACCGCCATTACCAACCAGGAAGCGGTTGCGACAGCGCCCGATACGTTCATGCGCGCCATCATGGCGCTTGCCCGTCTTGAAGCCGCTGCCGGCAACAAGCAGAAGGCGCTCGACGCGATTTCGGTCGGCGACCAGATGATCAGCAACTATGCGCCACTGAAGGCGCTTCGCCAGAGCATTGAAAAGGGCGAGAAGCCCGAGCAGCAGATCACCAACGCTGCCGAAGGCGCGGCCGGCGTGCTGTTTTCGATCGGCGGCGCGCTGAACCGCCAGGGTGCCGAGGATATGGTCGGTCTCTACCTGCAGATCTCCCATGCCATGGACCCGAAGAGCGCCGATACGCTGATCCTGCTTGGCGGCATTGCCGAGAAGATGGAGCAGCCGCAACGCGCCATCGAGCTTTATGCAAAGGTGCCGGCCGACAGCCCGATGCGCCGAATTTCCGAACTGCAGCTGGGCATCACCCTGTCCGATACCGGCAAGGTCGACGAGGCAAAGAGCCATCTCAAGGCGCTGATCGATTCGGATCCGGCCGACATCCGCAGCTATATCGCCTATGGCAGCGTGCTTTCCGAAGCCAAAGACTACAAGGCGATGGCCGCTAATTACGATAAGGCTGTCGAAATGATCGGCTCCGTGCCGAAGCCTGGCGACTGGACCGTGTTCTTCCAGCGCGGCATTTCCTATGAGCGGCTGAAGCAGTTCGACAAGGCCGAGCCGAACTTCCGGCGGGCGCTGGAGCTTAACCCTGAGCAGCCGCAGGTTCTGAATTATCTCGGCTATTCGCTTGTCGACCTCAACCTCAACCTTGCCGAAGGCCTCGACATGATCCGCAAGGCAGTCGATGCGCGGCCGGACGATGGCTATATCGTCGATTCGCTGGGATGGGCCTATTTCCGCCTCGGCAAGTTCGATGAAGCCGTGACCGAACTGGAACGCGCGGTACAATTGCGGGCCGGCGATGCGACGATCAACGACCATCTGGGCGATGCCTACTGGCGTGTCGGCCGCAAGCTGGAAGCGGTCTACCAGTGGAACCGGACGCTGATCTCCGAAGGCGAGGACGTCAACAAGGAAATGGTCAAGGAAAAGATCGCCAACGGCCTGCCGCCGCTCGATCCGAACGCGACGACGGCCGATCGCGGCCAGGCAGCACCAGTGCCGCCTGCCCCGCCGGCACCTGCCACTCCCGACAAGAAATCCTGATAAAGCGGGCTTTCCAGCATGACCATATCCGATACGCAAGACGCCACAGACGTGGCCCTGACAGAACTTGCGCCTGCGAAGATCAATCTTGGCCTGCATGTCGTGGGGCTTCGCTATGACGGGTTTCACCTGCTGGAAAGCGTCGTCACCTTCGCCGATCTGGGTGACGAGCTGACCTTCACGCTCTCGGAATCGGATGAGTTTTCCGTTTCCGGCCGCTTTGCGTCCGAGCTTTCAAATGACGAGGCGGGCCAGGCTGGCAATCTCGTGATCAAGGCGCGCGATCTCTTTCGCCAGCAGCTGGTTTCCAACGGCTTTCCGGCGCCTCCCGTTTCGATTCACCTAGAGAAGAAACTACCGATCGCGGCCGGGATCGGAGGGGGATCGGCCGATGCGGCGGCCACGCTTCGCGGCCTGTTCCGGCTGTGGAATGCGGAGATACCGGAAGCAGCCCTTTTGGCGCTTGGCCTTTCGCTGGGGGCCGACGTGCCCATGTGCCTGACGGGGGCTGCCGTTCTGGCCGAGGGGATCGGCGAAAGGCTTGAACCGCTGCCGATCATGCCGTCCCTTTCCCTCGTGCTCGCCAACCCGCTGATCAGCGTCTCGACGCCTGAGATTTTCAAGCTACTGGTGGACAAGGAAAACGAGGCCCTGCCGCCGACGCCGACCGAAGCAGGCGGCTGGCTGCCTTACCTGAAAACGCTTCGCAACGACCTGGAGCCGCCGGCTCGCGCGCTCATCCCTGAGATCGAGGAACTCTCCGCGATGATCGCAGCGCAAGGTGCCGAGCTGGTGCGCATGTCCGGATCCGGAGCGACCTGTTTCGGTATGTTCCCTTCGAAGACAGACGCGGAAGCCGCCGCGCAGGCGCTGACCTCCCTGAAGCCGGGCTGGTATTTCGAAGCGGTCGAAACCGTCGGAGCAAAGCCATGAGCAAGATCGCCGAAACGCGCGAGTTCATTCCTATTTCGATCGCGGTACTGACCGTGTCGGATACCCGGACTATGGTGGACGACAAATCTGGCGATACGCTGGTTGCCCGTATCGCGGAGGCCGGTCACAGGCTTGGGGCACGCGCCATCGTGCCCGACGACAAGGAGCGTATTGCCGGCCAGGTGCGCGAATGGACGCTCGACCCTGAGATCGACGTGGTCATCACCACCGGAGGAACCGGCTTTACCGGCCGCGACGTAACGCCGGAAGCGCTGGAGCCGCTGTTCGACAAGAAGATGGACGGGTTTTCCGAGGTGTTTCACCGGATTTCCTACGACAAGATCGGTACTTCGACGATCCAGTCGCGGGCCACCGGCGGCGTTGCCAATGCAACCTTCATCTTCGTGCTGCCAGGCTCTCCCGGTGCCTGCAAGGATGCCTGGGACGGCATTTTGAAAGCGCAGCTGGACTACCGCCACATGCCCTGCAACTTCATCGAGATTATGCCGCGGCTGGACGAGCACCTGCGGCGCGGTTCGGGCAAGTAACGGTCTGATTTATCGCGCGGACGCGGCAACCCACGCCGGGATCATCTCGCTCACCAGTCTCGACGGCTTTGCGGCTGACGTCACAGCCTTGGCGACATCCACGAGACCCATGCCGGACTTTGCGAGCGCGACGGCTTCGCGCTTCGGCAGGATCAGCCCCTGCTCGAGCGGCGGGACTGAACGGACGATGCGCGTCAGGAACGGCTTGCGGTAGGTTCGCGAAGGCGAGAACCGCACGGGCTGACGGTTGAGCGCCAGATATTCCATCACCTCGTCGATCCAACCGGCCTGGAGACGCGCTCCGGGCTCCAGCAGAAGCAGCCATTCGGCGCGCGCCTTGTGAAGGATATCGACGATATCCCAGGCGCTGTGGAAACGGCAGCCGGCGGCATCCGCGACACGGGAGGACCCGTCGCGCGAGTTGTGATCGAGCACCACGACATCGCTGACCAACCCCTCCACCGCGGCGGAAACAAGGACGGACAACGTCTGCGCGAGCTCGGCTTCCTGATCCCGGCATTCCAACAAAACAGTCAGCATTTTCAATGTCTAGCGCATTGCACAACGGATTGCCACAAATCCTTTGCGAGTTTGTTCTTGCATTGTTCTCAATGTCGCGTTAGGAATCTTGTCATTCGAGAACGGGAATTTTTCCCGTCAGGAGTGCCCCATGAACGAGCTGTCCCATTTGCGGCAGGACGCATTCGCGCCTGCTCATACGGCTGATATTGCCGATGCATTGGTGAAGACCTCCGGCCTCCGGATCGAGGGGGATCGCCGGCGCGGTCGTGGCGCCGGCTTGAACCCTTCCGGGCGCTTCGAGGGGGAGCGTCGCGAGGCTTTCGACGATGGCTGGCAGACGATCGAGGAGCTCGAACCGTTCAGGACCGAGGTGCAGGTGGAAAAGCCGCGCACGGCGATTACCCGCAACGATTCTCCCGATATTCCCTTCGACCGCTCGATCAACCCGTACCGCGGCTGCGAGCATGGCTGCATCTACTGCTTCGCGCGGCCGAGCCACAGTTTCATGGGGCTTTCGCCCGGGCTGGATTTCGAATCGAAACTGTTTGCCAAGCCTGACGTGCCGAAGCTTCTGGAGCGCGAACTGAGCCGGTCCGATTACAAGGTCCGGGCGATTGCGATCGGCACCAATACCGATCCCTACCAGCCGATCGAACGGGAATGGCGCGTCATGCGCCAGATCCTTGAAGTCCTGCAGAAGGCCAACCATCCCGTAACAATCGTCACCAAATCGTCGCTGGTCACCCGCGACATCGACATTCTTTCCGACATGGCGTCGAAGGGCCTCGCCAAGGTCGCGATATCGCTAACCACCCTCGACCGCAAGCTTGCCCGCAGCATGGAGCCGCGCGCGTCGACGCCCGCCAAACGGCTCGAGGCGATCAAAGCGCTCTCGGACGCTGGCATACCGACAGCTGTGTTCACCTCGCCGATCATTCCGGCGCTGAACGACCACGAGATCGAGCGGCTCCTGGAAGCGGGGCACGCTGCTGGCGCAACGGAGGCGAGTTACGTGCTCTTACGTCTGCCGCTGGAAGTGGCGCCGCTGTTCCGCGACTGGCTGCTGCAGCATTACCCGAACCGCTACCGGCATGTGATGTCGCTCGTTCGCTCGATGCGGGACGGCAAGGATTATGACGCGGAGTTCGGCAAGCGGATGAAGGGCACCGGTCCTTACGCCTGGCAGATCGGGCGACGCTTCGAGATGGCAACGAAGCGGCTCGGCATGACGCGTCGGGGCGTGCCGCTTAGGGACGATTTGTTTGTTCGTCCGAATGGCGCGGGCATTCAGCTTTCGCTGCTTTGAATTTGGCCTGCAGGGGCACCCGTCGTCCCTGCGAAACGGCCTGATGACGTCGCGAGAGTTACAGCGACTTTCATTCAGGTCGATTAATTTCGAATTTCGGCACGGTTCCCGCATATCACCTGCCGAAAGACCCCCGGTTCCCACCATCATCCCGAAAGGGCGCCCCGGATGGTGGGCAACGACGCCGCACTCGTTGTCCGGGGGTTGCCGGAGGTCGGGCGGGCGTGCGAAACTGCCGCCATGTTGCTTCGCACGCCGCCCGATTCTCCGACATTGTTTGAAGAGACGCCATTTGTTCCAGATTTCAGCCTGGAGCTGATGGCGCGGGATGCCGGACATTGGCCGGTGGCTGGCACCGACGAAGCAGGCCGCGGTCCCTTGGCGGGTCCGGTTGTGGCAGCCGCCGTGATTCTCGATCCCGACAACATTCCACCCGGTCTCGACGATTCCAAAAAGCTCAGCCTGAAGCAGCGGGAAGCGCTGTTTGCGATGATCATGGCGACGGCGCATGTGTCGATTGCATCGTCTGGTCCGCGCCTCATCGACGAGCGCAACATCCTGCGCGCCAGTCTCGACGCCATGCGGCGTGCGGTGATCGGACTGAATATCAAGCCGGCCTATCTTCTCACCGACGGCCGCGACATGCCTCCTGGGCTCGCCTGCCCCGGCAAGGCGGTGATCAAGGGAGACAGCCTTTCGGTCTCCATCGCCGCGGCATCGATCATTGCCAAGGTCACGCGCGACCGGATGATGGGTCGCGCCTGCACCGTGTTTCCCGCCTATGGCTTTGCCAAGCATGTCGGATACGCCACCAAGCAGCACCGCGATGGCATCACCACCCATGGCCCCTGCTCGCTGCACCGGATGAGCTTTCGTCCAATGCGTAAGGATCCTCTGCCAGAAGACGATCTTGCGGATCTCCAGGCTTTGGAAAGCACCAAAACCCCATAACGAAAAAGGCCGAGCTTTCGCCCGGCCTTTTCACAATTCATGTATCTGGTGTTTAGTTCAGGCGTGTCTGAACTGTGCCGACGGCGTCCTTGAACAGGGCTTCCTGCGTTGCGGCATCGGCCTTGCGGGCGATGACGCTTTCGGCTGCGGCGATTGCGAGGTCGACGGCTGCGGCGCGAACGGCGCTCACGGCATCGGCTTCAGCTTGCTTGATCTTCTGCTCGGAGACCGCGTTGCGGCGGGCGACGAATTCTTCCGTCTTCTGGCGGGCTTCTTCCGTCAGGGCAGCGGCTTCGCGTTCGGCGGATGCCACGATGCTGGCTGCATCGGCTTCGGCCTGCTTGCGCTTCTTCTGGTATTCAGCCAGCAGCGCCTGGGCTTCTTCGCGAAGCTTCTTGGCTTCGTCGAGTTCGCTGCGGATGTTGGCGGCGCGTTCGTCGAGCGACTTTGCCATCATGCCCGGCACCTTGATGTAGATCAGAATGCCGAGGAAAATGACGAGACCAACGAGTGCGAAAAATGTTGCGTCGAATGCCATGCGATCAGGCCCCCGTCTTGGCGGCCGCGACGGCAGCCTTGATGTCATCGCCGCTTGCCTTGCCGCCGATCATGAGATCGACGATGGCGGATGCGGTCTCTTCGGCGATCTGGCCGACTTCAGCAAAAGCCTTGTCCTTGATCTCGCCGATGCGGGTTTCTGCTGCACTGAGCTTTGCGGCCAGTTCGGCTTCGATGGCGCTACGGTCGGCAGCGGCCTTGGTCTTGGCGGCTTCGCGGGCCGCTTCGGCAATGCCGTGCGACTTGGCGCGGGCGGCGGCCAGTTCCTTTTCATAGGTCTCGACGGCAGCGTCGGCTTCCGCCTTGGCGCGGCCGGCTTCTTCGAGATCCTTGGCGATACGATCGTGGCGATCCTCGATGATCCCGCCAACGCGCGGCACAATCACATTCTTCATAAGAAGATAGAAAAGGCCGAACGTGATGACGAGCCAGAGAAGCTGCGACGCGAAATGGGATGAGTCGAGCGGCGGAAACGCGCCACTGTGCTCAGTGTCGTGGGCGACACCGGTTTCGGTATGCACTTCGCCAGCCGGAGCAGCATGCGGTTCGGCCGCCGGTGCGGCGCCCGGTGCTGCAGGCGTTTCAGGAGCGGCCGGCGCGGTCTGCGCATATGCCGAAGTCACGAACATCATCACCTCCGGGTGAATTCCAAATGCGAAGGATCACGGTGCGCTTTGAAACGACCGTGATCCGAAGTCCAGGTCTGGTATTAGACCACGAACAGGAGAAGGAGAGCTACGAGCAGCGAAAAGATGCCCAGAGCTTCCGTAACGGCGAAACCGAATACCAGACGGCCGAACTGGCTGTCAGCGGCAGACGGGTTGCGCAGGGCGCCCGACAGGTAGCTGCCGAAGATGTTGCCGAGGCCGAGGGCCGTGCCGGCCATGCCAAAGCAAGCCAGACCTGCGCCGATGAACTTTGCTGCTTCCGCTTCCATGATGAACTCCTTGAATGGGTTTGCGGCTGATGACTGACGCCTCAGGACGCCAATTTGGTAGTTATTCTTAGTGCCCGCCGGGATGGACCGCGTCGTTCAGGTACATGCATGTGAGTACCGCGAAGACATAGGCCTGGAGGAAGGCAACGAGGAATTCGAGACCGGTCAGGGCGACCGTCATGGCGAGCGGCAGGATGGCGCCGCCGATGCCGAGTGCGCCGAGTGCTCCAAGCGAGCTGACAAAGCCCGCGAACACTTTCAGCGTGATGTGGCCGGCCAGCATGTTCGCGAAAAGACGAACGGAGAGCGAGATCGGCCGGGACAGGAAGGAGATGACTTCGATGACGACGACCAGCGGCAGAAGCGCGCCGGGTACACCGCTTGGCACGAACAGCTGAAGGAAGCCGAGGCCGTGCTTGTAGAAGCCGTAGACGATGACCGTGCCGACCACCAGCAGAGCCAGTGCGAAGGTGACGATGATCTGGCTGGTGACGGTAAAGAAGTACGGGAACATGCCGAGCAGGTTTGCCGTCAAGACGAACATGAACAGCGAGAAGACCAGCGGGAAGAACTTCATGCCATGGCTGCCGGCGCCTTCGCGCAGCATGTTGGCAATGAACTGGTAAGACATTTCGGCGACCGACTGCGCACGGCCCGGGATCAGGCTGCGGGCGGACGATGCGAAATACAGGAAGCCGGCTGCGCAGGCGACCGTAGCAGTCATGAACAGCGATGCATTGGTAAAGGATAGGTCGATACCGCCGATCTCGATCGGGACGATCTTGCTGATCTGGAACTGATGGATCGGATCGTTTGCCACCGCTTACCCTCTTTCATATGCCGCCATACCGGCGGCTCAATTCGTGTTGCGAAACCGAGCCTGTTAGTGCCCTGCCCCGTCCCCGCTGCCTTTTTTCCGCAAGGGCGGCGGCTCGGCCACCTTGCCCACGGATCGAAGCACGTTCAGAACACCGGCGCAGAAACCAAGAAGGAGAAGAATGATCATCCCCCACGGCGACGTGCCGGCATAGTAATCCAGTCCATAGCCCAGAATGGCGCCGACTGCGACAGCCGAGATGAATTCGGAGGAAATCTTGAAGCCGAGGGCCATGCCCTTTCGACTTTCTTCAGATTGCGCTTCCCGCTTCGCCTCTACCGCGTCACCAGCCTTCCGATCCGCCAATTGTGCGGACAGACGCTTTCGGCGTTCTTCCAGACCATCCTCGCGGTTGTCCATCCTCACGTCCTCCCATCCGCCCTTGTTCGGAGCGGACCAACCGCAACAGCAGCCAGCGGGGTTTCGCGCCTTCCGGCCCGCTTCTAAGTCGCGCGCAACATAGTTTTGAGAGGACTTATAGTCAAGGCGGTGCCGGGCCTTGATTCAGGGGAAATTAACGCTTCGATTTCAAGCGGTTATCGCTGAATTCCCGGCAACATGGCAAAACCTTCGCGGGAATATTCACAGATCGGCCGGGTTTATCAGCTCCAACCACCACCATAGGTACGGTAAAACACGTGCAGACCGATGCGTCCGACCTTTTTCATGGTCTTTGCCCAGTTCGGACGCACATAGACCGCGTGGTAGTGAGTGGCCGAGCCGACTTCCGGCAACCAGATCTTGCCGGCGGTCACCGCCATCGCTACTTCCTGGGCTGTTTCGAAATGATCCGGAGCGCGGATTCGATCCGGAATGTTGTCGCAGGCGAAGGAGAACTGGCAGCGGTTGCGCCAGTCTTCGTTCTGATAGACGACGTCGCAGATGCTTTTCGGATAGTGCGGATTGCGGACGCGGTTGAGAATAACCTGTGCGACCGCTGCCTGGCCACGCACTTCTTCTCCGCGCGCTTCAAAATAGATTCCGGCGGCCAGGCATTGCTGCTGCTTGGGCGAAAACGATTCTTCCGGCAGCGCTGTTGCTGCCCAGGCGTGGTCTTCCGGGCCGATCGGCGGAATGAAGCGGCCGGTTTCGGGCTTTGCACCGAGGATCGCATCGAAGGGTGACTTGCGTGAGAAGTCGGGCTTGGCCGGTGCATAGGCGGTTGCCAGCACATCGGCCTTTTCGTTGGTGATGAGATCGGCGAGCATCGAAGGAAGACCGGGCTCCTTTACCTCGTCCTTGCGGAAATAGAATTCGGCGAGCTCGACCGGCTGGTCGTCGGCTTCGGCTTTGACGAAGGCGGTCATTTCATCGCTGGCATCCACAGGCGTGGTCAACGAGCTGGAACGCTCGAGGATCGACCCGGCCGAAAAGGCCTTCGGCGGCTGCATCTGTTCGACGGCTACGATCCGGCTCTTCTTTTCCGCGCGGTTGACGCGGTCTTCGTCCGGCGTGTCCTCACCTGACTTCTCGTTGCCGGTGAATGCAACGCGGCGACCGTCGGGCAGCGTCATGCCGGCATCGCCGCCGAGCACGGAACCGCCACCCGGAAAGGCAAGCGATGCGTTATGAAGGGAGCCGGCCGGCGAGTTGGTCATGACCATGCGCCACTGGTCGCGGCCGCGGTCGATGCCGGAGAGGAGATCGGTGAGATCGCCTTGTGCGGGAACGGCTGGAAACACCAGCCAGGCAGCAAGTCCAAGGACGCCAGGCGCCAGCCAGATATCGCGGCGCGACAGGGCGCGGTGCAAAAGAGACTTCGTCCGAGCCGCCGGCATGGCCACTTTAGAGGACTTTCGACGCTGTACGGTCTTCGAACGCAAAACCGGCTACTCCACAAGGCAGGTCAACCAGGGACCTCAATGACTGATCGATGGGTCGAACATCAATCATTAACCTTGATGAGCAGTTAACGCTTATAGACAGAATCCCTTGTAACGCTGGGATTTGGGCATTTTCACTTAAACGTCAGAGGCTCGTGTCCGAAATGCCACGCGGGTTTTGGGCGACCTCTCCGTCACCCTTTCCGTCAGATGATGACGTGCGAACCCAGTTCGACGACGCGGTTGGCCGGCAGGTGGAAATAGTCGGACGGATCGGTTGCGGCATTGGCGAGCGCGATAAACAGCCGGTCCTGCCACATGGGCATGCCGGAGGCTGCGTCCGGTACCAGCTTGCGTCGGCCGAGATAGAACGACGTCGACATGATATCGAACTTGAAGCCGGTCTTTCTCAAATAGGCAAGCGACTGCGAGACATTGTGGGATTGCATGAAGCCGAATCGCAGCTCGATCACCGTAAAACGATCCGACAGCTTCTCGACCCGGTAGCGGTCCTCGATCGAGACGCGCGGCTTGTTGACCGTGATGATGGTCAGGATGACGTTCTTCGCATGCAGGACGTGATTGTGCTTGATGTTGTGCAGCAAGGCCGCGGGTGCCGTCTGCGGATCGCCGGTCAGGAAGATGGCGACGCCTGGCACGGACACCGGAGCATGATCGCTTTTCTTTTCCACCATGGGAATAAAGGTCTGCAGCGGCACATCGATGCGGCGGGTCTTTTCAAACAGGATCGCAGCACCCCGCTTCCAGGTCCACATGACGACGGTAAAGCCGATCGCCATCATGACCGGCACCCAGCCGCCATCATGGATCTTCAAGAGATTAGCGCCCAGGAAAACGAATTCGAGCAGCAGAAGCGGCGCGAGCACAAGGGTTGCCAGCACACGCGGCCAGCGCCATCTCAGCCGAACGAACTCGAACGCCATCAGCGTCGTCACCACCATGGCGCCGGTCACCGAGATTCCGTAGGCGGTGGCCAGAGCATCGGAGCTCTCGAAACCAAGAACCAGCGCGATGACGCCGACCAGAAGCAGCGTGTTGACGCCCGGCAGGAAGATCTGGCCGGTATTGGTTTCCGAGGTGAACAGGATCTGCATGCGCGGCAGATATCCGAGATGGATCGCCTGGCGCACCAGCGAGAAGGCGCCGGTAATGACGGCCTGGCTTGCGATGATGGTGGCGCAGGTGGCGAGAATGATCACCGGAACGAGCGCCCATTGCGGGAACATCAGATAGAACGGATCGCTCATCGCTTCGGGGTGACTCAGCACCATGGCGCCCTGACCGAGATAATTCAGCGTCAGCGCCGGAAAGACCAAAACGAACCAAGCCCACTGGATGGGACGGCGACCGAAATGGCCGAGATCGGCGTAAAGTGCTTCCGCGCCGGTCACCGTCAGGAAGACGGCGCCGAGAACGACGACGCCGGCAAAGCCTTCTTCGCTCATGAACTGGAAGGCATGCAATGGATTGAAGGCGGCAAGAATACTAAGGTCGTCGAAAATATGCACCAGGCCGATGCCGCCCATCACGAGAAACCAGACGGCGGTGATCGGTCCGAAGAACTTCGCCACCATGCCGGTGCCCTTCGACTGGATGGCAAACAGCGCAACCAGGATGGCAATCGAAATCGGCAGAACGGCGCTTTCGAAATGCGGTGATACGTATTTCAGGCCTTCCACCGCAGACAGGACCGACAGCGCCGGCGTGATCATCGCATCGCCCAGAAACAGCGCGGCGCCGATCAGTCCGAGCAGCATCAGGACAGCCCGATTACCGCACGCGCCTTTGGTCATGAGCGCCAGAAGCGACAGCGTGCCGCCCTCGCCATCGTTATCGGCACGCAGGAGAAACAGAACGTATTTGAAGGTGACGATGATAGTCAGCGTCCAGATCATCAACGAGATGAGGCTGATGATTTCCATCTGCGTGACGCCGTCATGGGCGACGGGCTTCAACGCCTCGCGAAAGGCATAGAGCGGACTCGTGCCGATATCGCCATACACTACACCGACCGAGCCGAGCGCAAGCGCGAACAGCCCATGTCCTTTGGTTTTCTCGGCGGCACTATGTTCTGCTGGGTGGCCCATTCGGCATCTGGCGTTCGAGCCAGCCTTTCAACGGAAAAATGCGGATACTTCGCTCCGCCCGCGAAGAGCAAGGAAGCGCCCTCCGGCGGGAGGCGCCTATAAAGACAGCAATTGCACAAGGCAAGGGCTGCAACTGCATGCTTTCACTATCGCCGCAGACGTCTAGCGGCGATGTTTAACAATTTCGAAACGAAAAGAGAGGCGATTTCAGAGTATTGACCGCCACTGACCGTGTATTCCTGCCCGGGAGACCGTCCAAACTCGAATAGGTTCTATTCGAAAACGATGGCAGGCGCATTGCGCAGCGGCTTGCCCTTAATCTCTGCCCAGGCCTTGGATGCGATCTCCCGATAAACGGCGGCGGATGCACTGTCCGGGTCGGAAACGACGACCGGCGTGCCCGCGTCGGAGCGTTCGCGGATGTCCATCGTCAAAGGGATTTCGCCGAGGAAGGGAACGCCGATGCGCTCGGCTTCCGACTTTGCGCCACCATGGCCGAAGATGTCGTAGCGGGTGCCCGTATCGGGAGCGAGGAAGTAGCTCATGTTCTCGATGATGCCGAGGATTGGTATCTCGACCTTGCCGAACATGGCGATGGCCTTGCGGGCGTCGATCAGGGCGAGATCCTGCGGGGTCGAGACGATCATGGCACCGGCGAGTGGCACCTGCTGGGCGAGCGTGAGCTGCACGTCGCCAGTTCCAGGCGGCATGTCGATCACGAGAATATCGAGCTCGCCCCAGCCGACTTCGCGCAGCATCTGCAGCAGTGCCGACTGGATCATCGGGCCGCGCCAGATCATCGCGGTGCCCTCCTCGACCAGAAAGCCGATCGACATCGCCTTCAGACCATAGTTCTGCATCGGGGCGATCTTCCGGTCTTCAAGCTGCTGCGGCTTGCCGGAGATGTTGAGGAGACGCGGGATGGACGGGCCGTAGATGTCAGCATCGAGAATGCCGACCTTGAGACCGTTGGCCTGGAAACCCAGCGCCAGATTGACTGCTGTCGTCGACTTGCCGACGCCGCCCTTGCCGGACGCCACCGCGATGATGGCACCCACGCCCGGAACGCCGGCTTTCGGTGCGGGCTGTCTCGGCCCGGGTGTGGCGGGGGGGTGCGGATGCGCGTGACCGGCGGCAGGCGCTTGCGGCTTTGGCGGAGGTGCCGTCTTGGCAGGTGCCGTTCCAGCTCTGCGATCGGCCGTCAGCGTAACCAGCGCGCCGTTGACGCCCTGCATCGCGGCGACCGTCCGTTCGGCGGCCATGCGCAGCGGCTCGAGTTCGGTTGCGCGATCGGCCGGCACCGTAATCGAGAAATAGACCTTCTTGTCGGAGATAAAGACGTCGGAGACCATTCCGCGAGAGACGATATCACCCTCGAGGTCGGGTCCGCGAACCTTCGCGAGAACCGCCAGAACCTGTTCCTTGGTGACGTCCGACATTTCCTGCTCCTGATAGCGATCTCGACACAAACTGCCCGCGCCGGATCCAAGGCTTATATAGGAAGTGTCACCGGTCTCGAGCAAGACGCTTCGTTGAAACGCCCCACGTCAGAAAAAAGAAAGCCGCTACCCGGATGGCAGCCAGACGGCGCCCCGGATAGCGGCTTGTTTTTATCGCGCCTCTTGGGACGCTTTCAGCCCCCTCTGGACCTGCCTGTAAACAAGCACGAACCATGCCAGACCGTAATGCGGATGTTTACGTAGTCGAAACAGGGTGTTAGGGACAGGCAACTGGAGAGCGTTGGGAATTTGCCCAGTGAACGATCAATTGACCGCGTAGAAAACAGAGGCGTTGATCAAATAATGATCGCCGGCATCGTTACTTGATGATGCCGGATCTCAAAGCCTTGGCAACCGCCTGGGTGCGGTTGACGGTGTCGAGCTTGCGGGCCGTGCGGTTGAGATAATGGTTTACGGTGTGCTCGGAGAGTCCAAGGATTTCGGCAATTTCCGCGCTGGTCTTACCCGCAGCCGTCCAGTTCAGGCAATCGACTTCGCGTTCGGTCAGGACATCGTTGGTCTTGACGTCGAGGCTGCGGATCTGCGCCAGCTGTTCATAGACGTGAACCGAGAGATAATGCAGTTCCATCATCTGCTGCTGGTCAAATGTCTTGCCCGTACCGCCGAAGCAAACGGCGCCGCGATTGCCGAGCCGGTCATGGACGGGGAAACAGGCGCCGCGCTGGATGCCGAACCCGGAAAAGATCTGCGTGACCTCGTCGCTCGAATTGATCACGCCGCGATCGCTCGAGAGATCGAAGACGAAGGGCGTCGTGAACTTGCGCAGATGTGCAAGGCCGGAGCTGGTCTGCATCAGACCGCTTTTGTCGAACTGCGACATCAGCTCCGCCGGCCAATTGGTAACGACGGTATTTTCGGACAGTTCGCGAGACGTGATCGACGGAAGGTTGAGAACCATGAAGGTGCGACAGTTATAATACTGCGTCACTCGCTTCAGGAACCGGATGACATCAAACTGGGTCTGCAGGGTGGCGATTTCGGCGACACTGCCGTCGAGAAAGGACATCTCTTCGGCTTTTTCGGTCTTAGACATATACTGCTTCTTGCTCCGACCAGACCTTACGCACGCAAACGTCACCACGTGATGGTGATAGGTTCTCGCATTTGCGAATCTTGTCGCATGGTTTCAGGAATTTGTCAGGGAAAATCTGATGACGCGGCTAGCCATCGCGGCGGTTCGCGTTAATTCTGCAACGAACAGAAGCTTCTGCGGAGGATGCCCGTGACCACAGCCGATTTTGTCTCTCACCCGTTCCAGGGTAGCGTATTGTCCTCGACGCCTTGTGAACTTGGCGAAGGAGCCAGCTTCGATGCGGATACCGGGACGATCTGGTGGTTCAGCATTCTCGAAAAGCAGCTTCGCTCGCTCGACATCAACACCGGCAAAGAATCTGTGCAGATCCTCCCCATAATGGGGAGCGTTCTCGTGCCGGTCGACGCCGAGCGGCAGCTGATCGCCTCCGATCAAGGGCTCTTCATACGGGATCGCGCCACCGGCGAACTGACCCTGCACTGCGACCTCGAGAAGGACAAGCCGGACAACCGCTCCAACGACGGCCGGCTGCACCCTTCCGGCGCGCTGTGGATCGGCACGATGGGGCGCACCGCTGCGGAAGGCGCGGGTGCGATCTATCATGTCGTGGGCGGCAAGGTCACGACGCTGTTTGACAAGATGAGCATTCCGAATGCGATCTGCTTTTCGCCGGACGGAAGCATCGGCTATTATGTCGACACGCGCATCAACCACCTCATGCGTGTCGACCTTGATCCATTGACCGGACTCCCGACGTCAAAACCCACCCTCTTCATCGATGGCAGCGGCAGCCCCGGCGGAATGGATGGAGCGATCTGCGATCAGGACGGCACGATCTGGAACGCCCGCTGGGGTGAAGGTGCGGTCGACCATTATGGTCTGGACGGTGTCCTTCTCGCGCGTTTCGAAGTGCCCGCCAAGAGAACGACCTGCCCAGTCGTGATCGGAAATGGGCGCTTGGCTGTCACATCAGCCTGGGAGGGAATGGACCAGGACGCCCGAACCTCCGATCCGCTGGCGGGAGCGTTGTTCGAACTCGCCGTTCCAGTCACGCTTGGTCGGGAACCCCGATATTCGGCCTGACTTTAAGAATCTATATTTTCGCTGATGAGGCCCCCAACCCGCCAAGTGCTGAAATGTTCCGCAGTTTCTGCCTAATAAAACGGCATGGAAATGCGGAACCAAACCGGCGTTTCGGCCATTTCCCTACCGAAGCCAAGCAGAACGAACGCGTCCTTCTTGGTCGAGACGGCGCTTCAATCCGAGAAGCCGTCCTTCATGACGAATTAGATGGAAAAGGTAGGAACACGATGAAAAAGACTCTCAGCACGATCGCCGCAGCAGCCGTTCTCATGGCGTCCACCACACTTGCACCGGCTTTTGCCCAGACGGCACAGCCTGCTCCGGCGACACCGGCAGCACCTTCGGCACCGGCCGATACCACGACAACGACCCCGGCTGCACCAGCAGGTGGCATGGCTACCACTGCAGACGGCAATTACCTGACCGAACAGGCGACCACCCAGGTCAGCGCAAACGATTATATCGGCAAGTCGATCTACAATTCGGCTAACGAAAGCATCGGTGACGTCAACGACCTACTGTTTGAAGAAAACGGCGGACTCGTTGCAGCAGTTGTCGGCGTCGGCGGCTTCCTCGGCATCGGCGAAAAGGATGTAGCCCTTCCGATCAGCAAGCTGACGCTCATCCGCGACGCACAGAACAACAACGAAGTGCGTCTGTCGACCACCGAAACGGCCGAAGCGCTGAAGTCTGCTCCAGAGTTCAAGACACTGGACGATAAGCAGGCAGCATCCGACACATCGACCACGTCGTCCACGATGAACCCGGCTCCGGGCACTCCGGCAGCACCGGCTGAAAATGGCGCCACAACTCCGTCGACGGCTCCTAAGAACTAATTTTAGGGACCTGGAACGGGCTACACGCCACGTGACAGACGATTGAATGGAAGAGGCGGCATTGATAATGCCGCCTTTTTCGTGCGCGGTTTACAGAAGCGAGCAGTATCGCAGTGCATCGTAGATCGCTGCATGGACATTGCGGCTTGCCACAGCGTCGCCGATCCTCACGAGATCGAAAGCCGCGCCGGGGTTCTTCGGCAGCAGCGGCGCTCTTCTGTTAATCAGCATCGCGTAGTCCACGGCGCCAAGATTGCGCGAGAGCGGCTTCAACTCGAAATAGAGATCCGCGTTCGCGGCCGTGCCGTGCTCGACCACGACCTGTGCGACACGCCTTTCCTCGACCACATCCTTTGCGTAATCGGATCCGAGGCTTGCCACCAATGCATTGCCGTCACGCCGCACCGACTTCAACCGCGTGTTGATCGTCACGCGGACACCCTTCTCGGCAAAAATCCGTGCGTAGGGGACATGGTTCATGCCCCCCATCTCAGGTGCGAAGAAGCGTTCGGGGGAGACAAGCTCGAGATCCGCGCCTGATGTGGCGATGACTTCGGCGGCACTCATACCCGGATGGCCGCCATTGTCATCGAACAGCAGAACCGGGCCTGCGGGTTTGGCAGATCCGGCGAGAATATCCCAGCTGGAGGTCAGAAGCTCTTCGCCCGCCTCAAGTTGCGGCGATTGCGGTATGCCGCCGGTCGCGACGACGACGAGATCTGGCTCGAGTTCGAGGACATCGTCGGCGCCGGCAAACACGTCGTAGCAAATCTCGACACCCAACCGCTCAAGCTCCGCCAGCCGCCAGTCGATGATGCCGATCATCTCGCGGCGGCGCGGATTGCGAACCAGAAGATTGATCTGGCCACCCGCCTCCCCCGTTGCCTCAAGCACGGTGACGGAATGGCCGCGCTCTGCCAGCACGCGGGCCGCCTCGAGCCCGGCAGGACCGGCACCGATCACGACGGCCCTTCGGACAGCTGCCGCCTTTTCGACCACATGCGGCAGCAAGGCTTCGCGCCCCGTCGCCGCATTGTGGATACAGAGAGCCTCTCCTCCCTCGTAGATGCGATCCAGACAGTAGGTCGCACCGACGCAGGGGCGAATGGTCGCCTCCTTGCCGCTTGCTACCTTGTTCGCGATATGCGGATCGGCAATGTGGGCACGGGTCATGCCGACCATGTCGAGCTTACCTTCGGCGACCGCATGCCGGGCCGTTGCAACATCGGCGATCCGAGCCGCATGAAAGACCGGGAATTTCATCGCCTTCCTGACATCGCCGACAAAGTCGAGATGCGGCGAGGATCGCATGCCCTGGATCGGGATAACCTCGTTCAGATCCGCATCGTGATCGATATGGCCGCGGATGACGTTCAGGAAGTCGATGCTGCCCGACGCCACCAGCCGGCGGGAGATCTCGATCCCCTCTTCGCGGGAAAAGCCCTTGTCCCAGTTCTCGTCGGCAACCAGGCGGATGCCGACGATGAAATCCGGACCGACGGATTTGCGCACCGCATCGATCACCATGGTCGAAAACCGCATGCGGTTTTCGAGCGATCCGCCGAACGCATCGTCGCGGTGGTTGGTGGCGGGCGACCAGAACTGGTCGATCAGGTGGCCGTAGGCTTCGATCTCGATGCCATCGAGACCCGCCGCCTGCATGCGGCTGGCGGCATCGGCATAGTCTGCAACGATGCGCTCGATATCCCAGTCCTCGATCTCCTTCGGGAAGGCGCGGTGGGCGGGTTCGCGAATGGGAGATGGCGCCAGCACAGGAAGCCAGGCGCCTTTGTTCCATCCGGTCCGGCGCCCGAGATGGGTGAGCTGGATCATCACCGCCGTGCCGTATTCATGACAGTCATCGGTGAGCTTCTTCAGCCACGGCACGATGTCGTCGCGATAGGCGTGCAGGTTGCCGAATGCGGGTGGACTGTCCTGCGAGACGATCGCGGAACCGGCGGTCATGGTGAGCGCGATGCCGCCCTTTGCCTTTTCGAGATGGTAGAGCCTGTAACGATCCTTCGGCATGCCGTCTTCGGAATAGGCCGGTTCGTGCGCCGTCGACATGAAGCGGTTCTTGAGGGTGAGATGCTTCAGCTGAAACGGCTGCAGAAGGGGATCGTTCGAAACGGACATGGTGATCTCGCAATGCGGCTTGCAAAACCACATCATCGCGCAGCGGACAGCCCCGTGCGAGCATCAGACGCGGCGCGGACTGTCCACTCCGCGCCCTCTCCTCAACGTTGGTGGAGGCGGAAGATCAGTCCCGTTCGGGGGTCATGAAGTCGCGGTGATGGGTGCTCAGATAGCGCAGCGTCGAGGCCGTATCGGCGGGTCTGCCGTGGTAATAGCCCTGCCCCATGGCACAGCCCAGCGATCGCAGCATTTCCGCTTCTTCCGGCTGCTCGATGCCCTCGGCGACCACTTCCAGTTCCAGACCGTCGCACATGGCGATGATCGCCCTGACGATGTGTCCAGAGGCACGGTCCGAGGTGATGCGGGAGACGAAGGCGCGATCGATCTTGACCTTGTCGAAGGTGAAGTCGCGCAGACGTCCGAGACTGGACTGACCGGTGCCGAAATCATCGAGCGAGATGCGCGCGCCTGCCTTGCGAAGATCCGTGATGATGCGCTCTGCCGTATCGGCCGAGGTCATCACGGCGGTTTCGGTGATCTCGAATTCCAGCCGATGCGGATCGAGCCCGACGCGGGCGAGCGTCGAAAGGATGCTTTCCGTGGTCGTCGGGTCCATCAGCTGGGCAGAGGACAGATTGAAGGACAGAAACAGATCCCGCGGCCAGGACAGCGCTGCCTCGGCTGCCTTGCGCAGCAGGGTTTCCGACAGCGCATCGATGAAACCGCGCTCTTCGGCAAGCGGCACGAAGACGGCGGGCGATACGAAACCGAGATCCTTGTCGTTCCATCTCGCGAGTGCCTCGAACCCGACGACCGATCCATCGTCCAGGCGCACGATAGGCTGGAAATGGACATCCACGGCATCGCTGATGATCGCATGGCGCAGCGCCTGTTCAAGCTGCGTCGCGCGCATCATCTCCTGCGCGATTTCCTGGGAATAGACCGTGATCTGGCCGCGACCGCGGCGTTTGGACCGGTAAAGCGCGGTTTCAGCGCTCTTCAGCAATTCCTCGAAATGCTCGCCGGCGAAGGGGTAGATGGCAAAGCCGAAAGACGCCGAGAGACGCACATTGCGATCCCCCAGATCATAGGGTGCGGAAAGAACATCCCGGATCATCTGGCCGATCCGTTCGGCGCCGGTGCGCTCGAAAACGAGCGGCAGCACGAAGGCAAACTCGTCGCCGTCGTGACGGGTGACCGTTGCGCCATCCGGAATGCAGGCCTTGAGGCGATGCGCGACCTGGCAGAGGATCTCGTCGCCTGCTTCCATGCCGAACAGGTCGTTGATCGGCTTGAAACCATCGAGATTGGCAATGCAAACAGTAAACGGGGCGGGATCGGCTGCACGCTCTGCGGCGAGAAGGTGAACCTTGTCGCGCATACGGTGTCGGTTTCCAAGACCCGTAAGCGGGTCGCTATAAGCCTTGGCCTGCAGCTCATGCTGACGGAGCTGCGGCAACGGGTTTTCCGCCAACGTCATAAGTTTATCCGCTTGCACCACATTTGATAGGCGACGATGCGGGACAAAGCTTAACATTTCATAGCGGAACCGTAGCGTTTCGGGAAAGCCGCCCGCGCTTCCGATCCATGCTCAAGACAGCATCTGCTGCGAACCGGCAACGACGAGAAACTTCGCGAACAGGGTTTCCAGCACATCGGGACTGATCGGCTTCAGGATCACGTCGTCCATTCCCGATGCAAAGCATTCCTCGCGGTCGCGGTCAAATGCCTGGGCGAGGACGCCGACGATCGGTGTCGACGCCTGCCCTTCTTCCTCGAGCGTGCGGATCGCCCGCGCTGCCTCGAAGCCGTTCAGGGTCGGCAGAGTGACATCCATCAACACCAGCGAGGGACGAAGCTCGTGCCACATCCTGACCACCTCTTCTCCATCGACCGCAATCGCATAGCGGTACCCGAGGCTCTCGAGGATCTGCGAGAACACGATCTGGTTCACCTCGTTATCTTCAGCAACAAGGATATCGACGCAAGGCTGAGGGTCATCGGGCAGGATCTGCCAGTTGTCTTCTTCGTCCTGTTCGACAGGTCCACGCAACTTGGTCAGTTCGCGGCTGAGGGTCGGAACAAGATGCTCTTCGAGAGCCGCAGCATCGAAGGCCACGACCTGTTTGTCGTAATTTGAGCCGATGGCGCGGCAGGCGGACGCCAGATCGCGATCCGCGACGATGAGATCGACCCTGACCGCGGCGTTGGACACGAGTTCGAGGCAAAGCGCCAGTTCGTGTTCATCAACGACCGAGGATGCCTCGACCTGAAAATCCGCAAGGATCGCCTTCGCGGTTCCGGTGAAAAGCGGGTCGCTTGAAACGATCAGGATCTGGCTTCCGGCGATATCGGGATCCGCGCCCTGCAAAGCGTCCCGCATCTTGCTCTTGCGATGCAGCTTGGCGGAAAACAGATTGGGGTCGTCGAACAGGCGGATAAAGCCACGCCCGTCCTCTTCCACCTCCACCATCCGGGAAATGTCCTGCATGGCGGTGACGAGATAGTACCGGCCCGGCTTGCCGATCCGGTACTTGTTGGCGACGATCACCATCTGCGAGCCATCCGGCCGCGTCAGACGCTCCGGCAGCTGGATCTCTTCGCCGTCTTCCACCACCCGGCGGTTGATACCGTCGAGCCGCTGGGCCAAGGCCGGAGCATGGATGTCGGTCCCCGTGCAGCCGAGCAGCGCTTCGGCGGGGAGATCGTGAAAGCGGCAGGCAGCCTTGTTGACGGCGACGAAGGCGAGATTGGTGTCCTTGACCATGACCGGGAACGGCAGGTTGTCGAGGATATCCTCGGTCAACTGCACACGCTCCATGTCGGCGCGCCACTGTTCCTCGCGCTTGCGCTGTTCGGAAACGTCTCGCAAGATGCACACGCCGTAGCCTGACGGCAGGCGCCGTTTGGCAAGACTGATCCAGCGATCGGTACCACGGCGCATCAGCGCCTCATGACGCTCCTTCCAGAGCGTGGCAATATTGTCGGAAATCCAGTCGTCGCGGCTGAGCAATCGTTTTGTGCCGCCGGTCTCGGACATGAACCGTCCGCCGCCGTCATAGATGGCACCAAGGAGATCGCGCAGCCGTGTACCGGGTGCAAGGACGCTGTCAGGAATGCCGAGAAGGATGGTCAGTTGTTGACCGGCAAAGATCAACAGGTCGTTCTTGTCGTAGACGACAAGGCCGCCTGAGTGCCCACCCGAGATCGCCTCGGAAATCACTTCCATCATCGCAGTCTGAATGTCCGCGTCCGCCGACGCCAAATCATTCATGTGACAAAACCCCCTGTGTGTTCACAGACTCGGCCAATCGCCGGCACCATGCGGTGCAATCCGTCTCAATTAATCAAGTCGGGTAAGACACATGCTGGCTTCAAGTCCTCGAACAAAGGGCCGATCCTCGTGTACGGGTGCCCAGCCGGCCCATACATCGGTTCCTCTGCGGAGAGCTGGCGCTCTCCCGGGTTCATCCTGTTCAACTCAGATTGAATATCGGTTTTCGGTTAAGGCCGAATTAAGATAGGCTTGCTGCAGGGCTTGCAGGGGACAAACCATCCGGCAGCCTTTCCTTCCCGCCGGAAATCCTTGAAAATAGCGCCATGTTCATCAAGCAGCTTTCCGAAACGCTCATCAACCAGATCGCTGCCGGCGAGGTCATCGAGCGACCCGCGAGCGCTGTCAAAGAACTGGTCGAAAACGCCATCGATGCGGGTGCGACGCGCATCGAGATCGCCACGGCGGGCGGCGGCAAGTCTCTTCTGCGCGTCACGGACAATGGATCGGGCATGGAGCCCGGCGATCTCGACCTCGCGATCCGCCGCCACTGCACCTCGAAGATCGCGACGACGCTCGACGATATCAGAACGCTCGGCTTTCGCGGCGAGGCACTGCCGTCGATCGGGTCGGTCGCGAAACTCACGATCACCAGCCGGCGCCAAGGGAGCGACAGCGGCTCGCAGGTGTCGGTGACCGGCGGCAAGACGACCGCGGCGCGGCCGGCACCGGCCAATCCCGGCACGGTGGTGGAAGTTCGCGACATCTTCTTTGCAACGCCGGCACGCCTGAAATTCCTGAAGACCGAACGGGCGGAAGCCGGTGCGATCACCGAAATCGTCAAGCGCATGGCGATCGCTTTTCCGCATGTGCGTTTCGTTCTGTCGGGCTCCGACCGCACGACGCTGGACCTGCCGGCGACCGGCGAGGACCATCTGGCGCGCATGGCGCAGGTTCTCGGGGCCGAGTTTCGCGACAATGCGATCGAGATCGACGCGATGCGCGAGGATGTGGGCCTCACAGGCTTTATCGGGCTGCCGACATTCCACCGGGGCAATTCGGGACATCAATACGCCTTCGTCAACGGACGGCCGGTGCAGGACAAGCTCATCCTGTCGGCCATCCGCGGCGCCTATGCGGAGCGGATGCCGTCCGGTCGCTATCCGGTGGCGGTTCTGTCCATCACGCTCGATCCGGCGCTGGTGGATGTCAACGTTCACCCGGCCAAGGCCGATGTGAGGTTTCGCGATCCGGGGCTGGTACGCGGGCTGATTGTCGGCGCTATCCGCGAGGCGTTGCACCGCGAGGGCGACCGGGCGAACACGACCGGCGCATCCGGCATGATGCAGGCGTTCCGGCCGGGGTTTTCATCCGGCCACGCCTATCGGCCCCCGACGCCAGCGCCTTGGAGCCCTGCGGCATCGCCGTCGCGGCCGCTGCAGGCACCGTTCGGGTTCGGGGAACGGGCGCAGCAGGATTTCGATGTGCTGACCATGCCGGCGGCCCGCACGGACGATTCCATATCGGAAACGGTGCACGTCTCGGAAGACAGGCAGTGCCACCGGCTGGGTGCGGCGCGCGCGCAGGTGCACGAGAACTATATCGTCGCCCAGACGGAAAACGGCCTTGTCATCGTCGACCAGCATGCGGCCCATGAAAGGCTGGTCTATGAGGCACTGCGCCAGGCTTTGAACGACAAGCGGCTGGCGTCGCAGGTTCTGCTCATTCCGGAGATCGTCGATCTGCCGGAAGAGGAGTGCGACCGGCTGATGCTGCATGCGGAGGAACTCGACCGGCTGGGGCTGGCGGTCGAGCGGTTCGGTCCAGGCGCGGTTGCGGTGCGCGAGACGCCCGCCATGCTGGGCGAAGTTGATGCATCCTCGCTGATCCGCGATCTCGCCGACGAAGTGGCTGAATGGGGAACCGCTGGGGCCCTGCGCGGCAAGCTGGAATATGTCGCGGCCACCATGGCCTGCCACGGCTCGGTGCGCTCAGGGCGCCGGCTTCGGCCCGACGAGATGAATGCGCTTTTGCGCCAGATGGAGGCGACGCCCGGTTCCGGCACCTGCAACCATGGCCGCCCGACCTATATCGAACTTAAGCTGTCCGACATCGAACGCTTGTTCGGGCGGACTTGAAGGCTTGCCATGCGCGGTGTAGGGAATGGCGGCCAAAGGCGCGAGCAATCCGATGTTTTTTCGCAGGAGACGCAGACAGATGAACCGGTTCGAAGGCGGCAGCTTCCGCGAGGCGAAAATCCGGTACCTGGATGGCGACTACCAGATCGTCAGCAGCGGTTCATACGTGATCTGCGCGATGACGGGTGCACAGATCCCGGTCGACGAGCTCAAATACTGGAGCGTGGCGCGGCAGGAAGCCTATGCCGATTGCGCGTCCTCGCTGGAAGCCGACAAGCGCTCCGGCCTGCTGCCGAACCAGAGCCGGGCTTAAGCACAATCAACCGACGCGCGCTTGCGCCCTGATCAGGGTTTAACGCCGTTCTTCAATCGACGTTCGCGAAAACGGGCGAGTGCTGCGTCGATGATCTGGCCGGGCGCCTTCGGATTGTCGAAGATCATCTCCACGTCCACCACCTGTACCCGGTTGAGCAGTTTTTCGGCCGGACCGTGATGACCGACGAGACGCACCGCGTCCTTGGCCGTCGTCACGAGATGGAGACCGTTCCTGTCGGCATCCTCCAGCAGGCTTTCGATTTCATCCGCCAAGAAGAAATGATGGTCCGGGAACGACCGGCGCTCTGAAATCAGCCCGCCGACGCTGTTGACGGTGCGGTAGAATTTCTCTGGATCGGCAATCCCGGTAAAGGCGAGAAGATTTGTGCCCGCCAGCGACTGGCCGGGGCTTGGATCGAGTGTCGCGACGTGGACCTGCTTGCCGGCGCGCGATGCCTGGCGCACGATCCTGTCGGCCGCGTCGCCGGTGCCGACCTTGAGGATGGCGGAGGCCTGGCGCATCTGCTCGGCGAGCGGCGCCCGCACGGGACCGCCCGGCACGAGATGGCCGTTGCCGATGCCGCGGACGGAATCGATCACGACAAGCGCGAAATCGATCGAGAGACGGGCGCTCTGGAACCCGTCATCCATGATGATCAGGTCGGCGCCGTTTTGCGCCAGCATCCTCGCACCGTCCACGCGGCGGCGGGAAATGACGGTCATCGCTTCGCGCTCGAGAAGCAGCGCTTCGTCGCCGACGGCTTCGGCCCTGTGTTTGGAGCGATCGACCATTGTCGTGACGTCGAGCGATCCGCCATAGCCGCGGGTAAGGAAGCCGGGGGTGAGCCCTTTCTCCTTGGCAGCGCGGGCAAGCGTGATCGCCGTCGGTGTCTTGCCGGCACCGCCGACGGTGAAGTTTCCGACGCAAATGACCGGGAGCGGCGCCCGCGCCCGCTTCGACTTCGCCATGCGGCGGCCGGAGACGGCACCATATACGAACGAAACCGGCGACAGCGCCCAGACGCGCCAGTCGGCCTTCGTCCACCAGAATGGCGGTGCTTCGGAAACCACCGCTCAGCCCGCCGCAGCCGGTGCCGAGACCGGCAGGAGGGCGGCAAAAGCGGAGATATCGTCGAGGCAGAGATCGGCGGCAGTCGACAGCGTCTGGCGCGAACCGGTCCCGGTCAAAACCGCGACCTTGATGCCGGCGCCTGCCGCCTCGCCCATGTGCATATCGTGATTGTTGTCGCCGACCATCGCCACCTGCGCGGGGTCGAGACCGACGACTTCGCAGAATTTGAGGAACATGCCGGGTTTGGGCTTCACACCAAAACCGCTGTCATAGCCGCAGATGAAATCGACATGATCGATAAAGCCAAAACGGATCGCCGTCTGGCGGATGGCTTCCTCATTGTCGCTGGAGGCGATGCCGAGCTTCAGGCCGCGTGCCTTCAGCGCGCCGAAGAAGGCGGCGAGATCGGTGACCGGAACGGAATAGTCGGCCGAGCGCACGAAGAGTGCATCGAGCTGACGGGTGAGATCTGCCACATCCATGGGGGCGCCTGCGGACACGAAACCTGCGGCGATCTCGGCGGCATTGCCGGCCGCAAGCAGGCTATCGGCACGGGTGTGGCCGGAGACGGGATCCATGCCGCCGGCTTGCAGGAGGCGCGTTTCCAGATCCGCATCGCCGCCCGACGCGATGCGGGCCGCTTCGCGGTTCACCGGTCCCCAGCTCGCATCATAGTGCAAAAGCGTGCCGTCCTTGTCGAACAGGATGCCGGCGATATGCGAGAAGTCCATATCCACCACGTCGCCTGTCTCCCCGGCCATCAGCGTGCAGCACCGGCGGCGGCTGTCTTCGGCTGAAGTCTGGCGCTGACGGTGAGCGGATTGACGTAAGGTTCGAGCGCCTTGACGGTCTTTGCCAGCGCGCCGCGCATCTCGTCCATCGCGTCATGGCCGGCTTCGACCATCTTGCGGCGGGCAGGGTCGTTGATCATCAGGTAATGCACGGCCTTTGCCAGCATCTCGACATCGCGGACCATCCGGGCGCCGCCCTTCTTGACCAGATGCTGGTAGGCATCGCGGAAATTGTCGATGTTCGGGCCGGACAGAACGGCAGATCCGAGCATGGCCGGCTCCAGCGGGTTCTGGCCGCCCTCGTTGGTCAACGACTTGCCGACGAAGGAGATTTCGGTCAGCCGCAGATAGAGACCCATTTCGCCGATGGAGTCGCCGAGGAAGATATCGGTTTCCGGCGTGATCGTGTCGTTGCGCGAGCGGCGCGCGACGGTGAGACCTTCCGCCTTCAGCATGTCCTCGATCGCATCTGCGCGATCCGGATGACGGGGCACGAGGATGGTCAACAGGTTGCTTTTCGGCTTCAGCGCCCGATGCACGGTGGCAGCGGCCTTTTCCTCACCATCGAAGGTGGAGATCGCAGCCCAGGTCTTGCGCTCGCCGATTTCGGCCTTGTAGCGGGCCAGGAGCTCCTCGTCGCATGGCGGCGGGTCGGTATCGGTCTTGAGGTTGCCGGACACGATCACCGGCCAGGCGCCGAGATCACGGAAACGCTCCGCATCGAGATCGGACTGGGCCACCACGAGGGCCAGCTTTTCGAACAGCGCTTCGGCGATGGTATTGTGATTGTGCCAGCGCGTGAACGAGCGATCCGACAGCCGGGCATTGACGCGGATCTGCGGGATCCGGCGGCGTGCCAGTTCGGCGACCGTCGTCGGCCAGATTTCGGACTCGGCCGTAATGCACGCATCCGGCTTCCAGTAGGAGACAAAGCGCTTGATGGAGAATTTTAGATCGAACGGCACATATTGATGAATGACTTCATCGCCGAGCCTGGCATCGACCAGTGCTGCGGATGTAACGGTCCCTGTCGTCAGCAGGACATGGATCTCGCGACGGCGAAGTTCGCGGATCAGCGGCATGATCGACATGGTTTCGCCGACGCTTGCGGCATGAACCCAGACCAGCGGTCCGCGCGGGCGCGGCAGGCTGGCATAGCCGAGCCTTTCGAGACGGCGCGAGGAATCTTCCTTGCCCTTCATCGACCTGTACGTGAGGTACGGCCCGGCAAATGGATAAAGCGCGATGCCGGCCAGACGGTATCCCGCCAGGGCCATGCGAGCCATACTGCCGCTCATCGCTTTTGCCCCCACTGCATGATGGCCGTCATCAATCCCGGTCGTCCTTCTGATATCGTATCAGTCGCCGAATTTCTGTCATGCACAAATGCGTCAAAAAGGGGTCCCGGACCCTATGTTCCAGACCCTGGCATTTCGAAACCTGGCAGATCAGGCTTGCTTCAGCGTTACTTGGGGCCCGGCTCGAGCAGGCGGTGCATGTGAACGATGAAATAGCGCATCTGGGCGTTGTCGACCGTCTGCTGTGCCTTGCTGCGCCAGGCCGTCAGGGCCGTTGCATAATCGGGATAGATGCCGACGATATCCAGCGCCGCAAGATCCTTGAACTGAACCTCTTCGAGGCTCGAAAGTTCGCCACCGAAAACCAGATGCAGAAGCTGTTTCTTGTCAGTCGTCGCGGTCATGTCCATCCTGTCCCGTTTATCCTCTCCGCCCGATCCTCATCTGCGGCATTACGCCACAAAGGTCAAGCGGCCGGAAATCGCTGGATCTGCGGCAATAGCCGTTCCAGTGCATGCTCTGCGCCAGCCACCAGCATCTCGTGGCGGACCTGCCGCCGGTTGTAGGTGAGCGGGCTTCCCGCAATGTCGGTCAACCGGCCGCCTGCGCATTCCAGGATAAGGTCGGCGGCGGCGAGATCCCAGTCATGCGAGTTGCGCTTGACGACGGTGCCATCGAGGCGTCCGTCCGCGACCATCGCCAGCCGGTAGGCGAGCGACGGGATATGCCGATGGCGTTCGACATGGCTGCGGAACGGCAGATCAAATTTCTTCACAAGGTTTTCATCGGCAGCGATCACAAGCTTATCATGATCATCCTTGGTAACAGAGATCGGCGCACCGTTGCGGATCGCCTGACCGCCCTTGACGGCAAAGAACTCCTCGCCGAGCGCCGGCGCTACCAGAACGCCCGCCACGGGTCGGCCGTGATGGACGACGGCGACCGAGACGCACCAGGTCTTTTCGCCATTGATGAAGGCGCGCGTGCCGTCGATCGGATCCACCACGAACAGCGTGTCGAGTGAAAGCCTGGCGTCGTCGTCATCCGTTTCTTCGGACAGCCAGCCGTAATTGGGACGGGCGGTCAGAAGCAGGCTCTGGAGAATGTCGTTTGCCGCAAAGTCTGCGGCACTGACGGGCGACGAGCCCTCGTTTTTCCACCAGACTTCCGGCGACTGGCCGAAATAGCCATGCGCGATCTCGCCGGCCTGACGGGCGGCATCCCGGATCAGGTCCAGATCTTCAAGCCATTGCTCTTCCGCGCCAGCCATCGGTCAGCGTCCTGCCAGCGTCATGCCTTCGATGGCGATCGTCGGAGAGGCGGTGCCGAAATTGCGGTCGATATCGTTTGCCGGCGTCATCCGCATGAACATGTCCTTCAGATTGGAGGCGATCGTGACTTCGGAGACCGGATAGGCAAGCTCGCCATTCTCGATCCAGAAGCCGGTGGCGCCGCGCGAATACTCGCCGGTGATCATGTTGACGCCCTGGCCGATCAGTTCGGTGATGTAGAAACCGGTGCCGATCTGGCGGATCAGGTCTTCGGGCGAAATATCGCCCGGTTCCAGCGCGAGGTTCGTGGAGGCCGGGGTGACGGACGTGCCGCCGCGCACGCCGCGGCCATTGGTCGGGAACCCGATCTCGCGGCCGGTCGAGGTAGAGAGGAACCAATGGTTCAGCACGCCGTCCTCGATCATCACGAGACGCTCGCCCTTCACACCCTCGCCATCGAAGGGGCGCGAGGAAGACCCGCGCACGATCAGCGGATCATCGGTGATGTTGAGGCCTGATTTCAGAACCTGCTGGCCCATCTTGTCGCGCAGGAACGATGTCTTGCGGGCAACAGATCCGCCGTTGATGGCGCCGGCGATATGGCTGACAAAGCCGCGCGCGATGCGCGGATCGAAGACGACGGTGACATTGCTGCCGGTATCGACCTGGCGCGGATTGATGCGCTTGACCACCCGCTCGCCGGCACGCCGGCCGATCAGCTTCGGATCGTCGAGATCGGCTGCAAACAGACGGCTGTCGAAATCGTAGTCGCGCTCCATCTTCGTGCCCTCGCCGGCGATGACGCTGACGGAGCGGCCGAAGCGGCTGGCCATATAGGCGCCGGAAAATCCGTGCGAAGTAACGAGAACCATTCCGCCCATGCCGGCAGAAGCGCCGGATCCCGACGAATTGGTGACGCCTGCGACATCAAGCGCTGCCTGTTCCATCTCGAGCGCGACCTCGCGCATCGTATCGGCGGTGACTTCGGTCGGGTCGAACAGGTCGAGATCGGGGTAATCCCTGGCCAGGTCCTTTTCATCCGCCAGGCAGGCGAAGGGATCCTCGGGCGAGACCTTCGCCATCGCCACTGCGCGTTCGGCCAAGACCTTGAGATCGAAACCCGGATTGGCGGAAACGCTTGCAACCTTGTTGCCGACGAAGACACGCAGCGAGAAATCGTCGCTTTCCGAGGATTCGGTTCCCTCCACCTTCCCGAGCCGGACGCTGACGGAACTGGAGCGGGAACGGACGACCACCGCATCCGCCTTGTCGGCGCCCGCCGCCTTGGCCAGATCGATCAGTTCGCCGGCACGCGCCAGAAGGGAGGCGGAATCGATTTGCGAGGTCATGTTTGCAAGCCTTTCGTTTGCACACCATTTATTGTGCACCGACCAAAGCATCAAGGGCAGCGCTCCGATTCCCCGGTTGACCTTCCGCATTCCCGACCCGAAAGTGCCCCATGACTGCAAACGGCTCCCACTTTACCGAAATGTTGATGCTGCTTGCCGGTGCGGTGATCGCCGCCCCGCTGTTTCGCAGGCTCGGTCTTGGCACCGTGCTTGGATATCTCGCGGCCGGCATCCTGATCGGTCCGGTGCTGCAACAGGTGACCGATACGCAGGAAGTGCTGCATGTCGCGGAATTCGGCGTCGTGTTCCTGCTCTTCGTCATCGGGCTGGAGCTGAAACCCTCGCGTCTGTGGCAGATGCGGGCCGATGTGTTCGGGCTTGGGCCGGCGCAGGTGGCGATATCGGGTGGCATCCTGAGCGGGTTCGCCTACCTGTCGGAAATGGCGGACTGGCGCGGCAGCCTGATGATCGGCTTCGGGCTTGCCCTGTCTTCCACCGCCTTTGCGCTGCAGATCCTCAATGACACAGGTGAGATGAACAGCCGCTACGGGCAGCGCTCCTTCTCCGTTCTCTTGTTCCAGGATCTCGCGATCGTGCCGCTTCTGGCGTTGATCACAATCCTGGCACCCGGCACCAGCGAGGCAGCCGCCACCCCGATGCTGGACTTTGCAATCGCTGTCGCTGCCGTGGGCGCCATGGTGATTGCCGGCAAATACCTGCTGACACCGATGTTCCAGATCATTGCCAGCAGCGGTGCCCGCGAGGTGATGATTGCCGCCGCCCTTCTCGTCGTGCTCGGTTCAGCGGCTGCGATGCAGGCCGTCGGTCTGTCGATGGCGATGGGTGCTTTCCTCTCCGGCGTGATGCTTGCCGAATCGTCCTATCGGCACGAGCTGGAAGCGGATATCGAGCCCTTCCGCGGCCTGCTTCTGGCGCTGTTTTTCGTCGCTGTCGGGCTTTCGCTCGAAGTCCAGGTGATCTTCGAAAACCTCGCCTTCCTGATTCCGGCCGTTGCCGTGTTCATGGGTGTGAAGGCGGCCGTGGTCTACGCTCTCTCGCGCCTGTGGGGTTCGCCGCCCAATGACGCCCTGAAGATCGCGTTCCTGTTGCCGCAAGGTGGCGAATTCGGCTTCGTGCTGTTTACCACCGCGACCGCGGCGGGCCTCCTCTCTTCCGCCACCGCTTCGCTTCTGATTGCCGGCGTGACGCTGTCGATGGCGCTGACGCCGCTTGGCTCGGCGCTTGCTAGGCGCCTGCAGAAGAGCGAGACGCGCGAACATCTGGAGGAGGATTTCGAAGGCGCCGGAGCCGATGTGCTGATGATCGGCTTTTCCCGTTTCGGCCAGATCGCGGCGCAGATCCTGCTTGCCGGCGGCAGTTCCGTGACTGTCATTGACGACAGTCCCGAGCGTATCCGGCAGGCGGCCAATTTTGGCTTCCGGATCTATTTCGGCGATGGTGCGCGCAAGGACGTTCTGATCGCGTCCGGTATCGAGAAGACGAAGATCGTTGTGGTCGCGACGCAGAAACGGGAAACGACGGACCGGATCGTCGACCTGATTGCGTCGGAATTTCCCGATGTGCGCCTGTTCGTGCGGTCCTACGACCGGGTTCATTCGCTGGCGCTGCGCGAAAAGAACGTCGAATACGAGTTGCGCGAAACGCTGGAGTCCGGGCTGCTGTTCGGGCGACGGACGCTGGAAGCGCTCGGCATGAGCGAGGCTGCCGCCTCCGAGATCGGCGACGATATCCGCCGTCGCGACGAGGAACGGCTGCAGGTTCAGGCCGTGCAGGGTTTGGGCGCCGGCCGCGAGATGCTCTTCAACAGTCCCGTTCGCCCCGAGCCACTGATCAAGCCGAAACGCACCGGCAAAAGCCCGGAGGAAAAGGCTTCCGGTGTTTCGATCGGCAAGTGGTGATCAGGCGGCCCTTTCCAGAGCCTCGATCGCCCGCTTCAACTCGTCTCTTGTGCCTTCTGAGGCTTCGAGGATGTCGCGCGCCTTGTAGAAATCCATCACGCCGAAGCGATTGACGCTGGGACGCAGGAAGATGTGCGGCGGGTTGAGTTTCAGCTTGAGGGCAATGCTGGCCTGCATGGTGAGCTGGCTTGCACCGAACAGGCTGTCGAAGCGGTTTGGCGGATGCAGGCCATCGCCTTCCGGCGCGCCGACCACATCGATGCCGATCACCACGTCGGCGAGATCCATCAACTGCTCGTAAGGGACGGGATTGAAGACGCCGCCGTCGATCATGATGCGGTTGTTGACCCTGACCGGCATGAACAGGCCGGGAATGGCGGCAGAGGCGGCAATCGCCTTGCGCAGATTGCCCGTCTCGAGGATCACCTCCGCCTGGCCATAATAATCGGTGGCGGAGATCTTCAAGGGTATGACGAGATCGGCGAAATCCTGGGGGATCTGGCTCGGCAGGAAGGCCTCGAGGATCGGCTCCAGATTGAAGTGACCGAAGCGAAATCCGCCGAGTGCATCCCGCATCGTCGACGGGCCGAGACCCCAGAGCCGGTTCACCAGCGAGCCGCGGTTGCCGACGGTCTCGACGGTATAGTCGCGGATCTCGCGGCCCGACATGCCCGATGCCATGGCGGCACCCATGATCGCGCCGATCGAAGAGCCGGAAATTGCTACCGGCCGGATGCCGAGTTCGTCCAGCGCTTCAATGACATGGATATGGGAAATGCCGCGGGCGCCGCCGCCGCCGAAGGCGACCGCATAGCGCAGATCGCCCTTCTTGCCGCCAGGGCGATCCGCAGTCTCATGATCAGCAAGGGTCAGCCTCGTGTTCATGGATCGCCTCCCGCCTTTGCTCAGGCCGGCTCGTAGCGGAAGAAATCCATCCGCGTGTCGCCGAATGTTCGGCTTTCGAGCAGCTTGTAGGCCGGATCGACTTCAACCGTCACATCGGCGCGTTCTTCGAGAATCGCGAGTGCGCCGGGCACCAGCCAGCCGCCGACATGGGCGGCAAACAGAGCCCCCTCACCCAGCTTCTGACCATAAGGCGGATCGGCGAAGAGGAAGTTGTAGGGTTCCAGCGTACCGACCGGGCCGAGCTTGGTGGCATCGCGGCGCAGGATGCGGGCGCGGCCATGCAGGCCGAAACTGTCGATGTTCTCCCACAGGAGACCGCGACCTTCGACACCGTTTTCGACGAACAGCGCATGACGACAGCCGCGCGAGACGGCTTCCAGTCCGACGGCACCGGTGCCGGCGAAAAGATCGATCACCCGCGTGCCATCCAGCGCCTGCGGATAGACATGGCCGATGATGTTGAACAGGCTTTCGCGCGTCCGGTCGATGGTCGGCCGGATCGCGCTGGTTTTCGGCGTGGCGAGCGTGCGGCCGCGGAATTCACCCCCTACGATGCGCACGGATCAGCCTCTCGGGGTCCGCGGTTTTCCACCTGGGCCGCCTGATCGAGCGCCAGCCGGACGTCCACCGGGCTTGCCACCCGAGGGACGGCCACCCGAAGGCTTGCCACCGAAGCCGGGCTTGCCACCGCTCGGCTTGCCACCGAAGGATTTGCCGGCAGGCCGTGCACCCCTGGGCTTATCGCCGAATGCAGGCTTGTCACCGAACGGACGATCCGAACGCGGACGGTCCGGACGGCTTTCGCCGGCATTGAACGAGCGTGCGGGACGATCACCATCCTCGCGCGGACGACGGTCGCCCGTTGGCCGGTCACGTGTTGGGCGGTCACCCGTCGGGCGATCACCGCGCGCAGGCCTGTCGCCATAAGGGCGATCCGAGCGCGGACGATCGGAGCGGCCTTCGCCGGCGTTGAAGGCACGCGCGGGGCGGTCACCATCCTGACGGGGGCGACGGTCGCCGGTTGGGCGGTCACCTGTCGGACGATCTCCGCGGGAAGGACGATCCCCGAACGAACGCTCGCCGCGCGGCTTGTCGCCATAGGGACGATCGCCGCTTTCGCGTGGCTTGCGGTCGCCAAAGGAGCGCTCGCCTCTCGGGCTGTCACCACGGGGGCTATCGCTGCGGGGTCTGTCGCTTCTCGGCTTGTCGCTTCTGGGCTTATCGCCGCGGGGTTTGTCGCCGCGCGGCTTGTCACCAAAGGAACGCTTGGCGCCGAATTCGCCCTTTTCCGGCTCCGGCGGAGAATCCGCACGGATCCAATCGGCATCGTCATCGGCGCGCTTCACGATCACGCGGCGGTCATTTTCCGGCACCTGTTTCCTGAACAGCTGCTCGGCCTGCGCACGAGCGGAAACTGCCCGGACGCTTCCGTCGGCGTTTGGACGCGCACCCGGCGCCATCCAGACATTGGCGGTGCGGCTGGTGCCCATCGGCGGACGCTTCTTCGGCTTTTCGTCGCCGAGATCACGGTCGTTGGACTTGAAGCCTGGCTTTGCGCCGAACTTGCCCTCGGGCTTTGCGCCGAATTTGCCGGCCGGCTTTTCGGAGAACTTGCGTTCGGTCGCCTTGGTATCGAGACGGCCGAGCGAGCGCTCGCGTCTGTCCTCGTCGCGAGGACGTGCCGGCCGATCCGCCGGGCTCGACCATTCGGAGCGGGAGGAGCGCGCCGGCTTCTCGTCTTCAGAGGCAGCAGGCGTTTCGTTGTAGATCGGCGCGTCGAAATTCGCCTTCGCTTCTTCGATCAGGCGCGGACCGAGCTGGTCGCGCAGCGTGCGGCCGCGCACTTCCATGACCTCGCCTTCCGGCAGGTCACCGAGCTGGAACGGGCCGTAGGAGATACGGATCAGGCGGTTGACTTCAAGCCCGAGCGCGCCGAGGACGTTCTTGATCTCGCGGTTCTTGCCTTCGCGAAGACCCATGGTGATCCAGACGTTGCGGCCCTGCGAACGGTCGAGCGTGGCTTCGATCGAGCCATAGAGAACGCCATCGACGGCAATGCCGTCCTTCAGCTTGTCGAGCGATTCCTGATCCACCTCGCCATGGGCGCGGACGCGGTAGCGACGCAGCCAGCCGGTGGTCGGCAGTTCCAGCACGCGCGACAGACCGCCATCGTTGGTGAGAAGCAGCAGGCCTTCAGTATTGATGTCGAGGCGACCGATGGAGAGCACCCGCGGCAGTTCGCCGGGCAGGTTTTCAAACACGGTCGGACGTCCTTCCGGATCGGAATTCGTCGTCACCAGGCCGCCGGGCTTGTGGTAGAGCCACAGGCGCGTGCGCTCGACACCGCGGATCGGCACGCCATCCACCTCGATCGCATCGTCGAAGGTGACGTTGACGACAGGCGTATCGAGAACCTTGCCGTTGAGCGACACACGGCCATCCATGATCATCCGCTCGATATCGCGGCGGGACGCCACGCCGACGCGGGCAAGGATCTTGGAAATGCGCTCGGGCTTGCCATCCGACGCTGCCGTTTCGGCAGAGGCTGCCTGACGGCGCATCGGCTTTGCCGGCTTGTCGGCGGCAGCGTTTTCGCCACGGGGCTTTTCAGCGCGCGGCGCAACGGAGCGCGGACGTTCTGAGCGGGGCGCGTCGGAACCGGGCTTTGCGGGCGCCCGTTTCTTGAAGCCCGTCCCCGTCTTTGTCTTGCCGGCTGCAGCATCTGCAGATTTCGGCTTGATCTCGCGGATGAAGGTTTTGGCTTCGCCGCGCTTCGGCTTGTCTTTTGAAGTCATTTGTTGTTTGCCTGAAGCATGATGTCTACGGAAACGAACCGGACATTCGTGTTCGTGGATGGTGATGAAACACGCGCACAGCGCGCTTCGTGTTGAATGCTTCCTACCAGTTCATGCGAGCCGGGTTAAGAGGAAATCGCGGAAATGCCCAAGAGCGACGGTTTCATGGATGCCGCACTCACAGAAGCCAGGCTTGCAGCGGCACAGGGCGAAGTTCCCGTGGGTGCCGTGCTGGTCATGGACGGCGAGATTATCGCCAGATCCGGCAACCTGACCCGCACCAAGAACGACGTGACGGCGCATGCCGAGATTGCGGTTATGCGGGCTGCGGCCGGGGTTCTCGGCCAGGAACGGCTTAGTGGTGCCGATCTTTACGTGACGCTGGAACCATGCACCATGTGTGCGGCGGCGATTTCGTTCGCGCGAATTCGCCGGCTGTATTACGGCGCGGGAGATCCGAAGGGTGGCGCTGTCGAAAATGGCGTGCGCTTCTTTGCGCAGCCGAGCTGCCATCATGCGCCGGATGTCTATTCCGGGCTCGGAGAGCGGGAAGCCGCCGACATTCTGACAGGCTTCTTTCGCTCACGCCGGGATTAGGCAAGACAAGCTCTTACTGGAAGGGCTTCCACCAGCTGCTGTTCGACGCCTGGGTTGCGCTCTGCGCTTCCTTCTTGCGACGGCGCTCCTTCTCGTTCTCGGGTTCTCCGAGATCCTGAAGCGTTGCGGCATCGGCGGCACGGAATTCAGCCGGCGGCTCGGACAGGGAACGGCGGCGCGAGCCCATGTTGACCGTTTCGACATCCTGCTTGGCCTTGCGGAAGGCTTCCCATTTTTCCGTTTCGGTCATCTGACCGCCCTGGCCACGACCGGCCATCAGCGGCGAACGGTAATTGTTGTTGCCTTCGTTTTCCTTGGCTTCCAGACGCAGGCGCGCGCGGGTCTCTTCCGGCGATTCAACCCAGTTCGGGTTGCTCTCGCGGTTGGCGAGCGATTGCTGGGGTGCAGGAAGGCTGCTCTGACCCTTGCCGGCAACGACCAGCGTCGGGCGGGGATTGTAGCGCAGCTTTTCTTTTTCTTCATCGCGGGCGCTGCCGAGAGCCACGGCTGCTCCAAGATCGTCGCCGAGCTGGGCCATTGCCGTCTTGTCGGTGCCATAGGTCGGGCCGCCCATGCAGCCGGAAAGAGACACGGTTGCAGCCAGCATGCCAACCGCACCGATCGCGGCACGAAACGCATAAGTCGTTTTCATCAAACCCCTACCATCGGCGCCCGTCCTGACGCCTTCAAAACCGGAAGTCATCTCGTGCCGGAACATTCCGGCCAATTTCAGGCAGGAATACCGGATGACGCGGCCGAGCGCAATCATCCGGTAATCTGCAAGCCATCAGAGCCGGCCAAGCTTGGCCAGTTCTGTCAATGCAGCCGCATCGCGGGCCGAAACATCCGGCCAGGCGGGATCTGACCCGACATCCGTCGTCACCCGCCACGAGCGGGCGCATTTGACGCCGTCAGCAGGCTTCGGCTCAACCGACACGCCGGACACTTCCGCCAGACGGAACGCTGTCTGCGGGCCTTCGTCTGCCACGATCGTGATCGCGGACGTGATGCAGGTCTCTTCGAAATCCAGTCCTTCCAGCGCCTTCAAAAGCTCGGCATCGGCGACATGGACGACGGGAGCGGCTTCAAGCGACGACCCGATGCGCTTGTCCTTGCGCTCGATTTCCAACGCGCCTGTGACGACAGAGCGAACCTTGCGGATCTTTGCCCATTTCTCGGCAACCGCATCGTTCTTCCATTCGGCCGGCACATCCGGGAACTGTTCCAGATGCACGGAGATGGCATCGGGCTTCAGGGACAGCCACGCCTCTTCCGTGGTGAAGGGCAGCATCGGCGCGAGCCAGGTGACCGTGCATTCGAAGATCTTGCGGATGACGGCAAGCGAGGCGCGACGTCGCAGCGACGACGGGGCGTCGCAATAGAGCGCGTCCTTGCGGATGTCGAAGTAGAAGGCGGACAGTTCAATATTGCTAAAGTCGATCAGCGCGCGGGCGATCTTCTTGAACTCGAACGCGTCATAGCCTTCCCGCACCAGCTTATCCAGCTCGGACAGACGGTGCAGCATGAGCTTTTCGAGTTCCGGCAGCTCGGCGTAAGCGATCTCTTCGCCGTCGTCGTGCGCCAGCGTGCCGAGCATCCAGCGGATGGTGTTGCGCAGCTTGCGATAGGCATCGACGTTGGTCTGGATGATCGTCTTGCCGAGGCGCTGGTCTTCCCAGTAATCCGTGGTCATGACCCAGAGGCGTAGGATATCGGCGCCGGCATCCTTCATGACATCCTGAGGTGCCACGACATTGCCGAGCGACTTCGACATTTTCTGGCCCTTCTCATCCATGGTGAAACCATGGGTGACGACCGTGTCATAGGGCGCGCGGCCGCGGGTAGCGGCCGATTCCAGAAGCGAGGAATGGAACCAGCCGCGATGCTGGTCCGACCCTTCGAGATAGACGTCGGCCGGCCATTTCAGATCCGGACGATCTTCGAGGGTAAAGGTATGGGTCGAGCCTGAATCGAACCAGACATCGAGGATATCCATGACCTGTGTCCACTTGGCGCCGTCATGGGCATTGCCGAGGAAGCGTTCCTTGGCGCCTTCGGCAAACCAGGCATCGGCACCTTCGGCATCGAAGGCTTCCAGGATGCGGGCATTGACCTCTTCATCCTGCAGGACATTGCCTTCCTCATCTGCAAACACGCAGATCGGGACGCCCCAGGCGCGCTGACGGGACAGGACCCAATCCGGGCGCTGCTCGATCATGGCGCGCAGACGGTTCTGGCCGGCGGCAGGCACGAAGCGGGTATCGTCGATGGCGGTCAGCGCACGGGTGCGAAGCGTCGTGCCGTCTGCGAGGTCCTTGTCCATATAGACGAACCACTGCGGCGTATTGCGGAAGATGATCGGCTTCTTGGAGCGCCACGAATGCGGATAGGAGTGCTTCAGGCGGCCACGGGCAAACAGCGCGTTGCGTTCGATCAGCGCCTTGATGACGCGATCGTTGGCATCGCCCTTCTTGCCGTTGTCATCCATGACGCGAGCACCCTCGAAACCGGGGGCGTCGGTCGTGTAGGTGCCGCTATCATCGACCGGGAACGGGATGCGCGGATCGATGCCGCGGGCTTCGAGTTCCTTGACGCTGGACATCCAGGCCTCGAAATCCTCGCGGCCGTGGGACGGGGCGGTGTGGACGAAACCGGTACCGGCATCGTCCGTGACGTGGTCGCCGGCGAGGAGTGGGACGGCGAAGTCGTAGCCAAGGTCCTTGAGGGGATGGGCAGTTGCCATCGAAGCAAGCTCGCGCGCAGAAACATCTGCCAAACGCTTGAAGGCAAGCTTCGCCTTTGCAGCGGATTCCGCTGAAAGGCTGTCCGCAAAGATCAGCTTTTCGCCCGGCTGCGGACCGAAGTCGTTAGCCGCTTCGGTGACTTCGTAGAGGCCATAGGAGACCTTCGGCGAATAGGCGATCGCGCGGTTGCCCGGGATCGTCCAAGGCGTGGTTGTCCAGATGACGACTGATGCCTGCGTAAGATCGTGCAGCTGGTCGCCCGCGCTTGCCTGGACAGCTTCTTGCGTGCCTGCCCCATCAAGCCGGCTATGGCCGGTTGCTTTCATCACCGGGAACTTCACCCAGATCGTGTCGCTCTCGTAATCGTGGTATTCAACCTCGGCTTCCGCCAGCGCCGTGCGCTCGACCACCGACCACATGATCGGCTTCGAGCCGCGATAGAGCTGGCCGCTCATGGCGATCTTCAGAAGTTCGCCGGCGATCCGGCTTTCGGCGTGAAAATTCATCGTCAGATACGGATTGTCGAAATCGCCGACGATGCCGAGGCGCTTGAATTCTTCGGCCTGGATGGCGATCCACTTCTGCGCATAGGCGCGGCATTCCTTGCGGAACTCGATCATCGCATCCGGCTGCTTCAGGTCCGGCTTGGCCTTGCCCTTGGCGCGGTAATTCTCTTCCTCGATCTTCCACTCGATCGGCAGACCGTGGCAATCCCAGCCAGGAACGTAGTTCGCATCATAACCGCGCATCTGGAACGAGCGGGTGATGACGTCCTTGAGGATCTTGTTGAGCGCATGGCCGATATGGATGTTGCCGTTGGCGTAAGGAGGGCCATCGTGCAGCACGAACTTTTCGCGGCCGGCGGCAGAGGCGCGCAGCTTCTTGTAGAGATCCATCTCGCGCCAGCGCGCAACGGTTTCCGGCTCTTTCTGCGGCAGGCCTGCGCGCATCGGAAACTCGGTCTCGGGCAGATAGAGGGTCTTCGAGTAATCGAGCTTTTCAGTCACTGTATCGGTCATATTGGCTATCGTCTCTGGCGCCGGGACAGGGGCGCATGCGGATGAATTCGGTGGCAGAAGCGCTCCTGGAAGCGCCGAAAACCCGGACCCTCCGGCCGACTGTTCAAGCCGCGCGGAAGGCCGGGCCGATAATTCGTATGATCATCGCGGCCATGATCCTGGCCCGCCGGAAATCTGTCATGGGGGCGGTTATTACGGTGTTTTTCGGGTGAAAGGAAGGGGCAAAACCGAGATGGTTCGTGGACTCCCTGCCCGCCCTTGGATTACAACTGACTATCTGACCAGTTGGAGGATGATATGCCGGAAAGACGTCAGGAAAACATCTGGAAGCTCGAAGATGCCAAGGCACGGTTTTCCGAGGTGGTGCGGCGCGCCCGTAACGAAGGCCCGCAGCATGTGACGGTGCGCGGAAAAGACAGCGTCGTGGTCATCAGCAGCGAGGAGCTGGAGCGGTTGAGCAGGCCAGCGCCCAAGACATCGCTGATCGATTTCATGGAAGGGTTGGGACTGGAGGATCTCAATCTCGACCGTGATGCCGACCGCGGACGGGACGTGGAACTGTGATCGGCTGGCTTCTGGACACCAACGTCATTTCCGCCCTGATCAACCCGAACGGCGCGCCTTCCGTCAAGCGCTGGGCGGCGGACCAGGATGAAGAGCGGCTGTTCATCAGCGTTCTGACGCTCGCCGAATACGACAAGGGAATAGCGAACCTGCCCGACGACGATGCCAATCGCTACCGCTACAAAGCCGCCACGGACGCACTGGAAGCGCGGTTCAGTGGTCGTATCCTATCAGTGACCGATCCTATCGTGCGCCGGTGGGGCGAAATTTCGGGCCGCGTGAAGCGTGCCACCGGTCACGCGCCACCTGTCATCGATACGCTGTTTGCGGCCACCGCGATCGAGCACGATCTTTATCTCGTCACCCGCAACGTCAAGGACTTCCGCATGTCGGGCGCAGCGATCTTCGATCCCTGGCAGGACGATGTCGCGCTGTTTCCGTTGAGCGACCGTTAATCCTTCGGGTTCGCCTTCATCACCGCCACCAACGCATCGTTGATGCGGTCCTGCCAGCCGGGGCCGTCGTCCTGGAAATATTCGATCACGGCGCTGTCGAGCTTCAGGGACACGAGTTCCTTTGCCTGAGGAGCGGCGCGTCGTTCCACTGCCGGAGCAGCGGGTTTCTTGACCGGCTTGAACAGCGCTTCGGCCGCTTCCATCGGGTTTACGGGCCTGCGGGGTGGAGTTGCCATGGGATATCATTCCTGCGTTGCGGACTACTGATGACAGATATATGGTTTTCGGGAAACCGCAGACCTTCAGAGTAGACACCGTGAAGAGAACATTCTTTATCAAAGCTGTCTGGGATGAAGAAGCCAGGGTCTTCTATTCGGAGAGCGACATCGAGGGCCTTCATATCGAGGCGCCCGACGTGGATTCTTTTGAAGACGTCATCTTCGATGCAGCCATCGATCTCATCGTTGCCAATCATATATCCGCAGAGGATCTGGCACAGACGCCGGTGAAGGACCTCATCCCGGCAATTCTCTGGCAACGGCCCGCCGAGATGACGGCGGCCGCCTGATGGTGGACGGTTTTTACAAGACCGTCCGCTCGATCATTTCAGAACTCGGCTATGTTTACCTGACGAATGCCAAGGGCTCTCACGAAAAGTGGCAATCGAAGGCGACGGGGAAGATAATTCTCGTACCCCGCACTCTTCTCAGCCGCCACACAGCGAATGCCATTCTGAAAGACGCCGGGTCGGACAGGCGCCTCTAAAGCCTAAAACGCGATCTTCATGTCCAGTTCGCCGAGCGGCTTTACGCCTGAAAGCAGTGCCCTCGCCTCTTCCTCGTCGTTTTTCATCTGCGCGACCAAGGGGTCGAGGCCGTCGAATTTGAGTTCGGGGCGCAGATAGCCGAAGAAGGAGACCGAGCTGATCTCGCCGTAGAGGTTTCCGGAGAAATCGAACAGATAGGTTTCGAGGAGCGGTGCACCGTCGTCCGTCACCGTCGGGCGGCGACCGTAGCTTGCAACGCCGTCATGCAGCGTGCCGTCGGCTCGTCTGAAGCGCACGGCGTAGATGCCGGGCTTGAGTTCCGTTTCAGGGGCAAGCTTCATGTTCGCTGTGGGATAGCCGAGCTGTCGGCCAAGCTGTTCGCCGCCGATCACTTCCGCCTCGACCGTGTAGCGATAGCCGAGCAGGCCTGCGGCAGCCACAACGTCTCCTTCGGCGATCAGATCGCGGATGCGGCTCGACGAGACAACCTCTGCGTTTTCGTCGCGAAAGGCATCCACCAGCGACACCGTAAAGCCGTAACGATCACCGGAGCCCATCAGGAAAGCCGGTCCGCCCTCACGGCCCTTGCCGAAATGGAAGTCGAAACCGGTAACGACGGCGCTTGCGCCCAGCCAGTCGATCAGGATTGTCTTCACGAAATCTTCGGCCGAACGGGTCGCGAAGTCGCGGTCGAACGGATATTCGATCACCGAGCGAAAACCCATCGCTTCCAGCAGCCGTGCCTTGAGAGGCGCCGGTGTCAGCCGGAAGACGGGCTGGTCGGGCTTGAAGACGGTGCGCGGATGCGGCTCGAACGTCAGCACGAGCGCGGGCACGCCGCGGCTGGCGGCAAGCTCCAGCGCCCGATCGAGCACGCTGCGATGGCCTCGGTGGACGCCATCGAAATTGCCGATCGCGACGACGCCGCCCTTGAGGCTTTCGGGCAGCGGCTCCTTCATTTCGTTGCGGTGAAATACGGTCATGTCAGGTTCCGGATCAGGCGAGACGCGGCATCCAGAATTTCGGCGCCGCGTTCTCGCTTTTCAGCCATTCCTGCATGATTGCCTCGTCGGTTTCACCATCGACAGCATATTCCGCGATGTGAATGCCGGCACTGATATAAAGCAGGTCGAGGCCTTGCGAAAGCGCGCCACGAACATCGGTCGGCATGCCGTCGCCGATCGCGAGAACCCTCGCCTTGTCGACATCGCCGCGCTCCTGGCGGGCAATCGAGAGCGCCTCGTCGTAGATCGGCTTGTGCGGCTTGCCGGCGACGCGGACCTGGCCACCGAGCTGTTCGTAATAGGCGGCGACCGCACCGGCGCAGGGAATGATCCGGTGACCGCGCTCGACCACGAGATCCGGGTTGGCGCAGATCATCGGCACGTCGCGGTTGATGAAGGTGGTCAGCATCTGGGTATAGTCTTCGGGCACTTCCTTCTCGTCGTCGAAGAAGCCGGTGCAGACGACGCAATCGGCGTCGGCTTCAGCAACGATCTCGATACCCAGTCCATCGAAGAAGTTGAGGTCGCGTTCAGGCCCCAGCAGAAACACCTTCTTCGGACCTTCGGCGACCAGATGGCGAGTGACATCGCCTGACGTGACGATCCGGTCATAGGTTCCATCGGGAACGCCGAGATGCTTCATCTGTTCGATGACGCCAGGTGCTGGACGCGGAGAGTTGGTGATCAGGACGACAGTGGCGCCGGCTTCTCTGGCGGCGGCCAAGGCGGTGCAGGAATGCTGGAAGGCTTCGACGCCGTTATGGACCACGCCCCAGACATCCGAAAGCACGACATCGTAGCTCTCGATCACGTCGTTCAAATTCTGGATGCGCTTTGCCATATCAAAAGTTCCTGCCGGTTTTGCCTGCTCGATTAGGAGGCTGACATCGCAAACCGTTGGCGAGATTACAAGGGAGAAGGCAGTGAAAGCGGGCCGCGCGACGCAGATCGCGGCAAAACTTCATATTTTTGCAATGGTCCGACCCTCACCGGATCAGGACGATCTGGGCGACAAAACCCGCCGCCGCGCTGATGGCGAGCACCGGCACCATGCCGAGCTTCAGGACGAACAGCATGACGGCGGAGGATGCGAAAAGCACGAGCGCGACAGGATCGAGGCTGGACCAGACCGGGACGGAGAGGCCAAATCCTGCTGGCGCGAAGAGATCGACGTGGCGAACTTCCTTGAACAGAACGTGCAGGCCGAACCAGATTGCGAGGTTGAGGATGACGCCGACGACCGCGGCGGTGATGGCAGACAGCGCGCCCGATAAAAGGGCGTTGCCGCGCAGGCGCTCGATCAGGGGCGCGCCCGCAAAGATGAAGACGAAGCTCGGCACGAAGGTTGCCCAGGCAACAAGCAGGCCGCCGATTATTCCGCCTGTGACGGGGCCGAGACCGGACGCTTCCCGGAAGCCGACGAGGAAGCCGACGAAGGACAGAACCAGCACGAGCGGGCCCGGTGTGGTTTCGGCAAGCGCCAGTCCATCCAGCATCTCCCCCGGCTTAAGCCAGCCGTAATCGGCGACTGCGACCTGCGCCACATAGGCCAAAACCGCATAGGCGCCGCCGAAGGTGACCAGTGCCATCTTGGAGAAAAACGCGAACAGGCTGGACAAGCTTTCCGGTGCTCCGAAGGCCCAGAGCGCCAGGACAGGCGACTGCCAGACGAGGATCCAGAATACAAGCGTCGCGATCGTGCGGGCGACACCAGGTGTTTTCGCGCCGGGAGGGCCGTCTCCTTTGGCGACGCCGTCTTGAGTTTGCTGCCCCCCTGCCCGCGTCATCAGATAGCCTGCGAGACCGGCCGCAAACACGACGAGCGGAAACGGCAGGCTGAAGAAGAACAGGGCCACGAAGGCCGCGGCCGCGACGCAGCGCAGGAATGTGGTTTTCAGTGTTCGGCGTCCGAGGCGGATCACGGCCTCCACCACGATTGCAAGGACCGCCGCCTTCAGGCCGAAGAACAGGCCGGCAAGCCATGTCGCATCCTGGTAGAGGACGTAGGCCGCCGAAAGCCCCAGAATGATGGCGAGGCCGGGAAGGACGAAAAGCAGGCCCGAAACGATACCGCCGCGCACGCCGAATAGAAGCCAGCCGATATAGGTTGCCAGCTGCTGGGCTTCGGGGCCGGGCAGCAGCATGCAGTAATTGAGGGCGTGCAGAAACCGCTCTTCCGAGAGCCAGCGTCTTTCTTCCACCAAAGTCTTGTGCATCATGCCGATCTGTCCGGCAGGCCCTCCGAAACTGAGGGCTCCGATCCGGGCAAACACGCCTATGAGCTCACGAAAGCTCGGCGCCGGGCCCGGGTTTTTGTCGTTAAGCGTATTCTGCATGGCCGCTCCCTGAGCCCTGAATTTTTCAAGCCCGTTCTTGACTCAGCTCGCAGCCATCCTTATCTCGGGTCTCGTTAGCACTCTCAATAGATGAGTGCTAAACGTCACTCCGCGGGTCCTTGAGACCCGTCCATGTCATTTGATCGAGGGATTAGACAATGACAAGCACCAATTTTCGCCCCCTGCACGACCGCGTTGTAGTCAAGCGCGTCGAGTCTGAAGAAAAGACCAAGGGCGGCATCATCATTCCCGATACCGCCAAGGAAAAGCCAGCTGAAGGCGAAATCATCGCCGTTGGTCCTGGCGCCCGCGACGAAAGCGGCAAGCAGGTTGCACTCGACGTCAAGGTCGGCGACCGCGTTCTGTTCGGCAAGTGGTCGGGCACCGAAGTCAAGCTCGATGGCGTCGACCTTCTGATCATGAAGGAAGCCGACATCATGGGCATCATCGGCTGATTTTAGCCGACTGCTCTTCTTCCAATATTTGCTGACACCCCTTTTCAGGAGTTCCCAACATGGCAGCTAAAGAAATCAAGTTTGGCCGCACCGCGCGCGAAAAGATGCTTCACGGCGTCGATATCCTCGCTGACGCAGTGAAGGTCACGCTCGGCCCCAAGGGTCGTAACGTCATCATCGACAAGTCCTTCGGCGCTCCGCGCATCACCAAGGACGGTGTTTCGGTCGCCAAGGAAATCGAACTTGAAGACAAGTTCGAAAACATGGGCGCCCAGATGGTCCGCGAAGTTGCTTCGAAGACCAACGACATCGCCGGCGACGGCACCACGACTGCTACCGTTCTTGCACAGGCCATCGTTCGCGAAGGCAACAAGGCTGTTGCAGCCGGCATGAACCCGATGGACCTGAAGCGCGGCATCGATCTCGCCGTTGCAGAAGTCGTCAAGGATCTCCAGGCCAACGCCAAGAAGATCTCGACTTCGGAAGAAGTTGCACAGGTCGGCACGATTTCGGCAAACGGCGACGCACAGGTCGGCCGTGACATTGCTGAAGCCATGCAGAAGGTCGGCAACGAAGGTGTTATCACCGTCGAAGAAGCCAAGACCGCTGAAACCGAACTCGAAGTCGTCGAAGGCATGCAGTTCGACCGCGGCTACCTGTCGCCTTACTTCGTGACCAACCCGGAAAAGATGGTCGCCGATCTCGACGACGCTTACATCCTTCTGCACGAAAAGAAGCTTTCGAACCTTCAGGCCATGCTGCCTGTTCTCGAAGCTGTCGTTCAGACCGGCAAGCCGCTCCTGATCATCGCTGAAGACGTCGAAGGCGAAGCTCTTGCTACGCTCGTCGTCAACAAGCTGCGTGGCGGCCTGAAGATTGCTGCCGTCAAGGCTCCTGGCTTCGGCGACCGCCGCAAGGCCATGCTGGAAGACATCGCCATCCTGACGGGCGGCACTGTCATCTCCGAAGACCTCGGCATCAAGCTCGAAACCGTAACGCTCGACATGCTCGGCCGTTCGAAGAAGGTCTCGATCACCAAGGAAAACACGACGATCGTCGACGGCGCCGGTCAGAAGACCGACATCGAAGGCCGCGTTGCACAGATCAAGGCACAGATCGAAGAAACATCTTCGGACTATGACCGCGAGAAGCTGCAGGAACGTCTTGCCAAGCTCGCTGGCGGCGTTGCCGTCATCCGCGTCGGCGGTTCCACGGAAATCGAAGTCAAGGAACGCAAGGACCGCATCGACGACGCGCTCAACGCGACGCGCGCTGCCGTTCAGGAAGGCATCGTCCCAGGCGGCGGTACCGCACTCCTGCGCGCTTCGACCAAGATCACGTCCAAGGGCGCGAACGACGACCAGGAAGCCGGCATCAACATCGTCCGCAAGGCGCTGCAGTCGCTGGTTCGCCAGATCGCAACCAACGCTGGTGACGAAGCTTCGATCGTTGTCGGCAAGATTCTCGACGGCGACAGCGACAACTTCGGCTACAACGCCCAGACGTCGGAATATGGCGACATGATCGCCATGGGTATCGTCGACCCGGTCAAGGTCGTTCGCACGGCTCTGCAGAACGCAGCTTCGGTTGCTTCGCTGCTGATCACCACCGAAGCCATGATTGCCGAACTTCCTAAGAAGGAATCGGCTGGCGGCGGCATGGGCGGCGGCGGCATGGGCGGCATGGGCGGAATGGACATGATGTGATCAGGCCGTAAGGTCTGCACATCTGATCCTTCAGGTTCAGTGTTTCGGAAAGGGCGTCGGGCAACCGGCGCCCTTTCTGCTATTGAGGCATACAGCATGCATAGCATTTCCCCCTCTGAACTTACCGAACGACAAGGACTGATAATTTTTATTCGTATAAAATAGTAATTCGGCAGTGACGCTCTTCTAAGCAACTTCACATTAACTGCGCTTAATCAAACACCAACGCGCAGGTTGCCATGAAGCACGTATCTTTGATCGGTAAATTTCTGACGCTCATGTCGTTCTTCGGCATATTCGTCGTCGCAACTGCCTTCTACAGCAGCAACAGCATTCGAACGCTGGATAGCGAGTATGGCGGGCTTCTCCAGCAGGAAAGCCTGGCAACTTTGGCAATTGCACGCGCCAATCGCTACATGCAGACCGGGCACGCTGCCGCTGGCGACCTGCTTGTGTCGCGCACTGACGAAGAGAACGCGAGCAATCTTGCGGCGTTTGAAAAAGCCAAATCCTCTTTTGGTGGCTGGATGGACAAGGCGATGGCGGCCCTTCCCGCTAATGCCAAGCTGGCGCCGATCAAGGCGGAAGGTTTGAGCGTTCTCAATGACGCTTGCGGCCCTGTGGTTCAGGCCGCAGCTCAGGCCACGGACGAGGCTGCCGTGCTGGCGTCTCAGGAAGCCTTCATGAGGGACTGCAAGCCGAAGTTTGCGGCCGTTACCGAAAAACTCACGGTGGTGACCGACGAAGTGATGACAGCTGCAAATCAGGAAAGCGAAAATCTCAGCGCCAGTGCGAAGACAACCATCTACGCCACTTTCGGGGCTGTTATCGGAGGTCTCGCCCTCGTGCTCGTCGCAGGCTTCTTCCTGATCCGTGCCTGGCTTGCACGACCCATCCAGCACTTGCAGCGCACGATGCTGACCCTTGCAAACGGGGATCTGTCGGCGCTGGTGGCCGGCGCGGACCGCCGCGACGAGGTCGGCAGCATGGCCAAGGCCTTGCAGGTGTTCAAGGACAATGCTCTGCGCAGCAAGGAAATGGAGCATGAAGCCGAGCTGAACCGTACGACCCAGGAAGCGGACCGTGTCCGCAACGCGGAGAGCGAACGCCAACGCAGCGAGGCGATGGCCGAGGCGACCAATGGTCTGGCGGAAGGCCTCAAGCGGCTCTCGGCCGGAGACCTCACCTTCCAGTTGGACCGGGCTTTCGCCGCAGACTTCGAAGGCTTGCGAGCGGATTTCAACGACTCGGTCGCCAAGCTGCGCGACACGCTCCACTCCGTCGCCAACGCCACCAACGCGATCGACGGCGGATCCCGCGAACTCAGCCAGAGCGCCGGCGACCTGTCGAAACGTACCGAACAGCAGGCCGCCTCGCTCGAAGAGACAGCTGCAGCGCTCGACCAGATCACGGCCAATGTCAGCACCTCCACCAGCCGCACGGAGGAAGCCCGGTCGATGGCGATCGAAGCCAATCAATCGGCTGCCCAGTCCGGCGCCGTCGTTGCAAAAGCGGTCGATGCGATGCAGCGGATCGAACAGTCGTCCTCGCAGATCTCCAACATCATCGGCGTGATCGACGAAATCGCCTTCCAGACCAACCTTCTCGCCCTCAATGCGGGCGTTGAGGCGGCGCGCGCCGGTGAAGCCGGCAAGGGCTTTGCGGTGGTTGCCCAGGAAGTGCGCGAGCTCGCGCAGCGCTCCGCGCAGGCCGCAAAGGAGATCAAGGACCTGATCCGGAACTCGGCGTCCGAAGTCAAGAATGGCGTCGAACTGGTGAGCGCCACAGGCACTGCGCTTCAGGTGATCCAGAATCATGTCGTGGCGATCAACTCGCAGCTCGATGCGATTGCCACGTCCGCAAAGGAACAGTCGGTCGGCCTGTCGGAAGTCAATGTTGCCGTCAACCAGATGGACCAGGTAACCCAGCAGAACGCCGCGATGGTGGAAGAAGCAACGGCGGCAAGCGCTGCGCTTGCCCAGGAAGCCCAGCGACTGCGCGAGCTCGTCGGTCGGTTCAACACCGAAGGCGACCGCGGGATGTCCGCATCGGTGCGCGTTGCCGATCACGCAACCGCCCGCGCCACCCCCTCGCCGGCACGCACCCTCGCCAAGAAGGTTGCGTCGGCCTTCGGTTCGCTAGCGCCAGCCGCCTCTAACTGGGAAGAGTTCTGATCGACCACATTGACGAACCGAAAGGGCGGTCTCCGGGCCGCCTTTTTTCGTTTCGCGCCCATAAAAAAACCGCCCGGCAGAGCCGGACGGTCAAGGGTCATTTCAAGTGCCGCTCGGCTTAGTACATCGTGCGGCCGTTGTTGTTCTTGCGGTAGATGTTGCGCGACGCGTTGTTCTGGCGGCGCTCGATCTCGCGGCGCTCGCGCGGGGTGATTACGCCATCGCGGGCTGCGCGGTTCTGGGCGCGATCGATGCGGTTCTGCTGGCGAGCGATGTTGCGAAGCTCCTGCGGCGTCAGTTTGCCGGTGACGGCACCGCGGTAGATCCGGTTTTCCTGCCGGTTTTCGCGGCTTTCGCTGCGGTATGTCTGCGCAAAGCTCGGCACTGCAAATGCAGACGCCATGACGAGTGCGAGCGTGGTGATGGCGATCTTCTTCATATCTTCCTCCTAGTTCGAGGTCGAACTCAATGTGAGAACGACCCGATGGTAGGTGCCAAACGGTGAACCCCGGCTGAAGGTTGCGTTCACCTTCGCTTGCATATGCGATTTTTTGCACATTCTAAAATGGCCTTGATCGTTCACTTTTATGAGACAAACAGTCTCCGATCGTTCATCTTTCGCGTTTGGCAGAAAGGGGTAATGTCCGGTTCAAGAATTCACACGCGGCGGGGAGAAAGATCCAGCGCCGCAACCCGGAGACTTCCCATGTCCAGCACCAACAACATCATCATCCTTGTCGCGCGTATCCTTTTGTCGTTCATGTTCATCTTTGCCGGCTTCGGTAAGCTGGCCGATCCTGCAGGCACTGCCGGCATGATCGCAGGCGCTGGCATGCCGGCTGCAACCGCCCTTGCCTATCTCGCCGGCCTGTTCGAATTCGTTGCCGGTCTTGCCGTTCTCGTCGGCTTCCAGACCAAGATTGCCGGCTGGGCCATCGCCCTGTTCTGCATCTTCACCGGCGTGATGTTCCATTCGGGCACCGTTGCCGTTCCCGGCTGGCCGGATGCCGCTCTCGGCTGGATCAACACGCTCAACGGCATCATGCTGATGAAGAACGTGACCCTTGCCGGCGCCTACATCCTGCTCGCCACCTACGGCCCAGGTCTCTACTCGGTCGACGCACGCCGCGGTAAGGTCGCAATCGCTGCCTAACCTTTGAGCGTTACCTGCCATGAAGGCCCGCCAGTCAGCTGACTGGTGGGCTTTTTTTATTCTGGAATTGCTATGATGTCCGGCGGCGGATGTTCTTTGCCAGCCAGACGGTTGCGCCACCGCATTGCGGATCCTGGGCGACGCTCGCCACCACCTCGAAGCCGTTTTTCGTGAGAAGCGCTTCGTATTCCTCCGGTGACAGGCTGGCGTGGTAAAGCGGTTCACCGCCGAACTCGCCCATCGCCTCGCCTTCGAAATGGCCGGCGGTAAACATCAGCGCCGCACCGGGGCCAGCGAGTGCTGCAAAGCGCGGAAACATGGCGCGCTGGTCCTGCGGGTTGAGGTGGAAGAAGCTGTGCCAGGCGATGATGCCATCGAACTTGGTCGGCTGGTAAAACTTGCGCATGTCGGCAACGATCCAGGCGCGGCCCGGAAACCGTTCGCGGGCAAGCCCGATCAGCGTTTCCGACGTATCGACACCGGTGAGCCGATGGTTGCGGCGGATGAGGTCGGCGGCGATGGGTTCCGCTGCACCGCAGCCGAGATCGAGCACGTGGCCGCGCGGCGGCATGGTGGCCGCAAACCTGTCGAGCCACGGCCTCTCGAACAGGGTCTTGCCGCGCAGCTTGTCGAAGGCAGCTGCGTGGCGTTCGTAGAGCCCGATGATATTGGCGTCTTCGCCGGCCATCAGAGCGCGTTGCGCACGGCGTCGACGATATGCGCGATGCGCGGATCGCTCTCATGCGCGGATTTGCGCGCTCTCACCAGGCAGGCCTGCGACTTCAGGATGACGCCATCCGAGAGGATCTTCAGGTGGTTGGCGCGCAGTGTCGAGCCGGTCGAGGTGATATCGACGATGATATCGGCCTGGCCTGCCGCCGGTGCGCCTTCCGTGGCGCCGAGGCTTTCGACGATGCGGTAAAGCTGAATGCCGTGCTGCGACGAGAAATGCTGCTGGGTGAGCCGCCAGTATTTCGTGGCGATCTGCAACCGCCGACCGTGACGCGCGCGAAAATCGGCGGCGACATCGCCGAGATCGGCCATGGTATCGACGTCGAGCCAGATTTCCGGAACGGCGACGACCACATCCGCATGGCCGAAACCGAGGCGGGCGACGATCTCGACCTGCCGGTCCGCATCGACCAGTCCCTCGCGCACGAGATCCTCGCCGGTGACGCCGAAATCGACGGCGCCGGCGCCCAGTTCACGGGCGATCTCGGAGGCCGAGAGAAAGGCGATCTCGATATCCTCATGGCCTTCGACGCGACCGCGATAGGAGCGGTCATTGCCGACGACGACGATGGGAAGGCCGGCGCGCTCGAAGATCGCCGAGGCGTCGTCCTTCATGCGGCCCTTGGAGGGCAAAGCGATGGTAATGGTCATCAGCGCGCCCTCGCCTGTTCGATCCGGTCGAGCCACAGCGAAAAGCCGACGGCCGGAATATCGTCGACGGCGCCGAGCAGCGTCAGCAGCCGATCGAAGCGACCGCCGCCGACCAGAACCGCATCCGACCCCTTTTGCGTGACCTCGAAAACGAGGCCGGTGTAATAATCGAGCGGACGACCGAAGGCGGCACGGTATGTGATGCGCGACGGGTCCATGCCGAGATCCTGAAGCGCTGCAACGCGGGCTTCGAATTCGCCAAGCGCATGGCCGAAGGACAGGCCTGCGGCATCGGCAAAACCGGCAAGAGCGGCGGCTGCCTCCGAAAGTGGCAGTTCCAGCGACAGGAACTCGCTTAAGAGAAGAAGTGCTGCGCCATCCAGCCGGGTTTCGGCGAGCGCCAGCTTTTCCGTCAACCGTGCGGCAATCTCGCGCGGCGAGCGGCTGGCATTGGTGGAATAGCCGGTGTCTTGCATGGTCCGGTCAATATGGTCGATCAGCGCCGCCTCGTCCTTGCGCAGGAGATCGGCAAGTTCTAGCGACAGGCCGGCGACCGGCTGCGGGGTCGCAAGCGTCAGCAGCAGTTGTTTCAGAAGCGCGGTATTGCCAAACGCCTGGATCAGCCGCTTCTGCCAGCCGAGCGGCAGGCCGAGCGAGCGCACGACCGCTTCGAACACGGTCTGATCGCCGAGCGTGATCGTGAGAGCGCGACCGGGAAGCAGGCTTGCGATGATTTCGACCGCATCGGTGACGGCCCGGGCATCGGCGCTTGCGACGTTCTTTTCGCCGAGATCCTCGATGCCGGCCTGATAGAACTCGTTGTCGCCGTCACGCCGCTGGCGAAACACTTCGCCGAGATAGCAATAGCGCCGCGGCGTGCCGGTGGCGGTCTCGATATGGCGCAGGCAGACGGGAATGGTGAATTCCGGCCGCAGACACAGGCTTTCGCCGCGCTCGCTTTCGGTGAGGAAGATGCGGCGGCGAAGATCCTCGCCGGCCATGTCGAGAAAGGGTGCTGCCGGCTGGATCACCGGCGTATCGATGCGGGCCGCACCGCGACCGGCAAATTCATCGAGCAGGCGGCCGGAGAATTCGGGCATGTTGATCAGCGGCATGGGACGGCTCCTGCGGTAGGGGAGAAAGTCCCCCTCTGGGCTGCCGCCCATCTCCCCCACGGGGGGGGAGAAGACCCGCGGCAATCGCCGATCTCACCAGCGAGGCGCAGCAGGAGATCCGACGCTGGCGTCACGCACCAACGCGCTCCCTCCCCCTTGTGGGGAGGGTTGGGGAGGGGAAAAGCCACCGGCACAGACATCATTCGCCCTTCGCCCGCCTGCGATCTTCGGCCTGGGCTGCCAGGATTTCCTGCACCTTGGCGACGAGATCGGCTTCTGCGACCGTATCCTGCGCGACGCGGGCTTCGCGCCATTCGGCATTGTCGGTGATCTCGCCGGAGAGGCGCTTGCCCTCGAACAGGTCCTTCAGTTGCACGACACCCTCTGCGCGCTCGTCGCCACCCTGGATGATGGCGATCGGGCAGCCGCGGCGGTCGGCATATTTCAGCTGGTTGCCGAATTTCTTCCAGTTGCCTTGGTACATTTCAGCGCGAATGCCGGCTTGGCGGAGATCCTGCGTGAATTTCTGGTAGCGTCCCATGCTCTCGACATCACCATCCATGACGGTGACGAGGACGGGTGCGACCACCTCATCCTGGCCGAGCTTGCCAAGGTTCTTCAGCGCCGTCAGCAGCCGCGAGACGCCGATGGAGAAACCGGTGGCCGGCACCGGCTGGCCCATGAAGCGCGACACGAGACCATCATAACGACCACCGCCGCCAACGGACCCGAACACGACCTTTTCGCCTTTATCATTTGTGACGTCGAAGGTGAGTTCGGCTTCGAAGACCGGGCCGGTGTAGTATTCGAGGCCGCGGACGACGGAGGGGTCGATCTTGATACGATCGGGGCCGTAACCGGCACCTGTTGCCAGCGCGCCGATGATGTTCAGTTCCTCAACGCCCTCGCTGCCCCTGGCTGTTCCAGCAACCAGTTCGCCGAGTTCAGCCGCGCTTTCCGCGTAATCCTTGATGCCAACGAAGAAGAGAACCTTTTCGATCTGTTCCTCGCCAAGTCCCGCACCCTTGGTGAAGTCGCCACTCTCATCCTTGCGGCCGGCACCCAGCAACAGAGCAACGCCCTCAGGGCCGAACTTGTCGAGCTTATCGATGGCGCGCAGCACGTTCAGCCGCTGGCCGGCCTTGTCGTCGCCACCGAGGCCGATCGCCTCCATGACGCCATCCAAAACCTTGCGGTTGTTCACCCGGATCACGTAATCGCCGCGCTTGATGCCGAGCGCTTCCATCGTGTCGGCCATCATCATGCACATTTCGGCATCGGCCTGGACGCCGGGTGCGCCGACCGTATCGGCGTCGAACTGCATGAACTGGCGGAAGCGGCCGGGACCTGGCTTTTCGTTGCGGAACACGTAGCCGGCGCGGTAGGTGCGGAACGGCAGCTGGATCTCGTTGAAGTTTTCGGCAACGTGGCGGGCGAGCGGCGCGGTCAGATCGTAGCGCAGCGACATCCACTGTTCGTCGTCGTCCTGCAGCGAGAAGACGCCCTCGTTGGGGCGGTCGCTGTCGGGCAGGAACTTGCCGAGCGCATCGGTATATTCGAACAGCGGCGTCTCGAGCGGATCGAAACCGTAGCGCTCGTAGACTTCGCGGATTTTTCCGACCATTTCGTTGGTGGCGTGGATATCGGCGCTCGAACGATCGACAAAGCCGCGCGGCAGGCGGGCCTTCAGTTTCTGGGGCTTCTTTTGTTTGTCGCTCATGATCGATATTCCATTGCCTTCGGGCCTTCGGGAAAGGCCGGATTAGTGTGCGGTTTCTTAGAGGATGACAGCCGGAGCGGCAAGGGCGGCGGCTGGCGAACAGGGTGGAGCGGTGGTATATATTGCGCCACCATAAGGGTTACGGCCATGAACAAGCGCGTCACGATCGAAATCCCGGAACCGATGCATCGCCTCCTCAGCCGCTATACCGATCTGCATGGCTTCGATACCGACGCTTATATTGCTCAGGTTCTCCACAAGCATCTCGAAGATCTCCATGATATGGCAGTCGCTGACGCGTATCTTAAAGAAGTCCGAAATGGCAATTCACGCACGTATACGATGAAACACGTCGAACGCGAGCTTGGCCTGAATGGTTGACAGAACTGGCAGCCAGGCCTCTACCGCTCACCATGATCCTCGAAGCGCTTCATTACACCGCGACCCTGCCGGTCACGCCAGCCGAATTCCGGCCGTTCATCCGGTCATCAGTCAATCTCTGGTCGCGTGCCAGACGTTGCGCCGACGCCTGGGCACCGCATGAGGAGAATTGCAAGACGTTCATTCGCGAGACTATCGCGGACATGAAGCAGCGGCGGACCGTCGTCGTGCTTGGCTCCGGTCTGTTGCGCGACGTGCCGATCGAGGATCTGGCGAAGGGTTTCGATACGGTCGTTCTGGTCGATCTGGTGCACCTCGCCTCCGTGCGGCTGCGGATGCTTGCGCGCAGATACCGGAACGTGCGGCTGATTTCGCGCAATCTCTCAGGCCTCGATTCAGCGCTCTCCGGCGCGGTGCCGGAACCTTTGGCGTTTCTGCGGCAGGTGCCGTATCTCGATCTGGTCGTCTCGGCCAACATCCTGTCTCAGATCGGCGTCGGTGCGAGGCGGCAGCTTGAGGAGATGAGGCACCCGGAGCCGGATGCCATCGTTGCCAAGCTTGTCAGCGCGCATCTGGACGGGATCTCCGCCCTGCCCTGCCGCCAGATCCTGTTGACCGATACCGCCTATAGAATTGTCGATCGGCAGGGAGAGGTTCTGGAGACAACGGATCTTCTGGCCGGCCTTACGCCGCCGCAGGCGGTCCGAGCCTGGACCTGGCCGGTCGCGCCCTATGGCGAACTTGGCCGTGAGTATCAGGCTGTCCATGATGTGATCGCGCGGTAGCTTGATTTGCGCGATGCCGCGTTTTAGCGTCAGCGCATGATGACACGCACGCTTTCCATTGCCGCCACCGTTCTTGCCCTCTCCTTCAGCCTCGCCGTTGCGCAGGACATGAAGGGGCATGACCATTCCTCCACGAAGCCGCAGGGGCAGACGGAGAATAGCCCGTCCACCAAGGCCTATCAGGATGCGGCTGCGAAAATGCATCGCGACATGTCGCTGGACTATTCAGGCGACGCGGATGTCGATTTTGCCCGCGGCATGATCGCTCACCACCAAGGCGCGATCGATATGGCCAAGGTCGAGCTGGAACACGGCAAGGACCCTGACCTGCGCAAGCTGGCTGAAGAGATCATCAAGGCGCAGGAAAAGGAAATTGCCGACATGGAGACTTGGCTGAAGACCAAGGGACAGTAAGCTTCAAGGCTTGTCGGGCGCCGCATCCTTCCGTATCTTGATGATCTGGAGGCTGGTGACATGCGACCGATTACCGCAATCGGCTTTGATGCCGATGATACGCTCTGGCAGAACGAACAATACTACCGCCTGACGGAACGGCACTTCCAAAAGCTGCTTGGTGATTTTGGCGATGGCGCCGATATTTCCGCGCGACTGCTGGAGGCCGAGAAGCGCAATCTCGGATATTATGGTTTCGGCATCAAGGGCTTTACCCTGTCGATGATCGAAACCGCGATCGAAGTGACGGACGGCAACGTACCATCCCGCACCATCGGCGAAATCCTCGATATCGGCCGGGAGCTGCTGCGCCACCCGGTCGAGGCGCTGCCGCATGTGGAAGAAACGCTAAGATCGCTGAACGGCCATTATCTGCTGGTGCTGATTACCAAGGGCGACCTGTTCGACCAGGAACGCAAGCTGGCGCAATCGGGCCTCGGCGATTTCTTCGATGCGGTGGAGATCGTTTCGGACAAGACGGCCACCACCTATCGGCGCATTTTCCAAAAACTGGCCGACGGGCCGGAACGGGCGATGATGGTGGGCAACTCGCTGAAGTCAGATATCGTGCCGGCCATCGCCGCGGGATCCTGGGGCGTTTACGTGCCGCATGCCCTGACCTGGGTCCTGGAACATGTGGACGCGCCGACCGAAGCGCCGCGTTTCCGCAAGATCGAGAACCTTGGCGAGTTGCAGCGGGTCCTTACCGAAGTCATGGCCGTTTGAAATTCAGCCGTGCCTGCGCGACCTCCGGCTGGCAGAAACAGCCCTCGAAATGATCGTTGACGAGGCCCATGGCCTGCATGAAGGCATAGACGGTTGTCGGGCCAACGAAGGTCCAGCCGCGCTTCTTGAGCACCTTGGACAGTGTGACGGAGACTGGCGTCGTGGGGTTGGCGCATAGCGTGGCGAGATCCATGATCGCGGGTCGGTCTTCCTCGCGAGGTTCGAAACTCCAGAAGAATTTGGCGAGGGTGCCAAACTCATCGCGCATCTCGACGGCGCGCTTGGCATTGTTGATGGTGGACACGATCTTGCCGCGATGGCGGATGATGCCCGCATCGAGCACCAGTCGTTCGACATCGTCTGGACCGAACTGCGCCACGGTGTCGAAATCGAAGCCTGCGAAGGCTGCGCGGAAATTCTCGCGCTTGCGCAGGATCGTCAGCCACGAGAGACCGGACTGAAAGCCTTCGAGGCAGATCTTTTCGAACAGCCTGATATCGTCGGCCATCGGCCGGCCCCATTCCTCGTCATGATAGCGGCGGTAGTCTTCGAGACCGCCGTGCCAGAAGCAGCGGCCCTTCCCATCTTCGCTCGTGATGATGCCGGCCACTTGCTTCTCCCAAACCATGACAATCCAATCCTTAACGTCAGTCTGACAGGTCTTCAGCTTGCGGCAACCATGTTTACACACGGGCCGGTAACCCTGCCTAAAGCTTTATGCGAATTCCAGCGCCGAACACCCCACCCGTTTACCAAACGCTTTGACGTGCCATTCACCATGGCCGCCAGATCCGTAAACGAGTGGACGTGGAACCGATGACGACGAAGACCCTGCTTCTGGCCCTAGGCCTGACGACCGCGCTTTGCAACACAGCTTTGGCAAACGACCGCTACGGCGACCGCCCGCCGGTCATCGTCAGCCCGGATCTTGCCGCCCCGTGGGTGATGCAGCTTGCCGGACCGAATGGACGATCGGCAGCAACCGTGCGCCAATATCGCCAGCCGCAGAACGACCGGCAGCAGACCGCACAGCCGCGGGTGATATACCGCGAGCAGGCCCAGCCGCGGCCGGTGCGCCGTGGCATATTCGATCGCGGTCAGCCGAGAGCGCAACAGGTCGCCATGAGGCCCAACGCGCCGGTCCGCAGCCGCATCGATCCGCAGTTCCTGCCGCAGATGGTGGCCTATGACACCAAGGAAAAGCCGGGCACGCTCGTCATCGATACGAACAGCCGCTTCCTCTATCTCGTGATGGCGGACGGCCAGGCCCGGCGCTACGGCGTCGGCGTCGGCAAGCCGGGCTTCGAATGGGCCGGCGAACACAAGGTGACCCGCAAGGCCGAATGGCCGAGCTGGATCCCGCCGCAGGAAATGATCAGCCGCGAGGCCGCCAAGGGCCACTACCTTCCCGCCCGCATGGATGGCGGACCGGAAAACCCGCTCGGCGCCCGCGCCATGTATCTCGGCTCGACGCTCTACCGTATCCACGGCACGAATGCGCCCTGGACGATCGGCAGCGCCGTCTCCTCCGGCTGTATCCGCATGCGCAACGAGGACGTGACAGACCTCTACGGTCGTGTTGATGTCGGCACCAAAGTCATCGTGATGTAAGCGCCATCGCGGCTGCTGTGGCCATATGGCCACGGTGGCTTCGGCGATCGTTGAGCGCCCGTGTATATTCACCTCGTCTCATCTTGCCGCAGGCGATGGGTCGGGACATGTTTTCCTGCAGTTCAAGACGAAAATACCAGGGGGTAAGGATGAAATCGGGTAAAATGCTGTTTGCCGTGGCCGGCATGATGGTTTCGATTCTGGCAGTGGATGCTTCGACCCACGCAGCCTCAGCGCAGAGCTCCAGTTCGGCGCGGCCGCAGACGACCGCCAGCGACGTGGCGCCTTCGGTGCGCAACCGCACGGTGCCGGAGAAATTCCAGCGCCGGAAGGTTCGGTTCGCCACCAATGAAGCGCCGGGCACGATCATCGTCGATACGAACAACAAGTTTCTCTACTACGTCGAGGGCAACAACCGCGCTACCCGCTACGGGATCGGCGTCGGTCGCGAAGGCTTCGGCTGGTCGGGCGTGGTTTCGATCGGCCGCAAGTCGGAATGGCCGACCTGGACGCCCCCTGCCGAAATGCGCGCCCGTGAGGCCCGCCGCGGCATCAAGCTGCCCGTCGTCATGCAGGGCGGCCCGGAAAACCCGCTCGGCGCCCGCGCCATGTATCTCTACAAGGGCGGCCGTGACACGATCTTCCGCATCCACGGCACCAACCAGCCCTGGACGATCGGCCTCAACCTCTCGTCCGGCTGCATCCGCATGATGAACAAGGATGTCGAGCATCTTTACGCGCGCGCTGCTGTCGGCTCCAAGGTCGTGGTCATCGGCCCCGGCAGCAAGCCGGGCGACGTCGCCTTCGAAGACCGCGGCCTCGATATTTTCCGCACCATCTTCGGCGGCTGATTGTTAGGCATCTCTTCTCGCATTCCTGTGCGCGTCACAGGAATGCGGTCGGTCTAGGTTAAAGGACTGAAGAGATTCTTCCGCATCGCAGACGCGACGCTGCTCAATCCCTGTGACAAGCACAGGCATGAGGGTGGAGAGTGGGCGGTGCCGGCGGCAATCAGACGACGATGTCGCCTTTTAGGGTAAGATCGGCCGGCCTCGCCTAGACGAGTGCCTTTGCCTTTCTCGCGAGCTTTGCCGGTTCGGGCCCGCCATAGGCCCAGTCCAGCAGCTCCACCGTATGGACGATCGGGATGGCTGTTCCAGACGCGATCTGGGTGATGCAGCCGATATTGCCTGTGGCGATCACATCCGGCTTGGTCGCCTCGATATTCCTGACCTTGCGGGCTTTCAGCTGGCCTGAAATCTCCGGCTGCAGAATATTGTAGGTTCCGGCAGACCCGCAGCAGAGATGGCCTTCGGCGGGATCGCGGACGGTAAAGCCTGCTGCCTTCAGAAGCTGCTTTGGTGCTGCGACGATCTTCTGGCCGTGCTGCATCGAACAGGCCGAATGATAGGTGACGGTGAGCTTTTTCGGCTCCTGCTTGGCAAGATCAAGCGTGAACAGGTATTCGGTAATGTCCTTTGCGAGCGCCGAGACTGTTGCTGCCTTGTCCGCATAGGCCGGATCGAGCCGCAGCATGTGGCCGTAATCCTTGATCGTGGTGCCGCAGCCGGACGTGGTGATGATGATCGCATCAAGACCGCCCTTTTCGATTTCGCGGGTCCAGACGTCGACATTGCTGCGGGCGAAATCGAGTGCCTGTTCCTCGCGCCCCATGTGATGCACAAGAGCGCCGCAGCAGCCTTCGCCTTGCGGGCTGACGACCTCGACGCCGAGGCGCGACAGCAGCCGGTGTGTCGCGGCATTGATGCCGGGATCGAGCACCGGCTGGGCGCAACCCGACAGGATCGCGACCCGCCCGCGGCGTTCCGCTTGCGGCATCTGCGATATCGCGGGGGCTGATCCGGCCGGTGGGGCGGCTCTCGGCGCGAGCTCCAGCATGGCTGCGAGGGGCCGTAGCGGCTTGATGCGCTTCAACAGCGGGCCGAAGGGCCGGCCGAGCCTTGCCAGCGACAATGCCGTCCTGAACCGTGCCGGATAGGGAAGAACCGCGGCCAGCAGGCTGCGGATCAGCCGGTCGGCAAGCGGCCGGCGGTAGGTGTTTTCGATATGGATGCGGGCGTGATCGACCAGATGCATGTAGTCGACGCCGGAGGGACAGGTGGTGACGCAGGAGAGGCAGGACAGACAGCGATCGATATGGGTGACGACCTGCTCATCGGCTGCCCGATCGTTTTCCAGCATGTCCTTGATGAGATAGATGCGGCCACGCGGACTGTCGAGCTCGTCGCCCAGCGTCACATAGGTGGGACAGGTGGCGGTGCAGAAGCCGCAATGAACACAGCGGCGCAGGATCTTTTCGGACTCCGCCACATGCGGATCGAGCAGTTGTTCGGGGGTGAAGGAGGTCTGCATCAGTACGCTTCTTCCCTGTCAACTTGGCCCCGCCTGCCGCAAGCGGCCCAGGACCGCGATACCGATAATGGTCTCATGATCACCACCCCATCTTGCCCGGCGAGAAGATCCCGGCCGGGTCGAGTTTCTGTTTGACCCGGGCCGAGAGTGCGGCCACGGCATCCGGCACCGGCTCGAATGACGGGGTCGTGGACCTGGCGGTTTTCGAGGCACGGATGAGCGTCGCATGGCCTCCCCCAAGAGCGCGGATGTAACCGCGCAGGAACTCGGCTTCGGGATCTGCCTCCATCTGCATCCAGACCAGCCCGCCCTGCCAATCGTAATAGGCATCGACGGCTGCCTCCATGCGAAGGGTGGCGACCAGCTGGCAGCCGGCCATCGGCGCCATCGAGACGCGCCAGAGGGGCCGACCGGCACCGTTGACATAGGGATGGACGTCGCGGATCTCGCGCCAGAGCGACAGGCTGTGTTCCATGCCGAGTCGGATGACGGGACCAAAGGCCTGCATCACGGCGACCAGCTTTTCGGCACGCACCGCGACGGAGGCCGCGAGGCCTTCGAGACGCAGGACGGTTGCTTCGTTCTCGGGCAAGGCGCCATCGATAAACCGGGCTCGCACGGTCTGGGGCAGATGGGCGGCACCGGACACCTCCACCGGCAGCGCCATGGCGGCCGCCATTGCCTTGGCGGCGGTCTCGTCATCGAGGCCGGAGATGACGATGGTTTCCACCGTCTGCGGCACCGGAAGGACGCGAAAGGTCACTTCCGTCAGAAATCCCAGCGTGCCGTGCGAACCGGCGAGAAGTTTGACCAGATCGAGGCCGGTAACGTTCTTCATCACCCGCCCGCCCGCGCGCAGCAGTTCGCCGCTGCCGTTGACGAAACGGATGCCGAGAAGACTGTCCCTCGCCGCTCCCGCCACGAAGCGGCGCGGACCGGAGACATTGGAGGCAAACACGCCGCCGATCGTGGGCTCTCCTGACGTGCCCATGATGCCGCGGTGATCCATCGGCTCGAACGCCATCATCTGGCGGTTTTCGGCAAGGGCCGCTTCCACCTCGGCGACGGGTGTGCCGGCCTTGACGGTCATCACCATTTCGGCCGGGTCGTAATCGACGATGCCGGTGAGGCCGCGCGACGACAGGGGCTCTGCGCCCTCGGTGGCATTGCCGAAGCCGGAGCGGGTGTTGCCGCCGCAGACCGCGAACTTCCGGCCATCGGCCACGGCGCTGCGGATGACATAGGCGGCATCGGTTTCGGAATGGGGTATCAGCAAGGGAAACCCACTTCAGGAATGGTGTTGGTGGGCATGAAATTCACCTGCGCCCCTCGAGCGGAAACACCTTGGACGGGTTCAGTATCCATTGCTCGTCGAAGGCTGAGCGGATTGCCATCTGCTGGTCGAGTTCGGGCTGGGTAAACTGATGCCGCATCAGGTCGCGCTTCTCGATACCGACGCCATGCTCGCCGGTGAGACAGCCTCCGGCATCGACGCAGAGCTTCAGGATCTCGTTGCCGGCTTCCTCCGCCTTCATGGCTTCTTCGGGATCGTTGGCATTGAACAGGATCAGCGGATGCATGTTGCCGTCACCTGCATGAAACACGTTCGCCACCCGCAGGCCGAAGCGTTCGACGATTTCGGCGGTCTTTTCCAGCACGTAGGAGAGTTTGCCGAGCGGCACCGTGCCATCCATGCAGATATAGTCGGCGATGCGGCCGGTGGCGCCGAAAGCCGATTTGCGGCCTTTCCAGATCAGCGCCGCCTCGGTGGCCGACTGGCATTCGCGCACGGTCTTGACCTGATGCCTTCGGGCGATCTCGACGATATCTTTGAGCGTCGCGTCCATCTCCGCTTCCGACCCCTCCACCTCGACGATCAGGAGCGCTGCGACATCCAGCGGATAGCCGGCCTTGGCGAACGCCTCGCAGATCTCGATCGCCGGTTTGTCCATGAACTCGATCGCCACCGGAATGATGCCGGAGCCGATGATATCGGCGACGCAGGCTCCCGCCTCTTCCGAGCTATCGAACCCGAACAGGACCGGGCGCGCGCCCTCCGGTTTGGCAATCAGGCGCACCGTCGCCTCGGTGACGATGCCGAGCTGGCCTTCCGAGCCGCAGACGAGGCCGAGAAGATCGTAACCTGCGGCATCCAGATGCTTGCCGCCAAGCTCGATCACCGTGCCATCGACAAGCACCATCCGGACGCCGAGCAGGTTGTTGGTGGTGACGCCGTATTTCAGGCAGTGGGCGCCGCCGGAATTCATGCCGATATTGCCGCCGATCGTGCAGGCGAGCTGCGAACTCGGGTCCGGCGCATAGAAAAACCCGTCGATGCCGACCGTCTCCGAAATGCTGAGATTGGTGACGCCGGCCTGCACGGTGGCGGTGCGATTGCTGTAGTCCACTTCCAGCACCCGCGACATCTTGGAAAGGCCCAGAACGACCGCATCCTCCTGCGGAATGGCTCCACCCGAAAGCGAGGTTCCCGCCCCCCTTGCAACGACCGGAATGGCGTGGCGATGGCAGTATTTCATCACAGCCGCAACCTGCGCGGTGGTGCGCGGCAGGACGACGGCAAGCGGGACGCGCCGATAGGAGATGAAGGCGTCGGTCTCGAACGGTGCGAGTTCGCGTTCTTCGTGGATGAGACAGTCCGCCGGTACGAGACGGGCAAGATCGGTCACGATGTTATCCCGCCGCGACAGGACGGACGCGCGTGGCGGCAGGAATGCGATTGCCTCGGCCATGGCCTCCTCCTCAGAACGCGTGGCTTTCTCTATCTCGTTACAGCGTATGCCATGACGGTGTTGCACATCAACTCGAATGCGGGTTGCCCACGCATAAACCACAGATCCGCTCTCGACATTATCAGCGTACAAAGCGCGGTCCGCGCAAAATAGACGTTGACGCAACAGTAGCCGGCTTCAGAATGGAGAATGCGCCTTTAGAGATGATTCTCCTAAAATAATCCTCTTTTGCTCGTTAAGCCCGGCGCAAGCATTATATTAGCAACATACATTTTTTTGGAGGCGTTTCGAAATTGGGCTTGATGGACCGACTGACCGGCAATCTTCGTTTGATGCTGCAGCGCCCTGCGCGACAGCAGTATGCCGCGTTGTGCTATCGCCTGACGAAGAAGCGGACGCAGCTGGAAGTTCTGGTCGCCACAAGCCGCGATACGGGGCGTTGGGTCATTCCCAAGGGATGGCCGATGAAGGACAAGAAGGCGCATCAGGTAGCCGAACGCGAGGCTTACGAGGAAGTGGGCGTCAAGGGTAAGGTCGAGAAGGACGCGCTTGGCTTTTTCCACTACCGCAAGACCCTCGACAGCGGCCTGAAAGTGCTGGTGCGCGTGCAGGTTCACGCACTGGAAGTTGCCGATTGCCTGAAGAATTTTCCGGAAAAAGGATCCCGGAAGCTGGAATGGGTCTCCTGCGAGGAAGCGGCCAACCGCGTCAACGAGCCGGAACTGAAAATTCTCTTCCTGCGGTTTGCCGAAAAAATGGATCCGCTTCGTTCAACGGTGCCGATCAAGGCCGCAGGCTGACAGTCCGCTCGACCAACCAAAATCGTATACTGGAATAAATGATGGGCCAAACGCGGCCGCGTCTGGCCAAGCCGACGCTCGACAAGGATCTTGAAAAGCTCTCCTCGGTGGAAGACGCCGCGCGCCAGACGTCGCGCGGGCTTGCAGCACCCGGTGCAGCGCTGTTGTTCATCGTGCTGGTGGCAATCTTTGCCGCTTCCTATGTGACCGGACATCCGGGTGCTGTGGTGGTGATCGCGGCCTCCGCGCTTGCGGCCTACATGGCGATGAATATCGGCGCCAACGACGTTACCAACAATATCGGCGCGGCAGTCGGCGCGCGCGCGATGACGATGGCGTTCGGCCTGGCGCTGGCGGCAGTGTTCGAAATCGCCGGCGCGGTGATTGCCGGCGGCAGCGTTGCCGGTACGATCGCCAACAACATCATGCGTGCCGGCGTAATCACCGATCCGAACGTGATGATCTGGGCGATGATGGCGGCACTGCTTTCCGCAGCCGTGCTGATCAACGTCGCGACATGGCTCGGCGCGCCGATCTCCACCACCCATTCGATCGTCGGCAGCGTGATGGGTGCAGGCATCGCGGCGGCCGGTTTTTCGGCCATCAACTGGGCGACCGTCGGCGGCATTACCGCAAGCTGGGTCCTGTCGCCGCTCCTTGGTGCCGCGATTGCCGCCGGCCTGCTGTTCCTGATCAAGGAAACCATCATCTACCGCGAGGACAAGATCGCTTCTGCCCGCACATGGGTTCCGATCCTGATCGGCCTGATGGCGGGCGCCTTTGCGGGCTACCTCTCGCTTGTCGGTCTTGGGCAGTTGGTAACGGTGTCAAAACTGACCGCGACCGCCATCACGCTGATCACGGGTCTTGCCGTCTGGCGACTGGTCATTCCGGTCATCGCCAGGCAGTCGCGCGGGCTGGAGAACCGCAACCAGTCGCTGCGCAAGCTGTTTCGCATTCCGCTCGTGTTTGCCGCGGCGCTGATGTCGTTCGCGCATGGCGCCAATGACGTGTCGAACGCGATCGGTCCGCTTGCGGCAATCGTTGCGGCAGCGCAGCGCGCAACCGTGTCCGGACCCGTCGGCATACCGCTGTGGGAACTGGTGATCGGCGGCCTTGGTATCTCGCTCGGCCTTTTGCTCTACGGGCCGAAACTCGTGCGGCTGGTGGGTGCCGAGATCACCAAGCTCAATCCGATGCGCGCCTATTGCGTATCGTCTTCGACGGGGCTCACGGTGATCGTCGCGTCCTGGATCGGCCTGCCGGTGTCTTCCACGCATATTGCTGTGGGCGCCGTGTTCGGCGTCGGGTTTTTCCGCGAATGGTACACACGCCATTCGCGCCGCCGGTACGAGTATATGCGGGTCAGGGCCGGCAAGGATCCGGATGTCGGTCAGGAGCACGAACACGACGAGAACGAGGTGAAACGCCGTTTTCTGGTGCGCCGCTCGCATTTCCTGTCGATCATCGCCGCCTGGATGATTACGCTGCCCGCATCGGCTGCGCTTGCAGCGCTGGTCGCGACGGTTATCTTCGCGCTGTTCGTCTGAGTTTCGAAAGTTTTCCCATGCGTGCCAATTTCCGGATACAGCGCCTGTTCATCGACGCACCTCTTGCGAAGTCCGAGCGCCCGGAGGTGGGAGCGGAGCATTTCAACTATCTCGCCAATGTGCTGCGCCTGACTGAGGGTGCCGAGATCCTGGCGTTCAATGGGCGCGACGGCGAATGGCTGGCGAAACTCATCTTTCCGAGCCGCAAGAAGATCGCGCTTGAACCGATCGAGCAGGTGCGCCCGCAGCCGCTAGCACCGGACCTGCATTACCTGTTTGCGCCGCTGAAGGTGGGACGGCTGGACTATCTGGTGCAGAAGGCGGTCGAAATGGGCGCCGGCACGCTTCAACCCGTCATGACGCAGCACGTGCAGGGCAAGATTACGAGCATGGAACGGCTGCAGGCGAACGTGATCGAAGCTGCCGAACAGTGCGGCATATTGTCAGTCCCGCAGGTCCTTTCGCCGAAGAAACTCGGCGATGTCCTCGACCACTGGCCGTCCGACCGGCGCATCATTTTCTGCGACGAGGGCGATGAGGGACAGAACCCGCTGACGATCCTCGCAAAGATCGAGGAGACCAAGCTGGCGCTGCTGGTTGGCCCGGAAGGCGGGTTTTCCGAAGAAGAACGGGCACGTCTGCGTTCGCTGCCATTTGTCAGTGCCATTCCGCTCGGACCGCGTATCCTGAGGGCCGATACCGCAGCGGTTGCAGCACTTGCCGTGGTCCAGGCTTCGATCGGCGACTGGCGTTGAACATGCTCCCAACCGGCGCGACAGATTTGACACACAGCTGCCTGTTTTTCTAAACCAGCGTTGAAAGAAATTCACTTGCACCGCACATCATTCCGGTCCAATCAGCCGGACGTTCGCTCTCTAAATACGGCACTCCGAACAAGGTAGTTTTCATGGCCCGCGACACCACCGACCAGACCCCGCTTTCTTCGGTGGCCGAGCTTTCCAGCTACATGGCCGAGGGACCGCGACCGAAGGAAAAATTCCGGATCGGGACCGAGCACGAAAAGTTCGTCTTCTTCAAAGCCGATCATTCGCCCGTGCCCTATGCCGGTGAAGCCAGCATTTCCGCGCTGCTGAATGGCATGCAGGAACGGCTGGGCTGGGAGCCGATCACCGATGGCGGGAACATCATCGGGCTTGGCGAACAATCTGGCATGGGCGCGATCTCGATCGAGCCCGGCGGCCAGTTCGAGCTTTCGGGGGCGCCCCTTGAAACACTGCATGAAGTGGCGGCCGAGGCCGAGCAGCATATCGCGCTCGTCAAGGAAATTGCCGAGCCGATGGGCATCGGCTTTCTCGGCATCGGCGGCAGCCCCAAATGGACGCGCGAAGAAACGCCGCGCATGCCTAAATCCCGTTACGACATCATGACCCGCTTCATGCCGAAGGTCGGCAGCAAGGGTCTCGACATGATGTACCGCACCTGCACGATCCAGGTGAACCTCGACTTCTCGTCAGAGGAAGACATGGCCGCGAAGATGCGGGTGTCGATGAAGCTGCAGTCGATCGCGACCGCGCTGTTTGCGGCATCGCCGTTTACCGAGGGAAAGCCGAACGGACTATCCTCCTGGCGCGGCGACATCTGGCGTGACACAGATAACAGCCGCTCCGGCGTGCTGCCCTTCGTGTTCAACTCCGATTTCGGCTACGCCGATTACGCAGAATGGGCGCTCGACGTGCCGATGTATTTCATCGTGCGCAACGGCAAGTATCACGACTGTACCAGCATCACCTTCCGGCAGTTCATGGATGGCGCGCTGAAGGGCTCGGTTGACGACTGGCAGCCGACGATGGGCGACTGGATCAACCATCTTTCGACGCTGTTCCCGGATGTGCGGCTGAAGAAGTTCCTGGAAATGCGCGGTGCCGACGGCGGTCCGCTCGATCGCATCTCGGCGCTTCCCGCCTTCTGGGTCGGTCTTCTCTATGACGACACGGCGCTTGCGGATGCGCAGGAACTGACGAAAGACTGGACCTTCGAAGACGTCGTCCAGATGCGCGATACCGTTCCATCAAAGGGGCTTTCAGCCGAGATCCGTGGCGTGTCGGTTCTCGACATCGCCCGCGAGACCGTGCTGATCTCCAAGGCCGGCCTCAAGGCCCGCGCGCGCAAGAATGCTGAGGGCGACGACGAGACGATTTTCCTTCGTCCGCTGGAAGAAATTCTGGTGAAGAAGGCAACGCTTGCCGACGAAATGCTGGCGCTGTTCAACGGGCGCTGGGAAGGCTCGGTCGAGCCGGCGTTCAAGGACTACGCTTACTGAAACCCGCATCCGAGTGGCCCGATAATCCGCTTTGAGGCTCTGCCTTTCCGGCTATAATGGGGCAATCACCCGTGCCGGAAGGGATGCCCATGCTGCCATTGTTCGACATGATGATGAAGGCCGGAGGCGGCCAGGGCGGCGGCGCATCCATGGAGGCCTTCGCCAAGCAGTTCGGTCTTGCCCAGGAGCAGGTCTCGGAAGCGATGGCGGCGCTGATGCCTGCCTTTTCCTCCGGTTTCAAGCGCAAGGCTGCCAACCCTTACGACCTTTCTGACCTGATGAGCACCGTGTTTTCCGGCGCCTATGGCAAATATTTCGAGGACATGGGCAAGGCTTTTACACCTCAGGGTAAGGCGGACGGCAATGCCGTGCTGGAGAAGCTGTTCGGCTCCAAGGAAGTTTCCCGCGCGATCGCCGCGCAGGTGGAGAAGTTTACCGGCATCGGCCAGGACATCATCGAGAAGATGATGCCTGGCATGGCCAATACGCTGATGGGCGGCTTCTTCAAACAGTTTACAGGGCAGATGGGGGCGCCTTTCGCGACCCAGTTTCCGGCCGGCGGCGATACGTTCGGCCCGGCGCTGGAGACGATGCAGAAGCAGTGGATGACCGCGATGGGTTTTGACAAGGCGGCACCGAATCCGGACGCGACGAGCAATCCCTTGGACAATCCCTTTGCACAGGCGATGCGGGCGATGTGGGGCCTGGAAAAGCCAGAACAGCCGCAGCCTTCCGCCACCGCTCCGGGCGCTGCCCAAACCTATGCGGATCTCGTCAACCGGATGTTCGACAGCGGCGTCGAGGCGAATAAAGGCTACCAGAAGAGCCTGGAGACGATGTTCGACGGTTACTTCGGCACTGGAAAAGCGGCCAAGCCCTGAACGAAAAAGTCACTTGAACGAAAAAGCCCGGCGCGGATAAACCGGCCGGGCAAAGGCAGGGCTATTGGCAATCGCCCTGCGGGGAAACTTGAGGCTCGCTAGAGCCGCTTGAAGCGTGTACGCGCATGCTCGCGGGCGGCACGCGTCAGAAGCCGCGACGGGTCATCCAGAACGCCCGAACGATCGAGCGCCTTCACCACATCGTGGCGTGTAATGCCGATATCTTCGAGCTGGTAATCGTCGAGGTCGTGAAGGGAATTGGCCTCGAAGCGATTTCGAAGAGCGCGCCATACGGATTTCGTTCGAAGCATGATCTGCGCTGCAAAGCTGGTCTTCGCTGCTGCACGGTAAAGCTTCAGTTCGGTTCCGTAGTTGGTCGTGCTCATCGGATCATCCTTTCGTAAGGCACGGAGAGGCTCACCCCTTCCACAACGGCTTTGCGGAAAGGTTGCCCTTTGTGAAGGCATCCGGGAGGAGGCCTTCGCTGGTTCTGATTTTGCATCGTGTTTATGCGGGAAAATCTATTGATCAGTCCAACGAATGTTTCTAATGATATGCATCAATCGCTCTTATGAATGACGTTCATCTGGAGGCCTGCATGTCCGCACCGCTCGACATCGATCAGCTACACACGTTCATCGCCATCATCGACACCGGCAGTTTCACCAAGGCGGCCGATCGGGTGTTCAAGACCCAGTCGGCGGTGTCCATGCAGATGCGCAGGCTGGAAGAACGGATCGGCAAGCAGCTGTTTGCCAAGGACGGGCGCGGCAACCGGGTGACGGCCGAGGGCGAGAAGCTGATGAATTACGCAAGGCGGATCATCAGGCTCAACAACGAGGCGATCGCCGCTTTCGACGACAACCGTCTGGAAGGTTCGATCCGGATCGGCACGCCGGACGATTATGCAGACCGCTACATGCCTGAAATCATCGGACGGTTTGCGAAGACGCATCCCAATGTGGAGCTCTACATCGTCTGCGAACCCTCGGTCAGCCTTGCCGAGAAGATGGCGCGCGGAGAGCTGGATATCGCGCTCGTCACACACAACCCGCGTCAGCGGATCTCCGACGTGGTTCGCACCGAGCCTTTGTGCTGGGTGGGTTCGGCCAACCACACGCTGAAGGACGACGCGCCGGTGCCGCTTGCGGTCGGTCGGCGTGACTGCCTCTGGCGCCAGCTTTCCTGTTCGGCGCTGGATGCGTCAGGCCGCGAATATCAGGTCCTGTTTACGAGCTGGTCGTCGACCGTCGTTGCGGCGGCCGTGCTTGCCGGCATGGCTGTTTCCGTGCTGCCGGAATCGGCGCTGCGGCCCGGCATGAAGGTTCTGACGGCTGCCGACGGTTTTCCGCCGCTGCCACCCGTGCAGATCGGCCTGATGAAGCGGCCGGGGGTCTCACCGTCGCTGATGAACGCCATCACCGACCATATCACCGCCTGCCTCGACAATATCTCGCCGGCCGTGGTGCCTGACGATCTCGATGCCGACACCAAGGCGTTTCCGCGCATGGTGCGGTCGCGCGGTTCGGTGATGCCCGGCTGGTAATGCAGAGGAAAAGCACCCCTGCCCTCAGTTGAGGGCAAGCCACACGGCCTGCCAGACCCAGAGCGCGCCCAGCGTGAAAAAGCCGAGCATAAACAGCGGCCGGCGGTAGCGCAGGCGGTTGCTGGTCACATGCACATAGGCATGGGCAAAGCGGGAGGCGACGAAGAGCCAGGAGAGCGCCACCGTGCCCCAGTTGTCTGCGGTTGACGCATAAAGCACCAGGCAGACGACGTGAAACAGCACCGGCAGTTCGAACTGGTTCTTGATGTTGTTGTGAACCAGCAGGCTTTCTGCCGGTTCCTGCAGGTTCTCGCGAAACTGCGCCGCCTCGACGCGGCCGGACCTGACGGCGGCAACGCGTTTCTTCGACAGCATCCAGTAGAGACAGAAGACGAGCGCGACATGCGCGATCATCGGCCAGAGCGTTGCATTGGTGGAAAGCATTGATCCTCCTGTCGTCATAAGAATGCATAGACGAAGGAAAGGCCGCCGACAACGGGCCGACTGCCCTCCTTACACAGACTTGGACTACCGCGGCGTCAGGGTTTCGGTGCCGGATCCGTCCTGGCCGGAAATCGTCCAGGCACCTTCCAGCACGCCATCATCGCGTACCTCGTAGACGACGAGGCCGACTTCGCCATCCAGCACGTAACCTGCGGCAAAAGCGTTCTCATAGAGCATGCAGATGCCGTTCGACGTAGCCTTCTTGCCCGAACCCGTCTTCCAGACGATGGCACAGGTCGTCTCGCTGGTCAGCTTGATGGTGGCGGTGCCGTCATAGGCGGATCCGTCGAGATTGGTGCCCTCAACCGTGTACGCGCCGGCCTTGACGGTCTGCGCCTGGGCAGGCGCAATGAAAGCGGCGCCCAGAAGCACCGCAGCAAGAACTGTTCTCTTCACGAAAGTCTCCCCTTAAGTCGATCTTTATCGACGACGAGAAGATATCAAAATTTGTGCTGGCGGATACTGGGGGCACGAAATAAAAAGGGCCGGGCTACTTTGCCCGGCCCTGTTGTTTTGGACGTCGCTACGTTCAGGCGCCGGAGCCCGGATAGTTCGGGCTTTCGCGGGTGATCGTCACGTCATGCGGATGGCTTTCGCGCAGGCCAGCACCGGAGATGCGAACGAAGGTCGCCTTTTCCTGGAAGTCCTTGATGTCCTTGCCGCCCACATAGCCCATGGCAGCTTTCAGGCCGCCTGCGAGCTGATGGATGACGCCGGACACCGGACCCTTGTAGGGCACCTGGCCTTCGATGCCTTCCGGCACCAGCTTCAGGGTGTCGCGGACTTCAGCCTGGAAGTAACGGTCGGCGGAACCGCGGGCCATGGCACCGACGGAACCCATGCCGCGATAGGCTTTGAACGAGCGGCCCTGGTAGAGATAGACTTCGCCGGGGCTTTCATCGGTGCCGGCGAGCAGCGAGCCGATCATAACGGCCGACGCGCCGGATGCGATCGCCTTGGCGACGTCGCCGGAGAACTTGATGCCGCCATCGGCAATGACCGGAATGTCCTGCGCCTGCGCTGCTTCGACCGCCGACATGATGGCGGCGAGCTGGGGAACGCCGACGCCGGCGACGATACGGGTGGTGCAGATCGAGCCCGGGCCGATACCGACCTTGACGGCGTCTGCGCCTGCATCGATCAGCGCCTTGGTGCCGCTTGCGGTGGCAACGTTGCCGGCCATGACGCGGACGTGGTTGGACAGCTTCTTGACGCGGGTGACGGCTTCGAGAACACGGGCCGAATGGCCGTGTGCGGTATCCACGACCAGAAGGTCGACGCCGGCTTCGATCAGTCGCTCGGCACGCTCGAAACCATCATCACCAACGCCGATCGCGGCAGCAGCGCGCAGGCGGCCCTGCATATCCTTGGAGGCGTTCGGGTTGAGCTGCGACTTTTCGATATCCTTGACGGTGATGAGACCGACGCAGCGGCCTTCGCCATCGATGACCAGCAGCTTTTCGATGCGGTTGGTATGCAGCAGGCGCTTGGCCTCCTGCTGATCGACGTTTTCCTTGACGGTGATGAGGCCCTGATGGGTCATCAGCTCGTGGATCTTCTGGGCCGGATCCGAGGCAAAGCGCACGTCGCGGTTGGTCAGGATGCCGACCAGACGGCCAGACGCTTCGACGACCGGGATGCCGGAAATGTGGAAGGTCTTCATCAGGGCCAGCGCATCGGCAAGCGTCGCATCGGGGCCGATCGTGACCGGGTTGACGACCATGCCGCTTTCGAACTTCTTCACCTGGCGAACCTGTTCGGCCTGCTCGACCGGCGTCAGGTTCTTGTGGATGACGCCAAGACCGCCGGCCTGCGCCATCGCAATGGCGAGACGGCTTTCGGTGACGGTGTCCATGGCCGACGAGATGATCGGAATGTTCAGCTCGAAATCAGTGGCAATGCGCGTGGCGACGCTGGTCTGGCCCGGCAGGACTTCGGAATGCCCCGGCTGCAGCAGCACGTCATCGAATGTGAGGGCGTCGAGACCGGTCGGCGTTTCTATAATACGAGCCATTGCCAATTCCTTCGATCTTAAAAATGCGGGACCGCTCAGGACCGTGAATACGTCCCGACGTTCCGGCAACAATTGCTTGGAAGTTGGCGAGGGCTGGTAACACGATAATGACAGGAAGGGAACATTTAAAACCCGGAGGCAGGCCCTCCGGGTTTGCATAGCTGTGAATTTCCCGCGTCAATATTCGTCAGATATCGAACTGGTAGCTCTTGGGGACGAAGCGGTAGCCGGTTTCCTGCTTTTCGGCGTAGCCGACGGCCGGGAACGGCATGTGGTAGCCCAGGAAGGCGACCTTGTCGGTGGCGATCATGTCGAACACGCGCTTGCGGGTTGCGGCGGCCTTGGCCTTGTCCATGTCGAACTTGACCTCCCAGTCCGGGCGCTGCAGCGACAGGACGAAGTGGTTGGCAGTATCGGCCGTGAGGATCAGGCGCTTGCCCTGCGATTCCACGTTGAAGATCATCATGCCGGGCGTGTGGCCGGGTGCGAGCATGCCGGTGATGCCGGGTGCGACGTCGTCGCCCTCTCCGATGAAGGTCATCTTGTCCGCCAGAGGCTTCACATTGGCGAGCACGGACTTCTGATTGCCTTCAGCGGGCGTTCCGGCGCGGGCGCCGTCGACCCAGAAATCATATTCCGTCTGACCGGTGATATAGGTCGCCTTGGGGAAAGCCGGCTTGCCGTCTTCCATCAGGCCGCCGATATGGTCGCCGTGGAGATGGGTCAGGACCACTTTTGTGACATCGCCCGGCATATAGCCGGCAGACGCCATGCCTTCGACCAGACGGCCGGCACCCATGGCATGACCCGACTGGCCGAATCCCGTATCGAACAGGATGACGTCGCTGCCGGTATCAATGAGCGTCGGGGAAAAGCCGTTGACGAACTGATCGGTCGGCAGAAAGTTGTCTGCGAGAAGCGCGCTGACGGTCTCGGCCGACTGGTTGGTTCCAAACGTCTCGTTCGGAGTGCCGGAAGCGCGGGAGCCATCCTTCACCACGAGAACATCGAAGCTACCGAGCTTGAATTTGTGAATGTCGGGAGGGGTTACGCGATCGATTGCCAATTTCTTCTCCTGTGCCAGCGCTTTGCTGCTCATCAGCGCCTGGCCACTCCATATAGCCGGCGCCGCGAGGACGGCCAGTCCGGCACTTCCCAGCAGCGTGCGGCGTTCCATGCCCTTTGGTTCGTCCTTGAACGTCATGATCTCATCCCTCCGTTTGAAAGCTTTCGGGGGTGCACCGAAAATGCCCAAGCCCCGCACACGAATAGATAACAGGCGACAGGCAAAGGGAAACAAGCCTCACGCAGACGTGACATCGTCTCCCGGAAATTGACATCGTGCAATTGGCTTCATGCCGGAACAGGTCTAGAGCGGGGACGTTGAAGTGCGTCGCGTATCGCAGGCCCTCCCCATGAACCGCATCATTCCGCTTATTCTGGCCGTCGCTCTGTTCATGGAGCAGATGGATTCGACCGTCATCGCCACCGCACTTCCCACCATCGCCGCCGATCTCGGGGTCAGCCCGATCACGCTGAAACTGGCGCTGACATCCTACATGGTGGCTCTTGCCATGTTCATTCCGCTGAGCGGCTGGATGTCCGACAAATTCGGGGCAAAGAAGATCTTTCGCCTGGCAATCTGCGTCTTCATCGTGGGCTCGATCCTCTGCGCAATCTCCGAGTCACTGCTGCAGTTCGTGATGTCGCGCTTCCTGCAGGGCATGGGCGGGGCAATGATGACGCCGGTCGGCCGTCTGGTGCTACTGCGAACGACGAAGCGCAGCGAACTTGTTTCCGCCATGGCGCTTCTGACGATCCCGGCGCTGGTCGGGCCTTTGACCGGGCCGCCGATCGGCGGTTTCATCACCACCTATTTTTCCTGGCACTGGATCTTCATCATCAACGTGCCGATCGGCATCGCCGGCGTGATCCTGACCGGCATCTACCTGCCGCACGTGCCGCCGGTGGAGACGCCTCGAATGGACTGGTTCGGCTTTCTGCTGACCTCGGTCGCGGCCTCCGGCGTCGTCTTCGGCCTGTCGGTGATCGGCCTGCCGGCGCTGCCGCCGGTCGTCGGCATCACGGCTACGTTTGCCGGCTTTGCCGCCTGCATTCTCTATTATTTCCATGCCAAGCGGCATCCGTTTCCGGTGCTGAACCTCACGATCTTCAACGACCGGGCTTTCCGTGCCTCCACCACCGGCGGCACGATGTTTCGCATCGCGACCGGGGCGAACCCCTTCCTGATGCCGCTGATGCTGCAGCTGGGTTTCGGCCTCAATCCGTTTCAGTCCGGCCTCATCACCTTCGCCGGCGCGATCGGTGCGCTGACGGTCAAGTTCCTTGCAAGGCGGGTGTTTGCGATGACAGGCTTTCGAACCGCGCTGATCTTTGCCGGCATCCTTGGTGCAGCATCAACGGCGGTCAACGGGTTCTTCACGCCGGACACACCCCATATCGTGATCATCGGCGCGCTGCTCGCGGCAGGGTTATTCCGCTCCCTGTTTTTCACAGGCGCCAATGCTCTCGGCTACTCGGAGATTACGGACCAGCAGGCGAGCCAGGCGACGTCCATGGCCTCATTCCTGCAACAAGTGAGCCTGGCACTCGGCGTCGCGTTTGCAGCCTTCATTCTGGAGATGTCGTCGACATTTTCCGGCAGCCAGCTGGCGCTCGCGGATTTCCATCTCGCGTTCTTTATCGTCGCCGCTGTTTCGGTATTTGCGGTGATCCCGATCCTCAAGCTCGACCCGATGACTGGCGCCGACGTATCGGGACACCGGCGCGGAGTTCGCGTCGGACAGGTAGAGCCGACACCGGGAGCCGGCGAGTAAACTCAGTCCCGGCCGAAGCCCTCGTCGCCCGCCTGTTCCCGCGGATCATCCTGCGCTTCGTCCGCTGCATCATCGCCGGAATGTTCGCCGCCCGCTTCGTTGGCGAGCCTGTGGGCCTGGCCTTTGAAGTGTTTTGCAAGCAGGAACATTTCCACCGATTCCTGGCGCGACGAGCCGGGCTTGATATGGATCACCTGCTTGAAATTCTTCTTGAGCATGTCGAGAAGGTCCTTCTCGGTGCCGCCCTGGAAGGTTTTCGCCAGGAAATGGCCGCCCTCGCCCAGAACCGAGACGGCAAAATGCGCGGCGACTTCACACAGATGCATGGTGCGCAGATGGTCTGTACGGTGGTGGCCGGTGGTCGGTGCCGCCATATCGGATAGGACGACATCCGGCGTGCCGCCGATCGCTTCCATCAGCTGGCGCGGAGCATCGTCGTCGAGGAAGTCGAGCTGCAGGATCTTGACGCCGGCAAGCGGCGCCATTTCAAGAAAATCGATCGCCGCGACGCGCATATCGTCATCGCTGGATTCGGTGACCTTGGCGGCGATCTGCGACCAGCTGCCGGGGGCTGCACCCAGATCGATGATGCGGCGCGCGCCCTTGAGCAACTGGTGCTTCTCGTCGATCTCCAGAAGCTTGAACGCCGCACGGGCGCGATAACCCTCGAGTTTGGCGCGCTGGACATAGGGATCGTTGATATGGCGCTCCAGCCAGCGGCGTGAAGACGCCTTCAGCTTGCCCTTCTTGACCTTCTGGCCAAGCTTGCGACCGGTGCGGTTGCCGCCAACGGATGGTTTCGTCATTGCTTGCGTCCCGTTTCCTGCGTCTGCCCGTGGCCTGAATTATTCGTCTGATGGTGGCCCTGGCCTGAACCGCTGCCTGACCCCTGGCCGAACCTTCGTCCCCTGCCGCGGCGCCAGACACCGTCATCAGCCATCATATCCGTCAAAAGACCTTCGCGCAGCCCGCGATCGGCAACCCGCATGCGCTGGCTCGGCCAGCGGCGGCGGATCGCTTCGAGGATGGCGCAGCCGGCAAGAACCAGATCGGCCCTGTCAGGACCGATGCAGGCATTGGCGGCACGGCCGGCGAAATCCCATGAGAGGAGCTTTGCCTGCATGGCGGAAACCTCGGAATCCGACAGCCAGAGACCATCGACCTTGCGGCGATCGTAGCGTGGCAGATCGAGATGGACGCCGGCAAGCGTGGTGACCGTGCCGGATGTGCCGATCAGATGAAAGTCCTCGGCACCCTGCTGGTGCGGGGAACCGATCGGCGGGCAATCGAACTTCGACAGCATGCCCTCGACCTCATCGACCATGCCGGCAAAGACGGCCGGCGTGACATCACGGCCGCCATGGCGTTCCGACAGCGTCACGACGCCGACAGGCAGCGAGGTCCAGTGGGTAATGTGGTTGGCGAGCCGCGACGAGCGGCTGTCGCCGATGCGGATGACCGCGATTTCAGACGAACCGCCGCCGATATCAAACAGCACGACGGAGCGGGCCTCGCGACCGACCAGCGACGAGCAGCCGGACACGGCAAGCCGCGCCTCGGTTTCGCGATCGATGATTTCGAGCTCGAGCCCGGTTTCCTCAGTGACCCGCGCCAGAAATGCCTCGCCGTTTTCGGCAGCGCGGCAGGCTTCGGTGGCAATCAGCCGCATGCGGCGGATCGGCCGGTGCGCAAGTTTCGACGCGCACACGCGCAAGGCATCGACGGCGCGATCCATCGCTTCCGTCGACAGGCGACCGCTTGCAGCCAGCCCCTCGCCCAGACGGACAATGCGCGAAAACGCGTCGATGACCCGGAACTGGCCCGGCCGCGTCGGCTGGGCGATCAGGAGACGGCAATTGTTGGTGCCGAGATCAAGGGCTGCATAGAGTTCGTCGCGGAAGCCTGTGAACTTGTCGGCGCCGGGAGAACCATGGCTTTCATGCCCGAGCGCCGCATAACCGGCATGGCCTGCGGCCGAAACCGTCTTGGCGGTGACCAGCGGTCCCTGCTTGGCCTGCGTCAGCGGCCGACCCTGCGGGCCCCGACCGGCACGCTTCTTCTTGCGGCTCTGATTGCGATCCTGCTGCGGGCCCTGCTGGCGCGGCTGCTTTCCGACCGGCTTCGCGTCACCGCGCAAGCCTTCGCCCGCCGACGCATCAGCACCAATCGGTCGATCGCCACTCGCCGCAGATGGATTCGGCGCATGTGCGGAGTTCTCCGTGACCGCGGAGCGCGAACGGGAGCGACGGCGCTTGCGCTTGCGCGGATGCGGTGAGCCCGGCTCTGGCCGCCCTCCGTCGGACGTGCCACCATCCGGTTTCATGCCGTGCGAGCGTCCGGCCTGGCCGGCCTTTTCAGCCGGGCTTGCGTGCGCCATCGACGCCGCGTCACGGTCTTTGCCGTTTCGCTTCGCCTTGCGGCGCCGGGAGTTCTTGACATCCCTGCGCAGTTCCGCCGACGCCCCGCCTTCCGGCGGCTTTCCGCCGCTATCGGGGTTCATCACTTTATAAGTCCATCTCGCCGCGCAACACTTTGGAGCATGCAGCTGGCGTCTGATCGTTTCGTTGACCTGAAGATAACAGCCTCAGGCGCATTCGCCAACGGCTTTTTAGGGCGCGGCAAGCAGGACCAAAAATGATGTCGATTTTTTTCACAAAGGGTATTTGCAAGCGCCAAGTGTTTGGTTATAAGCGCCGCACACCGATGAGCCACAAGGCTTTTCCTGCTGGGGAATAGTTCAACGGTAGAACGACGGACTCTGACTCCGTTAATCTTGGTTCGAATCCAGGTTCCCCAGCCAATTCTCCCTTCATGTCCTCCCAGGCTAGCATCCTTCGCCACATAGCCCCGAGTTTTCAGCGGGTTGTACGCCTGTTGGAATGCAAGAGACTTCCGTTGGCAGTCAATTGGCACCATCTGTGGCCTCCAGTCTCTGAGAGGCTTTTCGATACTTACAGGTTGAGAAAGCCGCATCGGCTCCTAATCACCCGTTCGATTTGGAAATTGATTTGCGTTTAGAGCCCGGCAACGATCTGGCGCTGAGCGTGCCAGTCGGATGGCATTGTATTGCCAGAGAGCCATTTAGTGGTGAGGCCCAGTGGCTGATCGCCCATTACCACCGACTGAACGATTGCCGGCGCGAGGAAGGCGAGATCGATGATCTGCATTGGGGACACTCAACCTGCGAGGGTAGGTCAGTCTATTAAGCGCCAATTACTCATTGGGTCCGCTTAGGGCCGAGAGGCGTCAAAGCCATGACGCTCCACCTTCGGTCGTCATTCGGCGGAACGATCCAGCCATAACACTACTTCTTCATCGGCTGACATGCCCGTCCAATCGGCTGCAGACGATTCGATAAGGTTGCGGTGTTGGGATGGCTCGATACCTCGGACGACCACGCAAGTAGCGTGCGGGTGATGCTCAACAATAGTAGGAAGCATTGACGCAACGTTCGCTAATGCGTCTCCGAGGTCGTCGAATGTGGTGACGGATTTTACCCTGCTAATTTCCCTTAACACAGCCGCCTCCCGGATGTTCGCTTCTGAGCCCACTATCCAAAAGTCGACGTCTCGGTCATCGTCACTCTGCGAAAAAACTGGATCAATCGAAATCACTAGCGTTTTATCCAAGATCACCTCCCAAACAAAAGAACACGGTAGCCGCGATCTTAAAGTCCGCAAGGGGCCCAGAGCTGACTTCGGCAGCTTTGCGCCGATACTGTTGAAAAACTCCGCTGAGGGTCGACAAGACCACTCACCGCCGTGACCGTCCGGAATGGATTTTCGATGATCCCGGGCAATTGAAATGGTTTTGCGGCAAAGCGGGTGGAGAGCCTCCCCTAAACAATTCCATTCCAGCTAAACTGTACGAGAAACTGACGGAAGGAGTTTTTCAACAGTATCCGCCAAAAGCGGCCATTGTTAATACTTCCTGGCTTTCGCTATGTTCGACCGAACACGGGAGCTGACAGATGGATTTGATAGCTGAAAGGCTTGTTGGGAAAGAGCTGAGGGAAATTCAGCACAAGGCAGCATTTGACACGGTCATCGCCTTTGAAGATGGTGCGATAACGGCTTGGACCGAGGTAAGGATAGACATCGGTTTCGGCGATGATCCTGTTCGAGTTAAAGAATTGGTTTGGTCTGACGAGTGGTGTGAAATTCTTCTCGACGCGGGTACAATACGGATTAGTCGCATCCCGACCTCGCCAAATCCCGAGTGTTTTATCTATGGCTCTACAATCGACCCTGATCTGATGATTGTTGATCGTGGAGAAGAATAGGTCTGCGTCCGCTCACGGCCAAATGTGATCTACCGCTTTGCCGCAGTTGCGGTCTTTAGAAAGGGTGCTAAGGATCTGTAATCTTCAACGTCGAGCGCCATCATGAGCATTACCGATAAAGAGCAGGCATTCCTTGACAAGTTCGACTGCAAGTTTCCCTACCACGATGCAGCGAAAGCTGAGGCGCTCATATTCGAGGCTCGGTCGATTTCTCCAAATGCGGCATTTTGTGTGCTGTACGAGATCGTTGGCCCACCAGCGTCTGGAAGATTGCTGGGGCTGACACAAACGGACTTGCTGGCCGCCTGGATTGATAAATCATCCTTCGCCTTGGCTGCTCCGATAGCCGATTTCGCCAAGCAGGTACTTAATGGCGAAGTGGTATCGCTGGAACTTGGATTGGTCCTGATGCGCCAGGTCGCGGCAGTCAAAGGGCAGTATGCGGCGCTGGCGGTGATTTCTCATCTCGCATACCAAGTGGCTGGAGAAGCCGAATATGAATTGATTGATACCCTGGAAGAGAGAATTAGAGCTCGTTGGGACAGAGCCTGAAGGGAGGTCAGTCCAGCCGTCGTTGTCCGCTTCGTGCGAGAGGATGCAGGAACATCGAACGGAGAACAGTCGGCTTTTAGGGCTTAGTCGCCGGTCAAGCGGTTCCTCCACTTTCCGCCGCGCACAACGCCGAAGAGGCTTCCCCCTGTATCAACCACTTGCATCTCAGCCGCCCCATCGACGGCTCCTAGGCGACAGTATGAGGCCAGGGCTATACTTGCTTGAAAATTGGCAGGCAGCTTTAACCACTGCCTCCGGTTCACAATAAGGATCGATGGCCGTCTCTCCAGCTCAACCGCCCAGATCACGCCCTGATTTTGCCAAATTGCTACGGTGCGATCTTGCTCCGGACATACGTTCTCTAGAGGAGCAGGCTGCAACACGGCCTTATTCTCCGATGCTGAAGCCGCCTGAACTGACGTTGCTGCTGCCAGGATGATTGCGTAACGAAACATGTTCAACAGCTACCATCCGCCATTTGGCTGATCAAGTTCACAGTCCTCTTCTGGCCGGAAGGCGGCTCGGCAGCTCTGCGCCAGGACCGGACACTAGACAATCCGTAGAATGTTCTCGATATACGGTTCGAGTTAGTCCAGTCTTGGAGGCTCTATGGGGCTCGATCTCGTTGTAGAAGGCTGCGCGAAAGCCGGGCACGAAGTGGCGTGGCGGCGCCTAATCGAGCGAGTGTTTGCAAACGACGAATTGTCGGACGCGGATCTTGCCCGGTTCAACGAGATCAGCACTCCTGCCTACGAAAATGTCGGCGCACCGCGTGTCGGTTACGATGCCGAAGGAGATGCGTGGATCATAAAGGCGCAACAAGCGCAAACATCCGATGAGATCGCGCAAACCTTGATTCAGTTCCATGGACACTATGTTCTGCAACTCGTCGAATGCGATGGTCTTCCGGTCTATTCTAATGCGTGCTTATACGATGGTGTGGACGAGACGAGTTTCAGGGGCTCATTCCTTGAGGATTGCACAAATGTGATCAGCGATGAAATCCTGGCACAGGCGTGGGAACACAAGCTCCCCGAGGCAGCGCTCGACTACGGGCGAGCGCTGCTGGAAGCTGCACATGCAGCCGAAACATCGCCGCGGGAAAAGCGCAAAAGTCTGCTCTCCCGTCTATCCTTCTCCAAGCCAGCCGCGACGCTCCCATTGCAAGAACAAATGGACATCGTAAGTGCCGCTGGGCAATGGTTCATATTCTGGGGCGAACGCGGCCATCCGATCAGAGCTTATTTCTGAGTTCGCCGAGCATATGACGGATGCCGATGGCAATATCTAAAGCACTCTGTGTCCGCTTTGGGGCAATTACAGCCTCTTTATTCAGGTGCGCTCCGTCACCGCTCAGAACAGAAAATCGCCGGCATCGAGGGCCGCCATCTTTACGTCATGCAGAAGGATGCTGTCGCCGTTCAGGCCATCGATGTAAACGTCGTGGCCGACCTGCTTCATATGATGCTGGACCAGGTCCTTGTAGTCGATGATGCTGCCAAGACCGGTGAGGTCGAGGATGTCGTGCTTCGAGCCGTTCGCGACAAAATCGGTGATCGTGTCCCTGCCATCCTTGGTGGCAAACACGAACTGGTCGGCGCCCGCGCCGCCGGTCAGGGTATCGGCGCCGCCATGGCCCCAGATGATATCGTTGCCCGCCTTGCCGTCGATGACGTTCTTGCCGCTATTGCCGTGAAGCTGGTTGGCCAGCGCATTGCCGGTGGCGTTGATGGCCGAAGCGCCGTTCAGCGTCAGGTTCTCGAAATTGTTGCCCAGCGTGAACGACACCGCCGATTTGACGAGGTCGGTGCCGCCGCCGGTATTTTCGGAAAGCTTGATCTTCGCGTCGCTGATCACATAGACGTCGTTGCCGTTGCCGCCATAGATCGTGCCGTTGACCTTGCCGCCGGTGCCGTCGAAATAGTCATTGCCATTGCCCAGCTTGATGTCGCCGGTGATGGTGCCCTTGTTGAAGAGCGAATCGGCGCTGTTGCCGCCCAGGAATGCGGTGCCCGCCGATTTGATCAGGCCGTTGTTTTGCAGCGCCGCTTTGCTCGCACCCGAAAAATCGATCGTCGCCAGAGATGCCTGCGTGCCTGTGATCGTACCGTCATTGGTCACGGTTTCACCGGCGCCACCGACCTGGATGCCGCCCGCCGCCGTCATGGTCTTGTTGTTGGTGATGATCGTATCGTCGGCCGAGACGGCAATCGCATAGCCGGAGGCCTTGATCAGGCCGTTATTGGTGATCTTGCCGTGATCTCCGGTGAGCGTCATGGCGTTCTTCAAAGCGGTGATCTCGCCGCTATTGGTGATGATCGCCGCAGCGCCGGTCGCCGTGATCGCGCCGCCCTTCATCGAGATGACCGTGCCGTCATTGGTGATGACAGCATTGGATCCGGACGATGCGATGGTGGTCCCGGTGCCGGTCGCGGTGCCGTGATTGGTCAAAACCGCCGATTTGCCGCTGGACACGATCGCCGAGCCCTTGTCGGAGCGTAACTCGCCATTGTTGGTGAGAATGGCCGAGGCGCCGCGCAGTTGCACCACATCCAGCGCCGCATGCGTGGTGCCGTGATTGATGATTTCCGCGTTGCTGCCGGACACGGCGATGCCGATACCGGCAGAGGATTCGATCAGGCCGGTATTGACGATTGTCGTCGCCGTTGCAGCAACTGCGATCGCGGTCAGGCGTGCCGCCACCGTGCCGTCATTGATGAGCTCCAGTCCGCCGCTGTCGATCTTTAGGCCGTAGTCCTGGCCGTTGACCACGCCGGACGCGCTGACCACGAACTGGCTTTGGCTGTCGGTCACCGCGGTTGTGCCGAACTGGAAGGCATAGCTGGAAGCGGAAAGCACCGTGCCGTTTATGTAGAAGTCGCGCAGCGTTGCCGGGCCGGTCGCCAGAATGGCGGTCGCGGCTGTGCTCAGCGTCACCCCTTTGTTGAGGATAAACTCGCTGCCGGTCTCAAGAACCTTCACCGGAGCGGTGCTGTTCCTGCTGATCACGATCTTTTCGGTCATCTGCCCATCATGTTCAGCGTCATCGGCTTGGTTTCGTTGTCTCTACGGCAGACCCGCCTCCTTTGCTAGTCGCCACGACTATCTCATCGAGCTTTTCGACAGCGCAGCAACAGTATGAGGAGAAAGGCGTTCATGTCCGCTTCGGCCAAAAGCCGCTCTCGTCACTTCGCACCATTTGCAGTTATTGACACTCCTTCGAAACCAACTCAGGCTGGAGCGGAAGGGGTACCATGTCTGGCAAATTAACAATGAGGGCCGTCGGAGACGATAACGCGAGGCGCGTCAGCGTTTATCTGCGTCCGGACGGCACATACGAATACGTTGAAGAAGTAATCTCTGAGTGGGATGACTGTGCGCCATCTTGGCTCGAAGAACGTCCATCCGGCATCTTCGAGAGCGACAAGGCTGCCATGGCAGATGCCCGACGCGCAATTGAATGGATGCGGAATCCATCAGACCAAGGTAACTGCTTCACCGATGTTGACGCTCCGCTACGGAATTGGCGTCCGATCGGTGTTAGCGAGCATGCCCTTATCATGCATTTGCTCAGGGAGAAATTTGAGGGGCGTGCAGCAATCCTGGAACAAATGAAGTCGCTGGAGGTGATGCGGGTCGGGAGATGGAGTTTGATGCTCCGGAGTGAGGGGCCGCTGGCCGAGGTGAAAGAGAGTGATACCCCATCCCAACGGCCGAACGATCGCATACCCGTCGAAGCATTTTACGACGACGTGATCGATGAGACCACAGGGCTCATACGTGTCGCTGCCCTTGTGAGGATTGCATTACACGTTACCAACGGAAAGCTATCCGAACTCGAAATCTACAAGGAGAACGGAAAGCCTATCCTGATCGATCCTTATGAGATTGATCTGTCGAGAGTGCATCTCTATTGAGCGGCTCCGCCGCTGCGGCATCGAGCTCTGTTTTCTGACGACCGATAGGGCTGGAAGGCGACCTCGGCAGCTTTGAGCCAATCGAAGACATAGGCCTGAGATCGATTATTGCTTCTCCGGTCGTCCCGGCACGAAGGCTATCGCTATCTTTTTGGCCCTTACGAAGCCGTCCAGTCCATAGCAGGGAAGCAATTCAATCTCGATGTCACCCTCCTCCTCGGGCAAAGCGTAATAACTGGCAAGGCCCCTATCCGTCGCTTGTTAAAGCACAAGACCTGCGATGACGTTTTGGCTGCTGAAACCATCCAATTGAAGGTCCATGATGCCCGTGAAATTGAAGGTCACAACCGCATGCTTGTCCAGCACGATGTAGCCTCGCGGATCAACTTCATCAGTCATGATCCAGCCATGGACCTTTAACTCACTGACCCCGCTACGGTTGAGCGATAGGCTGACAATCTCGGCATCATGAAATGTCGGGGGCTGCCCGAACCATGCCAAAAGTTCATCGCCTCCAACCACACTTGAGTAATTCATGTCGCCTCCCCGGACGTCGCATGCTGTAACGCTATCAACCCAAAGAGGCTTAATCTATGTCCAGATCTCGCCTGATGACCGCTTTGGGCCGATCGCTGACCCCGCCCTTGAATCTCACCAGTACCTTTAAGAGACCTTAGTTCCTGAAACGACGAAGTTTCCGTCGATCAAGGCGATGAGCGAGTTTGATCCATGAAGTTTCAGGTGCCACGCCGCCTGTTTGCGGCATTCGCCATCGTGGTTGATCCGATAGTTGCATAATCGTCGCCATCCATCATGCGAAAGCGCGACCTTTTCTGCCATTAATATGCCGACCCCAGACACCGCCCGGATTTCTTTGATCAGCTCGGGCTAGGATGCGTTCTCCTTAAAAAGCCTATCAACAAGAACCCGCATATCGTGTTGCATTCGTAAGCCCGTCGGCCGCTTCAGAAGCCTCCATAAGGTCAAATTCCAGCGACCTTTGTCAACGGGACCTATCCCGGCCTCCCAAGCATCAAAGGATTTTGGCAAGGTTCGGCTTCGCGCCAGCAGCGGTCATGGGAATAGCGGCGCTAGTCTACTTCGACAACTTCGGAAAGTCATGTTGACTACGAGGAACTCAGGGTGCATTTTTCTCTGATTTTAACCTCATTGCCCGGCCGCCGGGTATCTCATTGAAAAAGCTTTCAGACTTTGACAGGCTCCTGCGAGCAGTTTGTGTCCAGTACGGTTTTTGTGGAAGCCTGCAGGACGGGGCACGCTTCTTGTGATCGACTTCATCCCAGAACGAGGGAAGGTGTCGGTCGAGCAATTTATTGACTGGCTATATTTGGCTGAAGGCGAAAAGCAGTCTCGCAGCCCATCGGACGTCATGCTTCAAGAAAAGCTTAGAAGCTGCTTCATCGGCTATATGGGCTCGGACATCGTCTCGGCTTACAAGATGAGACAGACATTTGGTACCAACGCAACCAACACTCGCTAATCATACGGTCGATATCCGACATCGGACGTCAGCAATGGTCCGAGAGGCGTCTTCCGCTTCGCGCCAGAAGCGATCATTGCGTCCAGCGTTTACCGTGCTTGCATGTCATTTGCCCGAAAACTCATTTTACACTCGCCTATATCGGATGAATCTCTCCTAAAGGGCTTCGTCGAGCAGTGTCTCGCTGATGGCGTCTCGTTGCTGGCAATCTGCGGCCCCGGCTCGAACCTTCTGGAGGATACGGTGGACTGGCTAGTGATTGGGGACGGCTCACGACCCGACCGATTTCTTTGCACCACATCGCATCCCAACGAGCCGTTGGATGAAGTGCTCGCTATGACGAACGCTTGGGAAACGGACAAAGGTGGGGCTGTGGAACAAGTTCGCCTTTAGTCCGCTGAGGGCCGAAACCCGTACTGGCGCAAAAGCGCCAATTGCAGACCTCACGCTTTCGCTGCTACCGTAACGTTTCGCTCCGAAGTTGGCAGTGGGTCCATCATTCGGTCAGCGCAACCTGTTCGTAAGCGCCTCCTGCAGAACCGGAGTTATTAGATGAAGTTGTTTCTGGAGCTGCCTTACGATGCCTCTGGATATGGTGACTTCGGCGTCTCGTACATTGGCACCGAGGCTACGATCCACTTCCAATACCGTAGTGATGGGGCTGAACACGTTGGAGAGCTTCGGTTCGGCTCGTGCCTTTCGATCAACGTAAACGGGCAATTAGATAAGCAGATCTCGCTGCCCTATGATCGCGTGATGGTACTCGAAGAGCAGATCGGTTTTGATAAGAAGTTCCTGCGGTTCATGGTGATGTTCAGTGGGAGCGACTTCCAGTTCGATGTCTGCGCGAAAGAGTGTCGCTTTAATCCTGACGCTAGTAAGTCAGATCTCATACCTGAATTAGGATGATTGCAAAGATGGGGTTAGCCCCCTTTTCAACGGCCGCTTCGGGCCAGAAGGCGACCTAGGCCGTAAACTCATAAAGGCGGTAGCGCCTGAGTGACGGCTACGACGGTCCCGTCGGGTCGATAATTGCGACCACTTCATTTGGCGACAATCCTATCTCGTTCGCGAAGCTAAGTGCATTCGGAACAATCCAATAGGGCGTGTCTGGGTCGTACGGAGCAGGCTGTTTGGTTAGGTTGTAGAGCGTCTTAGCGCACACCTCTTCGAAGCAATACTGCGCTGCTGCTTTACGATCGCCCCGACGGTCTGCTTTCAAGTTCTTTGTTCGAATGGCATCGAACAATTGACGAGACTTGAGCCACGAGCCACGCTCATCGATCATACGGTCCAACTGTTCAAGCGTATCCGTGTCAGCGCAATGCGAATGAAAGAGACGGACTAGGCTCTGGATAGCTCGAGGGACTGTCATTGCGGCATTATCATCGACGGGACGCATCGCGGCAATAGTGGCTGTAAAAGAGGCTTTCCTTTTGCGGCGGAAACTGATTCACGCTCCGCATGAGCCGATATGATTAGACTGGCTTCGAATGGTGCGTGATCAAGCCGCTCCTGCCCAACAAATCACGGGGTGTCACGCGCGTCGATGACCGGCGAGTGCTGAATGGCATCTTTTGGATTCTTCGATCTGGAGCCCCTTGGCGTGATGTCCCTGAACAATACGTGCCATATACGACATGCTATAATCGCTTCAGGCGTTGGATGATGACCGGAATTTGAGACAGCTTGATGAAAGCTGTCACGAAGCCTTCGAATGATGCCATCGCAATGATTGATGGCACCTCTGTTCACGTCCATCATCTGGCAGCCACGCTTACGACCGAACACCCGGATCGTTGCCTTGGGCGAAGTCGGGGTGGTCTCACGACGAAAGTTCATGCCGTTACTGATGGCAAGGGCTACCGATCCAGATTGCAATCACGCCCGGTCACGCTCACGACCTAACTGCGGCGAAAGAGCTGCTAACTGATCTATCCCCAGGCGAACTTTTTCATTCAGCATTGCACTCCCGCTTTCCCAAATTGGCTGAGCTGCTCCGTCGGCTTCACAACACGGTGGACGCCTCTCCCGTTTTTAACGCGTTGGTGGCGAGGACTGATACCCCTTCTTGGGCAGTCCGACAGATTGCGTGAAACGTCGGAAACATGGATCGCACCGAAGCTAGTCAAAGCATGAAGACGAAAACCCCGCCCAGTCCAAACCCGGTAAGGAACAGCATTAGCAATGAGGCAAGGGGCATCGGGCGACGAGTTGCAGTATGGAAGTCCTGCGGATGTTGGAAATGCGGCACGGTGATGTCCTGCCGAATAACAGCTTCAGCTGAAGTCAAAGCGGGACGCGAGACCAGGACACGTTTGATGGTTGCGTCGTCATATTTGACTGAGAAGGCAACCTCGTTGCCCGCTCGAATACGTGACAACGTCTTCTCCGCTGCTGCCTCTTCATTATCGGCGTCGATAAGGGTGGTTTGCGTGACAAGATAAAACGGCATTAGGCGCTTCCAGGACGTGAATTCCACGTCTTCTACCAGCCAGCGAGTATGGTCAAGAAATCCCCAGAAAAGTGCTGGCCGCACATAACCGTCTTACTCTGCGCAAGGACGCCGTGTAACTGCACTCGGAGCCCGGTTAAGTGCAATCGAAATCCGTGAGACGACAATCTCTCCCCGCATAAGCGCAATTTCTGACGGCTTTCAATCACAAGTCCTACAGAGACCTGGGCGAAGCATGCGGATTTCGTCACGCGACTGCTGCTGAGATTTACAGTATTGGCCGGACCGATCTGCGGGCTCAAATCCTATCATGCTGAAAACGCGAGATATTTCTCCGGACCTCATGCCGAGATTCCGTAATCGGACGGCAAGGGACACACGAGAAAAAATAAATCCACAGCCAATTTCTCCCCGACAACAATCGCGGTCGTTGCAAAACTCTCAGCGCCAATGGTGTCGCGTTTGGTTGCGCATCATTCCTCGGTATTACTTCGCAGGTTCAGCTCGTCCACGCGACAATTGCCCAAGAGACCGTCCGACAATCGTGAACAATGCCCTAGCGCAACTTCGAAAAGAGCCTATTGCCAGCGCACTCCGTGAGCAGTTCAACCGGTCATGACCCGAGCGGATCTCACTGTCGATGATCCGAACTTGCCGCGCATGGAACAAGCTCAACATGTACGGGTATCTACGTACCAAATCGAGACGATTTGAGTGTTTGATATAGCGCTTTTCTTAATAGGCAGATGCTAATTCAGAAGGTCTGAATCTAGGGTACAGCATTGCCGTTCGTCCACCTTATCCGTCAAGAGACTTCGAGACTGCGTGTGTTTGCAGGAACACTGCTTGGCACAGCTCTTTGCGTTGTCGCCGCAGTATTGGCGGACTCGTTTAATTTCGCGGAGATGTCGCAGGATCATTTTCGTCGCGCACTCGCGACAGACATACTGCTCCCGACCCTGATCGGCGGGCCTTTCTTTTACTTTCTGCTGGAGAAGATCCGGCAACTCGCCGTGGCCAAGGTGGAGCTGCAACGGCTTGCTTCGACAGACAGTCTTACCGCCGTGCTTAGCCGCGGTGCATTCGAAATGCTGGTCGAAGCCTATCTGGAAAGAGCGCGGGCGGGATCGCTTCCGCAAACGGGATCGTTTCTGATCGTTGATGCGGATCATTTCAAGGCAATCAATGACGGTCACGGGCATCAGGCGGGTGACCAGGCCCTGAAGTTGATTGCTGGGGCGATCAAGGAAACTCTGTCGCCGGCAGATCTTGTCGGACGCGTTGGCGGCGAAGAATTCGCCGTCTTCCTGCCGGCTGTTGTGGATGACACGGCGTCGCGCACGGCCGAGCTGATAAGACAGAGGATCCGCGCACTGCCCTTCCCCAGGGACGTTGGCGAAGGGCTGCTGTCGGTCAGCATCGGCGGGGCCACCTTCCGCGAAAACACCAGTTACGAAGAACTGTTCAAGACGGCAGATCGCCGTCTGTACGAGGCAAAGGCGTCAGGCCGCAACCTCGTGAGAATGTCAATTTAAACGCCGTCCCAACTTTATCCCGAAAAGACATTACGACTGAGATATTACATGAAAACCAATGAGGAAATCCGTCTCGCCGCTCTGCACTCCCTGAAATTGCTCGATACGCCAGCAAGTGAGAGCTTCGACCGTATCACGCGCATGGCGAGCCAGATATTCGACCTGCCGATCGCGGCCATATCGCTAACCGATTCCGACAGGCAGTGGTTCAAGGCGCGTGTCGGGGTGGAGCACCAGTCTATTCCACGAGACAAGGCGCCCTGTGCGGCAGTGGCCGAGAGTACCGAACTTCTCGTCGTTCCGGACCTGTCCAAGGATGCGCACTACCACGACAGTGTCCTTGCAAAGACAGGCGTGCGTTTTTACGCGGGAGCACCGCTCACGACGCGCGAGGGGCATTGTCTCGGCGCCTTGTGTGTCCTTGGAGCCGAGCCGCGTGAGACCACCGAAAATGAGATTGCCAGTCTCCAGGACCTTGCCGCAATGGTGATGGCCCAGATCGAACTGCAACATGCGTATGGCAGGATCGAACCGGTCAGCGGGCTTCCCAATCGTACCCAGTTTTCCGAGGACGTGAGCGACCTTCTCAGAGGACCGGCCTGGCGGACGGCCTATACCGGTGTCCTGATCGACCTTGCCGAGACGCGGCAGCTTGACGACCTTTCCCGCGTGATGGGAACAGCCGAAATCGATGCGAAAGTGCGCGATGCCGCACAGCGGCTCAGAGCGATCGTTGGCGGCAAAACAACACTTTATCACGTCTCCACGACGCAGTTTGCGTTCATAAGGGACAGAAATATCGCAGGCCTCGACTGCATGGTTTACCTCAGACAGCTGCTGGGTGACCTGGACGACGAGTCGGACCTCAGGTTTCTGATGACGCCGGCAATCGGCGTCGCGCCGCTCAAACCCGACACCACGCCGTCGGATTTCCTGCGTGCCATGAGCAGCGCAGCGCAGGACGCTCGTCTGACAGCGACACATGTCGCGGTCTTTTCACAGGCCAGTGACGATCGCTACCAGCGGAGTTTCCGTCTGCTGCAGGATTTCGACAACGCCCTTCAAGGCAGCGATCAGCTATCGATCGTGTTCCAGCCGCGTGTCAGTTTGCCGGATGGCCATTGCGTCGGAGCAGAAGTCCTCCTGCGCTGGCTCCATCCGGAACTGGGAGCCATCTCCCCCGGCGAATTCGCTCCCATCATCGAGCAGTCTCCACATATAGGCAAGATGACCGCGTGGGTTCTGGATGCCGCTCTGCGCGAAGCCGGCAACCTGAAATCCAGGGGGGTAATCGTTCCGGTATCGGTCAATATCTCGGCGGCAAACCTCGATGAACCGGACTTTGTTCAACGGGTGCAACTGTCCCTCTTGAGACATGGTATCCGGCCGGCGATGCTGGAGCTGGAGGTCACCGAAAGCGCGATCATGAAGGACGCGGCAAACGCGCTGGCGAAGTTGCAGGCGCTTTCCGATGGCGGGGTCCGACTATCGATCGACGACTTCGGCACGGGCTACAGCAGCCTGTCCTATCTCCAGACCTTGCCGACCACCGTGGTCAAGATCGATCAATCCTTTATCCGCAGCATGGATGATGGCTTTCGCGAAACCAATCTCGTCAGATCGATGATCCAGCTGTCGCACGACCTGGGCTACCAGGTCGTGGCGGAAGGGGTGGAGACGACCGAGGCGGCCGAGGCTTTGAGCAAGATGGGTTGTGATGAAGCGCAGGGGTATCTTTTTGCAAAGCCGCTGTCTCCAGCCGCATTCGAAGAATGGTTCTTCGAGAGAAAAATGGAACACCAGATCGCATGCTGATCCGATAGGCTGCCGGCACGAGAAACACAGGATCTCGGATTTCTAACGCGCATCGTGTTTCAAGCGTGTCGGCTCTACCGGAAGTTAGATCAAGGTCGATGATTTCAAGACGCTGAAACTGTTGTCATGGTGCAATGCTATGACGCCTTCATGTTCCAGGGCGTAGAGCGCGTTCAGAAGTTCGTTTCTTGAATATCCGGTGGTCGCGGGCGTGTTCGCGATCGTCCCGAACTTGACCTGCGATGGCGGCCTGACCCGCAACCGTCTTAAAACATCCGTCACGGCATTGACGACTTCGATACGTGATTTCACGATAGCGGGCCTCCGGAGAACGGTCATCCCATAATCCGTTCTGTCTTCAACAACACCGGAGGGCTGACTTTGATCCATCAAAAAGACATATCGTGAGCACGCGCCCTCTCCCGCATGCGCCTGGTCTACGCTTTCAAGCGGGCATAGCGCCGACGCTATCAACGTCCGCGGTCAGTCCTGGAATGGATGACACGGACGAATTCCTGCGGATACGCAACCCGCCGCTCCAACCCTGTGAGGGAAGCCGTAACCGGGCTGGAGCACAGGCAAAACGGGACAGACTTGAGAGCAATATCAACAACGCTGTCTTTGACATCCTTGCCGGTCAATGGAAGTTTCTCGACTTGACCTTGAGCGTGTCGATGTGGAGATCCGGGATATAGATGTCGCGCGTCGGGATGACAGGCTTCGGATTGTCGCGGGGATCAGGCCCGCTGCCATGTTTGGCTCCGTCGCCACGGCCGTACGGCAAGGGGAAGTCGCCGCCAAGCTCGCCGAGACTGGAGAGATCGCCGGAAAAGTCGAACAGGCGCTGGGCGACCAGATGCACGACCTCGCCTTCGCGCTGTATCCTGCCATGGATCGCCATCATCGAAGCCGACATGACGATCCGGCGCTGTTTCTCGAATAGCGAGGGCCAGACGACGGCATTGACGACGCCCGTCTCATCTTCGAGCGTCAGGAACATCACGCCTTTGGCGCTACCAGGCTTCTGACGCACGAGGACGAGGCCCGCCGTCCAGAGCCAGCGGCCGTCGCGCTCACCCATCGCTTCGGCGCAGGTGACGATCCGCTTTTTCTTCAGTTCCGGACGCAGGAAAGACACAGGATGCGACCTCAAGCTGAGGCCCGTATGGGAATAGTCCTCAACGACCTCCCTGCCCTCTTTCATCGACTTGAGCGACACGTCGGGTTCCTGCATCTCGGCAACGACCCTTGCTTCACGCTTTGCGGCTGCCGCCCATAGTTCCAGCGGCTCGTCGCGCAGCGCCTTGATGTCCCAGAGCGCTTGACGCCGTTCCAGCTTCAACGACGGTAGGAAGGCATCGGCCTCTGCCAGCTTGACCAGCGACGCTGTCGGCACGCCGGATCGCCGCCACATGTCGTCGGCACTCTCGAAAGGCTGGTCAACACGGGCAAGAACAATTCTGGCAGCATTATTCAGCGGCAGCCCCTTCACCATGCGCATACCGAGACGAACCGCAAAGCGGCCGGGCCTTCCGGTCTCCTCCATCGTGCAGTCCCAGCGAGACCGATTGACACAGACGGGCCGGACCTCCACCCCGTGGTTGCGGGCATCGGTGACGATCTGGGCAACGCTATAGAACCCCATGGGCTGGGAGTTGAGGAGAGCGGCGCAGAAGATATCCGGATGATGGCACTTCATCCAGGAACTGGCATAGGCGATGAGGGCGAACGAAGCTGCATGGCTTTCCGGAAAGCCATAGGAGCCGAAGCCTTCCAGCTGGCTGAACGTCCGCTCCGCGAAGTCTTGAGAGTAGCCGTTCTTGACCATGCCCGTGACGAGCTTCTCCTTGAACCTCGACACGCCGCCCGTAAACTTGAAGGTCGCCATGGCCCGACGCAGCTGGTCCGCCTCGCCTGCACTGAAACCCGCACAGACCATGGCAACCTTCATGGCGCTCTCCTGGAAGAGCGGGACGCCGAGCGTCTTGCCAAGCACCGCCTCGAGCTCCGGCGTTGGATACTCCACCTTCTCCTTGCCCTCCCGCCGACGCAGATAGGGATGCACCATGTCGCCTTGGATCGGGCCAGGGCGGACGATGGCGACCTGAACCACGAGATCATAGAAGGTGCGTGGCTTGAGCCTTGGCAGCATCGCCATCTGGGCGCGGCTTTCGATCTGGAAGGTACCAAGCGTATCCGCCTTGCGGATCATCGCGTAGGTCTTCGGATCCTCCTGCGGAACGTCTGCCAGACCCATCGCTTCGTTCTTGTACTCCGCCAGCAGCTCAAAGGAGCGGGCCATGCAGGACAGCATGCCAAGCGCCAGCACATCCACCTTCATGAACTTCAACGCGTCGATATCGTCCTTGTCCCATTCCACCACCTGGCGGTCATCCATGGCGGCGGGCTCTATGGGGACAAGATCATCCAGCCTGTCCTGCGTCAGCACGAAGCCGCCGGGATGCTGTCCCAAATGGCGCGGCGCTCCCATGAGTTGCGAGGCAAGGTCGAGCGCCAGACGCAGCCGGTAGTCGGACGCGTTCATGTTGTTTTCCCTGAGCTGCTTTTCGCCGATGCCATCCTTCGACCAGCCCCAGACGCCGGAGGTCAGTTGACCGATCAGGTCTTCGGGCAGGCCGAGCGCCTTGCCCACATCGCGCAGCGCACCCTTGGTTCGGTAGCGGGTGACGGTGGAGCAGAGGGCGGAGCGCGAGCGACCATAGGTCTCGTATATCCACTGGATGACCTCCTCGCGCCGGTTATGCTCGAAGTCGACGTCGATATCCGGCGGCTCGTTACGCTCCATCGAAACGAAGCGCTCGAACAGGAGGTCTCCTGTTTCCGGGTTGATGCTGGTGATCCCGAGGCAATAGCAGACGGCGGAGTTGGCAGCTGACCCTCTGCCCTGACAGAGGATGTTCCTGGAGCGTGCAAAGCGGACGATGGAAAAGACGGTGAGGAAATACGCAGCGTAGTTCATCTTCCGGATCAGGTCGAGTTCGTGCAGGATTGCCTTGCGGACCTTGTCGGGAATGCCTTCTGGATAACGCTCCGCCGCACCTTCCCAGGCGAACTTGGCCAGCGACTGCTGGGCGTCGAGCCCTGGCACAATTGCCTCCTCCGGATACTGGTACTGCAGCTCGCTCATGTCGAAGCGGCAGCGCTCGACGATCTCGCGGCTTCTTGCGAGAGCTTCGGGATAGTCGGCAAACAAGCGGTGCATCTCCTCCGGCTCCTTGAGGAAGCGGTCAGCATGCCGCTCCCGGTCAAAGCCGACGCTGTCGATGGTGGTGCGGTTGCGGATGCAGGTGACGATGTCCTGAAGCTGTCGGCGGCCGGGCTCGTGGAAGAGCACATCGTTGGTCACCACCGTCTTCACCTTGTGACGCTGCGCCAAGTTCGACAGATCATGCAACCGCAGCCGGTCGTTCGGACGCCGCCGCAGGCAGAGCGAAACATAGGCGCGGTCACCAAAGACTGCGGCCACCTTGCGGAGCTGACCCGCATAGACATCGTCCGCCTCATCCGGAATGAGGATCGCGATGAGGCCCTCGCTATAGGCCTCGACATCAGCAAGGTCGAGAACGCACTTGGCCTTTCCGCCCCGGCTTTTGCCAAGCGTCAGCAGCCGGGTGAGCCTGGAATAGGCGAGCCGGTCCGTCGGGTAGACGAGCAGCGACATGCCATCCGTGAGGTCGAGATGGCAGCCGACCACCAGGCGCACCCCGGTTGTCTTCGCCGCTTCCCAAGCCCGGACAATGCCAGCAAGCGAGTTGCGGTCGACGACACCAAGGGCGTCGATGCCCAGTGCGGCGGCCGTGGCAAACAGTTCTTCCGCGGAGCTTGCACCGCGCAGGAACGAGAAATGCGTGGTCACCTGGAGTTCGGCATAGCGCATAGTTCAAACCTTACCCGAAGATGCCGTGGAGGAACCATTTGTGTGACCCCGTGCCTGCATCGACGCCGTCGCCGGCGCGGAAGACCCACAGCCGATCGCCGTGCTCGTCCTCGACCACGAAGTAATCGCGCACCGCCTGCATTTCGCGCGGCCGGAGCCACCATTCGCCGAAGATGCGCTCGGGCCCATCCGCACGAACGATGCGGCGGCGCTTGCCGCGCCAGGTGACGACGACTGGCGGCTGGTCGGGCAGGACAGCCATGGTTTCGATTTCTTCGGGATAAGCCAGCAGCCGTGACGGCCGCGGCCACCTGGCTGCCCACTCGGCACCCGTCTCGACGGCCGTCGGTCCGATCCGCCGGAGAGATCGTTCCGGAACGTCGGAGGCGAACGGCGTGATGCGGTAAAGGCGCTGGCCCCTGTTGCCGAGAATATCGACAAGCGGCGTCACATCCACCACCGCCTCTTCTACCAGCGCGTTTGCGACCTGCTTTATTTCCAGCGGCTCGGCCATGACCGCCACCAGCACCATCCGCTCGATGCCGAAACCCGGATCGATCTTTTCGATACGGTCACAGAGAAGCTTTGTCAGGCGGGCAGGATCACGCACGGGCTTGGCAAGTCCTGCTCGAAGACACTGGCGTGTGTTGTCGACGCGATGGATGATCAGATCGGAACGCCGGACGCCCAGCCCCCGCTCCTCCAGCTTTGCGGTCAGTTGCGCCACCAGCCGGCGGACGTATTTTGCAATCGTATCGGGCGCACCGATGGGCTCCTGGAAATTGCGCGCCACCTCGACCAGATCCGGCGTGCGCAACGGCTCGATGGGTTCTGCAAGACGGCCGAAGAGCTGATCGAGACGGCGTCCGACCTCCGGACCAAATCGCAGTGTCAACGGCGCACGCGGCAGTGCCGAAAGCTCTCCTACCGTTTCGATACCCAGGATGCGCAATGCCTGGATCGTATCTGCCGCAAGCCGCAGACAGTGGATTGGAAGTCCGATCACGGCCTTGGTGACATCACCGCGCGGCACCACCGTCGTTTCGTTCGTCGTCAGTCGCGCCAGTGCATGCGCCGCACCCCAGGTATCGGCAACAGCGGCACGCGCCGTCAGGCCCTTGCCGCGGAGACCGTTGACAACGCCGGAGATCAGCAGCTCTTCACCACCCTGAAGGTGATCGGCACCTTCGGTATCCATGACGATGCCATCCGTACCATCCACCGCAACGACGGGGCTGTATTGACGAAGCGCCCATAGCGCCAGGCGTTCAACGGCTGCGGCATCCGCAACAGGGTCAGCATCCACCATGTGGAGGTTTGCCACCATCGCCTGCGCCTTGCTGGCAGCCATTCCGACCTTCAGGCCGAGCTTGCGGGCAGCCGTGTCGGCTGCCGATATCCAGCGTTTCGAGCCGCTGCGCGAGATCACGACCAGCGGCTGGTCAACCGACACGGCTTCCTCGCCATGCCGACGTATCCGATCCGTTGCTAGATAGGGGAAGTAAACAGACACGACCCTCGGCATCGCAGGCTCCTAACTCAAACTCGGCACATTGCCCCGCCTTTACCCGCATCAATTCCGCCAGCCACCTCGCCCGTCCCACGCCGGCGACAGGAAGCGGCTCGGACGGCAGGGTGCTGATCCTCCAGCGTGTTGTGGACGCCGTCGGCTGACCGTAGTCGGAGGCCTCCGTCTGCCGTCGCCAGCGCCGGACGACCAGGCCGAGCGTCCCCGTCTTCTCGGCAGCCAGTTGAAGACGCCGCGACGCGGTCATCGGCAGCCTCACCAGTTCCCCGACGACGGCCGCCAATCCCCCGAAGGACAGCCCCTCTTCCATCGAGGCAAGCACGTCCTCCTCCTTATCGGCTTCGCAATAGATGACGCGGTCGGGGTGAAGCCCGGCCTGCGACAGCGCCGGCGCAAAGAGATCCGGCCGGGTCAGGCACCAGAGAACCTTTCCCTTGGCCCGGGCCGCAATACCTGCCGCAAACAGGGCGGCCGCGGCACCATCGATTGTACCCGCCCCGCCACCTGCAATTTCATGCAATGCGCCATAGGCAAGCCCCCCGCCCGGCAATCGCTCGTCGACGTCAGGCACCCCGAAGGGCAGCACAAGCGCCTTGCGCGACACGCTGCCTTCCAGATGCGCAATCCGGTCTCTCAGTTCCTCGACAAGCCTTGAGGCAGGGGCATACGACATCGTTCACGGCCCTCCTCAAGGTTCGCGTTGCACAGGACTTCATGTCCCAAAGAATGTTGGTGTTCTGTTTCTGTTCCGCCACGACAGAAGAGTCAAGCGGGGTCAGAACGGGATAACTCTCGGCATTTTAGCGCCGGTGAAGATTCATCGTTCTGAATCAGCTTTGTAGGCGGCTTGAGAGGCTTGATGGAGTGCTTGAGATTTTTTGCATGTTCTTGATCTTAGCTAGGGCGACACGAAAACCGTGAGAACTTTCCGTTCTCAAATCGCCAATCTGCATATCAAGAATGTAACAGAGTGGCTCGGCGATGTGTGGCAGAGCCTAAGGGATGAACACTCGCGCTCATGCGGGACTATGGCCGTCTGCGGCCATCCGCCCACGAGCCGCCGCCCTTTGGCTCTTTCCCATTCCCGCAGACACCAAGGAGCACAACGCTACCATCTGCGCCATCGCCGAGGAACTCGACGTTGGATTTGCAGGCGTTCAATGTCAGACGTTTTGTATAGGAGACCAGTGAAGGCTTGCCGCATCAGGTGGCGTCTTCTCCACTGCGAGAGAATGCGGGAGGCGGGCAAGGTTGCCCGTCGCCCGCCGTGCCGCCGTCCTCAGTGGATCGCGGTGCTGACGATCCGGTAGGGGTGTTCAGCTTCATATTCGACCATGATCTGGACGGCCTGTTCGAGAACCTGTTCGGCTTCCTCGACGTGATCGCGTGCAAGCTGATCGGCGTTGATGAAGATCGCTTCGGCCATGTTGCCGGAGATCGCAGCGAACTGGCGGTTACCTTCGACCAGGGCTTCTCTGGCAGCGCCTTCAAGCGCGTGCGCCATGGTGATCAGCGCGTCTTCGCGCTCCTCGATCGTCAGGTCCCGGATTGTCTTTGTCATCTGCTGCATCGTGCCACCCACCTTAATAGTCGTTGTGACGATATCGGTCCCGATAGGGCCCCGTTCACAGCGAAATGGGCATGTTGGCGCCAGATTTCAAGGTTCAGGCCGGCGCGGGCTCGTCCTTGTGGACGGCATCGCGGGGCACGAACAGGCAAGCGGGCACGATCAGGACGGCAAACAGGAGCATGGTCAGGAAGGTCGCGTGCAGGCCGTCCTGCAGCGCAAGGCGAACCGCTTCGGCATCGCCACTCACGAGACCGGTTCCGTTCAGGAGAGCACGCAGCTGGTCGGTCGTGATCGCCTGTCCGCTGGTCGTATGGACCAGGCCCCAGCTCAGCACCGCCCCGAGAATCGCCGCGCCCAGCGTGCTGCCGAGGTTGCGGGAAAACACGTTCGACGCCGTGGCACTGCCGCGTTGCGAGGCCGCGACGCTTCCCTGGGTGAGGATCAGTGCGCCGATATTGAGAAGGCCCATGCCGAAGCCCATGACGAGCGAGCCGGCACCCGCAAGCACCGCCGAACTGGATGGCGTCAGCAGGGTCAGGAGGAAGGTTCCCACGGGGACGAACACGGCGCCCACCAGCATGATCGGCCGCAGCCCGAACCGGGTGAAGTTCCGCGAAGCGATCGTTGCGCCGCACGGCCATCCCAAGAGAAGCATGGTCAGCGCAAAGCCCGCCACCAGCGGCGACTGGTTGAGCACGGTCTGCACATACATGGGCAGGAACGTCGTGAGCCCCATGATCGCCATGGAGGCGAAGAAGACAGAGATGTTTGCGGCCGCAATCGGCCGGTAGAGCCAGAGATCCGGCGCGACCATCGGTTCGTCGACGCGACGCTCCTGCCAGATGAACAGCGCAAGCGACACGGCAAACAGGACGAAGGAGACGATCGCGGACGTCGACAATCCGGTCTCGGAGACCGTGAGGCCAATCATCAGCGCCGAGATGGATACGGCAAACAGCACGGCGCCCAGGATATCGATCGAGACCGTCCGGGTGTGCTTTTCCTCGTGGTAGAACAGGATGAAGGCTGCGGCAGCGGCAAGGCCGACCGGCACGTTGATCCAGAAGATCCAGGCCCAGGGCAGGTTATGGATGATGACGCTGCCGAGCAGCGGGCCAACCACGGCCGAGAGCGCCCAGACGCTGGCCAGATAGCCCTGAACCTTTCCACGCTGGCTGCCCGGAAAGAGATCGGCCACCACCGTCATGGCGACGGGCTGAATGGCGCCAGCGCCGATGCCCTGGAGCAGTCTGAAGGCAATCATGGACGGCATCGACCAGGCAAATCCGCAGAGGATGGAGGCGACCAGGAAGACGGCGATGCCAGCCAGCACGATCGGCTTTCGCCCGTAGATATCGGAAAGCTTGCCGAAGACGACGGTCAGCGCGGTCTGCGACAGGAGGAAAGCGGAAAACACCCAGCTGTAGAGATTGAGCTGCCCGAGCTGGGCTGCGATCTGCGGCATGGCGGTGGAGACGATGGTCGCTTCGATGGCGATCATCGCCATGCTTGCCATGATCGCGGCTACGACGAGCCCGCGATGTGAGACTTTTTCAGACATGAATGAATCCGAAGCCCTGACGGAGGGCGCGACAAGAGAGAAATTCGGCGGTCGCGGCAGGATATTGCGTCTGCAAAGCGTGCATCTGCAAGTTCTGGTGGCCGTCAGTGCGTCATCGACTTAGGAGCGCAAACTTGGTTGCGTCAAGCTATATTTGATTTAGATCAAGTTCCACAAGCGCTCCTCACCCCTTGGATATCCAGGCGGCCGCTGCAATTTTCATTTGCGCTGCGCCTGACCCGGCGTCATGGTGACCTGCTCAGTTATCTCATATGGATTCAATATCATGGCAGCGGATGTGATCGTTCTCGGCGCCGGCATCATCGGTGTTTCGACGGCTCTGCAATTGGCGCGGCGGGGAAAATCGGTCGCCCTGGTGGACCGCAGGGAGCCCGGGATGGAAACCTCCTACGGCAATGCCGGCCTGATCCAGCGCGAGGGCGTTGTCCCCTACAGCTTTCCCCAGCAGTTCGCCCAGATCCTGCGCTATGCCAGGAACAACCGCATCGACGCGCATTTTCACTGGAGCGCGATGCCGTCGGTCTCCTCGTTTCTGGCAAAATACTGGTGGCATTCCAACGTGCCGAGGCATGAGCTGATCGCCCGCGCCTATGCGCCGCTTATCGAGCATTCGATCGCCACCCATGACGAACTGATCCGCGAGGCGGGCGCCGAGGATCTGATTGCCAAGAACGGCTGGCAGGAAGTGTTCCGCTCGCAGGCCAAGCTCGACGAGACGGTGCGCGAAGCCGACCGACTGAAGCGCGAATACGACCTTTCCTTCAAGGTGATGACGCCGGCGGAACTTGCGGTTGCGGAACCCAATCTCTCCGACGATTTCATCGGCGCGCTGAAATGGGAAGACCCGTGGGCGGTCAAGGATCCGCTCGCGCTGACGCGTGCCTATGTGGCGCTGTTCGAAAAGCTTGGCGGTCGGGTGCTGACGGGTGACGCAAAGAGCCTTTCGAAGACCGCGACCGGCTGGCGCATCATTGCCGGCGAAGGCGTGGTCGAGGCGAAGGATGTCGTGGTCGCGCTTGGTCCGTGGTCGGACACGGTGACCAAGCCGCTCGGCTACAATTTCCTCGTCGGCGTCAAGCGCGGCTACCACATGCATTATGCGCCAAAGGGCAATGCGAAACTCAACGGCTGGACGATGGATGCAGAGCGCGGCTATTTCCTGGCCCCGATGAACCAGGGGATCCGGCTGACGACCGGTGCCGAATTTGCGCGCCGCGATGCGCCGAAGACACCGGTTCAGCTTGCCCGCGCCGAAGCTGTGGCACGCGAGATCTTTCCGCTTGGTGAGCGGCTGGACAAGGAGCCCTGGATGGGTGCCCGCCCCTGCACGCCGGATATGATGCCTGTCATCGGCAAGGCGACGCGTCACGACGGATTGTGGTTCGCCTTCGGCCATGCGCATCACGGCCTGACGCTCGGTCCGGTCACGGGTCAGGTCATCGCGGAAGCGATGATGGGCGAAAAGACCCGGATCGACATATCCGCTTACAGGCCGGAGCGGTTTAACGTCTGACCCTCTTCTTCATTTGGTCTAGCGGCAGGAGAAAGTCTGGGCTACCGGTGTTTTCATGGATACGATCGATACAGCCCGGACCTTTCTCGATGACAATCCCGATATCGAGGTTCTCGAAGCCTTCGTGATCGACGTCAACGGCGTGCCGCGGGGCAAGTGGATCCCGCGCGAACGAGCGCTCGACGTGCTTTCGAAGGGCATGGCGATGCCGCGCTCGGTCTACGCGCTCGACGTCTGGGGACGCGACGTCAATGCCGCGGGCCTTGCGGAGGGCACGGGTGATCCGGATGGCATCTGCTTTCCCATCGCCGACACACTGTCGCGCGTGACATGGCTGAAGCGGCCAACGGCGCAGGTTCTACTGGGCATGAACGAGCAGGACGGGACCGGATTTTACGGCGATCCGCGCCAGGTTCTGGCGAATGTTCTCAAAGGTTTCGAGCGGATCGGCCTGACGCCGGTCGTGGCGACGGAGCTGGAATTCTACCTGATCGACCCGATCCGGTCGGCGATCGACCCGGTGCGGCCACCGAATTCACGCGAGGGCCGCTGGCATACGGGCCAGACACAGGTGCTCTCGATTTCCGAGCTGCAGGATTTCGAGAATGTCTTCCACGGCATCGCCTCTGCAGCGAGGGCGCAAGGGATACCGGCCGATACGACACTGCGGGAAAACGGCCCGGGCCAGTATGAGATCAACCTCAACCACGTGCCAGACGCGCTGAAGGCTGCGGATTATGCGGTGCTCCTCAAGCGGATCGTCAAGGGCGTGGCGCGCGCCAACGATCTCGACGCGACGTTCATGGCAAAGCCCTATGGCACGCAGGCCGGAAGCGGCATGCATGTGCATTTCTCGCTGATCGATAGCGACGGCCGCAATGTCTATATGGGCGAGAACGGGCCGTCCGAGGCGCTGTTTCATTCGGTGGGCGGGCTTTTGGAAAACATGGGGGAAAGCATGGCGGTGTTTGCCCCGCATGCCAATTCCTACCGGCGCCTGCGCCCTTCCGAACATGCCCCGACCTATGCCTCCTGGGGCTTCGACAACCGCTCGGCCGCCGTGCGCGTCATCACCGCGTCGAAGCCGGCGACCCGCATCGAGCACCGCGTTGCAGGTTCCGACACCAATCCCTATCTTGTGCTGGCGATGATCCTCAGTGCAGCCCTTGCCGGCATCAAGGAAAAGCGCAATCCGGGCGGGGCGATTACCGGCGACGACCATGCGATCAGCCACGAACCGCTGCCGACCAACTGGGACTATGCGCTGCAGCAGTTTTCCCGCTCCACGTTCGCCTACGCGACGCTCGGGCCGAAATACCGGTCGCTCTACACGGCCTGCAAGCAGCAGGAGCTGTCGGAATTTTCTCTGCGGGTGACCGACGTCGAATACGACGCCTATATCAGGACGGTGTAAGATGGCTTTCAAACCCGCAGACAATCCCCGCCACGCCAATTCCTGGTATGCCGCCTCGGCCAATGACAAGCGTGTGCGCCCTGCCCTCGAGGGCGAGATCGAGGCCGATGTCTGCGTGATCGGCGCGGGCTTTTCCGGCATCTCGGCCGCTCTCGAACTGGCCGAGCGCGGCTATTCCGTCGTGGTGCTGGAGGCGGAGCGGATCGGCTTCGGCGCTTCGGGCCGCAATGGCGGGCAGATCGTCAACGGCTATAGCCGCGATCTGGAAACGATCGCCGGACGCTACGGGCGCGACAAGGCCGTGCAGCTTGGCGCGATGTCGCTCGAAGGCGGCGAGATCATCCGCGCCCGCGTAGCGCAATACGGGATCGACTGCGATCTCGTGCCCGGCGGTTTCTTCGCGGCCTTTACGGACAAGCAGGTGCGCGAGATGGAGCTGCACAAGGCCGTCTGGGAACAGCACGGCCATGACGGGCTGGAGATGGTCTCGAAGGCAGACGTCGGACGCTATGTGAAAAGCGACCGCTATGCCGGCGGCATGATCGACAGGAAGGGTGGCCATATTCACCCGCTCAACCTCGTGCTCGGGGAAGCGGCAGCTGCCGAAAGCCTGGGCGCGCAGATTTTCGAGGGATCGCGGGTGGTGGGTATCGACCAGACGGCAAAGCCCGTGGTCAGAACCGACAAGGGTCGTGTCACGGCATCCTATGTGCTGGTGTGCGGCAACGCCTATCTATCGCCGCTGCTGCCGGAGATCCATGGCCGGATGATGCCGGTTTCGAGCCAGGTGATGGCGACGGAGCCGCTGGATGCGGGCCTGATCGAGCGCCTTCTGCCCGCAAATTACTGCGTCGAGGATGCCAATTACATTCTCGATTACTATCGCCGCACCGCCGACAACCGTCTGCTCTACGGTGGCGGCATCGGCTATGGCGGCAGCGACCCGAAGGACCTGACGGGCGTGATCCGCCCGAACATGCTCAAGACCTTCCCGCAGCTGAAGAATGTCAGGATCGACTACGCGTGGAGCGGCAATTTCGCACTGACGCTGACCCGCATTCCGCATGTGGGAAAGCTGTCCGACACCGTGTTCTTCTCGCACGGCGACAGCGGCCACGGCGTGACCACCACGCATCTGCTCGGCAAGATCCTTGGTGAGGCGGTTGCCGGCCATGCGGAGAGGTTCGATACCTGGGCATCGCTACCCAACCTGCCCTTCCCGGGCGGGCGGGCGTTCCGCGTGCCGCTCACCGCGCTTGGGGCCTGGTGGTACGGCATGCGGGACAAACTCGGGCTGTAGCTTACAGCGATGCGGGAAAACTGCCTTTGAAGTAATAGGTCGACTGTGCCCGGACGATCGACTTGAACTGTGCAACGATTTTGGCCGCCTCGTCTTCCGTCACCATCAGTGCCAGACGCAATGTTGCCGCGGCCATGTGGAACATGAGAAACAGTGTGCGGGCGTAGTTCTCCCAAAGCTGTTCGCTGACGAAACGTTTGGTGATCTCGAAGAAGAGGTCGGCCTGGAAGCGGGTCTCGGTAATATCACGGTCTGCCAACGCCTTGTCGGCCTGGATGGCGTTCAACAGATCCTGGGTCGACGGCTTTTCGCGCATGCGGGTGTAATAGAGGTCGAAAAGAACGTCCGTTGCATCCAGCGCGTCTTCGGCCGTCGAGATCTGCGGAATATGTCCGACGATGATACCGCGGACTTCCTCGACATAGCGCTCATGGAGCATGGCGATGATAGCCGACTTGTTGGGGAAATACTGGTAGACGGAGGCGATCGGACCACCTGAAAGAGACGCAATCTCCTTCATCGTGACCGCATCGATACCCTTTTCGCCGATCAGCTCCATCGAGACCTTCAGGATATCATCAATGCGTTCGCGGCTTCTTTCCTGTTTCGGTACCCGACGAAGTGAACTCCCGCCTGCACTCTGCATCGAATCTCGCATCCGCAACTCTCTCCGTACGCCCTGTTGCCTATACTGGACGGGGCGATAAGAGAGGCACCTGGCAGCATAGTTACATTATAAGTTTGCGTTGTACGGCAAGTCAGGCATGTCGGATCACCGAAAGCATTAGAATTTTGAAAATAATTCGACACTCAAACAGTTTATCTTGAATTAGGATCGCGTGTCATATCGCATCCTTCAGCCCCGCTACGGCATCTGCCACGATGCGGTCGAGCGTGGCGTCAATGTCGACGGTCACGACGCCTGCTTCACCCTCGGGGCTTTCCAGCGTGGCGAGCTGGCTTTGCAACAGAGACGTCGGCATGAAATGGCCCTTGCGCTCGCCCATCCGGCGGCTCAACAGCTCCTGGCTTCCTTTGAGAAACACGAAGGTCAGCTTGCCACCCGCAGCGCTGCGCAGTCGTTCGCGGTAGACGACTTTCAGTGCAGAGCAGGTCACCACGAGGTCTTCTGAACGCGCGAGCGACTCGGCGATCTTCTCGCCGATCACATCGAGCCAGGGCCAGCGGTCTTCATCGGTAAGCGGTGTTCCCTGCGCCATCTTGTCGACATTGGACTGCGGATGCAGACTATCGCCTTCCATGAAGCGGCAATTCAGGCTCTCTGCCAAACGCTCAGCGACGGAACTCTTTCCAGCGCCGCTGACGCCCATGACGATGATGGCTCTGCCAGCCTGTTTGCTCATTGGTTGCTCCTCTTTGATATCGACAGCCGGTCTCCTTCAACCGCATTGAGCGACAGATCACAAGTCCCGGCGATCTTCAACGCAAGTCGCGGACTTGCCCGGACCCGTTTCATCGCGCCCGAGCGCAAACGGCATCAGGATCGACAGAAAGATCAGGCGCAGGACGTGATGGGCGCCGACATAGGTCGGGTCGGCATGCAGCATGACCGCCATCGCCGCCATGGTCTCCAACCCGCCGGGCGAAAACGCGATCAAGGCCGCATCGAGCGGTATGTCCAGGACATACGAGACGGTGCCGGCCATGGCCGCCGCCATGACCGAGACGATCACCGTGACCACGAGGCCGGATACGAGGGCTGTGCGCACCTCGAGAAGCGAGATGCCGCAAAAGCGCGTTCCGATGTTGGCGCCGAGAAGGATATAGACGGGGACAATGAGCCAGGAGGGAACGCCACCGGTGGCGAACGATGTCACGTGCGTTGAGATCGAAACCAGTGTGCCGGCGAGCAGAAGTGCTGCGGGAAGCTTCCAGCGCAGGAAGAGCATGCTGATGACGGTCGAGATCGCAAGGATGCCCAACAGCATCGGCAGGTCCATCGCGATGACCTGAGCGACACTATCTCCGCCGCCAAGATCGAATGCTGTGACAATCAGGGGCACGCTGATGGTCAACAGAAGCACGCGCACGCTCTGGGAAATGCCGACCGTTCGCTGGTCGCAACGCATGTCAGCGGCAAGACTGAGCACGTAGCTCAGATGTCCCGGCGAAGCTGCGAGGAAAGCCGTGGTGCGGTCGTAATGGAAGAAACGCTGCATGACCCAGGCCGCGACGTAAAGCAGGGCCGTGACGGTAACCATGACCATCACGAAGCTTAGCGGCCAGCGCTTGATCGCCACCAGGATGTCGGGCGTGACGGTCGCCCCCATCGAGATGCCGATGACGATGAAGCAGCCGTTCCGGACGATTTTCGGGATCGAGAGGGTGAGGCCTGCGATACCCGCAAGCGACACGGCCAGCGCCGGACCGATTAGATAGGGAGCGGGGAAGCCGATCATCGCGGCGATCAGCGCACCGGCGGCACCGACCAGCGCGGTCAGGGCAAATTCACGCAATTGGGAAAGGGGCATGGCAACGAATATCTGGGTGACCACCCGGAGCCGGGCTCAGGGGGCCATCAATAAAGGAAACGTTGCCTATTCCTAAAGAAGACAGCCCGGAGGTCAACCTGCCGGGCCGTTAAAGTGGTGCTGATGGGATCTGGACGAGATCAGGCTGCCGGTGCTGCAACCATCTTGGCGATCGCCGCAGGCGGATCGATCCCGAGAAGAAAGTTGATCTGCGGGCGCGCTTTGACGAGATCGTCGATCGTATAGTCCGCCAGCACGTCGAAGAAGGCGTTGAGCGCCTTGCGAAGCGCCGTGTTGAGACCACAGCTATCGACCAAAGGACATTCGGCGACGCCTTCCTCAAAGCATTCGGCCATCGCGAAACTGTCTTCTGTCACGCGGATCACATCGAACAACGTGATGCGGTCGGCAGCGCGACCGAGGCGAACACCGCCGTTTCGGCCGCGAACGGTCTCGACCAGGCCGGCCTTGGTCAAAGGCTGCAGGATCTTGAAGAGAAACAGTTCGGACACGCCATAGGCGCGCGCGATCTCCGGGATGCGGCTGAGCTTCCCCTCGTTCGCAGCACAGTACATGAGCATGCGAACGGCGTAGTTGGTCTGCTTTGTCAGGCGCATATTCGTCTCCCGAGACTCGTCACGGCCCCATACATAGTGGGTTTGCTAGTTTTGAACAATTCCAAAGTTTGCGAAATTGCCCTTGAACGCTGCGTTGCCGATGACGCGCTTTATTGCCGGCATTATCCGGCAAGGCCCATGTGTACCGCAAACCAGACTGGAACTGCAAACAGGAAGGTCGCCGCCAGAAACGTTATGCCGATTTTTGCCAGGCGGATGCGGCGCGCGCGCGAAACGTCCCACTCGTAATTCATGATGAACACTCCCCCTCACACGAATGTGTAAATTAGCAGCGCCTAGAAAGAGGTCAATGTCTCCGCCGCACGAGAATGCGGCGGAGCGTGTCTATTCGACAGTCGGGCTTATTTCATCACGGGCATGACGAATTCGGCGCCATCCTTGATGCCTGTGGGCCAGCGGCTGGTTACCGTCTTGGTGCGGGTCCAGAACTTGATCGAATCCGTGCCATGCTGGTTGAGGTCGCCGAAGGACGAGGACTTCCAGCCGCCAAAGGAGTGATAGGCGAGCGGCACCGGGATCGGAACGTTGATGCCGACCATGCCGATATTGATGCGCGAGGCGAAGTCGCGGGCGGCATCGCCGTCGCGGGTATAGATCGCAACACCATTGCCGTATTCATGGCGCATCGGCAGGTCGAGCGCTTCCTCATAGGTCTTGGCGCGCACCACCGACAGGACCGGGCCGAAGATTTCGGTCTTGTAGATGTCCATATCGGGCGTGACGTTGTCGAACAGGCAGCCGCCGACGAAATTGCCGTCTTCATAGCCCTGCAGCTTGAAGTCGCGGCCATCGACAACGAGGTTTGCGCCCTCTTCGACACCCTTGTTGATCAGGCCGAGAATGCGCTCCTTGGCTTCCTTGGTGACGACCGGGCCCATGTCGGCCTTTTCATCCGTGTAGGGACCAATGCGCAGGGATTCGACCATCGGTGTCAGCTTCTCGATCAGGCGGTTGGCGGTGTCCTCGCCGACCGGGACTGCCACCGAGATCGCCATGCAGCGCTCGCCGGCCGAGCCGTAACCGGCGCCCATCAGGGCGTTGGCGGCCTGGTCGAGATCGGCATCCGGCATGATGATCATGTGGTTCTTCGCGCCGCCGAAGCACTGTGCGCGCTTGCCGTTCATGGCGGCGGTTCCGTAGACGTAGCGGGCGATCGGCGTCGAGCCGACAAACGAGACGGCAGAGATATCCGGATGCGTCAGGATCGCATCGACCGCGGACTTGTCGCCGTTGACGACGTTCAAAATGCCGGCCGGAAGGCCTGCCTCGATCATCAGTTCGGCCAGACGCATCGGCACGGAGGGATCGCGCTCGGAGGGCTTCAGGATGAAGGCATTGCCGCAGGCAATCGCCGGTGCAAACATCCACATCGGGATCATCGCCGGGAAGTTGAACGGCGTGATGCCGGCACCGATGCCGACCGCTTGCCGAATGGAATACATGTCGATGTTCGGACCGGCACCCTCGGTGAACTCGCTCTTGGAGAGATGCGGGATGCCGATGACGAATTCACAGACTTCAAGACCGCGAACGATGTCGCCCTTGGCATCCTCGATCGTCTTGCCATGCTCGCGCGACAGCATCTCGGCAAGTTCATCCATGTTGTCATTCAACAACTGGACGAACTTCATAAAGACGCGGGCGCGGCGCTGCGGGTTGGTGGCGGCCCAGTTCGGCTGGGCAGCCTTGGCATTCTCGACGGCTGCATTCAGATCCGCATCGCTCGCAAGTGCCACGGTCGCCTGGACTTCGCCCGTTGCCGGATTGAAGACATTGGCCGTGCGCCCGCTCGTGCCGGCAACATGCTTGCCGCCGATGAAATGACCGATCTCGTACATGGTGATCCTCCTTCTTGAAATTGTAAGCGGCCAGGATACGCGTCAATTTGCACAAGGCAACGCCATGGTTTACGCATCCGTTGTGCGAAATTCGACACAACGATACCCGCCCTGGAGGTAACGATGAAATGGGATGACCTGCGGCTTTTCCTCGCTGTCGCGCGCAGCGGACAAATTCTTGCGGCATCCCGTCGGCTCGGGATCAACCATGCGACGGTCGGGCGCCGGATATCAGCGCTGGAAGAGGATCTGCGCACGCGGCTGCTGATCCGCCGCACCAATGGCTGCGAGTTGACGCCTGAGGGAGAGGTGTTTTTGCGGGCCGCCGAGCGGATCGAAACGGAAATGCTGGACGCGCAGGCAAGCACCGGCCGGATCGACGCGGCAATTGCCGGTACCGTGCGGGTCGGCGCGCCCGACGGGTTCGGCGTGCACTTCCTTGCCTCGCGCCTGGGTATGCTGACGAAGCGGCATCCGCAGCTGAAACTGCAACTGGTGCCGGTGCCACGCTCGTTTTCGCTGTCGCAACGGGAAGCGGATATCGCAATCACGATCGACCGGCCAGAACAGGGGCGCCTGGTCTCATCGCGGCTGACGGATTACACGCTCGGCCTCTACGCCTCGAAAGCCTATCTGAATGACGCGGGCGTGCCCGACAGTATCGAGGCCCTCAAGGACCATGCGCGGATCGGCTACGTGGAAGACCTCATCTTCTCCCCGTCGCTGAACTTCACCGGCGAGGTGATGCGCAACTGGGATGCGGGGTTCGAGATTTCGAGCGCAATCGGCCAGATCGAAGCGGTGCGGTCCGGCGCCGGGATCGGCATTCTGCACGACTATGTCGCTTCGCAGGACATGAACCTGACCCGCATCCTTCCGGACATCTCCATTCGCCGCGCCTATTGGAGCAGTTATCACGAGACGGCCAGGAACCTGGTGCGGGTTCGAACCGTCGCGGATTTCCTGCGGGAAGTCATTCAGGAGGAAGCGCGGATCTTCGTGTGGAAACCGCCGTCCGGACAAAAATAAAGCCCGCGAGAAGCGGGCCTTAAGCATTCACGGCGTCCAGCCTGATAGGCCGGACGTCTGCGATTACGACGCCTTCAGAACCGACATCGGCATCTTGAGGGCATTTGCGATGCGCTTCAACTTGGCAGGATCGAAATCCGTGCCGTTCTCCATACCCACGATCTCGTCCGTGACCAATCCGGTCGTAACGGCAAGATCGTCGATGCTGTAGCCGGCAGCCTGGCGCGCCTGGGCAATCAACCCAGCCACCTGATCCGGTGCGAGAACCTGTTCTGTCGAGGCACGAAAGTTATTAATGGAAACCGTCATGGTAATCTTCCTTCCGTCAAAATCTGCCGCTAGGCAGTGAAGGGGGCAAGCAGCCCGAAGTTCGACTGCACAATTTTGGTGCCGCCAGAGCCCAATAGATATGCATTGATGCCCCCACGGCAAGGGCATTCGCTGCACTGCAACAAAAAGTGTTGAGCGTCGTCGCAGATCCGAGCCCGTTGTTTGCCGCTTTTTCGAACAAAAACAGTCTTCGCGCGTTCTCTGCTCGAATAGGGACGTCAATATGCATCAGTCGAGTTCGAAACGTTTTGAAAATCTGGGTATACCCGGAAGCACCGATGCTGACATTCTCGAGGCGGCGCATCGCCTTGTGGAGCTTCACCTGACCTATTTGCGCGAACACGAGACGAAGAACGACCTCTTCGACGTGCGCGACCTGCCGGCCTCCAAGGACTCGCTGGTCAATGCTTTCCGGTTGACGCTTGCGACCGAGAACAGGACTCATATGCGCACGCTGTTGCTGAAGGCGGGCATGACATTGGCGCAGTTTCAGGAAAACATCGGTCGCCCGATGATTGTCAAATCGCAGGATGGCCAGAAACCAAACCAGGTCCGGCGGAGCGATATCGATGCTGCCGTAGCGCGGCGGTTCAACAAGGCCCTGGTCCAACTGGGCGAAGAACGCGCCAGGCTCGGCCGTGTGTTTCAGGACGCCATGCGGATTGCCGGCGACAAGCCGCTTCACTGATCTGAAATTCCAGGAAAAGAAGTGGTACGGTTGAGTGGGGTCGAACCACTGACCTCAGGCGCCACAAGCCTGCGCTCTAACCAACTGAGCTACAACCGCACAAGACGCCTAAATCGCGTCGCCGGTGCAGATACTGCCATCGGCAGCGTTTGGCAAGCCCCTTTTGAGAGAACGAAGCCAAAAATGGAATGGCCGCCCAGTCGGCGGCCATGGAATATGGGCGTGATGCGCTGGTCGCTATCACGCGGTTCGGAAATTTGCCATTGCCTTTTTGGCAGCGTCCTTGCCCGGCCGCGACACGTCTTCTGCAAGCTGGCGGGCCATGTCCTGCATGGATTTTGCCTGCTCGACCGTCGCCTCTGCCTGACGGCGGATGAACGAGGTCTGCAATTCGAAGAATTCCGACGCTGATTTGACGCCGAGCAGCGCCTGCATGTGCGAGAGCGACAGATCCGCATTGGACCGGAACGCTTCCAGTGCCTTCAGCCCGAGTTCAACGGAACCGGACTGGGCCGTGTGAACTGTGGATTCCACCGCCACGGTGGCTTCCTCTGTCGCGGCTTTCATCCTAGCATAGGCTTCACTGGACTGGCTTGCGCCCTGCCCGGTAAGGTCGCGAAGGCGTTCGCCAAGCTTCATGGGATCGAAAGCGGAAAACGAAAACATCTCTTCTGTGCCGTGTGTCATCGCGAAAGCTCCTCCAAGGCTCTACCCCGACTTTTAAATGGGCAAAAGCCGGAGTTGGATGCCTGAAATATAATCGCAAACGTTGTGCCGCGCAACGAATTTGTGCGGCGCACAAAAGCGCCGCCGTTAACCCTGACGGAGGTTTAACCGGTCGGCCTGTGGACCCCGGAAGGGGGGCAAGGTATTAACGAAGGATTAAGTCTCTCAGGAATGCCGGTAGTTAACCGACAGGTCGTTCATGTCCTCTGTACAGTACCCTTTCATCGACATCGCCGTCCACGAGCGCGTCAGGGAACGCTTTGCAGCGGGCGACGGTATAGTGCTGTTTTCCTCCGACATGCGCATGCCTCTGTGGGCGAACGGACGCGGTGCAGCGCTCTTCGGATTTGGCTCGATCTACGACCTGATCGATCAGGGGCCGAACCGCGCCGACGTGGCCTTTCGCCAAGTCGAGGCAACCGCACGCCAGCTTGCCAAGGTCGGCGATACAAGAGGCCTCGCAGTCCGCGTTATTTCCGGTTTCCAACGGGTCGTGCTTCGCGGGGCCTGTGAACTTGTCGAAGTCCATGGCGAGCGGGCCATTCTGTTTTCGGCAGCACCCGAGCGGGAGCTTGCAACGATCGCCGAGCGTGCGGAGCGGATGATCGAGGGCTTCGAGGAAGCAGACACCCATATCGCTATCGTTGACGCGGCAGGCAAGGTTGCTGCTGCCTCCGAGCGTTTTGGAAGTCTCGACATATCGGAAGCGGCGATCACGACACTTTCGGCGACGGCATCCGCCGATCCCAGCCGGCTTGCCAAACGGCCGATCATGACCGCCAAGGGCAACCTTCCGGCTGCCATCGGCAAGCTTTCGGACGCCCCTGCCCTCTACATTCTGTTCACTGTCGATATGGCGACCGATGACGCGGTTACCCCGCAAACCTTGGTTGATCCCGGCGTCGTTGCGATGGTGCCCGATGACGAGACTGCCGTCATCGACGCCCTTGCCGCGATCGAGGACGACGTTGAGGCTCAGGAAGAGTTCGAGCTTCCTGAAACCGTGACGGCGGCAGAGGCAACCGAGATCAACACGGTCGCGATTGAAGAGACTGCGGCGGACGAAGAAATTTACGAGCCCGCCGAGCAGCCGGAGCCGGTTGCGGAAATAGAGGCTGCGGTAACCGCGGTTAACGACGCAGCTACGGTTGCTGACGCGCCGGTCGATGGCGACGTACCAGTTGAAGAAGCGGCGGCGGTAGAGCCGGAGAGTGAAGAAGTCGATCTGGAGCCCGCTCCGGAAGCAGTTGCCGAAGACATCGTGTCGGAGGATGTTGTCGAAGACATTCCGGCGCATGAGATCGCGGAAGACCGCTTTCCGGCACCGGAGGCTGCGGAAGCATCCGAGCCCGCCGAAACACGGAGCGAGCAGGCTCTGACATCGGTCGCCGCTCCCGAAACTACGGTTGCCGAGCCCGATGCATCCGGCGACGTGGAAGGCTTTGTGTTCAGCCGCGATTCACGCGCTGTGCGTTTCGTCTGGAAGATCGATGCCGATGGGCAGTTTACAGAAGTCTCGGGCGAATTCGCCAAGGCCGTGGGACCGCATGCGGCAGATGTTGTCGGCATGGCGTTTTCCGACCTCGCCGCTCTCTTCCATCTCGATCCCGAGGGGCGCATCACCGAACTGCTCGGCAAGCGCGACACCTGGTCGGGCAAAACCATCTGGTGGCCGGTAGAGGGCACGGCACTTGTCGTGCCGGTCGATCTGGCGGCACTGCCCACCTATACCCGCAGTCGCGAATTCGACGGCTTCCGCGGCTTCGGCATCGTGCGGATCGCCGACGCCAAGGATGATCCTGACGCCACCGGCCTGACGCTTTCGCCGACGACGGTCGAGGATGAAGCGGTCAAGGAGACTGACGAACCGGGCATCGAGGACGCGGTAAACGACGCCGATCTGCCATCCGATGACGCGGAGCAGGTCTCCGACGTTCTGGAAGACCGCCCGGTGGAGACGGAAGCGCAACCGGCGGAGCCGGAAGCAACGTCCCCGTCTGATAGCGCCATCTACGGAACCACCTATTCCGATAGCGACCGTTCCGACGCTGCCCCGCTCGAGTGGCCGGCCGGTGAGCGTCCTGCGCTGCGGCTGGTCGAGAATCCCGGCCGTCGCCAGTCCGACAAGGTCATCCAGCTCGAAGAACACCGCGCCCGCCTGACGCCGGTCGAACAGGCGGCCTTCCGCGAGATTGGGCGCCAGCTCGACCGCGCAACGGAAGAAACGCCAGCAAACGCCGAGACTGCGCCGGCTGAACCAGCGCCGAGCAAAGCTTCCGCCGCAAGCGAGATTTCCGCAGAGAATACTGACGTTTCAGAGCCAGTGGCAGATGAGACTGATGTGACCAATGCTTGGCAGGAGCAGCCTGCTTCGCACGTGGCATCAGAAGAAGAGGTGCTTTCCGCCGAAGAGGCACCGGCCGCAGAAGACCACGTGTCGGATGAGGCCGAGATTGTCGCTCAGGCGGAAGACGAGGGCCAGAGCATCGAGGCATCCGAAACGGATCTCGACGGCAGCGCTTTTGACGACCACTTCGCCTCGGACTTCCCGCCTGTCGCTGCAAACGAGAACCAGAGCGACAGCGAGGACGACGCTGGCACGGAAATCCCGGCTGCGCCAATGATTGAGCCCGCAGATGTTGCGCCGGAGCCAGACCATGTCGAGCCATCCGACGTCCCTCTGCTGAGCATGATCCCGGTGCGCGAGCGCATCGGCCTCTCCGCCGAGATTGTCGATCAGATGCCGGTGGCACTGCTCGTTCACAACGGCGACACGCTGATCCATTGCAATCCGGAATTCCTCAAGCTGACCGGCTATGCATCACTTGAGGAACTGGAAGAGGTCGGCGGTCTGGATGCACTCCTGCAGCGTCAGGATTTCGATGGCGATGGTGCGAGACCAAGCGGCATGGTGGTGGTGCGCGCCGACGACGAGATCCTGCCGGTGACCGCACGTCTGCAATCGGTTCGATGGGACGACACGACGGCCCTGATGCTGGCGCTGATGCCGACGACATCCGACGCGTCGGAAGCAAACTCGCTGTCCGATCACCCGGGCGAGGAAATCCGCACGGTTGCCCGCACGGTCCGCCCTGCCGACCAGCTGGTCCGGCTGCAGGTGGAAGTCGAAGAGTTGCGTGCAATCCTGGAAACTGCGACCGATGGCGTCGTGCTGATCGGTGCGGATGGCGAGATCCGTTCGGTGAACAGGGCGGCAAGCGCGCTGTTCAACTACGATCAGGAAGAAATCGACGGCAAACCGTTCGTGATGCTGTTTGCCCATGAAAGCCAGCGGGCGATCGTCGATTATCTTTCCGGACTTGCCGGGCATGGCGTTGCCAGCGTGCTGAACGATGGCCGCGAGGTGATCGGTCGCGAAGCGTCCGGCGGGTTCTTGCCGCTGTTTATGACGATCGGCAAGCTGACCTCGTCGAACGGTTATTGCGCCGTGATCCGCGATATTACCCAGTGGAAGCGCACCGAAGACGAGCTTCGCACGGCAAAGCGCGCCGCCGAGACAGCCAACGCCCACAAGAGCGATTTCCTGGCGCATGTCAGCCACGAGATCCGCACGCCGCTTAACGCCATCATCGGCTTTTCAGACATGATGGCCGGCGAGCGGTTTGGGCCGATCGGCCATCCGCGCTATATCGAATATGCCAACGACATCGGTCGGTCCGGTCGCCACGTCCTCGACATCGTCAACGACCTTCTCGACATCTCGAAAATCGAAGCCGGCGAGATGGAGCTGGATTTCGTCGCTGTCGGTCTCAACGAGACGATATCGGAAGCCGTGTCGCTGGTGCAGCCGCAGGCAAACGGCCAACGGGTGATCATCCGCACCGCGCTGTCGCAGGCTGTGCCGCAAGTCGTGGCCGATCTGCGCTCGGTCAAGCAGATTGCACTCAACATTCTTTCGAATGCGATCCGCTTCACGCCATCGGGCGGGCAGATCGTGGTGTCGACCGCCTACGAGCCGAATGGCAGCGTGGCGCTGCGTATCCGGGATACCGGGATCGGCATGACCCGGGCGGAACTGGAACTTGCGATGAAGCCTTTCCGGCAGGTTGCCGGTGCTGCCCGCAAGCGTGGCGACGGAACAGGTCTCGGGCTGCCGCTTACCAAGGCGATGGTGGATGCAAACAAGGCAGCCTTCTCGATCAGCTCGGCGCCGAACGAGGGAACGCTGGTGGAAATCACCTTTCCGCCGCAGCGGGTGCTTGCCAACTGAACGCACGTAAAAAGAAGGCAGCCCTGAGGCTGCCTGGAATTGATGCTGTTCGAAAAGTGACGGAAGACTTCCTAATCAGCAAAGCCTGAGCCTTGCTCATCTTCCCTACACGAAAAGTATCATGCCGGATCAGTTTTGGCGGGCGAGGCTTAACACGCCGTTAAAAACCAATACCAGTTCCGGCAATGCAGGAACGGCGACCCGCAATGGCACAGGGCACCAGATGGCCGTCAATTCCGCAACTCCGCGACATTGGCAAACAGCTCCAGCGCGTCCGGGTTGGCAAGCGCCTCCCGATTTCTGACCGGCCGATTGTGAACGATATCGCGCACGGCAAGTTCGACGATCTTGCCGGATTTGGTGCGGGGAATATCGGCGACCTGGATGATCCTTGCCGGCACGTGCCGTGGCGAGGCGCCTGCGCGAATACGCGCCTTAATCTCCCTGGTCAGTCGGTCGTCCAGCGTCAGTCCGTCCGCCAGCCGGACGAACAGCACGACGCGCACATCCTCGTCCCAGTCCTGGCCGATACAGATCGCTTCGGCGATCTCGTCCATCTGCTCGACCTGATTGTAGATCTCAGCCGTGCCGATCCGAACCCCGCCGGGATTAAGCGTCGCATCGGAACGGCCATGGATGACGATGCCGCCATGGGACGTCCATTCGGCGAAATCGCCATGGCACCAGATGTTGTCGAACCGCTCGAAATAGGCGGCTCGGTATTTCTGACCGTCGGGATCGTTCCAGAACATCAGCGGCATGGAGGGGAATGCCTTGGTGCAGACCAGTTCGCCCTTTTCGCCACGCACCGGCTGGCCCTCGTCGTTCCAGACATCGACGGCAAGGCCGAGTCCCGGCCCCTGGATCTCGCCGCGCCAGACCGGCTTCAGCGGATTGCCCAGCACGAAGCAGGAGACGATATCCGTGCCACCGGAGATGGAGGCGAGATGGACGTCGTTCTTGATGCCCTGATAGACGAAGGAAAAGCCTTCCGGTGACAGCGGCGAGCCCGTCGAGGTCACGAGGCGAAGGGTGGACAGATCGTGGCTCTGCGCAGGCACGATGCCACTTTTGCGCACGGCGTCGATATATTTCGCGGACGTGCCGAAAACGGCGAACCGCTCCTGTTCCGCATAGTCAAACAGGATGTTGCCATCCGGAGCAAAGGGCGAACCGTCATAGAGGCAGAGTGTGGCGCCAACTGCGAGACCGGAGACCAGCCAGTTCCACATCATCCAGCCGCATGTGGTGAAATAGAACAGGTTTTCACCCGGCTCGATGCCGCAATGCAGCCGATGTTCCTTCACATGCTGGAGAAGCGTGCCGCCGGCCGAGTGGACGATGCATTTCGGGATGCCGGTCGTGCCTGACGAAAACAGGATGTAGAGCGGATGCGAGAACGGCAGCGGCTCGAATTCGACGGTCCGTGCCGTAAATGGCGCCAGGAAATCGGCAAGCGCGCGGCCGTCGGATAGGGTCTTTGCGAGCGGCGCGGCATTCTTGTCCTGCGACCCTGCATAGGGCACGACCAGAACCGGTACGCCGAGCGTCTTTGAAACCGCGTCGACCTTTGCCGACACATCCTGCAGTTTGCCGTTGTACCAGTAGCCATCGCAGGTGATGAACAGCTTTGGGCCGATCTGTCCGAACCGGTCCAGCACGCCCTGTTCACCGAAATCCGGTGAGCAGGAAGACCAGATTGCCCCGATAGAGGCTGCTGCCAGCATGCAGGCGATCGTTTCAGGCATATTCGGCATCATCGCGGCGATGCGATCTCCCCTGCCGATGCCGAGTGCGCGGTATGCCTGCTGAAGCCTTGACACCTCGCCCTGCAACCTTTCCCAGGACCAACGGTCCTTGACCTTGTCCTCGCCCCAGAAGACCAGAGCGTCCGAGGTCTTCGCGTCGGCTCCGCTGCCGGCAAGCAGGTTTTCGGCGAAGTTCAGGCGTGCATGGGGAAAGAAGCGGGCGGCGAGCATCTCGCCATCGTCGTCCAGGTAGACGTCGCCCTTGTCGCCCTTGACGCCGCAGAAATCCCAGACGGCGGACCAGAAATCGCCGCGCTGTTCGATCGACCAGCTGTGGAATGCGTCGTAATCCTCAAAACCGATTGAATACCGCTCGCTGCACCAGACGATGAAGCGGGCAAGCGGTGCTGTCCGCAACGTCTCCTCCGATGGCGACCAAAGCGGCTGCTGCTCACTCATGCAATTCTCCTCCTATGCCGTTCACAGGCGCGTCCCTGACCGTCTGTATATCATGCGATCGAGGGGGATAAAGCACGGGAGCGCGCGCTTGCTGCATTTGCGCGACGCCGGCATTTCCTATATTCGCGTGAGCCATGCCCAACGAGACAGACGGAAAGCTGCGCAGGACCTTCGGACGCCCCTTAGGGAAGCGGACGCGCATCGCCTTGATCGTCTTGGTTTCGCTGCTGAGCCTCTTCGTCGCCTTCCAGCTCGCGGCACCCTTCCTTGTTTCGACCGTGCTGGTACGGGAACGGATGGAGCGCGCCGTCGAGGAATGGATCGGCCACGACGTGTCGATCGGCGGACAGCCGTCGCTTGCCTTCTGGCCGGAGCCGCGCATCACATTCTCCGATGTAATGGTTCGCAACATCGATCATGGCAAGAAAGGCATGCTTGGCAGCGTCCGTGAACTGTCGGCGTCGTTCGATCTTCTGGGCGCGCTGGTGGGACAGCCGGAATTCAAGGATTTCCACCTCAAGGACCCGCAGCTTTTCGTGCTGCGCAAACCGGATGGGCGACTGGACTGGACCAATGACGGATTGCTCAGCCGCGCCGTTCGTGCTGTCAAAAGCGATGGCACCGGTCAGTCGCTGGACAATGCGAATGATGCGCCGATCGGCGATGTCCTGATCGAGAACGGCACGCTTCAGATTACCAACGAAGAGGATGGCCGCATCGTCCGGGTCGACCGGATCGACAGTGAGATCGACTGGTCCTATCTTTCACGCAGCGCGAGCTTCAAGGGCCAGGCAACGATTGCCGGCCGCAGGGTCACGGCCGATATCACCTCGCGCCAGCCTCTGCTTTTGTTTTCGGGCCGCAGCAGTAGCACATCAGGCTCAATCCAGTCGGACCTGTTCAACGCGAAATTCAGCGGCGTCGTCAACCTCGCGAGCCACGGCTTTTTGTCCGGAGATGCCGAATTTGCAACGGCGGACGGCGCCAAAGCCATGCAGTGGATGGGGTTCGATCTGCCAGGCACGGAAAAGCTGAAGCAGCTCTCCGTGAAGGCGCGGCTGATCACCAACGATACGGCGATGCGGTTCGAAAGCCTGTCGCTCGGTATCGACGACATCACGGCAAGCGGCATTCTGGACCTGACCATGCCGGCGGATGCGCCCCCGCGGCTGACGGGGACGCTCGCCCTCAACACCCGCGACGTGTTGCCGATGCTGGCCGAGATCGCGCCGCGACTTCTCGACAAAAGCGATCCCGCCGCAAGACTGCGCGACCGGCTCGAGCTGGATTTGAGGCTTTCCGCACAAAGCGTCGAGATCGGCCCCTTCCAGCTCAGCGAAGTTGCCGTCGGCATCATGAACATCGGTGACCAGTCACGGATCGATATTCTCGACAGCGATTTCGAAAACGGACGACTGACCGGCCGCATCGCGACGATCAAGGACGGGGAAACGGGCGGCGTTGCAATAAGGCTCTCCGTGCAGGACGCCGACTTCGCCAGCGCGATCAGCCGGCTTGGCCTGAAGGCCCCGCTACCCGGGGCCTCGGGCTCGCTCGAACTGGCGCTGGACGTGGCGCGACCGGTGACGGCGGAAACGCTGCGCAACGCCAAAGGATCGCTGCGCTTTCGTGCCGGCAGCGGAACTCTGGCCGGTGTAGACATGGCAGGCATAAGACGGCTGGCGACCCAAAAACCCTATTTCACGCTGAGCGAAGCAGGGACAGGACCTTACGAATTCCAGAGCGTCGATATTAACGTCACCGTCGCTGATGGTTTAGCCGATATCCGCAACGGGCTGATCGTTGGAACCAACGAGCGTATTACGCTCAACGGCATCGTGCCCTATGCCAATAACAGCCTCGCGCTTTCTGCCGGTGTGCTCACAGATTCGAGCGGAACAACCAGCGGGGACGCTGCCGCTGGTCGCCCGGATGCCACCCAATTTTTCATTGGGGGATCCTGGCAGAACCCGGTGATCTGGCCGGTCGTGAAGCCCGCGTCGAAGATCACCGAATGACGTACGCCCTGAAAGTTCAGCTGCCTGTCCGCAGCGCCATATGCTCGTCGCGGATGCGCCGGACCTCGGCGCGCTTGGTGCCGATCGAGGTGGCGATGACGCCGAGTGTCACCAGCGCGATCAGGATCGTGCAGATTGCGTTGATCTCCGGCGTCACACCGAGCCTCACCTGCGAATAGATCTTGATTGGCAGCGTGGTGGCACCTGGCCCAGTGTTGAAGCTTGCGATCACAAGGTCGTCCAGCGACAGGGTGAAGGCGAGCATCCAGCCGGAGATGACGGCGGGCAGGATCAGCGGCAGGGTAATCTGGAAGAACGTCTTGACCGGCGGGCAGCCGAGATCGAGCGCTGCCTCTTCCAGACTGCGATCGAAGGTCAGTAGCCGCGACTGAACGACGATCGCCACGTAGCACATGGTGAAGGTCGTGTGGGCGATGATGACGGTCCAGAACCCGCGATCGACGCCGATCGCCACGAACAGAAGAAGCAGCGACAGGCCGGTGATGACCTCCGGCATGACCAGCGGCGCATAGATCATGCCGGAAAACAGCATTTTTCCAGGAAACTTCTGGTAGCGGACCAGCGTCAGCGCTGCCAGCGTGCCGAGGATGGTACCGAACGTGGCGCTCAACAGACCGACGCGGGCCGTGACCCAGGCGGCATCCATAAGACCCTGGTTCGACCACATCGAGACGTACCAGTTGAGCGAGAAGCCGCCCCAGACCGTGACGAGCCGCGAGGCGTTGAACGAGTAGACGACCAGAATGATAATGGGGATGTAGAGGAAGGCGAAGCCAAGCGTCAGGACGGTGGCATCAAGGCGGTTCTTTGTCATCTCACGCCACCTTCTTCTGCTGGTTCTGGAAGATGGCGATCGGCACGACCAGCATCAGGAGCAAGACCACTGCTACGGCCGAGGCAAGCGGCCAGTCGCGGTTGCTGAAGAACTCCGTCCACAGCGTCTTGCCGATCATCAGCGTATCGGCGCCGCCGAGCAGATCCGGGATGACGAATTCGCCTGTGATCGGGATGAAGCAGATCATCGAGCCTGCGATGACGCCCGGCAGCGACAGCGGGAAGGTGATTTTCCAGAACGCCTTCCACGGCGGGCAGCCGAGATCGTTGGCGGCTTCCAGCAGAGTATTGTCCATCTTTTCGAGCGCCGCATAGAGCGGCAGGACCATGAAGGGCAGATAAGAATAGACGATGCCGATAAAGACGGCCGTGTCGGTTCGGAAGATCTCCACCTGTTCGTCAGGTCCCATCAACCCGATCGTCTGCAAGGCGAGCGTCAGCAACCCGTCCGGCTTCAGGATGCCGATCCAGGCATAGACGCGGATCAGGAACGAGGTCCAGAACGGCAGGATGACCAGCATCAGCAGGATCGGCCGGATGGAATTGGGTGCGCGCGCCATGGCAAGCGCCATCGGATAGCCGATGAGGAGAAGCAAGAACGTCGAGATCGCGGCAATCCGCAGCGACGACATATAGGCCTGGAAGTAAAGCGGGTCCTCGGTGAGAAACAGGTAGTTCTCGATGTCCAGCTCGGAGACGAAATCGCTGATGGCGCCCCAGCCGCCGAACACCGGCGTATAGGGCGGCATGGCAATGGCCGTGTCCGACAGCGAGATCTTGAAGATGATCAGGAAGGGCGCGACGAAGAACAGCAGCAGCCAGAGATAGGGCACTGCGACGACCAGCCAGCGGGCCGGGTTGGCATGCGGATTGTCGGCTGTCGTATCGGCCATGATCGCGCTCCCTATCGTGTCAGCACAAGGCCGGCATCGCGTGACCAGGTCAGCCACACCATGTCGCCGAAGGTGATCGGCCGATCGACCAGGCGCGAGACGTTGGCCTGCGCGGCGCGGACGATACGGCCGTCCTCCATCTTCACGAGAAATACCGAGAAGTCGCCGAGATAGCCGATGTCCCAGACTTCGCCATAGGCCGCATTGAGGGACGTATCGGCGGGCTGTTCCTGCGAGATGCGCACCTTTTCCGGGCGGACCGCGTAGGCGACGTGATCTCCCTTGACGGCCTGGCATTCCTGTTCTGCGGCAACGCTCAGACCGTCGCTGTCGATCCGCACCAGGCCGGGGGCGCCGAGCGCGCTATCGGTTTGCGTCACCGTGCCTTCGAGGATGTTGATATCGCCGATGAAGTCCGCCACGTAGCGGCTGTTCGGGGCCTCGTAGATTTCGGCCGGCGTTGCCACCTGCATGATGATGCCCTTGTCCATGACCGCGATACGGTCGGACACGGTCATCGCCTCTTCCTGGTCGTGGGTGACGATGAGGAAGGTGAGTCCCAGCGTCTGCTGGATATCCATCAGTTCGAACTGGGTTTCCTCGCGCAGCTTCTTGTCCAGCGCGCCGAGCGGTTCGTCGAGCAGCAGGACCTTCGGGCGCTTTGCGAGCGACCTTGCCAGCGCCACGCGCTGGCGCTGGCCGCCGGAAAGCTGTGCCGGCTTGCGCTTGGCGAACTGCTCCAGCTTGACGAGCTTCAGCATTTCCTCGACGCGGGTATCGATCTCGCCCTTTGGCAAATTGTCCTGCTTGAGACCGAAGGCGATGTTCTTTTCAACCGACATATGCGGGAAGAGCGCGTAGGACTGAAACATCATGTTGGTCGGGCGCTTGTAGGGCGGAACACCGGAAATGTCCTTGCCCTGCAAAAGGATGCGGCCTTCCGTCGGCTCCTCGAAGCCTGCCAGCATCCGCATCAGCGTCGTCTTTCCGCAGCCGGACGGCCCGAGCAGCGAGAAGAATTCCCTCTCGTAGATATCGAGCGTCAGATTATCGACGGCGGTGAAATTGCCGAAGCGCTTGGTGATGTTTTCAAAGCGGATGAAGGGCACCGAAGCCGGATCGGTCCACGGAGAGAATTTTCGTTTTACCGGTCCGAGTGTCTTTGCCATCGCCTGCCCCGCCTGCCCTAAAGAAATATTGCCAGAAACAGATCGGGGCAGGTTTTGCCTGCCCCGAAGCCGATGGTTACTTGCCGGTCTTGATCTGGGTCCAGAGCCGGTTCAGCACGCGCTGTTCCTTGGGCCCGTAAGGCGAGATCGTGAAGAGCTTCTTGGTGACCTCTTCGGTCGGGTAGACCGCCGGGTTTTCCAGGACTTCCTTGTCGATGAACTTCTGCGAGGCCAGGTTGCCGTTGGCATACTGAACGTAGTTCGATGCCTTGGCGATCACTTCGGGCTTCATCAAGTAATTGATGAATTCATGCGCTTCGGCCACGTTCTTTGCATCGGCCGGGATCGCAAGGTTGTCGAACCACATATAGGTTCCTTCCTTGGGGATCGAGAACTCGATGTTGACGCCGTTCCTGGCTTCCTCGGCGCGGGTCTTTGCCTGCAGAATGTCGCCCGACCAGCCGATGGTGATGCAGATGTCGCCGTTGGCGAGATCATCGATATAGGACGAGGAGTTGAACGTCTTTGCCGAGGAGCGGATGTCGGAATAGACCTTGCCGCCGGCTTCGAGATCCTTCGTTTCCTTGCTGTCGGGATCCTTGCCGACATAGTTCATGCCGATCGCGAAGGTTTCATCGGATGCGTCGAGGATGTTGACGCCGCAGGACTTGAGCTTTGCAGCATTTTCAGGCTTGAACAGCACGTCCCAGCTGTCGAGGGGCGTATCGCCGAGTGCCTTCTTGACCTTATCGACATTGTAGCCGATCCCGGTCGTGCCCCACATGTAGTTGACGGCGTATTCGTTGCCGGGATCGTATTTGGCAAGACGCGCCGAGATTTCCGGCCACAGGTTGGAAAGGTTGGGGATCTTGGACTTGTCGAGCTTCTGGAAGACGCCGGCCTGGATCTGGCGGGCGAGGAACGGGGCGGTCGGCACCACGACGTCGTAACCGGAGCCGCCGGCAAGCAGCTTGGTTTCCAGGATATCGTTGCTGTCAAAGACGTCGTAGACAACCTTGATGCCGGTTTCCTTGGTGAAGTCCTTCAGGATCGATTCATCGATGTAATCGGACCAGTTGTAGACATGCACCGTCCGTTCCTGGGCGGACACGTTCGACACGCCGAAAGCGGTCGCAGCCAATGCGGCGGCTATGCTGAGCAAATGGGCTTTCATCAATTCTCTCCTGTTGCAGCACCTGCAGCCACCGCCCCTGCGCGGCAGGACGGTTCGCGCGAATTTCCCTATAATTTTGAGGAGAGTAGAAAGGAATTCCCCAGGCCACAAGGGGGAATGTGCAATGCAGCAGCGGTTACCGGAAATCGACGCCGCCCGAACCCATGCCCTTGTGCCAAGCCGAAATCGCAACCGGCTCATCGTTCACAAAAAAGGGCGGCCCGAAAGCCGCCCCTTGTCATTTCATCTTCCCGCGCTCAGGCTGCCCGGCTATCCTGACGGGCCATTGATCTCTGGCTGTCGATCTTGAACTGCTGGACGAGGCCGAGCAGCATATCCGCCTCTTCAGCAAGACGACGGCTCGCCTCGCTGGTTTCGCCCACCATGGCACCGTTCTGCTGGGTCATCTGATCCATCTTGTTGACGGAGCTATTGATGTCCTGAAGCGCTGCGGCCTGGTCGCGGCTGGCAGTGGCGATCGTATCGACATGCTTGCTGATGATGGTGATGTCGCTGCTGATCGTGGCCAGCACTTCGCCCGCTTCCTGCACCAGCGTCGATCCGGAATGGACCTCGTGGCTGGACTGGTCGATCAGGCCCTTAATTTCCTTGGCCGCATCGGCGGAGCGCTGGGCCAGTTCACGGACTTCCTGGGCGACGACCGCAAAGCCCTTGCCGGCATCCCCTGCCCGCGCGGCTTCGATGCCGGCGTTCAAGGCGAGAAGGTTGGTCTGGAAGGCGATGTCGTCGATGACGTCGATGATCAGTTCGATCTTCTTGGACGCTTCCTCGATCTTGCCCATCGCTTCGACGGCATTGCGGACCACGGTGCCGGAACTGTCGGCGCTCTTCTTGGTCTGCGTCACGGCGTCATTGGCTTCACGAGCGCGTTCGGCAGAGGAGCGCACGGTGACGGTGATCTCGTCCACGGCGGCTGCCGTCTCTTCGAGCGACGCGGCCTGGCTTTCGGTGCGGCGTGACAGGTCCGTCGACGAGTGGCTGAGATCGGAGCTGCTCTTCTGGATCGAGAGCGTGCTGGCCCGGATATGCGTCATCGTTTCACGCAGCCGCAGGATCGAATTGTTGAAATCGGTCCGCAGGCCTTCAAGACGACCGGAGAACGGCGTGTCGATCGATGCGGACAGATCGCCCTGGGACAGACGCGACAAGGCCGATCCAAGCTGCGTGACGGCGTGCTCGATCTGGGCGTCGACATGCTGCTTTTCGGTATCGTTGCGATGGCGATCCGCTTCCGCTTCGGCACGCTCTGCGGCGCTGCGGCTTTCGATCAGCTGCTTTTCGCGGTCCTTATCGCGGAAAACCTCAAGGGCTCTGGCAATGTTGCCGAATTCGTTCGGCAGCTGGAGATAGGGGATCGCACTCTTGTTATCGCCCTGCGCAATGGCGCGGACGCTGCCGGTCAGCACGCCGAGCGGGCGCACGAGTGCCCGGATGGCGAAAAAGCTGAAGAAGCCGAGCACCAGAAGCGCGATCGCCGACGTGCCGATGAGGATATAAGCAGACGACGCGATATGGGCGAAATAGACTTCCATCGGAACACCGATGAAGAGGACGCCGGTGACTGCACCTGCGGCATTGGTGATCGGGTAATACCCGGTCATGTAGTCCTTGCCGAACAGAACCGCGTTTCCGAAATAGGATTCGCTCTTTCCGAGCTTCGGCTGCGCCGGATGTTCGGGAGCAAGCTTCGTGCCGATGGCGCGCTCACCCTTCTCAGTCTTCACGTTGGTGGAGATGCGGACGTAGTCTGCGCCCTGCTTTTCAAAGATCGTTGCAACGCCGCCGATGGCAGCAGCGGCACGGTCGACCACATCATGGCCTTTCAGAGCGCCTTCGCCCTGGAGAACCTTGTTGACGACTTCGTCGCGGATCTCGGTCTTCGCACCGGGCAGTTCCAGCTCATAAAGAAGCCCCAGCGTGCGCATCGCCTTATAGGCATCGGCACGTGCACTCGACATGACGTCGTTCCGAAGATTGACATAGGCAAGCCCGGAAAGAGTAGCCGCTGCCACGGAAACGAGAAATAGGCAGAGGAGAACAATCCGGGATACAACGGATGAGGGGAGAAGCTTCTTGGTCAAAACAGGGCTCTTTCCAAAATGTGAGAGACACTGTTGTTTTTGACGGAGATATCTGAAGATTAGATAAATAGGAAATTGACGTAACTCAAGCGACCGACGTAGATCCAGAGCTACACCGACGCCGTTACTCGTTCACACATTCCTTGCCGCAGCAAGGCAGCGGGGAGACTACGTCAGAAGTAGAAAGGAACCGAAAGAAGAGCAACAGTTGCTCCAATCGCCATCGCCAGAAATCTTACGCGGATCAACTTTGCGTTATCCTGGGTCTTGGCAATAGCAATTGCACGGGCGCTGCGGGTCTTCTGCATAGGTATCCGACTCCACGATCTTGGTGATGGCCGCCGGAAGCCGGCGGGTACGCAGCCTATAGACCAAACAAATGGGCTGGCATTAAGGCAGCATCCTCCAGGCATATTAACAACACCTGAATCGAGCACAACTGGCATTTCTACCTAGAGGCTGTCTCCGCAAGCATAGCCGGAAGACCAGGCCCACTGGAAGTTATAGCCGCCAAGCCAGCCTGTAACGTCGACGCACTCGCCGATGAAATACAAGCCTGGCACGGCCTTGGCCTGCATCGTTTTGGAATCCAGTGCGGAAGTATCGATACCACCCAGCGTGACCTCGGCCGTGCGATACCCTTCCGAACCGGCGGGGCGGATCTTCCAGTCCTGGATCGATGCTGCAAGCCCTGTCAGCATCTTGTCGGAGAGATCCGCGAGATTGCCAGTGACGCCGCGGTTTTCCACGAAATACTGAGCAAGACGCTTGGGCAGTAATTCGCCAAGCGCCGTCTGCGCCGCCTGTCTGCCGTTCGTCTTGCGGGCCGCCTTCAGTGCATCGCTGATTGAGGCATCCGGTTCGATCGACAGCGTAATGTCGTCACCTTCCCGCCAATAGGAGGAAATCTGCAGGATGGACGGGCCACTGAGGCCGCGATGGGTAAACAGCATGGCCTCGCGAAATCCCGTCCGGCCGTGGCGCACTTCTGCAGGAACCGCGATCCCAGACAGCGGCGACAGTTTTTCGAGTGTGTTCTGATCGAAGGTCAGCGGCACGAGGCCGGGGCGCGTCTCGACCAGCTTGAGCCCGAACTGCGCCGCAATCTCGTAGGCAAAGCCCGTGGCGCCCATTTTCGGGATGGACTTGCCGCCCGTCGCCACCACCAGCGACCCGGCTTCGAACTGGCCGGCAGAGGTGGCCAGCCGATATCCGTCGGGCGATTTTTCGATGCCGTCGATCGCCGTCTGAAGCTTCAGGGACACTTTCGCGGCCGACATTTCCGCCAGCAGCATCGCGATGATGTCCTTGGCGCTGTTGTCGCAGAACAGTTGGCCGAGCGTCTTTTCATTCCAGGGAATCCGATGCCGTTCCACCAGATCGAGGAAATCGCGGGCCGTGTAGCGGGCAAGTGCCGATTTGACGAAATGCGCGTTGCCGGAGAGGTAATGCTGGGGGGCCGCACCGATATTGGTAAAGTTGCAGCGGCCGCCTCCCGAGATGCGGATCTTTTCGCCGGGCGCCTTGGCATGATCGAGCACCAGCACCGAGCGACCACGCTGGCCGGCGCGGATGGCGCACATCATGCCGGCGGCACCGGCGCCCAACACGATCACATCGAATTTCTGTGCCAATGGTCATCCTCTCGTCATCGACTTGCTGTTTTCGATTGGAGCCTCCAAGTCAAGATGGCGGGGGCACAATAGCGAATTCAGCCTGCTCCTCGCCAAGAAGTCAGCGCGCTCTCAGCCAAAGAGTGTTCCCAAACATCATTCCATGGCTATGATGGGGCTCCGATCAACATGACCCCGGTGTGTTATGCCGCGCAAGAAATCATCCCCTGTCCTGGCAACCGGAACCGTGGCGAAAGCCGCGACAGCCCAGCCGACACTGACTTCGCTTCGCGGCGTTGCAGACTGGCGCGAGGCAGCCGCTTGGCTTCGGGCACGCGGGATCGAAGACATCGAATGCATCACGCCCGATCTAGCCGGCGTGCCGCGCGGCAAGATGATGCCCTCGTCGAAGTTTACCTCCAACACCTCGCTGGCGCTGCCTTCCGCGCTCTATCGCCATACCATCTCCGGTGAGTATCCCGACGAGACGGCAAACTTCCGCTATGAGCCGCGCGACAGCGATCTCAAGCTGATGCCTGATCTCTCGACGCTTGCCGTCGTGCCCTGGGAGAGCGACCCGACGGCGCAGGTGATCTGCGACATCGTCGACACCGATGGTCAGGCGGTGTCCTATACGCCGCGCAACGTTTTGAAGAATATCGTCAAGCTCTATAACGACCGCGGGTGGAAGCCCGTCGTGGCGCCGGAGATCGAGTTCTATCTGGTCGCCAAAAACGACGACCCGGATTATCCACTGCATCCGCCGAAGGGCCGCTCCGGTCGGTCGATCCTCGGTGGACAGAGCTATTCGATTGCCGGCATCAACGAGTTCGACGAACTGATCGACGACATCTACCATTTCTCCGAAAAGCAGGGCCTCGAGATCGATACGCTGATCCACGAGGAAGGCCCGGCGCAGCTGGAAATCAATCTTCGCCATGGCGATCCGGTGGAACTAGCCGACCAGGTCTTCATGTTCAAGCGCACCATTCGCGAGGCGGCGCTGAAACACGGCATCTATGCAACCTTCATGGCAAAGCCGATGCAGGGCCAAGCGGGATCTGCGATGCATATCCACCAGTCGGTGGTGGAAATCGAGACCGGCAAGAACGTCTTTTCCAACGCCGACGGTTCGGCATCGGAGGAATTCTTCCACTTCATCGGCGGTATGCAGGCCTTCATCCCGAAGGCGCTGGTGATGATGGCGCCTTACGTGAATTCCTACCGGCGCCTGACGCCGGATATGGCGGCACCCGTCAACTCCGCCTGGGGTTACGACAACCGCACCACGGCCTTTCGCGTACCGGTTTCGGACGCGAACTCGCGGCGTGTCGAGAACCGGTTGCCGAGCTCCGATGCAAATCCGTATCTTGCGCTTGCTGCCTCTCTCGGCTGCGGCCTGCTCGGCATCAAAAACAGACTCGATCCGACACCGCCCACGGAAGATTCCGCCAATGAAGGCGAGATCGACCTGCCGCGCGACCTTCTGAAGGCCGTCTCGCTGCTCGAGGACGAGCCGGCGCTTGCGGAAGTGTTCAGCAAGGAATTCATCGGCCTTTATGCCGGCGTGAAGCGTGGGGAGTTCGAGACGTTCATGCAGGTGATCAGCCCTTGGGAACGGGAATTCCTGCTCCTCAACGTGTGAGGGAAAAGGTATCTTGGACAATTGGCAGAGCCCCATCGCCTCGGGCATTTCTTGGTATCAGGCAAGCGTTGGCGACCGGGCGACCTACCCTCCCCTCGACGGCTCGAAGAGCGTTGACGTTGCCATCATCGGCGGCGGCTATACCGGGCTCCAGGCCGCCTACACGCTGGCGAAAGCCGGCACGTCGGTGGTGCTGATCGAGGCCGCGCATTTTGGCGATGGCGCATCGGGACGCAATGGCGGACAGTTGGGCACCGGCCAGCGCTCATGGCCGGAAGAGATCGAGGAAAAGCTGGGTTTCGAGCGCTCGAAAGCGCTGTTCGACATGGCCGAGGGCGCCAAGCGCTATCTGATGGATTTCGCGTCCGCCCACGGCATCGACATGGAATACGTGCCGGGACAGCTGAACGTTGCCCACAAGCGGGGATACGAGCGATATTACCAGGCCAATGCCGCAATCGCGGCCGAGCGCTACGGCTATCCGCATGTGACGTTCATGGGCGCGGAGGAAACCGCCGAGCGGGTCGGCACGACCGACTACCATTGCGGCGTGCGCGACATGGGAACCGGCCATATCCATCCGCTGAAGCTCCTGATCGGACTGGCACGGGTGGCGCATGACGCAGGCGCTGCGATCCACGAGGAAACGCCGGCAACCAGGATCACGCAGTCCGGCGGCAAGACGCTGATCGAGACGCCGCGCGGCACGATTTCGGCCGCTCGGGTGCTGCTTGCCACCAACGCCTATATCGGCAATCTCGAACCGGTGACCGGCGCGCATATCATGCCGATCGGATCCTTTATCGCGGCAACCGAACCGCTCGACGAGTTTCCGCAGGTCATTCCCGGTGGCGAGGCCGTCTGCGACAGCCGTTTCGTGGTGCGCTACTTCCGCAAGTCGCTGGACAACCGGCTGTTGTTCGGTGGCCGCGAGGTCTACACGTCGAGCAATCCGAAGGACACGGCAGAGGCCATCCGCCGCCAGATCGTCGATACCTATCCGGCGCTGAAGGATGTCCAGATCACCCATGCCTGGGGCGGCAATGTCGGGATTACCCTGCCGCGACATCCGTTCGTTCGCGAGGTGATGCCGGGCGTCACATCGATCGGCGGCTATTCCGGTCATGGCGTGATGCTGTCGAATTATTGCGGCAAACTCTACGCCGATATGGTCCTGGGAAATCGCACAGAGCTCGATTATCTGCGGGACCTCGACATACCGTCCTTCCCCGGCGGGCGGCGCATGCGAAGCCCTCTTCTGTTCCTCGCGCTGACTTGGTTTGCGCTCAGAGACAGGATGTGAGACGCCTCCCCTACCGCCCAGTTGCGATTTCGGGCTAGCGTTTTTAAATCGATTAGAATATGTGTTCCACCAACTATGCGAGATGAAAGAATAGCGATGAGCAGCCAGATCATCCCAGTCGAGCCGTTTGATTGCGTCGTTTTCGGCGGCACCGGCGACCTTGCGGAGCGCAAGCTTCTGCCGGCCCTCTACCATCGTCAGATCGAAGGCCATTTCACCGAACCAACCCGAATCATCGGCGCATCGCGCAGCGCGCTTTCGCACGACGACTACCGCAAGTTCGCCCAGGACGCTCTCAAGGAGCACCTCAAGAAGGGTGAATACGACGAGGCGGAAGTCGAGAAGTTCTGCAAGCGTCTCTATTACGTGTCCGTTGATGCGAAATCGGAAGGCGGATGGGCCGAACTGAAGAAGCTGCTCGACGAGGGCAAGGACCGCGTCCGCGTGTTCTATCTCGCCGTCGCGCCTGGAATTTTCGGTGCCATTTCCGAAAAAATCCGCGATCACAAGATGATCACCAAGCAGACCCGTATCGTCGTCGAAAAGCCGATCGGCCGCGACCTTGCGTCAGCGCTGGCGCTCAACGACCAGATCGGCAAGGTCTTCCCGGAAGAACAGATCTTCCGCATCGACCACTACCTCGGCAAGGAAACCGTGCAGAACCTGATGGCGCTGCGGTTTGCCAACGCGCTCTATGAGCCGCTGTGGAACGCCAACCATATCGACCACGTGCAAATCACCGTTGCCGAAGCGGTGGGCCTCGAAGGTCGCGCGGGTTACTACGATACGGCGGGTGCTCTGCGCGACATGGTGCAGAACCACATCATGCAGCTCGTGTGCCTTGTGGCGATGGAAGTCCCATCGTCGATGGACCAGGAAGCCGTTCGCGACGAAAAGCTGAAAGTGCTGCGTGCGCTGAAGCCGATCAACGAATCCAACGTTCAGCAGATGACGGTGCGCGGCCAGTACCGCGCCGGCGCTTCGGCAGGCGGCGCCGTCAAGGGCTACCTGGAAGAGCTGGAAGGCGGCGTTTCCAACACCGAGACCTTCGTTGCCATCAAGGCCGAAATCGGCAACTGGCGCTGGGCCGGCGTTCCCTTCTACATCCGCACCGGCAAGCGCCTTGCCAGCCGCATGTCGGAAATCGTCATCACCTTCAAGCCGATCCCGCACAATATCTTCGATGCGAGTGCTGGCCGGATTGCAGCCAACCAGCTGATCATCCGCCTGCAGCCGGACGAAGGCGTCAAGCAGTCTCTGATGATCAAGGATCCGGGTCCGGGCGGCATGCGCCTGCGCGAAGTGTCGCTGGACATGAGCTTTGCCGCCGCCTTCAACGTGCGCAATCCGGATGCTTACGAGCGTCTGCTGATGGACACGATCCGTTCCA
>Ga0213836_100032_pt1 | contig 183918 bp, 165 predicted proteins | sample SWPATP03_FD_160578 | JGI IMG/M metagenome (GOLD analysis project Ga0213836, IMG submission 160578) | Coastal seawater microbial communities from Marineland, Florida, United States - SWPA TP0 #3 | ecosystem: Environmental > Aquatic > Marine > Coastal | place: USA: Florida | collected 2016-08-05
CATCCCGAACTCGGAAGTGAAACGCACATGCGCCGATGGTAGTGTGGCTCGCCCATGTGAGAGTAGGTCATCGCCAGGGGCTTTATCCCAAAACGCCGGTCCACATGGACCGGCGTTTTTCTTTGCGCCGAAGGTAGGTGGCGGACGGGACGGCAAATCATGGGCGGAGCATGCCTGGGCAAGGCAGTGTGTCCGGCTCCGGCTCCGGCTCCGGCTCCGGCTCCGGCCGCCAGCCACCCGCCGGTCCCTGATTATTTCTGGCCGTCGGGAGCGCAAGTAGCGCCATTATGGCGATGCCCGTTCGGGCATTATCAAAGCGCCGCCACGACGAAAATGGCCACGTTGATCACCAGCGCCACGAGCCACACCAGGCTGCGCTCGAGGTGGCGGTCGGCCAGGTACAGCAGGCCGTAGATCAGGCGCGCGGCGATGTAGGCGATCGCCAGCAGGTCGACCAGTCCGCCGCCGTTGCCCTGCAGGTGGGCGATGATCACCGCCGCGGCGAACAGCGGGAAGGCCTCGAAGCTGTTCTGGTGCGCGGCGTGGGCCCGTGCGGGAAACCCCTCCAGTCGCGCCTGCCACTGGCGCGGGTGCCGATTGTTGAAGCGCTCCCCCTTCACCTTGGCCACGCCGGTCCACAGGATCGGCATCAGGCCGGCCACCAGCACACACCACAGCGCCAGGCTCATCGGTTACTCCTCAGCAGGGTTGGTGCACCGAGTATGGCACCGCCCAGGTCTGCGCCGGACGCGCCGTCCGGGCCATCCGGATGCCGTCCGGCGCGTTGCGGCTGCAGCGGATCGACTGCTATACTTCCGCGTCTTGGCTGGGCGGCTTGCCCACCGTATCCCGAACACCCAGGTGCATCGCGTGCTCAACTCCATGGCCGCGGGCCGAAGGCTGGCGAAACGCGCGGTGCTGGTGCAGGCCGCTGCGACCCTGCTGCTCTCGATGGCCCTGCTGATCGCCGGCCCCGGGTACGCGCTGGGAAGCCTGGTCGGGGGTGGTGGGCTGGCACTGGGCAACGCGGCGGCGGCGTGGCTGGGCATGGACCGCGACGCGCCCGGCGCCGGTTATGCAATCGGACGGCTGTTCCTCGGACTGGTCGTCAAGTGGATCCTCGTGGTGGCGCTGCTGCTGCTGGGGATCGGAACCTTCAACCTGCCCGCGACAGGGATTCTCGCGGGGCTGCTGGTCTCGATGGTGGCGTTCTACGTCGCCGCCGGGACCTCGACACGACACTGACAGGGCGACGCCGTCGATGGCCGACGAATACACACCCAACAGCTACATCACCGGGCACCTGGAGAACTTCACCTTCCGGATGGCCGAGGGCGGGTTCTGGACCCTGCACCTGGACACGCTGCTGACCTCGCTGTTCCTCGGTGCGCTGATGGTCTTCGGCTTCTGGATGGCGACGCGCAAGGCGACCGCCGGCGTGCCCGGCAAGTGGCAGTGCTTCGTCGAGATGTGCCTGGACTTCATCGACAAGCAGGCCAAGGACGCCTACCACGGCGCCTCGCGGCTGGTCACGCCGATCGCGATCACTCTGTTCTTCTGGATCCTCCTGCTCAACGGCATGAAGCTGATCCCGGCGGATTTCGTCTACCAGCCCGTCGCATTGATCAAGGGCCTGTTCGGCATCGAGAGCCCGGCGCTCTCGGGCGGCTGGAAGCCGGTGCCCACCGCCGACCTCAACGCCACGCTGGGCCTGTCGATCTCGGTCTTCATCCTGATGCTCGCCTTCGGCCTCAAGGCCAAGGGCATCGGCGGCTTCCTGAAGGAATTCCTCGTCGCGCCGTTCGGCCCGTGGATGTTCCCGGCCAACATCCTGCTCAACACCGTCGAGCTGCTGTCCAAGCCGGTGTCGCTGGCCATGCGACTGTTCGGCAACATGTTCGGCGGCGAGATCGTCTTCCTGCTCATCTGGGTGCTGGGCGGCTCCGCGCTCTTCGGCGTGCTTGCCGGTGGCGTGTTCGGCCTGGGCTGGATGCTGTTCCACCTGCTGGTCATTCCGCTCCAGGCCTTCATCTTCATGATGCTCTCGGTGGTCTACCTGAGCCTCATGGAAGAAGCCCACTGATTTCCGCTACACCTCAACCGTTCCTTTCAACTGCGATCCGTTCCGGAGAAAAACCATGGAAGCTCTTGCCCTTCTCGCCACCGTCAACGCCTCCACCGCCCTGGCCGTCGGCATCATGATCGGTCTCGCCGCGCTGGGCGCAGGTCTTGGCATGGCCCTGATGGCCGGCAAGTTCCTCGAGTCCGCCGCCCGCCAGCCGGAGCTGATCCCGGTCCTGCAGGTGCGCATGTTCCTGACCGCCGGCCTGATCGACGCCGCCTTCATCATCAGCGTCGCCGTCGGCCTGCTGTTCGCGTTCGCCAACCCGTTCGGCGCCGCGTTCGGCTGATGCCCCGCGCCCGCACCGGCCTGGTGGCCTTGCGGGCGCTCTGATTCAAGCCGGGGGCGGTCTGCGCCCCTGCGCCCATCACGTTCAGGCAGAGCGCGATCATGAATATCGGATTCACCCTCATTGCACAGGCCCTGGCGTTCGCCGCCCTGGTCTGGATCATCGCCACGAAGATCTGGCCGCCGCTGCTGGCGGCGATCGAGGAGCGGCAGAAGAAGATCGCCGAAGGCCTCGCCGCCGCCGACCGCAGCCAGAAGGACCTCGCCCAGGCCCAGGAGAAGGTCGACGAGCTGGTCCGCGAGGCCCGCAGCAAGGCCAACGAGATCATCGAGCAGGCCCACGGCCGCGCGAACCAGATCCTGGAGAAGGCCAAGGAGGAGGCCGTGGAACTGGCCGAGCGCCAGAAGGCCCAGGCCCAGGACGAGATCGCCACCGCCGTCTTCCGCGCCAAGGAGGACCTGCGCAAGCAGGTCTCCGTGCTGGCCGTCGCCGGCGCCGAGCGCCTGATCAAGCGCGAGATCGACGCCAACGCCCACAAGGCGCTGCTCGACGAGCTCGCGGCAGAGATCTGAGATGAGCCAGACCCTGAGCCTCGCCCGTCCCTACGCCCGCGCGGCCTTCGCGCTGGCCAACGAGTCCGGCAGCCTGGCCGCCTGGTCGCAGCAGCTGGCCACGGCCGCCGCGATCGCCGCCGACGAGCGCGTCGGACACATCCTCGGCAACCCCGGCGTCCGCGTCGAGGTGATGGCCGGGGTCGTGGCCGTCCCCGGGCAGACCGAGGCGTTCGGTCGGTTCCTGGCCGTGCTGGCCGAGAACCGCCGCCTGCCGCTGCTGCCGGAGATCACCGCGCTGTTCGAGGCCCTGCGGGCGGAAGCCGAGCGGGTCGTGCGCGCGAAGGTCACCTCCGCGCAGCCGCTGGGCGAGGCCGAACTGGCAAAGCTGGTCGACGGCCTCAAGCGCCGCTTCGGCCGCGAGGTGCAGGTCACCACCGCGGTCGATGAAGCCCTCATCGGCGGCGCGGTCATCGACACCGGCGACATGGTCATCGACGGATCGGTGCGTTCGAAGCTGGCGCGCCTCGGCGCGACGCTCTCGCACTGATCCACACCCCAACACACATTCACGTCTAGCCACGTCCCGGCCAGCCCGGGCGACCCAGGGAAAAGCCTCATGCAGACCCAGCTCAACCCGTCCGAAATCAGCGAACTGATCAAGAACCGGATCGCCCAGGTGAAGCTCGCCGCCGAGGCGCGCAACGAGGGCACCGTGACCGCCGTCTCCGACGGCATCGTCCGCATCCACGGCCTGGCCGACGTGATGCAGGGCGAAATGATCGAACTGCCCAACGACACCTTCGCGCTCGCACTCAACCTCGAGCGCGACTCCGTCGGCGCCGTGGTCCTGGGTGACTACGAGCACCTGCGCGAGGGCGACGTGGCCAAGACCACCAACCGCATCCTCGAGGTCCCGACCGGTGAGGCCCTGCTGGGCCGCGTGGTCGACGCCCTGGGCAATCCGCTCGACGGCAAGGGCCCGATCAACACCGAGACCAGCTCGCCGATCGAGAAGGTCGCCCCGGGCGTGATCTGGCGCAAGTCGGTCGACCAGCCGGTGCAGACCGGTTACAAGTCGGTCGACGCGATGATCCCGGTCGGCCGCGGCCAGCGCGAGCTGATCATCGGCGACCGCCAGACCGGCAAGTCGGCGCTGGCGATCGACGCGATCATCAACCAGAAGAACTCCGGCGTGAAGTGCATATACGTCGCCGTCGGCCAGAAGGCCTCCTCGGTGGCGAACGTGGTGCGAAAGCTCGAGGAGAACGGCGCGCTGGCCCACACCATCGTGGTCGTGGCGACCGCCTCGGAGTCGGCCGCAATGCAGTACATCGCGCCGTACTCGGGCTGCTCGATGGGCGAGTACTTCCGCGACAAGGGCGAGGACGCGCTGATCGTCTACGACGACCTGTCCAAGCAGGCCGTGGCCTACCGCCAGATCTCGCTGCTGCTCAAGCGCCCGCCGGGTCGTGAGGCCTACCCGGGCGACGTGTTCTACCTGCACAGCCGCCTGCTCGAGCGCGCCGCGCGCGTGAACGAGGACTACGTCGAGAAGATGACCAACGGCGCGGTCAAGGGCAAGACCGGCTCGCTGACCGCGCTGCCGATCATCGAGACCCAGGCCGGCGACGTCTCCGCCTTCGTCCCGACCAACGTGATCTCGATCACCGACGGCCAGATCTTCCTGGAGACCGACCTGTTCAACGCCGGCATCCGTCCGGCCGTGAACGCCGGCATCTCGGTGTCGCGCGTGGGTGGTGCGGCCCAGACCAAGATCATCAAGAAGCTCGGCGGCGGCGTGCGTCTGGCGCTGGCGCAGTACCGCGAACTGGCGGCCTTCGCGCAGTTCGCCTCCGACCTCGACGAGGCCACCCGCAAGCAGCTCGAGCGCGGCCAGCGCGTCACCGAGCTGATGAAGCAGAACCAGTACGCGCCGATGTCGATCGCGCACATGGCGCTGTCGCTGTACGCGGTGGACGCCGGCTTCATCGACGACGTCGCGGTCAACAGGATCGGCGCCTTCGAGTCCGCCCTGCACGCCCACTTCGACAACAACCTCGGCGAGCTGATCGGTCGGGTCAATGCCTCGGGTGACTGGAACAAGGACATCGAGGGCGAGTTCAAGGCCGGCATCGAAGAGTTCAAGCGCAGCGGCAGCTGGTAAGCACGAACCTTCGACCCTTCCGAACCAGAGCGAGCAGGACATGGCAGGCGGCCGCGAAATCAAAACCAAGATCAAGAGCGTGCAGAACACCCGCAAGGTGACGCGCGCGCTCGAGATGGTCTCGGCATCGAAGATCAAGAAGGCCCAGGACCGGATGAAGGGCTCGCGCCCGTATGCGCGCCTGATGAAGCAGGTGATCGGACACATCGCCCGTGCGAACTCCGACTACGTGCATCCGTTCATGGAGCAGCGCGCCGACGTGCGGCGCGTGGCCTACGTGGTCATCTCCACCGACCGCGGCCTGGCCGGCGGCCTGAACTCCAACCTGTTCCGCAAGCTGCTCGGCGAGATCCGCCAGCACCAGGAGGCCGGGGTCGAGGTCGACATGGTCTGCATCGGCCAGAAGGCGCAGGTGTTCTTCCGCCGCCTGAAGGTCAACATGCTGGCCAGCGTCACCCACCTGGGCGACAACCCGGAGCTGTCGAAGCTCATCGGCCTGATCAAGACCGTGCTCGACGACTTCACCGACGGCAAGCTCGACCGGGTCTACCTCAGCTACAACGACTTCATCAACACCATGGCGCAGCGTCCCACCGTGGACCAGCTGCTGCCGCTGCCGCCCTCGGACTCGCTCACGACCAGCCACGACTGGGACTACATCTACGAACCCGATGCGCAGACCGTGCTCGAGCACGTGATGACGCGCTACATCGAGTCGCTGGTGTACCAGGCGGTGCTGGAGAACCTCGCCTCCGAGCACGCCGCGCGCATGGTCGCGATGAAGGCCGCGTCCGACAACGCCAACAAGCTGATCGACACGCTCAACCTGTCCTACAACAAGGCACGTCAGGCGGCGATCACCCAGGAAATCTCCGAAATCGTGGGCGGCGCGGCGGCCGTCTGAGGCCCCGTGTCCCAACAGCATTTGAACTGAGGAAACAGCAATGAGCCAGGGCAAGATCGTTCAGATCATCGGCGCGGTCGTCGACGTCGAGTTCCCGCGCGCAGACGTGCCGAAGGTGTATGACGCGCTGAAGGTCACCGACACCGAGATCACGCTGGAAGTGCAGCAGCAGCTGGGCGACGGTATCGTCCGCACCATCGCGCTGGGCTCCACCGACGGCCTCAAGCGTGGCCTGGTGGCCGTGAACACCGGCGAGGCGATCAAGGTGCCGGTCGGCACCAAGACCCTGGGCCGCATCATGGACGTCCTCGGCAACCCGATCGACGAGGCCGGTCCGGTCGGCGAGGACGAGCGCTGGGAGATCCACCGCGCCGCCCCGAGCTTCGACGAGCAGGCCGGTTCCAACGAGCTGCTGGAGACCGGCATCAAGGTCATCGACCTGATCTGCCCGTTCGCCAAGGGCGGCAAGGTCGGCCTGTTCGGCGGCGCCGGCGTCGGCAAGACCGTCAACATGATGGAGCTCATCCGCAACATCGCCATCGAGCACTCCGGCTACTCGGTGTTCGCCGGCGTCGGTGAGCGGACCCGCGAGGGCAACGACTTCTACCACGAGATGAAGGACTCCAACGTCCTCGACAAGGTCGCCCTGGTCTACGGCCAGATGAACGAGCCGCCGGGCAACCGCCTGCGCGTGGCGCTGACCGGCCTGACCATCGCCGAGAAGTTCCGCGACGAGGGCCGCGACGTGCTGCTGTTCGTCGACAACATCTACCGCTACACGCTGGCCGGCACCGAGGTCTCGGCGCTGCTGGGCCGCATGCCGTCGGCGGTGGGTTACCAGCCGACCCTGGCCGAGGAGATGGGCGTGCTGCAGGAGCGCATCACCTCGACCAAGACCGGCTCGATCACCTCGATCCAGGCCGTGTACGTGCCCGCGGACGATCTGACCGACCCGTCGCCGGCGACCACCTTCGCCCACCTCGACGCCACCGTCGTGCTGTCGCGAAACATCGCATCGCTGGGTATCTACCCCGCCGTCGACCCGCTGGATTCCACCAGCCGCCAGCTCGACCCGAACGTGATCGGCACCGAGCACTACGACACCGCCCGCCGCGTGCAGTCCACGCTGCAGCGCTACAAGGAGCTCAAGGACATCATCGCGATCCTGGGCATGGACGAGCTGTCCGAGGAAGACAAGCAGATGGTCTCGCGCGCGCGCAAGATCGAGCGCTTCTTCTCGCAGCCGTTCTTCGTTGCCGAGGTCTTCACCGGCTCACCGGGCAAGTACGTGCCGCTGAAGGAGACCATCCGCGGCTTCAAGATGATCTGCGACGGCGAGTGCGACCACCTGCCCGAGCAGGCCTTCTACATGGTCGGCGGCATCGACGAGGTGTTCGAGAACGCGAAGAAGATGGCCGAGAAGGCCGCCTAAGGGGTCATCATGGCAATCACGATCCGCTGCGACATCGTCAGCGCCGAGGAAGAGATCTTCTCCGGCGACGTCGAGATGGTCGTCGCCACCGGCGAGCTGGGCGAGCTGGGCATCACGCCCCGCCACGCCCCGCTGATCACCCGGCTCAAGCCGGGCCAGGTGCGCGTGATCAAGGGCGGCGAAGAGCAGTTCTTCTATGTCTCCGGCGGCATCCTCGAGGTGCAGCCGCAGGTGGTGACGGTGCTGACCGACACCGCGATCCGCGCGCGTGACCTCGACGAGGCCGCCGCCAAGGCCGCCAAGGACGAGGCCGAGAAGGCCCTGGCCGGTCGCACCGACGCGATGGACGTGGCCGAGGCCCAGCAGAAGCTGGTCGAGGCGATGGCCCAGCTTCAGGCGCTGGAGCGGCTGCGCAAGAACCTCAAGCACTGACCGGGGCAAGCCGGTCCGTCGAGAACGCCGGCTGATGCCGGCGTTTTTCGTTTCTATAATCGGTCAAGCCCGCCACGGACGCCTGCCATGAGCCCAGCCCCCCTGCACGTGATCATCCTCGCCGCCGGCGAAGGCAAGCGCATGAAGTCGCGCCTGCCGAAGGTGCTCCAGCCGCTGGCCGGGCGCCCGATGCTGTCCCATGTGGTCGAGGCCGCCCGGGCCCTGGACCCCCACGGCATCCACATCGTCTACGGCCACGGCGGTGGCCAGGTGCGCGAGGCCTTCGCCACCGAGGCCGACCTGCACTGGGCCGAGCAGGCCCAGCGCTTGGGCACCGGCCACGCCGTCCAGCAGGCGATGCCGTCGATACCGCAGGCCGCAAGGGTGCTGGTGCTCTACGGCGACGTGCCGCTGATCCGCGCGTCCACGCTCAAGGCTCTGCTGGCCGCGTCGGGGCCGCTGGCCGTGCTGGTGGCCGAGCTCGACGACCCGAGCGGATACGGCCGCGTGCTGGTCGACGCCGGGCGCCGCGTCCAGGCCATCGTCGAGCACAAGGACGCCAATGAGACCGAGCGGGCGGTGCGCACGATCAACACCGGGCTGATCGCCGCCGACGCCGACGCGCTGCGCCGCTGGCTCGACGCGCTGGGCAACGACAACGCCCAGGGCGAGTACTACCTCACCGACATCTTCGCCATGGCCCGCGCCGAGGGCGTGGCGGCCGGCGCGGTGTGGCTGGCGGATGCCGAGGAGGCCAACGGCGCCAACGACCCGTGGCAGCTCGCCGGTCTGGAGCGCGCCTACCAGCGACGCATGGCCCGCGCGCTGTGCGAACAGGGCGTGCGCGTGGCCGACCCGGCCCGGCTCGACGTCCGCGGCGAGGTCGTGGTCGGACGCGACGTGGAGATCGACGTCGACGTGGTGCTCGAGGGCCGGGTCGAGCTGGCCGACGGGGTGCGCATCGGCCCGTTCTGCCGACTGCGCGATGTGCGGCTGGGGCCGGGCACCGAGGTGCTGGCGCACTGCGACCTGGAGGGCGCGGTGTCGGGCCAGGGCGTGCGCATCGGTCCGTTCGCACGCCTGCGACCGGGCACCGAGCTCGGGGACGACAGCCACGTCGGCAACTTCGTCGAGACCAAGAAGACGCGGCTGGGGAAGGCGTCCAAGGCCAACCACCTCAGCTACCTTGGTGACGCGGAGGTCGGCCGCAACGTCAACATCGGCGCCGGCACCATCACCTGCAACTACGATGGGGTGAACAAGTCCCGCACCGAGATCGGCGATGGTGCCTTCATCGGCTCCAACAGTTCGCTGGTCGCGCCGGTGCGGGTCGGTGTGAGGGCCACCGTCGGCGCCGGCACCACCCTGACCCGGCACGCCCCCGACGACCGGCTGACCATCGCCCGCGCCCGCCAGGTCACGGTCGAGGGCTGGCAGCGTCCGGTGAAGAAGGTGGACTGAGGCCGCCGTCGGCATTACCCCCGGGCCGGGCCGGGGCGCCGGCATCGGGCAGGTGGACGACCACGCACAGGCCGCCGCTTGCGCCGTTGCCCAGCGTCAGCCGTCCACCGTGGGCCTCGGCGATCTCGCGCGACAGGGCCAGCCCCAGTCCGGTTCCCCCGCGCTTGGTCGAGTAGAAGGGCAGCAGCGCCTGCTTCAACACCGCCTCGCTCATGCCCGGGCCGGCGTCGCGCACCTCGATCCGGATGTCCGCGCCCAGGCGCCGGACCGACAGGCTCACCGCATCGGCCGGGCCGCCGGCCTCGTGCGCGTTCCTGAGCAGGTTGATCAGCGCCTGCTCCAGCTGCGCGGCGTCGAACTGCCCCGGCTGCTGCGGCAGGCTGCCCTCCAGCCGGAACTCGACCTGGGATCGCAGGCGCGCCACGAAACCGTCCCAGTCATGCCCCTGCAGCCGTGGCGCCGGCAGCTTGGCGAACCGTGCGTAGCCGCGGATGAAGCCCTCCAGGTGCCGGGCCCGTTCCTCGATCATCGTGAACACCTCGCCGAGCCGCTCGTGCTGCCCGCGCCGGGCCAGCTCGCCGCCGGAGTGGGCCAGCGAGGCCACCGGCGCGAGCGAGTTGTTGAGCTCGTGGCTGATGACCCGGATCACCTTCTTCCAGGTCTGCACCTCCTGACGCCGCAGCTCGTGGGTGAGGTGGCGCAACAGCACCAGCGTCAACGGCCGGGTGTTGAGCCGGAACCGGCGCTGCGCCAGGTGCCAGGTCTCCTCGTTGTCGCCCTCGCCGACGCAGAACAGGCCGTCGCCACCGCGAACCACGGCCTCGCGCAGCGTCGCCGGCGCGGCATCAAGGAGTTCCGGCAGCGCGCGCCCCTCGATCCGGCGGCCCTCGCCCAGCAGCTTGCGGGCGGCGAGGTTGGCGTAGACCACGCGCTCCCCGGCGTCGACCAGCAGCATCGCCACCGGCGTGTTCTGCACCATGGTGTCGAGCAGCAGTTCGCGCTGCACCAGCCCCAGGCGCTGCTCGCGCAGGGTGTCGCCCAGGGCGTTGTGGGCGGCGACCAGGTCGCCCAGTTCGTCGTCGCCGGGCCAGGCGATGCCGAAGCCATAGTCCCCGTCGCGGTAGCTGAGCACCGTCCCCTCCAGCGCGCGCAGCAGCGAAACCACGTCGCGCAGCAGGCGCCGGCTCCACCACACCAGGGGCCCGGCCAGCACCAGCAGTGCCACCACCACGGCCAGCGCCACCGACTCCAGCGCCCGCGCCAGTCCGGCCGACAGGCCCACGGCGAACAGCGTGAAGCCGCTGGCGTGCAGCAGCAGCTTGCCGGCCAGCGAGAAGCGCCGCCGCCGCCGGGGCATCAGCGGCGGATGCCCAGCCGGTCCATGCGCCGGTACAGGGCCTGTCGGCTCAGGCCGAGGCTGCCGGCGGCGTGGCTGATGTTGCCCTGGTTCTCGCGCAAGGCCTGCTCGACCTGCTCGCGGCCCGGCTCCTGACCGGGTTCGTGTCCGCGGCCGGCCGCGGAAGTGGCCGGCAGCGCCAGGTCGGCGGCGTGGATCAGGGGCCCCTGGGCCAGCAGCCCGGCGCGCTGGATGACATTCTTGAGTTCGCGCACGTTGCCCGGCCAGCCGTGGCGCCGCAGCGCCGACTCCGCGTCCGGCGCCAGGCGCCGGCCGGGTTCGAGGAACACGCGGGCCAGCGGCAGGATGTCCGCCGGTCGCCGGGCCAGCGGTGGCACCGCGACCTCGATGAGGTTGAGGCGGTAGAAGAGGTCTTCGCGGAAGCTGCCCTCGGCGATCATGGCCGGCAGGTCGGCGTTGGTGGCACTGATCACCCGGACCCGCACCTGGCGCTCGCGGTTGGAGCCCAGGCGCTGGAAGCGACCGGTCTCCAGCACCCGCAGCAGCTTCATCTGCCCCTCCGCGGGCAGGTTGCCGATCTCGTCGAGGAACAGGGTGCCGCCGTCGGCCGCCTCGAACTTGCCTTCGCGCGCCTTCGTTGCCCCGGTGTAGGCGCCGGCCTCGGCGCCGAACAGCTCCGCCTCGATCAGCTCCGAGGGCAGCGCGCCGCAGTTGACGGTGACGAAGGGGCCGTCGGCGACCGAGGAATTCGCCTGGATCACCTCGGCGATGCGCTCCTTGCCCGAACCGTTGGGTCCGGTGATCAGCACCGGGACGTCGGCGCGCGCGACCTGGCAGGCCAGCGACACCACCCGCTCGGTGGCCGGGTCGGCGAACACCAGGCCGCGCAGGTCGTAGCGCCGGGCGAGCCCGGCACGGCGCGCGCGCTCCTCGCCGGCGCGACGGTTGAGCTCGCGACGGCTCTCGCCGAGCTCCAGGAGGTTGCGGATGGTCGCCAGCAGCTTGTCGTCGTCCCAGGGCTTGCCGATGTAGTCCGCCGCGCCCGCACGCACCAGCTCGACCGCGGCCTCCAGCTGGGTCCACGCCGTGAGCAGGATCACCGGCATGTCGGGGGCGTGCTCGCGGATGCGCGCGAACAGCGCCCGGCCTTCCTCGCCGGAGGTTGTGTCGGCGCTGAAGTTCATGTCCTGGATGACCAGGTCGACCGTTTCGGCGTCCAGCAGCGCCAGGCCCTGTTCCGGCGATTCCGCCCGCAGCGCGCGCAGCCCGTGCAGCGACAGCAGCAGGGCCAGCGCGTCGTGGATGCCCGGGTTGTCGTCGATGACCAGGATCGTTGGCATGCCTCTTCCCGTTCTGCCCGGTGGTCCACCGGGCCCGCCCGGGGACCGTGCCCCGGGCGGCCCAATCATACGCTTCGGGTGGCGACCGCCGGCGGCACCGCGGCGGCGCGCCAGGCCGGGCCCAGGACCGCCAGGACGCCCAGCACCAGCAGCGCCGCCATGCCGCCGAACAGGTACACCGCCGGCAGCGTCGGCAGCTCGATGGTGCGCACCAGCAACAGGTTCAGTCCGATGGCGAGTGCGGCGCCGGCAAGCACCCCGACCGTGCCGATCATCAAATTCTCGGTGATGAAGTAGCGCAGGATGTCGGCCTTGCGTGCACCCAGCGCCCGCCGCGTGCCGATCTGCTTGCGCCGCTGGGTCACCCACAGGCTGGCCATGCCGACGATGCCGCTGGCGGTTACCAGCAGCAGGCCGATGGTCACCGCCGTCAACAGCCCGGCCACGGCGCGCTGATTGCGGTAGCGGTTCCCGCGCAGCTCGTCCAGGGTCTGGTTCTGCAGCACCAGCCGACCGCTCCGGGCATCCAGCAGCGCGGCCTCGGCCTCGGCCATGATCCGATCGCGCTGCCCGGCCTCCACCCGCACCAGGTACTGGGAGTGTTCGGTCAGGTAGCGCACGGGCAGCAGGAAGGTGTTGTAGGCGGCGTCGCTGGCCTGCGCGAACGGCGACACGAGCCGGTCGACCACACCGACCACCTGCAGGGGCGCGGCATCGGCCCCCGCGCCCAGATGGACCGTGCGCCCCACCACCTCCGGCTGGTCCGGGAACAGCTGCTCGGCGTAGCGGCGGCTCAGGATCACCTTGTCCGCACGCAGCTGCGCCGTGGCGGGGTCGATCTCCACGACCTCCGATTCGAGGAAGTCGCGCCCCTGCACCAGTTCCAGCCCCAGCGCCTGCACCAGGCTGTCGGGGTTGAAGTACGGCGAGCCGTTCACCCCGCTGCCCCCCAGGGTGGGGTCGACCGTCAGGGTCAGGCCCCAGCCCGACTGTCCCATCGGCACCTGGTTGGTCCAGGTGGCCGCCTTCACCCCGGGGATCGCGCGCAGCAGCTGCACGTCGTGGCGCTGGGCGTGGGCGATGTCGTCGGGCCGCTCGTAGTTGAGCACCTGGATCCGGAACACCTCCTCCTCGACCGCCCCGCTGGGGCGCTGGGCCACCGCGAGACGGTCGTTCACCACGTACAGGGCGTTGGCGATGATCGCCAGGGTCAGCGCGATCTGGGTGGTGATCAGGATCGCCCCGGTCTTGTTGCGCAACAGCGTGGACAGGATCGGTCGGATTTCCATCGGGACTCCTTACTGCGACTTGAGCTGGACGGCCGGGGTGACCTGGCAGGCGCGCCAGGTGGGCAGCAGGCCGGCCAGGATGCTGGCGCCGACCGCCAGCACGACCGTGGCCACCAGCATCACCCAGTCCATCCGGGCGGCCGCTTCGAGCTGGGGCGACTGTCGGCCGATCAGCCACAGGCAGCCCAGGGTGGCCAGCAGCCCCAGCGCCGCACCGGCCAGGCCGACCACGGCCGCCTCGGTGATGTACTGCTTGAACAGCTCCAGCCGCGGGGCGCCCAGTGCCCGGCGCACCCCGATCTCGCCGGCCCGGGCCGTGAACTTGGCCAGCATCAGCCCGATGGTGTTGACCAGGCACACCAGCAGGAACCCGAAGGCCAGCCAGGTCTGCAGCCGGCTGTCGTTGCTGACCACCTGCTGCACCTCGAGCCACTCCCGCAGCGGGTGGAGCCGGTTGTTTATCGGGCGGGGGAAGCGGCCGAGGGCCTTCTGCGCTTCGACATAGCCCGCCATGAAGTCCGTGTAGGCCTGTCGGTCGGACGCCGTGGGCAGCTCGGCCCACATCTGGATCCACACGCAGTCGGAGCGGGTGAGGCCGGCGAAGCCGGGCTCCAGGCCGGTGTCGGTGTTGCAGTCGACGCTGCCCTGGGGGTCCATCTCCAGGGCCACCGCGGTCTCCAGGGGCAGGAAGAAGTCCTCGTGGGCCAGGCGGCTGCCGCCGACGAGCCGGTAGAACTTCGGCAGCGGCCGCCAGTCCTGGATCACGCCGGAGACCACGAACTCCGTGCCGCCGATCCGGATCGACCGGCCCAGCGCGTCCTGGTCGCCGAACAGGCGGTCGGCCAGGCGATGGCTGAGCACCGCCACGCGTGCCGAGCGCGCGTCGTCGTCCGCGGACCAGGCGGCGCCTTCACGGAAGGGCACGTCGAACATCGCGAAGAAGTCCGCGTGGACGGCCACACCGTCGGACATCGCGGCTGCGATGTCGCTGCGGCCACCCTCCACGACGCCGGCCAGGCCGTAGAGCGCGGTCTGGCGGGTCGCCGGCGCGTCCTGCTTCAGCGCCACCGCGTCGCGGTAGCTCATCTGTTCGGGCGGGTCGTCGCCCTCGACGAAGCCGGTCATCGAGCTGTTGTCCATGATCGGCACGAACAGCTGCCCGCTGCGGTGCGGGATCGGGTCGCTGCCCATCACGTAGAGCACGGTCAGCGTCGCCATGCTGGCGGCCACGCCCACGGCCAGGATCAGCACCATCAGCCCGGTCAGCACCGGGTTGCGGCGCAGGCTCTTCACGCCCAGCTTGACGTAGTAGGCAAGCATGCGCGGCCCCTCAGGCGTTGACCGCGGCGCCGAGCGGCCGCGGCACCGGTTCGGCGCTCAGGTCGCTGACCTGGCCGTCGATGATGTGGACGTTGCGCTGCGCGCGTGCGGCCAGCTCCGGGTCGTGGGTCACCATGACGATGGTGGTGCCGCGGCCGTTGATCTCCTCCAGCAGCTCCATCACCCCGCGGGCCATCTGCGAGTCCAGGTTGCCGGTCGGCTCATCCGCCAGCAGCAGGCGCGGGCTGCCGGCCAGCGCGCGCGCGATCGCCACGCGCTGCTGCTGGCCGCCCGACAGCTCCGAGGGGTAGTGCTTCATGCGCGATGCGAGCCCGACCTGTCCCAGCGCATGCTCGATGCGCTCGCGCCGCTCCCTGGCGCCGAAGGCGCGGTAGCGCAGCGGCACGTCGACGTTGTCGAACAGGTTCAGGTCGGGGATGAGGTTGAAGCCCTGGAAGATGAAGCCCAGCTTCCGGTTGCGCAGCCGCGAGCGGGCGCTGTCGTCGAGGCCCGCGACGTCCACGCCATCGAGGTGGAAGCTGCCGGCGGTGAAGGTCTCCAGGAGGCCGGCGATGTTGAGGAAGGTGGTCTTGCCCGAACCCGAGGGCCCGGTGACGGCGACGAACTCGCCTTCGCGCACGTGGATGTCCAGCCCGCGCAGGGCGTGGGTCTCGATCATGTGGGTCCGGTAGACCTTGGTGAGCTGCTTCATCACGAGCATGGGGCGGGTCCTGGCAGGTGGCGGGCGGGGAGGGTCAGTGGTTGACGAAGACGCGCTCGGCGTCCTGGAAGCCGTCGCTTCCGGCGATGACGATGCGGTCGCCGGGCTCGGCGCCGTCGAGGATCTCGACGCTGGCGAGGCTGGTGGCGCCGATCCGGATCGCGGTGCGCTCGGCGACACCGCCGCGCAGCACGTAGGCATAGCGCCCGCCGTGGGCGTCGACGAAGGGGCCGCGTGCCACCATCAGCACGTCGGGCCGTTCCTCGATCAGCACCCGGGCCGAGACGCGCTGGTTCTGGCGCAGGCCGGCGGGCTGGTCGCCGTCGAAGCGCACCCGGGCCAGCACCTGGCGGTCGACCACCTCCGGCGAGATCGCCGACAGGCGCCCGGCCGCGGTCTGGTTGCCGATGCGCACTTCCGCGTTCATGCCGATGCCCAGCTCCTCGGCATAGGTCTCCGGCACTTCCAGCTCGACCTCCAGCTGCGAGAGGTCGACCACGGTCATCAGCGGCGCATTGGCCGCCACGAAGGCGCGGTCGACGACGTTGAGCGTGCCGACGACGCCGGGCACCGGGGCCCGAACGGTGAGTTGTTCGATGCGCCGTTCCAGCTCGGCCACGACCAGCCGCTGGCGGTCCAGCGCACGTTCCCGGGTCTGCAGCTCGAAGCCCACCGCCTGCGATTCCAGGCCGACATCGCTGGCGGCGTGTGCGTTGCGGATCTCCGCGGTCCTGAGCGCGTCCTGGGCGCGCAGGAAATCGACCCGGGCGATCGCGCCCAGCTCGTGGCCGCGCGCGGTGCGCTCCAGGTCGCGCCGCGCGGCCAGCAGCGACAGCTCGGCCTCCTCGGCGGTGCGGCGCGCCAGCAGCCGGGCCCGGTCGGCCTCGATGCGGCCCCGCGCGACCTCGACCTCCAGGGACTGCAGCGTGGCCTGCTCGCGCAGCAGCTCGGCGGCGAGCTCGGGGGAGTCGAGTTCCGCCAGCACCTGGCCGACCTCGACGCGGTCGCCGGCGGCGATGCGCAGGCTCACGTTGCTGGCGACCGGGGCGTACAGGGTGGGGCTGACCGCCGCCACGACCCGGCCGTTCACCGCGGCGTCGCGCACCAGCAGGCCGCGGCTCACCTCCGCGATGCGCAGGCGTGCCGCGTCGACCGAGCGTTCGCCCGACAGCCAGCGTCCACCGACCGCGAAGCCCGACGCAAGCACTGCCACGCACAGCAGCCCGACCACCGCCCAGCGGCGCCAGGGGCGATGGGCGGCGCCCGACAGGGCGGTGTCCTGGGCGGAAGTGTCGCGGATCATGCGGTGGTCCGTTGGCGAGGCCTGGTGAACCCTCTGCAGGACCCGTGCCATGTGAAAAGTGCTTTCTCGACAATGGCTTGGAGGTGTCCGCAAGTGTCCGGAGCGTGTCCGGAGCGTGTCCGCCCGGTGTCCGGCCCACCCTCACGCCCGTCGTGGCCGGCCGCCGCCGCGGGATGCGTATCGGTCTGCGACCCGAACCCGCCGCAGCCGCCCCCGGGCTGTGCCGCTTACAATGCCGTGCAGCCTTCCAGGGAAGCTTCGCCATGTGTGGAATCGTGGGCATCAGTGCCCGACGCGACGTTGTCGCCCATCTCATCTCCGGCCTGCAGGCGCTGGAGTACCGGGGCTACGATTCCGCCGGCGTCGCCGTGCAGTCCGAACAGGGCATCGTGCGCCTGCGCGCCAAGGGCAAGGTCTCGGTGCTGGGGGACCTGCAGTCGCAGCGCCGGGTCAGCGGCCACTGCGGCATCGCCCACACCCGCTGGGCGACGCATGGGGTGCCCAGCGAGGACAACGCCCACCCGCACGTGTCCGGCGAGGTGTCGGTGGTGCACAACGGCATCATCGAGAACCATGCCGGGCTGCGCGCCGAGCTGCAGGCGGAGGGTTACGTGTTCGCCTCCCAGACCGACACCGAGGTGATCGCCCACCTGGTCGAGCGCGAGCAGCGCGCCGGCCGTGGCCTGGTCGAGGCGGTGCGCGCGGTGGTCCCGCGCCTGCATGGCGCCTACGCGATCGCGGCGATCAGCCAGCGCGAGCCCGGCCGGGTGGTCGGTGCCAGGCTGGGTTCGCCGCTGGTCATCGGCCACGGCGAAGGCGAGCAGTACCTGGCCTCCGACGTGCACGCGCTGCTGCCGCTGACCCGTCGCTTCTCCTACCTCGAGGAGGGCGACATGGTCTGCCTGGACGCCGACGGCATCGCCGTCTTCGACGTCGACGGGCAGCCGGTGTCGCGGCCGGTGAAGGAGACCGGCTTCGGCACCGAGGCGATCGGAAAGGGCGGCTACCGCCACTACATGCTCAAGGAGATCCACGAGCAGCCGCAGGTGCTTGCCGACACGCTCGAGGGCCGGCTGGCCGGTGGCCGGGTGCTCCCCGGCATCCTCGGCCCCGACGCCGACGAGCTGCTGGCCCAGGTGCGTGCGGTGCAGATCGTCGCCTGCGGCACCAGCTACCACGCCGGACTCGTCGCCCGGTACTGGATCGAGACCCTGGCCGGCATCCCGTGCTCGACCGAGATCGCCAGCGAGTACCGCTACCGCGGCCCGGTGGTCTCCGACGGCACCCTGTTCATCTCGATCAGCCAGTCCGGCGAGACCGCCGACACCCTGGCGGCGCTGAAGATGGCGAAGTCGCTGGGCTACCTGGCCGAACTCGCCGTGTGCAACGTGCCGGAGTCCTCGATCGTGCGCGAGTCCCGCCTGGTGCTGATGACCCGCGCCGGCCCCGAGATCGGCGTCGCCTCGACCAAGGCCTTCACCACCCAGCTGGTCTGCCTGGGCCTGTTCGCGCTGGCCCTGGGGCGGGTGAAGGGCCTGTCGGAGAAGCGCTACGCTTCCGGCGTCCGCCAGCTCGAGCAACTGCCGGCGATGGTGGCCGAGGCGTTGAAGCTCGACGAGCAGATCCGCGAGCTGGCCGAACACTTCGTCGACAAGGAGCACGCGCTGTTCCTGGGGCGCGGCACGCACTGGCCGGTGGCGATGGAGGGCGCGCTCAAGCTCAAGGAGATCAGCTACATCCACGCCGAGGCCTACGCTGCCGGCGAACTCAAGCACGGGCCGCTGGCCCTGGTCGACCAGTCCATGCCGGTGGTCGCGGTCGCACCCAACGACCACCTGGTCGACAAGCTGCTCTCGAACATGGAGGAGGTGCGCGCCCGCGGTGGCGTGCTCTACCTGTTCGTCGAGGACGGGGTCGGGCGCCGGATGGACAGCGAGCATGTGCTGACCCTGCCGAAGTCCGGCGAGATCGCCGCACCGGTGGTGTTCACCATCCCGCTGCAGCTGCTCTCCTACCACGTCGCCGTGCTGCGCGGCACGGACGTCGACCAGCCAAGGAACCTGGCGAAGTCGGTCACCGTGGAGTAGCCGGCCGTGCCCGCGGCGGTGGGTCACGAGGGCGTGCTGGTGCTGGCCAGCCTGGTCGTGGTCGTGCTGGCGGGCTTCCTGGTGGTCGCCAACCACCGCCTGCGCCGCTCGCGCAACCGGGCCCGTCGGCTGGGCCGCCGCCTGGAGGCGGAGCGCAGGCAGCTGGAGAACATCATCAACGGCACCCGCGCCGGCACCTGGGCGTGGAACGTGCAGACCGGCGAGACCCGCTTCAACGCGCACTGGGCCGCGATGCTTGGCTACACCCTGGCCGAGCTGGAGCCCACCAGCATCCTGACCTGGGAGCGTCTGACCCATCCCGAGGACCTGGCGGGCGCCCGGGCGGCGCTGGAGGACCACTTCGCCGGACGCAGCGGCCACTACTTCGCCGAGATGCGCATGCGCCACCGCGAGGGCCACTGGGTCTGGATCGAGGACCGGGGCACGGTGGTCGAGCGCAGCGCGGACGGCCTCCCGCTGTGGATGTACGGCACCCACCTGGACATCAGCGAGCGCAAGCGCCTGGCCCGGGCCCACGAGGAGCTGCTGCAGCGGATCCGGCGCCTGGCGCGCCATGTGCCCGGGGTGGTCTACCAGTTCCAGCAGTGCCCGGACGGGCGCGCCCGCTTTCCGTTCGCCAGCGAGGGCATCCGCGACATCTATGGCTGCACGCCCGAGCAGGCGGCCGAGGACGCCGCGGTGGTCCTTGCGACGCTGCACCCCGACGACCTCGACGAGGTCGCGGCCGGCATCGCGTCCTCGGCCCGGACCCTGGCGCCCTGGCAGGCCACCTACCGCGTGGTGCATCCGGCCCAAGGGCTGCGATGGGTGGAGGGCAGCGCGACCCCGGAGGTCGACGCCGAGGGCTGTGTCACCTGGCACGGCTACATCCGCGACATCACCGAACTGCACGAAAGCCGCGAACGGCTTCGCCTGGCGGCCAGCGTGCTGGAGGTCACCCGCGAGGGCGTCATGGTCACCGACGCCCGGCGTCGCATCGTCGACGTCAACCCGGCCTTCACCCAGATCACCAGCTACACCCGCGAGGAGGCGTTGGGGCAGCCGCCGTCGATGCTGGCCTCGGGCATGCACGACGCCGACTTCTACGCGGCCATGGACCGGGCGCTTGAGCAGGACGGCTTCTGGCGTGGCGAGGTCTGGAACCGGCGGCGCGACGGCGAGGTGTATGCGGAGCTGCTCTCGATCGCGGTGTTGCGGGACGAGTCCGGGGCCATCAGCCACTACGTGGGCGTGTTCACCGACATCAGCAGCCTGATCGCCCAGCGCTCCGAGCTCGACCGGCTGGCGCACTACGACGCCCTCACCGGCATCCCCAACCGCAGGCTGATGCTCGACCGCCTGGCACAGGCCATCGCGATGGCCCGCCGGAACGGCGAGCCGTTGGCGGTGTGCGTGCTCGATCTCGACGGTTTCAAACCGGTGAACGACCGCTTCGGGCACGAGGCCGGCGACCGGCTGCTGGTGGAGATCGCCCGGCGGCTGCAGGACGTGCTGCGCGCCGGCGAGACGGTGGCCCGGCTGGGCGGCGACGAGTTCGTGCTGCTGCTGCGCAACCCCGAAGGCCCGGCGGTGTTCGACCGGGTGCTGGCCGCGGTGCGCGAGCCGGTCGAGCTGCGGGAGGGCCAGGCCAGGGTGACCGCCAGCATCGGCGTGAGCTGGCTGCGGCCGGGCATCGAGGACGGCGGGCAGCTGCTGCGCGAGGCCGACCAGGCGCTGTACCGGGCCAAGGCGACCGGTCGCGACCGGCTCTGCGAGTTCGACGGCTGAGGGCGGCGGCCGGGCTCAGTCGCCGCCGTCGATCAGGGTCACCGGCTCCGGCGGTGGCATCGGTTTGCCGCGCTTGGGCGGCAGCTCGGCGCAGGCGGCTTCGGCCTCGCGGGTGAGCCGGTCGCGCAGGTCGGGATCCAGCGCCTGCCAGTGGCAGTCGAGCAGGGCGGCCTCCAGCGCATAGACGAGGTTGAGGCTGGGCCGGAAGCCGGCCCGCTTCACCCGCAGGAAGGCTTCAACGGCGCCCAGCTCCACCAGTGCCGCCCGGTCGTGCACGCCCACCTGGCGCAGCCACGCCGCCGACTTGGGGCCGATGTTGCGGAGCTTGTCCTTCATCGGCCGGTTCTCCTCAAGGGTGGGTGTCAGCCGGTGGCGTCGATCCAGGCCCGGGCCAGGGCCTCGAACCCAGCCTGGTCGTCGGCATCGAAGCGTCCCGGCAGGGGACTGTCGATGTCGAGCACGCCCAGCAGGGTGTCACCCCGGACCAGGGGGACCACCAGCTCCGACCTCGACGCCGCGTCGCAGGCGATATGCCCCTCGAAGGCGTGCACGTCCTCGATGCGCTGGGTCTGGCGGGACTGGGCGGCCGTGCCGCAGACCCCTCGTCCCAGTGCGATGCGGACGCAGGCTGGTAGTCCTTGAAACGGACCCACGACCAGTTCCCGGCCATCGAAGAAGTAGAAGCCGGCCCAGTTGAGGTCGGGCAGGGTGTTGAAGACCAGGGCGGAGAGGTTGGCCGCGTTGGCCACCGGGTCGCGCTCGCCGTGCATCATCGCCTGCGCCTGGGCCAGAAGGGTGGCGTACTGCTCGGCCTTGTCGCCGGCCAGGGTCGGGGTCTGGAACATCGGAAGCTCCTCGCGAAGAGCGCGGAGTGTATCAATCCGCCCGCACCGCGCCTGTTAACATCAGCCCGATGCGTCCGTCCCTCTTCGTCACCGGCACCGACACCGGCGTCGGCAAGACCCTGGTATCGACCCTGCTGCTCCACGGCCTGCGTGCGCACGGCCTGGAGGTCGTCGGCATGAAGCCGGTGGCCAGCGGCTGCGAGCACAACGGGGTGATCTGGTGCAACGAGGACGCGCTGGCGCTGCAACGCGCCTCGACGCCGCCGCTGCCGTCGTATGAACTGGTCAACCCCTTCGCCCTGCCCGAGCCGACCGCTCCGGAGATCGCCGCGGCCATGGCCGGCATGCAGCTCGACCTCGTCGAGATCGAACACGCCTACCGCGTGCTGGCCGGCAACGGCCGGCAGGTGGTGGTGGAGGGCGTGGGCGGCTGGCTGGCGCCGCTGGCCGCCGGTGTCGACCAGTCCGACCTGCTGCGGCGGATCGATGCGCCACCGGTGCTGATCGTGGTGGGCCTGCGGCTGGGCTGCATCTCCCACGCCCGGCTCACCGAGCGGGCGGTCGAGTCCGACGGCTTCCGCGTGGTCGGCTGGGTCGGCAGTGCCGTGGACCCGGCGTTGCCGCACCCGGAGCAGACCGTGGCCGCGCTGCAGCGCGAGCTGTCCGCGCCCTGCCTGGGCGTGGTGCCGCACCTGCGGCAACCCACCGGCGCCGAGCGTCACCTCGACGTCGACGCCGTGGTCGCGGCCCTGCGCGCGGGGGCCTGAACGCAGGAAGCCGGCGACCAGGGGTCGCCGGCTTCCCGGTGTTGCCGCACAGGGCCCGGCGAACCGGGCCTTGTCCTGCCGACTTACTTGGCGGCCTTGGTCGCCTTGCTGGCAGCCTGCTTGACCTGCTCGCCGGCGGCCTCGAACTGGGCCTTGACGATCTGGCCCATGGCCTGCTGCGTCTTGAGGGTCTCGGCGAAGGCCTCCTGGCCGGCCTGCAGGAAGCGCTCGGTGTTCTCGCGGGCGACCTGCAGGCCCTTCGGGAACAGCGACTGCACGTCACCGGCCTGACGGGCTTCGGCGGCCTCGGAGATGAAGTCGGCGGTGGCGGCCATGCCGGCCTCGACCGAGCGCAGCTGCAGGCCGAAGACGCGCTCGGCGTTCTCGAAGGCCAGGCTGTGCGCCTTCATGGCGGCGTCGGTGGCCTGCTTGGTGAAGCCGGCGAACTGGGCGTTGATCTGCTCGTACATGGCGGTGTCCTCTGGGTCTGGGGGAAGCGGGTAGGACACAGCCTGTCACAGGCGATGTTGCAATGCAACATACATGGCGTGACGATTCAGGTTCTGTTGGCAAAAGCTTATTTGAAACAGTGGTTTCCAGGCTGGCGAAGCTACGTTGCGTTGCCGCAATCCGGGCCGCGATAGCGGCTGCCGGCGGTGCAGGTCTCGTGCACCACCACCATCGACAGCAGGGGCAGCCGCGGCTTGGCCTGCTCGTAGATCCAGCGCGCGAGCACCTCGCTGGTCGGGTTCTCCAGCCCCTCGATGTCGTTGAGGTAGTGGTGGTCGAGGCGGTCGTAGATCGGCTTGAAGGCCGCCTTGACCTCGGCGAAGTCGATCAGCCACCCGGTGTGCTCGTCGATCTCGCCGCTGAGGTGGAGCTCGATGCGGAAGCTGTGCCCGTGCAGGCGCGCGCACTTGTGCCCCTCGGGCACGTTGGGCAGGCGGTGGGCCGCCTCGATGGTGAAGACCTTGAAGATGTCCATGCGGCGATTCTACGCGGCCGGGGGACGCGAGAGCGCCAGCGAGAGCTCCCGGACCACCTCCAGCGCCGCGCGCAGGTCGGCGAGCACCTCGCGCTTGAGGCCCTCGGGCGCGTCCTCGGCCCAGCCCAGGTCGATGTTGATCAGCGAGGCGGTCAGCAGCTGACCCACCTCGTCGTGCAGGCGCGCCGAGACCCGGGCGCGCTCCTCCTCCAGATTCGCCGACATCACCTTCTCCCTTGCTGCTGCGGTTGCATCCCCGCCATTGGAGCGCCTTGGACCGGCGCCGACAAACCCGGCGCCTGGACGCGCGAAGGCCCGGGTCGCCCCGGGCCTCGCGTCGCCGCCTGCAGGCGGGTCAGAACAGCTCGACCGACCCGGCGCCCATGTCCACCTGCGAGACCGGCTTGTGCGGGGGTTTCTCCCACTCGTTGCGGAACTCGCGGATGCGGTTCACCAGCTTGCGCAGGGCGTGGAGCATGTCCTCGTCGCGGGCACCGGGACGCTGGACCAGCTCCTGCAGCGCCATCGCCTCGGCGTTGATCGAGCGCAGACGGTCGAGGTGGACGATGGCCGAGCCCAGGGCCTGGGTGGCGATATCCTCGAACTGCAGCGCGCGCACCGCCTCGGCGACGGAGGCGTCGATGTGGCCGCCGGCGGACGCGATCTCCTGCATGCCCTGGCCCAGCGCCGCGTTGAGGCTGTTGACCTGGGTGAGCAGGCGCTCGGACTCGTGCCGGGCCTCCTGCGAGCGGTTCATGTCGCGGCTGGCCATGCGGCTGACCGTCTCGCGGACCTTGCTGACCGCCTCGCGCGAGTTGTGGGCCAGCTTGCGGATCTGCTCGTTGAACGACGTCGAACGCTCGGAGAGGTTGCGCACCTCGTCGGCGACCACCGCGAACCCGCGGCCGGCCTCGCCGGCACGGGCGGCCTCGATGGCGGCGTTGAGCGCCAGCAGGTTGGTCTGGTCGGCGATCGACTTCACGTCCTCGAGCAGGGCGAAGATGCCGTCCAGGTGTCCGGCCATGTCGTCGATGTGCGAGACCGTCTCCGCGCTCTGGCTGCTGGCCTCCTCCAGCGCGTGGACCAGCTGCCCCATCTGCCGCCCGGCCTCCTGGGCGAAGTGCTGGATGCCCACTTCGCCGGAGCCCTCGCCGGTGCGGTCGACGATCTTCGAGACCGCGCCGCTCTGGGCGCGGGAGTGGCGGGTCATGGCGTCGAAGCTGCCCGACAGGCCGACCACCGCCTCGCGGACCAGGCCGCGGCTGCGTTCGATCTCACCGCGCGAGCCCTCGACCTCGCGGTCGACGAACTGGCGCAGCTCGGCCAGCAGGTCCTTCTGCTCGCGCATCACCTTCTGCTCCTCGGGCGAGAAGCGCGCGGCCAGGCCCGACCACAGACCGGCGACGACCCAGGCGGCGACCATGGTGAACAGCAGCGCCAGGCGCACGGCGGGGGGCCAGCCGGCGAAGTCGGCGACCAGGAAGCCCAGCGTCAGCAGGCCGGCGGGGGCAAAGCGGATCAGGATGCGAGTGGACATGACGGCCTCACGATGTTCGTGCTTGAGATAACGGCAGCACGGCGGGGGTCTTTAGGCCGAGGCGGCGGCCACCAGGCGTTCGGCGATGCGGTCCAGCGGCAGCACGCCCTGGACGGCGCCCAGCCTGACCGCGCTCCCGGGCATGCCCCAGACCACGCTGCTGGCCTCGTCCTGGGCGAAGGTGGCGGCACCGGCCTCGCGCATCGCCAGCAGGCCCGAGGCGCCGTCGTTGCCCATGCCGGTGAGCAGGGCGCCGATGCCGTTGCGGCCGGCGGCGCGGGCCACGGAGTCGAACAGCACATCGACGCTGGGGCGGTGCCGGTTCACCGGCTCGTCCTCGCCCAGCGCGCAGCGCCAGCGGGCGCCGTCGCGTTCCACGCGCAGGTGCAGGCCACCCGGGGCGACGTAGGCGTGACCGGGCGTGATCGGCATGCCGTGCTCGGCCTGGCAGACGTGCATCGGCGAGGCGGCATCCAGGCGCTGCGCGAAGGCTGCGCTGAAGGCGCCGGGAATGTGCTGGGCCAGCACCACGGGCGGCGCGTCGGGCGGCAGCTGCGAGAGCACCAGCCGGAGGGCCTCGGTGCCGCCGGTGGACGCGCCCAGGGCGATCAGCCGGTCGGTGCCGCGGAAGCCGGCGGCCATGCTGGCGACCTTCGCCTGCTCGGCGTCGATGACCCGCGGGCGCGAAGCCGCCGCCGCGAGCACCTTCTCGCGCAGCTCCCCGGCGTACAGGCGCAGGCCGCGCTCGGTGTCGACCACCGGCTTGGGCACGAAGTCGAAGGCGCCCAGCGCCAGCGCCGACATGGTCACCTCCGCCCCCTTCTGGGTCAGGGTCGAGACCATCACCACCGGCATCGGCCGCAGCCGCATGAGGTTGCCCAGGAACTTCAGGCCGTCCATGCGCGGCATCTCGACGTCGAGCGTGAGCACATCGGGGTCGAGGGACTTGATCTTCTGCCGGGCGACGTAGGGGTCGGGCGCGGTGCCGACGACCTCGATTCCCGGATCCTCCGACAGCAGTTCCACCAGCAGCCGGCGCACCAGCGCCGAGTCGTCGACCACCAGCACCCGGATCACGAGAACAGCTCCACGGTGCCGGCCACCGGCTCCCGGCGCAGCCGCTCCACGTAGCGGGTCTCCTCGGCGCGCACCTCGGCGTCGTGCGCGTGCGGCAGCCGTTTGACGAAGGCCCTGCCCGATACCGCGAAGAAGCCGACCTTGCGCGGATGGATGCCGCCAAGGTCCTCGGCCACGATCGGGATCTGCTCGGCCTGCAGGTAGCGGCGGACGAACTCGGCGTTGCGGGTGCCCACCGGCGACTGGGTGAAGCCCTTGAGCACGTTGCCGCCCCCGAAGACCTTCGCTTCGATCCGGTCGCGACGGGCCCCAAGCTTCAGCAGCTGGTTGACCAGCAGCTCCATGGCGTGGATGCCGTAGCGGGCCGGTTCACCGACACCGGGGTCGCCGTCGGGCAGCATGAAGTGGTTCATGCCGCCGACCCGCGCCACCGGGTCGCGCAGGCAGGCCGCGACGCAGGAGCCCAGCACCGTCACCAGGACCATGTCGCGCTCGGTGGCGAAGAACTCCGCCGGCAGCAGCTTCGCCGCGTCGGAGCCCAGCGTCCGGTCGTGGTAGAACAGCGGCGCCGCGCGTTCACCGCGGTCGGGCTGCGGCGAGGCCAGTGCCCGGGACTGGCGGAGTTTCATGCGCCGTCCCCGGCGCGCCGGTAGACCGTGCGCCCGCAGGGGCGGATGAGGTCCAGCGCGTGCATGAAGCTCTCGGAGTGCCCGGCGAAGAACAGGCCGCCGGGCGCCAGCTGCGGGATCAGCCGGTCGAGCACCTGGCGCTGGGTCGGCTTGTCGAAGTAGATCATCACGTTGCGACAGAAGATGGCGTCGAACGGGCCGTCCAGTGGCGGCCAGGTGCCCAGCAGGTTCAGTGGCATGAAGCGGACCAGGCGCTGCAGCTCGGGCCTGACCCGGCAGCGGCCGGCGTTGGCGCCGGTACCGCGCTGGAAGTATCGACGGCGCTGATCCGCCTCGATGCCGTCGATGCGTTCGATCGGGTAGACCGCACGAGCGGCGGTCTGGAGCACTGCGGTGTCGATGTCGGTGGCCAGGATCTCCACCGGGGGGCTGAGGCTGTTGGCGACTTCGCAGGCGGTGATCGCCAGCGACCACGGCTCCTCGCCGGTGGATGCCGCGCAGCACCAGATGCGCAGCGGACGGCCGGCGGGCAGGCCGCGCAGGTGGTCGGCGAGCACGGAGAAGTGGTGGGCCTCGCGGAAGAACGAGGTCAGGTTGGTGGTCAGCGCATTGGTGAAGGCTTCCCACTCGCCCTGGAGCGAGCCGGCCTCGAGCCGGTCGAGGTAGTCGCGGAAGCTGGCCAGGCCCAGCGCCCGCAGGCGCCGCGACACCCGGCTGTACACCATGTCGCGCTTGCCGTCGGCCAGCGCGATGCCGGCCTCGCGCCGGATCAGCGCGCGGATGCGCTCGAAGTCCGCCCCGTCGAAGCTGAACTCGCGGTCCCGGCGTGTGTCGGACCGGTCGGGAGCACGGTCGGTGGGGGCGTCCATCGTCTTGACCGGCGCCGGGTCATGCCTGTTCGCGATCGAACAGGGCCATGTCCTCGCTGCTCATCAGCCGGTCGATGTCCAGCAGGATCAGCATCCGCGATTCGTCCGGGGCGCCGATGCCGCTGATGAAGCGGGTGTCCACGGCCGCGCCGAGCTCCGGCGGTGGCTGGACCTGTCCGGACTGCAGGCGGATCACGTCGGAGACGCTGTCCACGACCACGCCGACGATCCGGCCGCGCATGTTCAGGATGACCATGACGGTGAACTCGTTGTAGACCGCCTCGGCCAGCTTGAACTTCAGCCGCAGGTCGACCACCGGGATGATGGTCCCGCGCAGGTTCACCACGCCCTTGACGAAGGCCGGGGCGTCCGGGAGGCGGGTCACCGAGTCGTAGCCCCGGATCTCCTGGACCTTGAGGATGTCGACCCCGTACTCCTCCTCGCCCAGCGTGAAGGTGAGGAACTCCATCGTCTCGGCACCGCCCTCCAAGCCTTCGGGCTGCGACGGATGGGCGGTGTTGTGTGCGCTGGCCTGGTCGAACATGTCGTGCTCCAAAATCGGCTGGCGGGCCCGGGCCCTGGTTCGTTATCGGCGGGCCCTCGCCCGGGCTTTAGCCCGGGCCTGGAATCAGAACTCGGTCCACTCGTCGTTGTCCGATGCAGGCACCGCACGCACCGTCTTCGCGGGCCTGGATGCGGGCTTGGCTGCGACGGGGGTTGATGCCTTGGGCGACGCCGGGGGCGTGGCTGCGGCCTTCTCCGGCTTCACGGTGGCCTCGATGCTTGCCGGAGCCGGCAGCGTCCGCGGCTCGTCGGCATCCACCGGACCGGCCGCGTCGGCGGCCTCGCGCAGCAGGGCGCCGACCGCGGGGTCGTCGGACCCGTCCAGCCGGGCCTTGAGGCGGAACACCGCCACCGCCCGCGACAGCTCGCCGGCCTGCTCCTCCAGCGCGCGCGCCGAGGCCGAGGCCTCCTCGACCAGGGCGGCGTTCTGCTGGGTGACCTCGTCCATCTGCACCACGGTGCCGTTGACCTGCTCGATGCCCGAGGCCTGCTCGTCGGAGGCGGCCGCGATCTCGGCGATGATGTCGGTGACGCGCCGGACCTGCTCGACGATGTCCTTCATCGTCGCGCCGGCCTCGCCGACCAGGCTGGAGCCGTCGTCGACCTTGGCCACGGACTCGTTGATCAGCCCCTTGATCTGCTTGGCGGCATCGGCGGAACGCTGGGCCAGGCTGCGGACCTCGGAGGCGACCACGGCGAAGCCGCGGCCCTGCTCGCCGGCGCGCGCGGCCTCCACGGCGGCGTTGAGGGCGAGGATGTTGGTCTGGAAGGCGATGCCGTCGATGACGCCGATGATCTCCTCGATCCGGCGCGAGGAGCTGCTGATCTCGCCCATGGTGACCACGACGCGCTGGACCACCTCGCCGCCGCGCGAGGCGACATCGGCCGCCCCGGTGGCCAGCTGGCGCGCCTGCCGGGAGTGCTCGGCGTTCTGCTTGACCGTGGAGGTGAGCTCCTCCATCGAGGAGGCGGTTTCCTCGAGGCTTGCGGCCTGGGACTCGGTGCGCCGGGACAGGTCGGCGTTGCCGGCGGAGATCTCGCCGGCGGCGCTGTTGATCGACTCCGCGGAGCGCTGGATGCCGCCGACGATGCGGCGCAGCTGCTCGACGGTGTTGTTGGTGTCGCGGGCCATGTCACCGAACACACCCTCGTAGCCGGTGTCGATGGTGCGGGTGAGGTCGCCCTCGGCCAGCGACTTCAGCACCGAGGACACCTCGGCCAGGCTGCGGTCGCTGACGTCCATGAGCTCGTTGAGGTCGGCCACCATGGCGCGGAAGTCGTTGTCGTAGCGGGACTCGTCGCCGCGCTGGCTGAAGTCGCCCTCGGCCGCGGCCCCGGCCAGGCGCTTGATCTCGCCGTTGATCGCGGCCAGGTTGGCCTTCACCGCGTCCAGCGACTCGTGCAGCACGGCCTTCTTCCCGGGCAGCCGGTCCATGTCCTGGCGCAGGTCGCCGGAGGCGTAGGCCTTCATCACCTCGATGCCGCGGCCGATGTCGCGGTTGAGCCCGTCGACGATGCCGTTCACCGCCACGGCCATCTCGCCGTAGGCGCCGGGGAAGCGGCTGGCGTCGATGCGGTGCTCGGTCTCGCCGGCGTCGAACTGCTCGCCCATCTCGATCTGCGCGGCCTGGAACTCGACCAGCCGGGCCTGCATGTGCTTCATCGAGCGCAGCAGGTCGGCGACCTCGTCGTGGCCGTCGGTGGGGATCTCGCGGTCCAGGGCGCCGTTGGCCACTTCGTCGGCGACCCGGGCCGCCGCCTGCACCGAGCCGGCGATCTTGCGGGCGACGAACAGGGCCAGGCCGAAGCCGACCACGATCGCGCCCAGCAGGGCGAGCACGATCAACAGGTTGGCGCTGCGGTTGGCCGAGGCGGCGGCTTCGGCGGAGCGGTTGGACTGGGCGTTGGCGAGTTCGACCAGCGCGTGGAGCTCGCTGGTCAGGGCGCTGAAGTTCGCCGTGCCTTCGCCCAGCTGGTAGTCGACGGCGTCCTCCTCGAAGCCGGCGTCGATGATCTCCAGCAGCATCGACGAGGTGTCGAGGTAGGTGGCCCAGGCCGCGCGGACAGAGGCGATCGCCTCATGTTCGGTCGCCTCGTTGGCGAGCGCTTCGCTGCGGTCGAGCAGCTCGGCCACCTCGACTTCCAGCTCGCTCATGCGTGCACGCGCTTCCGACCGGATCCGGTCGCTGGAGGGCACCAGCAGGTAGTACTGGTAGCGGTAGTGGTCGCCGGCGCGCAGGGCGGTCCGGTTGGCCAGCCGGATCGACGGGATGTCGGTCTCGACGAAGGCCTGCGCCCGGGTGTTCACGCTGCCCAGCCCGACCATGCCGGAAAGTCCGATCACGGCGGCGAGAGCCAGCACCACGCCGAAGGCCAGCATCAGCTGGCTGCGGATACGGAGTCGCTTCATCCAGTTCATCACGTGCGTTCCTCGGTTTCGCAGGGCCCGGCCGCGTGGCCGGGCGCGCAGGCGCTACGGGTTCAGTCGGCGGCCAGGGCCAGCTCGCTGGGCGAGCGCACCACGATCTCGGCGCGGTTGGAGGCGCGGGCGATGCGGCCCGTGGCACAGATCACCTTGTCCTTGAGCGCCTCCTCCGGCGCGAAGCCGAAGTTGCCGCGGTGCTCGCCGGCGATGCGTACCTGGAAGGGTTGGCGCGGGAACGGCGCACCCAGGTGCAGGAAGGTCGGGGTGCCGGCCGCATTCTCGGCGAAGTTGGCGCTCTCGACCTTGCCGCAAACGGTGGCGTCGCGGCCGATGAAGTCCTGCGCCTGCTCGGCGGGGATCTGCAGGTCGCGGCGCTGGGCGTGCGCGTCGAAGCTGACCAGCAGGGCGGCGGCGATCAGGGCGATGTGGACGGGCTTCATGGTGGGTGTCTCCACGGAGGTGGTGGTGAGGTCGGCGTCGGGGGCCGGGGTTCAAGACCGGTATCGGCGGGCCGGGAGGAACCTTTAGGCGGGCGGAAGGCGGTCGGACAACGCGGCTTCGGGACCCCCGGCAGGCTGCCGGACGGTGGGAGGGAACCGGGCAGGTCGGGGCCGGGCGCCGCGCGGTCGCGGGGTGATCGCGCCGCACGGCGGTGTCCCGGCCCGCGTTCGATGCGCTCAGCGCGCCGTGGCGGTGGCCTCGAGCCGGAAGATGGCCACGGCCTCGGCCAGGCCCCCGGCCTGCTCCTCCAGGGCGCGCGCCGAGGCTGAGGCCTCCTCGACCAGGGCGGCGTTCTGCTGGGTGACCTCGTCCATCTGGGTCACGGTGCCGTTGACCTGCTCGATGCCGGCGGCCTGCTCGTCGGAGGCGGCGGCGATCTCGGCGATGATGCCGGACACGCGATGCACCTGTTCGACGATCTCGCCCATCGCCGCGCCGGCCTGGTCGACCAGCTGCGAGCCCTCGCCGACGCGTCGGGTGGACTCGGAGATGAGCTGCTTGATCTCGCGCGCCGCATCGGCGGAGCGCTGGGCCAGGCTGCGGACCTCGGAGGCGACCACCGCGAAGCCGCGGCCCTGCTCGCCGGCGCGCGCGGCCTCCACGGCCGCGTTGAGGGCGAGGATGTTGGTCTGGAAGGCGATGCCGTCGATGACGCCGATGATGTCGCCGATGCGCTTGGAGCTCTCGGAGATGCCGGCCATGGTCTGCACGACCTCGCCGACCACGCTGCCGCCGCGCTCGGCGGCCTGGCTGGCGCCGCCGGCCAGGCCCCGGGCCTCGCGGGCGTGCTCGGCGTTCTGCCTGACGGTGGCGGTGAGCTCCTCCATCGAGGAGGCGGTTTCCTCCAGGCTTGCGGCCTGGGACTCGGTGCGGCGTGAGAGGTCGTTGTTGCCGGCGGCGATCTCGCCGGCGGCGACGTTGATGGCCTCGGCGGAGCGCTGGATGCCGGCGACGATGCGGCGCAGCTGCTCGACGGTGCGGTTGGCGTCGCGCTTGATCTCGCCGAAAGCGCCCTGGAAGTCGGCGTCGATGGTGCGGGTGAGGTCGCCACGGGCCATGGCCGAAAGCACCTCCTGCACGGCGTTCACCGAGGCCTGTTGGGTGTCGAGCAGGCTGTTGACGCCGTCGGCCAGGACCAGGTGGAAGCCCTGCTTGCCCTCCAGCGCCACCCGGCGGTCGAGCACGCCGACGCTGGCGGCCTCGATGATCTCGCCGACCTCGCGCTCCACGCCGACCTCGGCGGTGCGGTCGACCCACTCGACCACGTAGCCCACGCGCTCGCCGTCGTCGTCGTCGACCGGGGAAGCGGCCAGCGAGAAGTGCGCGTCGCCGACCCGGATCCGGGCCCGGTGCGTGCCGGTGAGGCCGGAAAGCAGGTCGCGCTGGTGGGCCGGGTTGGCGTGGAACTGGTCGATGCTGCCGCCGATGACGGCGTCGACGTCGAAGTCCGGGAGCTGCGTGCGCAGCTCGGCGGATTCCGCGCGCAGCATGTCCAGCACCGCGGCGTTGGCGTAGATGATCCGGCGATCGGTGTCGGCGATCATCACGCAGGTGCTCGAGGCGTCCAGCGCCCGGCGGATGCGCAGGTTTTCTCCGGCGACGCGGCGGTCGGCCTCGATCCGGCCACGGATCTCGTCGACCATGCGCTGCAGGCTGTGGTAGAGGGTGCCGATCTCGTCATGGCGGTCCATCGACAGCTGCACGTCGAGGTTGCCGTCGGCGACCTCCGAGACGGCCTCGACGGCTTCGCCCAGCGGACGGGTGATCAGCTGCCGCGACAGCCACATCAGGCCGCCCACCAGGATCGCCAGCGCCACCAGGCCCAGCAGGCCCATCACCGTGAACAGCCGCCAGCTTGCCGCGTTCAGCGCGCTGCGCGACTCCACGCCGACCACCAGCCAGCCCCAGGGCTCGAAGGCATCGACGACCGCGACCAGATCCTCGGCACGGCCGTCGGCAGCGAGCCGGGCGCGCAGGCGGTAGGTGCCGGGGCCCTCGGCGAGGATGCGCTGGAGCATCGCACCGCCGTCGGCATCATCGAGGTCCTCGATCCGCCGCCCCTCGAGGAACGGATGCACCGTCAGCTCGCCGTGGTTGCGGCCGCCGGAGGCGTCGATGGCGAAGAAGTGGCCGGCCTGGCCGATGCGGGTCTCGCGCATCGTGTCCTTCAGCGCCTGCAGGCTTTCACCGTAGGGCATGCCGATGAAGAAGATCGCGGTGGTGTTGCCCTCCCAGTCGGTGATCGGGCCGTAGTGGGTGATGTAGTCGCGGCCGAAGAGCACCGCGGGGCCGGTGTAGTCGCGGCCTTCGAGCATCAACGGGTAGGCGGGGTGGTCGCGGGCGAGAAGGGTGCCCTCCGCGCGCAGGCCGTCCTCGCGGCGCAGCGAGGTGGTGACCCGGATGAAGTCGTCGCCGGTGCGCGCGAACACCGTGGCCACGCCTTCGGTGGCCATGGTGAAGCGGTCGACCGCGTCGTAGTTGCCGTTGAGCAGGGTCTCGCCCATGTACAGGGCCGGGGCCTCGTGCTCGCCGATGACGACGGCGCCCTCGTCGCCGACTTCGATGTCGTACTCGGGCAGGAAGGCCAGGAAGGTGTCGTACAGGCGCTGGGTCGCCTCGCCGAGGTTGCGGTCGTAGACGTCGAGCATGCGTTCGCCCACGTCCACCGCGGTGACCAGCTCGCTGGTGGCCTGGCGGTTCAGCGAGCCGCCGGCCTGCCAGGCCACGATCAGGGTGGTCGACCCGAGGATGAAGAGCACGCCGGCGCCGACCAGCAAGGCCATGCGGGCGCCGACCGAGCGCCGGTCCAGCCCCCCCCGGAGCGAGGCCAGCGCCGCGGAGGCCGCCGGACGGATGCGGTCCCGCAGTCGCGCCAGGGCGCGCATTGCGGCCAGGGATGCGTTGCGGATTCGCGGGTTCACTGCAGTGCCTCCGGGCTGGCGGCGACGTGCACGCCCGGCTGGCCCGTTTCAGCAAAGGCCAGCTTGCGGGCAAGTCCACCGATGTCGACGATCAGGGCCACCCGGCCGTCACCCATGATGGTGGCGCCGGAGATGCCGGGAATGCGGCGGTAGTTGGCTTCCAGGTTCTTGACCACGACCTGCTGCTGGCCGAGCAGGGCATCGACCTCCACCGCCATGCGACGGCCGTCGCTCTCCACGATGACCACCATCGGGTCGCGGTCGGACGCCGCCTGCAGGCTGAACATCTCGCCAAGGCTGAGCAGCGGCACGTAGTCGCCGCGCACCTTGAGCATCCGGCCGCTGCCGCGGACGCGACGGACCTCGGCGCTGCCCGGGGGCAGGGCCTCGATGACGAAGTTCAGCGGCAGCACGAAGGTCTCGCCGCCGACGTCGACGGTCATGCCGTCGAGGATGGCCAGGGTCAGCGGCAGCCGGACCTCGACGCGGGTGCCGGCGCCGGGGGTCGAGTCGATCGAGACGTCGCCGCCGAGGCCGACGATGTTCTTCTTGACCACGTCCATGCCGACACCGCGGCCGGACAGGTCGGTGACCGCATCGGCGGTGCTGAAGCCGGGGTGGAAGACCAGCTCCCAGACCTGGGCGTCGGTGGGCTGCTCGGGCAGCGGCAGGCCGCGTTCGGCGGCCTTGGCCAGGATCTTCTCGCGGTTGAGGCCGCGGCCGTCGTCGCTGACCACGATGATGATGTGGCCGCCGCGATGGGCGGCGGACAGGGTGATCGAGCCGGCCTCGGGCTTGCCGGCGGCACGACGCTCGGCGGTGGGCTCCAGGCCGTGGTCGATGGCGTTGCGGACCAGGTGCACCAGCGGGTCGGCGATCTTCTCGATCACGCCCTTGTCCAGTTCGGTGGACTCGCCTTCGGTGCGCAGCTTGACCTGCTTGTCGAGGCGGGTGGACAGGTCGCGGACCAGGCGCGGGAAGCGGCTGAACACCGACCCCACGGGCAGCATGCGGATGCCGATGACGGCTTCCTGCAGCTCGCGGGTGTTGCGCTCGAGCTGGGCCAGGCCGGCCAGCAGCCGCTCGTGGACGCGCGGCTCCAGGCCCGCGGCCCCCTGCTGCAGCATCGACTGGGTGATGACCAGCTCACCGACCAGGTTGATCAGGGTGTCGACCTTCTCGGTCTGCACCCGAAGGGTGCTGTCGGCCGGGGCCAGGGCCGCGGCGGTCGCCGGAGCCTTGGCCTTGGCCCTGGCGTCGGGGGCGGGCGATACGACCGGGACGGCCGCCGCCGGCACGGCGGCGAGGTCGGCCTGGGCTGCGATGGGCTCCCGGGCGGCCTCGGCGGCCTCGCCCTGGATGGCGTCGATCTGCAGCCGGCACTCGTCCTCGACCCAGGCGAACGCCTCCTCGATCCCTTCCCGGGCCACGCTGGCCGGCAGGTGCAGGGTCCAGGCGAGGTGGACCTGGTGGGGGTCGAGCTCATCGAATCCGGGGAGGCGGTCGAGGTCGCACTCGGCCTGCAGGTCGCCGAGCTCGGCGAGCTCGCGCAGGATCCGCAGCGGATCGTTGCCGCTCATGAACAGCGAGGGCTCGGGCTCGAAGCGCACGCGCCAGCCGGCCGAAGGGGCGGTCGGCTGGCGCGGCGCTTCGGCGGCCGGGGTCGGTGCCGCGACTGCGGCCGTGGACTCCCCGGCCGGGTTGCCCGCCAGCACGTCCTCCAGCGTCTCCTGGACCTCGGCGGCCCGTCGCGGGTCGGCGGTGCTGCCGTGTTCGGCGGCGTCGAGCAGCTCGCGCAGCACGTCCACCGAGGACAGCAGCGCGCTGAGGGTGCGGGTGTCGGCCTCGCGGCGATCGCTGCGGATCTCCTCCAGCAGCGTCTCCAGCACATGGGTCAGCGAGGCGATAGCGTCGAAGCCGAAGGTGCCCGCGCCGCCCTTGATGGAGTGCGCCGCCCGGAACACCCGGTGGATCGTCTCGCCGTCGGCGGCGCCGGACTCGATGTCCAGCAGCCCGGCTTCCATCGCGTCGAGGCCCTCGCGGCTCTCGGCGAAGAAGGTGGCATGGAAGCGGGAAAGATCCACGAAGGCGCTCCTGTCAGTGTCCGGAGGGGCTCAGCCGAGCACCTTGCGCAGGGTCGCGACCAGCTGCTCGGGGTTGAACGGCTTGACCATCCAGCCGGTGGCGCCGGCGGCCTTGCCCTCGGTCTTGCGGTCGGTGCCGGACTCGGTGGTGAGCATCAGCAGCGGCGTGAACTTGTAGTCGGGCAACTGGCGCAGTTCGCGGATCAGCGAGATGCCGTCCATGTTGGGCATGTTCACGTCGGCCACGACGGCGTTGAAGCGTTCCTTCTTCGCCTTGTCCAGCGCGACCAGGCCGTCCTCGGCCTCGACCACGTCGAAGCCGGCGGAGCTCAGGGCGAAGGCGACCATCTGCCGCATCGAGGCGGAATCATCGACGGCGAGGATGCGGGGAGTGCTCATCGGGTGTCTCCGGAATCGTCCAATCCAAGGGCGTGCTGGAGGCCGAGGCGGCGCGCGGCCTCGACCAGGGTGTCGGTGGGGCGGTCGAGCCGCGTGCCGTGTCCGGCCCGGCCGCGCTCGCGCACGAACGCCGCCAGGACCTGCAACCCCGCGGTGTGCACGCGCTCGACCGCCGAGGCGTCGATGACGACGTTGCGCCGGCTGGCCAGCTGCGGCGACAGCGCGTCCTTCAGCGCCTGGGCGTGTTCGATGCCGATGTCGGGACCGATCGGGGTGGGCATGGCGGGTGACCTGTTCGTGTCGACTCTGACCCTGTAGCGGCAGCCCCGGGCCGGACTTGAGGGCTCAGTCGAGCAGGCGCTCGGCGGCCAGCAGGGTGATAGTTCGGCCGTTGCGGCGGGCCACCCCGCGCAGCAGCGCGGCCTGCTCGCCGGCCAGCGGGCCGCCCAGGCTCTCGATCGAGGCGTCGCTGACCGGCTGCACGTCGGCCACCGCGTCAACCAGCAGGCCCATGGCCTCGCCGCGCTGCTCCAGCACCACCACGCGCGCGCCGTCGTCGCGCTCGGCCACCGCCAGCCCGAGGCGCAGCGCGAGGTCGGTCACCGGCACGATCTGGCCGCGCAGGTTCATCATCCCCAGCATCCAGCCCGGGGTGCCGCGCAAAGGCAGGATCTCCGGCAGTCGCAGCACCTCCTGGACCTTGAGAACCTCCACGGCGAAGTCCTGGCCGCTGACCCGGAAGCGCAGCCAGCTGGTGAAGCGCTCGTCGGCGCGGCGGCGACGCTCGGCCGGTGCCGCGCCGCGCACCACCGGGTGGCCCGGCAGCAGCGGGTTGTCGGCCACGGACACGGGCGCCGGTGCCCGGGCCACCGGCTCCAGGACCGGCGCCGGCGCAGCCACCGCGGCCACGGCCGGCGGGTCTGCCGGCACGGCGACGGCGGGCGGCCCGGTCGGTGCCATCAGGTCGTCGAGGTAGTCGTGGATTGCGTGGGTCATGCCGCAGGCTCCATCGCGAGGGGGGTGGCGTCCCGGGCCAGGATCCAGTCCAGCGCGGACGCGTAGGCGGCCAGGCCGCGGGTGCCGGCAGGGTCGCCGGCCAGCAGGTGCCCGGCCTCGCGCAGGCGGGTGTCCATCGGGACGACGCCGTCGAAGACCCGGCCGGTGTGGCTGGCGAGGATGGCGTCGAGCGCTTCCTGGGCCACCCTGGGTCGCCGGTCGTGCAGGGTCGGCAGGATGTCCACCGGCAGCGGGCGGCCGCGCGAGCGTTCGATCATCGTCGCGGTGCGGACCATGCCGGCCAGGCCCTGCACGGCCAACGGCTCGGTCTGGGTCGGGACGATCAGCCGGTCGCAGGCGGCCAGGGCGTTGACCATCAGCACGCCCAGGGTCGGCGGGCAGTCGAACAGCGCGTGGTCGAAGCGGGGCGCCAGCGCGTCCATCGCCCGGGCCAGGACCTGGCCCATGCCGCTTCGGCTGGCGCTGCGCTTCTCCAGGGTGGCCAGCGCCGGTTGCGCGGCCAGCAGCCACAGCCGGCCGGGGAGCACCTCGCGCAGCAGGGTGGCGGGCGCCGGCGGCGGCTCGTCGAAGAGCTCGAACACGCCCCGCGGCGGCGGGTCCTGCGGCACGCCCAGCAGGTGTCCCAGCGAGGCGTGCGGGTCGAGGTCGACCAGCAGCACGCGCTGTCCGCGTGCCGCCAGCAGACTGGCCAGGGCCAGCGCCGAGGTCGTCTTGCCGACCCCGCCCTTCTGGTTGGCGACCGTCCAGGCGCGCATCTCAGCGGGCCTCCGCGGTATCCGTGTCGCCGCCGCCAGCGCTGCCGGAGTCCCCGGCCTGGCTGAAGCCGTCGAACTCGGAGGCGTCGGTGGCCAGCACGACGATCACGACGCGGCGGTTCTGGTCGCGGCCGGTCGGCACGGCGTTGCTGTCGACCGGCCGGGTCTCGCCGTAGCCGACCACGGCCAGTCGGCCGGACGCGATGCCGCGCGACTCGAACAGGCGGGCGACGCTGGAGGCACGCGCGGCCGACAGCTCCCAGTTCGACGGGAAGGCGAAGGTGGCGATGGGAATGTTGTCGGTGTGGCCCTCGATGCGCAGCGGGTTGGGGAACACCTCCAGCGCATCGGCCAGCGATTCCAGCACCGGCCGCGCGGAGGCCTCCGGGGCGGCGACGCCGGAGGCGAAGAGCAGGTCGGACTTGATCTCGACCTCCAGCCACAGCTCGCTCATGCGCACGCGGACTTGGTCGAGGTCGATCATCGCCTGAAGCGCCTCGACGACGCGCTCGGAGATCTCCGAGAGCTGGCGCTCGGCGCGGTTGAGGGCGGCGCGGTCGATGGTCTGGCGCGCGTCGGCCAATGGCTGGTCGCGCTGCATGATGCCGCTGGCGGGCTGCGGGAAGCCCCCGGCGGCGATGATGGCCATCGCGCCGCGGCTGTCCTGGCGCTGGATCGGCGGTGCCCTTTCCGCGGGAGGCGTTGCCCGCGGCGCCATCTCGCCGACCGGGATCGGCTGGATCACCCGCGGCTGGCCACCGAAGGCCTCGCTGAGCGACTCCGCCAGCACCCGGTACTGGCCCTCGTTGAGCGAGGAGATGGCGTACATGACCACGAAGAAGGCCAGCAGCAGCGTCACCAGGTCGCCATAGGGGATCGCCCAGCCCTCGTGGTTGACGTGATCCTCGTGCTTGCGCCGGCGGGCCATTCGGGCGCCCTCAGCCGACGAAGCCGTTGAGGCGCGACTCGATGTTGCGGGGGTTCTCCCCCTGGGCGATGGCGACCAGGCCCTCGATCACCATCTCCCGCTGGGCGCTGCGCCGGGCGACGATGCCCTTGAGCTTCGACGCCATCGGCAGGAACAGCAGGTTCGCCGCGCCGATGCCGTAGATGGTCGCGGTGAAGGCCGCGGCGATGCCGGGGCCCAGCTTGCTGGGATCGGCCAGGTTCTGCATCACCGCCATCAGGCCGAGGACGGCGCCGATGATGCCCAGGGTCGGGGCGTAGATGCCCATGCCCTCGAACACCTTCGCGGCGTTGGTGTCCTTGGTCTCCTCGGTGTGCAGCTCGATCTCCAGCATCTGCCGGATCTGCTCGGGCTCCAGGCCGTCGACCAGCATCTGCAGGCCCTTCTTCAGGAACGGGTCGGCCTGCTCCTCGACCTGTGCCTCCAGGCCCAGCAGGCCCTGCTTGCGGGCCACGCCGCTCCACTCCACGACCTTCTCGATCACCCGCCCGGCCTCGGCGACCGGCGGCTTGAGGATCCACAGGGCGATGCCCAGGGCGCGCTTGAACTGCGCCACCGGCGTGTGGACCAGGATGGCGGCCACGGTGCCGACGATGACGATGACGAAGGCCGCACCGTTCCACAGCGCCAGGATGCCGCTGCCCTTGAGCACCGCACCGCCGCCGATGGCGAAGAGTCCGAGCAGCAGTCCGAGGAGGGTGAGGATGTCCATGGTCGGGTTATCGGCGGGCGGTCGGCGGGCTTGAGCGGGGTCAGTCGCGACGGGCGATGGCGTCGGCGTCGAGGATCACCGCCAGCCGGCCGTCGCCGGTCAGCGTCGCCCCGGCGTGCCCGGCCAGGCCGCGCAGGCTGCGCGGCAGCGGCTTGATCACCACCTCCTCGCGGCCGCGGACCTCGTCGACCACCAGGCCGATGCGGCCCTCGGCGGTGTTGAGCAGCACCACGTGGCCCGTGTCGCGGCGGGCGCCGTCGCCCAGCCACTCGCGCAGGAACACCATCGGGGTGGGCCCGCTGCGCTGGTCGAGCACCTCGCGGCCGTCGATGTAGCGCATCGCGTCGGGGCGGTAGGGAATCACCTCCTGCACCCCGGCCAGCGGCAGCGCGAACACCCGCTCGTCGCTGGCGGTCATCAGCGCCGGCAGGATCGCCAGCGTCAGCGGCAGCCGTATCAGGAAGCGGCTGCCCTTGCCGGGCGTGGACTGGATGGTGACGCGGCCGTTGAGCTCGCGGATGCGCTGCTGGACCACGTCCATGCCCACGCCGCGGCCGGAGATGTCGGTGACCTGGGCCTTGGTCGAGAACCCGGCCATGAAGATGATCTGCAGCGCGTCGTCGGTGGACAGCCGCGCGGCGGCCTCCGCGCTCATCAGGCCCTTCTCCACGGCCTTTGCCCGCAGCCCGTCGGGGTTGATGCCGGCGCCGTCGTCGCTGATCTCGATGGCGATGTGGTCGCCTTCCTGGCGCGCGGCCAGCACCACCTCGCCCTGGGCCGGCTTGCCGGCGGCCACGCGGGCCTGCGGCGACTCGATGCCGTGGTCGATGGCGTTGCGCACCAGGTGCACCAGCGGGTCGCCCAGCGCGTCCACCAGGGTGCGATCGAGCTCGGACTCCGCGCCCACCACCTTCAGCTCGACCTGCTTGTCCAGGCTGCGGGCCACGTCGCGGGCCAGCTTCGGAAAGCGAGAGAAGGCGCGGCCGATCGGCTGCATCCGGGTCTTCATCACCGCGCCCTGCAGGCGGCTGGTGATCGCGTCGAGCGCGGTCACCGCGCGGCCCAGCGACTCGTCGCGGCGGGCCTCGCGCAGGGTCTTGAGGCGGTTGCGCGCCAGCACCAGCTCGCCGACCAGGTTGACGATGGCGTCCAGGCGGCGGGCCTCGATGCGCAGGGTCTGTTCGGCGGCCTCGGCCTCGCGCGCGGGTGCGGGTGCGGCCGGGCGCGCCGCCGGCGCACGCGCTGGCCCCGCCGCGGGGGCGGGGGGCTGGGGCGCGGCGACCGATGGCGGGGCCTGAGCGGGGGCGGCAGTGCCACCGCCCTGCAGCTGGTCGAGCAGGGCCTCGAACTCGTCGTCGGTGATGTCGCCCTCGGCGGTGGCGAACGCCGCCACCGCGTCCGTGGGTGCCGGCGCGGCCTGCGCCGGGCCCGAGCCCGCGGCCCAGGCCAGGATCGATGCGACCAGCTCGCCGGGTGCCGGCGGCAGCGGCTCGCCGGCCGCCAGCGCGTCGAGCATGGCCTGGACGTGGTCGAGGCTGGCCTGGGCGCCGTCGAACAGCTCGGCGTCGGCCGGCCGCTGTCCGGCGCGTACCGCGCCGAAAGCCTCCTCGACCGCGTGGCAGGTCTCCACCAGCGGGCCGAGGTCGAGGAAGCCCGCCCCGCCCTTGATGGTGTGGAAGGCACGGAAGACCGCGTTGAGCAGTTCCGGATCGGTCGGGCTGTGCTCCAGGCCGACCAGCTCCTCGCCGAGGCGGTCGGCGAGTTCGCGGGCCTCGACCAGGAAGTCGGCGGTGATGTCGTCGGCGACGGGCATGTGGCCTCCGGCCCTACAGGCCCAGCCGCGCGAGCAGCTCGTCGGCGTCGCCCTGGCTGGAACCGTGGCTGTCGAGGCCGTCGAGCGCCGGGCCGCCTTCGGCCAGCGTCGGGCGCGAGGGGTCGGACCCGGAGGCCGGCAGGCCCGAAAGCACCGCCTGCACCCGCGCCACCACGTCCATCACCCGGCGGATCACCTGGCCGGTGAGGTCCTGGTAACCCTGCGCCAGGGCGATCCCGGAGAGGTTCGCACGCAGGCGGCGCGCGGCCTCGTTGGCCTCGGCGGGCAGCGGGTGGGACTGGATCTCGTCGACCAGGGAACGGCATTCCTCGGCCAGGTCCAGGGTGCGGTGGCTGGCCTCCTCGGTCATCTTCACCACGTGCTCCAGGCGGGCGCTGGCATCGGGCAGGTCGGCCAGCGAGGGGTCGACCCGGCTGTCGATGGCGCCCAGCGCCTGGTTGAGCTCGAAGGCCAGCCGCGCCAGGCTGGTGAGCACCGGCTGCGGATGGCGCGAGACCACGTCGTCCAGGCGCGCCCGGTAGGCGGGCTCGTCGCCGGCCTCCAGCGCGTCGAGGGCCTGCTTGAGCAGGGCCAGCAGCCTGAGCCGCTCGGCCCCGGCCGCCTCGGCGTTCATGCCTGGGCTCCCAGCCGCTCGAAGACCTTGTTGAGCTTCTCCTGCAGCGTCTGCGCGGTGAAGGGCTTGATGATGTAGCCGTTCACGCCGGCCTGGGCGGCCTCGATGATCTGCTCGCGCTTGGCCTCGGCGGTGACCATCAGCACCGGCAGGTGCTTGAGCTTGTCGTCGGCGCGGATCGCCTTGAGCAGGTCGATGCCGGTGACGCCGGGCATGTTCCAGTCGGTGACGACGAAGTCGAAGGTCTCCGCCCGCAGGCGCGCCAGCGCGGCGCCACCCTCCTCGGCCTCGGCGGTGTTGTTGAAGCCCAGGTCGTTGAGCAGGTTCTTCACGATCCGGCGCATCGTCGAGAAGTCGTCGACGATCAGGATCCGCATGTTCTTGTCCACGTGACACTCCATGGGGGTGGGCGGGGCCCTGATGGGCCGCCTAGTCCTCGATAACGTCCGTGAGGGTGAAATCCTTTAGCCGGCCGCGCAGCCGGACCATCGCCTGGCCGTGGACCTGGCAGACCCGGGACTCGCTCACGCCCAGCACCGCGCCGATCTCGCGCAGGTTCATCTCCTGCTCGTAGTACAGCGACAGCACCAGCCGCTCGCGCTCGGGCAGCTGGGCGATGGCCCTGGACAGCTCGCCGTGGAACTCGCCCAGCTCCAGGGCCTGGTCCGGGGCCGAGCCGCCGGCGGGAATGCGCGAGTCGCCGCCGTCCTCGACCTGGGCGTCGAGGCTGAGCACCTGCCCGCGGGCGGCGCCCTCGAGCAGCTTGAGGTACTCGGGCATCGGCACGTCCATCGCCGCGGCGACCTCGGCCGAGGTCGCGGCCCGGCCCTCGCGCTGCTCGACCCTCCGGGTGGCCTCGGCGGCCTCGCGCACGCGCCGGTGCACCGAGCGCGGCACCCAGTCGCCCTTGCGGATCTCGTCGATCATCGAGCCGCGGATGCGGATCGAGGCGTAGGTCTCGAAGCTGGCGCCCTGCCCGGCGTCGTACTGCCGGGCGGCCTCCAGCAGGCCGATCATGCCGGCCTGGATCAGGTCGTCGACGTCGACGCTGGGCGGCAGCCGGGCGGCGAGGTGGTGGGCGATGCGGCGCACCAGTTCGCCGTGCTGGTTGACGATCTCGGTGGCGGAGCAGCGCGCCTTGGCGCCCGCGCCGTACTCCGCATAGCCCTGGGTGTTCATGCGACCGCCCCCGCGCCGGGCTGGCCGACCAGGCGCTCGACGAAGAACTCCAGGTGGCCGCAGGCGCCCGGTGGCGACTGCCACTTCTCCGCACGCCGGGCGAGGTCGCGGAAGGCCTGCGAGGAGGGCGCCGAGGGGTAGGCCTCGACCACCGGCATCTGCCGCTGGATGGCGCGGCGCAGCCAGTCGTCGTGCGGGATCATCCCCAGGTGGTTGAGGGTGACGTCGAGGAAGCGCTCGCTGACCCGCTGGATCTTGGCGAACAGCTCGCGGCTCTCGATCGGCGTGTGGACCATGTTGGCCAGGATGTGGATGCGGTGCACCCCGCGCTCGCGCGAGAGCACCTTGATCAGCGCGTAGGCGTCGGTGATCGAGGCCGGCTCGTTGCAGACCACGACCACCACGTCCTGCGCGGCCTGGGAGAAGGTCAGCACGCCGTCGGCGATGCCCGCGGCGGTGTCGACCACCATCACGTCCAGCGGGCGGTCGAGGTCGGAGAAGGCACGGATCAGGCCGACGTGCTCGGCCGGGCGCAGCTCGGTCATGTGCCGCTTGCCCGAGGCCGCCGGCACCACCGCCAGGCCCTTGGGGCCCTCAAGGATGGTGTCCTCCAGCGCGCAACGGCCGTCGATGACGTCGGCCAGCGTGAAGGTCGGGGACAGGCCCAGCAGCACGTCGGCGTTGGCCAGGCCCAGGTCGGTGTCCAGCAGCAGGGTCTTCTTGCCGGATTCGGCGAAGGCCACGGCCAGGTTCACCGCCACGTTGGTCTTGCCCACGCCACCCTTGCCGCCGGTGACCGCGACCACGCGCACCGGGGGCTTGGGTGCGGCGGGGGCCAGGCGCAGGCCGCGGGCCTGCTGGTTGCCGGTGTCAGGCGACTGCATCGGAGCGCTCCGTGTTCGTGTGGGGGCGGGCGGCGCGGCGCAGTTCGCCGAGCCGGAGTGCAAGACGGTGGCCTTCGGCCAGCTGCAGGTCCTCGGGGACCTGCTGGCCGTCGGTGACGTAGGCCAGCGGCAGACGGTGGCGGATCACCACCGACAGCGCCGTGCCCAGGCGCGCGGTCTCGTCGACCTTGGACAGGATCACGCCCTCGGGGTCGGCACCGCGGAAGCTGTGCACGATCTCCTCGAGGTCCTCGGCCTGGCCGTTGGCCGGCAGGACGAGGTAGCTGCGCATCCGGCGGGCGGTGTTGAGCCACTGGAAGTAGGTGGCCAGCGCGCGGTCGCGGTGGCTGAGGCCGGCGGTGTCGACCAGCACCAGGCGGTAGTCGGCCAGCCGGTCGAGCTGGTCGGCGAGGTCGGCCTCGCGGCCGATCTCGATCACCGGCATGCCCAGCATCCGGCCGTAGTGCTGCAGCTGCTCGCGGGCGCCGACGCGGATGGTGTCGGTGGTGACCAGGGCGACGTCGCGCGGCGACCACTGGGCGGCGAAGCGGTGGGCCAGCTTGGCGATGGTGGTGGTCTTGCCGACCCCGGTGGGGCCGACCAGGGCCAGCACGCCGCCTTCCTCGATGGGCTCCGGGGACGGGATCACGATCGACTTCGCCAGCAGGCCCAGGGCGATGCCGCGGGCACGGCCGCGTTCGGCGTCGGCCGGCAGCTGGCTGATGATCGAACGGGTCAGCTCGGCATCGCAGCCGTAGGCGGCCAGCTCGTCCATCAGTGCCGCGCGCACCGGCGTGGCGCGCAGGCGCTCGTCGGTGAAGCGGGCCATCTCGCGCTCGATCATCTGCCGCATCTCGCCCAGCTCGCGGCGCATCTGCGACACCGAGGCGTCCTCGTCCGGGGCGCGGGCGACCAGTTCCAGTGCCGCGCGTTCGCGCGCGGTGGTGGTCTGCGCCGGGTCCGGGCGGGTCGTGGCGCCGGCGGCGGTTGCCGTGGCCGGGGTCGGGGTCGGCTGGCGCGGGGCCGCGGGCGCGGTCGCCGTCGGCCTGGCCTCCGCGGCCGGGGTGAAGGGTTCGGCCAGCGACAGGAAACCGGCGGGGCTCAGTGGCGCCGGACGCAGCGGCTCCAGCGGCGTGGCCTGCGCCGGAATACCGGCGGCGGGGCGTGCGGCGGCCGGGGCCTGGGGCGCGTCGGGGGCGGCGCGCTCGCCTATCGCCTGGCGCACCAGGCTCTCGTCGTAGTCCACCGCGGCCACCACCTCCACGCCGGCGGCATTGCGCTGGCTGGAGAGGATCACCGCCTGGGGGCCCTGGGCCTCGCGCACCAGCTTCAGCGCCGCGCGCATGTCCGTTGCCTGGAACCGCTGGATTCTCATCGGTCTCACCCTCCGTGCGCCGGTGTTCCGGCACACCCGTCGTTCTTCCGGCTCAGCCGATCGATCCGATCAGCTTGAGCTGCTTGTCTTCCGGCACCTCGTGGTAGGCCAGCACCGCCAGCTGCGGGACGCTGTGCCGGACCAGCCGGGCCAGCAGGCTGCGGACCTGGCCGGGGACCAGGACCACCGCCGGCTCCCCGCGGCTGTCCTGCTGCTTCACGCAGTCCGCCAGCCCCTGGTGCAGCCGCTCGGCCAGCCCTGGCTCGAGTGCCGATCCGTTGCTGCCGACAGACTCCTGCAAGACCCGTTCCAGACCGGCGGACAGGGTGTACACCGGCAATTCCGGCGCCATGCCGTTGATCTCCTGGACGATGAAGCGGCCCAGGGCGGCGCGCGCGGCATTGGTCAGCTCGACCGGGTCCTGGGTGCGCGGAGCGTGCTCGACCAGGGCCTCGGCGATGCGCTTGAGCTGGCGGATCGGCACCCGCTCCACCAGCAGGTTCTGCAGCACCCGCATCACCACCGCCAGCGGCAGCGCCTTGGGGGTGAGGTCCTCGACCAGCTTGGGCGAGGAGCGGCCCAGGGTGGCCAGCAGCTGCTGCACCTCCTCGTGGCCCAGCAGTTCCGGGGCGTGCTCGCGCACGACGTGGGAGACGTGGGTGGCGATGACCGTGGCGGGGTCCACGACGGTGTAGCCCAGGCCCTCGGCCTTCTCGCGCTGGGCCGGCAGGATCCACTGCGCCGGCAGCCCGAAGGCGGGGTCCTTGCCGGGGATGCCGTCGAGCTCGCCGAAGACCTTGCCCGGGTTGAGCGCCATCTCGCGGTCGGCGTGGACCTCGCCGGAGGCGATCGGCACCCCGTGGATCAGGATCCGGTAGCCGGAGGGCACCAGCTCCAGGTTGTCCTTGATGTGCACCGGCGGCACCAGGAAGCCCAGCTCCTGGGTCAGCTTGCGGCGGATGCCCTTGATCCGCAGCAGCAGCTCGCCGCCGTGGGCGCGGTCCACCAGCGGCACCAGCCGGTAGCCGACCTCCAGGCCCAGCGCGTCCACCGGGGCCAGGTCGTCCCAGCTCAGCTCCGCCGGGGCCGGCGCGTTGCCGGTCTTGGGCGCGGCCAGGGCCTTGGTCTCGGCCTCCTGGCGCTTGTTCACCCGCATCCGCCAGGCGATGGCGGTCAGCACCGCGCCGAAGAACAGGAAGGCCATGTTCGGCATGCCCGGCACCAGGCCCAGGCCCAGCAGGATGCCGCCGGCGATCGCCAGCGCCTTCTGCTGTCCGAAGACCTGGCCGACGACCGCGCCGGTCATGTCCTGGGAGCGCGACATGCGCGTGACCAGGATGGCCACCGCGGTGGAGATCAGCAGGCCGGGGATCTGCGCGACCAGGCCGTCGCCGATGGTCAGCAGGGTGTAGATGCGCGCCGCCTCGCCGGCCGCCAGGCCGTGCTGCATCGTGCCGATGGCCAGGCCGCCGAGGATGTTGATGATCAGGATCAGGATGCCGGCGATGGCGTCGCCGCGGACGAACTTGCTGGCGCCGTCCATCGAGCCGTAGAAGTCGCCCTCGGCACGGACCTCCTCGCGCCGGGCCTTGGCCTCCTCGCGGGTCAGCAGGCCGGCATTGAGGTCGGCGTCGATGGCCATCTGCCGGCCGGGCATCGCGTCGAGGGTGAAGCGCGCCGACACCTCGGCGATGCGCCCGGCGCCCTTGGTGACGACGACGAAGTTGATGATGGTGAGGATGGCGAACACCACCAGGCCCACGGCGTAGCTGCCGCCGACGACGAAGTTGCCGAAGGCCTCGATGACCTTGCCCGCCGCCCCGGGGCCCTCGTGGCCGTTGAGCAGGACGATGCGGGTCGAGGCCACGTTGAGCGCCAGCCGCAGCAGGGTGACCACCAGCAGCACGGTCGGGAACACCCCGAAATCCAGCGGCCGGGCGACGTAGATCACCGCCAGCACGACCACCAGCGACAGCGCGATGTTGAAGCTGAACAGGGCGTCCAGCATCGGCGTGGGCAGCGGCACCACCACCATCGCCAGCAGGGCGACGAGCAGCAGCGGGGCGCCGGCGCCGTGGCGCAGGGCGTCGACCAGGCGCGGGTTGGACAGCCAGCCCGGCGCGTTCATCGGCCAGCCTCCGGCGGCGCCAGGCCCGGGTCACCGGGCGGCAGCTGGACGTCGGGCAGCTCCGGGGCCTCGCCGCCATGGCGGCGGACGGCGCGGAGCTGGTAGACGTAGGAGAGGATCTGGGCCACGGCGGAGTAGAGCTGCACGGGGATTTCCCGACCGATGTCGACCTGCCGATACAAGCTGCGTGCCAGCGCCGGCGAGGACACGATCGGCACGCCGTGGCGGTCGGCCACCTCTCGGATCACCCGGGCGATCTCGTCCACGCCCTTGGCCACCACCAGCGGGGCCCGGGTGGTGCCGGCCTGGTACTTCAGGGCCACGGCGAAATGGGTCGGGTTGACCAGCACCACCGAGGCCACCGGGATGTCCTCCATCATCCGGCGCTGGGACAGCATCTGCTGGGCCTCGCGGATCTTGGCCTTGACCTCGGGCCGGCCCTCGGTCTGCTTGAGCTCCTCGCGGACCTCCTGCCGGGTCATCTTCAGCTTCTGCTTGTGGCTCCACAGCTGGTAGGGCATGTCGATGGCCGCGAGCAGGAACAGGCCCACGGCGATGGCGATCATGGTCAGGAACACCAGCCGGAAGCCGTCGGCGGCGGCCTCGCCCAGGGGCTGGTTGACCAGGCCCACGAAGCGCGGGGCGGCATAGATCACCGCCACCCCGGCCAGCCCGGCCACCAGCAGCACCCGCCCGATCGACTTCAGCAGCTCGACCAGGCCGTCGCGGCCGTAGATGCGCTTGAGGCCCTTGAGCGGGTCGATCTTCTTCAGGTCGGGCTTGAGCGCCTTGGTGGCGAAGTTGAAGCCGCCCATCAGCGCCGGGGCCACGAAACAGGCCGCCAGGCAGGCCAGGATCAGCGGCGAGACGGCGATGAAGGCCTGGCCGAGCAGCTCGCCGAAGCGCGCCGGCAGGTCGATCTGGCCGCCTTCGCGGTAGAGCTGGAAGTCCATCGCCTCGCGCATCCAGCGCCCGCCGCGCGCGGACAGCCAGCCACCGAAGGCCAGCAGCACGGCGGTGGCCATGCCGAAGATCGCCGCGGTCGCCAGCTCCTTGGAGCGGGCCACCTGGCCCTTCTCCCGGGATTCGCGCAACCGCTTTTCGGTCGGTTCTTCGGTTTTCTCCTGGCCGTCTTCGGATTCCTGCGCCACGCCGCTGCTCCGTCACCCGTGTCCGGGCCGCGGGAGCGGCCGGTGTGGCGGGGTGGATGCAAGCGGTGGGCCAACCCCAGCGGGTCCGGCATTGCGCCGGACCCGTAGGGCTGGGGCCTCAGAAGTCGAACGACACCCGCGCGTAGACGAAGCGGCCGGAGCGGCCGAACGGGGAGTAGTTCGAGAACGGGGTGTTGCCGGTGGTGTTGAGGTTGACCGGGAACGCATCGGGGTAGCGGTCGGTGACGTTGTCGGCGCCCACGCTCAGCCGCCACTGGTCGGCCAGCCGCACCCGGGCCTCGATGTCCAGCAGCACCTTGGGGCTGAGCACGAAGTCGTTGGCGGCGGTGGTGCCCGGCGTGAGCGCCTCGCCGTAGCGGGTGGCGCGGAAGGTGGCGCCGAACCGGCCCTGCTCCCAGTTGAGGATGCCGGCGAACTTGGTGCGCGGGTTGCCACGCTCGAAGGTCAGCACGTTCACCCGGCCGAACAGCACCGGCGGCGGGTCCAGCTCCGAGAGCGGGGCGGTGGTCGGCACCGCGGTCACCTTGGTCCGGTTGTAGTTGCCGGCGAAGGTGAAGTCGAAGTTGCCGATGTCGGTGGCCCAGGGCACGTTGACCACCATGTCCACGCCGCTGGTCTCGGTGTCCACGCCGTTGATGAAGAAGCGGCCGCCGCCGATGCCGACGAAGCCCTGCGCCTCCAGGAACTCGCGCACGTTGGCCTGGGTCAGGTTCTCCGAGAGCACGATGCGGTCGTCGATGTCGATGCGGTAGGCGTCGATGGTGACCGAGACCGCGCCGAAGTTCATGACCGCGCCCAGCGAGACGTTCACCGACTCCTCCGCCTCCAGCTCGCGGGCGCCCAGGGCGATGGCCACCGGGTCGTTGACCGGGAAGGTGGTGATGTCGAAGGGAATGCCGTTGATGAAGTTGGTCGAGGTGGCGGTGAAGAACTGCTGCTGCAGCGAGGGCGCCCGGAAACCGTTCTGCACCGAGCCGCGCAGGGCGAAGGTGTCGGTGAAGTCATAGCGCGCGGCCAGCTTGCCCGAGACGTTGCTGCCGAAGTCGGAATAGCGCTCCGCGCGCACCGCCGCCGACGCGAGGAAGCGTTCGGTCAGCTCCGCCTCCAGGTCCAGGTAGACGCCGACCGCGGTGCGGTTCTCGTCGACCTCGTTGGACGGCCGGAAGCCGGGGAACACCTGGGCGCCCGAGGCGGTCGGCGCCCCGCTGGGCAGGGTGACCCCGCCATTGCGCCAGCTGTCGGGCTCACCGGCGAAGATGCTGTAGCCCTCGCGCCGCGCCTCCAGACCGGTGGCCAGGTTCAGCGGCGAGGCAAGGCCGCCGACGTCGACCGAGCGCACGCCGGAGAAGTTGAACACCAGCTGGTCGTAGGAGTAACCACCGGCATCGAACACCGTGCCACTGGCCGGGCCCAGCGAGCGGTTGAGCGTGTTCTCGATGGTGAAGGCCATCTTGTTGCGGCCCCACACCAGCGAGCTGTCCATGAACCAGTCGCCCCAGGTCCAGTCGCGGCCGATCGCCGCGCTGGCGTCGTCGACGTCGGGCGCGATGATCGGCAGGAAGCCGTCGGGGTAGATTTCGATCACATTGCGGTCGTCGATGGCGCGGCGGAAGAAGCCCGCCGAGCGGGCCTGCCGGTCCTGGTAGCTGGCCCAGGCGTAGAGGCGGCCGTTGGCCAGGTCGATGCCGGCGTTGCCGAACAGGGTGAACTGCTCGACCTCGGGTTCGCCGTACCAGGCGTTGAAGCGGTCGATGGTCGCCTCGCGCGGGTCGAAGGCGCCGCCGACCAGCGGGTACTGCTGCCGGTAGTCCCAGCCGCCGCGTTCGGTGCGGTCCTGGTCCCGGTACTCCGCCGACAGGGTCAGGAAGCCCGAGTCGCCCAGCGCGAAGCCCTTCCAGGCCGACACCGTGAGCGTCTCGCCGTCGCTGACGCTGCGCCGGATCTCCGGCGGCGCCTCCCACGTCGCCCCGGCCGGGGGTGGCGTGGTCGGCGTGGTGTAGCGGCTCTCGCGCTGGCCGTAGGAGAGGCTGACGTTGCCGCCCTCGCGGGCCTCGCGCAGCAGCACGTTGAGCACCCCGGCGATGGCATCGGACCCGTACTGGGCCGATGCACCGTCGCGGAGGACCTCCACCGACTGGATGGCCGCGATCGGGATGGTGTTGAGGTCCACGGCCGAGGCGCCCCGGCCCACGGTGCCGTTGACGTTGACCAGGGCGGCGGCATGCCGGCGCTTGGAGTTCACCAGCACCAGCGACTGGTCCGGGCTCAGGCCGCGCAGGGTGGCCGGCCGCACCGTGTCGGTGCCGTCGGCCAGGCCCGGCCGCGGGAAGTTGAACGAGGGCAGGGCCACCGACAGGGTCTGGTTGAGCTCGGCGGAGCCGGAGCGCTCCAGTGCCTCGACGCCGACGATGTCGACCGGGGCGGCGGTCTCGGTGGCGGTGCGTCCGGACACGCGGGTGCCGGTGACGACGATGGTGTCGAGTGCGGTGGCTTCGTCGCGAGCCTGCGGACCTTGTGCGACGGCGGTGGCCGGGACGGCCAGGACCAGGGAGACGGCGAGGGCAAGCGGGCGACGCGGGGGGTGGCGCATGGCAAGGCTCCTGCTCGGGGTCACGGAACGGGATGTCGCCTTGCGGGGTGGCGTGGCGCCCTGCGGGACGACAACGGCTTTAACGCGATCGTAACGGTTAAGCCATACGCCGGCGTCTGTCAATTCGACCAGGGTCGGGGGCCGGTGTGTCGCATCCGGCGGGGCACTGAGTATGGGCCGGGTCATCAGGCGGCACCTGGACGTCGGGCAGCTCCGGGGACTCGCCGCCAGGGTGGCGGACGGCGCGGAGCTGCTAGACGTGGGAGAGGCCCCGGGCCTCGGCGCAGTAGAGCTGCACGGGGATTTCCCGACCGATGTCGACCTGCCGCCACAAGCTGCGTACCAGCGCCGGCGCGGACACGATCGGCAAGCAGTGGCGGTCGGCCACCTCACGGATCACCCGGGCGTCTTCGGATTCCTGCGCCACGCCGCTGCTCCGTCACCCGTGTCCGGGCCGCGGGGCCGGCCGGTGTGGCGGGGTGGATGCAAGCGGTGGGCCAGGCCCCGGGGTGGCTACTCCGGGGCGCGTTCGCGCCAGCCCGGGCGCCGCCGGGCCAGCCACGGATAGGCCAGCATCAGCGCGAAGACGGCCAGGGCGGCGAGCTGGAAGCCCAGGTCCACGCCGGTGGTGTCGGCGTCATGGATCTGGAACAGGGCGGTGTCCTCGGCCCCGACCCAGGTCCCGCGGCCGATCTGCAGGAAGCCCAGGTGGAAGCCCACGCAGGTCCAGACACTGCCGGTGACCACGCGCAGATAGACCAGCACCGCGCCGAACGCGGCGATGAGCACCAGTTGGTCCACGCCCAGGCCGCCCCCGCCAGCGAAGGCGTCGGACGGCACCCCGGGCAGAAACCCCAGCAGCGCCAGCAGGATGGGCACCAGCACGAACAGGCCGATGCTGGCCAGCGCGGCCAGCCAGCGGGCCAGGACCGCATTGAGGGTGCGGAAGAGGTAGCCGCGCAGGGCGATCTCTTCCGGCAGCGCCTCCAGCAGCAGGGCGACCAGCAGCCAGGCCAGCACCGCGCCCAGCACCGCCGTGGAGGCGTTGACCGTGACCGTGGCGGCCCCACCCAGCGCCAGCGCCGCCAGCGGCACCAGCACGATCGAGGCGGGCAGGCCCAGGCCCAGCAGGAAGAAACCCGCCGAGCGCAGCGGCAGGGCGAAGCCGATGCCTGCCAGCGACCGGCGATCCCCGCGCAGCCGCAGCAGGCAGATCCAGGGCAGGACGACCGCGCTCATCACCACGGCCTGGACCGCCTGCACCGTCAGGTGGCCCGGGTCCCCCAGCAGCCGAACCGCCAGCTGCCCGGCGGCCTGGGCCAGCACCAGCCCGACGACCACCGACAGGGTTCCCGAGGCCAGGCGCCAGCCCAGCCGGAGCCGGCCGCTGGCGTCGCGAAAGCGGTTGCTGCGGTGGGCCACGTCCTGTTCGGCCACGATCGACACTCCGGTTGCGAAGGGTTTGCGGATGGGCAACGGGCCGGCGTGAAGCCGCGGTCCAGGCTTCACGCCGGGCAGTGCCGTCGGGTCAGTACTGCTGGATGCCTCGCGGCAGGGGCAGGCAGAATATCCCCTGGCTGATCATCAGCGCGTCGCACACCCTGCCGCGCGCCCAGACCGGCACCAGTTCGTGGTCTGCAATGGTGATCCTTGGCCAGCTCGGGCCCATGTTGACCCTGAGGTCGACGTCCGGCGATTCGGTCCAGCTCATGACCTTCCGGCCATCCACCGTGCGCGAATGCGGGGTGGTGCCGGGTCCAACCCACCGGAAGTCGGACCGGGCGATGTTGTCGGCCAGCTCGCTCGCGGTCGCCATGACCGTGCCTTCGGGCAGCGCGCCGGCCTGCGTCCACTCCTGCGGCTGGCTCGTCCCCGCCTTGTGCAGGATCACCTCGCGCCCCGCCACTTCCACGACGAAGTCGTAGCCGGCCCTGCTGCTTGCCCACAGCCCCTGGAGCTCCTCCAGTGCCTCTGCCTCGCTCTTGGTCGCGCTGGAATGTGCCGTGTGTGGCGCGAACACCAGTGCCGCCAGCAACACGCCGGCGAGCGGCTTCAATCCGTGATTGCACTGCATCGGATGCGATCCCCCCTTGGTTGACGAGGTTCCACCCTAGACACATCGCCGTGCGTGCGCAAAACCCGAGCCTGCCAGGTTGTGGGGCGGATCACGCCCTCGCCGCTGGGATGCCCGCCTTGGAATCCACACCGATCAGGGATGCGTGGTGGTGCGTCGATGCGCGTGGAACCGGGGTCGAAGGCGTCCGGTGCAGCGGGCGCGATCGGCGCGTTCACGGGTCGGCATGTCGCATCCGTCGGGCCGCTGCGTATGGGCCGGTGAACGTCTCCAACGGGAAGGACCTCCGATGCGCCAGCACACCCTCCGCCGCGACCGATCCGCCGCCCGCCTCCGCCGCACCCGCCTGTGCACCGCCGTGCTGGCCGTGCTGGCCTCGGCCGCCCACACCGCCACCGCCGCGGATGCCTTCTGGACCGGGCAGGCCTCCCAGGACTGGTTCAACGGCGCGAACTGGAGCCCGGCCGGGCCACCGGCCCCCGGTGACGACGCGGTCATCGACACCAACGCGCCGAATGCCACCAATGTGATCGGCGCCGCCGCGGTACTGCGCGACCTGACCGTGGGCCGGGACCATACCGGCACGCTGCAGATCGCCGGGGTCGGCGGGGTGTCCAGCCGGGTCGGGCGCATCGGCGAGGCCGAGGGCTCGCTGGGCGCGGTGGTGGTGGCCGGCGCCGGTTCGGTCTGGAGCAACTCGCAGAACCTCTTCGTCGGCATCGCCGGCACCGGCAGCCTGAACATCATCAACGGCGGACAGGTGCTGTCCAACGGCGTCGCCGGCATCGGTCTGGAGGCCGGCTCGGACGGCAACGTGCTGATCTCCGGGGCGGGCTCGAGCTGGACCAATGGCGGGGCGGCGGGTTCGCTGATCGTCGGTGGCGACGGCTTCGCGACCGTCTCGGTCGTCAACGGCGGCACCCTCGACAACGCGGCCGCCGTGATCGGCGGCGGCAGCGGCGAGGGTCAGGTGCTGGTCTCCGGCGCGGGTTCGGCGTGGACCAGCAGCGGCAGCCTGACCGTCGGCAACGCCGGCAGCGGCCGGCTGGAGGTCGTCGACGGCGGGCAGGTGACCAGCACCGCCGGCGTGGTCGGCAACCTCGACGGCAGCCTCGGCGAGGTCGTCGTCGAGGGCGTGGGCTCGAACTGGTCGATGGCCACCGACCTGCTGATCGGTGCCCAGGGTGGCACCGGCCTGCTGCGCATCCAGGACGGGGGCACGGTGACCAGCGACGGCGGCAGCCTGGGCCACTTCGGCGGCACCGGTGCGGCCGAACTGACCGGCTTCGGCTCGTCCTGGACCCTCATCGGGGAGCTCACGGTCGGCCGCGGCGGCAGCGGCAGCCTGGCGGTCGGGGGCGGCGCGGTGGTGACCAGTGCCGGCGGCGTGATCGGCGAACTGGCCGGCGCCAGCGGCGAGGTCACCGTCACCGGCGTGGGCACCTCCTGGAACCACGGCGGCGGCCTGGTCGTCGGCGGTGCCGGCAGCGGCAGCCTGACCGTCAGCGACGGCGCGCAGCTGATCGCCCCGGGGCCCGGCAACGGCATCATCGGTGCCGAGGCCGGCGGCGTCGGCGAGGTGCGCATCAGCGGCGCGGACTGGAGCCTGGGCAACGGCGCGCTGTACGTCGGCCTGGCCGGCACCGGCAGCCTGCACATCGACAACGGCGGCACGGTCAGCAACAGCTTCGCCGGCATCGGCGACGCCGCCGGCTCGCAGGGCGCGGTCACCGTCACCGGCGGCTCGTTCTGGACCACGACGGCCAACCTCGTGGTCGGCGGCAACGGCGTGGGCCGGCTGGATATCGACGCGGGCAGCACCGTCGCCGGCGGCTCGTTCGGCTTCATCGGTGGCACCCAGGCCGGTGCGGTCACGGTGTCCGGCGGCTCCGCGCTGAGCTTCGCCGGCGACCTGCGGCTCAACCACGGCACGCTGGAGGTCACCGGCGGGTCCAGCCTGGACAACGCCAACGCCCGGGTCGGCACCCTTTCCGGCGTCGACGCCTTGGCCCTGGTCTCCGGTCCCGGGACGGTGTGGACCACCAGCGGCCTGCTCGAGGTCGGCGTCGACGGCCAGGGCACCCTGGCCATCAGCGACGGCGGTACCGTCGACAGCCGCTTCGGCGTCATCGGCGCGACGGCCGGCGGGCAGGGACTGGTCTCCGTCACCGGGCCGGACGCACGGTGGATTCTGGGCGAGCCACCGCTGGTCGGCAACGCACTGACCGTCGGCAACGCCGGCACCGGCCACCTGCACATCGCCGACGGCGGCAGCGTGCTCAACGCCGGACAGCTGGCGATCATCGGCGTGGGCCCGGACGCGGAGGGGCGCGTGAGCGTGGTCGGCCCCGGGTCCTCGCTGCTCAATGACGGCGCCCTGTGGCTCGCGGTCGGCGGCAGCGCCGAGCTGGCCGTCGCCGACGGCGCGCTGGCCGAGAACGTCGACGCCTTCATGGCGATGGAGGCCGACGCCGTGGCCTCGGCCAGCGTCAGCGGCGGCGGCTCGCTGTGGCGCAGCAGCGGCGGCCTGTTCGTCGGCCAGGCCGGGACGGCCTCGCTGTCGGTGACCGGTGGTGGCCGGGTCGAGAACGCCGGCGGCGCGATCGGTGCCGGCGCCGGGTCGGTCGGCGAGGCCAGCGTCGGTGGCGCCGGCTCGCTGTGGGCCACCACCGGGCAGTTCGCCATCGGTGGCTTCGGCGAAGGCTCCCTGCGCATCGAGGACGGCGGGGCCATGTCCAGCGACGTGGCGGTGGTCGGCGCCTCGGCCGGTGGTGTCGGCGCGGTCACGGTGTCCGGCACCGGCTCGCGGTGGAACATCCAGTCCAACCTCAATGTCGGCAGCAGCGGCACCGGCAGCCTGCTGCTGGAGGCCGGCGGTGCCCTGACCGGCAACGGCTTCCTGTGGATCGGTGGCCTTGCCAGCGGCGAGGGTGTGGTGACGGTGCGCGGTGCAGGATCGCAGCTGGCCCCGGACGGATCCATCACCGTCGGACGCCAGGGCCACGGCCGCCTGACCGTTGCCGAGGGCGGCGCGGCGGGCAACGGTGGAGCGGTGTTCCTCGGCCAGCTGGCCGGCGCCACCGGCGAACTGGCCATCGGCGCGTCCCCCGGCGAGACGGCCGCGGCGCCGGGCCTGCTCGACGCTTCGGTGCTGGCCTTCGGCGACGGCACGGCCACGCTGGTCTTCAACCACAGCGGTTCCGGCTACCGCTTCGACGTGCCGCTGAGCAGCGTCGGCGGTGGCAGCCACGCGATCGACCACCGCGCCGGCGACACGGTGCTCGACGGCGACAGCAGCGGCTTCACCGGCCTGGCCACGGTCAGCGGCGGCACCCTGCGCGTGGACGGCAGCCTGGGCGGCAGCGTCGTCGTCGAACAGGCCGGCGTGGTGGGCGGCAACGGCAGCATCGGCAGCACCACCGTGGGCGTGGGCGGCACCCTGGCGCCGGGCGCGTCAATCGGCACGCTCACCGTCCACGGCGACCTCGTCTTCGAGGCCGGGTCGGTGTACGCCGTGGAGCTGGACCTGGCCGGCGACAGCGACCTGCTGGCGGTCACCGGCGCCGCGACCCTGGCCGGTGGCGCGGTGGCCACACTGCCGCTCGACGGCATCGCCATCCTGACGCCCTACACCATCCTGGAAGCCGCCGGCGGCGTGGATGGTGCCTTCGACACCATCGTGCTGGACTCGGCCACCGCCTTCCTCAGCCCGACCCTGGACTACCTGCCCGGCAGTGTCCTGCTCACGCTGGTGCAAAGTGCCAGTTTCGACAGCGTCGCCCTGACGCCGAACCAGGCCGCCACCGCCGTTGTCGCCGACGCCCTGGGCAACGGCGCGCCGGTCTGGGATGCGATCGTGGTGCTGGATGCCGCCGCCGCGCGGGACGCCTTCGACGCCCTGTCCGGCGAGGTCCACGCCTCGGCCATCGGCGCCCTGGTCGAGGACAGCCGGCACCTGCGCGAGGGGATGCTGGACCGGCTGCACGTGGCGGCCGGTGCGGATGACGATCGCGCGGTCTGGGTGCGCGGCTTCGGCGCACGTGGCCGGGTCGCCGGCGATGGCAACGCGGCTCGGCTGCGCAGCTCGGTCGAGGGGCTGCTGGTGGGGGGCGACCTGGCGCTGGACGGCGGCTGGCGCCTGGGTGCGGCGCTGGGTCTGCAGCGCGGCGACCATGACGTGCGTGCGCGGGGCTCCTCCGCCGACGTCGACAGCACCCATCTGGGGGTTTACGCCGCGCGCCAGTGGGAGGGCTCGGCGCTCAGGCTGGGCGCGGCCTACTCCTGGCACCGGGTCGAGGTCGACCGCAGCGTGGCCTTCGAGGGCTTCCAGGCGCAGGTGCGCAGCCGCTACGACGCCGAGACCGTGCAGGCATTCGGCGAGTATGCCCATCGCATCGAGCGCGACCCGGTCGCCTTCGAGCCGTTCGCGTCGCTGGGCTGGGTGCGGGTCGACGCCGATGGGTTCCAGGAGACAGGCGGTGTCGCCGCGCTGTCCGGCCGAGGCGACAGTGCCGACACCACCTTCGCGACGCTGGGTGTGCGCCTGGATGGCCGCTTCGGGACCGCCGGCGCCGCACCGGTCACGCTGCACGGCCGGGCCGGGTGGCAGCACGCCTTCAGCGGCACCGTGCCGCGCGTGCGGTCGCGGTTCGCCGGTGGCGAGGATTTCCTCATCGCCGGTGTCCCGCTGCCCCGCAACAGCGCCGTCATCGACGCCGGGCTGGGCTTCGCGCTGTCGCCACGCAGCACGTTGGACCTGTCCTACGCCGGGCGCTTCGGCTCGGGCCTGCGCGAGAACGCGGTGCGGGTGAGCTTCACGGTCGGGTTCTAGGCCGGGCTCTGCGCCCTTCCCGCGCTCACTCCACGGCCAGCACGATCTCGCGCGGTTGCTGCGACAGCTCGATCACCGGGTTCGCGTTGCGCCAGCGCCGGTTGGCGGGGATGAACAGGTTGCCCTCGGCGTCGGCCTGCAGGTGCTCGGGCTGCGGCAGCAGGACCCGCGCGTGGGCGTCGGGGGTGTCGAAGCCCAGCAGCAGCCCGTTGGGTCGGGGCAGTGCCATCCTCGCCATCAGGCCCTGGGCGCGGATGGCCTCCCGGTACTCCGCGGCCATGGCCTCGTAGAGGCTGTACTCGAAGCGCTGCACCGGCTCGGCCTCGGCGCTGAAGCGGACCGCCGCGCCCAGCCCGCCCCGCGGCGCATTGGTGCGCACCACCGCGTCGGCGGCCACCAGCGCCGGATCCAGCGGGAAGTCGGTCAGCCCGTCGTTCTCGATGTTCACCACGATGGTGCCGTCCGGGCCATCGATCTCGACGCGCAGATCGCCAAGAGTGAAGCCCTGTCCGCGCACGCTGAACGCGGTGCGCGACCGGATGTAGGTGCCGTCCACGTTGGCACTGGTGAAGGCGGCATGCATGTCGGCGTAGGGAATGCTGCGCCACTGGACATCGCCCTCGGCGGGCCGGGCAAGGACGGGCAGTGCCATGAGCAGCACGAACAGCGCGCGATTCATCGACGTCTCCTGCGGGCCGGGACAGGCCGCGCGGCGCCGGGATGGTGCCGCCTCGACTGCGGGCCGGCCATCAGCATACGCCGCGGCCGTTCCCGGCTTCAGCGCGCCCCGCGCCTGAAGCACGGCTCGGCCCGCGTGCCGGTCCGTGACGCTCAGCCGGACAGCCCGCCTGCGTCCGGCGTCCCCCTGTACTGGAGGCACACCATGATTGATCGAATTCCCGCTCGACCCGCACTGCTTGGCCTGGTCTGTGGCGCGGTGCTCGCGCTGCCCCCGGCCGTCCTGGCCGGCGGCGAGGCCTTCACCCGCGACGCGGCATCGCCCGAGCTGGACTGGGGGCCCTGCCCGGAGTTCTTCCCCGACGGTTGCGCGATCGCCGTGCTGCAGGGGGACCCGAGCGGTGACAACGCCGACATCTTCATCCGCTTCCCCGGCAATTCCGAGATCCCCCACCACTGGCATTCCTCCGCCGAGCGGATGGTGCTGGTGGCCGGCGAGCTGGCGGTCGACTACGACGGCCAGGACCCGGTGGTGATGCGGCCGGGCACCTACGCCTACGGGCCGGCGCGGCTGGCCCATGACGCGGCCTGCCGCTCGAACGAGGACTGCGTGCTGTTCATCGCCTTCGTCGGACCGGTGGACGCCATCGAGGGCGGCCCGGACTGAGCCTGGACGCCCCGGCGGCGGTCGGGCCGGCCAGCCCAAGGACCGGGAAGCGCATCGACGAACCGCTCATCCCAGGCCCGGCAGCACCAGCGCGCCGCCCGTCAGGACGAAGCCGAACAGGCCTACGATCACGGCGAGCCGGCGGCGCGAGGCGTCCGGCTGCAACCGGGTGGCGCCCAGCAGCACCATGCCCACGGCCACCAGCGGAAACAGCAGCGGGCGGGCGTGGGTGAACAGCAGCACCGCGAGCAGCGGCGCGCCGACCATCGCCGCGGCGATGCCGGTGTCGAAGTGTGATGGTGCCTGCCGGGTGCTCATGCCGGCCGGCTCGACGCAGGGGCATTCGCGCCGCGATGGCCGGCGTGCTCGCGCAGCGCGATCACCAGGGGGTTGTCGCCGCCGGCCGCCTCAATGGCCAGGTTGGTGAATCGACGCATGTCGGTGAGGAACAGTGGGAGGGTCACGATTGCCGGCGTGTTCTTCGCTTCGATCTCGAGGTAGCTCAGATTCAGGAGGGTGACCGGTTCGACGCGGGTGATGTCGGACCAGCCCAGGATGTGGTACTTGCCCCGCGCGTCGTAGCAGCGCAGGCCGGTCAGCAGGATCTGAATGCGGTAGACCAGGCTCGCGACGTGAATCACGGCCAGGCCCAGCAGACCAAGGACGACCGGCACCATGCCCAACTCGAACAGGCTCCCGTAGTCGGGAAATTCGCCCCGTTCGATCTGCATCAGGGCGCCCAGGGCCAACAAGAGAGCACAGAGCCCTGCGGAGAGCAGGACGAACAGCCTGTACATCTCCTTCATGCCCGACCGGAAGCTGCCGAGCACCATCATGCGGGTATCGACTCGGTTGCGTGCGCCATCCGGCTTCCCTTCCCCTGTTGCTTCTGTCCAGGGCCCGGGGCCTGGCGTGTTGCGGAGGACGATAAGCCCTCTGCGCGGGAGCCGGTAGGGGGCGGCCCTGAGTCAGGCGCTCCCGCCGGACCCGGTGGCCCTGAACGAGCCCCCGGGCGCCCGCCTGGCGGCGGTCGGGCCGACGCGTCGCTGTTGTTTGCCGGCGCAACGCTCAGCCGTGATCGGACTGTTCGCCGACCAGCCCGCGGTCGCGCGTCGCCAGGCCGGAGTGGTGGATCAGCCAGTAGGCCAGCAGGCCCAGGATCGGGTCCACCAGGCAGATCAGTCCCCAGACCACGGGCGGGACCAGAAAGGGTCGCTGCGGCCGCGAACGCGCGTCCCGCCAGACCAGCAGGCCCAGCAGCAGCCCCAGCAGCAACGAGGTCAGTGTCCATCCCATGGCCAGCGGACGGAACGTGTCGAGCGCCGTCGGCGCGCCGGAGCCCGGCATGGCCACCGCCCGCGTCTCGCACAGCTCACGCTCCAGACGGTCGTCGATGTGCGCGCAGATGAAGTGGGCACGGGTCGGCTCCTGCGCCGGCATGGACCCCTGGGCGGCGGCCGGCGACGGCGCGAGCATGCAGCAGGCGATCAGCGAAAAGAGTGCAAGCAGGTATCGGCGCATCTGGGCTCCCCCGGTCCGGCCGTGATGATACCGGCCCCGGCGCTTGACGATGTTGCGGTCGCCCCACGGCACGTCGCGGCCTCACCCCAGCAACCCGTACGCCGCCCCGAACGCCTGCAGGAACAGTCGCTCCACCGGTGCTGCCAGTTCCCCCGTCAGCACCACCAGCAGCGTGAAGCCCATGAACAGCGCCGCCGGCAGACCGATCTGGATCGGGTTCATCTGCGGGGCCGCGCGTGAGAGCACGCCGAAGCTGAGGTTCACGACCAGCATGGCGATCATCACCGGCACGGCGATGGTCGCCCCCACCCGCAGCACGACGGCCAGGAACAGCGGCACCTCGTGCGCGATCCGTCCCGGGTCGGCGATGGGTTGCCCGACCGGCAGTGCGCTGTAGCTGTGGGCGATGAGCTCGACCAGCGCCAGGTGCGCGTCGAAGGCGAAGAACAGCAGGCCCATCGAGACGTAGAACCACATGCCCACCACGCCGGAGCTGGCGCCGCCGCGCAGCGGGTCGGCCATCTGCGCGAAGGCCAGGGCCATGCCCTGGGCGATGAGTTCGCCGGCCAGCGAGCCGGCCTCGAACGCCAGCCGCAGCACGAAGCCCATCGCCACGCCCAGGGCCAGCTCGCGCACCACGTTGAGCACCGTGGCCGCGTCCACCGCCATCGGCGGCGGGCTGGGCAGGAGGGGGGTCAGCGCGGCGGAGATGGCGATGGCCAGCACCAGCCGGATGCGCATCGGGATCGAGCGGGTGCCGATCAGCGGGGCGGCCATCAGCACCGCCCCGACCCGGAACAGGGCCCACATCACCGCCTCGACGAAGGCGAAGAGGTCTTCGCCGGCGATCAGCATGCCGGTGGCGGCATCCACGGCCGGCTATCCGATGATGAACGGGATGCGCTGGATCAGCGCCGAGGCGAAGTCGACCAGTTTGGCGATCATCCACGCGCCCATGGCCGCCATCACGATGGTCAGGGCCACGGCCTTGGCGACGAAGGCGATGGTGGGCTCGTTGACCTGGGTGGCGGCCTGGATGACGCCGACGATGACGCCCACCAGCAGCACCGCCAGCAGCATCGGCGCGGCCACCATCAGGCCCACTTCCAGCGCGCCGCGCAGCTCGTTGATGGCGGTTTCCGGTCCCATGCGCGCGGCCCTAGATCTGGAAACTCGCCGCCAGCGAACCGACCACCAGCACCCAGCCGTCGACCAGCACGAACAGCAGGATCTTGAACGGCGCGGATACCAGCATCGGCGAGAGCATCATCATGCCCATCGACATCAGCACGCTGGCCACCACCAGGTCGATGATCACGAACGGGATGAACAGCAGGAAGCCGATCTCGAAGGCGGTGCGCAGCTCCGAGGTCAGGTAGGAGGGCACCAGTACCAGGAAGGGCACGTCCTCGGGGCCGTTGAAGCCCTGCGGGAAGCCGGCCAGGCTGGCGAAGGTCATCAGGTCGTTCTCGCGCACCTGCGCCAGCATGAAGGCGCGGAACGGGGCGGCGGCGGCCTCGAAGGCGGCCGCGGCGTCGAGCTCCCCGTTGAGGTAGGGGCTGATGCCCAGCTCCCAGGCCTGGGTGCCCACCGGCATCATGATCATCGCCGTGAGGAACAGCGCCAGGCCCAGCAGCACCTGGTTCGACGGCGTCTGCCCGGTGCCCATGGCCTGCCGCAGCAGCGCCAGCACGATGATGATGCGGGTGAAGCTGGTCAGCGACAGCAGCGCGGCGGGCAGCAGGGTGATGGCGGTCATCACCAGCAGCACCTGCAGCGGCAGGCTGATCTCGTTGTCGCCGATGGTGGCCACGGTCAGGTCGGGCAGGCCGGTGGCGGCCGGGGCGGCGACGGCGGTGCCGCAGGCCAGCAGCGCCAGCAGCGTCACCAGCAGGGGAATCAAGCGCTTCACTTGCCGCCTCCAAGCCGCTGCGCCAGCAGGGCCGCGAAATTCGGGGTGTTGGATTCGGTGGCCGGCAGCGGGGTGTCCAGGGCCTTGATCAGGCTGACCTGCTGGCCGGTGACGCCCAGCACCATCTGCTCGCCGTTGACGTCGACCACCACCACACGCTCGCGGGCGCCCAGCGGCAGGCTGGCCACCAGCTTCAGCCGGCCGCGCGCCTGCTGGCCGCTGCCGGGCAGGCGCCGCAGCACCCAGCCCAGCACCAGGATCAGCCCCACCACCACGAACAGGCCGAACAGCATGCCCATCAGCGAGCCGCCGGTGGCGACGCCGCCGGAGGCGCCCAGGGCGGTGGGTGCGGCCGGCGCGGCGGCCGCGGCGGCGGTGGCCAGGACCAGGCTCACTTCAGCCGCCGGATCCGCTCGGCCGGGCTGACCACGTCGATCAGGCGGATGCCGAAGCGGTCGTTGACCACGACCACCTCGCCGTGGGCGATCAGGGTGCCGTTGGCGTAGACGTCCAGCGGCTCGCCGGCCTCGCGTTCCAGCTCGATCACCGAGCCCTGGGTCAGCTGCAGCAGGTTGCGGATCGGCACGCGGGCACGACCCACCTCCAGCGACAGCACCACCGGCACGTCGAGGATCACGTCGAGGTTGATGTCGTTGGCGCCGTCGGAGGACTCGTCCTTCAGCGTCTCGAATTCGGCCGCCATGGCCTGGTCTGCTTCGTTGCTCATGCCTGCTTGGCCTCGTGCTGCGGGGTGGGGTTGGCCGGCTCGGCCGCGATGCCGCGGCGGGGACGGGCGTTGTGTTCGATGACGCCGGTCAGCCGCACGGCGCTGCGCCCGTTGTGCACGCCGAAGCGGCCGCGCAGCAGCGGCACGTCCTCCACGCGCACGGGCACCTCGGCGGGCAGCTCGAAGGGGATGATGTCGCCGGCCTTGAGCTTGACCATGCGGCGCACGCTGGTCCTGACCCGGGCCAGCTCGCAGGTGAGCTCGACCTCGGCGTCCATCAGCTGGTTGTGCAGCGAGGCGATCCAGCCCTCGTCGCGCTCGACCCGGTCGGACTGCACGCCGGCGTCGAGCTGCTCGCGGATGGGCTCGAGCATCGACCAGGGCAGGGTCACGTGGAGCTCGCCGCCGCCACCCTCCAGCTCGATGTTGAACTTCGACACCACCACGTAGTCGCGCGGGCTGACGATGTTGGCGAAATGCGGGTTGACCTCGGAGTTGAGGTACTCGAACTCCACCGGCATCACCGGCGCCCAGGCCTCGGTGAGGTCGGCGAAGGCGTTCTTGAGCATCAGCTGGATGACGCGCATCTCGGTGGCGGTGAACTCGCGCCCCTCGATCTTGGCCGGGAAGCGGCCGTCGCCACCGAAGAAGTTGTCGACCACGGTGAACACCAGCTTCGGCTCGAACAGCACGATGCCGGTGCCGCGCAGCGGCTTGAGCCGGATCAGGTTGATGTTGGTGGGCACGTACAGCGAGTGCATGTACTCGCTGAACTTCACCATCTCCACGCCGATCACCGACAGCTCCGCGGAACGGCGCAGCATGTTGAACAGGCTCACCCGCCAGGCGCGCAGGAAGCGGTCGTTGATCAGCTCCAGCGTCGGCAGCCGGCCGCGGATGATGCGCTCCTGGCTGGCGAAGTCGAACTGGCGGACCTCGCCGGGTTCCGGCGGCGGCTCCTCGGTGTCCACGGCGCCGGAATCCACGCCGTGGAGCAGGGCGTCGATCTCGTCCTGGGACAGCAGGTCCTGGGTGCTCATCGGCGGGCTCCGGTGCGGATCACTGGGTGACGAAGCTGGTGAAGTACACGGCCTCGACCGCGCCGTCGACGCCGGCGTCGGCCAGCACCTGGGCCACCTCGGCCAGGGCCGCGTCCTGCAGGCGCTCGCGGTCGGCGCGGGTGCGCAGGTCGTCGACGAACTGCTCGCCGAACAGCAGCAGCAGCCGGTTGCGGATCAGCGGCTGGTGGTTCTCCAGCGCGGCCAGCACGGCGGGGTCGCGGGTCATGAGCTCGACGTCGGCCTGCATGTAGCGCATGCCGCCGGGGTCGGCGAGGTTCACGGTGAAGGCGGGGGTGAGGCGGTGGTACTGCGGCGGCAGCACCTCGACCACGGCCGGGGTCGGGTCGGCGTCGTTGCCGTTGTCGTTGCCCAGCATCAGCACGATGGCGATGCCGATGCCGATCAAGGCGACCAGCAGGCCGGCCAGCAGGCTCAGGAACAGGACTTTGCTGGCGCCGGCCTGGCGCGGGGGCGGTTGGATCGGGTGCCTGGACACGGTTGTCGCTTCCCTCGGTCGTGATGCCCAGGGAATGCAATCGGTGTGCCAGATGCCTCAGGCGTACTCGTCGAGCAGGCCGCTGCCGCGCAGGACCGGCCGCGGCGGGGCCGCCGGTTCGCCGTCGCCGGGTTCGCCGTTGGCGTCGGAATCCCGTACCGGGTCGCCGCCGGCCGCGCGGCCGTCGCCGCCGTGGCGGGCCTGGGCGTCGGCGCCGGTCTGGGAACCCAGCTGGCTGGACACCTCGGTCTGGGTCAGCTGCAGGCCCTGGCCGGCGAACAGTTCGCGCAGGCGCGGCAGGCTGGCCTCGATGGCGGCGCGGACCTCGGCGTGGCTGGCGCCGAAGTCGGCGCGGACCTTGCCGTCGCGGACCTGGATGTCGATCTCCACGGTGCCCAGCTGCGGCGGCGAGACCCGGATCTGGGCGCGGCCGACCTGGTGGCTGGCCATCCAGTTCAGGCGGGCGTTGAGCTGCTCGGCGGTCTCGTTGCCGTCGGGGCTGCGCTGGGCCGGCAGGTTGAGGTGGCCGGGGACCACCTCGCGCGGCAGGGCGGCCGGCGGCGGGGTCGACTGCGCCGTGACCTGGGTCAGTGCGCCCGGCTCGGGCATCGGGGCGGCGTGCTGCAGTGCCCGGGCGGCGTCGCGCGGGGTGGCCTGCAGCGACAGGCCATGCTGGCGCGCGTCCTCGACCAGGGCCAGGGTGCGGGCGGGCAGCCGGGTATCGGTGTCCTCGGCGGGCGCGACGTCGGCCGGGTTCCCGGCGGGGACGGGCGCGGCGCTGGCGTTGGACGCGGCACGGGCCTGCGGCCCCGGGCTGCCGTCGGCCCCGGCGCGGTCGAGTGCGGCTGCCAGGCGGCGCTCGAGCCCGGGCCGTGCGGCGTCGGCCTCGGCCTCGGGTGCCAGCTCGAGCTTCGCTTCGGCCTCCAGCGCAGCTTCGGCATCGTTCCCGGGTGCGGCCAGTGCGCCACCGGACACCGGCAGCCAGGCCGACTGCCAGTGCGGCACGGTGGTGTCGGGCTCGGCCAGCAGGGCGGCGAACAGACCCTCCGGGGCCTCGGCGCCGTCGCCGTGCCCGGCACCGGTGGCCGTGCCGCTGGCGTTCGCCGCGGGCAGTCCTCCTCCGGTCAGCAGCACGCCGAGGTTCATTCGCCGTCCCCGCCCTGCTGCCGCATGACGAAGGCGCGGGCGGCCAGGTCGTCGAGCTCGGTCTGGCTGCGGCGGGCCTGCACCCGGGCCTCGGCGGTGCGGTAGCTCGATGCCAGCTGTTCCATGGTCCTGGTCTCGCGACTGGCCAGCATCAGCCGGGCGCGCTCGACGTCGCACCGGCGACGGCTGGAGTCCACCGCCTTCTGCTGCTGCACGAGGGCGTCGGCGATGCGCTCGCGGAAGGCGTTGCGGTTGGCCAGCAGGGCCGGGGTCAGGGCCGCGCCCGGGGCCACGCCGCCGTACTCGTCGGCGTAGCGGCGCAGGTCCGACAGCCGCTGCTCCTGGTCGCCCAACGCGGCGCTGGATTCGGCCAGCTTGCCGGCCTGCTGCGACTCGCGCTCCTCGGCGCGGCGGATCAACGGGTCGAAACGGTGCGAGCGCATCATGCGGCCTCCTTCTTCTGCGCCTGCGGCGCGTCGAGCAGCTGTGCCAGGGCGGCCAGGCTGTCGGCGTGGCTGGCGGCCTCGCCCACATCCTGCCTGAGGAATTCGGTGATCTGGGGCCAGCGCAGCATCGCCTCGTCGACCCGGGCGTCGGCGCCGCGCTGGTAGGCGCCGATGGCGATGAGGTCGCGGTGGCTGTTGTAGGCGCTGACCAGCTGCTTCATGCGGGTCATCCGCTCGCGCCACGGCGCGTCGCAGATCTCGGCCACCACGCGGCTGACCGAGGCCTCCAGGTCGATGGCCGGATACAGGCCGGACTCCGCGACCGCGCGCGAAAGCACGATGTGGCCGTCGAGGATGGCGCGGGCGGCGTCGGCGATCGGCTCCTGCTGGTCATCGCCCTCGGTGAGCACGGTGTAGAAGGCGGTGATCGAGCCCTGGCCGGCGCCGCCGTTGCCGGCGCGCTCCACCAGGGCGGGCAGCTTGGCGAACACCGAGGGCGGGTAGCCGCGGGTGGTCGGCGGCTCGCCGACCGACAGGCCGATCTCGCGCTGGGCCTGGGCGAAGCGGGTCAGCGAATCCATCAGCAGCAGCACGTGCAGGCCCTGGTCGCGGAACCACTCGGCGATGGCGGTGGCGCGGTAGGCGCCGTGCAGGCGGGCCAGCGGCGGCCGGTCGGCCGGGGTGGCCACCACCACGGCGCGGCGCAGGCCTTCCTCGCCCAGGGTGACGTCGACGAAGTCGCGGACCTCGCGGCCACGCTCGCCGATCAGGCCGACCACGATCACGTCGGCGCGGGTGTAGCGGGTCATCATGCCCAGCAGCGTCGACTTGCCGACGCCGGAGCCGGCGAACAGGCCCAGGCGCTGGCCGCGGCCGACCGGGATCATGGCGTTGATGGCGCGCACGCCCACGTCCATCGGGGTGATGATGGGCTCGCGCGCCAGCGGGTTGATCGGCAGGCCGGCCAGGCCGACCGCGCCCTCGGCACGCAGCGGGCCGCGGCCGTCGAGCGGCTTGCCCTCGCCGTCGATGATGCGGCCCAGCAGGCCCTCGCCGACGTCCACCGCGCCGCCGCGGGTCAGCCGCGGCACCACCCGGGCGTTGGGCAACAGGCCGTGCAGCTCGGCGCTGGGCATCAGGAAGGTGCGGTCGCCGGAGAAGCCGACCACCTCGGCCTCGACCCAGCCGCCGTCGGCGGTCTGGACGTGGGCGCTGCCGCCCAGCGGCAGCTCGCAGCCACTGGCCTCCAGGGTCAGGCCGACCACGCGCTTGAGCACGCCCTCGCGCAGCACGCCGCGGTGGGCGATGCGCGGCTGCAGCCGGGCGAGGCGGCGGGCCAGGCGCTGCTGCCGGGGCAGGTGGAAGTCGAGTACGGCGTTCATCGCGGGGCCTCGTCGTCGCGCTCGTCGCCCGGCTCCGGGCGCATCGCCAGCCCGGCCAGCGCGGTCTGCAGGCGGGCGGACATGCGCGCGTCCAGGCGCATGGATTCGGCGTGCACGCGGACGTCGCCGCGCGCCAGGTTGTCGTCGGCCTGCAGCCGGGTGCCGGCGGGCAGGGCGCTGAGCATCGGGTTGATCGCGGCCAGATCGTCGGGGTGCAGGCGCACCTCGACCTCGCGGCTGGCCGGGCCGGCCATGCGCACCGCCTCGGCCACCAGTTCGGCCAGCAGCTCCGGCTCGGCCTGGTAGCGGCGCCCGACCAGGGCGCCGGCGACCTGCACGGCCAGCTCCGAGAGGGCCTGCTCGATCTCGTTGTCGAGCTGGCCCAGCGGGCGGGCGAAGGCGTCGAGCAGGCCCTCGACCTGCGCGGTCAGCCGGCGCACCTCGCCCTGGGCCTGGGCCATGCCGGCCTCGTAGCCCTCGGCGTGGCCGGCCTGGTAGCCCTCCTCGCGGGCCTGTTCGCTGATGCGCTCGAGTTCCTCGATGCTGGGACCGGGCGCCGGCGTGCCGGCGCTGGCGCGCTGCAGCTCCGGGGCCTCCCAGCGCACCGCGCCCGACAGGCTCATACGAACTCCTCGCTGCCGCCGCCGGACAGGGTGATGCTGCCCTCATCGGCCAGCTTGCGGGCGATGCCCAGCACCTCCTTCTGCGCGGCCTCCACGTCGGCCAGCCGCACCGGGCCACGGGCCTCCATGTCCTCGGTGAGGATCTGCGCCGCGCGCTGGGACATGTTGCCCAGGATCTTCTCCTTCACCGCCGGGTCGGCGCCGCGCAGGGCCAGCGCCAGACGCTCGTTGGGCACCTCGCGCAGCACGGTCTGGATCGAGCGGTCGTCGAGGTCGCCGAGGTTGTCGAAGACGAACATCAGGTCCTGGATCTTGCCGCCGAGGTCCTCGTCGACCTTGCGGATGGCGCCCATCACCGCCTGCTCGTTGCTCGAATCCAGGTGGTTGATGATGTTGGCGGCGACCTTCACGCCGCCGATCGCCGAGGATTTGAGGTTCTGCGAGCCGGAGAACTGCTTCTCCATGATGTCGTTGAGCTCGTTGAGCGCGGTGGGCGGGATGCCGTCGAGGGTGGCGATGCGCAGCACCACGTCCGAGCGCACCCGCTCGGGCATCAGCACCAGCACCTCGGCGGCCTGGTCGGAGTCCAGGTGGGCGAGGACGATGGAGATGATCTGCGGGTGTTCGTTGCGGATGAGCTCGGCGATCGCGCGCGGCTCCATCCACTTCAGCGAGTCCAGGCCCTTGGTGTTGCGGCCGTAGAGGATGCGGTCGATCAGGCCGTTGGCCTTGTCGGCGCCCAGGGCGGTGGTGAGCACCTTGCGGATGTAGTCGTCGGCACCCACGCCCAGCGAGGTCTGCTCGCCGAGGTCGTGGATGAAGCCGTCCATGACGGTCTCCACGTCGACGCGGGACACCTTCTGCATGGCGGCCATGGCCGAGCCGACCTTCTGCACCTCCTTGGCGCTCATGTGCTTGAGCACCTGCGCGGCCTCGGCCTCGCCCAGGGACATCAGCAGGACGGCGGCACGCTGCACGCCGGTCATGTTGGAAAGCTGATCAGCCATCGTTGCCCACCCATGCCTTCACCACCTGGGCCACCCGCTTGGGGTCCTCGTTGACCGCCTTGCGGGCGAACTCGACGCGCTTCTCGTAGGTCGAGGGCGGCAGCGACAGCTCCGGCTCGGGCTCCTCGTTCGCCAGCTCGCGCGCCTCGCCGTCGAAGGCCTCCGGACCGCCAAGCTGGCGCGCGGGCTCCTCGGCCGACTGGCGGCGGGCCGGGGTCGGGCCGACGAGCTGGTTGAGCAGCGGCCGCAGCACGCCGAACACCAGGGCCAGCAGCACCGCGGCACCGCCGAGCAGGCGCAGCACGTCGCGCAGCCAGGGCTGCTGCCACAGCGGCTCGCCGACCTCGGCGACCGGCTCGGCGCTCTCGCGCACGAACGGGGCGTTCATCACCGACACCGAGTCGCCGCGGGCAGCGTCGAAACCCACCGCCTCGCGGACCAGCGCCTCCAGCCGGCCCAGCTCGTCCTCGCTCAGCGGCCGCATCACCGGCGCACCCTCGGCATCCACGCCGGGGATGTGGTCGACCAGCACCGCGGCCGAGACCCGGCGCACGCGGCCGGCCGGCTGGCGGGTGTGGGTCAGGGTGCGGTCGAGCTCGAAGTTGCGCGTGGCGCTGCGCTGGGTGGTGGTGCTGTCCTCGGCGTTGGCCATCTCCTCGCCCGGCGGGGTGTTGGCGGTGGCGCCGGGGACGCCGACGGGGCCGTTGTCGCGCCGCACGGTCTCGCTGGTCTGCTCGCTGCGGACGCGGGCGGGGTCGTTGTTGTAGGTCTCGCGGGCTTCCTCGACCGCGGAGAAGTCCATGTCGACGGTGACCTGGACGCTGGTGCGGTCGCGGCCGGTGAAGGGCTCGAGCAGCTCGCGCACGCGCTGCATGTAGGTGGTCTCCAGCCGCCGCACCTGCTCGAACTGGCGGTTGCTGTGGGCCTCGTCGCTGTCGGGGTCGGTCTGGCTGAGCAGGCGGCCGCCCTGGTCGACGACCGTCACCCGGTCGGGGCTGAGCTCGGAGATCGAGCTGGCGACCAGGTTGACGATGGCGTTGACCTGGTTGGGCTCCAGCTGGCGGCCGGGCAGCAGGTCGACCACCACCGAGGCGCCGGCGGGCTCGCGGGCGCGGGCGAAGGCGCTGGGCTTGGGCAGGGCCAGGTGCACGCGGGCGTCGCGGACCGGGCGCAGGGTGGAAATGGTCCGGGCCAGCTCGGTCTCCAGCGCGTGCTGGTAGCGGGCGCCCTCGACGAACTGGCTCACGCCGAAGCCCTGGTCGCCCTGGATGGCCTCGATGCCCACCCGCGAACCGCCCGAGGGCAGGCCCTGGGCGGCCAGGCGCATGCGCGCCTCGTGGACATTGTCGTGGGGCACGGTGATCGCGCCGGTGGTCGGGTCGATGCGGTAGGGCACCCCGGAGGCGCGCAGGGCCTCGGTGACTTCGGCGGCGTCGCGGTCGGCCAGGCCCGAGTACAGGGCGACGTGGCCGGGCTTCTGCGACCAGAAGAACAGCCAGATGCCCGAGGCGATGGCCAGGGCCAGGCCCAGCAGCAGCAGGCCCTGGCGCAGGCCGGGTACCGACTGGATGCGGGCGTTGAGCGAATCGTGGGTGAGGGCAGCGGTCGCCATGGGTCAGTTCCGTGTTCGGTCGGTGCCCTTACAGGGGCATGTTCATGACGTCCTGGTAGGCCTGGACGAGGCGGTTGCGCACTTCCACCGTGGCCCGGAAGGCCACCTGCGACTGCTGCGCGGCGACCATGACCCGGGCCAGGTCCGCGCGCGGGTCGCCCAGTTCGAAGGCCTGGCGCAGGCGCCCGGACTCCATCTGGGTCTCGTTCACCGACTTCACCGCGCTGGTCAGGGTCTCGGCGAAGCTGGCACGGGCCACCGGCGCGGTGCCGTTGGGCATGGGCGCGGGCGCCGCAGGCCGCTGGACCTGGGTCTGAAAGGCACGGATTTGCGAGAGAACCGAATTGATCGCGTCGGTCATGGTGGCAGCGCTCGTGCATCCGCCTGCGCCGGGGGCAGGCTCCCGGCCTCAGGATGCAATCGGCGTGCCAGAAGGGCTCAGCCGGCCTCGTCGCGCTCCAGTCCGTACTTGCGCAGCTTCTCGGCCAGGGTGGTGCGGCGCAGGCCCAGCAGGCGTGCGGCCTGCGCGACCACGCCGTCGGCGCGGTCCAGGGCGGCACGGATCAGGCCGACCTCGATGTCGGCCAGGGTCTGGCGCAGGTCCAGCCCGTCCTCGGGCAGCGTCGGCACGGCCGGGGTGACGGAATCCCGTCCGCCGGGGCCGGCGGCGGGGGTGTCGGCCGCCGGCGCGGGAGCGGGGGCCGGGGGCGGCGGATCGGCCGCGACCGGGACCGGGGCCAGCAGGCCCGCGCGCTCCTGCGCCGAGACGGTGGCGTCCCCCGGCTCGGGCAGGGGCAGGTCGCCGCGGTAGCGCTTGGGCAGGTCGTCGGGCTGGATCAGCTGGTCGGGGTGCAGCACCGACAGGCGCTCGATCAGGTTGGTCAGCTCGCGCACATTGCCCGGCCAGCGGTAGCGCTTGAGCACCTGGACGGTCGCCGGCGCCAGCCGGACCCGGCCGCGGCCGTGCTCGGCCAGGCTGGCGGTGATCGCCGCCACCAGCTCGGGCAGGTCCTCGGCGCGCTCGTGCAGCGAGGGCATCTCGATCGGGAACACGTTGAGGCGGTAGAAGAGGTCCTCGCGGAACTCGCCGTTCTCGATGCGCTTCTCCAGGTCGCGGTGGGTGGCCGCGACCACCCGCACGTCGCAGCTGATGGTGGCGGTGCCGCCGACGCGCTCGAACTGGCGCTCCTGCAGCACCCGCAGCAGCTTCACCTGCATCGGCATGGACATGTCGCCGATCTCGTCGAGCAGCAGGGTGCCGCCCTCGGCCATCTCGAAGCGGCCCTTGCGCTGGCTCAGGGCGCCGGTGAAGGCCCCCTTCTCGTGACCGAACAGCTCGCTTTCCAGCAGGTCGGCCGGGATCGCGCCGCAGTTCACCGCCACGAACGGGCCGCTGCGGCGGCGCGACTTCTCGTGGATGGCGCGCGCGGCGACCTCCTTGCCGGTGCCCGATTCGCCCAGGATCAGCACCGTGGTGTCGAAGTTGGAGACCTGCTCGATCATCCGCCGCAGCTTCACCGTGGCCGGGCACGAGCCGGTCGGGCCGCCGCGCGGGGTGGCCTCCTGCTCGGCGGCCTCGATCTGGCGCAGGCTGGCGCGCGAGAGCAGCTCGGTCAGCTGGCCGTGCCGGGCCGGGTAGTCCATCGGCCAGCACAGGGCCTCGTGCACGCCCAGCCGGGCCGGGGCATCGGCCTGCTGCTCGGGCAGCAGCAGCAGCGGCGGCGGCAGCGGCTCGGCGCGCAGCCAGTCCAGGAAGGCGTCGAAGTCGGGGCCGGGCTCGACCGCGCCCAGGACGATCGCCAGCCAGTGCGCCGGAGTGTTGCGGGTGAGGTCGATCTCGTCGGCCCCGCAGATGACCCGCGGGGTGGCGTCGAGGAAGGCCAGCAGGCCTCCGATGTGCTCGGCGCGGACGCTGTCGGTGTCCAGCACCAGGACCCGCGAATCACTCATCGTCGGCGATGCCCGCCAGCCGCTTGAGGTGCGGCACGACCTCCTGGATGTAGGCCAGCTTGCTGACGAAGGCGTCGGCCCCGGCGCGCACGGCGTGCTCGCGGTGCTGGGCGTCGTCGAAGTGGCTGGCGATGAGCACGAACGGCGGGTCGTCCTGCGCCTTGATCAGCCGGCAGGCCTGCAGCCCGCCCATCTCGGGCATGGCCAGGTCCATCAGCACCGCGTCGGGCTTGAGCGACTCCGCCTGCTCGACCGCCTCCAGGCCGTTGAGCGCGCGGCCCACGACCTCCATCCATTTCAGCTGGCGGAAATGACGCTGGGCCGCGTTCAGGAAGCCCTCGTGGTCATCGACCAGCAGCACCCTCAGTGCCATGAATCCTCCCCGGTCAGCCCGTGCGGGCCGTCGAACGGCCCCCAGTATGCCTGCGCCGCCGGTCCTTGGCAGCGGGAATCCCCAGCTGGTCCCGGTACTTGGCGACGGTGCGCCGGGCGATGCGCACGCCCTTGAGGGCCAGCAGCTTCATCACCTGGTCGTCCGACAGCGGCTTGTCCGGGCTTTCCCCGTCGACCAGCTTCTTCACCATCGCCTTCACCGCCGAGCCCGACACCTCCGCGCCGTCGAGCTTGACCGGGAAGAAGCGCTTGAGCTCCAGCGTGCCGCGCGGGGTCTGGACGTACTTGCCGTTGGCGATGCGCGAGATGGTCGACTCGTGCATGCCGATGGCCTCGGCGATGTCCTTGAGGTTGAGCGGGACCATGGCCTCCTCGCCGCGCTCGAAGAAGGCCTGCTGGCGCTCGACGATGGCCTGGGTGGCGCGCAGCAGGGTGTCGAAGCGCATCGCCAGGCCGCGGGTGAGCCAGCGCGCCTCGGCCAGCATGCCGCGCAGCTCGCCGCCGTCCCCGGATTCGCCCAGCATCCGCTCGTAGACCGGGTTGATGCGGATGCGCGGCAGGTTGTGCTCGTTCAGGCGCACCCGCCAGCGGCCGTCGACCCGCTCGACCACCACGTCGGGCACCACCGGGGCGTTGTCGTCGGCGGCCAGCAGGCCGGCCGGGCGCGGGTTCAGCGACAGCACCAGGTCGTGGGCGGTGCGCAGCTGTGCCGCGTCGGTGCCCAGCGCCGCGGCCAGCGCGTCGGGGTCGGGGTCGGCCAGCCGCTCCAGAGACTCGGCGACGATGCGCCGGGCCAGCGCCAGCCCCGGGGTGTGGCGGGGCAGGGCCTGGAGCTGCACGTCCAGGCATTCGGCCAGGCTGCGCGCGCCGATGCCCGGCGGGTCCAGCCGCATCAGCCGTCGCCGCACCGGTTCCAGCAGGTCGGGGTCGACCCCCTCGTAGCCGGCGGCCTCCGCCCTCAGCGCGTCGGCGTCCAGGCACAGGTAGCCCGAGGCGTCGAGCTGGTCGATCAGGAAATCCGCCGCCAGCAGCTCCTCGGGCCGGTGCACCTCCAGCGCGTACTGGGCCAGCAGGTGGCTGCGCAGGTCGCGGCCGGCGGTGGATTCGGTGCGCTCGAAGGGGTCGCCGTCGACCGCAGCGCCCGGGCTCACGCCCCAGGTGGCGGTGTCGAAGTCGGTGTCGGCGTCCTCGATGTCGACCACCGCATCGGCCGGGTCGGCGGCGTGCTCGGGCATCGCCTCGGGCGCCTCCTCGGCCAGCGCCTCGGCCTCGTCCTCGAGCTCCAGCAGGGGATTGGCGTCCAGCGCCTGGCGGATCTCCAGCTCCAGCTCCAGTCCGGTGAGCTGCAGCAGCCGGATGGACTGCAGCAGCTGCGGGGTCAGGTTGAGCTGCTGACCGAGCTGGGCGCGAAGCGAAGCCTTCATGGTGCGGCGGACGGCCTCCGGGGGCGTGGATCGATGCCGGCGCCGGGAATCCGTCGCCAGCACCGGGCAAGGCCCGGTCAGTGTAGGGGAATCCCCCGTCTGGCGTACAACTTGCATGCGGGGCTTGGCCGGCCCGGTTGCGGGCGGTAAGGTGGGCGGGTCATGCCCGCGTCCCCCACGCCCCCGTGCGCGTCCTGATCGCCGACGACCACACCCTGGTCCGTGCCGGCGTGCGTCGGCTGCTGGAGTCCTTCAGCGGGGTGGCGGTGGCCGGCGAGGCCGCCAGCGGCGAGCAGACCCTGGAACTGGCCGCCGTCGAGCGCCCCGACCTGGTGCTGCTGGACCTGTCGATGCCCGGCATCGGCGGCATGGAGGTCATCGGCCGGCTGCGCGAGCAGCTGCCCGCCTGTGCGGTGCTGGTGATGTCGATGCACACCGACGTGGGCCGGGTCCGCGATGCGCTGGACCGCGGCGCGCGCGGCTTCCTGGTCAAGGACGCCGCCGTCGCCGAGCTGGAGCTGGCCCTGCGTGCGGTGGCCGCCGGGCAGACCTTCCTGAGCCCGCAGATCTCCGGGCGCATGCTCGACAGCCTGATGGGCCGGGCCGAGGCCGGCAACCCGGTCGACGCGCTGCCGCCACGGCAGCGGCAGATCCTGGAGATGCTCGGCCACGGCCGCACCAACCGCGAGATCGCCGAGCAGCTGGCCATCAGCGTGAAGACCGTGGAGACCCACCGCGCGCGGATGATGGCCGCGCTGGGCTGCGAACGGGCGCCGGACCTGCTGCGGCTGGCGATGCGCCACGTCGAGGGGCTGCCCTCCTAGCGCTGGCGCCGGGCCTCGGCCACTTCGCGGCGGTGCAGCCGGAACAGGTGGCGTTGCAGCGCGGCGTCCAGGCCCTCGGTCACCGGGTCGAACGCCAGCCAGGCGCGGGTGCCCCCCGCGTCGTCTGCGCAGGCCAGCACCCGGCAGGGCAGGCGCAGCGGCTGCGGCAGCCAGTCGGCCACCTCGATCTCGACCACGCCGGTGTCGCCGGGCGACACGGCCGCACCGAGGGTCATCGACAGGCCGCGCGCCGACCAGTGCAGGGCCTGCTCCGGGCGCTCGGGTTCGTGCTGGCGGGCCATCGCCGCGACCTGTTCGGCCAGCAGCTGCAGCCGCGCCTCGATCCGCGCCAGGGCCAGGTCCTGCGGACCGGTCTCCTCGGGGTCCTCGACGCTCTGCCCGTCCTCGATCTGGGCCAGCCGCTGCAGCAGCCGCTCGGCGGCGGCCGACAGCCGACGCGGGTCGGGCAGGGCCTCGCCGGTCGGCCGGTAGCGCACCGGCAGCACCGGACGCACCGCCAGATGCTCCGCGAACAGCGCGTCCCCGGCCTGTTGCGGTGTCATCGCTGCGGCGTCCGGCATCGTCTAGTCCCCGAGGTAGGCCCTGGTGGCACGGCCCCGCTGGCGGGCCTGCTGCATGTCGTCGCGAAGCGTCTCACGCTGGCGCGAAAGCTGCACCGACAGGGCCTCCAGCGCCTGCCGCATCGCGCGCAGGGCCGGCTCGTCCAGTCGCCCGGCCACCGCGGCGGCACGCAGTTCGGCGTCGTAGCGCCCGTACAGCGCGGCGGCCTGCTCGGGCTCGCCGGCCTCGCAGGCCTCGGCGATCGCCGCCAGCGCCTGGCGCAGGGAGGGCAGGTCGGCCTCAGGCAAGGCGGCCGGCCTCGGCCCCGGCGCCAGCGGGGGCAGGCATGCCCAGTCGCTGGGGGATCTCCGCCCAGGCGGTCTGGATCTCCTGCAGCAGCCCGCGCACCTCCTCCAGCTTCGAGGCGTCGCTGCCGACGTTGGCCTGGATCAGGCACTGGCCCATGTACTCGTACAGCGCGTCGAGGCCGGCGGCGATCTCGCCGCCCGCGTCGAGGTCCAACGACATCCGCAGGCCGTCGACGATGCCGATGGCGCGGTTCACCGCCTGCACCTTGGCCGGCTGGTCGCCGCGCTCGATCGCCGCCGCGCCCTGGCGCACGCGCTCGATGGCGCCGGCCAGCAGCAGGCTGATCACCTTGTGCGGGTCGCTCTCGTCGACGGTCTTGCGGGCCTGCTGGTACTGGCCGATGCCGGATCGCGGGGCGTGCATGTCGTGCTCCTGGTTAGCGCCGGTTGGCGATCTGGCGGTTCAGGCCCGCCAGGCCGTCGAGCTGCTGGGAAAGGAAGGCGGAGGTGTTGTTGAGCTGGCCGATGAGCGAGTCCAGGGCGGTGAACTGGCGCAGGTAGCGGCCCTCGACCTGCTCCATGCGCCGGTCCAGCGCCTCGCGCTGGTCGGCGACGCGGCGGACCTGGCTGTCGAGGCCCTTGCGGCGGTCGGTGAAGGCGCCGGCATCGCCGACGTAGCGGCCGGTGGTCTCGGCCATGGCCGCGCCGAAGCCCTTGAGCAGGGATTCCACACGGTCCGGGTCGGCGGCCAGGGCGGCGTCGAACTTCGCCGCGTCGAAGCTCAGGTTGCCGTCCACCCGGCCGGAGATGCCCAGGTCGGAGGCCTCGCCGACGAAGGCGATGAAGCTGTTGCGCAGGGCGGCCCCGGCGCCGCGCGCCAGTGCGTCGCCGTTGAGCGCGCCGGCCTCGCCGGTGGCGGCGTTGAAGCGGGTGGCCTCGCGCAGGGCGCTCATCGCGCCGTTGAAGGCGTTGACCAGCCCCTGCGCGGCCTGCCGCGCCGGGGCGTTGTCGCGGGCCACGGTGAGGCTCTGCGGCGTGTCGGTGATGGCCTTGGCGGTGATCGACAGACCGTCGACGGCGCCTTCGATCACATTGGTTGCCGAAGAGCGCAGCACCCCGTCGATGCGCACCTGCGCGTCGGCGGCCGTGGACAGGGCGGTCATCTGTCCGCTGGTCAGGGCGGCCAGGCCGGGGTCGGCGCTGGTGATGCTCAGGGCGTTGGCCAGACCGGTCTGCTGTGCGGTGAAGGCCAGGCTGACCTCGCCGTTGTCGCCGCGGACCATGGTTGCGGCCACGCCGGCGCCGGCGGCCTGGGCGGCGGCGTTGAAGGCGTCGCGGGCCTGTTCCGGGGTGGCGTCGGGGTCGATGGCCACCTCGAAGCTGGCCTCTCCCAGCTGCACCTGCAGGGTGCCGCCGCCGAGCGCGGCGTCTTCGGCGAGGCCGGCGGACACCTGCTTCGAGGCCGCGGCCAGGGCCAGCACCTCGATCTGGAAGCTGCCGTTGGGGGTGTTGGCGCCGGCCGTGGCGGTGAAGGCGTCCTCGGCGCTGCTGGTGACCCGGCGCGCCTGGTAGCTGGTGTCGGCCTTGAGCGGGTCGGTGGCGCGCTTGAGCGCGTCGAAGGCGCTGGTGAGCCTGGCCAGCGCGGAGAGCTGGAAGTTCGCCTTGGCCTCGACCCGGTTCAGGCGCTGGGCCTGCGGGGCGCGGTCGGCGGCGACCAGCTGGGCGACCAGGCCGTTGATGTCCAGTCCCGAGCCCACGCCGCCTGCCTTGATACCGGTCATCGTCCATCTCCCGTGCCGGTGCCGCGCATCAGCGCCAGCCGCTCGGCCATTTCGTGGGCGATCCGCAGGGCTTCGTCGCTGGGCACCTGTCGGATCACCTCCTCGGTCTGCTTGTCCACCATCTGCACGACGATGCGGCCCCCGGTGTCCTCGTCGACACGGAAGCGCAGCGACACCGCACCTTCGGTGAGCTGGTCGAGCCTGACCTGCAAGGCGTGTGCCGGCCCGCGCGCCGGTGCGCCGGCGGTGGCAGCGAGGGCGGGGGCCAGGTTGGAGAGGGGCGTGCTCATTCCGGTCTCCGGAGGTGGGCGCGGCGCGCGGCGGATGTCCTGGCCGGGACCTGCGGTACTGAGCCCGGTATCGGTCGCGGGCGGGAAAGCTTTAGCGCGCCGGGCCGGGGGTCCGGGCGGTACCGGGACGTCCGCCAGCGGCTCCCGGCGGCGGGGCTCGCGTGCGCTCAAGGTTCCGGGACAGCGGCCGACCACGCATCCGCGCAGGCGTTCCGGCAGACCGGTTCCGCGCGCAGCGGCAAAGGGGAATTCGCGTCCGGCGCTAAAGGTTCCCGCGGCAGGCCCGTTAACGTTCCCAGCAGCGGCAGGCCTCGGCCAAGGCCCCGGCCCTGCGGAAGAGGGACATCAGTCCTGAACCGTCAACCGAGGAGCAAGACCATGCAAGTCATCAACACCAACGTCATGTCGCTCAACGCGCAGCGCAACCTGTCGGGCACCAACAGCTCGCTGGCGCAGTCGATCCAGCGTCTCTCGTCGGGCCTGCGCATCAACAGCGCCAAGGACGACGCCGCGGGCCTGGCCATCTCCGAGCGCTTCACCACGCAGATCCGCGGCCTGAACCAGGCCGTGCGCAACGCCAATGACGGCATCTCGCTGGCGCAGACCGCCGAAGGCGCGATGGCCGAGATCGGCAACAACCTCCAGCGCGTCCGCGAGCTGGCGGTGCAGTCGTCGAACGCGACCAACTCCGCCTCCGACCGCCAGGCCCTGCAGGCCGAGGTCAGCCAGCTGGTGGCCGAGATCGGCCGCGTTTCGGGCCAGACCGAGTTCAACGGCACCAAGCTGCTCGACGGCAGCTTCGCCGGCCAGGCCTTCCAGGTCGGCGCCAACGCCGGCCAGCTGATCACCGTCGACTCCATCGCCGACGCCCGCACCGCCAGCCTGGGTGGCGTGGACTTCGCCGCCGATGTGGCGGGTGCGGTGGTGACCGACGACGCCATCAGCGGCCTTGAGATCAACGGTGTCGTCATCGACGACGTCGCCGCCCAGGGCAGCGTCGGCGCCACCGCCCAGGCCCTGGCCAGCGCGATCAACCTCAAGACCACCGAGACCGGCGTCTTCGCCACTGTCAACGACAACAACGGCGTCACCCTGTCCTCGATCGAGGCCGGCCGCGACACCGTCGTCGGCGGCACCGTCGCCAACTCCGGCCTGACCGCGGCGACCACCGCGGCCGACACCAGCTTCACCCTGGACCAGGTCGACATCTCCACCTTCGCCGGTGCGCAGAAGGCGATCGCGATCATGGACGAGGCCCTGACCGACATCAACTCCGCCCGCGCGGACATGGGTGCGGTGCAGAACCGCTTCGAGTCGGTGATCGCCAACCTGCAGACCAGCGCCGAGAACCTGTCGGCGTCGCGCAGCCGCATCCGCGACACCGACTTCGCCGCCGAGACGGCCGAGCTGACCCGCACGCAGATCCTGCAGCAGGCCGGCACGGCGATGCTCGCCCAGGCCAACCAGGTGCCGCAGTCGGTGCTCAGCTTGATCTGAAGGAGCGGGAACGGGTGAAGGGGAGTGGGAAAAGGGAGGTCGACTCCCGCTCCTCCTCCCCTCCCGTTTCCCACTCCCCTTGACCCTTTTTCTGCTTCACCACGCGGCCCACCACCCCACGCCGCCGCCAGGAGAACTCAAATGCAAGTCATCAACACCAACGTCATGTCGCTCAACGCGCAGCGCAACCTGTCGGGCACCAACAGCTCGCTGGCGCAGTCGATCCAGCGTCTGTCGTCGGGCCTGCGCATCAACAGTGCGAAGGACGACGCCGCGGGCCTGGCCATCTCCGAGCGCTTCACCACGCAGATCCGCGGCCTGAACCAGGCCGTGCGCAACGCCAATGACGGCATCTCGCTGGCGCAGACCGCCGAAGGCGCAATGGCCGAGATCGGCAACAACCTCCAGCGCGTCCGCGAGCTGGCGGTGCAGTCGTCGAACGCGACCAACTCCGCTTCCGACCGCCAGGCCCTGCAGGCCGAGGTCAGCCAGCTGGTGGCCGAGATCGGCCGCGTGTCGGGCCAGACCGAGTTCAACGGCACCAAGCTGCTCGACGGCAGCTTCGCCGGTCAGGCCTTCCAGGTCGGCGCCAACGCCGGCCAGCTGATCACCATCGACTCGATCGCCAACGCCAGCACCGACGCGCTGGGCGGCACGCTGTTCGCCGAGGCCAGCATCCAGATGCAGGTCGATGCCGCCGACGGCCCGGCCACCGTGGCCGGCTTCTCGGTCACCTCGCGCCTGACCGGCGAGTCGGTGTCCTTCGATGGCTTCACCACTCCGGCCGGAGCCTCGGATGCCGCTACGGTGACCGCCGCCCGTGACCAGATGATCGCCACCCTCAACGCCAAGTCGGCCGAGACCGGCCTGGTGGCCGAGGCCGGCGAAGCCGCCGGTTCGATCCGTGTGGCCTCTTTCGTCGCCGGCGACACGGCCATCGACTTTGCCGGCGCCCTGGCCGGCAGCGATGGCGTCACCAGCGTCACCCAGGCCGCGCCGACCACCGAGACCTTCCTGGCCGACGTCGACATCTCCACCTTCGCCGGTGCCCAGCAGGCCATCGCGATCATGGATTCGGCCCTGACCGACATCAACTCCGCCCGCGCGGACATGGGTGCGGTGCAGAACCGCTTCGAATCGGTGATCGCCAACCTGCAGACCAGCGCCGAGAACCTGTCGGCGTCCCGCAGCCGCATCCGCGACACCGACTTCGCCGCCGAGACGGCCGAGCTGACCCGCACGCAGATCCTGCAGCAGGCCGGCACGGCGATGCTCGCCCAGGCCAACCAGGTGCCGCAGTCGGTGCTGAGCCTGATCTGAAGGGGCGGAAACGGGTGAAGGGGAGTGGGAAAAGGGAGTTGAACTCCCGCTTTTCCTCCCCTCCCGTTTCCCACTCCCCTTGACCCTTTCTCTGCTTCACCAAGCGGCCCACCACCCCACGCCGCCAGGAGACACGAAATGCAAGTCATCAACACCAACGTCATGTCGCTCAACGCGCAGCGCAACCTGTCGGGCACCAACAGCTCGCTGGCGCAGTCGATCCAGCGTCTGTCGTCGGGCCTGCGCATCAACAGCGCCAAGGACGACGCGGCCGGTCTGGCCATCTCCGAGCGTTTCACCACGCAGATCCGCGGCCTGAACCAGGCCGTGCGCAACGCCAACGACGGCATCTCGCTGGCGCAGACCGCCGAAGGCGCGATGGCCGAGATCGGCAACAACCTCCAGCGCGTCCGCGAGCTGGCGGTGCAGTCGTCGAACGCGACCAACTCCGCCTCCGACCGCCAGGCCCTGCAGGCCGAGGTCGAGCAGCTGGTGGCCGAGATCGGCCGCGTGTCGGGCCAGACCGAGTTCAACGGCAGCAAGCTGCTCGACGGCAGCTTCGCCGGGCAGGCCTTCCAGGTCGGCGCCAACGCCGGCCAGCTGATCACCATCGACTCCATCGCCAACGCCGGGACCGCCTCGCTGGGCGCCTCGCAGTTCGCCGCCCAGGTCAGCACGGCAGCCGTCGGCGACCGCGCCGCCGGCGACACCTTCGAGGGCCTGAGCATCAACGGCCAGACGATCGCCTCCGTCGAGTTCGCCAGCGCCACCAGCGGTGCCGATGCCGCCAAGGCCATCGCCTCGGCGATCAACCAGAAGTCCGGCGACACCGGCGTCTTCGCCACCGCCAACAGCGACGGCACCATCGATCTGGACTCGTTCAAGGCCGGTGAGGACCTGGTCATCGCCGGCGGTACCGGTGGTGGCAACAACGAGTTCGGCGACGTGACCCTGCTGGCGAACGGCACCACCGCCGTGTCCGAGGACCTGGCCGTGGGCGGCATCAACATCAACACCTTCGAGGGCGCACAGCGTGCGATCTCGGTGATGGACGCCGCGCTGACCGAGATCAACTCCGCCCGCGCGGACATGGGTGCGGTGCAGAACCGCTTCGAGTCGGTGATCGCCAACCTGCAGACCAGCGCCGAGAACCTGTCGGCGTCGCGCAGCCGCATCCGCGACACCGACTTCGCCGCCGAGACGGCCGAGCTGACCCGCACGCAGATCCTGCAGCAGGCCGGCACGGCGATGCTCGCCCAGGCCAACCAGGTGCCGCAGTCGGTGCTGAGCCTGATCTGAGGGGGCGGGAACGGGTGAAGGGGAGTGGGAAAAGGGAGGTCGACTCCCGCTCCTCCTCCCCTCCCGTTTCCCACTTCCCTTGACCCTTTTTCTGCTTCACCCCGCGGCCCACCACCCACGCCGCCGCCAGGAGACCTCGAATGCAGGTCATCAACACCAACGCCATGTCGCTCAACGCGCAGCGCAACCTGGCGGGGACCAATGGTGCCCTGGCGCAGTCGATCCAGCGTTTGTCGTCGGGCCTGCGCATCAACAGCGCGAAGGACGACGCCGCGGGCCTGGCCATCTCCGAGCGCTTCACCACGCAGATCCGCGGCCTGAACCAGGCGGTTCGCAACGCCAACGACGGCATCTCGCTGGCGCAGACCGCCGAAGGCGCGCTGGGCGAGATCGGCAACAACCTCCAGCGCATCCGCGAACTGGCGGTGCAGGCGGTGAATGCCACCAACTCCGCCTCGGACCGGGCGGCACTGGATGCCGAGGCGCAGGCCCTCAAGGCGGAGATCGACCGGGTCGCCCTGCAGACGGAGTTCAATGGCGCACGCCTGCTGGATGGCAGCTTCGCCGGCCAGGCCTTCCAGGTCGGCAGCAATGCCGGCCAGCTGATCACCCTGGATGCGATCACCAGCGCGCGCGTGGCCGAACTGGGCCTGCGCACGGTGGGCCAGCCCGGTGAGGCCTCGACCATGTCGTTGGGTGCACTGTCCCAGGGCAACTACGGCAACATCGCGCAGGACCAGTTCCTGGTCGCCTTCGACACGGGCAGCGAGCAACTCCAGCTGGACGTGACCGCTGCGATCAACGATGGCCTGATCATCGCCGAGGACCTTGCCCTGGCCTTCGTCAACGCCGGGTTCGCCGCCAATGGGGACAACGAGGTGTCCGGCTTCTCGCTGGACCTCGCGGGGCGGGCCAGCATCGAGCAGGCGATCGACGAGGGCGTGCTGGTGGTCCGGCGCGCCGATGGCCAGTCCTTCACCCGCACCGACACCATCATCGAAAGTGCGCCGGGCAGCTGGACACAGGTCCCCACCCTGTCCGGTGGCACCACCAGCACCGGCGGGTCGGGCCAGGAGGTCCAGGGCTTCGCCGACCTCAACCTGCTTGATGCGTCGGCGGCCACCGACGCGATCCTGGCCATGGACGCCGCCCTCCAGTCGGTCAACAGCCAACGCGCCGACCTGGGTGCCACCCAGAACCGCTTCGGTTCGGTGATCGCCAACCTGCAGACCAGCGCCGAGAACCTGTCGGCGTCGCGCAGCCGCATCCGCGACACCGACTTCGCCGCCGAGACGGCCGAGCTGACCCGCACGCAGATCCTGCAGCAGGCCGGCACGGCGATGCTCGCCCAGGCCAACCAGGTGCCGCAGTCGGTGCTCAGCTTGATCTGAAGGGCCGGGAACGGGTGAAGGGGAGTGGGAAAAGGGAGGTCGACTCCCGCTCCTCCTCCCCTCCCGTTTCCCACTTCCCTTCACCCGTTTCCGCCCAAAAAGCCGGGCCCCCGATGCGGCCACACCGGGGGCCCTTCAGCCCGGGTCCCGCAAGGGGCCCGGTTTCTGCGCGGGTGCGATGCGCGCTCAGCGCATCATCTGGAACAGGGACAGCGACTGGATGCGCTGGTAGCTCAGCTGGGCGGCCTCGAGCGTCGCCATCTCGCGGCTGAGGCGGCTGATCGCCTCGGCGTAGTCGAGGTCGCGGATCTCCGACAGGGTCGAGCGCACCGACAGCAGCTGGGCCTCGCGCTCGTCGGCGCTGCGGTCCAGGGTGGCCATGCGCGCGCCGCCGGCGGCACGCACGTCGATGAAGTGCTCGCTGGCCCGGGACAGGTTCTCGATGGCCTCGTAGAAGCCGTTCTGCATGGCCGCCTTGTTCGCCTGCGGCGTGTCCGGCGTGCGCAGGGTGTCGATCATCCGGTCGATGGTGGTGAAGATGTCCTGGCGGGCGGCCGGCCCGACGTTGAACGCGTCGCCGTCGGCGGGTTCGCCCTGCACGGTGACCTGGTAGCCGGCGAAGCCGATGGCCTGGCCGGGCTGGAACGGGCCGGTGGCGACCACGGTGCCGCCGCCGTCGACGACCTCGTAGTCGCCGCCGTCAAAGCGGACCTGGTAGCTGCCGCCGGTCCACTGGGCCTGGTTGGTGAAGCCCGAGCCGGTGAGGGTCGCGGTGCCGGTGTTGCCGGCATCGGCGCGCGCGGCGACGCCGTTGGCGCCGGTGGCGATGCGCAGGAAGACCTGGTGGCCGGGGTCGGAGTCGGCGACGGTCACGCCCGGGGCCACCTCGATGCGGCGCTGGGTCTGGTCGCCGCCGTACTGGATCTGGCCCCCGGCGAAGCTGAACGGTTCGCTGCCGTCACGGGTGCCGCCGAACAGGTAGCGGCCCTGGCCGTCGCTGGAGTTGGCGATGGAGAACAGCGCTTCGCGCAGCTGCGCGATCTCCGGCACCAGCGCCTCGCGGTCGGCCTGCGACAGCACGCCGCCGTTGGCCTGCACCGCCAGCTCCTGCAGCCGTCCGACGATGTCGTTGGCGCTAATGAGCACGTTCTCCTGCAGGGTCAGGCGGTTGGAGAGGATGTTGGCGTTGGCGCCGAAGCGCTCGTATTCGGCCTCGGCACGCTGCATGGCGATCGCCACGCCGGCCGCCACCGGGTTGTCCTTGGCGGTGTTGAGCTTCAGGCCGGTGGCCAGCTGCAGCTGCGTGCGCGAGGCCTCGCTCTGGCGGGCCATCAGCTGGGCGATGGCGGCATTCTGCATGCCGAAGGTCGACACCCGGCTCATCGGCGCACCGCCATGAGCAGGGACTGGAACATTTCATCGGCCGTGGAGATCAGCTGGGCGGCGGCCATGTAGGCCTGCTGGTAGCGCATCATGTTCGCGGCCTCCTCGTCGAGGTTGACGCCCGACACCGCCTCGCGCTCGGCCATGAGCCGGTCGCCGATGGCGCCCTGGGCCTGGAAGGCGTACTCGGCCTGGCGCGCCTGGGCGCCGCCGAAGACCGCCAGCTGGCCGATGCCGCCGTTGAGCGAGGTCTGGCCGCCGTTGAGCAGGCCCAGGTCGTCCAGGCCGGCCATGACCAGCATGTTGCCGTTGTCGCTGGAACCGGGGCCGCGCGGCTCGACGTTGAAGCGGTCGCCGGCGACCGGGTCGCCGTCGAGTTTCATCCGCCAGCCCGGGCCCTCGATGCCCACCTCGGGGTCGTAGGTGAACGGGCCGGCGCCGTCGATGGTGTAGGTGTTGGCGTCGATGAACTCGATCTGCGCCGGGGTACCGAAGCCGGGCGTTGCCGGGTCGAGGATCTGGAAGCCGCCGATGCCGGCGTTGCCCAGGTTGCCCAGGTCGGCGCTGCCGCTCAGCGGGCTGGCGGCGGCGATCCGGTTGGGGTTGGTGATGGCGACTTCCAGGCCGGAGGCCAGGCCGTTGGCCGGCAGCAGGGCGAAGCGGTCGCCGGCCGCCGGGGCGCCGTCGAGCACCATCTCCACGCCGTTGACCACGAACGGGTCGGCGGCGGTGCCGCTGCCGGTCATCGGTACCGCCGCGCCGCTGCCGCGGTCGGTCGCGGTCCAGTTGGTGCCGTCGAAGGCCAGCGTCACCGCGCGGCCGTTGAAGGCGCCCGGGTCGGCGATGGCGGACTGGAAGCTGGCGCCGCCGGTGTTCTGGGCATGGCCGTTGACCCGCGGGGTCAGCGGCCGGAACAGGTCCCCGCCGGGCAGGCCGTCGAGGTCGACGCCCTGGCGGTGTTGCGCGTTGATCGAATGGGTGAAGCCGGCGGCCAGCTGGGCCAGCTGCGCCTGCGCCGGGTCGAGCACGTCGCGGCGGAAGTCCAGCAGGCCGCCGATCTCGCCGCCGATGCCGCTGCCGTTGAGGCGCACCGGGCCGTTGCGGCCCTGCACCGCCAGCTCCAGGCGACCCGGGTCGTAGGGGTCGGCGACGGTGGCCATCTTCAGGGCGGTGGTGCCCACGACCAGGGCCTGGCCGCCGGGCGTGAACACGTTCATCGAGCCGTCGTCCTGCAGCGCGTAGTCCACGCCGATCAGGCCGGAGAGCTCGCCGACCAGGCGCTCGCGGGTGTCGAGCAGGTCGTTGGGGGGCTTGCCGCCGGCGCTGGCCTGCTGGCGGACGATCTCCTGGTTCAGGCGTGCGATCTCGGCGGTGAGGTCGTTGACCGACTTCACCTGGTTGCCCAGGCGGTCGTTGACCTCGTTGTGCATGCCGCGGAAGTTCTGGTCGAGGCTGCGGAAGCGGTTGGCGATGGCGTTGGCGTCGCCCAGCAGGCTCTGCCGCGCGGCCACCGAGGAGGGCTCGGTGGAGACCCCCTGCAGGCCGTCGAAGAAGTTCGACCACGGCTTCGCCAGTCCGGTCGCGTCGTCGGAAAGCACCCGGTCGACCCGGTTCGACAGCCCCGAGAGCTGCCCCAGCCGGCCCAGTTCGGCGGCGTTGTCCAGGGCGCGGGCGAAGATGAACTGGTCGGCGATGCGGTTGACGCCGTTGATCTTGGCGCCCGAGCCGATGAAGCCGAAGCCGAAGGCGTTGCCGCCGGCGGAGGCGAACTCTACGCGCTGGCGGCTGTAGCCGGGCGTGTTGGCATTGGCGACGTTGTGGCTGACGGTGTTGAGCGCGCGCTGGAAGGCCAGCAGTGCGGAGGTACCGGTGCCGAAGATGCTGGACATGGTCGATCAGCCCCTGTGGCTGGCGGTGCGCGGGCCGGCTTCGGCCAGCGTCGGGGTGCCCTGCAGCCCGTCCAGGGCCCGACGCATCGTCGGCCCCTCGGCGATCGCCGTGAGCTTCGCGGCGTACTGGGGGTCGGTGGCGTAGCCGGCGCGCTGCAGCGCCCGGGCGAACTGGCGGCCGTCGCTCATGCCCACGGCATCGGCATAGCGGGGTGAATTCTTGAGCAGGGCGACGTAGTCCTGGAAGCTCTGCTCGATGGAGTCGTAGGCGCGGAAGCGGGCGACCTCGCGGGTCTCCACGCCGTCGTAGACCTCACGGGTGGACTGGGCGACGCTGCGGCCCGACCAGTTGGTGGCCTTGATGCCGAAGAGGTTGTTGGCGTCGTTGCCGCTGCCGCCGATCGGGCGCCGACCCCAGCCGGTCTCCAGCGCGGCCTGGGCCACGATCACCTTCGGGTCCACGCCCAGTTCGGCCGCGGCGCGCTGGGCGTGCGGCCAGATCCGCTCCACGAAGGCCTCCGGACCCTGCGCGCCGCCCTCGCGGCGGCGCTGCACCGCGGCCAGCTCGGGGTTGCGGTAGCTGGGCAGGCTTGGGCCGCTGCGGGTGGAGGCCGCCTCGCGGATGGCGTCGCTGGTGGAAGAAAAACCGGTCCGCCCGGAAGAAGGGCCTGGGGAGAGGCCCGGGGAGTGTGCGGACGGACCGGTGGGGAGGAGGGGGCTGGCGGCGGGGGATGTCCCGCCGGTGGCGCGGTGGTCGCGGCCCTCCAGCGGAAGAGCGTGGACCGCCGCCAGCGGTCGAACGTAGTTGTCCAGCGGGAAGCCGGTGGCCGAGACATGGCCCAGCGCCGGCTGCGCGGCGGCATCGCCGCCGAGCTGGCGACGGATCATCGGCGCCAGGCCCAGGCCGTCGCCCTGGGTGAGGGCGTCGGCGACCTTGGCGTCGTACATGTCGCGGAAGTGGGTGTTCTCGTTCGGGAACAGCGAGTCGCCGAAGCTGGCGTCGCGCATCGCCGAGACCATCATCCGGGCGAACACGCCCTCCAGGTCGCGGGCGACCCGGTCGATCTGCTGCGGGTCGGTCGGCGCCTGGCCGTGCAGCGGCAGGCCGTTGAACTGCGGGGAGAGTCCGGCGGGGCCCATCAGATCACCTCCAGCTCCGCGCGCAGGGCGCCGGCGCGCTTGAGCGCCTCGAGGATGGCGATCAGGTCGCCGGGGGCGGCGCCCACGCCGTTGACCGCGCGCACGATCTCCTCCAGCGAGGATCCGCCCTCGAACAGGAACATGCGGCTGCCTTCCTCGCTGACCTCGACCTGGCTGACCGGGGCGACCACGGTCTGGCCCTCGCTGAACGGGCCGGGCTGGCTGATCGCCACGCCCTCGCTGATCGACACCGTCAGCGAGCCGTGCGACACCGCCGCCGGCAGCACCCGGACGTTGCCGCCCATGACGATGGTGCCGGTGCGCGAGTTGACCACCACCGTGGCCCGGCCTTCGCCCGGGGTCAGGGTCAGGTTCTCGACCCGTGCCATGAAGTTGATCCGGGCGCCGGGGTCGCTCGGGGCGCGCACGGCGATGGTGACCGCGTCGATGGCGCGGGCGGCGCCGGTGCCGAAGGCGGCCTCCAGCGCGCCGACCATCCGCGAGGCGGTGGTGAAGTCGGCGGCGTGCAGGTTCAGCAGCAGCTCGCCCTCGCTGCCGAAGCCGGCGGCGAAGCCGTCGGGCAGGCCGCGCTCGACCATGGCGCCGTTGGGAATGCGCCCGGCGCTGGGGATGTTCACCGAGATGCGCGAGCCGTCGTTGCCGGCGGCACCGAAGCCGCCGACGATCAGGTTGCCCTGGGCGATGGCGTAGACCTCGCCGTCGGCGCCCTTGAGCGGGGTCATCAGCAGGGTGCCGCCGCGCAGGCTCTGGGCGTTGCCGATCGAGGAGACGGTGACGTCGATCTGCTGGCCGGGCTTGGCGAAGGCCGGCAGTTCGGCGTGGATGGCGACCGCTGCGACGTTGCGCAGCTGCGGGCGGGTGCCCGGCGGGATGGTGACGCCCAGCTCCTGGAGCATGGTGTTGAGGCTCTGCACCGTGAACGGTGCCTGCGAGGTCTGGTCGCCGGTGCCGTCCAGGCCCACGACCAGGCCGTAGCCGATCAGCGGGTTGGAGCGCACGCCCTGCACGCTGGCCAGGTCCTTGATGCGCTCGGCGGCGTGCGCGGGCGCACCCAGCAGCAGGGCCAGGGCGGTGAAGGCGGTCAGGCAGGCGCGCAGGGCGTTCATCGGTCGGGCTCCGGGGGCGTCAGAACGGCATCGCCGGGGACTGGAAGAAGCGGGTCAGCCAGCCCATGGCGTTGGCCTCGGCGATCGGGCCGCGGCCGGCGTAGGTGATGCGGGCGTCGGCCACGCGGCTGGAGCGCACGGTGTTGTCGGGCAGGATGTCGGCGGGGCGGATGACGCCCTGGATGCGGACGATCTCGTTGCCCTGGTTGAGGCGGATCTGCTTCTCGCCGGCGACGATCAGGTTGCCGTTGGGCAGGCGGTCGACGACGGTGGCGGTGATGTTGCCCTCCAGCCGGTTGGACTGGGCGGAGTCGCCGCTGCCGTTGAAGCTGCGGCCGGCGGACAGCTCGGCCTCGAGCACGTTGCGGCCGCCCAGGGTCACCGGGCCACCGGCGATCGACGGGGCCGACAGCGAGGCACCGGAATCCTTGCGGGTGGCGGTGGAGGCCTCGGTCTGGGCCTGCATGCGCTCCTCGAGCACGATGGTCACCAGGTCGCCGGGGTTGCGCGCCTTGTTGTCCATGAACAGGGCCAGGCCGCTGTTGTCGCGGTAGATCGCGCCGGCGGTCGGGGCCTGCGGCTGGGCGTGCTGGGCCGGGTAGGTCGGGCGCCATTCGCGCTCGGGGGCCTGCACGGTGATGCAGCCGGCCAGGGGCAGGGCGACGACGGCGGCGAGGACGGGGAGGGTGCGCTTCATGGCGGGCCTCAGACGTTGTTGTTGAGGTAGGCGAGCATCTGGTCGGTGGTCGAGATGGCCTTGGCGTTCATCTCGTAGGCGCGCTGGGTCTCGATCATGCTCACCAGCTCCTCGACCACGTTGACGTTGGAGGACTCCAGAGCACCCTGGGCCAGCGTGCCCAGGCCGTTGAGGCCGGGGATGGCCGGGTTGGCCGGGCCCGAGGCGCCGGTCTCCAGAAACAGGTTCTCGCCGCGGGCCTGCAGGCCGGAGGGGTTCACGAAATCGGAGACGGTGACCTGGCCGATCTGCACCGGCTGGGCCTGCCCGGCCAGCTGCACCGTCACCGTGCCGTCGGAGCCGATCGAGATCGACTGCGCGCCGTCGGGAATCTGGATGCCCGGCTGCACCGGGTAGCCGGAGTTGGTGACCAGCTCGCCCTCGGCGTTGATCTGGAAGCTGCCGTCGCGGGTGTAGGCCGGGGTGCCGTCGGGCATCAGGACCTCGAAGAAGCCGCGGCCGTTGATGGCGATGTCCAGGGCGTTGCCGGTCTGCAGGATGTTGCCCTGCTCGTGGAACTTCGCCGTGGACACCACCCGCACGCCGGTGCCCACCTGCAGGCCCGAGGGAAGCTGGGTCTGCTGGGAGGTGGCGCCGCCGGGCTGCCGGGTCTGCTGGTAGAGCAGGTCCTCGAAGCTGGCGCGGTCGCGCTTGAAGCCGGTGGTGTTGACGTTGGCCAGGTTGTTGGAGACCACCGACATGCGCGTCTGCTGCGCGTCGAGTCCGGTCTTGGCCACCCACAGTGCCTTGTTCATCGCGTGCTCCGCTGGTTCAACGGGCGCCGGTACGGCGCGTCACGAAAGGGGATGCAATCGGTGTGCCAGATCAGCTGCTGCGCAGCAGGGTGGTCGAGGAGCGGGCGTTCTCCTCGGCGGCCTTGATCGACTTCACCTGCAGCTCGAACTGGCGGGCGAGCTCGATCATCTGCACCAGCGAGCCGGCGACGTCGACGTTGCTGCCCTCCAGCGCCCCGACGGTCATCACCTGGCCCGGGGCCTGGAACAGCTGCTCGCCGTCGACCGCCCGCATCAGGCCGTCGGCCCCGCGGTCGAGCTGGCCGGGGACCGCGGCCACGGTGCGGATGCGGCCGACGTCGGCCAGCACGTCGGGGCCCTGGCCCAGCGGCTGGATGCTGATGGTGCCGTCGCCGCCGATCGACAGGCGCTGGTTGGGCGGCACGGCGATCGGGCCGTTGTCGCCCAGCACCGGGTGGCCCGAGGCGGTCATCAGCATGCCGTTCTCATTGAGCCTGAGCTCACCGGCGCGGGTGTAGGCCTCCTCGCCGTCGGGGCCCATCACCGCCAGCCAGTTGTCGCCGTGCAGGGCGATATCGAGGTCGCCGCCGGTGACGCGGATCGAGCCTGCGGAATGGTCGAAGCCCGGCGTGGACTGGACCGTCGGCATCCGGGTCGCGAAGCCGTAGCCGGGGACCTGGAAGGCCTCGGTGACGACGTGCCCGGCCCGGAAGCCGGTGGTCTGGGCGTTGGCGATGTTGTTGGCGACCGTCGCCTGCGCCTGCAGGGTCGAGCGGGCGCCACTCATGGCCGTGTAGATGCTCTTGTCCATCGTCGGGCTCCGGGGCGGGTCGCGGCCCCGCGCGTGGCGGGGCGCGCGGCGCCGTGGGTCAGCGGATGTTGAGGACGGTCTGGGTGACCTGGTCCTGGGTGGTGATCATCTGGGCGTTCGCCTGGAAGCTGCGCTGGGCGGTGATCATGTTCACCAGCTGCTCGGTCAGGTCGACGTTGGAGGCCTCCAGGGCGCCGGACTGGATCAGTCCGAAGGCCGAGGAGCCGGCCTGGCCGATGATCGGGTCGCCGGACTCGAAGGTCTCCGCCCAGGCGTTGTCGCCGACCTGCTGCAGGCCCTGCGGGTTGGCGAAGTTGGTCAGCGCCACCTGGCCCAGGGCCTCGGAGCGGCCGTTGGTGAAGCGGGCGAAGACGGTGCCGTCGTCGGCGACCTCGATGCTGGTCAGCCGGCCGACCGCGGCGCCGTCCTGGCGCAGGTCGCTGACCGAGAAGCGCTCGCCGTACTGGGTCGCGTCGGCCAGGTTCAGGGTGATGGCCAGGTCGGCCGCGCCGCTGGGCGGGGTCCAGCCGGGCAGGGTCAGTTCACCGTTGGCCGGCACCAGCAGCTCGCCGGAGTTGGAGAACTGAAGGGTCTGCGGCCCGCCGACCTGGTCGCCGTTGATGACGGTGTGGGCCTCCCACTCGTTCTCGTTGGCGGTCTTGACGTAGTAGACGGTGGCCACGTGGGCGACGCCCAGGGAGTCGTAGACGGTGATCGAGGTGGAGTGGTTGAAGCTGTCGGGCTCGTCGGGGTCGAACGGGGCGGCGGCCGGGGCGGCGGCGTTCGCCGGCAGGTTGTTGCCCAGGGTCACGCGGGTGGTGGCCGAGGGCGGGTTCTCGCCGGTGGTCAGGCGCAGGTCGGTCAGCCGGCCGGTGTCGAAGCCCTGGCCGTTGGCCGCCGGCGGGTAGACCTGAAGGCGGTGCCCGGCCGGGTTGGTGACGAAGCCCTCGCGGTCGGGGGCGAAGTTGCCGGCGCGGCTGTAGACGCGGTTGCCGCCGTCGCTGAGGGTGAAGAAGCCCTGGCCGGAGACGGCCAGGTCGAGGTTGTTGTTGGTGAACTCGATCCCGCCCTGGGTGAAGAGCTGGTTGACCGTGGCCACCTTCACGCCGGCGCCGATGGCGTTGCGGGCCAGGCCGTAGGGCGAGACCGCGAAGACGTTGGCGAACTCCGCGCGGGAGCCCTTGAAGCCGAAGGTGTTGGCGTTGGCGATGTTGTTCGAGGTGACGCTGAGGTTGGCGGTGGCGGCGTTGAGGCCGCTGAGCGCGGTGTTGAAGCTCATGAGGGATTCCTCCGGTGGGCGGTGGTCAACCGATGTGCTGGACTGCGGAAATCGGCACTGGCCCCAACCCGGCAAGGTTGAGGATCACGCCGTACTGGGAGAAGGACACGCTCTCCACGCGCGCGGAGACCAGGGTCGCGGCCGGCTCGGACCTCGTGCCGGTGTTCACCCGTGCCTCGATGCGGTATTCCCCGTGCGGGGCGGGTTCGCCGTCGGCCAGCAGGCCGTCCCAGCGGAACTCCTTCAGGCCGGCCTCCTGGGCCGGGAAGGTGACGCGGTGGACGACCTCGCCGCTGCTGGACTTGATCTCCACGGTGACGTCGCCGGCCGAGGGCAGGGCGACCTGGCCGCGCAGGCCCTCTTCGCCCAGCGTGAACCGGTCGGCGGCGATCTGGACGTCGCGGCCGATCATGTCCGCGGCCTTCAGCGACTGGTCGTCCTGGATGGCGAAGAGCATGTTCTGCATGTGCGTCTGCAGGTCCTGGATGCCCTGCACGGTCGAGAACTGCGCCATCTGGCCGAGGAACTCGTTGGACTCCAGCGGCTTGAGCGGGTCCTGGTTCTTCAGCTGCTCGGTCATCAGGCGCAGGAAGTCGGCCTGGCCCAGCGAGGTGTCGCGCTGCCTGTTGGGTTGGGCCAGGCCCATCTCGGACCAGTTGGCGGGGTTCACATTCATCGCACGGCTCCTCAGCGGCCCATGTTCAGGGTGGCCAGCGCCAGTTCCTTGGCGGTGTTCATGACCTCGACGTTGGCCTGGTAGCTGCGCGAGGCCGAGATCAGGTTGACCATCTGCGCGACCGGATCGATGTCCGGGGCGTAGACGTAGCCCTGCCCGTCGGCCTGCGGGTGGCCGGGCTGGTAGCGGGCGATGGGTTCGGCCTGCGACTGCTGGATCTGGGTCACGCGCACGCCCTGGTGGGTGCCGTCGGGGCCGAAGCCGTGGACGGTGAACACCGGCTCGCGGGGCCGGTAGACCGCATTGGGGTCGCCGCTGACGCTGTCGGCGTTGGCCAGGTTGGAGGCGATGGTGTTCAGCCGGGTCGACTGGGCGTGCATGCCCGAGCCGGCGACGTCGAAGATGGTGAGGTTGGGCATGGTCGGGCCTCCGGTTACTGGCCGGTGATGGCGGTGAGCAGGGTGCGCACGCGGGCTTCCACGAAGCTCAGGCTGGCCCGGTATTCCAGGGCGGCCTGGGCGAAGGCGGCATGCTCGGCCTGGGCGTCGACGGTGTTGCCGTCGAGGCTGGGCTGCGAGGTCAGGCGGTAGACGCGCTCGGCCGGGCCTTCGCCGCCGGGGGTCGCGCCGAGGTGGCCGGGGCGGCTCGCCGCCAGGCGGACCCCGCCGTTGCCGCCCTGCAGCTGCTGCAGGGCACCGGCGAAGTCGATGTCCTGGGCCTTGTAGCCCGGGGTGTCGGCGTTGGCGATGTTGGCGGCGATGACCTGCATGCGCTGCTGGCGCAGCGACAGGGCATCGGCGTGGACGCCGAACATGGCTTTGGTGGCATCGGACATGGACCGCTCCGCTTTCGGGATTTCCGCCCGAGCAGAAGCAATCGGTGTGCCACAACGGGGCCCGGCGGCCCCGCGACCGGTGTCAGGCCAGCATCGCCAGGCGCTCGACGATGTGCTCGGCGAGCTCGTCGGGGCTGTACTTGGCCACGAAGCTGTCCGCGCCCACGCGCTGGACCATGGCGTTGTTGAAGATGCCCGACAGCGAGGTGTGCAGCAGCACGTAGAGCCCACGAAGGCGGGCGTCGCGCCGGATTTCCGTCGTCAGGGTGTAGCCGTCCATCGACGGCATCTCGATGTCGGAGATGACCATTGAATAGTGGTCGGCCACGTCCACCCCCTGGTCGGCCAGGGCCTGCAGGTGGTCCAGGGCCTGCCGCCCGTCGGGCAGCAGGGTCGCCTCCAGACCCAGCTGCTCGAGCACCTGGTGGATCTGGTTGCGGGCCACCCGCGAGTCGTCGACCACCAGCACCCGCGAACCCAGCAGGTCCTCGGGCACCTCGTGGGCCCCGGCGATGCTGACCGGGCGCTGGACGATCTCCGCCAGCACCTTCTCCACGTCCAGGATCTGGATCAGCTCGCCCTGGTAGCGGGTCACCGCCGTGAGGTGCGCCCCGGGCCCGTGGACGTCCGGCGGCGGGGTGATGTCCTCCACGGCGATGTTGACGATGCGCTCGACCGCGCTGACCAGGAAGCCCTGCACGGACCGGTTGAACTCGGTCACCACCAGGTACTGCGCCCGCGCCGGGTCGGACTCCGGGTGCCCGACGGCTTGGCCCAGGTCGATGACCGGAATGGTCCGCCCGCGCACGTCCGCCGCGCCGAGCACCTGCGCCGGCGCGTGCGGCACCTGGAACAGGGGCGGCCGGTTGAGCACCTCCTGCACCTTGAACACGTTCACACCGAACAGCTGCCGCCCGCCCAGGCGGAACAGCAGCAGCGCCAGCCGGTTGTGCCCCGCCAGCCGGGTGCGCTGGTCGATGCGGTCGAGGAGGTCCTGGTTCATGGGAGGGGTATCGGCGGGGGGCGGGGGAGCTTGAGAGCGGGAACGGGTGAAGGGGAGTGGGAAAAGGGAGGGGCGGCCGATGCGATGCGCCCCCGCTGACACCCGTTTCCAACTCCCCGTCACCCCTCCCCCGCCTCCACGGAGCCCGATCCCCCAAGCCACGCCGGCTCCCAACCCGTTTCCCACTCCCCTTCACCCGTTCCCCGCCCTGGCACACCAGTTGCATCCCTCCCGCCAACACCACCCGTCCGAGCCCGACCATGCGCCCGACCGCCGTCCTGCTGCTGCTTCTCCTCATGCCCCTGGCGTTGGCCGGGCAGGGGTTCCAGTCGGTGGAGTCGATCCGGGCGGCGGCGCTGGGGGCCATCGGCGACAACGACGCGCCGGGGGTGCGGGCGGAGGCGTCGGTGGATCCGGCGATGCGGCTGCCCGCCTGCGGGCGGGCGCTGGAGGCGGTGCGCGGGTCCAACGGCAGCGTCGAGGTGAGCTGTCCGGACGGCTGGCGGCTGTTCGTGCCGGTTCGCGTGCAGCGCATGGCGCCGGTGGTGGTGCTTTCACGCAGCGTCGGGGCCGGGCAGCCGATCCCGGCGGATGCCCTGTCGGTGGAGATGCGCGACACCGCCCGGCTGTCCACCGGCGGGCTGTCCGACCCCGGCCGGGTCCAGGGCCAGGTGGCCCGGCGGGCCCTGATGGCCGGTTCGGTGGTCTCGGCGGCCGACCTGATGAGCGCGCGCACGCTGCGCCGGGGCGACACCGTCACCCTGGTCAGCCGGGCCGGCGGCATCGAGGTCCGGGCCACGGGCCGGGCCATGGGCGACGCCGGCCCCAACGACCGCGTCAGCGTGGAGAACCTGGCCTCGCGGCGGGTGGTCCAGGGGGTGCTGCGCGAGTCCGGCGAGGTCGATGTGGTTTTCTGACTAAAGACTCCCCGGGGGCCGCCGTTAACCCGGTCAGGCACCCGGTAGGGGATTTCCCCACATCGGGGGGATCTTTCCCCTAAAGTTCCTCCTGGGGCGGCCGATAACCCAACCAGGAACGCGTCCAAGGACACGATCATGAGCAACAAAATCGACGGCGGCATCGGATCCACCCCGCGCGTGCTCTCCAACCCGGCCTCGGGCGTGGAGCGTGCGGGCAACGAGCGCAGCCAGCCGGTGGGCCCGACCCCGCCGCCCGACCAGGTCCGCCTGACCCCGGAAGCGACCGCCCTGCAGGCCCTGCAGCGCACCATCGCCGACGGTCCGGTGGTGGACATGAAGAAGGTCGAGGCGGTGAAGGCCGCGCTGGAGAAGGGCAGCTACCAGATCGATCCCGAGGCGATCGCCACGGGCATGCTCCGCATGGAGCGGGACCTGGGCTGATGCAGGCCACGGCCACCCCGGTGACCGACGACCGGCTCGACGCGCTCGAAGCGGCCCTGGGCCGCGAGCGCGAGGCCCTGCTCGGGCATGACGTGGAGGCCCTGATGGCCGCCACCCAGGCCAAGCTCGACACCCTGCGTGCGCTGGAGGCCGACCCGCCCCCGGGCGAGGTCCGCGAGCGCCTGGCCACGCTGTACGAGTTCAACACCGCCAATGGCGCCCTGCTTGCGCGCCGCCGGCGCGAGGTGAACTGGGCGCTCAAGGCGCTGGGCCGCACCGAGGCCCGCACCGGCTACGACGCGCTTGGACGCCTCGCCCCGAGCATGCAGAATCGGAGCCTCGGCGCTGCCTGAGCGCGCACGGTTCCGATCCCGATGCCCGACACCGATCCGCAGTCCGCAGCCGACGGCATCCCGTCGCGCGCTCCCGATCTCGACGGCCTCCCCGACGCGCTGTCCGACGCACTGCTGGTGCTCGACGAGCGCGGCCTGCCGACCTACGCCAATCCCGCGGCCGCGCGCATGCTCGAGGCCCTCGGCGTGGACATCCCCGGCGAACGGGTGGCGGCCTGGCTGCTGGGCCAGGTGCCGGCCATGGCGCTGGAACGGGCCCGGGAGGCGGGCGCCTGGCAGGGCATCACCCACGTCGACGTCGGCGACGGTGCCGACATCACCCTGCGCGTGAACGTCTTCAAGCGCGACGCCGACCTCGCCCGCAGCGCGCGCCCGCCGGTGTACTTCGTGCTCATGCGCGACATCACCGAGTCGGTCCGGCGCGAGCGCGAGCTGCAGCGCCGGCACAGCGAGCTGCAGCTGGCCTACGCGCGGCTGCAGGGCAGCCAGGACCAGCTGCTGCAGTCGGAGAAGATGGCCTCGATCGGCCAGCTGGCCGCCGGCGTCGCCCACGAGATCAACAACCCCATCGGCTACGTGCACTCCAACCTGGGCACGCTGCAGGAGTACCTGCGCAACCTCATCCGCCTGCTGGAGGCCTACGACGAGGCCCTGCGCAACAGCGCCCTGCCGCCGGAGGTGAAGCAGGAGCTGGTCGAGCTGCGGGTCCGCTACGACCTCGACTTCGTCTCCCAGGACCTGCCCGACCTGCTGGAGGAGTCGCGGGAGGGCATCGACCGGGTCTGCAAGATCGTCCGCGACCTCAAGGAGTTCAGCCACGCCGGGCGCGACGAGTCCTGGACCCGGGTCGACCTGCACCGCGGGCTGGATTCCACGCTGAACATCGTCTGGAACGAGCTCAAGTACAAGGCGCGGGTGCGCAAGGAATACGGGCAGCTGCCGCCGGTGGAGTGCCTGCCCTCGGAGATCAACCAGGTGTTCATGAACCTGCTGATCAACGCCGGCCAGGCGATCCGCGAACAGGGCGAGATCACCCTGCGCAGCGGCTGCGACGAGCGCGAGGTCTGGGTCTCGGTGTCCGACACCGGCGTGGGCATTCCCGAGGACGAACTGGGCAAGATCTTCGACCCCTTCTACACCTCCAAGCCGGTCGGCCAGGGCACCGGCCTGGGCCTGTCGATCAGCTACGGCATCGTCGCCAAGCACAATGGCCGCATCGAGGTCGATTCGCGGCCCGGCGAGGGCACCACCTTCACCGTCGTGCTGCCGGTGAAGCAGCCGCTCAGCGCAGGCGCCGCTGCTGGGCCGCGTACGTCCTGAACGCACCGCGGATGTGCTCGCGCAGCTCCTCGTCGTTCCAGGGCTTGGTCAGGAAGCGGTAGATGGCGCCACGGTTGATCGACTGGGTGACGGTGGCCAGGTCGGTGTAGCCGGAGAGGATCATGCGGATGGTGTCGGGGTAGAGCTCCTTGACCCGGCCCAGGAACTCGGTGCCGCTGGTGCCGGGCATGCGCTGGTCGGAGACGATGACCTGCACCGGGTGTTCGGCCAGAAGCTCGTAGGCCTCCTCGACCCGGGTGGTGGACAGGATCCGGTAGCCGTCGCGGCGGAACAGGCGGATCAGCGCCCGCAGCACGTTCTCCTCGTCGTCGACCAGCAGCAGGACCTGCTCGTGCTGGGCGGCGGCGCCGGCGCCGAAGGCCTCCGGCAGCAGGTAGCGCTGGCGCAGCAGGCGGGTGGCCTCGGTGGCGTCGACCGCGTGCCCGAACAGGTAGCCCTGGAACTGGTCGAAGTGGTTGCGGCGCAGGAAGCCCAGCTGGGCGGCGTTCTCCACGCCCTGGGCGAGCACCTTGAGCTTGAGCTGGCTGCCCATGGCCTGGATGGCGCGGGCGATCGCCGCGTCCGAGCCCTCGGTGGAAATGTCGGCGATCAGCTCGCGGGCGATCTTGAGCTTGTCCGCCGGCAGGTGCTTGAGGTGGCCCAGGCTGGCGCTGCCGGAACCGAAGTCGTCGAGCACGATGCGCACGCCGGCCTCGCGCAGCTCGCGCAGCGTCTCCATCACCAGCTCGGCGTCCTCGCCCAGGGTGGTCTCGCCCAGCTCCAGCTCGATCATCCGCGCCGGCACGCCGTGGTGGCGCAGGGTCTGCTGCAGTTCCAGCACGTAGGTCGGGCGCAGCAGCTGCTGGATGGAGACGTTGAGGGCGACGAAGACGTCGTCGTGGCCGGCCTGCAGCCATTCCGCCAGCTGCTGGCAGACCTGTTCCTGGATCCAGCGACCCAGCTTGACCACCAGGCCCAGCTCCTCGGCCACGGAGATGAAGCGGCTGGAGCTGAGCACGCCCAGGTCGGTCGTGTGCCAGCGCAGCAGGGCCTCCAGCCCGACCAGGCGGCCGTCCTGGGCATTGACCTGCGGCTGGTAGTACACCCGCATCTGGTTCTCTTCCAGGCCGGTGCGCAGGCGGATGGCCATCTCGATGCGGTCCTGCAGGCGCTCGGCGTCGCGCCGGGTGAAGCGGCGGACCTGGTTGCGGCCGGCCCGCTTGGCGCGGTTGAGTGCCAGTTCCGCGGCGTGCAGCAGGCCGTCGGCGTCGTCGGCGTTCTCCGGGTAGCAGGCCACGCCGATGCTGCAGGTGAAGTTGAGGCTGTAGGGCATCACCGACATCGGTGACTCCATGCGCTGGCGCAGCTGCCGGGCCAGCTCCTCGGGGTCGAGTTCACCGGTCCGGAAGGGCACCACCGCCAGGAACTCGTCGCTCCCCAGGCGGCCGACCCGGCCCACCCCTTCCAGCTGCGCGCCGATGCGCTCGGCCAGCAGCTTCAGGGCCTGGTCGCCCACGGAGTGCCCCATGGTCTCGTTGACCGTGCTGAAGCGGTCGATGTCGATGTGCAGCACCGCCACCTGGGCACCGCTGTGCCGGGCCTCGGCCATCAGCGCGAGCAGGTCGTCGCGCTGGCCACCGGCCCAGGGCAGGTCGGTGATCGGGTCGTGGCGGGCGGCGAAGATCAGCTCGGCCTCCTCGCGTCGGCGCTCGCTCATGTCCGACTGGAAGCCGAGCCAGTGGGTGATGCGTCCCTCGGCGTTGCGCAGTGGCGTGAGCATCAGCTCGATCCACAGCGTGGTGCCGTCGGCGCGCTCGTTGCGCAGCGACACCTCGCAGCGGCTGCCCTGGCGGATCGCGTCGCGGATCCGGTCCAGGCCGGCCTGGCGGGTGGCGTTGCCCTGCAGGAAGCGCGGGTTGCGGCCAAGCGCCTCGCTGGCCGGGTAGCCGGTGAGGCGTTCGAATGCGCCGTTGACGTGGACCAGCGGCAGGTCGCTGCCGCGCACCTCGCAGATCATCAGGCCGATGTCGGCGGCGTCCAGGCCGCCGGCGACCATGGCCAGGAACGGGTCCTCGGCCGGGGCCGCACCGTGGCCGTTGGCCTCGCGCAGGCTGTACAGCAGCACCGGCTCGTTGCCGAACTCGCTGGAGGCCACCCGCGCGACCAGATGGCGGGCCACGCCGTCGCTGCCGTCGAGGCTGATGGTGCCGCCGATCGCCGCCCCGGTGAGCTCGGGCAGCGCCCGGGACTCCAGTTCGCGCACGCTGCGGCCCAGCAGCCGTGCCGCCGCCGGGTTCGCCAGGCGCACGTGGCCGTCCTCGGCGACCAGGACCAGCCCGTCGGGCATGTCCAGCAGCAGCCTGCGCAGGCCCTGCATGCGGTCGCGCAGCCGGTCCTCGTTGTCCACCCGCGCGGTGATGTCCTCGGCGACGACGATCCGCGCCGGCCGGCCCTCCCAGGTGATGTCGTGGGAGGTGATCTCCACCTCGATGATCGAGCCGTCGGACTTCTGGTGGCGCCACTGGCCGGCATAGACCAGGCCGTGCGGGAAGCGCTTGACGGTGCGCAGGAAGCGGTCGCGGTCGGTCTCCGGTCGCAGCTCGAGCACGGTCATCGAGCGCAGCGTGTCCAGGCTGTAGCCGTAGCGCTCCTGAGCGAGCTGGTTGGCCGCCAGGATGCGCAGGCTGTTGATCTCGTAGATCCACACCGGCACCGGGATGCGGTCGAACAGGGTCTGCCAGTCCAGTGGCGCGTCCTTGGTCATCGGTCGGGCGGTCTCGCGGTGTGAGATCGGTCGCGGGCATCGTGCCATGGTGCTCGGGGCCGGTGCACGGATTGGGTATCGTAGGTGGCGGCCGCTGGGGCCGGGCCGCAGCCGTGCGGCCGTCGTCGGGGGAGTGGATTGGAGATCAGCGAACGCGGACTGTGGGTGTTCCGGGCCAGCCGCCTGGAGGCGCTGCTGGCGCCGCTGGACACGCTGCTGCGGGCGGCCCCGCCGGCGCATCCGCTGGCGCCGCAACGGATCATCGCCGCCCACCCGGGCATGCGGCACTGGCTGCTGGGCGAACTGGCGCGCCTTCGCGGTCCGCGCGGGGTGGTCGCCAACCTCGAGGTGCGGCTGCCCAGCACCTGGCTCGACGAACTGGCCCAGTCGGTGCTGGGCGCCCAGGCGGTGGCCGCGAAGCCCTACCGGCGCGGTGCGCTGCGCTGGCGGATCCATGCCGCGCTGGCGGACCTCCCCGATCCCAGGCTTGCGGCCACGCGCCAGGGCGGCGACGCGGCGCGGCGCCGCTTCCAGCTGGCCGATCGCCTGGCCCGGATCTACTCGCAGTACCTGGTCTACCGTGCCGACTGGCTGGCGGACTGGGCACGGGACCCGGCGGCCGCCCCGGAGGACAGCCTGCTGGGTCCGCTGTGGCACCGGCTGCGTGAGGGGATCGGGCAAGCGCACCGCGGCGAGCGGATGCGCGCGCTGCTCGCCGCCCTGCACGCCGGCCGCTGCCCGATGGACACCGAGCCGCTGCACCTGTTCGGCATCAGCCACCTCGCGCCGGCCGAGCTGGCGGTGTTGCGCGCGGTCGCCGCGCACCGGCTGGTGGTGTTCTACCTGCCCGATCCGTGCCGGGAATACTGGGGCGGCCTGACCGACCCGCGGCGTGCGCTGGCCGAGCAGCTGGCGATGGCGCCCTTCGGCGAGGCGTCGGAGGCCTGGTTCTTCGAGCAGGAACGCCAACACCCTTTGCTGGCGCGCTGGGTCCGGCTGGGCCAGCACTTCGTCATGCGGCTGCAGGGCGAGGAGGACGCCGTGCAGGTCGACGAGCGGCACTGGCGCGACCGCGAGGCGGCCGACACGGCCCCGGCGGACCGGCTGGCCCGCGTGCAGGAGAGCATCCGCCGGCTGGCGCCCTCGTTGATGGACGTGGCGCTGGCGACGCCCGCGGACGGCGCGGGTACCGGCGCGGCGGTCGACCCCGCGGTCGAGGCCGCCGAGCGCGCCGATGCCAGCCTGCGGGTGCACGCCTGCCACACCCGTCTGCGCGAGCTGGAGGTGCTGCGCGACCAGCTGCTCGACGCCTTCGCCCACCTCGACGGGCTCAAGCCTTCCGAGGTGGTGGTGATGTCCCCGGACATCCGCGCCTACGTGCCCCTGCTGCCGGCGGTGTTCGGGGCGGCCGGCGACCCCGGCGCGGTCCTGCCCCACCACCTCGCCGACGTGCCCCTGGCCTCCAGCCACCCGGTGTTCGCGGCCTTCCAGCGGCTGCTGTCGCTGCCGGGCTCGCGGCTGGGCGCGCCGGAACTGCTGGACCTGCTCTCGGAGCCGGTGGTGGCGCGGCGACAGCGGCTGGACGAGGCGGACCTGCCGCTGCTGGCGGGCTGGCTGGGCGAGGCGCGTGTCGCCTGGGGCCTGGACGCTGGCCACCGGCAGCGACTGGGCGTGCCGCCGATCCGGGAGCACACCTTCGAGTGGGGCCTGGACCGGCTGCTGGCCGGAGTGGTGTTCGGCGACCTGGGCGACGGCGAGGCGCAGGCCGTCGACCTGCCCGGCGGCTGCTCGCTGGCGCCGGTGGCAGTGGCCGGCGGACCGCAGCTGGACCTGCTGGGGCGGTTGGACCGGGTCCTGCGCGAGGTCGCCGGGTTTCTGGAGACCTGCGCCCACGCGCACCCCGCCAGCGTCTGGGCGCAGGCGCTCGACGCGCTGGTGGAGGCCATGCTCGAGGTCGACCGCACCGATGCCACCGCGGTCGACGCGCTGGTCCAGCTCAAGCGCCTGATCGCCGAGCTGGCCGATGAGCCGGCCGAGTCCGGGCTGGATCCGGTGCTCGAGTTCGGCGTGGTGCGCGAGGTGCTCGACGAGAAGCTCGCCGCCGTGCCCGAGCGCCAGCGCTTCCTGATGGGCGGGATCACCGTGTGCGGCATGGTGCCGCAGCGGGCCATCCCGTTCCGGGTGGTGGCTGTGCTGGGCCTCAACGACGGCGAGTTCCCACGCGCGGCCGCCGACCCGGGCCTGGACCTGATGGCCCGCCTGCGCCGCATCGGCGACCGCGACGTGCGCTCCGACGACCGCTACCTGTTCCTGGAGACGCTGATGTCCGCGCGCGACCGCCTGCACCTGAGTTACATCGGCGAGGGCGTGCGCGACGGCAAGGCCCGGAACCCGGCGCCGCCGCTGGCCGAGCTGCTGGTCGCCCTGGACGAGGCCGCCGGGCTGGCGCCCGGCGACGGCATCGACCGGCCGTGGCGGGTGCACCATCCGCTGCAGCCCTTCGATGTGCGCTATTTCCTGGCCGCCGACGCGCCCGGGGCGGATCCGCGGCTGTTCTCCCACGACGCCGCGTACCGGCGCATGGCCGAGCGCGACGGCGAGCCGGTGGGGCCGTTCCATGCCGGGCCGGCCGGGGCCGGTGCCATGGCCCCTGCCGATGCCACGGCGGCGGGCGAGGCCATCGTCCCGTTGCGCGAGGTGCTGGCCTACTTCAAGGACCCGTCGCGGCAGCTGCTCCGCGGCCGGCTTCGCGTCAGCCTCGACGCGCTGGAGGACGACCGCCTGGCCGACAGCGAGCCGCTGGACGCGCGCTTCGCCGCGATCGACCGGGTCGGTCGGCGGCTGTTCCTGGAGGCGGCCCAGCGCCCCGGCATGCCACTGCCCTCCACTCCGCCGGCCTGGCTGCGGCTGACCGGACTGTTGCCGCCGGGGGCGCCGGGGCAGGACGCCTGGCGGGCCGAATGCGAATCCGTGGCCGCGCTGCTGGCGGTGGCGCGCGAGCACCCGCTGTTCGCCGGTGGTGTTCTGCCGCCGCGCAGCGCGCTGAAGCTGATGCAGCCGGTGGGCGCCTTCAAGGTGGGCGGGGAACTGACCCGCGTGCACGCGCAGGAGGGAAGCGACGGCCCGCTGTGGGTGGTCGACGTGTTCCCCGGAAGGAAGGGCGAGCGTGGACTCGGCTTCCGCGAACGCATCCCGGCCTTCATCGAATGGGCGCTGCTGCGCCTGTCGCAGCCGCATGCGCGGCCGGTGCGGCTGTGCCTGCTCAGCACCCGCGCCGATGCGCCGTGGCAGCAGGCGATCAACGACCACGACCACCTGCTCAACGGGCTCGACGCCGCCGGGGCCGCGCCGCTGCTGGCGGCGCTGGCGGCGCGCGTCGAGGCGCTGCTCGCCTTCTGGGACAACGCCCAGGAACAGCCGCCGTGGTACTTCCCGAAGACGAGCTGGAAGGCGCTGGAGGTGATCGACAGGCGCGCGGCGCTCGCGTCGGGCGGGGGCGATGCGGCCTTCGACACCGCGGTCAGTGCCACCTTCCGCGGCGGCTTCGGATCCGGCGAGGTCGACCACGCGCCGGGCTATGCGAGCCTGCTGGCGGGCAGCGAGGACTTCCGCGACGGCACGCCGGCGCGCGCCGCGCTCGACGCCACCGCCGTGAAGCTGCGTGCCCTGATCGCCCTGGATGCCAGCGGGGTGTCCGCATGACCCGCGCCACCCCGGCCGCCACCCGCATCGCCGACTGGGCCGCCCTGCCGCTGGGCCCGGGTGGGCGCAGCCTGATCGAGGCCAGTGCCGGCACCGGCAAGACCTGGACCATCTCGGTGCTGTACCTCCGGCTGCTGCTGGAGCAGGGGCTGGGCCCGACCCAAGTGGTGGTGACCACCTTCACCGACCCGGCGGCCGCCGAACTGCGCGAACGCCTGCGCGAGCGGCTGCTGTGGGCGCAGGCGGCCGCCACCCGCGCCGCGGCCGGCGAACGGCCGGCAACCGGCGGCACGCCGGCGTCCGACGAGGCCTGGCTGCACGCCCGCTGGACCGACGGCGGCGGGACCGCGGCCGGCGACCTGCGCCGGCTTCGCCTGGCCCTGGCCGACCTCGACCTGGCACCGATCAGCACACTGCACGGCCTGTGCCGGCGCATCCTCGGCGACTACCCGTTCGAATGCGGCAGCAGCTTCGGCCTGGGCGAGCTGGTGGCCGGCGACGCACTGGACCACGAACTGGTGGACGACCTGTGGCGGCACCTGGCGCAAAGCCCGCGCGAGGCGCTGGATGCCGGCGAGCGGGCCTGGTATGCGCTGGGCCGGGCGAAGCTGGCCCAGGCCCTGCGCATCGTCACCCGTGCCGGCGTGGGCGTGCGCGTGGTCGAAAGCAGCGACCCGGCGCAGGTCATGGACGCGCAATGGGCGGCGCGCCTGCGCGAGTGGTGCGCGGGCTTGCGCTTCGGCAAGAGCAGGCGAGCGCTGAAGAACGCGATCAACGGGCTGGCCGGGTTCATCGAGGCCGGCGACCCGGCAGCGCCCCTGCCCAACCGGGTCAGGGACAACCTCGGCCAGGCGCCGGGCGACCAGCTGCTCGACGGGGACGAGGACCAGCGCTTCCTCGGCAGCGAGGAATTCGCGTTCTGCCGCCGCGCCCTGGCCCTGATCACCGACCCCGGGCTGGCGGCCCGCACCCGGGCGCTGGACCGGTTTCGCAGCGACCTGCTGGCCCGGCGCGACCGTGCCCTGCTGGAGCGTGGCCAGCTCACCTACGACGCGCTGATCGAGCGCGTGCACGCCGCGCTGCACGGCGAACACGGCCGGGTGCTGGCCGACCGCCTGTTCGACACCTGGCCGGTCACGCTGGTGGACGAGTTCCAGGACACCGACCAGCTGCAGTACGGCATCCTCGATGCGATCTACCGGGCGGGTGCGCCGCGTGGCCGGCTGGTGATGATCGGCGACCCGAAGCAGGCCATCTACGGCTTCCGCGGCGGCGACATCGACGCCTACCTGCGCGCCAAGGCCAGCGCCGACACCGAACTGCACCTGGACACCAACTACCGCTCGAGCTCGCACCTGGTCGGCGCGCTCAATGCGCTCTACGCCCACGTCGGCGAGGCGCTGGGCCGCCGGCCCGACACGCCGATCGCCTACGAGGCGGTGCGGCCCAGCCCGACCGCCGACCGCACGGTGCTCACCGTGAACGGGAAGCCCTGTGCGCAGCCGCTGGTGTTCCACCACTTCCCCGATCCGCCGGCCAACAAGGACCAGCGCCGCGAGGCCGCGCTGGGTGCCTGCGCCAACGGGATCGCGCGCCTGCTCGACGACCCCGCCTCGTGCATCGACGGCCGCCGCGTGGGCCCCGGCGACCTGGCCGTGCTGGTGCCCACGAACAACGACATCACCCGCCTGCGCCAGTTGCTGGCGCGGCGGGGCGTGCCCTGCGTGGGCGCGGGCAAGTCCAGCGTCTTCCGGAGCGACACCGCCCGCGAGCTGCAGCTGATGCTGGCCGGCATCCACCACGCCGGCCACGAGGGCATGGTGCGCGCCGCACTGGCCACGCGCCTGTACGGCCTGGACTTCGCCGCGCTGCGCGCGCTCGACGACGACCTCGACGCCTGGCAGCAGCACGCCACCCGGCTGCAGTCCTGGCGCAGCCAGTGGCGACGCGAGGGCGTGCTGGCGGCGGTGCAGTCGATCCTGGCGCATGCCGCCGGTGGCCTGCTCACGCGCGGCGCCGAAGCCCAGGGCGAGCGTGTGCTCACCGACCTGCGGCACCTGGGTGAACTGCTGCAGGCCCAGGCCGGTCAGCTGTCCGGGCCGGAGGAGCTTCTGGCATGGATGGACCGTCAACGCCGCGGTGACGGCGACACCGGGGGCGATGCCGCCGACGAGCTGCAGCTGCGGATCGAATCCGACGCCCGCCGGGTGCGCCTGATGACCCTGCACGCCAGCAAGGGCCTGGAGTTTCCGATCGTCTTCCTGCCGCTGATGTGGGCGCACGAGGGCCGCGACGAGACGCTGCCGGTGGTGCACGCCGACGACGGCATCGGCCGCGTGCTCGACATCGGCGGTCCCCGTCACGCCGAGGCGGTCGAGACGGCCCGCTGGGCCGACCAGGACGAGCGCTTCCGCGTGCTGTACGTGGCGCTGACCCGTGCCCGCCATGCCTGCCACGTCTACTGCCTGCCGCCGGACCGCGTGCGCGACGCCCGCAGCAAGGGCAAGGGGTCCGACGCGGCGCCCGAGGGCGGCAACGACCGCATCCCGCAGGACCCCAAGCGCAGTGCGCTCGACGCGATGCTGTCCGAGGCCCGGGCCAACGGCGGCCTCGAAACGCTGGCCGGTCTTCCGGGCATCGGCTGGGTCGAATCGGACTGGCCCGGCGACTTCGCCGGCTTCACGGACGCCGGCCCGGCGCAGGCCCCCACACTGGCCAGCCGCCGCATGCCGGTCCTGCCGCCGACCCGACAGCGCTACAGCTTCTCCGCGCTCACCCGCTTCCACCCGGCCTCGACCAGCGAGGACAGCGCCGCCGCCGACGAGGCCGAACGCGACCGCACGCCGGACACCCCGCCCGCCGCCTCGGAGCCGCATCCGGAGATCCAGCGCCTGGAGGCGGTCAAGGGCACCCGCATCGGCAACGCCATCCACCAGGTCTTCGAGGACCGCGAGATCGGCCGGCCGGTGGCCGGGCAACACGAGCTGGTGCGCCAGGCCCTCAAGCAGCACGACGTGCACGAACCCCGCCTGCCGCCGGAGCGGCTGGTGCCGCTGCTGGCCCAGCGCATCGACGCCGCCCTGGCCGCCGAGCTGCTGCCCGGTCTGGTGCTCGGCGCGTTGCCCGCGCAGGCCCTGCGGGCCGAGATGGGCTTCCACTTCCCGCTGGATGCCGTGTCGCTGGACGACCTGCGCCGCGCCGCGCGCGAGCACGGCGAGCCCGAGCTGGTGCCATCCGGTGGCGCCCACACGCTGCGCGGCCTGATGACCGGCAAGATCGACCTGACGCTGCAACACGAGGGTCGTTTCCACGTCCTGGACTACAAGGGCAACTGGCTGGGCCCGGCCGTGGCCGACTACCAGGGCGAGGCGCTGACCCGCGCGATGGACGCGCACCACTACCGCTTCCAGGCGCTGCTCTACACCGTGGCCGTGCACCGCTACCTGCGCCTGCGGCTGCCGGGCTACGAGTCGTCGCGGCACCTGGGCGAGGGCATCTACCTGTTCGTGCGCGCCGCCGGGCTGGCCCCCGGGGCCGGCGTGTGGATGCACCGCTTTTCCGATGCGCTGATCGAGGCCGTCGACGCCGCACTGGCCGGGCAGCGCGAGGTGGTCGCATGAGCGGCTTCACCGTGCCCATGGGCATCGAGCCCGCCGCCGAGTGGCGCGCGGTCGACACCAGCATCGCCCGCTGGGTGCTGGCCCACGGCGGCAGCCCGCTGCTGGCGCGCACGGCTGCATGGGCCACGCTGGCCGAATCCCATGGCGACACCGCATTGGCGTTGAGCGGCGAGGGCGCGGGCCGCCACGGTGCACCCGTACTGGATGACGAAGCACGTGCGGCGTTGATGCGCGAGCCGATGGTCGGCGACGGCAGCGGTCCCACGCCGACCCCGTTCGTCGTCGAACACGGCCTGTTCCACCTGTGGCGCCTGCACGCCCAGGAGGTGGCGGTGGCGCGGATGCTGCGCGAGCGTCGCAGCACCGGGCGGCCGGTGCCGCTGGACGAGGCCACCGTCGACGCCCTGTTCCACGGCGACCGCAGCGCTCCGGTGGAGGCCCAGCGCCGGGCCGTGCAACAGGCCCCCGGGCGTCGGCTGTTCGTGCTCACCGGCGGCCCCGGCACCGGCAAGACCACCACCGTGCTGCGCATGCTGCTGGGCCTGCTGCACCACGCCGGCGACGCCGGACCCACCGTGCGCATCGCCGCGCCCACCGGCAAGGCCGCCCAGCGCCTGGCCCAGGCCCTGCGCGACGGGAAGCAACGCCTGCAGGCCCGGGACGACGCCTTGCCCGCCCACCTGCAGTCGCTGCTGGCCCGCATCCCCGACGACGACCCGCTGACCCTGCACCGCCTGCTGGGCGTGGACGGCCGCAGCCAGCGCTTCCGCCACCACGCCGACGACCCGCTGGCCGCCGACATCGTGGTGGTGGACGAAGCCTCGATGGTTGACCTGGCCCTGCTGCGCGGCCTGCTGGCCGCGCTCAGGCCGGAGGCCAGCCTGATCCTGGTCGGCGACCCCGACCAGCTCAGTGCCGTCGGCGCCGGTGCCGTGCTGGCCGACCTGGTCGACGCGCTGCGCCGCGAAGGCGCCGACGACCACGTCGCGCTCGGCCACAGCTTCCGCGCCGGCGATGCGCTGCAGCCGGTCCTGGCCGCCATCCGCGCCGGCGACGTGCCGGGCTTCGAGGCGGCCTGGCAGGACGCCGGCGACCAGGCGCGACGGGTCGAGGTCACCGACAGCCGCGGCCTGGCCGTCGCCACGCGCCGCTGGGCCGACGAACTGCACGCGCTGTGGCAGCGCTGCGACCTCACGCGCGCCACCGACCCCGCCGACGCAGCGGCCGACGCCGCCCGGCGCCTGCGGGAGGTGCGCGAACGCCAGCTGCTGTGTGCCCTGCGAGAGGGCGAGTTCGGTGCCACCGCCATCAACCGGCGCATCGAGGACGACCTGCGCGCGCGCACCGGCCGCAGCGACGATGAAGCCTGGTACCCCGGTCGACTGGTGATGGTCGGTCGCAACGACTACAGCGCCGGCCTGTTCAACGGCGACGTGGGCCTGTGCCTGCCCGACGAGGGCGGCCGGCTGTGGGTGTGGTTCGAGCACACCGACGCCGACGGCGTGGCGGGCGCGCGGCCGTTTGCGCCGACGCTGGTCCCCACGCATGCCGACGCGTTCGCGATCACCGTGCACAAGAGCCAGGGCTCGGAGTACGGCGAGGTGGGGCTGGTGCTGGCCACCGGCGGACGCGACGGACTCCTGTCGCGGCAGTTGGTGTACACCGCGGTTTCGCGGGCCAGGGCGCGGGTGGAGATCTGGGCGGACCGGGAGGCAGTGGCCACGGCGGTGCGCTCGGACGTGCATCGGCTCAGCGGACTCGGGCGCCGGATCACGCCGGCCGGCTGAGCCGGCGCGCCGGCACGCCGGCGACTGCACCACGGGTATGATGCGGACGACTGCCGGTCGATGCCCGGTTGCACGGACCCTGCTTGGCCCATCACGCCCCCGCACCCAGCCCCGACGGCGACGAGCTCACCCGCAGCTTCCTCGGCGTGTTCCGTTTCAGCGGCCGTGCGCTGGCGCTGGTGTGGGGCACCTCCCGCGCGCTGACGGTCTGGCTGGCGCTGCTGACGCTGGTCGGCGGCCTGATGCCGGCGGCCGTGGCCTGGGTGGGCGCACTGATCATCGATGCGGTGGTGGCGGCCAGCCTGGCGGTGGCCGCCGGCGAGGCGGTGGAGGCGGCGCCGGTGTTCCGGCTGATCGCGCTCGAGGCCCTGCTGGTGATGGTCATGGCCGGTGCGCAGCGGGGCATCTCGCTGTGCCAGTCGCTGCTGCGGGCGCAGCTGGGCCAGCGGGTGAACGTGATGATCCTGGAGAAGGCGCTGACGCTGCAGCTGGCGCACTTCGAGGACTCCGAGTTCTACGACAAGCTCACCCGGGCCCGGCGCGAGGCCTCCAGCCGGCCGCTGTCGCTGGTCACGCGCACCTTCGGGCTGGCCCAGAACGGCATCTCGCTGGTCAGCTTCGGCGTGCTGCTGGCGCAGTTCTCGCCGTGGGCGGTGGTGGTGCTGCTGCTGGCCGGCCTGCCGGCGTTCCTGGCGGAGACGAAGTTCTCCGGCGATGCGTTCCGCCTGTTCCGCTGGCGCTCGCCGGAAACGCGGATGCAGAACTACCTGGAAACCGTCCTGGCGCGCGAGGACCACGCCAAGGAGGTCAAGCTCTATGGCCTGGGTCCGCTGCTGCTGGACCGCTACCGCGGCATCTTCCACACCCTCTACCGCGAGGACCGCAGGCTGGCGATCCGGCGCGACGGCTGGGGGTTCGGGCTGGGCCTGATCGGCACGCTGACCCTGTACGGCGCCTACGCGTGGATCGCGCTGGCCGCGGTGGTCGGGCGCATCTCGCTGGGCCAGATGACCATGTACCTGATGCTGTTCCGGCAGGGCCAGTCGGCGGTCGCGGCGATCCTCTCCTCGATCAGCGGCATGTACGAGGACAACCTGTACCTGTCCACCCTGTACGAGTACCTGGAGACGCCGGTGCCGGCGTCGCAGGGCACCGCGCACAGCGGCCCCGCACCCGAGGACGGCATCCGCTTCGAAGGGGTGTCCTTCACCTATCCCGGCGCCGAGGCCCCGGCGCTGCACGGGATCGACCTGCACATCCGTCCCGGCGAGTCGCTGGCCCTGGTCGGCCAGAACGGCTCGGGCAAGACCACGCTGATCAAGCTGCTCACGCGCCTGTACGACCCCGACCAGGGGCGCATCCTGCTCGACGGGCGCGACCTGCGCGAGTGGGACGAGGCCACGCTGCGCCAGCGCATCGGGGTGATCTTCCAGGACTTCGCCCGCTACCAGATGCGCGTGGGCGAGAACGTGGGGGTGGGCGATGTCGCCCACTTCGAGGACCGGAAGCGCTGGCAGGCGGCCGCCGACATGGGCATGGCCACGCCCTTCATCGAGGCCCTGCCGGCCGGCTTCGACACCCAGCTGGGGCGCTGGTTCCGGGACGGCCGCGAGCTGTCCGGCGGGCAGTGGCAGAAGATCGCGCTGGCGCGGGCCTTCATGCGCTCGCGGGCCGACATCCTGGTGCTCGACGAGCCGACGGCAGCGATGGATGCGGAGGCGGAGGCCACGATCTTCGAGCACTTCCGCGGCCTGACCCGCAACCGCATCGCCATCCTGATCTCGCATCGCTTCTCCACCGTGCGCATGGCCGACCAGATCGTCGTCATCCAGGACGGCCGCATCATCGAGCGCGGAAACCACGAGGCGCTGATGGCACACGACGGACACTATGCCCATCTGTTCGCGCTGCAGGCGCAGGGGTACCGGTGAGCGGTCACCGGACCCGGCGGCCCGGTGTCGCCCTCAACCCACGAACCGGCGCAGTGGCGTGTGCCGCACCAGCAGCTGGTAGCTGAGCAGGCACACCGCCAGCGTGAGCGTGGTCGACAGGGCAAGCTTCAGCGGCCAGACCAGGTCCCGGTCCATCAGCCGGTACTGCAGCGCGAACAGCACCGGCAGGTGCACCAGGTAGGTCCAGTAGGCCGCCCGCGACAGGTAGCCTATGACCGGGTTGGGGCGGTCGAGCAGGCGCCGTCCCGCCATCAGGCACAGCACCGTGAGCCAGGTGATCAGGCAGGCCTGCAGCGCCGCCATCGGCCATGAGGCGGTGGGGTGCGCCGGGCCGGGCGGTTCGGCGGCCAGCCGCCAGAGGAACAGCGCATACAGCGCGGCGACCGCCACCGCCAGCCACGGGACGTGGCGCCGGGTACGCTGCAGCCAGTCCGGCTGGCCGTGCAGCAGCGTGCCCACGGCGAAGAAGGCGCCGTACAGCGCGATCGCCCAGAACTGCGGCAGCAGGCTTTCCGGCGCCGGGTGCGGTGCGCTGACCGAGGCCAGCGGGATCAGCAGCAGCGCCGGCACCCCGGCCAGGATCCACAGCGGCGAACGCCGCGCCAGCCAGCCGCCGACACGCCCCAGGTCCAGCGCGCGCACCACCCAGTGCAGGACGGTGAACAGCAGCAGGTAGTAGAGGAACCACAGGTGGGCGGTGGTCGGCGGCGCCCGCGGCGGGTCGGGCATCTGAATGAACGCGGCGACCATCAGCAGCAGCGGCGAGGGGTGTTCGACCTGCGTCGCGGCCCAGGTGGTGCTGGCCGTCATCGCCCACAGCACCAGCGGCAGCGCCACCACGAACGGCAGTGCGATCCGGCGCAGGCGCTGCCACACCAGCCCGCCCGGGTTGCGCCGCTGCAGGGTCCAGGCTGCGAAGAAGCCCGCGATCAGGAAGAACAGCGGCATGCGCACCAGGTGCAGGCCCCATGCCGCCCCGTCCACCCAGGCGCTGTGCTGGCGGTCGGCCGTGGGCCAGAAGCCGTGCATCAGCGGGCTGTGGGCCAGGGCGGCGTGGAACAGCACCCCGGCGAGCATGGCCAGCGCCCGCAGGTGGTCCATGGCGTGCAACCGCTCCTGCGACGGGGTCGACGGCATGGCGTCAGTAGAACGCCGGCTTGCGCGCATGGTAGGCGGTGGCCCCGCCGATGATCGCCACCGACAGCAGCACCAGCGTGGACAGGATCGCCACCGCCGGTGTCGTCCACACGACCGCGTCCACGCGGGTCCCGTCGTTGATGTCCGGGATCTGGGCCAGCCCCATGATGTAGGGGTTGATCATCACCATCGTGCCGACCATCGCGAAGGTGGCCCAGCCCTCGGAGGTCACCGACATCACCGCGGCCAGCGACACGGCGTAGGCGAACAGGATGTAGGCGAAGATCAGCAGCGAATACACCAGCAGGCCGTCGGGCAGCGGCGTGAGCACGACCACGGCCAGCGCGCCGCCCAGCAGCACCGTGAACGGGACGCCGAAGGTCAGCAGGTTGCCGATCAGCTTGGAGACGGTGAAGTCCGCCGGCGACACCGGCAGGCTCATCACGAAGGCCAGTGTGTGCTCCTTGCGTTCGTTCATCAGCGAGGTGGAGATCGAGAAGCAGGCCGCCGACACCAGGACGATCAGCAGCATCAGCGAGCCGACGTAGAACGCCCACGGCTTTGCCAGGCCGAGGAAGCACAGGGCGACGATGCCGGCCAGCACCAGGACAGCCAGCTGCTTCTGGAACAGCTGCCAGTCCTTGGCGACCAGCAGGCGGATCACGGGAATGTTGAGGGTCATGCCACGCCTCCGGAGCGAACGGCGGTGATGAAGATGTCTTCCAGCGCCATCGGGTCGCTGCGCTGCACCTGCAGGCCCTGGGCGGCCAGTCGTGCCGGCAGGCCGTCGTCCCAGGCGCGGGCCTTGATCTCGACCAGGCTGCCGTTGGCGCGGGCGCTGGCGATTTCCGGCCAGTCGTCCAGGCCCGCGGGCAGGGCGCCCTGGCAGACCACGCGGCGCCAGCTGTCCATGAACGCGTGCTTGTCCGCCGAGGCCACCAGGCGGCCCCGGTGCAGGAAGGTGATCGAGTCGGCCAGCTGCTCGACGTCGTGGGTGTTGTGCGAGGAGAACAGCACGCTGCGCCGTTCGTCGCGCAGCACGTCGGCCAGCGCCTCCAGGACCTCGATGCGCGCCACCGGGTCCAGGCCGGTCGTGGGCTCGTCGAACAGCAGCAGGCGCGGACGCCGTGCCAGGCACAGCAGCAGCAGGGCCTTCACCCGCTGCCCGTGCGAATAGCCGCCCACCGCCTGCTCCGGCGTGAGGTCGAAGCGCCGCACCAGCTCCGTGGCATAGCCCGCGTCCCAGCCGGCGTAGATGCCCTGCATCAGGTCCATGTGCCAGCGCAGGCTGCGGCCGCGGTACAGGCGCATGTCCTCGGACGCGAAGCCGATGTCGCGCTTGGCGGCCACCTGCGCCCCGGGCAGGACGTGGCCGAGCACCCGGACCTCGCCGGCATCGGGGGCGGCCAGGCCGTTGAGCAGCCGCAGCAGGGTGGTCTTGCCGGCGCCGTTGACGCCGACCAGGCCCATCACCTGGCCCTCGGGCAGTTCAAGGGAGATGTCCTCGAGCGCGAAGTGCGGGTAGCGCTTGGCGATGCCGGACAGGCGGAAGGCGGGCGTCATGGCTGGGATCCTTTTCGGTGCGTGGGTGCGTCCGCATCGCCCGCGCCGCGGTCGGCGGCGGCATCCAACAGGCGGTGCAGTTCGCTGCGGGGCAGGCCGAGCCGGGCCGCGCAGGCCAGCAGGGCGTCAAGCTGGCGCTGCAACTCCTCGTGCATCAGCGCGGCCGGCAGGTCGCGGCGCTCGGCCACGACCGAGCCCTTGCCCTGGCGCGTGGCGATCACCCCGGCGCGCTCGAGCTCCTCGTAGGCGCGACGCACGGTGATCACGCTGACCCGGCTGACGGCGGCCAGCTCGCGGATCGAGGGCAGAGGCTGCCCCGGCCTCCAGTCGCCGGCCATCACCTTGGCGGTGACCTGGTCGACGATCTGCTGGTACATCGGCCGGGCGTCGCTGGCTGAGAGGAAGAGTTCGGCGTCCACGGCACTACTGTGCTTTGAGAATATATACAGTATGCACAGTGTGACTGGCCCGCGCAAGCGCGTGGCGGGGCCGCCGGTCCCGGGTCAGGCGCGCGCCGGTTCGCCGTCGCCTTCGATCACTTCGCCCATCAGCCGATCGCCCAGGTCCTCAAGCCGGCGCGAAGCCAGCAGGTGGTGCCACAGCGGCGGTCGCCGGTTGCTCAGCAACACCACGCCGAGCTCGGCGTCAGGCGTCCACTGGATCACCGCGTGCTGGCCGAAGGTGCCCCCGGAATGCCAGGCGACACGGCCGATACGGTCGACGTCGGACAGCATCCAGCCCAGGCCGACCGACGTGTCGGCACCCACCCGGGCGCGCGATTCGATCATGCCCCGGGCCAGCGACGACCACGCTTCGTCGGCCCGACCCAGCTGCGCGCCGACGAAGCGGAGCATGTCTTCCAGCGTCGAGCGCCAGACACCGGCGGGCTCCAGACCCGGCCACTCGAACGGCGGCAGCGGGCGACCGCGCGCATCGTGGCCGACCACCAGCCGGTCGCCGGGAACGGCCGTCCAGTCGACGCGGGTGTCGTGCATGCCCAGCGGCACCAGCACGCGTTCGTGGACCGCCCGGCCGTAGTCCAGGCCCAGGCAGTCGGCCAGGATGTGGCCCAGCAACGCCATGCCGACGTTGGAATAGCCGAATCGACCCAGCCGTTTCGTGCGCAGCCGATGGGCGCGCAGGACGGTCTCGAGGTCCTGCGGCCGGAAGTCCCGGGCGACGGCCTGTGCCCGCGTCAGCATGGTCCAGCCGCCCACCGGGTTGGGGTCGATGCCGCCGGTGTGGCTGGCCAGCTGGCCGAGGGTGACGTCCCGGGAGAACGGGTACTGCGGCCGGAACCGCGCGACCGGGTCGTCCAGCCTCACCTCGCCCTCGCGGACCATCAGGGCCAGCAGGGTGGCGGTGAAGAGCTTGCCGATGGAGCCGATCTCGAAGACCGCGTCCTGCGCCACCCCGGCATCACCGTGGGCGAACCGCGTGGTTCCGCCCGCGGCCATAACCGCGCCGTGCAGCACCGGTCTCGGCGAGACCTCCAGGAACGCCTCGATGCTCGCATTGGCTGACCCGGTCTGCGCCGGGGCGCGGTCGGACGAATCAGTCATGGTTTTTCGACCGGTCTTCCACGCACCACTTCGGGCTCTTGCCGGCGGCAAGTTGAGGCAACGCAGTGAGATGCGCCTGCAGCCTGCGATGCCGGTTCCCGCCCGGAAACGAGATGGTGAAACGTCCGTCTCCCATGGACTCGATGCCGTAGCGGTACCCGTCGATCTCGACGAAGCCGCCCCGGCCCTGGTGCCTGACGATGGGTTGGGGGGTGTCTGGCGATTCCATGGCCGATAGCCTGCGTGTGTCCCGGGCACGCCCGCTTGGCGACGTGCGCGGTGCGGGCGGTATCGCCGATGATGGAACAGCGTGATCAACGAGGCCACCGCCATGGACGTCGAACAGCTCAAGACCCACTGCGCCGCCTTGCCGGGTGCGGCCGTCCACGAGGCCGGCCCGCCGGCCAACCTGCTCGGCTTCGCGGTGGATGGCAAGCGCTTCGCCTACTTCAAGACCAGCGAACCGGAACGCTGGCGCTTCAGCTTCAAGGTCAGCCCGGAGCGCTTCCTCGAGCTCACCGACATCCCCGGCATCAAGCCGGCGCGATGGCTGGGGCATCACCGCTGGGTGACGATCGTCGACGTGCGCACGCTGCCCACCGACCATCTGGTAGAACTGGTGGCCTGGTCGCACGCGCATGCGCTGGGAAAGCTGTCCCGCAGCCGCCGCGCCGCGGTCCTGGCCAGGCACCGGTGAACCGTCCGGAGCGAGGAGTGGTCGGCGACGGCCGAATGCCTCACGCCGGCTTCATCACCGGCGGCCGCCGACTCCGCTAGAGTCTCGGTCAACGGTCGGTCCGCCGGATCCACGACGGCCTCGACGGTCCCGATGGCCTGTCAGCTGGGGGAGGGGAACATGGATACCGGAACCACCGCATCCCGATGGATGCGCCCGATCACGATGGCCCTGTTCGCGGGCTCGGCGGCGCTGGCATCGGTCGCGCTGGCCGACCCGCCCGAGATGCCGGACACCGTGTTCGAGAACGTGCGCATCTTCGATGGCCGCGCCGACACGCTCACCGCGCCCACGCGCCTGCTGGTGCGCGAGGGCCGCATCGCGGCGATCGGTGAAGACCTCGAGGCCGGGCCCGGTGCCCGCGTCATCGACGGACAGGGCAACACCCTGATGCCCGGCCTGATCGACGTGCACGTGCACCTGACCTTCAGCGCACTGTCGATGGCCGAGCTGCTGTCGCCGGACCTCACGCCGGCCGCCGCCGAGGCCGCGGCGGCGCGCGAGGCCGAGGCGATGCTGCTGCGCGGCTTCACCTCGGTGCGCGACGTCGGCGGACCGGTCTGGGGCGTGAAGGCGGGAATCGACGCCGGGCGCTACGTCGGGCCGCGGGTGTGGCCCTCGGGCCCGACGGTCAGCCAGACCGCCGGCCACGGCGACTTCCGCCTGCCGCACGAACGCTCCCGGCGCTTCTTCGGCGAGGCCTCGCGCGCCGAACAGCTCGGCGCCACCTTCATCGCCGACGGCCGTTCCGACGTGCTGGCCGCGGTCCGCGAGAACCTGCGCTTCGGCGCCAGCCAGATCAAGCTCATGGCCGGCGGTGGCACCTCCTCGGCCTACGACCCGGTCGACGTCACCCAGTACACCTTCGACGAGATGCGTGCAGCCGTGGAGGCCGCCGAGGACTGGGGCACCTACGTGACCGTGCACGCCTACACCCCCCGCGCCATCCGGCGGGCGGTCGAGGCCGGGGTGCGGGTCATCGACCACGGCCAGCTGCTGGACCGCGAGACGATGGAACTGATGGTAGAGCACGGCGTGTGGCTGTCGACGCAGACGCTGCGCGCAAGCACGCCGGACATGGACCCGCTGCGCCGGGCCAAGCGCGCCCCGGTCATCGAGGGCCAGGCGCGGATGTGGCCGATGGCCCGGGAGCTGGGCGTGAAGCTGGCCTGGGGCACCGACTTCCTGTTCGAGCCCGACCTCAACGCCGAGCAGAGCCGGATGATCCCGCTGCTGGGCGAGTGGTTCACGCCGGCGGAGGCGCTGCGGCTGCTGACCCACGACAACGCGCAGCTGCTGGCGCTGTCGGGGCCGCGCAATCCCTATCCCGGCGTGCTCGGCGTGGTCGAGGTCGGGGCGCTGGCCGACCTGCTGCTGGTGCGGGGTGATCCGCTGCAGAGCCTGGAGGTGGTCGCCGACCCCGAAGCCAACGTCCTGGTGGTCATGAAGGACGGGCAGGTCTTCAAGGACATCGTGTCGGCCGATTGATTGGCCGGATCTATCGAAATCATCCAAAACGCGTATTTCACCTTTCACGCCGGCGGGTCCATGCTGGCTGGACACCCTGCCGACGCAAGGAGATGGCCATGACCCAAGAAATGAAGTGCCCCTTCACCGGTTCCGCCCCCGTCCACACCAAGCTCGGCGGGCCCGACAACGGCGACTGGTGGCCCGAACAGCTCAACCTGAAGATCCTGCACATGCATTCGCCGCGGGCCAATCCGCTGGGCGAGCACTTCAACTACGCCGAGGCCTTCAAGACGCTCGACCTCGACGCGGTGGTCAAGGACCTGCACGACCTGATGACCGACTCGCAGGAGTGGTGGCCGGCCGACTACGGCCACTACGGCCCGTTCTTCATCCGCATGACCTGGCACGCCGCGGGCACCTACCGTGTGGCCGACGGCCGTGGCGGCGGCGGCACCGGCGCCCAGCGCTTCGCCCCGCTCAACAGCTGGCCCGACAACGGCAACCTCGACAAGGCCCGGCGCCTGCTGTGGCCGATCAAGCGCAAGTACGGCTCGAAGATCTCCTGGGCCGACCTGCTGATCCTGGCCGGCAACGTGGCCATGGACTCGATGGGCTTCAAGACCTTCGGCTTCGGCGGTGGCCGCCCCGACATCTGGGAACCGGAAGGCGACATCTACTGGGGGCCGGAGTCGGAGTGGCTGGGCGACAAGCGCTACAGCGGCGACCGCCAGCTGGCCGACCCGCTGGGCGCGGTGCAGATGGGCCTGATCTACGTGAACCCGCAGGGGCCCAACGGCAACCCCGACCCGCTGGCTTCCGCCCGCGACATCCGCGACACCTTCCAGCGCATGGCCATGAACGACGAGGAGACCGTCGCCCTGGTGGCCGGCGGCCACACCTTCGGCAAGTGCCACGGCGCCGCGCCGGAGTCCCACGTGGGCCCCGAGCCGGAGGGCGCGCCGATCGAGGCGCAGGGCTTCGGCTGGCACAACAGCTTCGGCTCCGGCGTCGGCACCGACGCCATCACCAGCGGCATCGAGGGCGCCTGGACCAACAACCCCACCCGCTGGGACATGGGCTACTTCGAGAACCTGTTCGGCTACGAGTGGGAACTGACCAAGAGCCCGGCCGGTGCCCACCAGTGGAAGCCCAAGGGTGACGCGGGCAAGGACACCGTGCCCGACGCCCAGGACCCGGACAAGCGCCACCAGCCGATGATGACCACCGCCGACCTGGCGCTGCGCTTCGACCCGGTCTACGAGAAGATCTCTCGCCGCTTCATGGAGAACCCCGAGGAGTTCGCCGACGCCTTTGCCCGCGCCTGGTTCAAGCTGCTGCACCGCGACATGGGGCCGCGCGCCCGCTACCTCGGCAAGCTGGTGCCGGAGGAGGAGCTGATCTGGCAGGACCCGGTCCCGGCCGTCGACCACCCTCTGGTGGACGCTTCGGACGTGTCCAAGCTCAAGAAGGCCCTGCTGGATTCCGGCCTGAGCGTGCAGCAGCTGGTCTACACCGCCTGGTCCTCGGCGTCGAGCTTCCGCGGCTCCGACATGCGCGGCGGTGCCAACGGCGCCCGCATCCGGCTGGCGCCGCAGAAGGACTGGGAGGCCAACCAGCCCGCCGAGCTCGCCAAGGTGCTCAAGGTGCTCGAGGGCGTGCGCGAGGACTTCAACGCCGCCGCCGGCGGCGGCAAGAAGATCTCGATGGCCGACCTGATCGTGCTCGGTGGCTGCGCCGGCATCGAGGCGGCGGCGAAGAAGGGCGGCTTCGACGTCACCGTGCCGTTCAACCCGGGACGCACCGACGCCACCGACGCCCAGACCGACGTGGATTCCTTCGAGCCGCTGGAGCCCAAGGCCGACGGCTTCCGCAACTACGTCGCCAAGGGTCGCGAGGACGAGCAGACCGAATGGCTGGTCGACAAGGCGCAGCTGCTGGGCCTCTCGGCGCCGGAGATGACGGTGCTGGTCGGCGGGCTGCGCGCGATCGGTGCCAACCACGGCGGCACCGCGCACGGCGTGTTCACCGACCGTCCCGGCACGCTGAGCAACGACTTCTTCGTCAACCTGCTCGACATGAACACGACCTGGGCGCGCACCAGCGAGGCCGGCGTGCTCGAGGGCACCGACCGCAAGACCGGCAAGCGCAAGTGGACCGGCACCCTGGTCGACCTGGTGTTCGGCTCCAACTCGCAGCTGCGGGCGCTGGCCGAGGTCTATGCCGAGGACGGCGCGCAGGAGAAGTTCGTCAACGAGTTCGTCGCGGCCTGGGCCAAGGTGATGGACGCCGACCGCTTCGACCTCAAGGTGTGACACCCGACGCCGGGCCATGCCCGGTGGCGGCATCCGGACCCGGGGCGGCGACGTCCCGGGTCCCTGCTTTCGGGGTCTTCACGACGTCGCCATTGACAGCCCGCAAGCGGGGGACGAGTCTTTGGGCGACACACGGAAGAGCCCCCATGCGCCTACTCAAGCCCCTCGCCGGCCTCGCCCTGGTTCTCCTGCTCGGCGCCTGCGCCGGCACCACGCCCGACATCGTCCGCGCCGGGCACCAGAGCTTCTCCTTCGCCCAGCCCCTGGCCGTCGACGTCGCGGAGTTCCCCGAACCGGTGCGCGAACAGCTGCGCCGCCACGTCGGGGCGGCCCTGTCCGCGCGCGGCCTGCTTGAGCAGCCCGAGGGCGGGGACCTGGTGGTCGACGTGATCGCCCACGTGGAATCCATCCGCACCGACGTGGGCATCGTCAACCCGGACCTGACCCGCATCCGCCGCACCTCGCAGCCGGTGCTGTTCACGTCCCGCCACATCGACGGCATGGAGGTGCGGGAACTGCGTGTGGACGAGGGCGAGCTGAAAGTGCTGGTTCGCCAGCCGGGGTCGGGCCGCCTGCTGTACTCGGGCCGCAGCAGCCAGCGGCTGCGTCACATCGGCCTGGACAACAGCGACGAGGTCATTGCGACGGCCGTCGTGGAAGCCTTCTCGCGCTGGCCGGCCGACTGAGTCGGGTTGCTAGACTGGCGGGGCTGGCGCGCCCGCGCCATCCATCATTCCAGGGGGATACACCATGAAGAGGAACCTGCTGGGCCTGGCCGTCGTGCTGGGCCTGGGTCCGTTCGCCGCCTCCGCATCGGCCGTGCCAGACGCCGCCGAGCCGGTCATCTACGCCGCCACGGTGCTCGAGGACATGGGGGTGCTGGTGTTCACCGGCAACGACCTGCCGCGTCCCGGGCGCCGGGCTGCCGTGTTCCTCGGCGCACCGGGCGAGCCGGGAGAGCTGCGCCGCTGCGCCTGGGTCGAGCCCGGCCGCGTGGTCTCGTGCTTCCTGCCCGGTGGGTTGCCGCCTGCCGGCGACTACCTGTTGCGCATCGAGCCCTTCGACGGCGGTGCATCGGCCAGCTTCACGGTCACCGTGGGCGCGGTGGGTCCACGCGGGCCGGTGGGTCCGGCGGGTCCGGAGGGAGGACAGGGCCCCGCTGGCCCCGAGGGTCCGCAGGGCGTTGCCGGGGTCGAGGGTCCAATGGGTCCGGAGGGGGCTCAGGGACCGGCCGGTCCCGAGGGCCCGCAGGGCGTGCCAGGGATCGAGGGTCCGGTCGGGCCACAGGGCGTGGCGGGCCCGGCAGGTCCGGAGGGCCCCGCGGGCCCCGTCGGTCCACAAGGCCCGGCGGGCCCCGCTGGTCCCGAGGGCCCGCCCGGACCGGTCGTGCCCGACGCGCGCTTCGGCTCCGACACCAGCTGGTCGCAGGCCGGCCGCTCCTACGAGTGCACGTTGGGGGATGTCTGGCTCAGTGCCGCCGGAAGGGCTTCCGGAATCCCGGCCGCTGGACAGCTGCTGCCGATCAATCAGAACCAGGCGCTGTTCTCGCTGCTGGGCACCCGGTACGGCGGCAACGGGACGACGAACTTCGCCTTGCCCGACCTGCGCCAGGCGGCGCCCAACGGGTTGACCTACGTGATCTGCATCGAGGGACTGTTTCCGAGTCCCCTGTGACTCCGGTGCCGTCGGGCGGGCCGCCCGGACAGGCGGCTCTCGGCCCCTGGGCCCGTCGCTGTGGCTTCAGCGACGGTTGAAGGGCTGTAGCGGCCTGGAGGTCGCGGCCCAGGAATGGGGGCCGTAGTCGCGGGCGTCGATGCGGATGGTCGGGGTTGCCGGTGCGGTGGTGAACTGCACCGGGACCAGCGCGGTGGCGCTGACGGGCCGCCCATCCAGCGTGGCCGGCGCGTACTGCCAGCCCATGGCGGCACGAACCGCGGCCCGGTCGAAGGCCCGGTGGGCGGGGTTCTCGGCGACACGGGCCTGCAGCGGGCGTCCGTCGGCGTCGAGCTCGACCTCCACGACCAGAGTCACGTCCTCCCAGTCGTCGAAGCGGGTGCGCCCGCTTCGACGCAGGGTCATCGGAAAGGGCAGGGTCTCCGCGTCGAGCACCAGCGGCAGTCCGAGCTCCGGGCCGTCCAGGCCCAGCTCGTCGATGACCGAGGCCTCCGGGAGCCCGCTGCGCAGCGAGACGATCTGGCCGGTCACCGGCGACACCCAGACCAGCGCGCGGGAGACATCGGCGACGGCGGCCGCGGCCCCGCCGGACGTGCCCGCCGCAGCGGGCGCCGCAAAGGCGGCTGCCGCGGTTGCGCAGGCGCCCATGAGCACCGCGCGAAGGGTTGGCGAAAGGCTTTCCATAAGACGCTCCCCGGATCCGATGCACGTTCCCCAACCATAGCCCGTTGACGCGCGGGGTCAAGCGGCGGCGTGAAGGCCTGTGCCGGAACGGGCCCCGGAAAAGGTGAGCCCCGGCACGAAGGCCGGGGCTCGGTTTGCACATCCATGATGCCTACAGGGGTTGGATCACGGCGTGCGCAACCACAGGTCGTAGCTGCCGCTGCCCGAGTAGGACAGCACGCGCCAGTAGTAGAACCCGGAGGTTCCGTTGTAGCTGATCTGCTCGTTGCTGTCGGCGGTGGCCGAACGGGCCACGCGCTGCCAGGACGAGCCGCTCCAGCGGTAGAGCTCCAGGTCGAAGTCGGCGTTGGACGGCCCCTGCAGCCAGCCGCTGTGGTTGCCGGCCGCGGCCTGGTAGTAGGTGCCGTTGGGCTGGACCTGGGCGGCCCCGGTGCCCGACAGCGAGCCGCTGTACTTGGTGCAGTTGGTGCAGGGTGCGGCCGGCGCGGTCTCGAAGCTGCCCACCAGGGTCACGCCGGAGTAGCTGCTGTAGCCGCGCACCATGATGTGGTAGGTCCCGGCCTGCGGGCTGGCCGCGGTGCACGACTCGTTGTTGCCGTTGAGGTAGGGGCGGCAATCCCAGGTCGAGGTGGTCGGCGGGGCGCCACGACGGACGTAGAGGTCCGCGTCACCGGAGCCGCCGCTGATCGAGATGGCCATGTTGCTGGCGCCCGAGGGCACGTCCAGGGTGTAGCGGCGCTCGGAGCCGGCTGCGCCGGAAAGCCCGGTCACCGGCACGCCGTTGGACAGTGCGCCCGGGGTCGGGTCCGGATCCGTCCCGCCACCGCCGCCGAAGACCGAGTACAGCATGCGGTTCGGGGAGCCCGATCCGATGCTGCTGAGCTTGCCGGTGCTGGCGTTGCCGTAGATCGCCTGCTCGACCTGCGCCGGCGTGGCGCCGGGGTTGTTGGCCAGGTACAGCGCGGCGACGCCGGCCACGTGCGGGGCCGCCATCGAGGTGCCGCTGATGGTGTTGGTGGCGGCGTTCGACGTGTGCCAGGCCGAGGTGATCGAGCTGCCCGGCGCGAAGATGTTCACGCAGGTGCCGAAGTTCGAGAAGCCCGAGCGCGCATCGTTGCTCTGGGTCGAACCCACGGTGATGGCCGCCGAGGAGCGCGCCGGCGAGTAGTTGCAGGCGTTGGCGTTGTCGTTGCCGGCGGCGACGACCACGGTGACGCCAGCGTTGCGCATGCGGGCCACGGCGTCGTCGGTGGCCTGGGAGGCGCCGCCGCCCAGGCTCATGTTGGCCACGGCCGGCTTGGTGTGGTTGGCGGTGACCCAGTCCATGCCGGAAATGACGCCGGCATTGGTGCCCGAACCGTTGCAGCCGAGCACGCGCACGCCGTGGATCCGGGCGGCCTTGGCCACGCCCCAGGTGGCGCCGGCGACGGTGCCGGCGACGTGGGTGCCGTGGCCGTTGCAGTCATCGGAGCCGCGGCCGTCGTTGATGGCCGTGAAGCCGGCCGAGGTGCGGCCGCCGAAATCGTTGTGGGTGCGGCGCACACCGGTGTCGATGATGTAGGTGTGCACGTTCGACGCGGTGGTGTCGTAGATGTAGGTCCCGTTGAGCGGGAGGTCGCGCTGGTCGATGCGGTCCAGGCCCCAGGTCGCGTTGTTCTGGGTGGCCGAGAGGCTGACCACGCCGTCCTCCTCGACGTAGGCGACCCGCGGGTCCATCAGCAGGCGCTCGAGGGCGCGGTCGTTGGCGCGCACCACGAAGCCGCGCAGGGCGTGGCCGAAGCTCTGGCGCACGTCCAGGCCGTGCTCGCGGCTCATGCCGCGGGCGACGTCCCCGACCCGGGCCGAACGCCCGCGCATCGGCGCGGTCTCGTTCGCCATCAGGGCCGCGTCCTCCTTGAGGACGACGATGTACTGCCCTTCGACGGGCGACTTGGCGAAGCGCAGCTCCGCCTGGGCAAGGGCCTGCCCGCTGACACAGGTGAACGCGACGGCGACTGCTGCCGCCAGCGTGGTGCTGACTGGTTTCATCCGCGATGACTCCCCGAGAATTTTGATGTCGTCCTGTCTGTGCTCAAGCGGCGTCCGTGCACGCCTTCAACCGCTGGGCGGGACTCTTGTGGTCCCGGTCACACGCTGGGGCCGGAACTGTGAACTGGTCCAATGCTTTTTATGTATATGAGTATCCAAAACCAGGTGCTGCGATGCACAAGAGCCGATTCCGGTCCGGGTGCGATCCCGTTGCGGTACCCCGGAAAAGGTGAGCCCCGGCACGAAGGCCGGGGCTCGGTTTGCACATCCGTGATGCCTACAGGGGAAGGCGTCAGGGGGTGCGCAAGAACAGCTCGTAGTTGCCGCCACCCGACGCGGAAACCACGCGCCAGTAGTAGAAGCCGGAGGTGCCGTTGTAGCTGATCTGCTCGTTGCTGTCCGAGGAAGCCGAACGCGCAACACGCTGCCAGCTGAAGCCGCTCCAGCGGTACAGCTCCAGGTCGAAGTCCGCGTTGGACGGACCGCGCAGCCAGCCGCTGTGGTTGCCGGCGCCGGCCTGGTAGTAGTTGCCGTTGGGCTGGACCTGGGCGTTGCCGGTGCCCGACAGCGAACCGGTGTAGCGGTCGCAGTTGGTGCACGGGGCGCTGGACCCACCCTGGTAGCTGCCGACCAGGGTCACGCCCGAGTAGGCCCGGTAGCCGCGGAGCATGATGTGGTAGGTACCGCCCTGCGGGCTGGCCGCGGTGCACTCCTCGTTGTTGCCGTTGAGGTAGGGACGGCAGTCGTAGGTCGAGGTGGTCGGCGGCGCGCCACGTCGCACGTAGAGGTCGGCGTCACCCGTGCCGCCGCTGATCGCGATGCGCAGGTTGCTCGAGCCCGACGGCACCGGGAAGGTGAAGCGCTGCTCGGAGCCCTGGGCACCCGACAGGCCGGTGACCGGCACGCCGTTGCTCAGCTCGCCCGGCGTCGGATCCGGATCGGGATCGGGATCCGGGGTACCGCCGCCGCCGCCGAACAGCGAATACACCAGGCGGTTGGGCGAACCCGAGCCCGGGTTGGACACGCGCCCGGTGGTGGCGTTGCTGTAGATCGCCTGCTCGACCTGGGCCGGGGTCGCGTTGGGGTTGTTGGCCAGGTAGAGGGCGGCGACGCCGGCCACGTGCGGGGCCGCCATCGAGGTGCCGCTGATGGTGTTGGCCGCGGTGTTGGACGTGTGCCACGCCGAGCGGATGTTCGAGCCCGGCGCGAAGATGTCCACGCAGGTGCCGAAGTTCGAGAAGCCCGAACGCGCGTCGTTGCTCTGGGTCGAACCCACGGTGATGGCCGCCGAGGAGCGTGCCGGCGAGTAGTTGCAGGCGTTGCCGTTGTCGTTGCCCGCCGCCACGACGACGGTGACGCCGGCGTTGCGCATGCGGGTGACGGCCGAGTCGGTGGCGGTGTTGGCGCCGCCGCCCAGGCTCATGTTGGCCACGGCCGGCTTGATGTGGTTGGCGGTCACCCAGTCCATGCCGGCGACGACGCCGGAGTTGGTGCCCGAACCGTTGCAGCCCAGCACGCGCACGCCGTGGATCCGGGCGGCCTTGGCCACGCCCCAGGTGGCGCCGGCGACGGTGCCGGCGACGTGGGTGCCGTGGCCGTTGCAGTCATCGGAGCCGCGGCCGTCGTTGATGGCCGTGTAGCCGGCCGAGGTGCGGCCGCCGAAATCGCTGTGGGTGCGGCGCACGCCGGTGTCGATGATGTAGGTGTGGACGTTGGCCGCGGTGGTCAGGTACTCGTAGCGGCTGTCCAGCGGCAGCTGGCGCTGGTCGATGCGGTCCAGGCCCCAGGTCGGGTTGTTCTGCACGGCCCCGATCGAGACCACGCCGTCCTCCTCGACGAAGTCCACGCGCGGGTCGGCCAGCAGGCGGGCCAGGGCGCGGTCGTTGGCGCGGACCACGAAGCCGCGCAGTGCGTGGCTGTAGGTCATGCGCACGTCGAGGCCATGCTGGCGCGACATGCTGCGCGCGACCGTGGCGATCTCCGGGATGTTGGCGTTGGCGGCGGCCGACTCGGTGGCCAGCAGGGCGGCCTCGTCCTTCAGGACGACGATGTACTGGCCCTCGACGGGTTGCTTGGCGAAGCGCAGTTCGGCCTCGGCCGCCGCGACGCCGGTGGCGCCGAGCACGGCGAGGCCGATCGCGGCCGCCAGAGTCTTGCTTGAACGGTTCATAACGGTTGAGTCTCCCCAAAAAGTATCAATGCCCCGTCTCGCCCGGCCTCGGGGAGCCGGTGCAGTGCGGGGGTTGTGTCGAGCCGGGTCCAATCCGCGACCCGGGTCACAAAGTGGGGTGACGCACAGCGTCATGTCCAATGCGGATTTTCGATATACGCATGTGCACAACGTGGATAGTGCGCTGCACCTTGCTCTTGCTGGCGACGATGGTGTAGGTCTATAAGGTTTTGGGGAGCGTTTGCGTGCACAGGGGCGCGCCGACGCCGGAGACCGTGGTTTCCGGCCGGTGCGGCATGGCTGTTCCGAGGACATTCCGGCCGTCTGAAGCAGCCGGAAGCACAGGTAGGGACCCTGATTCCATGACGTTGACCGAACTGCGTTGTTTTCTAGCGATCGTGGACGCCGGGCTGAACATCAGCGCGGCGGCCGAGGTCATGCACACCTCCCAGCCCTGCGTGTCGCGGCACCTCAAGCAGCTGGAGACCTCCCTGGGTTTCAAGCTCTTCGCCCGCCACGGCCGCCAGCTGGTCGACGTCACCCCGGCCGGCCGCCGGGCGCTCGACAGTGCCCGCCGCATCATCAACGAGGTCGAGAGCCTGCAGGCCTATGCCGCCAACGAACGCGGCGACGCCTCCGGCGAGTTCCACATCACCTCGCCGGAAACCTACGCGCGCCACGTGCTGCCGCCGCTGCTGGCGCGACTGCTCGAGCACTACCCCGACCTCAGCGTGCGCCTGCACCCGGTCGGGGAGGGCGAACCCAACGCCAGCAGCCGAAACCGCTCCGACCTGGTGCTGCTGACCACCGCCGGCGACCGGGTGCCCGACGGCAACGCGGTGCCGCTGTTTCGCTGGCGGCGCGTGGTGCTGGTGCGTTTGGACCATGTCCTCGCCGACCACAAGGGGCCGGTGCCGCTGTCGGAGGTCGCCCAGCACCCGCTGGTGACCTATGAGGCGTCCCGACGCGCAGGCTCGACCCTGCTCGAGGCCTTCGAGGGCCTGGGCCTGGAGCCGCGGTTCGCCTGTTCCGCCGAGGACGCGGGCCTGATCAAGGCCTACGTCCGTGCCGGCCTCGGCGTCGGTCTGGTGGCGGAGCTGGCCATCAGCGCCAGCGACCGCGAGGAGTTCGCGGTCCTGCCGTCGGATGATTCGCTGGCCGAGTGCACGGCCTGGGCGATCCTCCCGGAGGGTCGCGTGCTGCGCGACCCGGCGGTCACGCTGATCCGCCTGCTGGCGCCGCACCTGGACGCCAAGGACATCCGTCGGGCCGCCGAGGGCAACCTGCCCGAGCGCTGGGCGGCGCCCGAGGTCTACGAACCGGGCTGAGCCGGAGGCGTCCCCGCCCGGCCGGCGACGGACCGGCTCGTGTAGCCTGACGGCCTTACGCCGTCCGCCAGACTCGAAGCCGCCCAGCGCCATGAACCGCTCCAGGCCCCTGTGGTTGATCCTTGCCTCCGCTTTGGTGCTGGGCGCCTGTTCGGCGACGGTCCGCCTGCCACCGCCGCCGCAGGAGCCGCGGCCGGTGGTGTTCTTCCAGCACGAGCGCCACAGCAGCCTGGTGGTCCACGACCAGGCGGGTGTGCCCTGGCGCTTCGCCTTCGGCGAGTGGGGCTGGTACGTCGAGCAGCGGCGCGGCGCCGGTGGCGCGGTGCGGGCCCTGCTGCGCGACAGCCCGGCCGCACTGGGACGGGCCCGGCTGGAGGCCGACGCGCCCCATGGCTGGCAGCCGCAGGTCGGCAGCCGGATCACCGCGCAGACCGCTTTCGACGCCGAGGCGGCGCGGGTCGATGCCCTGCTGGGGTCGTTGCAGGCCCGGTTCGCACAGGGCCTGGGCGATCCACGCTGGGTCCCGGAACTGCGGCTGGAGGTGGTGGCCGACCCGCAGCCCTACCGGTTGGGCCACAACTCCAACCACGAGGTGGCCGCCTGGCTCCAGGCGCTGGGCGCGCAGGTCGACGGCAGTCCGGCCATCGGCCGCTGGCGGGTCGAGCCTTGAGGCGCCCGCCCAACGCCCGCCGTCGCGAGGTCTTCGGCTGGGCGATGTTCGACTTCGCCAACCAGGGCTACACGCTGCTGATCATCACGGTGATCTTCGGCGACCTGTTCACCCGGGTGATCGTCGGGGACGCGGCCAACGACTACCGCCTGGGCAATCTGCTGTGGAGCCTGGCCCTGTCGGCCGGCTACCTGCTGGTGGTGCTGACCGCCCCGGTGTTCGGCGCGGTGATGGACTACACCGCCACCCGCAAGCGCTTCCTGTTCGCCAGCTACGTGCTGACCGTGGTGGCCACCGCGGCCTTGTACTTCGTCGAGCCCGGGCTGGCCTGGCTGGGCGTGCTGCTGATCATCGTCTCCAACTACGCCTACGCCATCGGCGAGAGCTTCATCGCCAGCTTCCTGCCGGGCCTGGGCAAGCCCTCGGCGATGGGCCGGATCTCCGGGTTCGGCTGGGCGCTGGGCTACGTCGGCGGGCTGGTCGCCACCGCCTTCGCCCTGGTGTTCCTGGGCGAGGTGAGCGTGGAGAACTTCGAGCGGGTGCGCTGGGTGGGGCCGTTCGCCGCGGGCTTCTTCCTGCTTGCCGCCATCCCGACCTTCGTGTGGCTGCGCGAGCCGGGACGGCCACGGCGGCTGCCGCGTCCGGGCGGCTACCTGATGCTGGGCCTGCGACGGGTGCGCCGCACCCTGGCCGGGCTGGGCGAGCTGCGCGACCTGGCCTGGCTGATGGGCTCGATCTTCTTCTCCATGTGCGGCATCTACATCATCATCGCCTTCACCTTCATCTATGGCGCCCAGGTGATCGGCTGGGACGAGCCGGTGCGGGTGGCGATGTTCGTGGTCGTGCAGCTCACCGCCACCGCCGGGGCGCTGGGCTTCGGCTTCATCCAGGACCGCATCGGGGCGAAGTTCACCTACGGCATGACCTTGCTGATGTGGGTGCTGGCGGTGGTGCTGGTGTACACCACCCCGGACATCGCGGCGTTCGGTGGCCGGCTGTTCGGCGTCACCTGGGAGGCCCAGCACGTCTTCGTGGTCGTCGGCGTGCTGGCCGGCACCTGCCTGGGTGCCACCCAGTCCGCGGGTCGGGCCCTGGTCGGCACCCTGGCCCCGCCGGCCCGTGCCGCGGAACTGTTCGGCTTCTGGGGCCTGGCCTCGAAGGCGGCGGCGATCGTCGGCCTGCTGGGACTGGGGCTGCTGCAGGCGGCGCTGGGCCTGCGCCTGGCCATCCTGGTGTGTGCGCTGCTGTTCCTGGCGGCCTGGCTGGTGTTGATGAAGGTCGACGAGCAGCGCGGCCGCCGGGCGGCCCATGGAGACGGCTGGGCATGATTCCGCTGTGGCTGAAGCTGGCCTACACCGTCATGGCGGTCGTGGTGCTGGTCGCCTACTGGTTCCGCTACGGGCCGCGCAACTACCTGTGGTTCTCCGATGTCGCGCTGATCCTGCTGGTGCCGGCGCTGTGGCTGGAGAGCGCGCTGCTGGCCGGCATGGTGGCCACGGGTATGCTGGCGCTGGAGCTGTTCTGGTGCGTGGACTTCGCCGGGCGGCTGGCCTTCCGGCGTCGGCCCGGTGGCCTGACCGGCTACATGTTCGAGCCCCAGCGGCCGCTGTGGCTGCGCGCGCTGTCGCTGTTCCACATCCCGGTGCCGGCGGTGACGCTGTACCTGCTGTTCGTGCTCGGCTACGACCCCGGGGCCCTGGCGCCGATGCTGGTGCTGGGCTGGGGGGTGTTGCTGGCCAGCTGGTGGCTGACCTTGCCGCACGACAACGTCAACTGGGTCCACGGTTTCGGCGGCGCGCCCCGACGGGCGCACGCACCGCTGCGCAACCTGCTGTGGCTGATGCTGCTGTTCCCGCTGCTGGTGTGGGTGCCCAGCCACCTCGCGCTGGTGTGGCTGTTCCCCGCCGGCGGCTGACTCACGCCCGTTTCAGGCGCGCCCGCCGACCATCGGACGCATGGACCCGCCCGCCACCGCCCGACGCGCCGCGCTGCTGTTCCTGCTGCTCGCGGCACTGGCGTGGCTGGCGGTGCAGCGTGGCTGGGTCGAGGTGCCGCCGCGCCACAACCCGTGGGCGCCGCTGGATCTTGAGGCGACGCCGAACTGGCTGACCGGCTGGAAGCTCTCGCGGGCCACCGCCGACGACGCGCGCTGCATGCAGGTGCTCGAGCAGGCGGCGATGGCCTGGGTGGACCTGCCCGACCGGGTCACCGGGCCCGGCTGCGGGTTCTCCAACGCGGTGCGGATCGACCGCACCCGGTTCCGGGTCGGGGAGCCGTTCCCGCTCACCTGCCGGGCCGCGGTGTCGCTGGCCCTGTGGGAGGCGCACGTGCTGGAACCCGCGGCGCGCGAGCACCTGGGCTCCGACCTGGTGGCCATCGAGCACTACGGGTCCTACGCCTGCCGCAACGTGTACGGCCGCGAGACCGGCCGTCGCAGCCAGCACGCCACCGCCGACGCGCTCGACGTCGCCGGCTTCCGCTTCTCCGACGGGCGCCGGGTCCGGGTGCTGGCCGACTGGGATGCCCGGGCTCTGGTAGACGGGGAGGCCTCGCCGGAGGCGCGCTTCCTGCTGGCCGCCCACCGCGGCGCCTGCCGGTTCTTCGACGCCGTGCTGGGTCCGGAGTACAACCGCGCCCACGCCGACCACTTTCATGTCGACCGCGGCGGCTTCCGGGCCTGCCGCTGAGGTTTCACGCGGCCCTCGCGCGGCCGCCACGCGCCCGACACCGCCCGGCAGGCACCCTGCGCGATCTTCCACGCCACAGGGGGCGTCATGCAGGGCACCTACGACAGCAGCCTCGTGCTGCTCTCCATCCTCATCGCCGCCTTGGCGAGCTACGTCGCCTTCGAGTTCGCCGGGCGCATCTTCGCCCGCCCCGACCAGCGGCTGCGCTGGCTGGTGGGCGGCGCGCTGGCCATGGGCAGCGGCATCTGGTCGATGCACTTCGTCGGCATGGCGGCCTTCGAGCTGCCGGTGGCGATCAGCTACAACGCCGCCCTGACCCTGGTGTCCTGGGTGGCCGCGGTGGCGGTCTCGGCGCTGGCGCTGTGGCTGGTGTCCAGCGGGCCGCTGTCGGTGGGCAAGGTCACCCTGGGCGCCCTGGCCATGGGCGCGGGCATCTGTGCCATGCACTACCTGGGCATGGGCGCGATGCGGATGCAGCCGGGCATCGGCTACGACCCGTTCTGGTTCGCCGTGTCGGTGCTGATCGCCGTGGGCGCTTCCGCCGCGGCCCTGGTCATCGTCTCGGCGCTGCGCACCATGCGCAGCTGGCGCGACTTCGGCCTGCGCCTGGGCGCGGCCGGCATCATGGGCCTGGCGGTGGCGGGCATGCACTATTCGGGCATGGCCGCGGCGCGCTTCGCCCCCGGTGCCATGTGCTCCAGCGCCAACACCCTGGAGGCCGGCGTCCTGGTGGTGCCGACCATCGCCGTGGCGCTGGCGGGGCTGGCGCTGGCGCTGGGCTTCGCCATCGTCGATGCCCGGGCGGTGATCGCGGAGCGGCGCCGGTCCCGGGCGGAGGCCCGCCGGGTGGTCGAGCTGGCCTTCATCGACCAGGAGTCCGGGCTGGTGAACCGGTCCAGCCTGGCCCAGCGGATCACGCAGGCCCTGCGCGGGGCGGCGCCGGTCGCGCTGGTCAGCTTGCGCGTGGGCCCGGGGGCGGACGACGAGGGGCGACGGGCGACGGCCCTGCGCCTGGCGCCCGCGGTCGCCGCCCAGGTCCCGTCCGACGCCGTCCTGGCACGGACCGCCCCGGACCAGCTGATGCTGATGCTTGCCGGGCCCGATACCGCCGGCGATCGGGCCGCGGACCTGCTGTCCCGACTGCACGAGGTGGCCCGGGCGGCCGGGCCGCTGCCGATCGAGATCGGCCTCTCCGCAACCCCCGACGACGGCGAGTCGGCGCAGATGCTGATGCTGCGCGCCGGTTCGCAGAACGGACTGCACCGGGCCCGGACGCTGGTGGGACGGGGCCCGCGCGGCGTGGAGGCGTGGCCGGCCGGGGAGCTTCCCGAACCGGCCCGCTGAGCCGTCCCTCAGCGCCCGCCGGAATCCATGCCGATGCGGACCATGCCCGCATCGCGCGCCACCGCCAGCGCGGAGGCCATGGACTGGTAGTGGGCATCGGGGTCGATGGCCACCTGCAGCATCGGCTGCAGCCGGTCCTCGACCTCGGCCAGGTTCACAGCCGCCAGCAGCGCCGCGTGCAGGGCGCGGTCATCCACCGGGCGACCGTCGAGCCGGGTCTGTCCGTCCCGGTCCACGGCCAGCCGCATCGGCTCGGGCTCGACCTGCTGCACCTGCGGTGGCACCGCCTGCGGCAGGTCCAGGGTGATCGCACCGGTCACGGCCGGGACCGTGACCATGAAGATGATCAGCAGCACCAGCAGCACGTCGATCAGCGGGACCACGTTCATCTCCGACTTCGCCGTCGTCGCTTGCACAGCGGTGTAGGCCATGACCTCATCTCCCTGTCGGCTCGGGCCGGACGCCCGGCTCCGGTTATGCCACCCGGCGGGGGGCCGCACAACGGCTTGCCGGCTGCCGCTTCCGGGGGTTTACTGGGGCGATCGGCCGGCCCCGGGGCCGCGGCGGTGTCGGAGCGCGGGGTGATCGCCGATAATGGCGGGTCACGTGCCACCGACAGGACGCCGCCGATGAACACCGCCCACCGCAAGCCGCTGCCCGGCACCGATCTGGACTACTTCGACGCGCGCGAGGCCGTCGACGCGATCCAACCCGGTGCCTTCGCGCAGCTGCCCTACACCTCGCGCGTGCTGGCCGAGAACCTGGTGCGCCGTTGCGACCCGGCCCTGCTCGACGACGCGCTGGGCCAGCTGATCCAGCGCAAGCGCGACATCGACTTCCCCTGGTTCCCGGCACGCGTGGTCTGCCACGACATCCTCGGCCAGACCGCGCTGGTGGACCTGGCCGGCCTGCGCGATGCGATCGCCGAGAAGGGCGGTGACCCGGCCCAGGTGAACCCGGTGGTGCCGGTGCAGCTGATCGTCGACCACTCGCTGGCGGTGGAGTGCGGTGGGTATATGCCCGATGCGTTCGAAAAGAACCGTGCCATCGAGGACCGCCGCAACGAGGACCGCTTCCACTTCATCGACTGGACCAAGCAGGCCTTCCGCAACGTCGACGTGATCCCGCCGGGCAACGGGATCATGCACCAGATCAACCTGGAGCGGATGTCGCCGGTCATCGGCGTCACCGACGGCGTGGCCTACCCCGACACCTGCGTGGGCACCGACAGCCACACCCCGCACGTGGATGCGCTGGGCGTGATCGCGATCGGCGTGGGTGGCCTGGAGGCCGAGAACGTGATGCTGGGCCGGGCCTCGTGGATGCGCGTGCCCGAGACGGTGGGCGTGGAACTGACCGGGCGGCCGCAGCCGGGCATCACCGCCACCGACATCGTGCTGGCGCTGACCGAGTTCCTGCGCAAGTCGAAGGTGGTCGGCGCGTGGCTGGAGTTCCACGGCGAGGGTGCCGAGGCGCTCAGCGTCGGCGACCGCGCGACGATCTCGAACATGGCGCCGGAGTATGGCGCGACCGCGGCGATGTTCTTCATCGACCAGCAGACCCTGGACTACCTGCGCCTGACCGGGCGCAGCGACGAGCAGGTCGCGCTGGTGGAGGCCTACGCGAAGCAGGCCGGACTGTGGGGCGACGAGCTCAAGGACGCGAAGTACGAGCGCACGCTCAGCTTCGACCTCTCGGCGGTGGGCCGCACCATGGCCGGCCCGTCGAACCCGCATGCCCGTCTGAGCACCAGCGAACTCGCCGCGCGCGGCATCGCCGGCGCCTGGGACGACGTGCCGGGGCAGATGCCCGATGGCGCGGTGATCATCGCCGCGATCACCAGCTGCACCAACACCTCCAACCCGCGCAACGTGATCTCCGCCGGCCTGCTGGCGCGCAACGCCAACCGCGCCGGCCTCACGCGCCGGCCGTGGGTGAAGTCTTCGCTGGCGCCGGGTTCCAAGGCCGTGCAGCTGTACCTGGAGGAATCGGGCCTGAAGGCCGAGCTCGAGCAGCTGGGCTTCGGCATCGTGGCGTTCGCCTGCACCACCTGCAACGGCATGAGCGGCTCGCTGGACCCGGCGATCCAGCAGGAGATCATCGACCGCGACCTGTACTCGGTGGCGGTGCTGTCGGGCAACCGCAACTTCGACGGCCGCATCCACCCCCACGCCAAGCAGGCCTTCCTGGCCTCTCCGGCGCTGGTGGTGGCCTATGCGATCGCCGGCACCATCCGCTTCGACATCGAGAAGGACGTGCTGGGCACCGACCGCGACGGCAACCCGGTCACGCTCAAGGACATCTGGCCCAGCGACGAGGAGATCGACGCGATCGTGAAGGCCAGCGTCAAGCCCGAGCACTTCCGCAAGGTCTACGACCCGATGTTCAAGGTGGTCGTCGAGCACGGCGAACCGGTCAGTCCGCTGTACGACTGGCGCCCGCAGAGCACCTACATCCGCCGCCCGCCGTACTGGGAAGGCGCGCTGGCCGGCGAACGCACGCTCAAGGGCCTGCGCCCGCTGGCGATCCTCGGCGACAACATCACCACCGACCACCTCTCGCCGTCGAACGCGATCCTGGCCACCAGCGCCGCCGGTGAGTACCTCACGAAGATGGGCGTGCCCGAGGAGGACTACAACTCCTACGCCACCCACCGCGGCGACCACCTCACCGCGCAGCGCGCCACCTTCGCCAACCCCAAGCTGTTCAACGAGATGGTGCGCGACGAGGCCGGCAACGTGCGCCAGGGCTCGCTGGCGCGGCTGGAGCCGGAAGGCCGGGTGATGCGCATGTGGGAGACGATCGAGACCTACATGGAACGCAAGCAGCCGCTGATCATCATCGCCGGTGCCGACTACGGCCAGGGCAGCTCGCGCGACTGGGCCGCCAAGGGCGTGCGCCTGGCCGGCGTGGAGGCGATCGTCGCCGAGGGCTTCGAGCGCATCCACCGCACCAACCTGATCGGCATGGGCGTGCTGCCGCTGGAGTTCGAACCCGGCACCACCCGCAAGACGCTGGCACTCGACGGCACCGAGACCTACGACGTCCTCGGCGAGCGCACCCCGGGCGCCACGCTGACCCTGGTGGTCAACCGCGCCGATGGCGAGCGTGTCGAGGTCCCGGTGAAGTGCCGCCTGGACACCGCCGAGGAGGTCTCGATCTACGAGGCCGGCGGTGTGCTGCAGCGCTTCGCGCAGGACTTCCTGGAGGCCGGCGAGGCGGCCTGATCACTGACCGGTGCCGGCTTGCTGCTGCCGCCGGCGGTGACTACACTGGCAATGACAGTTTTTGCCAATGGAGGTCCGCCATGGCCACGATGAACATCTCGCTGACCGACCCGCTGAAGCGGTTCGTGGAGGAGGAGGTCCGCGAAGGTGGCTTCGCCAGCACCTCGGACTACGTGCGTGACCTGATCCGGCAGCGGCAGCGCGACAAGGCCGAGGACCTGCTGCGGGCGGTCATCGCCGAGGGTCTGGCCTCCGGCCCGTCCAGCCCGGTGACCGCGGAAACCTTCGAGCAGATGCGCAGGGAATTGCGCGAACGGATCACGCGTGAAGCCGGTTGAGTGGACGCCCAGGGCCCGACAGGACGCTTCCGACGCCGCCGACTGGTATGCCCGGCAGGGTGGCCTGGTGCTGGCGGATGGCTTCCTGGATGAACTCGAAGCCGCGGTGCACCGCATCGCGTCGTTTCCCGAAGCCGGCTCGACACAGCACGCCCACCTGTTTCCGGAGCTGACCGGCCGTTTGCGATTCTTCCGGGTCCAGCGCTTCGAGCGCTACCTGGTCTACTACATCGATCATCCCGAAAGGCTGGCCGTCGTCCGCATCTGGGATGCGTCGCGCGGGCTGCAGGCCTTGCTCAATCCAGGAGACCCACGCCCATGAGCCACGCACCGCAACTGCGCATCCCCGCCACCTACCTGCGCGGCGGCACCTCCAAGGGCGTGTTCTTCCGCCTGGAGGACCTGCCCGAGGCCGCGCGCGTGCCGGGCCCGGCGCGCGATGCGCTGCTGATGCGCGTCATCGGCAGCCCCGACCCCTACGCCAAGCACACCGACGGCATGGGCGGGGCGACCTCCAGCACCAGCAAGTGCGTGATCATCGGCAAGAGCACACAGCCCGGCCACGACGTCGACTACCTCTACGGCCAGGTGGCCATCGACACCGCCTTCGTCGACTGGAGCGGCAACTGCGGCAACCTCAGCACCGCCGTCGGGCCCTTCGCCATCGCCAACGGCTTCATCGACCCGGGCCGGCTGCCCCGCGACGGCGTGTTCCCGGTGCGCATCTGGCAGGCCAACATCGGCAAGACCATCGTCTGCCACGTGCCCATCCGCGACGGCCAGGTGCAGGAGACCGGCGACTTCGAGCTCGACGGGGTGACCTTCCCGGCCGCCGAGATCGTGCTGGAGTTCATCGACCCCGCCGACGACGACGGCGAGGGCGGGTCGATGTTCCCGACCGGCAACCTGGTCGACACCCTGGTGGTGCCCGGCATCGGCGCGATCCAGGCGACGCTGATCAACGCCGGCATCCCGACGGTGTTCGTGCGTGCCGAGGCGCTGGGCTTCACCGGCACCGAACTGCAGGAGGCGATCAACGGCCATCCCGAAACCCTGGCCCGGCTGGAGGCCCTGCGCGCGCACGGTGCGCTGCGCATGGGCCTGATCGACGAACTCGCCGGCGCGGCCACCCGCCAGCACACCCCGAAGGTGGCCTGGGTGGCGCCGGCGACCGGCTACACCGCCTCCAGCGGCCGGCGCATCGAGGCCGGCGACGTCGACCTGCTGGTGCGGGCGATGTCGATGGGCAAGCTGCACCACGCCATGATGGGCACCGCCGCGGTCGCCATCGGCACCGCGGCGGCGATCCCGGGTACGGTGGTCTGCGAGGCGGCCGGCGGCCAGGCCCGCGAATCGGTGGTCTTCGGCCACCCCTCGGGCACCCTGCGCGTGGGCGCCCAGGCCGAGCCGGTCGACGGCCGCTGGGTGGTGCGCAAGGCGATCATGAGCCGCAGCGCCCGGGTGCTGATGGAGGGCGCGGTGCGGGTGCCACGGGACTGACCCGCGCGCCGGGCATGGACTAGAATCGGCCCTCGACCCGCCCGACGGGCGTACCGGGGGAAGGCCATGACGGCTTGGCAGGTGTGGGTGCTGCTGGCGATCGTGCTGGCGCTGGCGGAGATCTTCATGATCCCGGCGCAGTTCGTGCTGGTCGCGCTGGGGGCCGCGGCGCTGGTGGTGGGCGTGGGAACGGCCGTGTTCGGCCTGTCCACGGCGGCCCAGCTGGCCCTGTTCGCGGCGGTGTCGGTGCTGCTGGTGCCGGTGTTCGTGCAGCGCTGGCGGCGCCGCCACATCGTGCGCTTCGCCGGCACCGCCGGCGAGACCGGGCACGTGCCGATGCAGGGCACCGTGGTGTCGTTGCAGCCGCTGGCCATCTCGCTCAAGGGCGACCGCTTCCCGGCCACCGCCGAGGACGCCTCGGCCCTGGCCGTCGGCGACGCCGTGCAGGTGCGCGGCTTCGACGGCATCACCGCCCGCATCGCGCCGCTGCCCGACGGCGGCGCCGCCCACTGACCGCATTCCCCCGGAAAGGACCCGTCCATGGCCGTACTCATTCCCCTCGTCATCCTCGTCATCGTCTTCCTGGTCACGGCGATCAAGATCGTGCAGACCTCGCAGACGGTGGTCATCGAGCGGCTGGGTTCCTACCACCGCACCCTCAACGCCGGCATCAACATCGTCATCCCGTTCATCGACCAGGCGCGGCCGATCAGCCGCCAGTACTTCGCCGCCGACCACGCCGGCACCATCACCCGGCTCAACCGCTCCGAGACCAAGATCGACCTGCGTGAAACGGTCATGGACGTGCCGCCGCGGGCGATGATCACCCAGGACAACGTCACCGTGTCGGTGAACACCGCCGTGTACTACCAGATCATCGACGCCCGCAGCGCCTGCTACGAGGTCGAGAACCTGGTCATGGCCATCGAGGTGCTGACCAACACCACCCTGCGTGCGCTGGTCGGCAAGATGGAGCTCGACAAGCTGTTCGAGTCGCGCGAGGACATCAACACCGAGCTGCAGCAGACGCTCGACGAGGCCGGCAACAAGTGGGGCGTGAAGATCAACCGCGTGGAGGTGCAGGACATCGCCATCCCGCGCGAGGTCGAGGAGGCGATGCGCAAGCAGATGGTCGCCGAGCGCTCCCGCCGCGCGATGATCGCCGAGGCCGACGGCCGCCGGCAGTCGGAGATCCTCGAGGCGCAGGGCGAGCGCCAGGCCGCCATCGAGCGCGCCGAGGGCGAGAAGCAGGCGGCGATCCTGCGCGCGGAGGGCGAGAAGGCGGCGATCGACACCATCCTCTCCGCCGCCCGCGACACCCTCGACGCGAAGTCGGTGGTCGGCTACCTGCTGGGCCTGAACTACCTCAAGACGCTGCCGGACATCGCCAAGCAGGGCGACCGCGTGTTCCTGCCGATCGAGGCCTCGGCGCCGATGGCGGGCCTGGGCGCGCTGTCGGAACTGGCCAAGGGCCTCAAGCCGCAGGGCTGAGCCCGCTCAGCCGGGCCCTGCCCCGCGCAGGGCTCGGCGCTCGCGCTTGCGCGCATACATCGCCGCGTCGGCCTCGGCCAGCAGGGCATCGCGGTCGGCCGTCCCGGAACTGCAGGCCACCACCCCGACGCTGGCGCCGGGATAGTGCAGCCGGCCCGACCCCAGGTCGTAGTCGCCCTCGACGAGGTCCTCGATGCGCAGGCGCAGGGCCTCGCGGGCGCTGTCGATGCCCAGGTGCGAGCCCGCCGTGACCACCAGGAACTCGTCGCCGCCCAGCCGGCCCACGACGTCGCCCTCGCGCAGGCCGGACTTCAGGCGCCGGGCGACCTCGACCAGGAATCGGTCGCCGGCATCGTGGCCGTGGGTGTCGTTGATGCCCTTGAAGCCGTCGAGGTCGACGAAGGCGACCAGCACCGGCACGTCGGCGTGGCGGCAGGAGGCCATGCGCCGGTCGAGCACGTCCAGCAGCGCCCGCCGGTTCGGCAGGCCGGTGAGCGGATCCACCAGCGCCACCTCACTCAAGGCCTGGTTCTCCCGGCGCAGCAGGGCCAGCAGCCGCTCGTGCTCGATCTGCCGGGCGATGAGCCTGGCGAACAGCGCCAGCAGCCGGCCGGTGCCCTCGGGCAGGGCGACGCGGCTGGCGCTGGCCGCGCACAGAGTGCCATGCAGGTCGCCGTCACCGACCCGGACCGGGGTGGATAGGTAGCTGACGATGCCCAGCTCGCGGGCGGCGCGCGAGTCGCTCCATCGCTTCGGCACGTCGTCGACGAAGAAGGCGTCCTCGTCGAGTGCGCGCTTGCACAGCGTGTCGTCCCAGGGAACGTTGACGCCCTCGCCGATCGACAGGCCCCCGTCGACGTTGTGCGCGTAGTCCACGTGCTGGATGCCGGCGCTGTGGTCGATGGAGGTGAAGTAGGCCGATTCCATGCCGGTGGCGGCCTGCAGCAGCGCCAGCAGCGGCCGCACCAGCGACTCGGTGTCCTCGGCCGAGGCCAGGATGTCGGCCAGCTCGTCGAGGGAGGGGGCGTGCAGCGGTCGGGTGTCGTGCGTGCTCATCGCTTCGCGTGTTCCGGGCGATGACCCACCTTCGGTCTTCGCGGCGGTCGTGTCCAGACCGCAGGAGGGCATCGCAGGATCGCATACAGCCTCGGTTACACTCCGTCGCGACCCGAATCGAGAAGGGAGGCACGATGACCTGGGCCCGCTTCCACGCCAGCTGTCGGCGGCACCGCAACCGCGCCGGGGCCGACTTCGCCGACACGCAGGCCTTCTACCGCTCCCGCGAGGCGGCCGACCTGCTCGGCGCGCCCCCGCCCGCCGATGCGCTGCCCAGCCGGCTGATCGACGCCATGGCCGGCCTCGACGCCGCCGCACGGGAACGGGCCCTGGCCCTGTACGCCGACCTGGACCTGGATGCACAGGCGCGCGCCCACGCCGTGCCCAAGCGCATGCTCGGCTACTTCGGCGTCCTGCTGGTCGGCCTGTCGCTGGTGTGTGCGGTGATGGCGATGTTCGTGTTTCCGTCGTTCCGCGAGTTCTTCCAGACCTACGAGGTGCCGCTGGGCGGCGCCGCGGACCTGGCCCACCGGCTCGCGCCCGTGGTGGCCGTGGTGGTGCCGCTGGTCTGCCTGGTGCTGGGCCTGATGGCGCTGGCCCTGCATCGGTTGCTGCGCCTGGACCACCCGGCTCGTGTCGGTGGCCTGGGCCGGCTGTTGCCGGGCCGCCTGCGCCGCCGCTACGGCACCGTGTTCGCCCTGGTGTGCGCGCCGGTGCCGAACTTCGCCAACCACGCCGGCGACGGCGTCGCCGACGCGCTGGGCGACAAGGGCCTGACGCTGGAGCAGGAGCTCAAGCCGCTGCTGGGCCTGCACACCGATGCGCTGGCGCGCGAGTCGGGTCGCTTCGCCGCGGTCCTGCTGGGCGTGGTCGCCAGCCTCATCGCCCTGTCGCTGTACGCCTTCATGGCCGGCGCCTACCTTCCCATCCTGCGCTTCGGGAGCGTGCTATGAACCGCAACTCCGGTTTCACCCTGATCGAGCTGATGATCGTGGTGACGATCATCGGCGTGCTCGCCAGCATCTCGCTGCCCGCCTACCAGGTCTACGTCCAGCGGGCGGAAGTGGTCGAGGCGATGTCGCTGGGCGACTTCGCCCGCAACCACGTCACCCGGTTCCATCGCGACACCGGTCGGTTTCCGGCCGACAACGCCGAGGCCGGACTGCCGGAGCCGGCCCAGCTGCTGGGCAACCGCGTGACCGGCATCGAGGTGGTCGACGGCGCCGTGCACGTCACCTTCGGCTTCAAGGCCTCGTCCGGGCTGCAGGACCGGGTCCTGAGCTTCCGGCCGGCGCTGGTGGAGGGCAGCCCGGCCAGCCCGATCGCCTGGCTGTGCGGCACCGACAAGCCGGTGCCCGGCATGCGCGCCCAGGGCGAGGACCGCACCGACGTGCCACTGCCGATGCTGCCCGGCAGCTGCCGGCCGCGCTGAGCGCCTGCTGCACTGCACATTGCTGTTCCTCGCGACCATACGCTAGCGTCGGGCACGCGGCTTCAGGGGAGGGACGCCCCGAGAATGGTGTCCCGGCCGTGGATGTACCGGTTCGACAACGGGGCGCCGTGAGGCGCCCGGGGCGTACACCACTTGAAAAGGGGCATGCAATGAACACGCGAACTCGCGGTACCGCCGGGCGGTGCCTGACGGCGCTTGCGCTGGCGGCGCTGGCCGCACCGGCCGCGGCCAACACACTCAACCAGAACGTCTCCTGGACCATCGACCGTGCCGGCACCAGCACCACCTACCGCACGGTGGCCTACGGCGACTCGATCTACGCCGGCTACAACGGCTCGCTGACCAGCGCGGCGCGCTACGCCGCGCCCACGGTCGACGCGGAGTACCTCTCGGCGCGCTGGAACGCCAACATCCAGAACGTGCGCCGCGCCCAGTCCGGCGCCATCGCCCGCCAAGTGTACGAGAACAAGATCGTCGGCGAGCGCTCGTGGATGCAGCACAGCGCCACCCGCGCGGTGTCATTCGAGATGTGCGGCAACGACGGCCTGCAGGCCCGAACCAGCTTCCGCTCGCAGTCGGGCACCTGCAACTACGGCGTCATCGACAACGCCGTGAACGCCTGCCGCACCTACGTCGCCGCCTCGATGGACTTCATCAACGCCAACGCGCACCCCAACGTGCGGGTGAAGTCGATCTCCAACATCTACTACCCCGGCTACGACGCCGACAACGTGCTCAGCAACTGCCGCGACGCCAACACCGGGCAGCGGGTGAACATGCAGGACGTGTTCCTGCCGGCGCTGGCGCGGATGAACTACTGGATGTGCGAGTACGCGCGCCAGAAGGGCTTCGAGTGCGTGGACAGCTTCGCCCAGTACATGGGCGCGGACTTCGACCGCAGCGGCAGTGGCGTGGTGGACTCCGAGGCGCTGCGCTTCATCCCCGGCGAGAGCGAGCAGGCCTACGTGACCCGCATCACCCAGACCCTGCGCTCGACCATCCGCGACTCCCGCTTCAAGGCGGTCTCGCCGTCGACGACCTATTCCTACATGCAGTCCGACGACGTCCACCCGACCTTCACCGGCGGCACCGTGCGCGCCGGCCTGTTCGGGGGCAGCTCCGGCTCGGGCCGTCCGCGCTACACCAGCTTCCCCGACGGCAAGAGCCCGATCTGGAACCGCCACGGCCACGAGCGCATGGGCTGGGCGATCTCGGTCTACAACCCGGCCACGCCGAACTGAGCCGGTCCGGGGCATGAGCCACACGCCGTCCCCGTCGCCCCCGCCGCCAGCCGGCGGCGGGGGCGTGCGCGTCCACCGGCAGCCCCGGCGGGCCCGCACGGTGCTGCTGGCCTGGGGCCTGCCGGTGGTCATCGCCGGTGCCGGGGCGGTGGCGTGGTGGCTGACCGGCGGCGGGGTGGAGGCGGCCGCGCCCACGCCGGTGGCACAGGCCGCGCCCGGGCCGGTGGATGCGGCAGCGCCGGCGCTGGCGCCGGCCGCTCCCGCGACCCGCGCGACGCCGCGCACGCCGGTGCCGGACGCCGTGCCGCTGGCCGCCGACGAGGACTTCGACCTGCCCAGCCTCGACCCCGACGACATCGCCAGCCACTTCCGGCCCGGCGAGCCGGTGCCCACCGCCGGCGAGCTGATCCAGGCACTGCAGGACATGGGCATCCACGAGGGCCTGGGCGCCTTCAACCCGCCCGGCACGCGGCCGCTGATGGCCGGCCTGGCGGTGCCGGAGGACTTCGACCTGCCCGAGGGCTACGTGCGCCACTACCAGACCAGCGACGACGGCGAACCGGTCGAGGCGATCCTGATGTTCTCGCCCGACCACGACTTCTACGACAGCCTCGGCCAGCGCATCGCCGTGCCCGAGGACCGGGTCGTGCCCCCGGAGCTGGCGCCCCCGGGCCTGCCGCTGCGGCCGGTCGAACTGCCGCCGCAACCCTAGTTTCCCGATGACGCCCGACGCCCCCACGCGCCGCCGCTGGCGCGGCACCGGACCCCGCGCGCGCCTGCTGGCCGGGCCGCTGCTCAGCGCGCTGCTGCTGTGGGCCTATGCCCGGGGCGGTGCGGCCTGGGTGCTGGGCTTCGCGGTGCTGGTGCCGTGGCTGCTGTCGCTGGGCGACTGCCGCGGCCTGCGCCAGGTCCTGCTCAGCGGCTGGCTGATGAGCCTGGGCTATGTCGTCGCGGCACTGTACTGGTTCGGGCCGGCGGTGGGGGCCTACACCGGCGTGGGCGCGGTGCCGGCGACGCTGCTGGTGCTGCTGCTGGCACCGCTGCTGCAGCCGCAGCTGATTCTCTTCGCCGTGGTCCGGCACCTGGCCCTGCGCCGGCACGGGCCGTGGCTGGCCGCGCTGGCCGGCGCCGGCGCCTGGGTCGGGGCCGAGGCGCTGTTGCCCAGGCTGCTGGGCGACACGCTGGGCCACGGCCTGCACGGGTCGCTGCTGCTGCGGCAGGCGGCCGACCTGGGCGGGGCGGCCGGCCTGACCGTGCTGCTGGTGCTGGTGGCCGAGGCGCTGGCGCGGGCGCTGTCGCGGTGGCCGCGCGGGCTGGCGGCCACGCTGCGGCCGCTGGGGTTGGCGCTGGCGATGGTGGTGGCGGTGGCCGGCTACGGCGGCTGGCGGCTGGCGACCCTGCCGGTGCCGCCGGCCGGCGACCCGGCGGCGCTGCGCGTGGCCATGGTCCAGGCCAGCATCACCGACTACGAGCGCCTGCGCGCGGAGATCGGCGCCTATGGCGTGGTCCGCCACGTGCTCGACACCCACTACGCGCTCTCGCTGTCGGCGGTGCGCGACCACGGGGCCGACGTGCTGCTGTGGTCGGAGACGGTGTACCCGACGACCTTCGGGCAGCCGCGCAACGAGGTTGGCGCGGAACTCGACGCTGAGATCCAGGGCTTCGTCGACCACGTCGGCGTCCCTCTGGTGTTCGGCACCTACGACCTGGACGCGGCCGGCGAGTACAACGCCGCCGCGTTCCTGGAGCCCGGCCGCGGCCTGCTGGGCTTCTACCGCAAGACCCACCCGTTTCCGCTGACCGAGCACGTGCCCGGCTGGCTGGACGGCCCGCTGCTGCGGCGGGCGCTGCCGTGGGCGGGCAGCTGGCAGCCCGGCGACGGCGCCCGCGTGCTGCCGCTGCGCAGCGCCGACGGACGCCAGGTCGAGGTGCTGCCGCTGATCTGCCTGGACGACGTGCACGGCCGGCTGGCCATCGACGGCGCCCGGCTGGGCGCCCAGGCCATCATCGGCCTGTCCAACGATTCCTGGTTCAGCCAGTACCCGGCCGGCGCGCGGCTGCACCTGCAGGTGGCGGCCTTCCGCAGCATCGAGACCCGGCTGCCGCAGCTGCGCGTCACCACAAACGGCCTGAGCGCGGTCATCGACGACACCGGCGAGGTGCTGGCGGCCACCGGCATCGGCGACCAGGCGGTGCTGACCGGGGAACTGCTGCCCGCGACCCCGCCGCGGACGCTGATGGTGGCCTGGGGCGACTGGGTCGGCCGCGCCGGTGCGGTGTTCGTGCTGGGGCTGGGCGTGGTGTCCGTGGCCGGTCGCGGTTCCGCGGCCCGCGCCGGGGCCGGAGCCGGGGAGGCCGGCGCGGCGGTGGACGGGTTCGACGCCGCGGCGGTGCTGATGACGCCGGCGCTGCGCCACGCGGTGGCGGTGCTGCGGGCGCTGCCGGTGGCCGGGATGCTGTGGCTGGCGCTGGGCGTGCTGCGCGATGGGCCGGTGGTGCATTCGCTGCTGCAGCTGCAGGTGTTCGCCGGGCTGGTGGTGCTGCCCACCGCGCTGGCCTGGGCCCTGTGCTGGGCGAACGCCGCCCGGGTGCGGGTGGCCGACGGGCGGCTGTGGATCGAACAGCGCCACCGGCGGATCGAGGTGCCGGTCGATGCGGTCACCGGGTTGCAGCCGTGGCGCTGGCCGCTGCCGGGCCCGGGGCTGGACCTGGGCGTGGCGGAGGGGCCGCCGGTGCCCGGTGGCCTGGCGCTGCGCGACCCCGACGCGCTGGTCGCGGCGGTGCGCGCGGCCGGGGCGACGGCGGTGCAGTCCGGTCCGCCGCCGGGCCTGCTGCGGCGGCTGGCCCGGCAGCGTGCCGCGGTGCCGCGCCGCTGGTTCGACCACGCGCTGGTGAAGTTCGTCGCCTTCCCGCTGCTGCCGGCGCTGGTGGCCTTCCGGCTGCACCAGATCATCCGCTTCGGCGGGCCCTTCGGCGAGATCCACGAGCACGGCCTGCGCGCCTGGCTGCTGGGCATGGGCCTGTGGTGGGCGTCGTGGGCGCTGGGGCTGGTGCTGTTCGCGGCGCTGCTGCGCCTGCTGGTGGAGGCGGTCGGGGCGGGGGCCCTGGCGCTGGACCAATCTGCGGCGCGGCGGGTCCGGGTGCTGCTGGAAGGCGGCGCGCGGGCGGTGTACTTCCTCGGCGTGCCGGCCTGGCTGGCGCTGCGCCTGCTGGCGGGGTGAGCGCGCGCCGCGCTTGACGGCGCCGTGCATCGGCTCGGGTATTCTGGCGCCGGCTCACCTCCTGGCACCTTCATGGCTTCAACCCTGCGCGGGGTCCTGACCCTGCTCCTGCTCGGCGGCAACACCGCCGTCCACGCCTCCGTCCTGTTCGCCCTGGCCCTGCTGAAGCTGGTGCTGCCGCCGGCGCGGGTGCGCCTGTCGCGCGGGCTGGTGGCGGTGGCCGAGAGCTGGATCGCGGTGAACTCGCGCCTGATCGACGCCTTGACCCCGACCCGGGTCGAGGTCGAGGGGCTTCAGGACCTGCGCTACGAGGGCTGGTACCTGGTGCTGGCCAACCACCAGAGCTGGGTCGACATCCCGGTGCTGCAGAAAGTGTTCAACCGCCGCATCCCGTTCCTGAAGTTCTTCCTCAAGCGCGAGCTGATCTGGGTGCCGGTGCTGGGCCTGGCCTGGTGGGCGCTGGACTTCCCGTTCATGCGCCGGCTCAGCAAGTCGCAGCTGGCGCGCAACCCGGAACTGCGCAACCGCGACATGGAGATCACCCGCCGCGCCTGCGAGCGCTTCCGGCGGATGCCGGTGTCGGTGATGAACTTCGTCGAGGGCACCCGCTTCACCGCCGACAAGCACGCCGCCAAGGGCGGGGCCTTCCGGCACCTGCTCAAGCCCAAGGCCGGCGGCGTGGGCTTCGTGCTGGGCGCGATGGGCGACATGCTGCAGTCGGTGGTCGACGTCACCATCGCCTACCCCGACGGCCGGCCCACGGTGTGGCAGCTGCTGTCCGGGCGCGTGCGCACCGTGCGGGTGGTGGTGCGGCAGCGACCGATCCCGCCGGAGGTCATTGGCGAATACGCCGAGGACCCGGCCCTGCGCAAGCGCGTGCAGGCGTGGCTGAACGCGCTGTGGGCGGAGAAGGATGCGGAGATGGCGCGGTTGCTGGGCGGCTGAGGGCGGGTCGGACCCGATCACCCTGCAGCCGGCGGCCACGAGCGGGCCCGGGTCCTGGGCAGTGCGCGCCCGCGCCGGGCGCTAGATCACCCGCTGCCGGACCCAGCCGGACACCTGCTCGACGGCCATGACCACCAGCAGGATCACCAGGATCACGGTAAGCGCCTGGTCGTAGCGGAACAGGTTCATCGACGCCGACAGCTCCACGCCGATGCCGCCGGCACCGACCAGCCCGAGCACGACCGCGCTGCGCACCGCCTTCTCGACCGAATACAGGGAAGTGGCCGCGAACGAAGGCAGGCACGCCGGTGCGATGGCGCCCAGTATGACCGCGCCGCCGCCGGCACCCGTGGCGGCCAGCGCCTGGCCCGGGCTCGGGTCCACCTCCTCGATGCGTTCGGAGAAGAAGCGGGCGCAGAAACCGATGGTGTCCATCACGATCGCCAGGATGCCGGCCAGCGGCCCCAGGCCGACGGCGATCACGAAAACCAGCGCCCAGATGAGGTCGGGCACGGTTCGCAGTGTAGTGACCACCATGCGCGCCAGTGCCCGCACCACGGCGTGCGGACTGGTGTTGCGTGCACACAACAGCGCGATCGGAAAGCTCAGTGCCACCCCGAACGCGACGCCCACGATCGCCATCTGCAGGGTCTCGAACATCGCCACGACGATCGCTCGCCAGCGGCTGAAGTCCGGCGGCACCGCATCCATCGCGAACTCGGCCAGGTTGTCCACGCCGATGCCCAGGCGCTCCAGGCTGGGGTCGGCGCGCTGCAGTCCACTGAGGAACAGCGCCCCGAACACCAGCAGCACCAGCCAGGCCGCCAGCGAGGGGCGCGGCCAGCGCGGGGGCGGTGCGGCGTCGTTCCTGCTCAAGTGCCCGCCTCCCGGGCCGGCCCCGTGCCGGCGTAGAGTGTTTCCAGCTGCGTGGCCGTCACCTGGTGCGCCGGGGAATCGAAAACCACGCGCCCGGCGGCCAGACCCACCAGCCGGTCGGCGTATTCGCGCGCGAGCTCCAGCTGGTGCAGGACGCAGATCACGGTCAGTCCCCGTTCGCGCACGATCGACCACAACAGGTCCATCACCTCCCGCCCGGCCTTGGGGTCGAGGCTGGCCACCGGCTCGTCGGCAAGCACCACCCGGGCCTCCTGCATCAGCATCCGGGCAATGGCCACGCGTTGCTGCTGGCCACCCGAGAGCGTGTCGGCGCGGCGTCCGGCCAGCGTCGCCAAACCCACGCGCGCCAGGGCATCCAGTGCCTGCGCACGCAGCGGGGTGCGCGCCAGCGGCGAGACACAGGCCAGAAGGCCGTGCCGGCCCAGCGCGCCGAACAGCACGTTCTGCAGCACCGACACGTTGCCGACCAGGTTGAACTTCTGGAAGACGCAGCCGATGCCGTGGCGCAGCGCTCGCAGCCGAGCACCGCGCAGGACGGCCGGGTCGACATCGCCCACCAGGATCCGCCCGCCGGTGGGACGCTCGATGCCGGTGAGGCACTTCATCAACGTCGACTTGCCACAGCCGTTGTGGCCCAGGACCACGACGCCCTCGCCGGGTGACACCGTCAGGTCGACCCCCCGCAGTGCGCGCGTGCCGTCGGCATAGGTCTTCTCCAGGCCTTCGACGCGAATGGCCGGGCTGGCCGACACGGCGGTCACCGCGGGCGGCGCGAGGATGGTCATGGCCTCAGCGGCCCCGACTCAGGCCCAGCAGCCGGTAGGCCGTGCGGATACCCTTGTATCGGGCGTCGTCCACGTCGACCACTCGCGCCTGGACGTATTTGTCGCGCCGGCCCGAGCCCAGGATCGCGTCGAGCACCGCATCGGCATGGTCGACGAGCACCCGGCGCAGCTGGGCCACGCAGGCGGCGTCGAGGTGCGCGCCCGCGACGAACGGGTCGCCCGGCGCCTCCTCGCCGCGTGCGATCACGCGCAGGCTTCCGGCGCCGTGCCGGTCGAGGTGGGGCTGGACGTCGCGGATGCCGGTGCCCACCGCGTCCACCTCACCTGCGGCCAGCGCCTCCATGCGCGCTCCTCCCAGCAGGGTCACGCGCAGGTCGCGGTCCAGGTCGAAGCCGTGTTCGTGCAGCATCAGCGTGGGCAGGATGTGGCCGGTCGTGGATCCGTGGTCCTTCATCGCCACGTGCCTGCCCCGCAGGTCGTCGATCGAGTCCAGCGGGCTGTCGCCCCGCACCACGAACACCGGGTAGTACGCCTCCCGCTCGATCGCCGCCAGCGGCTGTATGCCGCGGACGCGTTCGCCCATCAGCACGTATTCCGACGGGCCGGCGAGCACGACGTCCAGCTGCCGGAAGCGCAGCGCATTGATGGCCGTGGTCCGGTTGCCCACCGGGAAGAAGGTCACCCGGGTCCCCAGGCGCTCCGACAGCAGGTCGGCGAAGCCGGCATAGGCGCGCTGCAATTCCTCGGCCCCCTCGATGCCGGTGTCGGCGAAGCGCAGCGGCTCCGGGCAGGCGCCCCCATGCGCCGGGCCCACCAGGAGGCCCAGCGCAGCCAGCAGCAGCGTGGTCGCCAGGCGCCCGCTCATTCGTCGCACCGGGCCCGCACGCCGACGGTCTCGGCGATCGCGCGCCAGTCGAAAGCCACCATGCCCTGGTCGTCGTGCACGGCGTACAGCACACCCTGCGGGAAGGCGCGGGTGCCGGCCTGGTTCAGCCAGATGCCGTCGGTGTTGGCCACGGCCTCGCCCTGGAAGCTGCCGGCCAAGCCCAGGCTGCGGCGGTCGAAGAGGTGGAAGGTGGATCGCCCCTTGTCCTGCTCGGTGGTGATCCAGTAGCCGCTGCCGTCGGCGCACTCGAACAGTGCGATGCCCTCGGCCTGGGCCTGGAACAGCTCGCCGCCGAAGGTCGCGCCGCTGAAGTGCCCGTCGAGGTCGTAGATCTTGAACTCGTTGGCGTAGGTCTCGTCCTCCTCGGCGATCAGCAGCCGCTGGTGGGTCGGGTCGCCCCACAGCGACTCGACCACGCGCAGCGCGCCTTCGGGGCTGGTGTCGCCGAACGCATCGATGAAGGCGCCCTGCACGCCGCCGTCGCCACGCTTCATCCCGAAGCGCTTCACACGCTCGCCCAGCGCGGCCAGATCGATGGCCTCGCCCTCGCCGGCGGGGTAGTCGTCGGTCACGTACACCACGTAGTCCCCGTCGCCGCGGTGGACCCAGAGGCCGTAGGGCTTGATGAGTTCCGCATCGCCGAAGCTGCCCAGGGGCGAGAGCGTCGGCAGGTCGAACGCCTGCACGCGGCGGTTGTCGCGCTCCACCACCACCAGCAGGTCGTCGATCACGAACACGCCGTTCGGACGCAGGAACTCGCCGTCACCGGAGCCCTCGCTGCCCAGCGTGCGCAGGGTGGCGCCGGTGTCGCCGTCGTAGACGACCAGCCGATGGGTGGACTTGGCCGTGGCGAACACCCACGTGTCGCCGTCGGCGTTCCGCCACGAGGCCACCGAGTCGATGTTGTCCTCCGGGGTCATGGCGGTCAGGAAGGCCTCGGGGACGACCCTCACCGGTTCCCCCTCACCGCCGGGTGTCGCCACCGCACCGGCATCGCCCGGGTCGACGACCTCGTGTGTCGCCACGCCGGCACCCGCCTGGGGCGGGGCGTCGGTGGACTCGGTGGAATCGGCGCAGCCCACCATCAGGACGAAGGCGACGGCGACGGGTGCCAGCTTCAACAGCCGGGGCGCTTCCACAGCGCTGTGGGTCATGGGTGATGCTCCGGTATCCAGGGAGGGCGGTCGACCGCGGGTCGACACGGCAGCTGGCTACGCTACGGGGTGGGGCTGACAGATTCGTGACATCCCCCGGTCACCCGGATGACGCGCAATCGCCATGTGACTGGCGCATTGCAGTCACATCGGGCACGGACACTGTCCGGGGCACAGCGGCCCGGTCCAGCGCCGCCGTCCACGCCTTGTCCTGTACTAACCGGGGAAAATCCATGAAGCCCATTCCACGCCTGATGGCGGTCGCCGTCGCGGCCGCCCTGAGCACGTCGGCCGCAACCACACTCCACGCCCAGGACCCGGGCCTGGCCGCGTCCCTGTCCGCGGCCAGCGTCGTCGAAGTGCGCGCCCAGGGCAGCGAAGGAATCGTGTTCGGCACGGTGCGCGAATCCGCACGCGGGGCCTCGCTGCCCGGCGCCCAGGTCAGTATCGCAGGCCGCGCCGCGACCACCGGCTCCGACGGCAGCTTCCGCATCGGCGGGCTGGCCCCGGGCAGCTACACCCTCACCGTCGACTATCTGGGCTACGACCCGGTCAGCACGCAGCTCGAGGTTGGCGCAGGCACGGGTGCGCGGGTCGACGTGACCCTGGTCAGCACCGGCGCCAGCACCCTGGACCGCGTCGAAGTGCGCGCCACCCGCGACGCCCAGGCGCTGGCGCTCAACCAGCAGCGTTCCTCCACGAACTACAGGAACGTGGTGTCATCCGATCTCCTGGGCCGGTTCCCGGACATCAACATCGCCGAGTCGACCCAGCGCATCGCCGGCGTCTCGATCGAGCGCGACCAGGGCGAAGGCCGCTACGTCACCGTGCGCGGTGCGCCGTTGGAGTTCACCTCGGTCTCGGTCGACGGCGTGCAGATCGCCGCGCCCAACCCGGGCCAGCGGGCGGTGGAGCTCGACACCATTCCGCCGGATGCGATCTCGGCACTGGAGGTGACCAAGGCGCTGACCCCGGACATGGACGGCGACGCGATCGCCGGCCAGATCAACCTCGTCACCCAGAGTGCGCTCGACCGCGAGGACATGATCCTGCGCGGCAGCATCGGCCTGGGCCAGTTCGAGCTGGGCGGCGGTGACAACAACCGCGCCAATGCCTCGATCGGCGGCCGTTTCGGTGCCGACCGCAACCTCGGTGCCATCGTGACCGTATCGGGAAGCCGCAGCGGCCGATTCACCGACAACGTCGAGGCGGTGTTCGGGCCGCTGGGCAACGGTGAGTTCGTGCCCGAGGAGATCGAGATCAAGGACTACGAGGGCGAGCGCACCCGCCTGGGCCTGACCGCCCGCTTCGATGCCCGGATCGACGAGAACAACCTCATCTACCTGATCGGCTCGGCGTCGCGCTTCCGCGACAACGAGTTCCGCAACACCTTCGTCATGGAACTGGAGCGCTTCGAGGACGGGGCCAACGAGGTGACCGGCATCGCCGGGCGCGCGACCTTCGACAAGGAGCTGCGCGAGCGCGTCCAGGAACAGCGCATCCAGACCCTGAACCTCGGCGGCGACCACTGGATCGGCGACTGGGAGGCGAACTGGCAGGCGTCCTACAGCCGTGGCGAGTTCGACATTCCGATCCGGCAGCAGTTCATCTACCGCTCCACGGTGCGTCCGCCGCTGCGCTACGACTACTCCAATCCCGACTTCCCGACCTTCACTCTGCTCAACCCCGACGGCAGCGTGCTGCAGGAGGGCATCAACCTGCCCGAGGACTTCTACGCCTTCCGTCGCTACAACCAGCGATTCGAGGATGCGGTCGAGGACGAGATCGGCCTGCGCCTGGACCTGTCCCGCAGCCAGGAGTTCATCGGCGACGCCGGCCAGATCGGTTTCGGCGTGCGTGCCCGCCTGCGCGACAAGACCAGCAACGACGACCGGAACCGGCGCAACGGCGGCCCCGCGCCGGAATACTCCACGACCCTGTGTCCGCGCGTGTCGAACAATTTCGGGCGCTTCGAGTTCGGCCGGGTGTTCTGCAACGACGTGTTCGACCGCTTCGGCGCCGACCTGCGCAGCGAGAACTTCGGCCCCCTGGTCGAGGCCTCCATCGTCAGCGACTACGAGGCGACCGAGGACATCTATGCCGGCTACGTGCGACTGGACGCGGAGTGGGACCGGCTGACGATGGTGACCGGCCTGCGCTACGAGCGCACGGAGAACGACCTGCAGGCCTTCCTGTTCGACCTCGACACCGAGGACGCCACGGCGCTCAACGTCTCCCGCAGCTACGTGAAGCTGCTGCCGAGCCTGCACTTCCGGTACGAACTGGGAGAGGACACCATCCTGCGCACCTCCTATTCCACCGGCCTGAGCCGACCCAACTTCCCGGCCATCGTGCCGCGGATCGTCATCAGCGACGACGACCGCGAGGTCGAGGCCGGCAACCCGGACCTCAAGGCCACCTACTCGCAGAACTTCGACCTTTCCGTCGAGCACTACCTGCGACCGCTCGGCCTGCTTTCCGCGGCGGTGTTCTACAAGCGCCTCGACGACCCGATCTTCGTCGCCCAGACCGAGGTCGAGGGCGGCACCTTCGACGGGTTGCGCCTGACCCAGCCGGCGAACGGAGCCTCCGGACGCATCTACGGCGCCGAGCTGTCCTGGCAGCAGACCTTCGACTTCCTGCCCGGCGCCTGGGACGGCTTGGGCGTGTATGCCAACTACACCTTCGCCGACTCCAGCGCCGAACTGCCCTTCGGCATCGGGCGCACCGATCTGCCGGGCACCTCCCGCCACAACTACAACGCCGCGGTGTTCTACGAGAAGTTCGGCTTCAACGCCCGGCTGGCTTACAACTACCGCTCGAAGTACATCCAGTCGTTCAACGTCGCCGAGCCCGAGCTGAACGTGTTCTGGGACGACCGCTCGGTGCTCGACTTCTCCACCAGCTACCAGTTCACCAGCAACTGGCAGGTGTTCGGCGAGGTGAACAACATCACCGACACCAAGCAGCGGCGCTTCCAGGGCAGCGACAGCCGCGTGCTGGAGCTGGAGCAGTTCGGCCGCTACTGGCTGGTGGGTGCGCGCTACGAGTTCTGACCCGCGGCTTCGGGGAGCGTGCTCCCTGCAGCCGGACAACACGAAGGGCCCCGGCGAACCCGCCGGGGCCCTTTCTCGTCCCGCGGGGGGCAGGGCCGGCGCCTGCCGTGCCCGTCATCCCCTCAGCGCGACTCCGAAGCTACCACTCCACGCCGTCCCAGCACCGGTCCGCGCGGCCGCCGGGGCTGGTCGGATTGGGGCAGCGGCGGGGTTGGATGCGACCGTCCTCGACTTCCACCAGCCGGTTGCTGCCGTCGGCCTGGCGTCGCAGCTCGAAGGCGTCGTGGCGTCGGCCCGTGGCGGTCAGCGCCTCGAAGCGCAGGACGTCGCCGTCGATGTGCACGACCTGGAAGAGCTGTGTGTCCTCGGCCGCGGGCGCCATCTCCGAGGCCGTCCGCTCCGAGAGCCGGTACTGCTTCGGACCGGCGACGGAAACGACGTAGACGGGGCCGTCGTCGCCGTCGCGCAGGTTGCCACCCTCGGACAGGTTGCGTCCGCGGCCGTAGACGTGGTCGTGCCCCTGCAGCACTAGGTCCACGCGGTGCTGGTTGAACAGGGGAAGCCAGTGCTCGCGCAGGGGCGGGTTGTCCCGGCCAGGCCGCGGCGAGTACATCGGGTGGTGGTGGATCACCACGGTCCACGGGTTGGGATTGTCCGCCAGCACCGGCGCCAGCCAGCGTGCCTGGGCCTCGGCCGTGCCTTCGGCGAGCGCCGAGGTCGAGTCGAGCACGATGAAGCGCACGCCCTGGTAGTCGCTGTAGAAGACCGTGTGGCGCAGCCCGGCGGGACCATTGTCCGGAACCGGGAACTGCAGGGCCCAGTGCGGGGCGAGCACATAACGCTCGTCGGGCGTGTCCTCGTCCTGCTTCAGGTGCTCGTGGTTGCCGGCAGCCGGCAGCGCGAAGTGCGCGGCGAACATGTGGCCACCGGCATCGAACCATTCGCCCCACTCGTCGTCGTCGGCCTTGGGGCCGGCACGGCCGTTCACCAGGTCGCCGGCATGGATCAGCAGCGCCGGCCGGGGCGCATGGGCCCAGGCCTCGCGCATCACCCGGGAAGCCAGGCTGCGAACGGAGTTCTGGGTGTCCCCGAAGTACAGGAAGGTGAACGCGCGGGGCTCGTCGGCGGCGGTCCTGAACTGGTGCCACTCGCTCCAGGTGCCCAGCCCGCTGACGCGATACGCGTACAGGGTGTCGGGCTCCAGGCCGTCCAGGCGGACCTGGTGGTGCACACCATCGCCATTGGGCGTGGACAGCGGCCGGCTGGTCGCGGCCCGGGTACGGGCGCGGTCGGCCAGGTCCGGCGAGTCCACCGCCTCGGTGATCTGCAGCACCGGTGATTCCAGCCCCGCGGCGGTCCGCCAGGCGACCGCCGCCTCGCGCGCGGCATCGCGGCCGGGCAACAGGATCACCCGGTCCGGGTGCCGGCTGGGCGCGTAGCGCAGGTCGCCTTCCGGGACCAGGGTGTTCGCCGCCTGAAGGGGTGCGACGGTGGAGGGATAGACCACGGCAAGCGCGGCGGCGAGCGGGAGGAGGCGGATGAAGCGTCGGGTTCGCATGGAGGCTCGTAGTCAATGGAATGGCCCGATGCTAACCATGCCCCAACGAACTGGCATGACAGCTCGCCGGTTGCCGACGTCGGGCACTGGGTTCATGAAGCGCCGACAGGCCGAGGGCGGGCTGCGGGGTTCTGCTAGGGTGCGGGTCGGATCGGGGCGACAGCGAACAGGGAGGTTTTCCGCAATGAGAAAATTCATCCAATGGGTCGTGGTGGCGATGCTGCCGGTCACCCTGGCCACGGAGGGGGCCGCCGACTGCGAGCCGGTTGCCGGGTCCGGCGGACTGTCATCGGACGGGGTGCTTGTGGTCGGCGAGTTCCACGGCACCGTCGAGCCGCCGGCGCTGTTCCACGACCTGGTCTGCGACCGCCTCGCACGCTCCGGCGACGCACCGCTGGTGGTGGCGCTGGAGCTGCCGGAAGACTTCGATGCGGCGTTCGCGCTGGCCGACAGCGCCGGTGGCCCGGCAGCCCGGGCGGCCATCGCCGGCAACGCCTTCTGGAACCATTTCGGCGATGGCCGGGGCAGTGCGGCCATGCTGAAGCTCACGCAGCGGCTGGTCGACCTGGCCGAGGGGCACCCCGGCCGGCTGACTGTGGTCGGCATCGAGCGGCGCCCCCTCGACCGCCGGGGTTCGGCACGGCTCGACGAGATCCTGCGCCGGCAGGGCACCGGCAACGCCCTGGTGCTGGTCGGCAACGCCCACGCGCGAACCGTGCCGATGCCCCAGCAGTCGGGACCGCCGTTCGCCGCGCGCCTTCGGTCCCTGGGCCACGACGTGGTGACGCTCAACATCTCGGCGGGCGGGGGCGCCGGCTGGTACTGCAGCCCGGAGTGCGCGCTGCGGCCGGTGCCCGAGCGTGACCTGGGACCGGACCGGTTCGTGGCGCTCTCGCCCTGCGCCGAGGCCCCTTGCCCTTGGGACGGCTACTTTCATCTGCCCACCCTGACGGTCAGCGAGCCGGTCCACGGGGCCCGGGCGGCGCAGGCGGGCGTCGCGTCCGCCTCGGGGTCGTTCGTCGCCTGCGGGGACGCCACCGACCACCCGGAACTGGCCGGCAGCACCTGTGCCACCACGCGCGTGCCCCTGCGTCACGCCTTGCCGGATGGGGCGAGCATCGAGCTGTTCGTGCGGCGACTGCCCGCGGCCGGGCCGGGCCAGCGTCGCGGCGAAGTGTGGCTGGTCGCCGGCGGCCCGGGGGAGCCCGGCGCGGCCTTCCACCCCCTGGTGGCCACCTTCCGGCAGGCCTTTCCAGACCATGACCTGATCATCCCCGACCACCGCGGAACCGGCGCGTCGGAGCGCATCTGCCCGCGGCAGGAGTCGCCCGACAGCCCCGACGGCGTCGCCCTGGCCGGCGAGGAGTGGGGCCCCTGCATCAGGGCGATGCACGCCGACGCCGACCGGACCACGGCCTTCACCATCACCGAGGCCGCGCACGACCTGTCCGTCCTGATCGACCGCTTCCGTGGCGAGGGCGAGGTCCTGGTGTACGGGGTGTCCTACGGCACCCAGCTGTCGCTGCGCATGCTGCAGGTGGCGCCGCCGGCGCTCGACGGGCTGATCCTCGATGGACTGGTGCCGCCGGAGGGCGCGCCGGCGTGGGACCTGAGCCGCCGCACCGCCGTCGTGGACGCGGTGGGCCGGCGGTTCCTGGGCGAGGACGGGGTTGCCGCGTACCAGCGGCTGCTGGCGACCGCCGGTGAACAGCCGCCGTGGCAGGAGCACGTGCCGGGCGGCGACCTGCGCGGTCTTTTCGGTGCGCTGCTGAACTTCCCGCAGCTGCGGGCGCGCCTGCCCGCCCTCGTCGAGGCACTCTCGCGCGGCGATGACGCCCTGCTGCGCGCTACGGTCGCCGACCTCGACGCGGCCCTGGCCGGCCTGGCCACGCACCCGCTGTCGCCGCCGTCGCTGCCGCTGGTCATGCTGATCTCCGCCTCGGAGAACACCGACCGCCCCGACCTGACCCGGGAGACGGTCGAGGCCGAAGCGGCCGACGCCCTGTTCACCAGTCCGCTTCCCGGCCTGCTGGTCGCCCCGCCGTCCCCGCGCTATGCCCGCGACGGCTGGTTCGGCGGCACCCCGGCGCAGCTGCCCCGCACGCTGGTCGTCCACGGCACGCTGGATCCGAACACGCCCTACGAGGGCGCGCTGGCCCACGTCGACAGGCTCTCCGAGGCCGGCCCGGTCACAGTCAGCACCGTCGAGGGCGGTGCCCACCTGCTGGCCTTCGTGGCGCCGGGTTGCTTCGTCTCGGCGGTGTCGGCGTTCGTGGACCACGACCCGGTGCCGGAGGACTGCGTCGAGCAGACGCCCTAGCGCAGGGGGGTCGCCGCCGACCCGCAACCGGGGAGTGGGAATGGAAGCATGGCTTGGGTGGTCCGCGTCGGGGGTGTTGCTGGTCACGCTGGCGTGCCAGGTCGCCCGACAGTGGCGCAGTGGCAGCGTCGAGGGCGTTTCGCCCTGGCTGTTCGCCGGGCAGGTCACCGCCAGCGTCGGCTTCGTCCTCTACAGCTGGCTGCTGGACAACTGGGTCTTCGTCGTCACCAACCTGGCCATCCTGGCCACCGCACTTGCCGGCCAGTTGGTCTACCGCCGCAATCTGCGCCGCTCGCGGGAACGCGGCGGCTGAGTTTGGGTGCGGCAACACCGTCCCGGCCACCGGCGCACCAGCGCCGCCCCGGAACGGCCACCTTTCGCCTGTCGCATGCCCCGCGCGGCGGCTACGCTCCACTGCGCGCCGCCAGTCCCGGTGGCGTCTTGCGTTCAAGGAGGCGGGTCATGGCGTTCGGCGGTCCAGCGCAGGTGCGGGGTGCGTGGTCGCGGTGGCGGTGGGCGATGTGGGGCGGCGCGGCCGCGCTGCTGATGGCGCCTGCCGTGGCGATGGTGTTCACCGACGAGGTGGACTGGGGCCCCGGGGATTTCATCGTCTTCGGTGCGATGCTGATGCTGGCCGCCGGCGGCGTCGAGGCCGCCGTGCGGCTGCTGCGCCGGCGCGGGCCGCGGCTGCTGGCCGTGGGCGTGGTCCTGGCGGTGTTCGTGCTGGTGTGGGCCCAGCTGGCGGTGGATCTGACGGGTTGAGGTGTCGCCCGCCCGGCCCCGTGCGGGGTGGACAAGGTCGGTTGCCGGACGGTGCCGGTGGAATTGAGGCCGGCGCATCGACCGGCCGCGTGTGGCGGTGGCGTGTCAGCCTTGCATCGACCGTGCAGCCGATGGCGGCGACGGCGAAGCGGGACGCGGGGGAGGGGCTGCGCCTCAGCGCCCCTGCCGGCCCGCCTCGGCGATGCGCCCAAGCCACGCGTCGCGGCGCCTGTCGTCGGCCTCGACCAGGCCGATCACCGTGGTGCGCACCGGCCGGACGCCGACGAAATGCAGGATGTTGCGCTTCAGGCTCTTGAGGCTGTGGGCGCGGAAGTACACGCGGTAGGCGACGCCGGGCATGCCCATGGTGACGATGACATGGGCGCTGCGGCCCTTCAGTCGGGGGCCGCCCACCGAACCGTCGTCCTTGCGCGAGAAGGCGAAGCCCGGGCGCAGCACCTGCTCCAGGAAGGCCTTGAGCGCCGCCGGCACATCGCCCAGCCACAAGGGATAGACCAGCACCAGGTGGCCGGCCCATTCGATGGCCTCCTGGGCCTGTGCGACCGCCGGCGGCGCGCTGCCGGTCTGCCAGTCGGCACGCGACTGCAACGGCGGCAGCGCCAGGGTGGCCACGTCCAGCCGCCGCACCGTGTGCCCGGCCGACTCCGCGGCGCCGCAATAGGCATCGGCCAGCGCGCGGCAGAAGCGCTCGGGCGACGGATCGGGGTGGCCCTGGATCACGAGGATGCGTTTCGACACGGGGAAACCTCCATCGACGCGAGGGCAGGTCGCCACGGGGTGGTCCCCCGGGCACCGACAGCATACGTCCGCCCCGCCGATGCCCGGCCAGGGATCTGGCAGTATCCCAACGCATGCCCCGCACCGCCGCGCGGGGCCCTGGAGGCCCCTGCCCGTGAACGAAACCCCGACGCCATCGTTCGACGCCTGCCTGCTGGCCGAGGCGGTGCGGCTGCGCGAGCGTGTCGGCGGGCGACTCGACGACACGGTGGCGAACTCGCACGCGCGCGAGGTGGGCGGGGATGGACAGGCGCGGCTGTGCGAGCGCGCGAAGCACCTGGCCGGCGGCCTCGGCCTGACCGAAGCCCTGCCGCGCTGGCGCCGCCGCATGCACCTGCTGGTGCAGGGCGCCCTCGTGTTGGCCTTCGTGCTGGGCGTGCTGGGCGTGCAGCTGGGCCTGGCCGGGCGCGACGGGCTGGTGTCGCTGATGGGGGCCACGGTGTCGCTGGTCGGTGCCTCGCTGATGATGCTGCTGGTGTGGGCGGTGTTCGGCCTGATGTCGCGGCGCGCGCGGCCGACGCCGCCGGTGAAGGGGCTGCTGTGGCTGTCGCGGCGCCGGGGCCTGGGCCCGGCGGTGTGGCTGGGCGGCGGCGCGATTGAAGTGCTGCGCAACCAGCGCCGGCTGTGGGCGGCATCGGGCGTGCTGACCCATGCGCTGTGGTTGGCGGCCCTGCTGGGCGCCTTGATGGCGCTGCTGTATGCGGTGTGGTTCACCCGTTTCGAGTTCGCCTGGCAGACCACCGTCGCCCCGCCGGGCTTCTTCGTGGCACTGGTCGACGCGCTGGGCTGGCTGCCGGGCCTGCTGGGCTTCCCCCGGCCTGATGCCGACACCGTGCTGGCCAGCCTCAACGCACCGGCTGGCGACCCGGCCGCGCACCGGATGTGGGCCTGGTGGCTGGTGGGCATTGCCGTGGCCTATGGCGTGTTGCCGCGGCTGCTGGCGCTGGTGGGCTGCCTGGTCGGACTGGCCGCCCTCGGCCGCGCCCCGCGACTGGACCTGTCCCAGCCCGACTGGGCGCCGGTGCTGGCGCGCGTGCAGCCGGCCACCCACCGCACCGGTATCAGCGACGGTGACGGCGTGGCCAGCCTGATCGACCACATCGCCACCCCGCGCGACACGCTGGGTGGCCCGCGCCACCTGCTGGGGCTGGAACTGCACCCCGGCACGCCGTGGCCACCGGCACTGGGCGTGGCCGGGTTGCAGGTGCACCAGGCCGATGCGCATACCGAGCGCCAGGCCGTGCTGAAGCAGCTGGGTGATGATCGCCGCGCGCGCCTGCTGTTGGCCATCGACCCACGCAACACGCCCGACCGCGGGCTGCTGCGCAGCATCGCCGAGTGTTCGCATCGTGCCGCGCGCACCGGCGTGTGGCTGCTGGCTGGTGAAGCGGCGCATCCTGAACGGCTGACGCTGTGGCGCGAACGCCTCATCGGGATCGGGCTGAGCGAACGCGACTGCTTGACTGGTCGCGATGACGCTGAAGCGTGGCTGGCGAGTGACCAATGAGGCCGGCCGTTCAGCTTCACGAGCCCCTTGTTGAAGGCAGCGTTTCGCATGGCATCGGCATGGCCCCCATATTGAACGCTCACGAACACATGGCTCGAAGCGCCTGATGCCCACCCCGGTCACCATCGCCGTCGTCGGCCACGCCAACACCGGCAAGACCTCGCTGGTGCGCACGCTGACCCGCGACCGCGGCTTCGGCGAGGTCAGCCCGCGCCCCGGCACCACCCGCCACGTCGAGGGCGTGCAGCTGATGGCCGACGGCTGCGCGCTGGTGGAACTGCACGACACCCCCGGCCTGGAAGACCCCGGCCGCCTGCGCGACTTCATCGACGCGCGCTGGGGCGCCGAGCGCCTCGACGGCCCCGCGCGCATCGACCGCTTCCTCGCCAGCCCCGAGGCCGACGGCCACTGGGCGCAGGAAGCCAAGGTGCTGCGCCGCCTGCGCACCAGCGACGCCGGCTTCGTCGTCATCGACGCCCGCGACCCGGTGCTGGCCAAGCACCGCGACGAACTGGCCCTGCTGTCGGCCTGCGCCGTGCCGCTGCTGCCGGTGCTGAACTTCGTCCGCGGCGGCGACACCCACGAGGCCGACTGGCGCGAAGCGCTGGGCCGCCACGGCCTGCACGCCAGCGTGGCGTTCGACGCCTTCGCGCCGGAGCGGGACGCCGAGGCGCGGCTGTACCAGGCGCTGGGCACGCTGCTGGGAACGCATCGCACCGTCTTCGACACCCTGGTGGACGCGCGGCGGCGCGAGTTCGACCAGCGCCGCCGCGCCGCGCTCAACGCGATCGCCGAACTGCTGGTGGACCTGGCCGCGGTACGCCGCGAGGTGCCCAGCACACCCGAGGCCGCGATGAAGAAGGCCGTTGCGAAACTGGGCGACGACGTGCGCCGGCACGAGGCGCGCACCGTGCGCGACCTGCTGGCGCTGTACCAGTTCGACGAGACCGACGTGGATGCGCCGGAGCTGCCGCTGCTGGACGGGCGCTGGGAGCTGGACCTGTTCAACCCCGAGGCCCTGAAGCAGGCGGGCATCAGCGTCGCCGGTGGGGCGGCCGGGGGTGCGGCGGCCGGGGCGGCGATCGATGCGATGACCGGGTTCCTGTCGCTGGGGGCCGGCGCGGCGCTGGGGGCGGTGATTGGAGGTGGGACGCGCAAGCGGCGCGAGATTGTCGCGATGCTGCGGAAGCGGCGGTTGCTGAGTGTGGACGATCCGATCCTGGCGCTGGTGGCGCAGCGCAACCTGGGGCTGGTGCGGGTGCTGGAGGCGCGGGGGCATGGGAGCGAAGGCGCAGCGGCGCCTGGCGAGGGTGCCCAACCGCTGAAACTGCCGCGCGCGGTGAATCGCGCACGCAGTCATCCCGAGTGGTCGAGGCTTGGGGCGGCCTTCCAGCCCAGCGAACCCAGAGAAGGTTCAGTGGAAAAGCTCGCCGATGCCCTGCACGATGGCCTGGAGGCCGCCAGCCGGCCGATCACGCCAGGGGGCTGAGTGATCATCTACAACGGAACGCGCACGCAGTTCCTCAAGGACGCCGACGGCTACATCGAGGATGTCATCGCCGACCGGTATCTGAAGGCCACCGGCCGTTATGCACCCGATGGCGAGTTCCGCGCCTGGCGCGCTTCGCTGGTGGAGATGGCCAAGGTGCTGCGCGACCCCGACCTGCCCGAGGACATGGGTGTCGGCATCGAGTACCAGATCCCGCAGACGTCCAAGCGCATCGACCTGCTGCTGACCGGCCACGACGCCGACAACCGGCCGCACCTGATCGTGGTCGAGCTCAAGCAGTGGTCCAGCTCCAGGCTCAGCGACAAGGACGGCATCATCATCGCCCAGCGCGGCGGCCGCGCCGAGCGCGAGGGCACGCACCCGTGCTACCAGGCGTGGTCGTACACCATGTTGCTGGAAAGCTTCAACGAAGCGGTCTACGACGGCGACATCCAGCTTCGGCCGTGCGCCTACCTGCACAACTACACGCGCGACGGCATCATCGATCACCCGCGCTACGCCGACTACCTGATCAAGGCGCCGCTGTTCACTCGCGGCACCGAGGAGCAGGCCCGGCTGCGCGACTTCATCGGCCGGCACATCGCCCGGGGCGATACCGCCGGCCTGCTGTACCAGATCGAATCCGGCCGCATCCGACCCTCGCGGCAGCTGGCCGACGCCGTGGCCGGCATGATCAAGCGCCAGCCCGAGTTCGTGCTGGTGGACGAGCAGAAGCTGGTCTACGAGACCGCGCTCGAGCTGGTGCAGCGCGCCGCGCAGGGGCGCAAACAGGTCCTGATCGTTCGCGGCGGCCCCGGCACAGGGAAGTCGGTGGTGGCGGTGAACCTGGTGGCCGAGCTGACCCACCAGCGCCGCCTCGCGCGCTATGTCAGCAAAAACGCCGCGCCGCGCACGGTGTACGCCGAAAAACTGCGCGGCACCCTCAGCCGGGCCCGGGTGCAGGGGCTGTTCGGCGGATCGGGCGGCTTCGTCGACACGCCGGCGGATACCTACGACGCGCTGGTGGTCGACGAGGCCCACCGGCTCAACCGGTTCTCCGGCCTCTACGGCAACCTGGGCGAGCATCAGGTCAAGGAACTGATCCAGTCCGCGCGCTGCACGATCTTCTTTGCCGACGACGACCAGATGGTGACCCTGGCCGACGTGGGCCACACCACCGAGATCAGGACGTGGGCCGAACGCCTCGGGGCCGAGGTGACGCAGCTGGAACTGCCCTCGCAGTTCCGTTGCGGTGGGTCCGACGCCTACCTGGCCTGGCTGGACCACACGCTGGGCATCCGCGAGACCGCGAACCCGGTGCTGGACCGGGAGCGTTTCGAATTCCGGGTGTTCGACTCGGCCGCCGAGATGCACCAGGCGATTATCAAACTCAACGCCGTCGCGAACCGCGCGCGGGTCGTGGCCGGCTACTGCTGGGACTGGAAGAGCAAGAAGAACCCCGATGCCTGGGACATCGAGATCGGCGGCGGAGACTACCGACGCCAGTGGAACCTGACCCGCGACGGCAGCCTATGGATCATGGCACCCGAATCGGTGGAAGAGGTGGGCTGCATCCACACCTGCCAGGGGCTGGAGATCGACTATGTCGGCGTGATCATCGCACCCGACATGGTGGTGCGCGACGGGCGCTTCGTGACGGTGCCGGAAGCGCGTTCGAAGATGGACCGGTCGATCCGAGGGTGGAAGACCCTGGTGCGCAAGGAACCTGAGGCCATTGAGCGGGTGGACCGGATCATCCGGAACACGTACCGGACGCTGATGACGCGGGGGATGAAGGGGTGCTTCGTGGTGTCGACCGATGCTGAAACAAATGAGTACCTTCACGCGTTGCGCTGTGAAGTTCCTTCCAGCGCGGCCGTCGGGCGCGCGGGGTCCCCGAATGAATGACCTCAGCGCCCTTTCCGTGCGCGACCTCCTCACACTCAGCGCCAACGCCATTGCTGAGCTGCGGGCCCGAAAGATCGTCCGGACAGGAAACAACCCCATCGGCGACTACACGGAGTGGTTGGTTTCTTCCGCCCTGAACCTGAGCCTTTCGGAGAACTCGGCCGCTGGCTTCGATGCACTCTCGGAAAAGGATGAGCGCTTTCAGATCAAGGGGCGACGAATCACCTCGAGCAACCCGTCCCGTCAGTTGAGTGCCATCCGCAACCTGGAGGCCAAGGACTTCGACTACCTAGTTGCGGTGGTGTTCGATGAGGCCTACGAAATCCTCGATGCCGTGCAGGTGCCTCACGAAGTTGTTCTCGAGCACGCCGCTTTCCGACAGCACGTCAATGCACACGTGGTGCATGTGAACGCCAAGTTGCGATCTGATCCGCGCGTATCTTGCATTCGCGGCCTGCTCGCGGGCCTTCACTAGGCCGTTTTCGTGGGCCTGAGTGAACGCACAAGTTTGGTGGCAGGCCGAGAGGCTGGTTCCGACCCGAAGCGGCCACCTGCCCATCCGGGCCTTTCCGAAGAAGATCCGGAGGTTGCTCGGGGCCCCATACTGGAAGAGTGTTGCCTTTCAGATAGTTCCTAGCAGTCCATATTGTATTCGGCAGAGGGCGAGCACGTGAGACGTTTTGACGAGAAGGCACTGCGCGCATTGGCTTGGGCGCCGGATGGCGACACTACCGATTGGCTGCTTGGCGCCGAGGACGGTGTCGATTTTCTGCGTCAGAACGCTATGCGCGATGAAATCGTGATTTTTTCTTGCGCTGGCGCCACCTACATGCATGGGGTTTTGGCACCAACGGCGCAGGTTACTCCCGCGGATCACGACGACCTGTTGAGCGCCTACGTGACGCCGGAAGACAGCTGGTGCATTCAGCGAGCTTGGGGAGGCGGGGAGGGGCATCGAATTTACCTGGAACCGCCATTGAGCCACCCGGGCAGCAAATCCCTTGTGGATGGCGAGAAGTTGATTTTTCGTCGACCCTTCCATGGGATCACTGAGCAGCGCGTTCCGCTCGAACTCAGCCAAAAGCTCGTGCATAGCCTCGGCGTGTACTGGGTGGAGGAGCGCAGGGCTTATTGTCGCTTGGACGAGAGGGGTGACATTGAGGACGTCATTCGCGTTCTTTGGCTAAATCACACCGAGGCCGAAAGTAGTTCAGTGGCTGTGACTATACTGGCCAAAGATTTGGCGACCTACATGGCGCTTGCGGGCTTGTCACTGGTGCTGAATTTTGATTTCACACGAACTAACAGCGACTTCCTCGGTTGGTCTAAGGGCCATCAGAGTCGCATTAGTACCCCGGACCTGTTCTACACCGTTGGGCGATCAGCCAATGCCAGCTACGCCCACGGCTGCATGGTCGTGCGCTCGAAACTCACCGTCGATGGCCTGATTCAGGAGTGGAAGGATTCAGAGGATCCCGGCAAGAAGCAGTACGCCATCTTCAAGATCCAGGACTGGAAGAATAATCGACTTATCGAAACGTCCTGCGCGCCCGAGTTCTTGTCGAACTACTTCGAGAAGGAACGGACGGAGAAGCCGTTCGAAATCTCGCCTGCTTTCTTTCGCCCCGAGGTGTTGATGCGCTTCAAGAGTGACCCGGAAAAGTTCGACTTGACCGACCGGACCATAGGATGTCGAAACGCGTGGTATCTGAAAACATATGACATAAGCGAGTCGGGGCAGGTCCACACCTATATTGGCTACCTCGCTAAGCTGCCTTACGACGAGCAAATTTACTGGCAGTCCTTCAACGAATGGCCCAAGGGGCCGATATCCACGCGAGCGTTCGAAAACGACTTTGAGGGAGAGTTCAGCAACGACTATGACCCGCTGCATCAGATCAAGCACAAGATCCGGCAGCTCGACGAGAAACCTCCGGCGTGGTGGAAGCCGCGCCGCGACGCGCTGCTGGACGCCGCGCGGTATCCGGCGACTGATTCGGTAGCTGAGTGGGGCGACGAAATTCTGGCCTTGGATCAAGTGCTGGTCGAAGGTTTCTTGTTCAAGCCGCTTCAAAAACTAGCCAAAGACGCTGGCCGGAAGATCGATGAGCAGTGGAGGTCTATCCGACTACTGCAGGAACTCCTTGAAGCGCGTGGATGGTCTGGAGAAGAGGCCAGAGCCGCCATCGAACCACTGATCAGGCTCCACGCCTTGCGTAGCATCCTCAAAGGGCACGGCGCCCCTGCCGAGCGAACAGCTGAGGCCAAGCGGGCTCGCTCAGAGCATCGCACCTTGCGTGCCCACTTTATGGCGCTTGCGGGCGAGTGCGACAGGGCACTCGTCACCGTACTGAGGGAGCTTGGCGCGGGGATTAGACAGAAATCACAATGACGGGAAACGTCGGGTAGGGTCCATGGTGCGTTCTTGGCCGGAAGGCGCCATTCACTCCACCTTCGGAAAGAGCATCGTCAGCACGTGCGCGATCCGCCGCTGCTGACTTGCCTCGATCGGCGCTCCAAAGTTGCGGTTCGTCATGAACCGCCACAACTTCGGATTGAACACCACAACATCCGCGCGGCTGCCTTCACGGGTCAGTTCGACGAACCAACCGGGCAGGGCCAGGGCGGGCACCACCTTCACCGGCTCCCCGGTGCCTCCCGTCAGGTGCTCGGCCAGCCACCGCGCCTGTGCCCGGGCCTGGTCCAGCGGTTTGCTTTCCACGTGGTCTGGAAACATCAGTCGGCTGCCGTCGTACCGCACGGTGGCCGCGGCCTTGCCGCCACTTGGCGGCTTCATCCGGGACTTCGTTTCAACGGCGAATACGGCGTAGGGGCCGACCACGACATGGTCGATGTTGAACCCGGGCGCGGGAAGGTCATGGAAAATCTGGCACCCCTCGGCCTGCAGGGGCATCAGCAGCTGTGCGGTGGCGAGCTCTCCAGCCAGACCCTGCTTGAGCCGCCGGCGCTTTCGACCCATTCGGATGAGCCTCGTAGCGCCGTACACGGGTAAACCTAGGGCTGCCAACCCGAAGATCAGGTCCCCGCCGCCCCACTGCAGCCCACTCCAGTCGACACCCCTCAGGCGCAGCAACAGCCACATCATTGCCAGCACGGGCCCCATCAGGCAGACGGCGAAGAAGGTATGGGCGAAATCTTCGTCCAGCTTCTCCAGGTGCTGCCGGATCTGTTCGCCGGGGAGGTGGATCTGTTGGTGGGTCAGGGGAGAGCGGCGGTCGTCGCGGTCGATCACGCGCCGCCACGCCAGGGCAATACCGATCATCAGGGCCAGCGGAACCATGTAGGTCAAGCTGGCGACGAGCACGACGAGTGGGGTAGACATGCGCCGCTCCCTGGCAGGTGGCGTTGAGGACGGTGCCGATCAGGCCACCGTAGTCGGTGGCCTCCGGCATACCTATCATTGCGCTTCGGGTGTTGGAAAGCCGACGCGGTTGTCGAGCCCAACGCCGGGAGTGCACATGTTCACCATCCGACCTGACGATCTCTCGGGCGAACAGACCCGCCAGCTCCTCGCCCTGCACGTGGCCGCCATGCGCGACGGCTCCCCACCCGGAACCTCCTTCGCCCTGGACCTCACCGGCCTGGCCTCGCCCGACGTCACCGTGTGGAGCGCGTGGGACGACGACGCGATCGTCGGCATCGGCGCACTGAAGCGGCACCCCGATGGCACCGCCGAGCTGAAGTCGATGCGCACCCACCCCGACCACCTGCGCCGGGGCGTGGCCGCGCGCCTGCTGGAGCACATCATCCAGGCCGCCCGCGCCAGCGGGGCCCGGCGACTGAGCCTGGAGACCGGCGACGGCCCCGGCTTCGCCGCCGCCCTGTCGCTCTACACGCGCCGGGGCTTCGTCGAGGGCGAGACCTTCGGCGACTACGTGCCCGGCGCGTTCAATCGTTTCTTCCACCTGGACCTGCGGCCCTTGAACCCGAAAGCCACCCGCGACCCGACGATGGGGATGCCGGAATGAACACGACCCTGCGCAACGCGTGCATTGAGGATGCGCCGGCACTGGTCGAGCTGATGAACATGGCGGGGGACGGCATACCCGCCTACCTGTGGGGCCTGATGGCCGCCCCGGGCGAGGAGGCCGTGTCCGTCGGCAGGCGGCGGGTCGCCGGCACGGAAGGCGGTTTCAGCCACATCAATGCGCACGTGGTGGAATCCGACGGGGTGGTGGCCGGCATGCTGCTCGGGTACCGGTTGCCCGACCCTGGCGAAAGCCACGCCGACGGTGTGCCGGCGGTCGTCCGGCCGCTGCTCGAACTGGAGTCGCTTGCGCCGGGGTCCTGGTACATCAATGCCGTGGCGACGGCGCCCGGTCATCGGGGCCGCGGGGTCGGCAGCCAGCTCATGGCGTGGGCCGAGCGGCTGGCGCAGGCGAGCGACGCACGGTCCCTCAGCCTGATCGTGGCCGAAGCCAATGCCGGGGCGTGCCGGCTGTATGCAAGGCTCGGCTACCAGGTGGCTGCGCGCCGGCCCATCGTCGCCTTCCCCGGCTGTCCGCACGCCGGGGACTGGCTGCTGATGGTGAAGGTGCTGTCCTCCGGCTGAGCGGATCCTCGGCCTGACAAGGCGGTGGACTCCCCGCGTCCCGACGCCGACCATGGAGCGTCCCCGCCACCCGGTTGCTGCGTGCATGAACGAGGCTGCGCCACCGCCGTCCGCCCTGGCTCCCTTCCGCCACGGCATATTCCGCTCGGTCTGGATCGCCACGCTGGCCTCCAGCTTCGGCGGCATGATCCAGGGCGTGGGCGCGGCGTGGCTGATGGTGGCGCTGGCCGCCTCGGCGCAGATGGTCACCCTGGTGCAGGCCTCCATGACGCTGCCCATCGTGCTGCTGGCACTGGTGGCCGGGGCGCTGGCCGATGCCTTCGACCGGCGCCGGCTGATGTTGGTGGCGCAGGTGTTCATGCTGGTGGTCTCGGCGGTGCTGGCGGCGACGGCCTGGCTGGGCCTGGTCACGCCGTGGCTGCTGCTGGTGTTCACCTTCCTCATCGGCTGCGGCGCGGCGCTCAACGCCCCGGCCTGGCACGCCTCGGTCGGTTCGATGGTGCCGCGGCAGGACCTGCCCTCGGCCATCGCGCTCAACTCCATGGGCTTCAACGTTGCCCGCAGCGTCGGCCCGGCCCTGGGCGGCGTCATCGTGGCGGTGGTGGGCGCGGCGGCGGCGTTCACGGTGAATGCGCTGAGCTACATCGGGCTCATCGTCGTGCTGGGGCGCTGGCGCCCGGCGCCGGAGCCGCGCGTGCTGCCGCGCGAGCGCCTGGGGCAGGCCATCCTCACCGGCATCCGCTATGTGTCGATGAGCCCGAACATCAGCTCGACCCTGGTCCGCGGCCTGGTGACCGGCATCGGTGCGAGCTCGGTGATGGCGCTGCTGCCGCTGGTGGCGCGCGACTCGATGCAGGGCGGAGCGGCCACCTACGGCCTGCTGCTGGGCGCCTTCGGGGCCGGGGCGGTGGTCGCGGCGTTCGCGTCGCAGCGCCTGCGCGCCGCGCATTCCAACGAGCGCATCGTGCGCTTCGCGCTGGCGGGTTCGGCGCTGGGCATCGCCGTCACGGCCCTGAGCACCTCGATCCTGCTGACCGCGGCGGCCCTGGTGGTCTGCGGGGTGGGCTGGGTGCTGACGCTGTCGACGCTGAACGCGACGGTGCAGATGTCGGCGCCGCGCTGGGTGGTGGCGCGGGCGCTGTCGCTGTACCAGATGGCCACCTTCGGCGGCATCGCGGCCGGGTCGTGGCTGTGGGGGGCGGTGACCGAGGCCTCGGGGCTGGCCACGGCGCTGCTGGTCGGGGCGGCGGTGCAGCTGGGCGGCGTGCTGCTGGGCCGCTGGTTCGCGGTGCCGGACACCGAGGACATCCAGCTGGACCTGCGGCGCTTCTCCGAACCCGAGACCGACGTGCCGGTGCAGGGCCGCACCGGGCCGATCGTCGTCACCATCGAATACCGCATCGCGCCGAAGGACACCTACGAGTTCCTCGGTGCGATGGCCGAGCGCCGGCAGGCGCAGCGCCGCAACGGCGCCCGCCGCTGGACCCTGCTGCGCGACCTGGCCGACGCGCAGGTGTGGATCGAGCGCTTCCACTGCCCGACCTGGACGGAGTACCTGCGCCACCGAGAGCGCTTCACCACCGACGACGGGCTGGTGGGGCAACGGGTGCGCGCGCTGCACTGCGGCCCGGACAAGCCGGTGGTGCGCCGCCTGCTGGAACGCCAGACCGGCTTCCCGCCCGAGGGGCCCGAGGTGGAGCCGCGCGAGTGGACGCCGCCGATGACGGATCCCTCGCGGTTGTCGTAGAAGGAGGTTCTGTCGCCCGGTCGTGAGGGGGGGAACGTATGCGCTTGGTGCCCTTTGGTGTGTCCGCGCTGCTGGCGCTGACCCTGTCCCCGATCCACGGCGCTGCGCTGGCCCAGCCCGCGCAGACCGGTGCCGGTCCCCGCTTTGAGGACGCGCCCTGTCCGTTCGACGCCTCCGCCGAGGTCCTCGACCAGCTGCGCTGCGGCTGGCTGGTCGTCCCCCAGAGCCGGGCCGAGCCGGACGGCAGGCAGCTTCGACTGGCCGTGGCCGTGCTCAAGAGCACCAGCCAGACGCCGCGGCCCGACCCCATCGTCTTCCTCAGCGGCGGGCCGGGCGGCAAGTCGGTGGCCTACATGCCGCCGCGCACCCGCAGCCCGTTCTGGGGCCTGCTGCGGTCCAAGCGGGATGTGGTGTTCTTCGACCAGCGGGGCACCGGCTTCTCCGAACCGGCGTTCTGTCCGGAGGTCAGCGAGGCCTACTTCCGCATGAACTTCCTCGGCTGGGATGCGGCGCGGCGCAGCGAGCACGCGCAGGCGGTCCTCGGGCGCTGCGCGGAGGCCATGCGCGAGCAGGGCGTGGACCTGTCGCAGTTCAATACCGCGGCCAGCGCGCTGGACCTCCAGGACCTGCGGCGCGCGCTGGGCGTCGGGCAGTGGAACCTGTTCGGCGTGTCCTACGGCACGACCCTGGCGCTGGAGGCCATGCGCACCGACCCCGAGGGCATCCGCAGCGCCCTGCTCGACGGTCCGGCCCCGCCCAACGCGCGCTACGAGGCCGAGCGGGCCGCCAACTTTGCCGATGTCGTCTCGCGTCTGGCGGCGGCATGCGCTTCGGACGCCGCCTGCCATCGCAGCCACCCCGACCTGGATCAGGCGATCTGGCGGACCGTGGAGGCGCTTCACGAGGCGCCGTGGATCATCCCCGGCGGTTCGCGTATCGGCCTGCCCGATCCGATGGTGCTGGACGGCAACCTGTTCGCGGCCGGTGTGTTCCAGGGCCTCTACGAGCGGCAGTTCCTGCAGGTTCTGCCGCTGTTCGTGCAGGAGGTCGAGCGGCGCAATGCCGCCATGGTGCTGGCGGCCGCCGGGCCGCTCAGCGGCCCGAACCAGGACATCAGCTGGGGGATGAACCTGGCGGTGCAGTGTTACGAGGTCATCCCCTTCAACGGACCGGAGCAACGACAGGCCACGCGCGGCCGGTACCCCGAGATCCTCGACCGGGTCGCCTTCGGTGCCGAATTCATGGACCTGGCGGCCTGTGATGCCTGGCATCCCTACCGGGCCTCGCCCGATTCGAGGCAGCCGGTCAGCAGCGCCATCCCAACGCTGGTCTTCACCGGCGAGTTCGATCCCGTCACGCATCGCGACTACGGCCCGCTCACCGTCGCCACGCTGTCGAACGGCACCGCCGTGGACGTTCCGGCCATGGGGCATGGCGTATCGCCGTTCCACGCGTGCACCCGCGGAATGCTGCAGGCGCTCTTCGACCAGCCGGACCGCGTTCCGGACCGCTCGTGCATCGACGGCGACATGCCACCGCTGCGGTTCGTCACCGACGTGCGCGTGGTGCCGGGCATCAGCCGCGTGGCCGGGATGATGGGCTCGCAGTCACCGCCTGTGCCACTGCTTGCAGCCGTGGGCCTGTCGCTGCTGGTGCTTGCCGGGTCGCTGCTGGGGTGGGCGTTGGCGGCCGCGATGGGGCGCCTGCGCCGTCAGGGCCGTCGCGCGGACCCGCCCTTCCAGCGCAGGGCGCACTGGGGCGCGGCGGCCTTTTCGGCGGTGGCCCTGGCTTACGTCGCGGGCCTGGCGTATGCCATCCGCCACACCGCGGCGGACAATCCGATGATCCTTGTTTTCGGCCTGCGCGAGAACTTCTCCCCGGTGCTGTGGCTGCCGTGGCTGCTGCTCCCCGGCAGCCTGGGGCTGGTGGCTGTGGCGGTGCTGGCGTGGTGGCGCGGCGCGTGGTCGCGCTGGGGGCGGGTCCACTTCAGTGCCGTTGCCCTGTCCGGCGTGGTGGTCGTGGCGACCGTCTTCGGACTCGGGCTGGTCTAGCCTGTGGCGCCTGTCCACCTGCGCCACACCCGGCGCGTTCGTCGCCCCCTGCCGGTGCCCCGTCGCGCCCGGGGCCGGTTCGTCGCAATCGCCTTGTGCCCCGCGACGCGGGCTGCAAGGCTGGTCCCGTCGCCCTGAACCGCCAAGCGAAGCCCGCCCATGACCACACTCGCCACCCTCGTCCTGTGGACCGTGCTCTTCATCCTGTGCTGGCCGCTGGCGCTGCTGGCCCTGCTTGCCTGGCCGCTGGTCTGGCTGCTGTCGATCCCGCTGCGGCTGATCGGCATCGGCGTGGGCGGCGTGCTGGCCCTGGTGCAGGCCGTGGTCTTCCTGCCGGCGCGGCTGCTGGGCTGGCGCCCGGCCTGAGGGTTGGCACGCCGGCAACCGGGCATTGACGGCCGACGGGGCCCGCCGCAGTATCGGCCAACCGCCCGATGCCGCCAGGTCGCCCGATGCCCCGTCTTTCCCCGTCCGGCCGCCTGCCGGTCCTGCTGTGCCTGCTGATTCCCGCCACGCTGCATGCCGACCCGGTGCTCGAGGCGCTGGCGCAGGTCGATCCCGAGCTGGTGGTCGTGGAGAACGCCGCCGCGCCGATGCCCGGCATGCGCGAGGTGGTGACCAGCCAGGGGGTGTTCTACGTCAGCGAGGACGGCCGTTTCCTGATGCAGGGCACCCTGTACGACACCCGCGACGGGCGCAACCTGACCCAGGAGGCGGCCGTGGGCAACCTCGGGGCGCTGGCCCGGACCCTGCCCGGGCGCGTGCGCTTCGGGCCCGACGACGCCCGCGATACGATCTACGTCTTCACCGACATCACCTGCGGCTACTGCGTGCGGCTGCACCAGCAGGTGCCGGCGCTCAATGCCAACGGGGTGGCGGTGGAATACCTGGCCTGGCCGCTGTCGGGCCTGCAGGGCGACACCTTCCGTGCGATGCGGGGCATCTGGTGCGCCGCCAACCCGGCCGAGGCCTACGACCGGGCCATGGCGGGCCGGCGCCCGCGTCCGGGCAACTGCGAGGACCCCATCGCCCAGCACTACGCCTTCGGCCAGGCCGTGGGGGTGCGCGGCACGCCGGCGATCTTCTCCGCCGATGGCCGGCGCCTGCGCGGGTCGGGCTCGGCCGAGGCCCTGCTGGAGGCGCTGGACAGATAAACCGCGGCGGCAGGGGTTGAAGTCCCTGCCCGCCGGGTCGATGCCGGCGCACGACTCGTGCGCCGGGTGGGGATCAGTCCTGGGGCAGCGGCTCGCTGCCCGGTGACGCCGCCGCCCGCACCGGCGCCTTCTCGGGGCGCTTGTCGAGCTTGCCGAAGGTGGTGTCGAGCGCGCGCTTGAGCTTCTGGGCGGCGCCGCTGACCGCCTGGGCGACGTTCTCGGCATCCTCGGTCACCGCCACCGGCTGGTGCCCGGCCGGGCGGGCCTCCAGCACGCAGCGCTTGTCCACGCCGTCGCCGGACTTGTGCGAGTTCACGTCGCTCAGGTGCACCTCGACCCGCGTGATCCGGCCGTCGAAGCGCGACAGCGCGCCCTTAACGACGGTTTCAACGTGTTCGACCATCCGTGCGTCGGCGGGAATGTGGTTGTCGCTGTTGAGGTTGATCTTCATGAAGGGACGTGCTCCTTGCGGATCGGATGTGGGGCTGCTGAGCTACGACACTAGGCACCGGGGGCTGAACCCTGGCCGACACGGTCGCGCGTGAGGTGTCGGGTGCGGCCCTTGCAATGGCGCAGCGCGAACCGGATGCCGCGGGACGGGTGGACTACGTCCTCCCGGAGGGCACCCGCCTCCCCCGGCATCGGCACCCGCCGCCGGCCCGGCAGCCGGCCCTGTCGGGGCTGATCCCTGCCGGGCGACATCAGCGGGCGGACAGGGCGCATGCGATGATGCGGACCCATCCGCCATCCGCCATCCGCCATCCGTCTGCACGCACACCATGTCTGCCTCCACCGGCCCGACCCAGGCGTTCGCCCGCGAGCTCCATCAGGTCATCGCCATCCTCGTCAGGCGCGTGCTCGACGACGCGCCGCCGGCCCGCCTGTACGAAACGGCCGAGTTCCTGATGCCGGACCTGTTGCGGGCGATGTCGCACGAGCCGGCGTCGACGGTGGAGGTGCGCCTGATGGCCCGCGCGCTGGCCCGTAGCGTCGCCGACCACACGCCGCTGCCCGGACATCGCTTCGCCACCCGGCCCCTGCCGCGGCCCGGCCGCAACGATCCCTGCGACTGCGGCTCACTGCGCAAGTACAAGCAGTGCTGCCTGCTGCTGGAGCAGGGCGCGCCGCCACCGCCGACCGAGGGCATCAACATGCTGCCCTACGTGCTGGATTGCCTGCCGATGAAGCGGTGGGGCGAGCTGGTTGGCAGTGCGGTGGACCCCCTCGCCCTGGACCATGCCGCGCGCGGGATGATCGAGGTCGGCGACGCCGATCGGGTGGTCAGGCTGCTCGAGCCCTTCTTCAAGGACCAGCCATCGATCCCGGCACGGCATGAACCCCTGCTGGACACGCTGCTCGATGCCTTCACGGATCTGGACCGTCCCCGGAAGAAGCAGCGGCTCATCGACTGGGCCCTGGGGCACGGCGACCACGTCATCCGCTCCAGCATGCACCAGCGGCTGGCCAGCATGGCCGCGGACCGGGGAGACTTCGACACCGCCTGGCAACACTTCCAGCGGGCCCAGCGCGAGCACGCCGACGCCGGCTCGCTCTCGCACCTGGAAGTCATCCTGCTGCTGAACCAGGGCGAGACCGCACGGGCCAGCGAGCGCGCGCGCTTCTGGATCGGCCGGCTGCAGCGCATCGACGCGGCCGGCTACGCGGGCCTGATCGGTTTCCTGCGTCGCGTGGCCGAGGACGGCCACATGGCCCTGCTGGACGTGCAGTCCAGGCAGCAGCCCGAGCTGGCCCTGCTGTACACGCTGATCCAGGCTGCACCGGAACCGGCGGTCCACCACGAGTTCATCGGCGACGGCCCCGACCACCTGGGGAGCCTTCGGCCGGACCGGGCCCTTGCCGGCGTCCTGGCGCACTGGGAGCGGGCCTTTCCCCGGGCCGAGCCGATGCTCACGTCGCTGGTCGTGGAGGACCATCCCGCCTGGAACGATCCCCGGCCGTGGCTGGACTGCCTGCACCAGCAGCCGCTGCTGTGGCACAGCTTCCAGGTCATCGACGACCTGATCCTCGCCCTGGCCAGCGACTGGTCCCCGGCCCTGAAGCCGCTGTGCGACGGCCTGCTGCTGCGCGGGGAGGGGCTGCTGCATCGGGCGCTCGACGCACACCCCGGCAAGACGCTGGAATGGGGCTTCCACGCCAATCGACCGGCGCTGCGGCTGTTGGCCCAGGCCATCGCCCTCGGCGGCGAACCGACGGCGGACGTGACGCTTGAGCGGATGGAATGGATGCTCTCGCTCAACCCCGACGACAACCACGGCTACCGCGAGCCGGTGTGTGCCCTGCGGCTGCGCCGCGGCGAGGCGGTGCGTGCGCTGGCCATTACCGAACGCTTTCCCGACGACAGGAGCTTGGCCTTCGCCCGCGTGCTGGCCCTGTATGCGCTGGATCGCCGCGGTGAGGCCTTGGAGGTGCTGCGCGATGCGCACGCGGGTCTGCCGCTGGTGGCGCCGATGCTGGTGGTCGAGCGCGCCCGGAAACCCAAACTGCGCCAGGGCTGGATCACCTATGGGGGCCCGGACCAGGCCTGGTTCCATCGCGAGTTGTTCCGGCCTGCATGGGAACGCTGCGAGGGGGCGTTGGACTGGCTGGGCCGGGCGCTCGGGGCCCTGAAGCCGGGACGACGATAGCTCAGGCCGGGGGCGTTCCCGTTCCGGCGCGCTCCTGCAGCCGCCCGTCGACCAGTGCCAGGCGGCGATACGGTTCGACGGCCGCCAGGAAGTCCGCGTCGTGGCTGACCACCACCAGCGCCCCCTGGTAGGCCCGCAGCGCCGCCTCCAGCTCCGCGGTCGTGGCCAGGTCGAGGTTGTTGGTCGGCTCGTCGAGCAGCAGCAGCTGCGGTGCCGGCTGCGCATGCAGCACGCAGGCCAGCACCGCGCGCAGGCGTTCGCCACCCGACAGCGCGCCGACCGGCAGCTGCTGCCGCGCACCCCGGAACAGCCAGCGCGCGAGCAGGTTGGCCCGCTGGGTGGGGCTGGTGTCCGGGGTGAAGTCGACGAAGTTCGCCGCGACGCTGCGCGCGGGGTCCAGCAGGTCCAGCCGCTGGGAGAGCAGGGCGGTGCGGCCGGTGTGGCGGCGGACCTCGCCGGTGGCGTCGGCCTCGAGGCCGGCGATGATCCGCAGCAGGGTTGACTTGCCGCAGCCGTTGCCGCCGGTGAGGGCGATGCGCTGCGGTCCGCGGATGTCCAGGTCCAGCCCGGCGGCGGCGTACAGGGTGCGGCCGTCGCGCACCACCTGCAGCCCGCGGCCGTGGAACAGCACCTGGCCGGCACCGGGTCGCGTCGCCGGCAGGCTCAGGTCCAGGTCCGGCGCCTCGCGCAGGCGGCTGGCGGCCTCGCGCATCTGCGCCCGGGCGGCCTCGACCCGGGACGCGTGGACGTCGTCGGCCCTGCCCGCCGAGACCTGGGCGGCCCGCTTGAGGGTGCCGGCGGCGATGCGCGGAATGCCGGCGTCGGGCAGCGTGCGGCGGGCGTTGCCGGCGCGGCGTTCGGCGCGTTCCCGGGCCGCCTGCCGCTGCTGCTTCTCCCGGGCGACCGCGCGCCTGAGCTGGCGCACGTCCTGTTCGGCGGCGGCCTGCTCGGCGTCGACCGCGTCGCGGTAGTGGGCGAAGCCACCGCCGTGCAGGCCCAGCGTCGAGGGCTCCAACTCGGCGACCTGGTCGACGTGCTCCAGCAGCCCGCGGTCGTGGCTGGCCACCACCAGGCACCCGCGCCAGTCGTCCAGCACCGCCATCAGCCGCTGCCGGCCGCGGCGGTCGAGGTTGTTCGACGGCTCGTCGAGCAGCAGCACGTCGGGGCGGCGCAGCAGCTGTGCCGCCAGCCCCAGCGCCATGACCTCGCCGCCGCTGAGGCTGTCGAGCCGGCGCTGCATCGCCAGCCCGTCGAGGCCGACCCGGGCCAGCCCGGCGCCCAGCCGCTCCTGCAGGTCCCAGTCCTCGCCGACCTGCTCGAACAGGGCCGGGTCGACGGCGCCACCGGCGATGGCCGACAGGGCATCCAGCGTGCGCGAGACACCCAGAACCTCGGCCACGGTGGTGTCCGCCGACAGCGGCAGGTGCTGGGGCAGGTAGGCCAGCCGCCCGCCGACCGCCACCGTGCCCGACTGCGGGGTGAGCACGCCGGCCAGCAGCCGCAGCAGGGTGCTCTTGCCGGCGCCGTTGGGCGCGACCAGACCGGTGCGCACCGGCCCCAGGTTCAGGGACAGCGCATCGAAGACGGGGGTGCCGTCAGGCCAGGAAAAACACAGCCGCTGGGCGCGGACGAAGACTTCGGACATGCAGGCGCTCCACCTGTGGCGATGCCGGTGGCGGCATCGGCCGATCGACGCGTGCCCGGCGTGGCCGCGGGTCGCAGGCGACCGGGCCGGGCGGGCTCTCGACGGGGAGGCGGGGTATCACACGTGCGTGGGGGCTCCTGTGTCCGGCGGCAGTGTAGCGAAGCGGTGCTGGTGGCGTCACCGCCGGGTCGCGGCCTTCGGAGCGAACCGTTCAGCGCTCGCGCAGGGCGTCGCGGTAGCGCCTGTGCCTTGCCCCCGGCAGCGCCCGCCCACTAGACTCCCCGCCGGACATCCCACGGATCAGGGAAACCATCAGGCCATGGACAGCCCGTCCCGCGCAGCGCACCGCTGCGCCCGCATTCTCTCGCGTGCCCTCTGCATGGCGGTCCTGCCATGAGCCTGGGCCACATCAACAAGATCTACGGCAGCCTGGTCCTGGAGGGCGAGCCGGACCTGGACTTCGTGCTCGACTCGCCGCTGCCGCTGGTGTGGCAGCGCAGCTTCGTCTCCGACAACCCCGACACCGGCTGGCTGGGTCGCGGCTGGACCCTGCCGCTGTCGTTTCGCGTGGAGGTCGAGGCCCGCGGCCTGACCTTCATCGACGCCCAGGGCCGGCGCATCCGCTTCCCGATGCTGGCGGTGGGTGCCTCGTTCTTCTCGCCCTACGAGCACACCACCCTCTCGCGCCCGGACACCAACCGCGTCGAGCTGCTCACCCCCGACGGCCTGCGCCTGGTCTTCGCCCCGGGACCGCAGCAGTCCGCCGACGTGCAGGCCCGGGCGCAGGCCGAGGCCGACGAGCAGGCGGCTTTCGAGGCCGCCCTGCGCCAGTCGGATGTACCCGGCCCCGACGACGCCCCCGGGCCCGGCGACACCCCGGCTGCGCCCATCCACCGCCCGCCGCAGGCCGACACCCTGCCCCTGCTGGGCCTCATCGACCGCAACGGCCACTGGCTGCGCATCCACCGCACCCCCGACGGCCTGCCACAGGTGGTCGAGGCCTCCGACGGCCGCTGGACCGGCCTGCGCTTCGAGACCCTGCCCGCCGGCCCGCGCCTGGTCGAGGTGCTCGAGCTCATCGGCGGCCCCGACGACCACGACCGCTTCGCCGGCAGCCAGCGCCGGGTCGCCTACCGCTACACCGACGCCGGCGAGCTCGCCGAGGTCCTCGACGCCGATGGCAGCACCGTGCGCGCCTTCCAGTGGGCCGGCGGCCACCTCGTCGCCCAGTCCGAGCCCGACGGCCTGGCCATGGACTACCGCTACGACGGCCCCGCGCCCACCGGCCGCGTGGTCGAATCCCGCAGCAGCCTCGGCGCGGTGGAGCGCTTCGACTACGACCTCGCCGCCCGCCGCACCCGGGTCACCGACGGCGAGGGCCGCATCCGCGTCTACGACTACGACCCCGACGGCCACCTGACCGCCTTCACCGGCCCCGACGGCGCCACCACGACCTACCTGCGCGACATCCACGGCAACCTGCTCACCCTCACCGACCCGCTGGGCCGGGTCACCCGCCACCAGTACGACGCCGCCGGCAACCTGGTGCGCATCCAGCAGCCCGACGGCGCCGACTGGCGCCTGCGCCACGACCCGCGCCTGCGCCAGCCCGTGGAGGTCACCGATCCGCTGGGGCAGTCGAGCCACTTCCGCTACGACACCCGCGGCAACCTCGTCGAGGCCCGCGCCGCCGACGGGGCGGTGACCCGCTACCTGCTCGACGACCACGGCCGCCCGCTGCGCATCCGCGACGCCCGCGGCGGCGAGTCGGTGCTGGCCTACGACGCCGCCGGCCGCCTGCTCGCCCACCGCGACTGCGTCGGCAGCACCACCACCTTCGGCTACGACCGCTCCGGCAACCTGCTCACCGTCACCGACGCGATGGGCGGGGTCACCCGCTACGCCTACCGGCGCATCAACCGCCGCGACCGCGTGGTGGCGCTGACCCACCCCGACGGTGCCGTGGAGCGCTTCGCCTACGACCGCCTCGGCCGGCTCATCGCCCACCACGACCCGCAGGGCCACGCCACCCGCTACCGCCTCGACCCCGCCGGCCGCCCGCTGGTGCGCGAGAACGCCCTGGGCCACACCCTGGCCTACCGCTACGACGTCCACGGCCGCCTGCTCGCCCTCACCAACGAGAACGGGGCGGTCTACCGCTTCGGCTGGGACGCCGCCGACCGCCTGGTCAGCGAGCGCGGCTTCGATGCCCGGCGCATCGACTACCGCTACAACGCCGCCGGCGAGCTCATCGAGGCCGCCGATGGCGTCCCGCACGCCGCGGCGTGGATGGCGCCCGGCCACGCCGGCGTGCTGCGCACCCGCTTCGTGCGCGATGCGATGGGGCGGCTGCTGGAAAAGCACGCCACCCGGCCGGGCACCGGCGGGCAGCGTCGCGGGCACACCCGCTTCGGCTACAGCCGCACCGGCGCGCTGGTGCTGGCCCGCAACCCGCAGGCCCGGGTCGAGCTGGGCTACACCCCGACCGGGCAGATCGCGCACGAGACCACCCGCGCCCGCGACGGCCGGGTGGCGCGCATCAGCCACCGCTACGACGGCCTGGGCAACCGGGTCGAGACGGTCCTGCCCGACGGGCGGGTGCTGCGGCCGGAGCTCTACGGCTCGGGCCATGTGTCCAAGATCCGGCTCGACGGCCAGCTGATCACCGAGTTCGAGCGCGACGCGCTGCACCGGGAGACGGTGCGCACCCAGGGCCGGCTGCGCAGCTACTTCGAGCGCGATGCGGTGGGGCGGCTGGTGCGCCAGTTCGTGCGCCCCGGCGGCGACGGCGCCCCGGCCCCGGAACCGAAGATCGCCCGCCACTACCACTACGACCGCGCCGGCCAGCTGCTGGGCATCGACGACGCGCGCAGCGGCCGCAGCCTCTACCGCTACGACGCCACCGGCCGCCTGCTGGCCGCCAGCGGCCCGCTGGGCGAGGAGCGCTTCGCGTTCGACCCGGCCAGCAACCTGCTCGACCCCGGGCAGCCGGCGGCGGCCGCCCCCGGCGAGAAGCGCAGCTGGACGACGAGCGAGTGGGCGGACTACGTCCGCGCGCACATCGACGACCCCGGCTTCAACCCGCTGCAGGGGCCGGGCGAGGCCCACGAGGACCCCGCGTCCTGGGGCGAGGCCCGGCCCAACCGCCTGCTGGTCTACCGGGACCACCGCTACCGCTACGACGAGTGGGGCAACACCGTCGAGAAGCGCAGCGGCGGTCACCGCCGGATGCAGCTGCACTGGGATGCCGACCACCAGCTGAGGGTGGTGCGCATCGAGCGCGGCGCGGGGATCAACCGGGCGGCGAATGAGGGTGGTCCGACCGCTAGCCCCGAGTCGGCCGTCGAGGTCGAGCACTGGGCCTACGACTACGACCCTTTCGGGCGGCGGATCGCCAAGTACCCGGTGAGCGAAGCCCGGGCGCAGGCGTGGGTCGAGGACGGGGACGAGGGGGCGCTTGGAGTCGGGCTGACCCAAGCGCTCAAGCAAGCACCGGAGGCCAAGTCCCAACGGGAACCGGCCACGACCTTCGCCTGGGACGGCAACCGGCTGCTGGCCGAGCACCGGGCCGACGTCCACCAGCTCTACCTCTACGAACCCGACAGTTTCGCGCCGCTGGCGATCGTGCGGTGGATCCAGGCGGCCAACGCCGACGCCGACACACAAGCAGACCGCGAGGACCTGCCGCCGGCTGAGCTGGTCACCCTGCGCGACCAGTACCCCGAGCAGTGGGCCCGGGTGCAGGCCCGGCGCAAGAAGCTGGCGCGGCAGATGGGCCTGCCGGCGGAGTCCGAGTCAGCGGCGCCGGAAGCGAAGACCGAGGTCTTCCACGTCCACGTCGACCACCTCGGCACCCCGCGCGAGATCACCGACAGCGACGGCCACCTGGTGTGGACGGCGACCTACAAGGCCTGGGGCGAGGCGGTGGTGCACAACCCGCCGCGGCGTATGCTCAGGCAGGTCGGGAACGCGATCACGGAGGTGCTGGAGGAGCAGGACAGGCCGCTGGCGTGCAACCTGAGGTTCCAGGGGCAGTACGC